>TARA_R110002072_G_scaffold264748_1_pt1 | contig 192859 bp, 150 predicted proteins | sample TARA_R110002072 | Tara Oceans TARA_R110002072 (sample SAMEA4397118) | marine metagenome | biome: Polar Biome; feature: [SRF] surface water layer (ENVO:00010504); material: water (ENVO:00002006), including particulate matter (ENVO:01000060) such as... | depth 5 m | reverse complement strand
TCGTGTCCTAAATACCCTCTCGTTTTAGAAAATCTTGCTTGGTAGATAAGTCATAGGCAAACAAGTTCTTAAGGGAAGTTCTAACAGTTGTTTGCTTCAAAAGATGATAAAGTAGTATTCTGGTGTATTTCTGAATACAAACTATACTAATAAGACAAAACTAATTATTCTGAACTTGCCCAAATGATGGAAATATTAAAAAAATAGAATACTGAAACAGTTTCCTGCCTAATTTGGGATCTGATGCTTGATTGCTAAATTTCCTAAAAGCTTTTTCCGATGTCCCAAATCCTTCTCGAACATATCCGAAAATTTATTTCTTTAACGCCAGTCCTTACCCTGCAAATCCCTGGATACTTTGAGCGTTTGGAAGTTGGCAAAAAAGAAATTCTTTTACCCACCCACCACCTCTGTGACCGTTTGTTTTTTGTGGAAAGTGGTTGTATTCATGCTTTTTTCATAGATCAACGCGGCGTGGAAAAATCAGTGCAATTTGCCCTTGAGAATTGGTGGATCAGCGATTACCAAGCTTTTTACAAAAAGAAAGCGAGCGATGCGACTATCCAAGCAGTCGAAGATTCGATAGTCTGGAGTATTTCACGGGAGAAATACACGGCCTTGCTAAGAGATCATCCAGAAATGGAGTCCTACTTTCGCCAAATGTATGAAATAGGCTATGGAGCAGTAATTACCAGGCTGAAATACCTTTTCAATTATTCCAAGGAAGATATTTTCTACAATTTCAGCGAGCAATTCCCATACTTTGTGCAACGGGTGCCTCAGTATATGCTTGCCACTTATTTAGGACTGACACCAGAATACCTCAGTAAGCTCCGAGCGAAAAGACGATCTTAAACCAGTTCAAGTTTTTTAGGATTTGGGCAAAATACCTTTGGTCAATGTTTCAACAAAATAAATAAAAACATGAAAACCAGACTTCAAATCGACGAAGTAGAACCCAAAGGATATCAATCACTTTTCGGACTGGAAAAGTATCTCCAGCAGTCCGAACTTACTTCCACTCATAAGGAACTGATCAAAATCCGGGCTTCCCAAATCAACAAATGTGCATTCTGTATCGACATGCACACAAAAGATGCTTTGAAGCAGGGTGAAAAAACCCAACGGATTTTATTGCTGAATGCCTGGAGAGAAACGGACCTTTTCACTCCCGAGGAAAAAATACTTCTCCAGATCACCGAGGAAATCACGCTAATCAGCGAAAAAGGACTGAGTGAAGAATGCTACAACAAAGCGTTGAAAGCTTTTGGAGAGAACTATCTAGCTCAGGTGATTCTGGCAATAATCGCCATCAATGCATGGAATCGGCTTTCTGTAAGCACCAATAAGCCCATTCCCAATGAATCAATCTGACTTGGGTTGAAAAGGTTGGATTCCTTTACGGAATCTTGCCTTTTCATTTCAGTGACTGAGAAGATTAGGGTAATTAGACCTCAATTTTAAGCAGGGGTCGACTCCAAACTTCATAAACTTGATCAATAATGAATAGAATAATTTTTAGAAAATAAGGGCCTTTAAAAATCAAATTACTTTAAGTTCTTGAATTTTAAATACCTTCTCAAAGGTAAAATATAGAATATTGGGAAAAGGATCAAGAACCCAGGTGACGTTGCTTCTGAATACGCAGATACAAAATAGATATATAGAGAAAATAACCAAAAGATAGGTGCTCCAACTAAAAAATAGGGCATAAACCGCATTAATCTTTCAATTTCTTCTGGAGTCTCAGGAAAAGTTTTCATATCATTCTGAAATTAGTTATGTATTAAAATCCTGGGTTAAAATCATGTGACTTACGTACATCTCGGGATAAATTTGAAGACGCTAAATAAAATTTCACCATGAAAGTTTTATGTTTAGTAACCTGCAAAATGGTCTTAATAGACCCTAATACTTAGCTTTCATATTCACTAGCCAGTCCCCGTCTATTTTAACAACCTCCATCACTTCTGATCTTCCATTGGGATTGGCAATGGTAATCCAAGCTTTATTCCCTACTATAGAATCATTTAGCATCTCAAATTTAAAATCAGGATCTACCGGAACAATACCCATGCTACTGGCCATATCCAGCATAGTACCGGTGGATTCGGTTGCATACTTTTTAGCTTCTTCCACTTTCCCTTTAGTTAAGTTTTCCGTGAAATTTTTGACCGCTACCTCAGGTCTGGAAGAACAGGAAAACAGTATACCTACTAATAATAAAATTGTGAATGATTTCTTCATGTCCGTACTGGTTAAATAGGTAAACACTACTACTTCTATTAATGCTATCTTTTATTTGCGTACAACTTCAGTTTCCTCTCAGGTTTCAACCCTGATTTATTCGCTTTCGCTTAGGACGAATTGCTGGTTCAGCTGCAATAGTATCAGCCGGGATTATTTGCTCGAGAATTAACTCATCTTGCTGTAAACCTGAAGTGTTGTGGTAAATCACCTACCCTCCTAGTATTACTTCTTTTACAATATGGCCGCTAACCAAATGGTAATTCAACACTTCATACCCCTGATCCCAATCATGCTCATTGAGTCTGATAATATTCTGAAAAGGGATTATCTGTTTTTCCATCGTCTTAAAGAGGTAATTATTGAGCATTTTAATATCGGAAAAAATAATCATTAGTCAAACCAAATCGGATGCTTCTATCCTATTTAGCGATCACATTCAAGGGTTTAAAAGCTGTTACAGCAGAAACATTGGATCGATACAGTCATTGTAAATCACCACACTAACTAAACTATTAAAACAACTCTAATTATTTTCACTAGATAATTCTAGCTAGTATAGAATCCAAAAAGTAAGCTTCGTCTGGATGTAGTCAGATCGTTTGTATTGAATAGGTGGAATTTGGCTGCCGTAAAATCTGTTCCAAGCTAAAATGGTTTGTGAATCATTTCTAGACGCCTTGCCCTACCCTAATATCATTATCAATCCCGTACAGTAGTCGGGAGCAATTGGTTTATCTAACTCACCCGTTCCCTTCATACTTATTCGATTCCGTCTAGGCCGCATCACAACTTTGTTGACAGGATCTGGCTCAATTTGTCTATCATGGATCTTAGTGAATTCCTGCACATGGGTATGATTGTGATAGATCACCATCCCATTTTCCAGCACTTCTTTTTTGATATTGCCTTTTTCAAGATGGTAGGTCAGCACCGCATATGCCCTATCCCAGACCTAGTCGTTTAATTTGATGATTTCTTCAAAAGTGATAATGGGTAAATCCATAGGAGATAAGTCTGTGGGTTTACTTAAACAATATCGTAATTATCAGGAACAACCCATTGGTTGCCTGTGTTTATAGTTAGCTTATAACATCAACCTACAGTAGTGACCCCAATTTTACAAATCCTGCTCTTTCATAATATACACAGGTGACAAGGATCAATCAATCTTCAGAGATGATTTTATATTCCCCTGTGGGTGATAATTGATTGATTTTTCCCTCAATTTCCTTTTCCTCACCGGTTCTATTATTAGTAAGGACAAGCATATAGCTTAATATCCGGCGTCGCATCTCGTATTCACTTCTGAATTCTGAATACCCTGCAGGTGCGGTAATAGTTTCCTTCAAGTTTGTGAATTCTGATAGCTCAGATTGTAAGTATTCCGTGTAAATCCCCATATCCTCCGCATAATAGATTTGACCATCCTGAAAATGGGCAGGTAGTTTTACTTCTACACTATCAGACTTTATCCAAACAAAAGCATCAGGTGAGCTACTGGAAAAAATGTAACTACTGGTAGGATCAACTCCCCCGATTGGCGTAAATTCCATTTCCTGACTATTCGGTACTGTAAGTTTTAACGTAGTCCCTCTTTTCCAGTAAAGGGAATCGCCATCTCCATCACCAACATAGTAAGTGATTTGCTTAAATTCATATCCCTGAGATGCTTTTTGTGATACGGTGATTGTACTTTCGCCGCTTACCGAACTTAAGATAACTCTGAATCCAAATTCCTCTCCGCTACTGTTCTCCATCAAACTGATTCCCAGCTTATCCTGTCCAGATCGGACAATTGAAAAACCCTTATTCGGCCAGATCGCATCCAACTTACCTTCCCCTTCAAGCTTCAATAAAACATTCTCACTTACCCGCTCATTTTCCTGGGAATAAATATCCCCGAAAATTCTTGAGTCACTTTTTACATTTTCGATTCTTTCAATTTTCCATTCAGCTGACGTGAAATCAATCTGCTGAATACCTCCTTCTGCTTCCATTTCAACATGATTCACTGAAGGTGAAATATCAGGCACTTCTATATGATCAGTGCAAGAGAATAGAAAGAGTACTATAAATAGGGAGAAAAGATTTCTCATACGTTGTAACATCATAGTATTAGGATTACGATTTTTTGGAATACAGCTTAATGATATGTCACATCGAGCTCGAAAGAACTTTGAAGCTTTATCACATATGCTGCTTTTCATTTGACCTAACGAATTAAATGAAGAAGGGGTTAAATAACGCCATTTCCATTTCTGTAAACATGGAATTCGGCAACTCATGAAGATGAAGATGGTTTTTGAATTCATCAATCCATTTCAGACAATTAGAATTTATAGCCTAAGGAAACACCAACTCCGCTATTCCTTAACTGCTGCCCGCTATCAAAGTCTCCATATTTATACTGAAGGTTGGCAAGTCCAAAATCACCATTAACCTGAACGCTATAACGTTCCATAAATTCGTACCCTAACAAGAAACCAACCCCATAATCCCAAGGCTTTCCATAATTGTAGGTTCCCATATCCCCAACTGATCCATCCGTAGTGAAATTCACATCTCCTTCTTGCTGTGGAATCATTATATCATCATAAAGCAACTCAGATGCACTTTCCCAAGTCCCTCCCATTCCATAGCCGATGTAGGGTCCTGCGCCTACCAAAAGTCTACCCGACTTTCCTAATTTTGGTTTAAACACCAGGTGTATAGGAATCACCAAATACGATAAATTCACCGCTAACTCGCTGTCTTCACTAGTAACAGCTGGCCATACCCCATTTCCTTTAAATCCTTTCCCTTGGTAGCTTAAACTTGGTTGTAGATATATATCATTCCAAAGCGGTACATCTAGGATAAGACCAACTTGCATACGCATAACAGGGTCAGTGTCTGCCACTGTACCGTTGGCCTGAGTAAACTTTGAGTTAGTCATATTCATGCCCGCACGTACACCCCACTGCACTTGTGCTTCAGCGAAATGGGAACAAAATAAGGTGAATACAAACAAATAAATACTTGCAATTTTGCAATTTTTCATGGCAATGAGAATTTTGGCTAATCAAGGAATAAGGTTAAACTAGTAGAGTTGTCTGATGATCAAAAATCGTCATCCATGCAAAAATGGGATGCATAATCTTGCCAAGTGGTGACATATTTAGATTTATTACCACTTAGTGACATAAATAGTATATTTATTCTCTGGATTGATAAAATAGACTTGATAAATGGCGAGAAAAATACCTGATGGGGAATATCGGAACAAGGAACGGACGAAAGCAAAACTTGTAGATGCAGTGGGTGAGATTATTCGTTCAGAAGGCTATACCAAACTAGGGGTAAACCATATTGCCACGGTGGCAGGAGTGAGTAAGAAGTTAATATACCGATACTTCGAGACCCCTGAAAAGCTCATTGAAACCTATGTCAGAAATAAAGACTATTGGATGGCATTTGATCATCTCGCTAAAGAACTAGCAGAAAAACATCAATCTGATAAGGGTAGAGAATACATTCCCACGGTGCTTAAAAATCTTTATGAGCACATGTATGCTGTTCCAGAAACCCAAAAAATAATCCTTTGGGAGATTAGTGAACCCAGTAAGCTAATGCAAGAAATCTGTTTAAAAAGGGAAAAGTTTGGGTCTGAAATATTTGCAATGACTGATTCCTTTTTTGAAAACACATCTGTGGATATAAGGGGAATTTGCGCACTACTCTTAGGTGGAATTTATTATCAGACTCTACATTCCAATGCGACAGGAGGCACATTTTGCGAAATAGAAACAGACCATGAAGAAAGAAAACGCAGGCTATTTAAAAGTCTCGAAAGCATTATAAACTGGGCTTATACGGAGGCAGATAATCAAAAGGCTGATCAGGAAAGAAAATAAATTCCCCTAACCTCGCCTACTCCGTCCACAAGTTTAAAATCACACCAATCGCCAATTTCATTTTCTTGAGATGAGATGGTCTAGAGAGTTCCACTAGACCAACTCCTATGATTGCATGTTATGTTTCACAACCAATTTTGACTAATACTTAATAACAACTTATCGCCATCCCAATTCCGGTGCTACATACTTTAAAATGGATTGGAGTACGTGGACATTGTAATCTACTCCCAATGTATTGGGAATAGTCAATAAAACAGTGTCAGCTTCCTGAATAGCTTCATCCTGTGCCAGTTCTTTAATCAGTTGCTCTGGTTCAGCTGCATAACTTCTACCAAAAATAGCACGCTTGTCAGCTTCTATCATTCCAACCTTGTCTTTCCTGTTGGCTTCCCCTCCGAAATAATATCTATCCTGATCATTCACTAAAGCAAAAATAGATCTACTCACAGAAACTCTTGGTTCACGCTGATGTCCAGCTTTTTTCCATGCTTCCCTATACCCCCTTATTTGTTCTGCCTGCTGAATATGAAAGGGTTTTCCACTCTCGTCGAATTTCAAGGTAGAACTTTGAAGGTTCATACCTACCTCTGCTGCCCAAACTGCGGTAGCATCCGAAGCAGAGCCCCACCAGATACGTTCACGCAATCCTTCGGAATATGGCTCCAATCTCAGTAACCCCGGAGGATTGGGAAACATGGGATTGGGATTTGGCTGGGCAAACCCCACTCCATCGAGTTTATTATAAAACTCCAATGCATTTCTTCTTCCCATCTCTGCATCTGTTTCTCCATCTTCCAAACCATGGCCAAAGTATTTCCATCCGTCAATTACCTGCTCGGGTGAACCTCTGCTTACTCCCAACTGCAGGCGGCCTTCTGAAATCAAATCGGCTGCTCCGGCATTTTCGACCATATACAAAGGGTTTTCATAGCGCATATCAATAACCCCAGTTCCTATTTCAATTTTTTCAGTTTTAGCTCCGATTGCTGCCAACAATGGAAATGGTGAAGCCAATTGTTGTGCAAAATGATGCACCCGAAAATACGCCCCATCCATCCCTATTTCCTCAGCGGCAACAGCCAAATCAATGGACTGAAGCAAGGTGTCGCTTGCTGTATTTGCTTGATAACTGGGATGATTTGCCCAATGACCAAAGGATAGAAAGCCTATTTTTTTCATGTGTTCTTTACGTTACTTGAATAACCACTCACTAGATTTCATTTTAATGAAATGTGTTTATGAGTAAGCATGTTAACAGCATTTCATAAAAATCTGTTCATTAAAATAGATTGGCTGGTAAATTAAAAGTCATGTGAATAATCGGAACATTTCAGCTCCTTCTTCTGGCAACTTTAAGTTGTCCTCATAAGGATGATTCTGAAATTAAATTCGCTCTTAGGCCGTATTAAAGAGTATGCTAACTCCACCCCAAAAAATCAATTAAAAGATCTCCTAAATAATACCGGAGACATCTCAGTCTTGGTCTTGAAAAACCTACTGAAAGATTGGGAGTAATCAAACCCCAACTGATAGGCAATCTCGCTTACAGATAAATTTGTAGTGGACAGCAAATCCTTGGCTTTTTCAATGAGCTTATCCTGTATAAGCTGCTGGGTATTCCTCCCGGAAAGTGAGCGAAGTAAGTCACTTAAGTAATTTGAGGAAAGATTAACATGTTCTGCCAGAGACTGAACAGAGGGTATACCATCGGTTTGGGCTTTTTCCTCATTTAAGTACTCATCCAAATACGCTTCCAACTTTAAAAGGATATCATGATTGACTGCTTTGCGGGTAATGAACTGACGTTTATAATAGCGGTTACAAAAATTAAGTAGAAGTGCTATTTGAGAAATCACCACATCCTGACTGAAGTCGTCTATACGACTCTCCAGCTCCTTTTTAATCATATTGAACAAAGAAATAATGGTCTCCTTTTCCTCCTGTGAAAGGTGCAATGCCTCCCGGGTGGCGTAGGAAAAAAAACCGTATTGTTTAATATCCTGAGCAAGTGGAAAGCCCATCAGAAAATCTGGATGGATTATCAGAGACAACAATGAACATTCCGGTAATTCAGGAACATCCTCATCACTTCCAATTACCTGGTTTGGGGAGGCAAAAAGCATTCCCCCTTCGTTAAAATCATAATACCCTTGACCATATTTCACCTTGGAACTTAGCCTGGGGTTAAATGAGATTTTATAGAAACTCAACACATGTGTTCCTCCGTGTGTGTTAATATTTCCTCCCATATCCCCAGTGATCAGGCTGATCAGCGGATGCTTAGGCAGAGGAAGGCCAAAGGCCTTATGGGCATCAGCAATTGAATCAAACTTAGGCAAGGTCCTTTCTTTTTTCATAATCACATGCTATAATAGGGATGATCGGTTCAGAGCTCATGATCCGATCATCCACTTTTAAATTAAGTTTTTTCATTTATCCCTGCGCTGACTGGGATACTTCGTCCCACTCTTCCCAGGTTTTCAGCCGCTCATTATAGGCGGCCTTAATTCCGACTAAATTGTGGCTACCCAAGTTAAACCTAAGAGGTGGATTCTCTGAATCTACCATGGTGAAAAGCGCTTGAGCGGTAGCTTCTGGGTTGCCACGTTCCATACTATTTAGGTTTCCAAAAAACTTTTCTTTGAAGCCGTCATAGATATCCATCCCCTCAGCAAATTTCAAGGATTGTTTGCTTCCAAATTCAGTAGCATAGGCCCCAGGTTCCACGATGGTCACTTGGATATTGAATTGGGCAATTTCCGTAGCAAGACTTTCATGTAGGGATTCGAAAGCCCATTTAGAGGAACAGTAATAGCCGATTACCGGTAGGGTGATATGTCCCAAGTTACTGGATGTGCCCAAAATATGACCATAACCCTGTTTTCTCAAAATCGGTAATGCGGCCTTGATCACAGCAAGAGGACCAAAAATATTGGTTTCATACAGTTCACGAACCTCTTCAGGATCAGATTCCTCAATAGTACCTACCAAGGAATAACCTGCATTGTTAAAAACAATATCCAACCTTCCAAAATAATCAACTGCATGGTCCAATGCTGATCTCACCTGATCGGGATTTGTTACATCCAACTCCAGAAGCAAGGCCTTATCCCCATAGTTCTCCCTAAAGTCTGAAATGCTTTCCAAGTTCCTTGCAGTGGCTGCCACCTGATCGCCTCGTTTTAGTGCAGCTTCTGTCCACACCCGCCCAAATCCCCTGGAAGTACCGGTAATAAACCAGACTTTAGGTTTCCTTTTTTTTTGTACTGTCATCGTTTTATGTTTAATGTGTAATACAAAGGTCTGGATCCGGATAATGATGGATGTAACCGAAACAGGGAGAGTTGTAACACAATTGAGGAAAATGGCACAATCCCACCTAGGTAAAAACAGGTCTCTAGCAGCCAGAATATTGCATTGATACATTCAAAATTCCACGAAAAGGGTTTAATAAATGCCTATCTGGGGGGATTGATGACAAGCGTATCATTGTAGAATTTTGAATCAAACAAACAAACTACTAATGAAAATGCTCAAAAAGGAGCACTACCCTGCCATTAAAGTGGTTATTCTTACCATGTATCCTGAGAAAACCTATATCGATCAGTTACTTAAAGCCGGTGCAGATGGATGCCTGTTAAAAAGCCGGGGTAGCAGCGACCTGCTGGAAGCCATAGCTCGAGTAATGTATGGGAAATCCTATTTTGACTGGATCACAGACTTTAAAACTGATCTTGTGAAAAATGAATCAAAATTAAGTGAGCGGGAAATTGAAATTGTTAAACTAATTGTTGGTGGAAAAACGAGTAATGATATTGCCAACCTTCTGTTTATCTCTGAGGCAACAGTGAAAACCCACAGAAAAAATATTTTCAAAAAGCTTAAGATCCATCATGCTACTGAATTTTGCACTGAACAATAGTTTATTGTAAGGCCAAGAAGCATTTTTTTAGTCAAAATTAAACTTTGCTAAATCCAAGTATTACATGTTGAACCCTTAGTCATAGATGTAAAAAGATTGATTTGGGGCATTGAAAAGTTTTTTTTCAATCTCCGTCTAGGGCGCTCCACGAAATTGTTGTTAATCGTAGGTAAGAATATTTGTTATAGATCAGATTATGGCCCTGCACTCTAGTTGGATTATGATAGATCACCATTCCACTTTCAAGCACCTCTTTTTTGATATTGCCTTTATCCAGGTGGTAGTTCAGCACTGCATAAGCTTGATCCCAGTCATGGCCATTTAATTTGATTATTTCTTCAAAAGTGATAATGGGTACATCCATAGGAGATAAGTCTGTGGGTTTACCTAAACAATATCGGAATTATCAGGAAAAAACCAGTGGATAGCTAACTAAGCCAAGACCATAAAAACCAAAAAAGTTATCATCGCTCGTGTCCTAAATACCCTCTCGTTTTAGAAAATCTTGCTTGGTAGGTAAGTCATAGGTAAGCAAGTTCCAAAGGGCAGCTCTATGAGTTATTTGCTACTGATACTCCAATATACCCTCCTACTTTCACCTATGCTTGTCCGATCCATCTTCGATGTTTGATCGGACAAGCATCGTAGGAGCATCGTAGGAGCATCGTAGAAACATCGAAGGAGACTAAGGTCAACCCTTATAAAATCCCCTAGCAATTTATTTCCTACTTGCTCCAATGAATCTACATTATGCACACGGACAATCATCGGAAAAGCAAGAGAGCATCAAGGGAGGAACGCTAACATGCTGCCTAGTCCTAGCTCTGAGTAAATATAACGCCACACTACCCTTTACTATTTAAACAGCGTCATGTTTGAGTTCTGTATCTAAGCACAAATATCTTAATTAAGTTGGTCTAGTTCCCGAATCTTTCCAGTCTCGGGCATGAGAGCTTCGGGTGATAAAAAACATGTTCTATAAAATTACTTTTACCACAGTCCCATTTCCTCCAACCGCGTACGGGTTTTAGCATTGTTGTCCCAGAATTTCTTTTCTACTCCAGCCCAGATTTTTTTGAATTCCGGGTGATTTTTGAATTCATCTGCAATAGGATCTTGGTTTAAAAACAGGATGACCCAGAACTGGATATGATGGTCCTCTTTGGCAAAAAGACGGAAATAGGTTAATGCCTTTTCGAAGTCTCCTTCGTGGGCATAATACATCGTAAGACCCAAGTTTTTGTAGGCTGTTTGATCAATTTCCAGGTAGTTTCTATAACTCTCAATGAATTGACGTCCTTCTTCCAATTTCCCTACTTCCTGATAGACTATCCCTATGAGCATATTTTCGTGGACATACACATTCAGTTTTTGCTCCTCACGAATTTGATTAAATCGCTCGTAGTAATAATAGGCAGAATCATAATCTCTAAGGTAATAACTGACTTTCCCCAAATCCTGCAGAATATCAAAGCGCGAGGTGTCCTTTTCAAATTCTATTTTCAGCAACTCCCTGCTGTGTTGTAAGTCATTGTCCTGAGCAAAGCTAATAAAGGCCTTGACGTAGCGGGAAAATGGGTTGCCAGAAAAATACATAATGGATTTGTCAATATAGATCATGGATTCATCCACAAAACCCGTCTGGATCAGGGCATTTCCCAATCGTAAATATAAATAGCTGGTGGCCACGGAATCGCCTGCCACTGCATCCAGTTGAATTCCTTTGAGCGCATACTCGAGGTATTTTTCAGTATCGGGGAGGTTGTTTGCATAGAAATCGGCAAGCATCCCGATGATCTGGGATGAATTTGGTCGGGACTCCAAGCCTTTTTCCAAAAAAGGCAAGGCTTGACTGTATTCCTTTTTAAGAAGGTAATACATGGCTTTTACGGTCAGGCTTTCTCCCAATGATGGATCGTAAAGCATCGCTTTGTCTGAATAAATACCCAATTGATCCAAATGTTCCTTTTCGGACCTGAACATATCATGGTAATAAAACGCCATTCCAGCACAGGCATATGCCAACGCAAAGCTCTTATCTTGCTGAATGGCCTTATCAAAGTAGCTCACGGATTCCAGTAAGTTTTCGTCCCCTCCTTTATTTAGCAGGTCAAGTCCTTTCATAAAGGAGTCGTAGGCCATCAGGTTCTCAGTTGGGACCTTTTCAATTCTTGATTTTTCTTCGGGAGTGATCACAGCCTGGATCTCCTTAGCAATGTCTTTGGATATCTCCTGCTGCAGCGCAAAAATATCACTGACCTCCCGTCTGTATTGTTTGCTCCAAAGATGGCGATCCTTTGCCCCATCAATTAATTGAATATTCAGCACAATGATATCTCCTATTTTCTGACCACTTCCTTCTACCAGATAATTCACATTGAGTTCATTGGCCATTTCAGAAATGGACATGGTACTTTCTCTGTATTTTTCGGCAGAAGTACGACTGAGCACTCTGAGATCTTTGATTTTTTGGAGATTATTCAGTGTGGCTTCCATTAAGCCATTGATGAGGTAGACATTGGACGAATCAGAACTGTCATTTTTAAAAGGCAGAACAATAATGGATTTTTCCCCTGAGAGCTTTTGCTTAAAAAAATCCTGCTTCATCCATATTCCAGCAAGCACGATTAAAGCTATTATCCCAATCAGAATCGGTATCCATTGTCGGTTTGCTGGCTTAGCAACTGGTTGAACTTCAATTTCCTCCGAAACATGTTCGGAACGCTTCCCCACTTCTCCAGGAGGATATCCATACTGCTCCCGGAAGCACTTTATGAAATAAGAAGGACTGTTGAAACCCACCTGATGTGAAATCTCAGAAACATTCCAGGAGCTGCTGCGAAGAAGCTCCATCGCCCGCTCCAGACGTGCCTGATTGATAAATTGACTAACCGATAGATTAGTTATTTTTTTGATTTTCCTCAACAGATTGGATCTGCTCATATTCATCTCCTCAGCCAGCTCAGACACTCCAAATTCCTCCTCTGCGATGTGCAGGTTAATTTTTGCAATCACTTGGTCCAAAAACTCTTTTTCCTGAGCAGACAAATCTGTCATCAAATCACTTATACTTTAGAGGTTAAATTAGGATTGAGACGAGGTATATTCAAATCTGATTATCTGCAATGATGCCAGTAACAATATCTTCTTTGTTATAGTTGCTGGGAGACAGAGTACCGAAGACCGAAGTGGTCTTTACGCTAGTGTTTCCCAATTCTTTGATGCTTTAAGTGCTTTACTGGCAGAAAAGCGGATATACATATATTCAGATTCAACAAACCTCAATAAATGGTTGAATTTAGACTATTTGCGTCATTTTTTATATGGATGCGTCATAATTGATAGGTATTAGACCAATACTTATGCTTTTGGAAGCAAGGCTGTTTAGTGTCACTTGAGCTTGAGAATTTACTTTGTGACATTCAAACAAAACAAAATTCAATATGAAAAAGCTAGTATTTCAATCACAGATTTTCGCCTCTACTATCCTAGCGGTGATGCTCATTTTATCCTCATGCGGTACCTCTACCGCTCAAAAAGAAAGTGCTCCCGAGATGGATTTGCATACCGCCGCAATGACTGGCGATCTTATAGCTGTCAAACAGCATATAGCTGCTGGAAGTGACCTGAATGAAAGAGATCCATTTGGGGGATCCAGCCCTTTGATCACAGCGGCTATCTTTGATAAAAAGGACGTGGTCGTATTACTTTTGGACGCTGGTGCAGACATCAATTTCCAAAATAACGACGGCTCCACCGCACTGATTTCAGCGGCATTTTTTGGACGTCCTGAGATAGTTAAGCTATTATTAGATCGTAAAGCTGACAAAACGATCAAGAATAAATACAATACGACTGCCTATGACAATGTAGCGGCGCCATTTGCCAATGTAAAAGAAGTCTATGATGTGATCGGTGGAATGATGGAACCGATGGGACTCAAACTGGACTATGCCTACCTGGAGAAAATCCGCCCTCAAATCGCAAAAATGCTGAATTGAGCTGATGGAAAATTCAAAGCAAGTTACTAACAGACGATACGATATTGATTGGCTGCGGGTGATCGCCATCGGGCTTCTCCTGATTTATCATATCGCCATCGGATTTCAATCTTGGGGAAGAATGATCGGTTTTATTACTTCAGATGAACCTTGGGCAGCTCTATGGCTGCCCATGACTCTCGTGAATATCTGGAGAATTCCTCTGTTGTTTTTTGTCTCTGGAATGGGCGTCTATTTTGCCATGCAGTCCCGCAACAGGGTTCAATTGATTGCTGAACGAGCAAGAAGAATTCTGTTGCCTTTTATTTTCGGAATGTTTGCCATAGTTCCCCTGCACCTGCTGGTTTGGCGCTTATATTATGGGATGGAGTTAAAGTATTCCTGGGCTCCTGGACATCTATGGTTTTTGGGGAATATCTTTAGCTATGTGCTTCTCTTAACTCCGGTTTTCTACCTGATCAAAAAAAATGAAGCTGGCAAAATTGTAAGCTGGATCAAAATGGCCCTAAGTAAGCCATGGGGATTGGTTTTAGTAGTAACCATTTTTGTCTTCGAGGCAATTTTGATTAATCCCAGACCTTTCGAACTCTATGCGATGACCTGGCATGGCTTTGCGTTGGGATTCTTGGCCTTCTTTTTCGGATTTTGCTTTGTACTCAGTGGAGAGGCTTTCTGGAAAATGATCCAAAAATGGAGATGGGTACTACTGCTATCTGCATTGGTTTTATACCTAATCAGGACTAACCTGTTTGGTATTTTCCCTCCTAACTATTTGTTAGCCATTGAGTCCTTCTCTTGGATTTTATCGATTTTCTCATTTGGAAGTCTCTACCTAAAAGGCCCAAACAAGACACTTTCATATCTAAGTCAAGCCGCGTATCCGGTGTATATTTTACATATGTTGTTTTTGTATTTGGGATCGCTTTGGGTCTTCCCACTGGCTATTCCTGTTCAATTGCAATTTATGCTAGTCTTGCTGATCACGTTTGCGGGAAGTTTTGGGACATTTGAGTTAATCCGAAGAGTTCCAGTATTCAGACAACTTTTTGGATTGAAATAATTTACCCCTATCCAGCGATCTTTATACCTGTATTTAAATGGCTCTTCAGATCGCTGGATCAATCCCTACAGAAGTGGACCACTACTGTAGGCACTTCGTTTATTGTGATTGGATGGGTTTTTCCTTCCGTACTGTCAGGCCCAAGGCTAAAATGTTCATCAGAAAGATTTCTTATACCTTGTCCTACCCGGATATCCATACGAATCCCGTAAAGTCGTGGGAAGTAAATTGTTTTCTTAACCTCATCCCATCCTTCTTTCCTAATCTCAGCTATTGGGAAAAGCTCCCCGAAATACTGCGGGCAGGCATTTAAGAGAGGGCGTTTGGCTCTGCTAGAATTAAGACCTGTAAATCATAAAGTGCCAGATAAATTTCTGGATTTATGCCTAGAAGGATCCTATAATAGTTGCTTTTTCTGCCGCACCACCGCCCTCCTCATGATATCACTCTGTGTTTAGGGACATATATCCAGTTTAGGTATTTTGTCTTTCTAACCAATTTAAAATTGCCTGATTCGTTTCATCAGGAAGCTCTTGCTGTATGCAGTGACCACAATCCAAGCTGAGCACTTCTAAATTTGGTGCGAAATCCATTAAAGTAGGAGACTTCGGAATCAGATCCTGATCTGCATAGATCATTAAGGTTGGCTGATTAATCCTTGGCTTTATACCAGCCATTAAATGCCAGTTGTGGTCAAGGTTTCTATACCAGTTGATACTCCCCGTAAATCCTGATGCTTCGAAGGCGGATATAAAAACTGATAGTTCGTCATCATTCATTAGAGGTTCACCAAGAGGTTTTTCTGCTGTTGCCACATTAATCATGGACATTCCCGGCTCTGGCGGTGCAAACGGTACGTTTTTGCGAAAAATGTTACTAAGGAACTGGGATGTATTTTCTTTCAGTATGGCATCGGCAACACCAGGTTGTTTGTTGAAGTGAACGATATAGAAATCGGAGCCAAAAAATTCTTCCATAAACTCAATCCAAGGTTTTTCTCCCCGCTCTTGATAAGGCAAAGCCAAGTTTATGATTTTATCTACACATTGTGGATGCAATAAAGCAAGGTTCCAAATGACGTTTGCACCCCAATCATGGCCAATAAAAGTGGCTTTTTTGTATCCATAGTAATGAAGTAGAGCCAACAGATCACCTGTAAGGTGTTCGATGTCATATTTTCCTACTTCAGCAGGGCGAGATGATTTGCCATAGCCACGCTGATTTGGGACAATAACATGATACCCCGCTTCGACCAGTGCAGGTACTTGGTAACGCCAAGAAAAGGCATGTTCTGGAAAGCCGTGGCAGAGTACAATAGGATTACCTGCATTTTGTGTTCCAGCTTCAAAGACTTCAAGTTCTACCCCATTGACTGAAATCATGGAAGGGTTTGGAAATTTAATAGGATTCAATCCTGAATTAGTTACGCTCATCATGTATAGATTTAATAATTTTTATGATGCAAACGTAAATGCAGGCAGTGACAGCCCTGTGTCAGGGGTCAAACAGAATTAATGGAATTTGTCAAAATATTCTTGTAAGGTCATTTTATGAGGTTCAAAGTTCTCAGGTTTAATTTCAATTCTTTGAATTCTATCCAATCGAAAAAAACGAAATTCTTTTCGCAAGCGACACCAGGCAATCAAATACCAATTTTCGGTACTCAAAAGTGCAAAAGGTTCGATGATTCTTTCCGTACTGTTACCTTCCTTATTGATGTAATTAATGCAGACCAGCCTGAAATTGGTGAGTGCATATTGTAAGTCGGACAAATTGCTGCTGTTCCTTTCTTGGTGTAACGCCTCGTCATACCGGGTTCTATCTGCCAATAGATTTACTTTGTCCTGGACAGTATATCTGAGAATGGACTTGATCTTGTCAATAGCTTCTGAATAGTCCTTGATAAAAGAGGCATCTTTGTTTTTCAGCACCAGTTGCTCTGCCAAAATCAAGGCATTTGCTTGTTTTTCGGTGAACATGATGGGTGGAATCCTATATCCTTCCATTAAGGTATAGCCCTTCCCATCCTCTGTGATGACAGGAACACCAGAATGTTCCAAAGCCCTGATATCTCTATAAATGGTTCTTTTACTCACCTCAAATTTATTCGCCAATTCCAATGCAGTTACCAATCTCTTCGTTTGTAATTGAATTATAATAGCGGTTAATCTGGATAGCCTAGTTGTTTCTGAATTTTCCATTTGCAAGGTGGTGTCTGATTTTTTGGGCCAAGGTGGCAAGGGGCTGTAGGACAAAGAAGTACTAATATTGCAAAAACTAAAATCAAACGGATGCTAGGTAAAGGGTGTCTTTACTACCTCAGCCCTCCCACTTCCTGATACGGTCGGCAATAAGGAAAGGTATTTAGGAGAATATGTTTGATGTGACAGGAAATAAATCCGTATGGATCATAAAAGTCGATGTAGGGTTCCAACCTGCTGCCAACTTTCACGACCTAATACCCAGTTTCAAGTGCAAAGGCTAAAAATAGAATGTCTTTCCAGCCAATCATGGTTAGTTTTAATAAACAAAATATTTACGACATCCATGAAAATCATTTTTCCAACAGACCTAGTTATCAGCGCTGATATCCCTAGTGATTACCCCATCCCTCCCATAGGAGAAGAACTCTATATCCGCTTCGAAACGTTTATTAAAGAACCGGAGGATTTGAAAAAAGTGATGGACTTACAAGGAACCATAGAAAGCGCAGAATACATGCCTTCAATTGTTCAATACTGGCAAAAGCATCCGGAAACCAAACCTGATGGGTTTTGAATTGATAATGGCATTTGACCTGACTTATTGTAGTTCCTTTGATCAAAACAAAAGCCCCGAAATCCAGGGCTACTTTCAGTAGTATTTTTAGGGTGCTTGTGCAGCCAAGAAATAGTCTCAAATCACTTTTGCTCGGACTTGGCTGATTTTAAGAGACCTTATCTTTTATCTTAGTATAGAGGTAGATCAAAATCACGATTGCCAATACGAATAATATGGCTCCCATAAAAAATTCAAGAATATTCATAACAAGAGTAAGTACCAAAATGGCGCCTAGAATAAGTATACCTAAGATGATTAAGCCTAATTGTCTCATAATTCTTTGATTAATATGTTTTTGTTTTAATTCTCTGGTTTTAAGTGATAAATAAGGTTGGAGGTTGGTTAGTGAACGTAACACTATCTCGTACTTGGTTGAAATAGGCATTCACTTTTCCTCTTTGCCGTATCAATTTTTTAACTAAATATTTTTTACAAGCATCCTAAACTTTAGTATTATCCCCTTTCCAGTTCCTGATAAAGATCAATTCAATACACTTTATATCGTGAATGCGGAGGGAATGCCCCCTCTTTTTACCCTAACTATTATTATTGAAAATTGTTCCAATGACCAACCCAGTACCGACTCCGGTAAGTAGCCAATTAAGGTATTAAATATAAAGAAATAAGGAAATAATACATGAAAATACTAGTTTACTAGTTGCCAAACCTTTCGACAAAGTTTATTAACTACCATTTACTTTGGAAAGGTGCATGACATTTGCGTCTTGTCACAAAACCATGGATTATAAAAAGTTGATATGATAGATTCGAAATCTTCATCTAGAAAAAAAAGCAAAATCCCTCTTTATATCTCTGTACTTCTTCTTGCAGCCTTGATAGTAGGTTACTTTACCATCCCTTCTGTCAACCAATTTCTCTCTGACGCATGGAATGTACTTACCAGTGATGATGAATCCCGCATTAAAACCTGGGTAGAAAGTTTTGGATGGTTTGGACCTGTTTTGATCATTTTGGCTATGGTGCTTCAAATGTTCTTACTAGTAATTCCATCAATTTTGTTGATGATTGTAGCAATCCTAGCATATGGCCCCATCTGGGGTGCAATAATTAGCCTGATTGCAGTTGGGATAGCTTCCACAGTTGGCTATGTAATCGGAAAGCTGGTCGGTAAAACGTTTGTCATTCGCCTTTTGGGTGAAAAAACACTTAAAAAGGTCAGTTCATTTATAGAAGATTATGGTTTTTGGGCAGTGGCGATTACTCGGGTAAATCCCTTCCTATCAAATGACGCAATCAGCTTTGTCACCGGCATTATAAAAATGGATTATTGGAAATTTATAGCTGCAACTTTAACTGGCATAGCTCCACTTATCTTATTGATCGCTATTAGTGGAGAAAATACTGATTCTCTCAAATCCGGTTTGCTTTGGGGTTCTATTTCCTGCTTGGTGATTTTTGTAGGGTACATCTTCTGGGATAAAAGAAAAAAAAGTAAGCAAAATCAATCTATAACCTGATAAAGCAGCCATTTTAGCTTATTCTGGGCATTGGTAATATGAAATCACATACAATTAGTGGATTAGCCAATAGATTCGTCGTAGCTTAAGCTCGCATGGTTTCTGGCTACCCTGTCTATTCTCATCACAACGATTACTAAAGAATCTCTGCAAACTAATTTTTTTCCAGTCAATAAACTCCATTACTAGAGGAGTTCCTCACGTGACTATTGTTCTCAACTCGTAGAAATGTCTCAACAAGTTGATTAGTGAAAAAACATCTTAAATCGCATTAAAAGAACTAGTACCAGTCAAATCAAGCCATTTAGTCTAACTGCCCACTAGCTTGATTGAGTTGGTCTTTGAATTGGAGAGGCTGTATTAATTATTTAACCAACTAACAAATTATATTATGGCCACTCAAACAAAAACATCAAAACAAAAGGAATCAAAATTCCAACAGCTTTTTATAGATGAAATTAAAGACATCTATTGGGCGGAAAAACACTTAGTAAAAGCACTTCCAAAAATGAGTAAAGGAGCAACTTCATCTAAACTGGCCTCAGCAATTGACAAGCATTTGGAGGAGACCAAAGTTCATGTGAGTCGTTTGGAAGAAGTATTTACAATGCTAGGTTTGAAACCTCAGGCAAAAAAATGTGATGCTATGGAAGGATTGATTAAAGAAGCGGAGTCCATCTTAGAGGATACGGATGCAGATACTATGGTGAGAGATGCAGGAATCATAATCGCCAGCCAGAAGGTCGAACATTATGAAATAGCCTCTTACGGCACTTTGGTAGCATTTGCAAAAAAAATTGGTTTAAAAGATGCCGCTAGCATTCTTAACAAGACACTGGATGAAGAGAAAGCAACTGATACAGGACTTACAAAGTTGGCCGTCTCAGAGATCAATGATGAAGCCTCTGAAGAATAGCAATAAATGGGGTGGTTAATTCCACCCCGTTTTTTAATTCATTTTTCTTGCCTCAACTATCCACTATAACGCCAAATATTTTAGAAAAAAAATTGACCCGAAGCTACTGAAATAGCTTATCCGTTAATGAATAAGCTTTCGAATTAGCAATTGAAAAAGGGTTCAATAGCGCATGAATTTCCCAACACGCTCGAAAAGCAAAACAATGGGATCCACGGACATTTTTATCCACAGAATTTCAGCTGAGAATTAGGTTGTATTTTTTTGAAAATTTCATCAACAACGGTGGCAGACGGGGATTATAACTGCATAATTAATGACTAGTACAACGAATAAAAAACAAACGCTTTATCTGCTCATATAGGCTACCAGGAATTCTTGATGTATGTCGAATAAACAGAAATACAACTCTCTCTCTTGGTCCTGTTAACAAACCTAAAATAAATCACATCTGCTCCTGCAGTATCCGTCTTGGAGAAATGTGACCTTTTCAAAAGTTCCGGCTTGACATGTTGGTATTTGGACAAAAGATGCTTCCGCTCCAAAACAACGATTTTATCAGTTTTAAAGCACTTCTGGTGGACCTTATTCTTAGGATCCAACATGGGATACAGGTAATCATACAGTGGCTGTTCCCAACGATCAGGTAAAGGCCTTTTCCCTATCATCCACTTGTAAAGTGACTTCCCACTTATGCCCAACTCGTCTTCTATTACTGATATGCGTAGAAAATGTCTGTGTAATACCAAAAACTGTCTAGCCAGGGAGTCTGCAATCATATAGTTCAGAATTGAATCTTAATTTAAGCCCAAAGATATTATTTCATTTCTGAAAACTTAGGTCTACCGACCACCCTTTTGGAAACTAGAAAGGTAACCGAATCGCCGATTTTATAGCTGGATGAAGTGCAGGAAAAACACAAAAATGTAACCAAATCTCCAGGCTCAGTCCTGGCGCTTACGCTATAAGAATCAACTCTAAAGTAGGTCGACATAGAGAATAAATCAGGTCCACCCCCATCCATAGACGGGGGGCCAACCCATTCTCCTTCCAAAAAATGATATGCTTCTATCGTTCCATTTTCCGGATAGGTATCCACAACAAACTCATTCATAAAAATTAAAATAAGTAGAAGAACAGGCGTGAGCAAAATACTCCATAAAAACCAATCTATTCTTTCGACAGGTTCTACTAAATCAATTTCCTTGTCTCTACTTTCTCTCCAATCAGAATAATCATTTAAATACCTCATAACTAACCATCTATGACTATATAAATATAAGATAGTTTTTAAAAATCAATAAGTAATTCTTCAAAATTCTATATACTTAGTCAATAAAAAAGTTAATTCTTAAAGCCTTGCCAAACTCATTGATAGAATAAGGTTGAAATAATTGAAATCAAGTGAGTGTTCAAAGATTAATTCCCTTCCAATACCTCATAAAAATTCTCGTTATTACTGTGACAGCTTGCTTCAAAAAAACTTCCAACATCGGGGTTTTGATAGGTGCAAACACCAAATCCTTTCATATTGCAACAGATTTCAAAAACACATGTACAACTGGGCCGAGATATGCAGTGAGCTGAAAGAACTGGAAAAAAATGCTGAAATTAAACTGGAGAAACTAAGATTTTCAAACCCCTACCCCCTTCCTTATGACAGGCTAAAAAAAGGAAAGGAAATCATCGCATTATCCAAAGCTATCCGTTTGCTTATGGATCAGGATTTGGATAAAGATGCTGAGATTATATTGAGAATGCTTTTTGAAAAAGGCATCAAACTAAAATCCGTAAGGGAATAATTTCGAGAAGAGCAGGAAAATCCTTGCTTATGGTAAAAGGTTAATCAGGCAGGGATTATTAGTTAGGTTGCCACTTCCTCCAAAGTATTTCACATATTTGCACCAGAGTAGAGTAATCGCATGAGAAAATTAATCGTCCATTTCATCCAAAAGGACACCAAAAGTAAAGATTCGATACAGATCCTAAAGATCGGAGGAGTAAACAACACCGGCCAGCGATGGGCAATCAGCACAAAGGAAGCTATTGATGGGATTCGCTCAGGACAATGGGAGCTGTTTATTTTATCCAATAACAATGAAATTCCCGTACGAATCAGACAGGAAGAGAATCAGCTGCTACTGATAGCTCAGGGTGACGGCTATCTCCATAACCTTCTGGAAGACCTGCCCGAAATCCACTGGGAGCAGCCTACTTAACTAACCAAGGGAGGAAGTTCTTCAAAGATTTGCTGTTTCACCACATCTTCTATGTTTGAGTTCTCAGTACGTGAAGTTACCAGCCTGCTGATCGTATGTGAACTCATCTTTGAAGCCTCAATTGGGCTCATTGTATTTTCTATTTCCTCCTTTACCAATCCTGAGTTCACCCATTTGTGTGCATTTGAGCGATCCAAGATTAGTGGCATTCTTTTTTTGGTGTTGTGAATCTGTTCCATCATACTATTGGCAGCAGTGGTAATGATTGAGCAGGTCTTTCTGATTTCACCTGTTTCCTTATCTGTCCATTCCTCCCAGATTCCTGCCATGAGATATACCTTGTGATCCTCTGGGTAAATAAAATAAGGATAGGTCTTTTTCTTAAAATGTCTCCACTCATAGAATCCTGACACAGGTATAATGCATCGTCGTTTCAGGATTGCTGCCCGAAATGATGGAAGCTCAAAAATTGTTTCCGATTTTGCATTCAGGGTTTTAGTTGCAATATCCGATGCCTGTTGAGCTGATTTCACCCAAAAAGGAATCAAACCCCACTCCATCTGTTGAAGTTCACCTGGCTTATCGCTTGCTATAGCCCAGAGCATAGGGTGTGCAAATCCATTCAAATGGTAGCGACCCCCGTTCTCTTTTGCATAATACTCAGGAACAGTAACCTTAAAACCTTCATCAAAGTCCAGAGAAGATTGATTTATGTGATAGCACATCTAATTTGACAATTGATCTAGTCTAAAATAAAGAATTAAACAGCTCTTTCAAAAACAGGATTTCTGTCCTGTTTAGAATTCGCAACCCTTAGTAGACTAATCCACCTTGGTATATCTCTGAGGCCCAGCGCAGTTCCTCATAGCTCCGGGCACATCATTACAGGGGTAATCCAACGCAAAGGCATCCATAGAATTATCCAATACCAATTTGCCGCTCAGAACTATAGTTAGGATCAAAATTATTTATCAACTGATCTTTTGGAGTACAGCCATCTGCACTATCAAAAGCAGCCGGATCTGGCCCAAATGAAGATGTAATTGTCATAATAAGCTTTTCCCCTATGAGTGAATACCTTTCTTGGAGCAAGATGGACTACGCTTATCAAATTCTATCAGGGAAAAACATGCTTTAAATAACATTTTATGGTGCTGGAAATTCAAGAAGTTTTTAAAAAAAAACACACCACTTTCATATAATATGAATAAAAAAAATTGTGTGTAAATTTGCTAAAAGCAGTCTTACACAGGTTTAAATTAGTACCGCCATGGATGACCTAACTACTCCTGCCTACTTACTCATTAATGAGATAGATGTGCAACATCACATGAAAAATTCTGATCCTGTTTTTAAAGTTAATTTTTTTGATGATAAAATTGATCAGAAACCAAAATTTACGATTTATATCAAGTTTTTCTTACATTCTACACAGGGAAAAATTGAATATGAAACTGCCATTAGAACTATAATAAAAGAGTATTCTATCAACGCTTTAGCATACAAGTTTGAATGTCTCAACTAACTTCCGAATAAAAAGTTAAATCCTTTGTGACTAAAAAAGGGAAACTCTCCCCTTTCTTACTAAAATGGTAACACATTTAGGATTTAACCCACTGCTTTCTGAGTTTTCAAGGAGCTTTTGATTCAGGATCTTGGTAAGGTTGTTTAGGTACCCCTTGCTCCCATCTCTGCTTTCAACTGCACCAGCCTGAGAACGGCACTAAGTGCAAGAGGAAACGGAATAAACCTGCATAGGTAAAAGCGAGGGCATTATGCTATCGTCTCTTTCCTCGTGTGGTGGTTAAATTATCGAAGACGGAATAGAAGAATAAAATTGATTTGTATAAAGCAATTTTAGGATAAGACATGCATCTAAAGCGCTGATAATCGAAACATTCTAGTTCGCTGAAGTTCATTTTACCTCCCTAAGTTCTTTTATGTAAAGATATGCTTTCTGATGTCGCAATTAGCTCATCAAATGAGTCATTGAACAGTTTGAACTTCAAAAAATTACTCATATATCAGTCTAGTCTATAGACTTACGTTTTCCATCCTCATCAAAGGTGAAGGTTTGATTGGATCCGTCCTGCATCCTAAATTCCAACTCGTAATAAGTAATATTATTCTCGACAAACCTGCGCTTAACTACTATACTATCAGGATGGATCTCGCTTGTATTGTTTATCACATGAAGTAATTCCTGCGGCAGGTTAATAGAATCAACTGGACTAATGACTACAGGAATTCTTCTACCATCCGTCAGTGTCACACTGGAGTCCATACCAGATTTCAGTTTCTCGCTTAGCTCAGTGGACTCTTCCACTTCCATGACTCCAGTTGAAGTAATACTACCATCTTCCTTTTTGTCATTGCAGGCGATCAAAGCTAATGCTGACACAAGTACTATTAATTGATTTTTCATTGCTTGACTAATTAGTTGAATGTTTTATTTAATGAATTTTGGATAATTTCAAAGAATGGAAAAGGTTATTTGTAGTGACTCCAAGGCATTCTTGGCTGTAGAGATACTAATTTCCTGTATAAGTAATTTTCCAGAGTTTATTTCCACTATCGTCATTTACAAGTAGTGAACCATCGGGTAGAACCGTGACATCTACAGGACGACCATATACTTCCGAACCTTCAGACTCTGATACAAAACCTGCCATAAAATCCTGGGGCTGACTGGCTGGCTTACCATTTGAAAATGGCACAAAAAGCACCTTATAGCCTGCTAATTTTTCTCGATTCCATGAACCATGTTGACCTACAAAAGCTCCATTTTTGAATTTTTCAGGATAGGAAGACCCTTCGTAAAAGGTAAGTCCCAGAGATGCCGTATGGCTTCCTACTGCCAAGTCTGGCACTAGGGCCTTTTCCACCATTTCTGGTGCTTCTCCTTTTCTTCTTGGATCTTCTATTTGACCATAGTACGAATAAGGCCAGCCATAGAATCCACCTTTTCTCACACTAGTGATATAATCCGGCACTAAATCATCTCCTAATTCGTCCCTTTCGTTAACTGCCGTCCAAAGTTCTTGGGTAACAGGATTCCATGACATTCCAACGGGATTCCTCAATCCAGATGCGAACATGATCTCACCTGTACCATCAGGATTGACTTCCAGAATCCCCGCTCTTCTGTGCTCTTCTTCCATTCCATGTTCAGCCACATTGCTTGCTGACCCCACCGATATATATATTTTGGTTCCCTCTGCATTAGCTATTAGATTTCTGGTCCAGTGATTATTATAGCCTCCTGCAGGGAGGTTAACAATTTTTTCACCTTCACCTTCCAATTTTAACTGTCCTGACTGGTAAGAGAATCGGTATAAACCATCTGTATTAGCTATAAAAAAATAATTTCCCAGAATTAACATGCCATAGGGCTGATTTAGCTTATCCTTGAATACTTCACGAGTTTCATACAGGCCATCCTTATTTTTGTCTTTGAATACAGTTATTCGATCTGCACTCCTTTTCGTATTGCTTTCTACTACAAAAACATCCCCATTTGGCCCTACATAGCTATTTCGAGGGTTATCCAATTCATCAGCAAATAGAGAAACAGTAAACCCTGAAGGGACAGTGGGCATTTTACCTTCTGGCCAATTGATTACTTTGCTTTGGTTTGTGACAGACTTTGAGGCATATGGTGGGCTCAAGATCAATTCACCCAAAGAAGTTTGTACCGTATCAGGGGTAGATTGAGAAAGTTCTTCCTTCTCCCTGTTGGATATCTTCTCCTTACAAGAAGTAAAACCAATCACTGTAATTATTATAAATGAAAAGGCAGATTTAAAATGCATAACTGTTTAAGATGATTATTCGAATTTTATACAAACAATCATGTAGCCAAAATGCTTTCACGGTAATGCGGACGCAGTAGGTGAAAATTATAGAAGGTTTAAACCAAATAACCCTCTCAATCCATTCAATATAATGTGAAAAATAACTCCCAAATTGAGTCATACTTTATACAATTGAACAGTCATTTCGTTTTATCACTATTCATCACTATTTCTTAGGGTTAATCATTTTTTAAGATTTTCAATTGATGTTTGGCCAGAGAAACCTTTACTATAGGAGTTTCCTCATATAGGGTTTTATGCTCAAATAATTCATCATCTACATGAAATGGAAGGTAGGTACTGATTTTAATTTTCTTAGCCTTTATCGTTTGAAAGGGACTTGGCTGCCCCCCATTTTTCTGTGCATTTAAAAATGACCGTAACTCGTCTTTTTGAGACTCTTTCACCATTAGTATATCTAGGTACGCATCTCTATGATCTGCATCAGGTGCTAATTCAAGCTGAGGCCCCAATCGCCTAGTGTTCAATATCTCTATCCATATATAATCTCCCGAATAATCCTTATTATCCAGTTTGACTTTATAGCTATGTACTGGAAGTTCAGCCTCTAACTTTATCAGATTTTTAATACCAAAATCAACTTTTGAATTCTCATCACCTGGAAGCTTTTTTTCACGGTCAATCTGAAGTAAAAGTGCAGTAAAAATCCCCCACCCAATTCCTTCAATAAACCAGCCGCTAGCCTCCGTGGTTTTGTACTCTCCAACACTTAGGTACTTGAATTTCTTTTTCTGATACTGAGCAACAATAGCTTTATAATTTGCTGTCAAATTGAGACTGCCTGCAATATTGTTGGCGTTGCCATAAGGTAGAATTGCAATTGGGCATTTGGTATCGCGAAGCTGAAGTAAGGTCTTCTCTACTGTTCCATCTCCGCCTGCTATAATGATCAAATCATAGGTGAGATCCAGCACTTTTTGGTAACCTTCTTCCTTGCAATTTTGAGCAAGTACATTTGCTCCTTGATCTTCAAGGGATGAAATTATTTCCGCGAGGGGAAAATCTTCATTTCCGGCAGTTGGATTATAGAGTAGTATAATTTTCATATAGCTGATAGTAAAAGTTCTGCGTACTATTTGCATGCGAAAAGGAAACCAAATTAAGTAACCATGAATATTTTAATCACAAATGATGACGGAGTATATAGCCCAGGAATTTTAGAATTAGCAGAAGTTGCTGCCGAATTTGGAAATGTTCGGATAGTTGCGCCTAATGTGGAGCAATCATCCATGGGACATGCAATCACTGCAAGTAGACCGCTTTCATATCGCAAAACGAAAATTGGAGATTTTGATGCGTACCGCGTCAACGGCACGCCAGCGGATTGTGTGTCATTGGGAAGTTTTCATTGGGAAAAAGTAGATGCAGTGCTGTCAGGCATTAATCTCGGACCTAACTTGGGTAATTCCATGTGGCATTCAGGAACACTTGCAGGTGCAAAACAAGCTGCTCTCCTAGGAATTAAAGGAATAGCACTAAGTACTCCTACCCAGCAAGACGAATATGATTTCTCTCACATTCGCCCTTATGCTAGGGAAGTTATTTCTTATTTGCTTGGTCAGGAAGGTCCCAGACTGGTCAATGTAAACTTTCCCTTTTCCCCAAAGGGAATCTCATGGACAAGACAATCTGTAAGGCAATACGATGGACTTGTGAAGCCCTCTGAAGACCCGATGGGAAGAAAGCATTTTTGGTTTACCGTCGTTCCTTTAGAGGATGCAGAGGAAGGTACGGATCGGTACGCTATAGAAAATAATTTAGTTTCACTCACCCCCTTGCGACTGGATTTAACGGATGAATCAGCACTTCTCAAACTTTCGGAAATGAATATGTTCCAAGGCAAATAACGGGGTTATAAAGTGGGGTAGTTTTTACCTAGATTTTGGCGTAAAGTCTACAGAAAACTTAAAAACAAGCTAGATAGGCAGTTATAGAGCTTCAAAATAAAAGGCAGTGTACACTGCCTTTTATTTTGAGCGAATTATAATTTATGTGATTATCCGAAATGATGCCAGTTGCCTTAGATTCTTTGCTTATCTGGTCGGAAGACCGATGACCGATGCCCGAAGTGACCTCAATTATAAATTTGAACAAATTCTGGATTGCTTTTCCCTCTTTATTGGTAGAAAAGCGGATATACATAATAATTTAATAGCCCGGGTTCTGATCGTTGGGACTCATCGCTTCATTAAAGTTCAATTCTTCTAAAGGTATCGGCCACAGGTAATGCTTTTGAGCAATTGTTATCCCTTTGTTTTTCAGAACATATTCTTCAGCTCGGCCTGTTCTTTTCAAATCAAGCCAGCGTTTACCTTCAAATTGAGTTTCATACGCTTTTTCCTGAAGAATCAGATCCAAGAATTGCACTAGAGATAGATTAGAAATCTTGTAATCCAGGGGAGATATAGCCGTAGGTTCCAAACCAAAAGCTCTTCGGCGAACTTGGTTGAGTGCTTCCACATTTTGCTCAGTCAATCCATCGACCTGCGCGGCTGCCTCAGCATAAATTAGCAACAACTCTGCGAAGCGATAAATAGGAATATCATTTCCAGCACCCGTATTATCTACCGCCTGCGACTCAGCATATTTACCATTTACCATAGTCGAATCTCCCAAACCAAAGTCCACCAATTGCCATAAACCTTTCCTAAGATCACCATCTTCCCATTCGAGGTAAAATGGATTACTAGCTTCTCCATAGTGAGCATAGGCGCCGCCGAAATTGTAAAGTTTGGTACTTGGATGATTTAGAATCCAGGGCAAGCCGCTCCCCTGTCCAGTTTGTCTTGAAAATTTGAAGGAAAATATTTCTTCACTGGAAGTGATCAAGGTTGCTCCAAAAATCTTTTCCCTGATATCATCCACAGAGGCTATGGTAACTAATTCGAATATCCCAGCATCTAAAACTTCCTGCGCCTTTGTTTTTGCCAGTTCAAAATTTTCTAATTGCAAGTAAACGTCAGCTAGCAATGTTTTAGCTGCCCATTGAGTCGGTCTTCCAGGTTCTGCAGCGACAGCAGGGAGTAACATTTCGGCAGTTTCAAAATCTTCTAAAATCAACGAGTAAACCTCTTCAGTACTGCTTTTAGGAACATCCTTCTGAGCTATATTCTGCTCTGTACGAAGCGGAATCCCACCCCAATTACGTACTAAATCAAAATAAGTTAAAGCCCTTAGAAATTTAGCTTCAGCGATATAACCATCCTTTTCCTCCTCTGTGAGTGTTTCACTTAGTGGAGCTTTTTCGATCAGGATATTCGCATTACGGATTCCTTGGTAGAAACTGTTCCACCGAGCAGCAGTAGCATTGATATTGGTAGGGTTAAACCCCTCGAAATCATTGTATTGAGCCCTACTACCGCGTCCATATCCCCAGTCAGTATGCGCACTTAATACGGCTATATGCTCTGATCTCACCATCCGCAGGGGATAATAAATCGCATTGGTAGCCGCATCAAAATCAGACTTACTCTGGTAGAAATTCTCAGTGACAATAGTCTTAGGCTCCTCTTCCAATAGCGAGTCACAGGAAACGGTAAATGCTCCCATGCTCAAAAGAGAGACTATTAATAATTTGGAGGAGTTCAGTTTATAATTTTTATGTGTTTTCATGGCTTGAATAGTTAGGGGTTAAAAAGTGGCATTGAGACCTATGGTGTAGGATTTAGGAATTGGGTAACTGAAATGATCTATGCCCAATCTATTATCACTACCCTTGCTGTTGACTTCTGGATCCCACCAAGAGTAATCGGTAAATGTTAACAGGTTTTGTCCACTGGCGTAAATCCGTAGACTTTGAAGAAATTTCCCGTCCGAGTTTTTAAGCGAAAAATTGTAGGCTAACAATACGTTTTTAAGTCTTAAATAGGAACCATCTTCAACAAATCTATCCGACACTCTTGCCACTGTATTTCTGCTAATTTTTGGGTATTTAGCCCCCGGGTTTTGCGGAGTCCAATGATCCAAAAGCACTTCTTCGGGCATATTCAGTCCTTGCCCATAATCCATGGTACTGGAAATCGCACTCACATTCATGATGTCATTCCCTTTACTTCCCTGAAAGAACAAATCCAGTTGAAATCCTTTGAAATTCATATTGGAATTAAAGCCGTAATAAAAATCTGGATTTGGATTTCCTATGTAAGTTTTGTCCTCCTCAGAGATCTCCCCGTCCTTATTTAAATCTTTAAAGCGGATGGCTCCAGTTTCAGTATAACCATCTTCCACATATCCCCAAAACTGTCCTAAGGGTCTGCCTTCTTCCATAATAGAGAAGTTATCAGACACTGTGACCACATTAATAAAATTGGTTAAGATAGCCTGTCCTTCATTCAAGCTAAGCACTCGATTGCGATTGAAGGAAATATTACCATCCACACTCCAGCGAAAGTCAGAAGAAAAGAGCTGGGCAAATACACTTAATTCTATGCCTTTATTCTCTATTGAGCCCACGTTATCTATGGTAGTGGTATATCCGAAGGAGCTCGGTAAGCGAACCGTACTTAATAAATCCTCCGTAGTTTTTACATAATAATCGGCTCCTAACACGACACGATCCTTCCAAAGTCCCAGGTCCAAACCTAAGTCGAACTGTTCGGTAGTTTCCCACTTTAAATCTCCTGGAAGTGTAGATCCTGGCGCAAGGAAATTATACAATTCGTCCCCAAAAATGGTATAACCTGGAAACAACCTGTTGAGCGTGGCATAAGGACTGATAGCCTGTGAACCGGTCAGCCCCCAGCTTGAACGAATTTTCAAGGTTGAAATGGCTTCTAGACCTTTCATAAAACCCTCCTCAGATACTTTCCACGCAAGAGCTCCAGAAGGGAAATAGCCCCATTTATTTCCCTCACTATATCTGGAAGAACCATCTGCACGGAAAGATGCAGTTAAAAGATACTTGTTAGCAAAGCCATAATTTACTCTTCCCAAATAGGAAAGTAAAACTGATTTCGCATAACCTGAAGTAGGAATTCCAGGCGTCTGGGCTGCACCCAAGTTATCCGCTTCATACAGATCACTCAGAAAACCAGAGCCACTACCAGCCAGGTACTTAGTAGTAAAATCCTGATAGGTAACTCCCGCCAATACGTTCAGATCATGTTTTTCACTGAAAACATCCGCGTAGGTGATTGTATTTTCATTTAATCGACTAACGTATTGGCTGGTTGTAACACTTGCATTTCCATTGCTATTAATAAAATTCCTGCTCCTGTAGTTATCAGTTCTATCGTCACGATTTTCTATACCGCCAGTAATTTTTACAGTCAGTTCAGGAATAGGATTGTAACTGAAAGCCGCATTTGCAAGAACTACATTTGCGGTTATAACCGTGGACTGTTCATTGATAAAGTAAAGTGGATTGACCAAATCAGGAGAAATAAATGGAAAATCGTCTGTCAAATTGTTTATGGCGCCTCCTGAATTATAAGGCTCGGATAAAGGAGAGGCTACTATTGCTGCCCCTATCATGCTTGCTCCTCTGGAGCCTCCTTCACTGTCCCTTCGCGAAGTCACCAGTTTACTTAATGAACTGTTAAAATCAATCTTAAATTTCTCGCTGATTTTATGGTTAATTGCTGATCTAATAGAATATCTGTCGTAGTCAGATCCCTTGATAATTCCATCTTGCTGGTAGGCACTTCCAGCAACCAAAAAATTGGTATTATCTCCTCCCCCGGAAATACTCAGCGAGGTACTTTTGATAGGTGCTTGTTGGAAAATCTCGTTTTGCCAATCCGTGCCCTCACCAAAATTAGTTATTTCAACATCCGTAAAATAGGGTGACACTCCATCATTTTTGGCTTGAATGTTCATCAGTTGGGCATACTGATTTCCATTCATCAGCTTAAGTTTACTGCGTAAGGACTGCACACTATAAGCCGCATCAAACTCAACAACGGTTCCCGATCCACTTCCATTTTTTGTTGTAATTAGAACAACACCATTGGCTCCCCTTGAACCATAAATCGCCGTAGCAGAAGCATCTTTGAGAATTTCTATACTGGCAATATCCGAATTATTCAGGTTGGTGGGATTTCCCGAGTAAGGAAAACCATCAATCACATAAAGCGGATCATTATCACCTTGAATAGAATTTGATCCACGAATTCTAACTGAAACACCACCACCCGGAGCACCGTTATTTTGAATCACCTGAACTCCTGACGCACGCCCGTTAAGTGACTGAAGAATATTTGAAGTTGGATAGGCATTAAGTTCCTCTGAATTCACCTGCGCCACAGCTCCAGTGAGGTCGGCTCTTCTAGAAGAACCATAGCCTATCACCACTACTTCATCCAGTACTTGGTCATCACTTTCCATCGTCACATTAATAGAAGTTTGATTTCCAAGATTCACCTCCTGTGACTTAAAACCCAAAAATGAAAATATCAATACAGTACCTTGTGAATTTGCCGGAATATCAATAGAATATCTCCCTAAGTCGTCTGAGACAGTTCCTGTTTCAGATCCCTTTATCTGTACTGTAGCACCTGGTAACGTATTTCCATCATTATCTTTTATTGTACCCGATACAGTATTGTTTTTGGGCAATAAATCAGGTGAAGGAATGGTATCTCTTAGAGGAATGGTATCCTGTAATAGAAACGGGATGTTATTTTCTGCCATGCTCTCATAGGAAAATCCATAGGATAGAGTAGCCAGGAGAAAAATGGTTGAGATTTTCTTCATAGTTGGTTAGGTTAATGGAACAATTGGCACAAATTACCTCCATAGTTAAACCAACTACTATTCCAGTAGGTCAAGCAAAATCCTTTTACAAAGCTACCTTCATTAATTAGCCGTTTCTCAACAATTTCATTTTTAAAATTTGGGTATAGAAGTTAATGGACACTCAGTTTAATCGCAACACTTTGTGCAATAGTCACCTCAAAATGTCCTAAACACTAATTCCTAAGTATGGGATCATTATCCTCCGACTATTTCGCCTCCATTCACATGTATAAACTGCCCGGTAATATAGGAGCTATCTTCACTAGCTAGGAAAACGTAGGCTGGAGCCACCTCACTTGGCTGACCAGCCCTCCCCAACGCAGTATCCTGACCAAACTTCTCAATATCATCAAATGTAGCCGGTATTAAGGGTGTCCATATTGGCCCTGGCGCAACTCCATTTACTCGAATTTTATCTTTAGCTAACATTAAAGCCAGTGATCTGGTGAACCCAACGATGGCACCTTTTGTACTAGCATAATCGACCAAGTGCTCACTTCCTCGATAGGTAGTCACAGAACTGGTGTTGATGACGCAATCTCCCGCTTTGAATTGTGGAATAGCCAGTTTTGTTAAATGGAAAAAAGAGAAAATATTGGTCTCAAATGTCTCCTGAAGTTGTTTAGTACTTATGGAAGTAAGCTTATCCTTAGGAAATTGTACCGCCGCATTATTAACCAAAACATTAACGCCACCGAGCTCCTTAACACATTGATCGAAAGCTTTTTTGCAAAAATTCTCTGATTTTAGGTCTCCTTTAATTTTTAAACATTTCCTCCCCTCCTTTTCTACCAACTGCTTGGTATCATCTGCATCTTTATCCTCACTTAGATAGATTATAGCTACATCTGCCCCCTCACGGGCGAAGTGAACGGCAACGCTTTTTCCAATCCCACTATCTCCGCCGGTGATTAATGCTATTTTATCTTTTAATTTTCCACTACCCTGATAATCCTCTCGGATCACTTGAGGAACAGGTATCATTTTATGCTGATGCCCTGGTAGCGACTGGTTTTGTTCTGTGAATTTAGTTGGCTTTTTCATATATAAGTTGGTTTTAAATGATTCAGGAATTTCTCAAGGCATTGATTAATTCCTGTTTAGTCATATTGCTTCTGCCTTTAATACCTACCTCTTTGGCTTTATTGTACAAATCCTGTTTAGTTCTTTCTGTGTATTCTTCTGCTTTGCCCCCTTTTTTACCCGAATTGGGAGTATTTGCAATACGGGCTGCTTTGGTTTTGCTCATGCCTTCTTCTCGGAGCGCCTCATATTTTTCATCATTTTTGATGCTAGGGCCATGGTCTTTTGTCATGATTTCTAGGTTTTATAGTTATATACAAGCATTAGTAAATCTTCTGATTATAAACTTGAAAAGAATGCTAAGTTTTACTCACAAGACCTAGCTATAGATTATTCATAAAAAATGCCAATTCGTAGAGACGCTCTATTGTCAAAGGATTAAAATTATACCTGTACAAAAGAATCATAAAAGGTCATAGAGTGTTTTGCTGAGCATTTTCAGGACAAAAACTACTAAATTAGGGCTTGTTTTTTTCCTGACTTTTTTTATCAAAAAATTCCCTAGCCATTTTTAAACCTGTTGCAATAGCTAAACCTTCATCAGCATTTTCTTTTAAGATTTCGTTAGCTATCTCAGTAGCCTTCTCACGAATGTGATTTGGTTGATTCTTATAGGAAGGCGGGTAATCTCCATTGTACCAAGGCATATCTTACTCCTTTCTTTTCTTATAAAACATAAAACAACTACTATTACCGTAAATGATTTAAAAACCTGGCGCACAAATGAATAGTGTCCTTTGCAAAGTGAATCTGATTTTCAATCTGATTCTCGGATACTGCCTCTAGTCTTTTAGCATAGACAATTTCCCCATTTAAGGCAATAGCGCTATATGCGTAAAGCTCAAGTATTCCTTTCTCAGGAATTGGAGATGCAAATCCGCTAATCCCCAAGGCTAATTGTGTATCAAACCTTTGAGCTATTTGAAGCGCCATCAATTCAGCAATATTCATAGTAACTCCTTCATTTTTTTCACATTCTTGCCTATCAATACCAAGATTGGTCAATTTTTGAGCACAGGAATAAGCAGTTAAGCCTCCCTCATAAAAGAGCCCTGCTTTTTCACAAGTACTTAACATAACTTGAAGCAGCCCAGCTGTTACACTTTCAGCCACAGATATTTTAACCTTATTATCCAAACAAAAACGTCCGATAAAATTTAAAGACTCCTTCAATTGCCCATTTTCAAGATCCATCGTTTATTACAAGTTTATATATCAAATCTTAATACAACCTTTGAATAATCTTACTTAAAAGACCGATCACCTTACTCCCTCAATTCATGCTTACAATAATTCGTTTATTCAACATAAATGCCATAAATAAAACTTCAATCCATAAATCTTAGACTAGAAAGCGCAGACTGATTTCCAGTTGATCACACTATTGCATTTGGGCTAGAAGCTACTATTTCGAAAATGGATACTCGGTCCAATCGGCATAAAAATTGGAGCGTGAATCATAAAAAAACAAAATATTATGGACTACTTGATCATCCTGTTCGCATCCATTGCAATTATACTCGTCTTTCTTCTAATTCTTATGGTCGATTCTAAAACGAGCAATAAGATAAGTAGAACCAAAGATAAACTAACGATATGGCATCCTTTCAAACAAGAAGTCATAGATCTAAACTCTGACATTAAAAGTTGGAAATTGCAAACTGTTTCCTATTTAAGAATTGGTAAATTATATAGTCTAAACATTGAGACTAAATCTGGCAACTGGAAAAAAGTTTTTTCTCGATCTTACGATGGAAATTTTAAAAATCTGGTTGAATACTTAGAAAAAACTCAGCCAAAACAGCACAAAAAACAATCCGCTATATATTAAATAATAATAGAACAAATCAAATACTCCTGACTATCTTACCCTAAGTCTGAATAAAATATTCATTAAGAATTGATTTAATATTAGATAAGGATTTAATGGTTAATCCTTTTATCCCTCTGTCAATAATATCAAAAGGTAAAACCTAAATATCAGCACCTTAACCACTCATTAAACTACTATGTCTATGCCAAAATGTTAGCAAATTCCTCAATGCAGTGCTGACAAGCTTCAATGCAATTTGTGCTTTCTTCCAGATTATACTTTAAACATTCTACTATACAGATATCACATGCTTCAACGCATTTATGCATTTTTACACCTCTATCAACTTGAGTGGATTCACATGCATCAAGACAATCGACACAGCATTCCAATCCTTTCCTCATTACTTCAATAAAATCCTGCATATCAACATTATCCTTATGAGTTGAAATAAGAATTTGAAAAGATTGGATACAACGTTCAAGTGCTATAGTACAATTACTTTTCATAAGGGCTATTCGAGTCATAACATTTGAGTTTAATCTAATCATAAATCAAATTCCTCACCATTCAGATCTCTACTAGGAAGAAGCCCCGATCCTTACTTAAATCCTTGTTTTAATTTTCAGGTACCTTGGGGCTGTGGAAAAAATTTACTCAAACTGTAGCTTTAATTCAACAGCTGATGATTCCCCTATGCATTTTGTAGGGCTAAAAAACCAAGTTTTTCATATCGTAGATTCAATGAACTCATAGCTAATGCATCCCTCATATAATTCTAATGCCTTCATATATCGAAAAAACATAGGTTGGAAACAATTGAACAGGTTCGAAGAAAACACTTTGCCATTCTAAAATTCGAATAGCATGATTTTAAAAAAATCAAGTCTAATGGAATCTATGACTGGCAAAAATATTGAAACAATTTCAACATTAATTCAATAAAAATATAATAACGACAACTCTGCCAGCCGGAGGAAATTTTCAACCGACCGATGAACTACCAAGAACAAAAAACATACACTAGCGTACTTTTAATCCAAGGCTCATATTATTCCATCCTAGGCATGCTTTTAATATACCTTGGTAATTTTAGTCCTTTCTATATAATTCCAGATTCAGCAGAAGCAGGGTCAGCATCCAAGTTAATAGGCGGTTTACTATTTTCCATTGGCGTAACTCTTTTGATATCCCACCGAAAATTCAAACAAAATAATTCAATTTTTTTACTCGGATTTCTCACCTCCCTCACCTTCTCCCTTCACCACACTTTCTTTCTATATCATTACGAAGCCATGTTTTACATGAGTATTGACCTGATTTTAGAGCTTAGCTATTTACTCGTTTGGATTTGGTTGAGCTATTGGAAATGGATTGAAAACAAATTTGCTGATTTATGAACCAAGTTAATATATGTCGCTAAAAAATTATAGAAAATGTAAACAAACAGCCCATGTTATCTCAAGCATTAAACAGATATGAATAATTTCATTATTTCCATTCTGGTAATCGGAGTAGTAACATTTTCTATGGGTTGGATGCCATTTATAGCCAAGAAAACTAGGATTTCCTTTGCCCTCTTTTATGTATTGATAGGCATTATACTTTACACCCTGCTTGGAACGAAATTACCGGATCCTTTACCTAAGAATAATAATACAATAGTCCTCCACCTGACTGAGCTTGTTGTAATTATTTCGCTCATGAGTGCAGGAATAAAAATTGATATTCCATTTTCTCTAAAAAAATGGAGCGTATCCCTACGCTTAGTCTGCATAGCAATGACACTATGTGTTGTATTCGCAGCTATTCTTGGTTATTTCTATTTGGATTTAAATTTAGCCACTGCTGTATTACTAGCTTCTGTTTTAGCTCCGACTGATCCAGTTTTAGCCTCAGATGTACAAGTAGGACCTCCTAATCACAAATCTAATTCTTTTCACAAATTCACTTTAACTACAGAAGCTGGTCTAAATGACGGGTTGGCCTTCCCGTTTACCTGGCTGGCAATCACTTTGGCTATGATCTCAGTAGGGAAAGAAGAATCCATTGTTGAGTGGTTTGCTTTTCATGTGCTATACCAAATTATTGCCGGAGTAATTTTAGGATATGGTCTAGGAAAACTCGTGGGATACATACTTTTCAATATCTCAAAGAAACTAAAATTAATAAAAAGACTAGATTCATTTTTGGCATTGTCATTAACCCTATTGGTGTATGGATTTACCGAACTTATACACGGGTACGGATTTATAGCGGTTTTCGTAAGCGCCATAACATTAAGGCATTATGAAAAAGATCACGAATATCATCGCTCTTTACACTCCTTTACCGAGCAAATAGAGAGATTATTAGTTTCTGTAATATTACTAGTACTGGGTGGATCTATAGCAATGGGAGCTTTAAATGAACTGACATGGAAAATGGTCATTTTTTGTATGGTGTTTATACTACTAATAAGACCTGTATTCGCCTATATTAGTCTTCTAGGGACAAATCTTCATTTTAAAGAAAAACTTGGAATTAGCTTTTTCGGCATACGAGGAATTGGCACCGTATTTTACCTAGCATTTGCCTTAAATACATGGGAATTTGGCAATCCAGATAGACTATGGGCAATTGTTATTTTTACAATTACTTTATCAATATTTATTCATGGACTAACAGCAACATCTGCCATGCGCTATTTAAAAAGAAACTTACCAGAATCTGAGTGAATTCAATAAATACTCCCTGCAAAAGGCATAAGGGAGGAAGTAAAACTTCATAAGGTCTATTAATCAAGGATTTCTGGCAAATTTCCCCTTGGATCAATTTGTGCCTATATGATGTCAGAAATAGTGTTTTGTGACCACTAACTTGAGGGAACCTTGGAAGGTCCGTGATCCTGGCAGTCAACGAATTCAACACAAGATGGACAGACCCATTACAGATTTAGGGCAGCACTCTAACCAACTTATCTTTATGTTTGAAAGCAGACTAACTATCTAACCAACACCAAAATTCATTAACACAATTTTTGGGATTGAGTTAAAGAAAAACTATTTGAAGAACTCAGTTACCCACGAAAAAAACTTAAATTCTGTTAGTAATAATTTACTAGCACTATATCCTATCTTAAAATCAAATGCCCCAGTTCGGGCGTATCCATAACCCTTTCCATTTCAATTCTGACAACTTCCTCCACTTCACGCTTAATTGCTCGATAGTTTTCCTCTACCTCCTCTTGGGTGATTTCCCGAACTTTAGGGATTGGTTGATAGCTTTCCTCCTCCAGCTTGAGGGCTTTATGATCATTAAGGATTTCTGCATGAAAAGCTTTCAACGTTATCTTCTGATCAGGTGTATCCGCTACCATTCCCACAAACTCTCCGGAAGAAAGTGAAGCTATAGTGGAAGCAGGAACGGCCTGATCCAATTGTGTGGATTTACTTAGGGAAGTCTCTGAACTGTTGATTGAAATACTCTCCCGGTTTTGGATTATCCTTCCAAATCGTTCGGAAAGTTGCTTAGCCGTATCCCCTAAGACCTGACCACTGATGAAATTCCCCACCGTATTCATGATCACATCTGCTTGCTCCCTTCCGTAATCCTTTCTAAGCTGGCTATAATCCTGCACCCCTAAGCAAGTGGCGACCTTGTTGGATCGTGCCGTAGCGATCAGGTTATCGATGCCGTTAAAATAGATCGTTGGAAATTCATCAAAGACTAAGCTGGATTTCAGCTTACCTTTTTGGTTGACCAGCTTCACTATTCTGGAAATATAAAGTGATAACACCGCCCCATAGACCTGCTGCTTTTGCGGATTGTTTCCCATGCAGATGATTTTAGGTTCCATTGGGTTATTCAGGTCTAGGGTAAACTCACTCTTAGAAAGCACATAATACAGTTGAGGGGAAGAAAGCCGGGCCATGGTGATCTTGGCACTGGCTACCTGACCCTCGAGTTGGTCAAAAGCTTTTTTGACCAACGCAGAAACAAAGGGATTGATCAACACTTCTATTTCCGGCTCGGTACGCAGTACTGTAAAAAGTTTCTCATAATCGACTTGCATCAGTTCAATCACATGCGGCAGGGTACAGTATTTACCCCGCCTGTGCTTTTTCAAAAACCAGATGATGGCAGTCAGGAAGTTGATTGGACTTTCTACGAAGAAATCCCCCTGCTTGCGTATCCATTCTCGGTTAAGACCCAACATAATGGTACGGGCAGCTTCAGAGGCATCAGTAATATCAAGCATCGTATCCGGTTCCAAAGGATTGCAACGATGGGTATGTGACAAGCAATCAAAATTGATCGTATAGAATTCAGGCCTTTCGGTATATGCTGAGAAATTATTCTGAAGCGTATTGTATGCTATGCGTGATAGATCATCGTACTTGAAATCATACACAAACATGGAAAAGCCCTTTCGAATGTGCTGAGTGATCACATGACGGATCACAAAATAACTTTTACCCGAGCCTGGCGTGCCTGCTACCAGTAAGGCCCTGAATGGATTAATGATATTAATCCATGAGCTACGGATCTTATTTTTTAGCTTATACTGAGCGGGAAGATTAATGGAAAATTCATTACCCAGATACCGCTCCTCCTGAGGGAAAGTCTCATTTATATAATTAAAAACATCCTGATTTAACCGGTCCTTTAGCAACCTACTCAGCAGAGAGCCTCCCCTTAGAACAAGTATAAACCCCAGACTTGTGACAACTATATAAAAAATGCTTGTTGTCTCTTCAGTCACCGACGGAAGTGAAAAAGTATAGTGACTCAAGCCATAAACCAGAAATCCGATAAACAGGGGCCACAAAACCTGGGAAAGTCGGAGTTTATCGTCCTTCTTTCCTCTAGCCCCGATCAATGAAATCAGTAGCAATCCCATTGCAAACAACTTTGATATATAAAATTCCTTGAACAGCCCTGCGTTGCGCAGATTGACCAATAGCTTTTCTGTAACGTCATGAGTTAATCCCCAACTACTAAACGAGTGATAGCTGTAATAATAGAAATGCAGGCACAATAAGGCTATACTCAACTTTCGGGTGAGATCGATGATTTTTCTCAGTCCTTCAATATTCTCCCCAGTCTGCATGGCTTTGATTTATAAGTGTAGCTTCCTTCTTTTCCTCTTTTTCTTCTGTCTTAATTCGTAAGGAGTTGGGTCTTCTGGTTGATTACTGTTAAGTGAGATTTCAATATCCGGAAGCTGCACCCCTACATCCTTGGAACCAATACTTTCGGTATGGCTGCCTGTCGACAAATTGGGCGCTTCCTTAGAGAACTGCGCTGAAAGGGCATTTGCAGAAAGAGACTTACCTAAAGCAGATCCGTTAAACACAGTGCGGCTAACATTATCCACGTAAGTAACCCCATACAATCTACCCTCGGCATTGATTCTAAATACCGGTCGAATGCCCTTACTCCTGAGTCTGGAGGCAAGTTCTTCCAGGGATTTACTTGAACCCAAAGCAACTAATACAGCCTCATGGACATCATCCCTGGAGGTCTTGCGCCTCTCCTTGTTTCTGACAAAATGTAATTCAAGATTTAACAGGGTGGGTTTACTATAAATCGAACTGGATTTGATAGGCACTCCGATTCTATTTCCCTCTGGATCGAGAACAGAATAGACCAGCCCCCTATTCTTAAACATTTCACTATCCGGTTCACCCCGAAAGGCACCTACATTAAATTGGCCCAAAACCGCATTCAGTTCAGGTAAAGAAGTGAACTGATAAGTTCTAATCACTTCTGACACAATATTGGAAATAGCTGCTTTGGTTTCCCTGGCTCCATAGCTTGCTTTCTCCAAAGGCTGGAGCAAATTAACTTTCAGTTTTCGTTGATCTTCCGCTTTTACAAGGCTGTACTGACGCTCTATTTTCTTACGAACATTTTCAGATAGAATTCTCCCCAGGTTATGCGTTTCTATCCGCTTTCCTTTACTTGAAATGTTGGTAGTAACTATATGGACATGGGGATGCGCTGCATCAAAATGCTGGTAAAGCAAATACGGCTGATCCTCGAAGCCAATCCCAATTAGGTAATCAGACACAATCTTTTGAAGAGTGAATTCATCCAACTTATCCTTAGGGGAGAAATTCAAAGAGATATGAACCGTGTTGGTTTTGGTTCTCTCATTCAGTTTCTGCAACTGCTCAAATGAGCGGATTTTTTCCACCAAAGTGAGGTTAGTCAATGCAAACCCTCCCATCAGTACTAGTTTTGCATGTCCGTTTTTCACCTTCTGTTCATTGTATCGAATCACCCCTCCGATAGTCTTTCCGGTAATGATTTTCGCAACCAACTAGCTTAGAATTTTCAACTCTTCAATCAATCTATGTAGCGCATCGATTTTTGCTTTTGTATGCTCAAAATGAGGGAGCATTTCATTCACAAAAAAGACACGTTCTTTTGGGTCAGCCTGCCTATGAAAATAGTGGGTAATCTGGTTGATATTCACTCCGATTTTGTTGAGTTCATTTCTCAGCATTCCCAACTCATTGCGGACTTGATCAAGCGACTCATTTCTGGAATTTATAGTCAGCCTTCTTTTAAATAGTATTGCCCTGACCAGTTCGCTTATCGTTTGACAATAGGCACTATTCTTTAATAGACAATCCAGTTTTTCAACTTCAGCTGGTGTAAAGCGGATCGTCTTACGTACCGTATAGCTAACCGTTCGTTTCTTCATGGCAAACCATTTCTAAAATTCGACTTCGGAGAATTTTACCCCCACTGCAACTCCGGCAGCTGTGGGCAAGATCGGATTGGCGTCAGACAATCCTACATCTTGCTCATTGCCCACTCGCAATGCCAAGCACTTCCAGCATTAATACCTTTACCTAAGTGAGAGAAAACTATTTAAATACTGGAAAGCCTCAGTTTTCGAGGTTCCAGACCCAGTCATCTGCAGCCATAATCCAGTCACGGATAGCGGTACCTGATTCATTACACCAGTCCATTCCCTGATAATAGAAATAGAATACTTCCGCTTCAGAAGCCGGAACTTGAAGGGAGTTAAAGTAGGCCTGTACCTGTTCCAGTGTAGGCGGAACATTCCTTGAAAAGTTGAGATTCTGAGTTTCGAGATTCATAACGATTATCGTATTTGATGAAGCTCAAAAGTGTGCTAGTGGGAGATGGAAAGGTCACACTGTGATCAGAATGGGGTTAACTATTTATAGTGTAGGAGTACTACTTCAATTCAAAAAACTGTCGATTCATTTCTAGATCCTATTATTCATGGATGCCTCCTTTCGCAACGAAAATTAGCCTGATTCAATAGACTGCATCCCTACCTGTCTCACAATACTAATGGAGCACTAGATAAACTTGGCACATTCAAGAATATTAAGTTGAGACATTGAAATTTGTGATCGTTTTTACATTGGCCGAAGAACCTTTGAACTGAGGTTTAAAAAAAGCAACCTCAAACACGGTTGTCGAATATTCAGCTCGTGCGCATTGAAACAACTAAAAAAATGCTAGAATCAAATCGCTCAAACATCAACAACGTAATGTATGAAGTGGGCTAGACAGATGTAAAGGCTTTTCGGGAGCTATTTAAAAAGATTGCCGGAACTTCGCCTATGATTATCGAAATCGTTATTGTAAACGAGTCAATGGTATCAATAAAGCTGAGTTCTAACTATGTTATAGTTCATTATAGATTGAAATTTTTATTCACATTGATCGCCAACGGCTAACAAATGCTTAATGAATCGAAAGGAAGGTTTAATGCTAATAAAATGAAGTTCCTGATTTCACTTTTCTATGCCATAACAGCGACCATATCGAATATTTTCTCTCCCAGTACCTGATTTCCAATTATTTCTGATTTTCTAATGGCTTCATTCTTTTTAATACCCTTAGTGAATATTTTCCAAGCGATTTCATCCTTAATTCTGACTTCGCACTGTGGTGATTGAATGTTTGATGTAATCAGTTCCCATTTATCGGTATAGGTCAAAAACCAGCTTTTAAGTGTTTCACCGACGAAAGTAAACTTAATCAAGTCTCCAATTTTTCCCTCTAAATCTCTATAATGGTGAGGAAGTGCTCTGACGGATGTTTCCAAATATGGCAAATACCATTTATCTTTTAGTAACTCCTTTTCCTCACCAATTGCTAATCTGATTTGTTGTTGATGATGCCATTTTTCAGTGTATTCCCTCGCTATGTGAAACCAATTTTTTGATTCATTTTCACCCGCCCAAGCCACTGAAAATTTAGACTTATCTTCAGGATTTAAGGTTGTTAGGAAATCACAATATTCTTTCCCTGATGACTTCAATAAATTAATGATGACTTGTGGACTAAGCCTCATAATCGCTATGACCCAATGAGCATTTAATCTATTCAAGAACCCTATCAATTCATCATAGGAGTTTACATTAATCGGTTTTTCACCATAATATCCATCACGCAACATCGATAATGTTCTCAAATTCCCGTCCAGTAAATGGACTGCCACATCTTTCACATTCCATCTGGAGGCAATTGTTTGTACTTCCCAATCGTCGACTGATAGTCCTTCCAATAAATTGAAGAGTAATTCGTCAAGCTCTGGCATTAAAGTGAACACATCTATTCTCTCTGGTTTTCTCATCACAATTAATAATATAAACAACTGATAAATACGGATTCCCATTCACGGTTCCTCCACAACCGCGAATGTCGACAGGTTTGATGACTTTGGCAGTAAACAAATTAATAATTTGGCGGTCCACGTCAAGCAAGGCTAGAATATCTTAATGGACATTTACTTGACGACGTCCTATATCAGCCTTGCAATCAGACTATGAATTTCTCACTGCCAAAAAATTCAAGCCTTAGAATTTCAAGCCTGCGACACATCATTAGTTAAAATGACATTGCCCACGGGAATTGGCAGGTCGCCCGCCAAAAATTATATACTGCTTAGGCAAACCTCATTTATTCCTTCACCCCATGAATATAAAGTTAAGTAAGGGAAATTGTTATCCGCTAATAATGATAAAACACCCTTGACAATATCGAATTCAATTAACTTGAGTAAATAAAAAGGAACATGCTTCCCAATAATTTCCAAATCCTTTCCGGTGTTGATTTGACCTCCATAGGTAAACATGCTCCTCAATTACTTCAATTATTGTAAGAATTGATAATCACATGATAAAAATACCGCTTGTAATTTGCCTGCAGGTAACGATTTTACAATTTTCAGAATTACCTATTTTATTAATACCTTGAAGTGCTTTTACCGAACGTAAAATAAGCCCATAGTTCAATAAACCCTTGCGGAGTTTGATTCATAAATCTCAATGCCAATTCTCACAAAAATTAACTTCCTACTCTCTTTAGTTCTTGGTTTCATTCTAATGCAGTCCATGCCAACTGGTGGACTTAAATTTAACGGGAGTGAGCATGCAATTAATCAGCGTACTTCCTATGATGTTTTTGGAGACAATCAAGTTGCATTTCTTGATCATTTTGAACTTAAATTTAATCTGTCTCTTAACCCCGCCACAGAGATAGGATACATCCTGAGAATCAAGAATAGAGAAAATGGCAGAATTTTCAACCTGTTTTATGATGGACAAGGAGATCATCTAATTTTCAAATTTAACGAGGAAGGCACAAGCAATCTCATAGAGGCTAATTTAGACCGGGATCAATTACTTAACAGGCAATGGTTTGATGTAAAAATTTCATTTGACCTTACCGGGCAATCAATCACTTTATCCATTGACAACAAAATATTCTCAACTGAAAAGATAACACTTGCTGATACCTACCAACCTGTTATTCTTTTCGGAAAAAGTGATCATATCATCGATGTCCCTTCCTTCGCCATAAAAGACCTTTCAGTGTCCGGCAAAGACAGCTATAAATTTCCTTTGCTTGAAAACGAAGGAAATATCGTTCATGATAGCAAAGGCAAACCTTTTGGTCAGGTAGTCAATCCAGATTGGCTTAAAAATTATGCATTCCACTGGAAACATCAAGCCTCCTTTAAATCGAAAGCTATTGCAGGAGCAAATTACAATCCCAAAACAAAGGAAATTTACTACTATAACAATGACTCCATCTGGACATATAATGTACGTTCTGGTCAGAGACGACTAAGAGTATTCGATGGTAAAACCCCTATAGAACTTATTTTAGGAACAAATTTCATAGACACCGTTCAGAATAAATTGTATACCTATGAAGTATACTACGAAACGCCCACTACTAAACCGAGCGTTGCCAGTCTTGATCTCGAATCTTATCAATGGAAGGCAGAAAGTTATGAGCAACTCCCAACCCAACTTCATCATCACGGATCATACCTGGACCAAACTGATTCTACCTATACTATTTTCGGAGGTTTTGGAAATATGAAGTATAGTAAAAGCTTCTTTTCCTTCGATTTAAATCAAAAAACTTGGGGTAAAAAAGAGGAATTTACCGGTGATGAAATTTCTCCCCGTTACTTCTCTTCAATGGGCTATCAAGCTAAGAACAACAGCCTATATATCTTGGGAGGAATGGGAAACGAGTCCGGTGAACAATCAGTAGGAAGGAAATATTATTACGATTTGTACCAGGTGGACTTGAACTCCAATAGAGTAACCAAACTATGGGAAATCCCCTGGGAAAATGACAACGTAGTTCCGGTTAGAGGAATGGTATTGGTAAATGATTCCAGTTTATACACCCTTTTCTATCCTGAACATGTCTCTGAATCATCCTTAAAACTATACCGCTTTTCACTTAAAGATGGCAGTTATGAGATTCTTGGAGACTCTATTCCGATCCAATCGGATAAAATATCAACCAATGCCAATCTCTATTTCGACAAAGGACTGAACAACCTTTATGCCTTAGTACAGGAATTTGAAGATGATATTTCCTCTGAATTGAAAGTTTATTCTTTGGCATTTCCTGCGATCACCCAAGAGGAATTGTCAAACTTTCCTGAAAAGCAAAAAAGTAAAATGCCCCTAATTGCATTGCTAGTGGCTGCAGGTTTGGTAGGATTAGGCTTCTTAGTAAATAGGAAGTTAAAATCAACCTCACCATCATCAGAAAGTAGTTCAGAAGTAGTTAAGGAACCTTTCCAGCTATCAAAAGAGGACAATAAAAGCAAACCGAATTCTATACAATTATTTGGCAATTTCACCGTGCGGGACAGAAAAAACAGGGACATCACCTATATGTTCAGCACTCAACTGAAGCAAGTTTTCTGCCTCATCCTCCAACATAGCATTTCTGAGGATGGAATCTCTTCACAGCATCTGAGCCATTTATTATGGCCAGATAAACCCGCAGACAAAGCTAAAAATTCCAGAGGAGTCACTATCAACAACTTACGAAAAACCCTTAGTGAGTTGGATGGGGTTGAGTTAATTCATGAAAAGGGACATTACAAATTCATCCTTCATGAGCAGGCATATTGTGACTATGTGCGATGCTTGCAGATAATTTCCTCCGGCGAAATAGCAGCAAACCGAAATGAGTTTGCTCAACTCGTGTCACAAGGTAAATTCCTATACCTTTCAGATGATCCCTTGTTCGATTCGTTTAAAGAAGAAGCGGAGACAAAGTTAGAACCTATCCTTTTATTGGAAATAGAAAAAAGCTTCGCAACCGAATTCTATCATTCCACCATTGCGCTAGCTCAAGCACTTTTCAATATTGATCCTTTACAAGAAACAGCTCTGTCTTACCAAATCAAAGCCATGCAGAAACTCAAAATGAATGAAGAGTCAAGCATCGCCTATAGGACTTTTGCAATCGAATATAAGAGAGTTACCGGCAAGGAATTTAATCGCAGCTTTGGTAGCTTAAGTAGTTGAGGAACAAGAATACTACCGACATAAATTACCAACTAAGTTTTACATGAACTCCTTCCGGGTAATTTTCAAAACTTAGAAAATAGGTTTTACTCGATTCATCCCAGGAAGTTTTTGCTGCTAATGCTTTACCCTCCGGATCGTTAACTTCGACTTTTTCTACTTTTTTTGGAAGGAGGATCCTCATGACATTGGTGGTATTTTTTGGGCTCTTTGCTACAAATGAATACGCTTTCTCAATAGATACCTCGTCATAAACCCTCGCTGCAGTTGCCAAAACCTGCGGTACATGAGCATTTTTAACACGATTAATATTGTAAAGAAATGCCTGCTCTCCAGGATTCACTTTTTTCTCATCCATTACAGGAATTTCAGGATCAAATAAATCAATAAACTTTCCCTGTACTGTATAGGGAGATTGATCTTCGTTCTCATTTACTACAGAGATAATCTCATAAGGCCCTCTTGTCAAGGAGAAGTGATTTTTAAATTTCAGGTTTTCGGATTTCGAATCCTTATCGTACAGCTTTTTGATGGTGTTCAAAAAAGCCAGATCATTGCCTTCCTCCAAAACGAACTCCTTGGGATCATTGCGCATAATCACCACTTTGCCTTTCCCATAAGTATATTCCCCAGCCTGAAACGGAGCTTGCAATCCCAGCTTTTCAAATAAATGTTCAGCTGGGGCTTTGAAGTTATTTCCCTCCTTATTCCACCATTCCTGAACGGTCTGAAACGGGTCTTCATCTCTGCCACAATACACTAGCATTCCGCCTTTTTTGACCCAATCAGCAATATGACTGTGTGATTCTTCTTCCATAGGCTTCATATTGGAATAGGACATAATAAGAATCTTCACATCCTCCCAAGTTTTGGAAAAAGCGGCATTCTCAATATGAACCGTCTTTACCGGAACCCCTCTTTTTAGTAAGGGCAAAGCTTGCCCATAGAAATTTGACAACTGTAGATCATCATATCCTTGGTGTGTAGGAAAACGCTGAAACATAAGAGAATTGGACATGAGAATACCTATTCCCTGAGATCCGCTTACCCTATTATCAGACAGTGGCATATCATTCAATGTATTCACCATCACCTGCATCTGTGTAGAATAAAAGCGTGGTATCTGCTCTTTCTCATCACTGTCTGCACTGGTTCTATAGAGGCCCTCATATATCCGATCAGGCCATGGCATCACCTCATAGTCAGCCACCATAGGGTAGAGCAATTGAGCGGCAAATGTCGCTTGATAATTCTTCTTATAATCAGCCCAATCCCGCGGCCAGTCTTCGATAGGATCTGTTAGAAAGAAAACTTTTCTTCCCGTGGGAGCAGTCATTGATTCCATGGAACCATACTCCAAAAAAGCGGTTTCAAATACCCGCTCCTTTTCCTTTCCATTAAAAAAATTGGGCTCCCTGGAAGTCCCTGTCCATACCTGTGCGATGTAGCCATCCACACTAGGCAAGGAAGCCAGACTTGCTTCAGGACTTACTATCATCCATTGGGAATAATTCACCAGCGAATGGGTGGGAATGTAGCAACGTACATCCATGCCCTTACTTTTTCCATATTCCTTGGCATAAGAAAAACACTCCTCTACTGCACGATAGTAGAGGTGGTATTTCAGTTTGTTGGCCAAATAAGTATTTTCTGCTGATTCATGCTGAGGCCTCCAGTCAAATCCATAATATTCTTTCCATTCCCTTTTGAAGGCTTCACTATAGCCTGCCCTCGCCCAGAACTCCGGCTCTTCGAGGTAGATGGCATCAATTCCAGCGTCGATAACTCGCTTGATCACCTTTTCCTTCATGTATTTGATAAAATTCATAGAAGGTACGATATAGGGTACCATGTGCCCATGCCACAGCGTATCTCCTTTTTGGGTGACCTGCCCTTCATCCAGATGCCATTTTCCATCCCACTCCCCAGTGAAATAGTCCTGATATTCTCCCCACGCAATTCCACTCATAAAATGAGTGGTATACCCTTTATCCCTCCAAGTCTGGACTCGCTGCTCAAAGTTCATATCAGCCTTACCATGATGGTCCTTTACGCTATACACTATCGCCACATCTGACCTCACATCTGTAACCGGCTTCCAAGGATTGGAGGTTTGAAAAGCAGTTTTCTCTTTTGGAGCTTCTTCTTTACCGCCCTTCTTTTGAGGGAGTTGGGCACATGCATGGATGGCAAGAAATGGAATCAGATATAATAAAGTAGTTTGTCTCATAGGGTATAAATTCTAAGAAAAGAAGGTGAAATCCATAGCAATAATTAGCCATCCCCATTGATATGTGGAATATTAAACCAACTATTTAATGTTAGGAGAACTAGCATCTGCTAAGATGATAAAGCTTAAAAAGCCACCTCATGATAGAGATGGCTTTCTAACTTTAATAAATCAATAAACCAATACTTGACGAGGTTCATTGTAATTCCAGCGTCTGGTTCCACTTCCTCTTGGAGTATCGAAGTTAATTCGCGCTGCCGCTCTCACGAACACCATTCTGCCTTCCGGGATTGACCCATTGGATTCGATCGTAATGGTTTCGCCCAGCATTGAATTGAATGAAGTTCCTGAAAATTCCAACTGACTGGACCAGCGCTCATCTCTTGCTCGGTAACCCACAGTAGAGGAATAGCTGACGAACAATTGGATATCAGTCACATTCTGAAAACTATTGCTATATCCTCCCATTGGTTCAATTTTAGAGCGAAACTCTTCTTCTGAAACCCCACGAGTCACCCGTATTTGTGCCCTTACTTTCCCGTTGATTACTTCCGGGTCTTTTACCCACTCAACTCTCAAAAATGGTTGAACTTCAAATTGTACATTGGAAACCCCAGCTATATCGATAGTCTGCGTTTCGTCTGACAGAGGAACACCTCGGTTATCCTCTCGTATTAGGGGGATAAACGGTCCATCAATACGGACATTGTAGGTTCCTGAAAACAGTTTGGTATTCTGGAATGTCCCATCAGGCATACAATAGAAGTCTGGATTAGGAGTAGCATTATCACTCCAGCTCAATTCTGTTAGGCGAACACGTATGCCCTCACTTCCCTGATCGGTGAGCACAGGTTCTCCTGTTTCTTTATCTACTACTTCGCCTTTAAGAGTTTCAGCTGGCAGATCGTAGTTATCCATCTCAAACATACTACAAGAACTGATTGAAATCAGCGTGAATAGTATTAGGTATGTTATATTCTTCATCTTTTAATATTCTATGTTATTGATAAGAACTTATCGGTTGGGTTGCTGATCTATTACCGGACTCTTAGACACTTCCCCTCCAGGGATGGCGAAATAATAGTCGATAATGTTGTATTCGAAGGTCTTCAAGCTTACCCATTGAAAACGGGCATCAAAGAAGTATTTACCACTTTCAGTAGATAGGAAGGGGTAGAGACCTCTGAAGCGATAACGGGAGTTCAAGCTGAAGCCTTCTTTATCTCTGGTCTCACCCCAGAACCCATCTCTTTCTTCATAATGCTGCACTCTCCATCTACGCAGGTCCCACTTTGTTTTATGCTCTAGCGCCAGTTCCTTTCTACGCTCTTTACGAACTATGTTACGTCCTGTTATATCCGCCGTGATCATGCCAGTAAGCAAAGTAGCGCCAGCTCTTTCGCGGATTTCATTGATACCCGAAGTAGCTACCTGTAACATATCCGAACCATCTGGGGTAGCTTCCCCAATCAATGACAATTCCACTGCCGCTTCAGCAGCAGTAAGCAAAACATCCGCATACCTCATTAATACAAAATGCTGTGAGGACCTACCTTCACCGGCTTCAAACGAAGGATCTGGATTCAACCACTTACGCCCAAAAAGCCCGGTAAGCGTACTTTCTCCATTATTAAAGAAAGGTCCGTTGGCTCCTGCCGCCGTGATCTGTTCACCCTGAAAAGAAACCAATTCCTGGCTTCCTCCCTCTCTAGCGCTGAGGTAAAGTTTTTTAGGAGCTTGAGTATAAGCAGGAAGTTGCTGATAGCGAGCTTCTGCTGTAGCATAGCTGTAATCATTGAACAACGGTTTGATTGGTTCTGACCCAGTATATACACCAGCTCGGATTTCGATTTCCTGATTTTTAAACAGGTCTCCAGGGAAAATCACATAGGCTCGTAGTCGCGGCTCCGCATCTTCAAAGAATTCCATTGGACTATCATACATCAGATAATCTCCCTCCGTATTGGTAGAACCTGTAGTCACTTTAATGGTGCCATCCGGATATCTGTCAAAACCTTCAAACAACTCCAAAAAATCAAGCGTAGGGCATGTTCCTGAAGCCAATGGAGCCTTGAATATAAAAGGAGCACTGTAGGCATCATAACCATGTGTAGCTACAGGAAAATCGTATTTCTTCACATAAATATTCTCAGGACTGGTCACATCGCTGAACATGTCCACCATATTTTGGTATTGAGCCTGTGGATCATTGGCAGCCCATTTTCTCCGGTAAAGTGCATACTGACCACTAGTGATTACCGCATTCGCTGCAGAATAAGCTTCTTTAAAATACCTCGCCGAAGCTTCTTGTGCTGTTGCTTCAGAAAACCCTATGACACGAACTCCTGTCTTAAGACCGGTACCGGTAAGTCGTCCTGGCACCGTTTCATTGTACTTTGCAACACTTCCAGCATAGAGCATCGCCTCGGATTTGAAAGAAAGTGCCACGTATTTATTCGAATATCCTGCCTTTGGACTCGTTGGTTGAAGTAAAGCTATAGCCTGATTATAGTCTGCCAAAACTTGGTCCCAAGTCTCTTCTTCTGATGAACGGGGAATTTCAATACTTTCATCATCTGACGGATAGCGAAGCACACTTGTCACCAGAGGCACACCACCAAAGCGTTTTGCCATGGCGGAGAATACAAATGCACGGACGAAATATGCTTCACCCAAGTAATGATTGTAAGTAACCTCTGGAAATGCATCGGCATATTCCGGTAATTTTTCCAACAGGTAGTTTGCCTCACGGATCAATCTAAAAGCCATTCCCCAATAAGGAGTTCTCTCTCCTGTAAAGGCCGAGCTAATCCCATCACGGTTTACTGCCTCTCCCGTGCCCTCAATTCCGAGTGAACCTAACCAGGAGTTGTATTCAACCCCCCACTGAGCCATGTATTTGAAATCTTCAAATGGCATCTTACTGTACATGCCAGCGATATATACATCCATACCAGATTCGCTTGTCATAAGGGTTTCATCCCCAATTACATTTGGAGGTGGCACATCCAGATCCGTACAACTGGAAATGTATAATAAGCTGAATAGCAATACTATGATTCTTATTTTCATGTGTTTATAATTTATTTTTCAAATACCGCATGAAGACTTACTTACAGGACAATCATGTCTCTGTAAGCCAATATTCCTCATGTTCGATTTTATGATATCAAACCTTTATATTTTTCAAAGCCTTAATGCTCTTCCATTAAAATGAAGCTGTAACGCCCACTGTATAGGTTTTGGTAAGTGGATACATACGCCCCAGCTCATCGCCAGGATGCTCTGGATCAACAAACTTAACACCAGTGAAAGTCAATAGGTTATATGCATTTGCAAAGAATCTGATTCTGGTAGAAGGGTTGTTACTAGGCTTCAGTGTATAGCCAACTTCGATGCTTTTAAGACGTAAGTAATCAGTACTAACCCGGTTAAAATCAGAGTTTCCAAATGGGTAATTACCTGTGTAACCGTAATAACCACTTACCCACTCCGTTTCCGGATCGTATGGATCTGCTATTGGATCTACTGGATGCCAACGGTCCTGATATTGCTCCAATGCTCCACCACCGTTGCTACCCCAAATCGAGTAGAGCGGTTCTTGATATTGCATAGAACCCAGGGCAGACCCCTGGAACAATAAACTCAGGTCAAAATCCTTATAATTGGCATCCAAGCCCAAACTGAAGTTTAACCAGGGTGTTTGATCATAGGCAAACGGATGTTGGTCCTGTCCATTGATTTCACCGTCCCCATTCCAATCCTGGTATTTATAATCACCTGGCAAAATCCCTCTGTCTTTGTAGATATCATAAGACCAGATGTCTTCCCAGTCCGTGTATCTTCCTGCGGATACATATCCAAATTGTACTCCCTGATAGCGATTAGTAAGATTGTCATTACGCCACTGGTCATAAGAATTACCATAAGGTCCTTTTTCAGCTGCAATCAAATGTTGCCTACGTGTGATAGTAGCAATCCCTTTTAAACCATAGGACAACTCACCAAGTGTATTACGATGTGAAAGTTCAAGATCGATCCCGAATTGACGATCACTATTCGTATTCTCTCTAGGAGCGCCAGTACCTACCACGGATGGCACATCTCCAGAGCGAGTTGAAAATAATCCGTCTCTACGTCGGTCAAAATAATCCACAGAGAAACCAAACTTGCCTCTCCATGCTTCAAAGTCCACTCCAATGTCAAAGGTTTTGGCTGTCCACCAAGTGATATTTTCATTAGGCACAACCACGGAGGCACCATAAATAAACTCACCGTTGAACATATACCCAGGCGCATACTGATTATAATAACCCTGCTGTGAATTTCCGCTTGTAGCAGGATAGATGTAACCTGGATACCAGTCGTAAGCCAATGACCCATCATCAGCTGTCATCCCGTAGCTAGCTCTGATTTTAAATTGATCCACAAAGGAAAGTGCTGAAATAGATTTGAAAAATGGCTCTTCAGACAAACGCCAACCTACAGATGCTGAGGGAAACCAGCCCCATCGGTTTGTTTTGACGAATTTGGAGGATCCATCGTACCTGAATTGAACCTCCGCGATATACCGATCATTGTACCCATAATTCAACCTGCCAAACATGGCTGAATTGGCTATTTCATATAGGTCTCCGGATCCACCCTGCATACCGCCCTGTTGATTTTCATTCATACCACCTGCCAGGTATTCCATAGCAAATGCCAAATCCCGCTGAGCATAAAAATTATCCCCCTTACGGTTTTGAGTTTCAAATCCCAGTAAGCCAGAGACATCATGCTTGGTAGCGAACGTTCGTTTGTAATTGAGAAGAAACTGAGCCAATATTTGCTGCTTACTAAAAAGCTCACGTCTAATCTGATTGGGAGAACTGTTGTTATACAGCTTGGATTGATATGAATCAGTGACTTGATCGTACATGTACTGATAATATTCCCTGCGATAGATATCATTATCATCCCCTCTATAATCATAACTGATCAGTCCCTTCGTCGTGAATCCTTCCAAAACATGAGTAAGGGTTCCAAAATCATATTCCAGCGAAGCTGAAGATTGAAAGTATTTTTGCTTGTACTTTCTATAGCCTGAAACATCAGCGCTCATCATGGCCACCGTGTTTTGTTCCAGATCCAATCCCTCATAATTCAGCATGGTATTTTCAGGATCGGCGTAAGCTGGAAACAGCACACCTTGTCTCCAATAATTTCGGATAATATCCACCGCACTGGAATATGGAGAATTTCGTTGATCGGCTACTCCATTTAGATTCAGGTTTAATTTCAAGCCTTTGGCGATTTCAGTCGTGATGTTGGATCTCAGGTTTACTTTACTATAGTTCATGTCGCCTGACTTGAAAAACCCTTCTTGGTACATGTACCCTCCAGCTATGTAATATTGAGTTTTCTCAGTCCCTCCTGTTATACTGATATCATGCTGATTTTGAGGCGCATATTCATTGATCAGTAATGAATTCCAATCCGTAGTCCGACGTCTTCCTGTCTGAAAAGCTTCAAAATCATCTTGCTGATAGATGAGGTTTCCCCCATTGATATTATTCATGGCCATCTCATTGTAGAGGGTCATAGTCTGGTAGGGATCTGAAAGTTCAGGAAATCCAGCAGGGCTTTGTAAGGTATAGGACCCATTATAGGTCACTGTCGCTTTGCCATCTTTACTTCCTTTCTTTGTAGTAATAAGCACTACTCCATTTGCCGCGCGAGCACCATATATGGCCGCAGAAGCATCTTTTAGTACTGACAATTCTTCAATATCAGATGGATTGAGACGCTGAAAATCTGCCATCGTGCGCTGGATTCCATCAATTACAATCAATGGTGATCCTAATCCTCTGATATCTAAACTGGCATTGAACGTACCGGGCTCTGCACTTTTCTGCCAAACTCGAACTCCTGCTACTCTGCCTGTGAGCATGTTCTGCGGGTTTTCATTTTTGGTGCGAAGCATCTCGTCTCCCTTGATATTTGACACCGAGCCTGTTAAGGATACTTTTTCCTGCATACCGTATCCAACGACGACAACCTCGCCCAACTGTTTAGTATCAGGCACCATTGCCACTTCGATTACCGACTGTGCACCTACAAGAATCTCTTGGGTCACATACCCAATAAAGGAAAATGTCAAAATGGAATTTTCATCAGGAACTGTCAGACTATACTTTCCATCGGTATCAGAGGTAGTACCTACCAAGGTTCCTTTTACCAATACATTCACCCCTGGCATCGGAGTACCATCTTCGGAAAATGTCACCGTACCTTTGATGGTTCGATCTTGGTCCTCCTTATTCAGACTCTCTATAGAATATCTGTTAGTATCTAAACCCCAAGCATTACTAGGAATAGTAACAAAGCATTGTAAAATCACTCCGAGCAGGAGGGTTTTGTTCAGTCTTATGTAAAACTGCTTATATATTTTTTGCATATGTGAAAGGCTATTTTGGTTTATCATTGCCTCAGCGAGACAACTGCAACATTTAAAAATTCCAGCATTCCCATTTTAGGGAATGCTATCATACCGAAATCATTTTGCAAGCTCATATCGTGATAACACGGCATATTCAGCTGCAAACGCAAAATTGAACATCCCCTCTGTCCTGTTATTGTTAGGCGTAAGGCTCCACCCTACCAGTAAGTTGGTAGGAAGAAATCCCTCATAGAGAAAGTTTTCGTAACCATAATCAAGGTTCTTCTGAAAAGTGTCAATGTAATCAGAAGCAGTTCCGTAAGCAGGTTGCACATCCACATAGCCTCGCATCAAGACTCCGTTAAACCAGTTGTTAAACCCGCTGATATCATAGGAATAGAGCTCTGGGTTATTTTGTCCCAATTTTGCGAAATGATTAAAACTATCGTCAGACAATTTCTGGGCATCTTGCAGGTATTCATTCTCTCCAGTGACTCTATACAAATCCGCTGCTCCTGACAACATAGTACCCGTGTTATAAGAAATAGCTGGACCCACTCGATCCTGACAATTAATTCCTTTGCGGTAAACAGTCCCATTGATGGTTTCAGTCTGCGGATTCCCTGGAGAACATCCGCCTCTCATATCGTCATAAACTCCATCAGAGCGCAGTAAATTATTCTGCTGCCAATCGTACACTTTCTTGGCAAAGTCCGCGTAATAATCGCTTTTCTTTACCGACAAGGTTTCTCTGGATTCCCTGTCCTCAGCGTCTATATAGCGGTAAGTGATTTCGTCATTTTTATCCTTGTATATCTCGTGTAGCCAAACCAGCGGGCTTACCATCGGTCCATTACTACAGGCATGCTTAGTCACATAACCTGGGCCCCATGGAATTCCACCACGCTCGGTACCATCAGGATTTCGTGTACTATCCCATCCATCCAAAACATAAGCAGTCAGATACTCTGCTTTCTCCAAATAGGCTGGTTTACCTGTGATCTTGTAGGATTCAAGCAGTTCACGCACAAGCCACATTTGATCATCATATACATTTTCAATGCCCTCTACTTTAGCAGTCCCTTTGGCATTTCCACGATTCACCCCATAAATAGTCCACTCTTTGGTTTGGGTGTAGGACACTAACTCAAAAGTCCCCTGGTAATAGTCCACATTTTCATATAAGCTCCCCAGTAAATCAGCATACCTGTTAAAGTGTTCATCGTAAAGTGTGGTATTCCCATTATCCCTCTGCACCTGCAGTCCATGAAGGATTGCATTCACTGCTTCAATTGCAGACGTGTACATCCAAACACTACCTGTCTCATCAGACCGAACGCCCGTATAGGGATTATAATACCTGGCCATAGCCATCCCTGATCCGGTAAAGTGTGCTGTAATCGCCTTATCCGTGAGTTCCATTGCACGGGAAAGATTCTGTTCTGAAAGACTCACCTCCACAGGAGGGGTCACCGGGTCTGTTTCTGTTGAGTTTTCTGTGCAAGCTGCGAACAGTAGCACACAAAAGCTCCAAATTGAAATCATCATTCTATATTGTGTCATGTTAGGTTTATTGTATTAGTTCAAATCAATTCTGTGGATTACCAATTTATTCTCACCCGAATTGGCTTCAGCATTATAGACGCCTAGAGATAGGGTAACATCTTTGCCATTGAACTGCGCAAGGTCGTATACAAATGATGCATACCCTTCAGGATTTCCTGCACCGCCATCTCCGTGTTTAAATTTCCAGCATCCATCCTCTGCTGCAGTAGCTTCATCTGCAGTGTTGGATTTAGGATCCAAATGAGTGACAGTTCCATCATCCTCAATAGCTGAAAGCTTGAAGTAGGTTAACTTGTCTCCGAAATTGCGGGTACTCAACGTCAACTGATTACTTCCTGCGCTGATTGAAAATTTTGAGTATAAATAGGCTTCCGGAACTTGAGTACTTGTTTCGGGGGTATTACGAGTTTTAATCAGATATCCCTCAGAAGCAAACACTTCCGGATCTTTTTTGAGGGGAACAAAGAACCATTCTGCGGCCAAATGATCTACTGTTCTCCATGCACGGTAAGCATCCACATAATTATCCCGGTTGCCAGAGATTGGGCTAATACCGGTAAAGGATTTTTTGGTGTGTGGCATAGTGGAGCGAACCGTTTCCTGGGTAAGCTTCCAGCCTTCCACTACTTCAGTTCCAGGCAGCCAATCCCAATTTTCCACTTTTCGATCAGCAAAGCGGATAGCACGAAGGACCAATTGCTTCCAATAATCACCTGTGGATTGACGGTAAATCCCTACAGCTAGTATTACCTCTTTGCCTACATAGTCGCTTAAATCAAATTCTACATCCCCATAGCTTCCAGAAGAATAGGTCCTATTTTCTCCTATTTTTACAGCTGTAGGTTGCGCTGCTGACATATCCACTACCTGTACTCCAAAATACGCTGGGTTTGCTTCATCACTACTGTGTGTACTGATTCTCAAAGACATAATCTTATTGTCTTCAGTAATCAGTTTACTTCCATAAACATAGGAATCAAACACATTGAGATCAGCAGGATTACTACGGTCCGTCTCAGAGTTTCGGATTTGCAGTGTAGTACCTTCATTTTGCTCTTGCCACGCACCACGGAAATTAAGCACGGACATATAATTGCATGCCCAATCCCATCTTGGATAAGCATCTGCATTTCGTCCTCCTCGGTATTCATTGTAATACCATTTTTCAGCTGCTAAGAGATCGACAAATGTCAATCCTCTAAGAATTTCGCTGCTTCCCATAAGGATATCCAACGTTGCAACTCCATTAACAAAATCTGCCTCAGTAACCGTTTTGGTTATTGTTTCATAAGTTGCTTTAGTAAACGTGACTGTATATTCATCAACGATTAAGTTCTCCAAAGTAAAAACCCCGTCAGTTCCACTGGTCACCGTACCTGCAACTCCTACACTAACAGTCACTCCTTCCAGCAAGGCATCACCATTTTTACCATCCTTGATTACACCAGTTATTTTTGCCGAGGCAAACACCAGCGAAACATCTACAATGGCCATGTTTTCTGCATTGAATTTATCCGGATTCACGGTTAGACTGACTGCAAGCCAACCTGCTTTGGAAAATTTCACAGCACGTGTTTTCAACGTGACATTTTCAAAAATATATTTCCCATCACTTCCAGTGGTGATAGAAATTTCTTCTTCTCCTATTCCTGCAAGACTAACACTTACATCTGAAATAGGCTGACCTTCGCTATCAGTTACTGTCCCCGTGATAGCCCCTCTCGGTTCTGCAATGGGTTCATCGTCATTGACACAGGAAATTGCGGATACGAAAAACGTACCCAACAAGGCGAAGTAAATTATCGCTCGTAGTTTTTTACTCATCTGTTAGGAAATTATGGGTTAAATTGAATCTTCAATTGGTCAGAAAAGCTTTTCAATTCAGCAATTGATACGGATGAAAATAGAGGCGACACGGTTAAAAAATTGGTTAAACATGGGTTAACAGCCAATAAAAATCTATTAATCCTGTAACAAAACACATAAAAGTTCGTCTCTGCACCATAAGCACTTCATAGGACAGCCTGCAAAGCAGAATTAAATTTGAATGGAGAAATAGACTTACTTCTTATACTTGGGCTCCTTAACTTATCCATAAAAAAGTGCTGTACACCTGTAAGCAGGATTTCATCAGGTTAGCTCAAAGAACACAGTAATCGATTCAATAATCAGAAACTCCAGCGCAGATTTTGGTATAATCACTAATGCAGAATTATTTCAAACCTTCACTGCCAATTTTATTTGGAAAATACATTGATCAAATTCTAGCACTCTTATTTAAGCTTTCAGTGGTCTGCTTTAAGAAATAAAAAAAGCCCTCCCAATAAGGAGGGCATTTCAACTTGTAGCCCGATCTATTAAATAATATTTCCATCATCATCCCATTCAGCAACTAAGCCTCGATCCTCTGGCCTTAGATAAATGGGAATGTATTGTTCTTCCAGCTTGAAACCATGCTTGTCCATGACCTCCTGAGGAACGCCATCCCAGACGTTCGGCTGGTTGCCTACATAGCCTATATACTTCCATCCTGCCTGCGTTGAGAAATATCCCGAGCACACGAGATTTCTTAACATGTTAAACCACTGTACCGCTCCTTCATATTCCTGGGATGCCTTTTCAGGCCAAGCAACTAACTCTACAATCTCAATTACTTGATCTTTGGAAAGTTCATTGAAAGATTTACCGAATTTTTCATTTGCCTCGAAATCCAACCACATTAATCCACCTCTCATAGGAGTTTGGTTCTCTGGCTGGTCATTCATCATAAAGTCTATAAAATCAGTAACCTCCAGTTCCGTTGCAGAGGGGGACTCGCTATCTGCTGGACAGATAATATCAGCAAGGACATCTATTTTCTTTCTTTCCTCATCGTTAAAGAACTTATCTGAAAGTAACTTTTCATCTCTACGCTTTTCTTCTTCAGTCCTAAAACCTGGTGTGCCTCCACTGATTGTAGACTCATGGACAAGTTTTGTTTGTTTTGATTCGCACCCTGTCAGTAACACACCTGCTCCCAGTGAGCTGGTAAAGAGCAGTTTTAGATTTTCTCTTCTGTTCATGACTTAAAGGTTTTTTTGTTTCAACTGATCCACAATAAATTCAGAGGTTCTCCAAGACAGCGCGAGAATAGTCCATGTGGGATTTTTATCCGCTTGAGAAACGAAGGAACCGGCATCCACCACAAAAAGATTTTTACAGTCATGTGCCTGGCAGTTGGAATTAACCACAGAGCCTTTTGGACTATTACCCATACGGGTTGTACCCACCTCGTGAATAATCCTACCTGGTGCGTGAAGACCGTAATTTGATTCAGGTCCTGGTTTGGAGCCTAGTAGAATCGCACCAGCGTTGGTTAAGATTTCCTCGAACGTATCGTGCATGTGCTTGGCCTGTTTGAGTTCCTGATCTGTCCAGTTGTAATTGAATCTCAGTACCGGAATACCGTATTTATCTACCGTTCCGTTTGGATCAATCTCACAATAATTTTCATATCTAGGAATGCATTCTCCTCTACCTGACATTCCTAAAGTGGATCCGTATATTCTACGAATATCATTTTTCAAACCTTCACCATATCCGCCATTTGGACTTGGATTTCCGAATTCGTCCTTGAGGTATTTTCTCATAGTGTCCATACCTCCTCCAGCACCATAGGATGGTTGGCCCATACCTCCCCAGTATTCTATGTGGTAGCCTCTGGCAAAATCCAATTTTTTATTATCTAGCCACCATGGAGTATACATGTGCATGCCTCCTACTCCATCTTCGTTGTATCGCTCTCTTTCAAAAAGATCAGGTAAAATACCCATGCGGTCTGCACCAGTGGAGTCATGTAGATATCTCCCCAAGGCTCCAGAATCCCCACCTATACCGTTAGGGTGTGTTTTGGATTTAGAGTTCATCATAATACGGGCAGACTCACAAGCGGATGCTCCCAACACGACGACATTGGATTTAAGCTTGTACTCCTTCATATCAATTTTGCTTACAAAGGAAACTCCTGTGGCTTTACCACTATCATCTGTAGTTACTTTGCGCACCATTGAGTAAGTGAACAGGTCCACTTTACCTTTTTTCATCGCAGGATGCACTAAACAGGTTCCTGCTGAGAAATCTGCATAGACCTGACAGGCTCTATTGCACTGCGCACAGAAGAAACAAGTCCCACGTTCCTTATTGATCGGTCGGGTTAGCATGGAAAGTCTGCCTGGAATCATAGGCATCCCTGCTTTGTCTGCCCCTTTTTTCAGGAACATTTCATGCAGTCTCGGCTTAGGAGGGGGAAGAAAAAAACCATCTGGCTCATTATAAATCCCTTCTTTGGAACCGAATACTCCGATAAGCTTATCCACTTTATCGTAATATGGCTTGAGTTCATCGTATCCTATAGGCCAATCGTCTCCCAAGCCATCTATACTAGCTCTTTTAAAATCGTTTGGACCAAATCGAAGTGAAATTCTACCCCAGTGATTTGTACGGCCGCCAACCATTCTAGATCGGAACCAGTCAAATTTCGTCCCATCCTTGTGCGTGTAGGGCTCACCCTCTATATCCCAGCCACCTATGGCCTGATCAAAATCACCGAATGGTCTCACTCTAGTACCAGCCCCTCTTCGGGGAGACTCCCAAGGCGGTCTTAGCTGTGTACGATCTTCCTCTTTTGCCGGATCGAAGTCACCTCCAGCTTCTACCACTGCTACTGAAAGGCCTGCTTCCGAAAGAATCTTAGAAGCCATGCCACCTCCAGCACCAGAGCCCACAATAATTACATCATAGGATTGAGGCGATTCTTTAATCTGATAGCTCATTAACTATTATTTAGGGTTTAAAACATCTTCTCAGATCAACCACCAATCTCCTTCCTCCACGTTCATTGATCTATTGCGGAAAATAGCGGACAATAGGTTAATGCAGCGGTTAAAATGCGGTTAAAAACCAATAAAAATTTCCTAATCCTGAAGCTAATCTTCACTAAATAAGATTAAAGAAGTCAACGCCCTAAATAAATAGCGCATACCTAGTCAATTCTATGGAGCATTATTAAATAGAGATGCATTACTTAAACCTGAAAATTGCCAACTCAGTTAATCGTCAATTTTTTGAATTCCCGTGTTAGATTCGTCAGAGATTCTTCCACACCCATTCTTTCCAAAGAGGACGCACCTACGAATCCATGCACGTCTGCTTGATCCAAGATTATTCGAACATCCTCCGGAGTATTGATCGGACCACCATGAGCAAGAAAGAATAAATCCGGGTTGACCGCTTTAGCAGCAGCGACGATTTCATTGGTTCGAGCAATTGCATCATCCATACTGCAACTTGCGCCAGTAACTCCAATAGAACCTCCCACCGTTGTTCCCACATGGGATATAATAGCATCTGCTCCCGCTTCCGCCATTTGTCTGGCATCCTCCGGTGAAGCCACATATACGATGGAAAATAGATCCATTTTATTTGCGATTCGCACCATTTCCACTTCTTTGTCGAAGCCCATACCTGTCTCTTCCAACACCTGGCGGAAATGCCCATCCACAATGGAGTGAGTTGGGAAATTATTTATTCCTGAGAAACCCATTTCTTTCACTTTCAGCAAATGATGCCACATACGTCTCCTCGGATCAGAGCCATGTACTCCACAAATCACTGGGATCTCTTCAACTACCGGTAGCACCTCAAATTCCCCAATTTCCATGGCTACGGCATTGGCATCTCCATAAGCCATTAGTCCAGCAGTAGATCCATGACCTGACATGCGGAATCGGCCGGAGTTGTAAATTATCAAAAGATCCGCACCACCTTTTTCTATAAATTTAGCAGAGATACCTGTTCCTGCACCAGCAGCGATTATGGCTTTCTTCTGCGCTAAAGTATTTCTAAGTCGATCTCTTACTTCCTGTCTGGTATAGGGATTTCCCTTTCCTGTCCATGGGTTTGGCATAATTTCTACTTCTTATAGGTTTATTTATCAAATTCTTCTAGCCGCACAAACCGTAGAGTCCCGAAGCTATTGGGATCCTCAGAGGTCACGGCAGTATTTAGTATTCTCTCAGTCTCTTTGACTCTCGGCATTCATCATTCCCAGCAGCATTTCTACCGCTTTATCAGCAAATGCAAGATCGTTGATATGAAATGGCAAGTTGACAAAAGGCACTTCCGATTTCAAATTATGCTGAATAGATTTTGAAAGCGCCTGATTTGACTCAGGGTTGAAGAAAACATTCCCTTCGGCATCTATTTGAGAAAGACCTTTTTCTGGAAAAAGAACGGCTGTATGGCCAGTTGCTTGATTTAGTTTATTGGCAAAGATTTCACCAAGCACTTGATTTTCTTTCTTATTTGTTCGCATCAGCGTAACAGTCGGCACCCAACTATATAATTGTCTTCCTTTGTACTTCTCAGGTACCGATTGTTGAGTTCCAAAATTGACCATATCCATGCAACCTGGAACCACTATTTGGGGAATACCCCGTTTACCAGCCGCTTCCATTCTTTGCCCACCTGCACCGCAGATACCTGAAAAAAGGTCATCTGCCAATTCGGTGGTAGTTATATCCAACACTCCCGCAAAGCATCCTTCCAGTATCAGGCTTTCCATTGCTTTTCCACCCACACCATTAGCATGAAAAGTCATCACTTCATAGCCCTTTGCTTCTAGCAAAAGAGTGCATCGATCTACGCACACACTAGTATTTCCAAACATGCTGATGGCTATTCGCTTAGAAGAAATGGGGGTTTTGGCAATATCCACTTCGCACATGGCCACTATTGCTGCAGCTGCCTGTTGGATGATTGGTTTAATGATACTATTCAGTGCCGCCACATCCACAATAGAGGGCATCATCACTATATCCTTCACGCCAATCTGCTCAGAAAGATCCTTACTCGCCAAGGTAGAGATACAGATTTTAGGCAGGCCAAGAGGCAGGTTTTGCATGGACCTCAGCGTGACATAAGTTCCGCTTCCTCCTCCCATACCAATTACCCCGTCAAAACTATTGTGTGCATACATCTCTTTCAAAACTATTGCAGCACCACGCCCCATAATTTCCATGGCTAGGCCACGGTTGTTTTTAGTACGGATATCTGAGAGATTTTCTTCTACAGCTTCGCAGACTGTATTCGCTTCCACATCAACCGGAAAGAGCGCTGTCGAACCCATGACGCCAATATTGACCGTAATCACCTCTGCTCCCTGTTCTGAAAGGCAGCCTCGCAGAAAAGCGAAAATTTCACCTTTCGTGTCAAAACAGCCAAGCATAAGGATGGTAGGTTTTTGGGTCATTTTAACATTCAACTGTTAATTATTAAAAGTATGGTTGAAATTTCACGATTGGAAATTAGCTGAACCTTTAAATTTCGAGACTCTCGTCCCTCACGTGCTCAAGGTGACAAGCTTTTGTAATTTACACAGATGCCGTCAGGTTGAGCATAGACGAAATCTTCTAATATTGAATCAATCCACCTCAAGAAATTTAAAGCTCCTGTCCTTGACTACCAAATAATCCGGTTCGTTTCCGTCTTCCTTAAATTCCAGTTCGATCAAAGCAGTTTTTCGCGGTGAAACCTGCTCATCAGAGTTATGAGTGTGTAGTACGTACCTAAGTTTACCTTTAGCATCTACAAAAAAATCACCATGGCCGGAACCGTTGATACCGGCATCAGCCTTATCAAATATAGGATTGCTCGTGCTTTTGGTCCACGGTCCCATCGGGCTTTCACTTACCGCGTAGCCTACTGCGTAATCTGGATTCCTGAAATCGTTGGCCGAATATATAAAGTAGTACAAGCCTTGGTGCTTGATAATGGCGGGCCCTTCAGATACTGTCCAATCTACCTGTTGAGTATTTTCCCATGGCTCCTCAGCATGGAAACAATAAGTCAATGTTTCTTCTTTGATTCCTGAGAAATCATCCTTCAGTTCGGCGACGTACAATCGATTCCCTTCAGTCAAACGAACATGATATAGATACTTTTTCCCATCATCATCTATGAAGACATACGGGTCAATCTGCTTCACGGGAGCTTGCAAATCTTTTTTTTCCGTTTGGGTGAATGGCCCTAGCGGACTTGCTGAGCTTGCGATGGCAATGTGTTCATTGGCTGTGTAAGCCATGTAAAACATTCCTTCAAACTCAAAAACCTGAGGAGCCCAAAATCCAATATCACCATAGGACTCTCCCTTTTTAAGAGCATAGCCATCATTTTTATCAGACCGCTTCCAGGATTTTAGATTTTTGGAGACGTACACTTCAAAACCCAAATTCTTATCATTACCACTCGTACCGTAGAGATAGTACGTCCCATCATGATAGAAAATCGTAGGATCAGCCAGCAGTATCGGGGTTTTCTCCGCACCCGAAAAAAAGCTCATACTAAACCAAAAAGCTGTGATGATGATATGGGTCAAGTTCATGATTGTAATAGTTTTAAGTATTTTAAAAGACTAGACCTTAGCGTGTATCTTAAGATCCTAGGGCAATTTAATTTGGCTTGTTCCCCCTATGAATTTGGCTGTATAAAATTAGCTGCGGAAATGGCTCTTATAAAAAGCAAGTCCTTCGCTCGCCAATTCGTCAGCACTATTTGCCAGTGGTCTCCAGATGCAGGTTGCTTTTGCCATTTCCTTGGACACCGCACCAAAAGTTTCAATCACTATTGCACCTTCGTAACCTATTTCCTCTAGGGCTTCTTTGATCTCATCCCATGCCAGATTTCCAGTACCTGGAGTTCCTCGATCACTTTCATTTCCCTGCACATGGCATAGCAAATCCTTACCAACCTTACGGATGGAGGCAGCGATGTTCTTCTCTTCGATATTGTTATGAAAGGTGTCCAGCTGGATTTTTAGATTCGGAGAATCTACAGCTTTCACTATTTCCAGTGCCTGATCTACGGTATTCACCATATCACTTTCGAAGCGGTTGAGTGGCTCCAGACCTAACGTAATTCCGTATTCTTCTGCAGTTTTACTGGCTTTTTTCAAGTTATTCACACACCAGTCGAATTCTTGTTTTTTCTGATCTGCCGAAACAGAACGTAGCTTACCCACCGCCGAATACAGCGGACCACCGAACAAAGGGCTGCCCATCTTTGCGGCGATTTTGATCGAATCCTCGATGTATTTAAGACCATTGGCACGGATAGCTGGATCCTCACTGGAAATATCCCTATCTGCTCCGAATGCTCCGCTGATACTCACTTTCAAATTAAGTTCGTCAGTAAGCTTTTTCAAAGCATCCCAATCCACCAAATCTTTATCCTCCACAGGCACTTCGATGATGTCAAATCCCATCTCCTTCACCTTGTGTACGAGGTCAAAAGAATGGGTGTCGAAAGGTGACACCCATAAAAATGTACTTACTCCAAATTGCATTTAGTATTAATCAAAAGTTGGAATCTGAATTCTCTCTCCACCTTTCATGGCAGATTCATGTGCACAAATTCCCGCACAGGTATAGTTCGCAGCAGTAGTGGCATCGACTGCGGAGTCTCTTCCTTCTACAATGGCCGCAATAAACTCCTGCACCAAATGCGGGTGCGAACCACCATGACCGGCTCCTTGCAAGAAGGAAACGTGGTTAGGATCGTCGATAGTTTGCCTTTTCGTGAAGTGCTTAATCGGCTCAATCAGCAACTCATCCGTATCCGGCACATCAATTCTTCTGGCGTTTTCACCACCATCAAAAATCACATGACTTTCATCTTCCAATTGTTCCCATTCGAAAGACATTTTGGTGCCATATACATCGTAAGACTCACGGTACTGACGTACCACATCGAAAAGTGAGCGTGTGGCCTCAGCGATAACGTCTGAGTTTTTAAGTGTAAAAGTAGCTGTTTCCATCGCGAATGGTGAACCATGACGACTAGCCAAATCATCACTCAAGCGACCAGAACCGTGACACACTACTGTCTCGGCTTTTGTATTGTTGATTCTCAAAAGTGGAGAAATAGCATGGGTACCATTTAGCATTGGTGGGAAACCTTTCCAGTATTCATCCCAACCAGGCATGCTCATATCCTGAATATGCGAACCTCTCACCATCTGAATTCTGCCCAATTGGCCAGTTTCTGCCAGATTCAACCCGTATAAAAACTCGCGTGTGTAAAGTGCAGTCTCCATCATCATATAGACCTTACCAGACTTTTTCTTCGCATCCACGATCGCTTGGCAGTCTTCCTTGGTCATTGCCATTGGGATTGTACAAGCGGTGTGCTTGTTGGCATTCAGAGAGGCCAATGTCATTCTAGCATGATCAGGAACAGGCGTCACGATGTGAATCGCGTCCACGTCATCGCGATTAGGCACATCTTCAAAATTGGTGAAACAGAGATTTCGGTCCAGGTTAAACTTAGTCGCCAGCTCATCGATTGTCTTCGGATTTCTGGTACATATTCCTACTGCTTTGATATTTGGATGTGCTTGATAGATTGGAATAAACTCTTTGCCGAAACCCAGTCCGACTATAACTACGGTAATTTGTTTTTGACTCATTAGTGTATGCTTTAGGTTTTGATTTTAGGATAAAAAAAGATAGGGTTAATAAGTTGAGAACTAAATAGCTACTCGTTTAGATAATTCCGGTCTGTGTCACCACAGACCGGGGTAAAATAGGTTTAGAATTTTATTTTGCGGCCCACTTTACAGCATTTCGAATGAGTGTTTGGTAGGCTTCCAATTCATGGGAAGCTGCGTCATGACCTAGGGCAATTCCTACGATCTTGGCTTTAGGGTTTTTCACAATGAAAATGGAAGGAAATGGTTCTGTCTTCTCATTGCTGGCGTTGGCGAGAATATCGATTCCAGGGCCAGCTGTGTCTACTTTGAAGTAATACAATTCATCGTCCAATGAGAAATGGGCAGGAAGCCCTTTGGTCACTGGATGCTTTTCGGTCAAATCCACATTGAAATTCCCGTAGGCATTATGACCTCTAGAGCCTCCGCTGACCATTGTTTTGTTGTATTCCGGCCAATCTTCCCAGTTGTACCAAAGTGCAGGATGGGTTAAAACTATGCCTTTGCCAGCTTCTGCGAAAGCAAAAATTGCAATTCGGGTAGCCTGGTCAGCGATAGGCTGATTATTAGCCAAAAACAATACATCAGTATCCGAAAGGTATTGCAATATGGTAGTTGGATCATCTGTATAAGTAACTTCAGCCAAACCGTCTTTTTCCAAGGTAGCAACGTCTACTCCTTTGTACCATTTGTCAAAATCGTGAGAAGATCCCCCTCCCACCATCAAGACTTTGATTGGCTTTTTTAATGCAGGGATCTCTTTTGCTAGTAGGCTTGTTGCAATTCCCAAAACCAGCATAAGGCTTAGAATGGGAATGAGTGTTTTTTTGAGATTCATATTTTTGGGTTGTATGTTATTTTAGTTTTTATCAGAAATGAGCCAGGAGACTGGATACCTAATCTTCGGTCATCTAACACCTGACATCCAGCTTTTATTCAACTACCATGATGCCATTCATCATTCTCCAATGCCCTGGGAACGTGCAGGCAAATGGATATTTTCCAGGTGTAGTTGGAGCAGTGAAAGTCAAGGTGTATAATTCTTGAGCATCAATCATTTTTGTAGCGAAAAGTACTTCTGGCACTTCTGGTATATAGAACTTCTCCGATGCCTTAGGATCACGTAGCATTGCATCGGCAGCAGCCCCAACTTTGTCCAATGTACCTGGTTTTGCAATCAGTAGATTATGTTGCATTCCATCCAGATTATCAATCTCTAAGATAATTTTGTCCCCAGCTTTCACTTTGAAAGTATCTAAGCTGAACTTCATCATTTCCGGTACAATTTCCAGCAAAATCGTCGTCGCTCTCTCATCCTCATTTCTCACAATTCGGATATTACCCGTGGGTTGGTTTGTGTTTTCAATACTCGGTTTTGTTTCGCAAAGAGCTATCGCTTCAGACGATATTATTTCTTTAGGATAAAACCAATTCCCAAGCAGCAGCATTGCTGCTATGGGAAATAAGGTTGCTTTAATCATGGTATGGTTAGTTTAACTCTAATACTACATTTCTGAGGTTGCCTTCAAAACCGAATTCGTCTTTGTAAGAACCTACATTTTTATCTCCACCGAAGTCACGACCAGATCTTACAGTTGGTGCAAGGGTTCCTGTAAAAGATCCATTTGCTTGAGCAGTTGCAACCGAATTACCATCCACCAAAATTTCCAATTTTCCATCTTGAGAAATGGTTGCTTGCGTTTCATAGCTTTCCGGAAGAGCTGCAGTGGTCACCGCTTCGAATAGTTTTCCGCTTTGCTTCACTACTAAGTGAAGTTTGCCCTCATCAAGAAAGAATGAATACCCATTTCTTGAATCTCCATGGGCCGCGATCACACCAAACGGTTCCTCTTCCTTTCGAGGGGAAATCTGTGTGGATATAGAGATTGACTTACCTTTTACATCGGGGGAATATTGAAGATTACCTCTTCTCCCCAAGTCATATTTTTCATTGGAAACAGCAGTCTTCAATCGATTAGTCAAATCCGTTTTCTCTGTACCGATAGCATCAATGAAGAATTCTCCCTGCTCAGCAGCAGCTGCAAAAATCGCCTTTTGCAACCAATCGTCTTTGGCATTTTCCTTATCCAAGCTAGCCTGATAAAGCATCGATCCAGCTTCTATACTACCAGGAACTTCTGCCAGTTTCAGGATCGCATGCATTCTTACGTTTAGATCCTTATCCTCTATCAATCCGGCAATTTGGATTGCTTTAGTTGTAGCCTGATTAGTTGGCAATACAGCGATAGCGGCTTTTCTTACACCTGATGCTGGATGAGACAACGCTGCTGTAGCAATTTTTACAGCTTCCGAATTATTGAATGCTCCCAATCCGTGAAGCGTCCACAAGGCATGAACAGCTGGACTGTTCAGCCCGATTTCATCTACCGACTTATCATTGACAATTTTGTATAGATCGCCGAATACTTTCTGGTTGGCTGACTCTACGAGCAAACGCTGAGCTGTCATTCTCCAGAACATGTTATCATTTTTTAAAGCTGCGATCAGCCCATTTGAATCTTCCTTGGAAAGTTTCATCGGTTTGTCATTGCTACCATCCTTATATACTACACGATAGATTCTACCGTGATTTGTATCTCTAAGCTGACTTTGGAAGGCATTACCCTGACCGTGTGGCTGGTCGTCAAACGGTAGGATCATTCTTGACGGAGCCTGACGTTCCACAAAGACATTATGTTGAATGATAAAATTGTACCAATCAGCGATCCAAACGGCTCCATCCGGTCCTACTTCCGCCTGAACTGGGCCGAACCATTCGTCTGAACTGGCTAGCAAATTCCAGCCATCTTTCTCGCTAAAACCTGCTCCATTTGGCTCGATGATGGCATTATGCGTAAGACGAATGGTAGGCTCATTCACAAAGGCTATTCTGTTCCAATATTCATTTGGGAAATCTCTGGCTGTGTACAATCTAAATCCGGCTGCAGAAGTGAAACCACCCACTACATCTACCTGTCTAAGGTTTGGAGTCATCGCATGTGCATCGTAGTGTCCGTCGATTTTCTGGATAGGCTGGATTTCAAATTCCGGAGCTGCTTCCCCTTCGCTTGCTTTCTCAAATACACGTTGTAAATATTTTGCAGGAATAGAATAGTAGCCTGCGTGCGTATTGTTTGCAGTGGACATGAAGACGTTATTATCTTCAGAGAATCCCAGTCCCCATGTATTATTGCTTGATCCTGCTAAGTATTCGAAGTCTTTTCCGTCAGGATAAAATCGATAAATGCCCTGTGGAAAACTCATCTGCTTTCCATTGATCGTACCGTTGAATCCGGAATAACCAGTTACTCCCCAGATCTTATTGTCAAATCCGTATTGCAAGTTGGAAGGCCCAGCATGGGTGTCATTTTTGCCCCAGCCAGTCATGATGACTTCCTTCACATCTGCCACATCATCCCCATCAGTATCTTTCATAAAGACGAAATCAGGAGCCATGGAAACAACAATTCCGCCATTTGCGAATACCATGCTGGTAGGAATATTCAGTCCGTCAGCGAAGACAGTGAATTTATCAGCTTTGCCATCACCATTGGTATCTTCACAGATTTTGATGCGGTCATTTGCCAAACCGTCAGTTTCTTTAAAGGTGTTTGGATAATCGACCGACTCTACGATCCACAATCTTCCTTTTTCGTCCCATGCCATAGCGATAGGATTCTGGATATCCGGCTCAGAAGCAAATAACTCAATGGAAAAATCAACTGGCTTTTGGATCAGTTTTTTTGATTCTTCCGGCGCTAGTGCATCCTGCAACTTTGGGACCTCATATCTCTTGGTAAAATCAGAAATTGTCTCATCGTATATTGATACATCGGGAATATTCAAAGCAGTGACATCCGCTGTTACCTGATCGCCCATTGCCCAGAAAATGCCATTTTTAACCAAAGCCAAAAAACCTTCATTCTTCCAAGTTTTTTCATCATGACCATATGCGGTATAGAAAACACGGCCTTTACCGACATTTCTTACCCAAGTATAAGGCTCGCGATAATCGCCCTCTACTCGCTCCATTAGTACAATCATGTCAGGATTGGTTCGCTGATGTACATAGGTTTCATCCCATGTTTCGAAAGGTTTCAGCCCTTTCATCACAGGATGGTTTGGAGCAACAATCTTACTTGTGAATTCTCCTTCACCATGAGAAGCAAACTGTCCTCCGATTGTCTCAATGTACCAATCGGAGTTTTTGAAACTACCAGCGGCAGAATGTAATGGAATCAATCCTTTACCGCTTTCCACAAAACCTTTCATGGCCGATTCCTGCTCTTTGGAAAGCACATCATAATTGGCATAGATCACCAAGCCGTCATACTTGGCCAGGTTTTCCTCAGTAAGATCTTCCAGTTTTTCAGTGTAGGTGACATTGATGCCACTTTCAAAAAGTGCAGTGGCGAGCCAAGGTGCATACAATCTAGAATTGTGATGCTCACTCGGATGTCCTAGGAAAAGAACTTCCGCACGTCTGGGTTCTTGAATAGTCGTAAAATCGGAAGCTTGTGAGGCTGAATTGTGACTGAGGAAAATAGTCGCAACCAGCAGGAATAGAACATTGAAGTTTCTACTTAATCGCATGATTAATTCGGTTTATCAGGGTTTATCAATATGTTGATGAAACCAAGTCCTCACTTGACTCATCTTAGGTTGTAAAACTAGCTATTGACACACTTTTCAATTAGTCACAAATCTTCAAAAAATAGCAAATTCCCTTCTTTTTATAAAATAGCCGATTTTGTAATAGTCTGATTTACAACTGAAGGGACTTTCTTATTCTAGTACCTATAAAACGCTAGCACTATTGCTGGTGAACTTGTACTTAGCTTTTGATTAGTCATGAAAAAGTAAAAAATATGGGAGCTTAATGATGAACTAAGCTCCCTATCTAGTTTACAATACATCCTGTTTCTTCCCAAAATCCTTTGGAAGCTCGCCGAAATGTTTTTGAAAGCATTTGGTGAAGTAAGAGGGGCTATTGAAGCCGACCATCTCACTGATCTCAGCAATGCTGTGAAGTCCATCACTTAAGAGTTCGGCTGATTTCTTTAAGCGAACTAGCCGAATATATCCATTTGGAGTCAGTTCGGAGATACCCTTGATTTTACGCAGCAAACTCGACTGACTCATATTAAGTTGATCGGCAAGTTCAGATACGCCGAAAAGCTCATTTTCAATATTTGCCAAAATCGCTTCATTGATTTTACTCAGAAATTCCTCATCTGCTTTAGTATGTGCGATGGTATCTGAATTTACGAGTGGAAGGCTGGCGAAAGCTTTTTTGATCTGGTCTCTATGCTGAAGCAGGTTTTTGATCTGTAAGTAAAGAAACTCTAGTGAGAAAGGTTTTTCCAGATAAACGTCTGCTCCCATTTCAAGTCCTGTGATTTTCGCGTTTATATTGTTCTTAGCAGTAAGGAGAACGACAGGAATATGACTGGTGGCGAGATCTGCCTTGATATGCTCACAAAGTTTATATCCATCCATCACCGGCATCATCACATCAGAAATAACCAGATCGATAGGCTCTTTTTTCAGTACTTCTAGAGCCAAAAGACCATTTTCTGCCTTGTGGACAACGTATTTTCCTTTCAACTTTTGGCCCAGAAACTGGAGGAGCTCTTTATTATCCTCTACCAATAAAATAGCCGGAAGACTCCCTTTTTTCTTCGGCTTTATGCTTTCCGAGACTATTTCATCTTGGTCTTCGCTTACTTTGTTTTCAACCCATGTCTCATTTTCTTCTTCAAAATGTATAGCCTCCTCCTGCTTAATAGGTAGCTCTAAAACGAATCTGTTCAACTCATGGTCATTAGTAATGGTAAGTGATCCATGGTGCATTTCAGCAAGAGATTTGGCTAAAGGTAATCCTAACCCTGTGCCTTGCTTAGCTTTAGAAGTATTAGTATCGCTAATTTGAAAGAAGGGCTCGAAGATCTTCTCAGCCATTTCTCTTGGAATAAGATCTCCATCGTTGGAAATTTCGATATGGAAAAGCGATGGATGAGTTGGATCGTAAGTTAGGCGAATGTGAATCATGCTCTCGGCATTTTTCAGTGCATTGACCAACAGATTGCTCAGTATCTTAATTATCGCTTCTTTATCCACGTCTGCAAAAAGTGTGGAAGTAGATTTTCCAAGCGTAAAATTCAGACCCGACTGCGCAGCGGTCACTTTGAACCTAACATATAGCTCGTCCAAAATCCCACATATTTCTGTTTTGAGGAAGCTTAACTTGAATCCTCGCTGCTCAGTTTTTCGGAAATCTAGAAGTTGGTTACTAAGATCAATCAGTCTGTTCGTATTTTTCTCAATGATCAATAGGTCATTTTTCACTTCCTGATCACAGTTGCGATCCTTACTCAGGATATCTTCTAAAGGCCCTTTGATTAGCGTAAGCGGAGTACGGATTTCGTGGGTGATGTTTGTGAAAAACTCGATTTTAGCTTCATAGAGCTCTTTTTCTTTTTCTGCTTCGAGTAAATTGATCTGTACGAGATGGCGGTTGGTAACACGATTTTTGTACATCGTAATCAGCCAATAAATTATCAAAACTGTCAGGACAAGATAAATCACATAAGCCAGGGTACTCTTATAAAAGGGGGGCAAAATCTCCAATTTTAATCGTGCTTCCTGTGTATTGGCACCTACTACATTTTGATGCGATTGAACAATTAACTCGTATTCTCCTGGAGGCAGATAGGAATAGAATATCTTTTGTGAATCGTTTATGCTCTGCCATTCTTTCTCAAAACCCGCCATTCTATAACGTATATTTTGATTAATGGCATTGGTGTATCCCAACGATGCCACGTCAAAACTTAGAGAATTTTGATCTGAATTCAACGTGATCTTTTCGGTATAAGTAATCGCTTTCCTCAGGATTCCATCTGTAGTTATCGGGATTTCCTGATTAAAGAGTTGTATTCCGGTAAATGCCAATCGAGGTTGGTACGTGTAAGTTTCAAACAGACTTGGCTTAAAAGTTATGAATCCATCTAAGCTTCCAAAGTAGAGTGTACCATCTTTGGATTTATATCCAGATTGATAGTTAAATCCACTGGCCATTAGTCCATTTTTTCTGTTGTACAGTTTGAACGTTTCTTTGCCTGGGTCAAATTGCAACAATCCTTTATTGGAAGTTATCCATAACAGTCCTTGGTCATCTTCGACGATATTGTAATAGGTGTTTGTGGGAAAACCTTTTGCCAAGGTGTAGGAAGTAAATGAATTAGTTTTATTGTCATACTTAGCAAAACCTCCACCTGAGGTAGCTACCCAAATTTGTTGTTTTGTATCCAGGAATACATCGACCACTGAGTGGTGCAGGAGGCTTTTAGGGTTATTAGGTTCAGGAAGAAATGACTTTTTTTCTCCGGATACGGGGTCATAGCTTATTAAGCCATTATTATATGTAGCTAGCCAAAGAAGTCCATTGCTGTCTTCCAGCATGTCATAAATAAAGATATATTCAATTTCAGGAATATGTCGGAAGCTATCCTGCGCGTCATCGTATAAGAAGAGGCCTGCTGTGCTTCCAAGCCAAATCCTCTCTTTACTATCTACAAGTATTGCAAAAAAATCATCACTGTGAAGGCCTGAATTAGGTGTTTTGGACGAATACTTTCTGACAATTCCAGTTTTAGTATTTAGCACATTAAGACCCTGACTGAACGTTCCAGCCCAGAGCTCATCACCTCGCTGTGCAAGGCCGTGAATATTATGATACGAAAACTCCCTATTAGACTTGCCCACGGGAAAGTGTTGGAAATTATCAGTTTTAGGATCAAATAAATTCAGTCCGGCATCCTCTGTTCCTATCCATATTTTACCATCCGGCGCACCGACTATCTCCCGCACCCGCATGCCGGTAATCGTGTTTTTATCTGCAATAGGATAAAACGCATCAAATTTTGTGGGCTGATTTGGCAAGTAATTCACCCCACCAAAATATGTTCCTACCCATAGACCGCCCTCCATATCCTTCCAAATCGAATAAATAGCATTGTTTGAAAGTGCATTGGGATCATTATGATTTTCCTGAAGGTGTTGATAGCTTTTCTTTACAAAATCATAGATAAATAATCCTGATTCTGTACCAATTCCCAACTCTGTTTTACTGATTGGGAACATCTCTCTTACAAAAATTGGTGAGCCATTTTCATCTCTTGAAAGTACTTCAGTAATACGTCCCGTACTTTTTTCCAGTTTTTTGATTCCAGCAGTTTTGGTTCCGATGATTATGAATTCACCCCAATCCTGTAAGCCTTGAACAACATCAGTTGCTAACCTATTCTCCTCATCTATAAAATGTACAAAAGTAGAAGAAGCAGGTATGTACCTGACAACTCCCCTACCAGTGATTGCAGCCCATACTTCATTACGTTCATCTATTTTTACTGTATTTACATTTCCTTGAGGTAGGCTGCCAACAACAGCAGGATCATGGGAAAAAAGTTCTAATTTCTTATGCTCAGAGTTGTATCGGAATAAGCCTATATAGCTTGCTATCCACATATTACCTGATTGATCCATGGCAATGGAAGAAATTGTGCCTTCTATTTTATTACCATCAGCAGTAGTACCAGAAAAGTGTGTGAACTTCTCCTTTTTTCTATCAAATAAGTAAACTCCTTCCGCTGTTCCTATCCAAAGTGTGCTGTCCTTACTTTCAGTAATAAAGTAAACAAAGCTATTCCCCAACGTTTCTTCTTTTGGGCCTTTGCTATCTGAATTGTAATTTTTCCAACTAGTGCCATCAAAGCGTGATAGTCCATCTTTGGTACCAAACCACATGAACCCCTGACTGTCTTGAAAAATGGCGAACACTGAATTATCCGTCAGGCCAGAAGTCACATCATAATGTCTGAAGTAATAGCGCTTTTCTTGCGCATAGCCAATACTAGCTAGTAAAATAACTATACACAGGCTTAGAAAACCTGCCAGAAAACTTTTGGACAAGGTCATAGGGTTTTGGGTTGTTGAGCTGAAATTATCAAAATCCAATTGCCTAGCTCATATTCAATTCAAAATTTATAGACTCTGAATGGTAATTGCAGTTTTTTTATCATTTGCTGACTAAAAAGTTACATATCATCCACAACTCTCAACTTTTTCCGAAATCGATTCCGAAGCTTGTTAAATCATTTTTAGAAAACTCAGAAGAATATCCCTATAAAAATGACTAAACCTAACTATTCGTTATTATAAAATTAATTATTAGTCATAAACAGAATATTATTTCAATAACAGGTCAATAAACCACATATTAGAAGGGTGCAACGAAGTAAATCTTTCATTTTTTGAAGCTTTTTTAATAGAGGCTCGCTGAGGGAAAATTTACATTTATACAATCAGAAATAGAGCCTTTTGACTGATGTAAGAGACTTCATTTCGTGACTTATTTAATACTAAAAACCCTCAATAAACCTTATGCAAAAAACACGAACTCCCACCTAGCCTACCGATCTGGTTAACCAGCTAGTCCACTAGGACTAGGGCAGTATTTATTCGCTATTTCAAGTTGTTTGCTTGTGCCTTTTTCAAGGTTTCATGGAAAAATACTGTCAAAACCGAGTACCTATTTATTTATATAATTTTTAACCCAAAATGATTATTTATGAAAAGAATTCTTCTCATGAAATCTAGTCTGATGCTCCTAATTGGAATGCTAGCGGTCCTTCCGCTACTGGCTCAGACAGGTACCACAATCCGGGGAACAGTTCTCGAGGAATCCTCAGGAGAGCCATTACCTGGTGTAAGTATCTTAGAAAAAGGAACAACCAACGGAACCGTCACAGATCTAGACGGTAAATTTGCACTTGAATTAAAAAGTGATAATGCCTCACTACGAATCTCATTTATAGGATTTAAGACACAAGAAGTACTAATAGGGAGCCAGACAGAACTGGATTTTCAATTAGCAAGTGACCTTGGAAACCTCGATGAAGTAATCGTAGTCGGATACGGCGAGCAACAGAAAGAAACCATTACAGGTGCCGTCGCCAATATAACTAGTCGGGATATTGATAAAGCACCTTCCGCAACCGTCTCGGGTGCACTTGCCGGAAAAATGGCAGGTTTGGCCTTTCGCCAGCCCGACGGACGGCCTGGAGCTGGGGCTTGGCTTCAAATCCGCAATATGGGGACACCATTATTTGTTATCGATGGGATTCAAAAAGATGAGGGACAGTTCAATAACCTTGCTCCCGGTGATATAGAAAGCATTACTATTCTAAAAGATGCCTCAGCGGCAGTTTATGGTTCACGTGCTGCTAATGGAGTAGTCGTTGTAAAAACCAAACAAGGGAAACGAGGGGAAACCCCAACCATTAATATTAATGGCTATTACGGCTTGCAAAACTGGTCCAGATTCCCTGATGGGGTAGATGCCTACGAGTGGATGCTTGGTAAAGCTGATGCAGATATCAACCAATTTGGCAACACCAATATCTCTGCTGAGGAACTGGAAAAATGGAACCAAGGCACAGAATATGGTTACAAATCTTTTAACTGGAGAGATTTTATCGTCCAAGGAAATGCGCCTCAAAGCAACTTCAATGCCTCTGTTTCGGGTGGTTCAGACAGAACCAACTATTACTTATCAGTAACCCGTTTTGATCAAAAATCTGTCTTCTCTGATGAGTTTGAATTTAACAGAACAAATATCCAGTCAAATATTACCACTGATATTACAGATAAACTGACTGTGGGAATGCAAATTAACGGTCGTATCGAAAATCGGGAAAACCCAGGCGTTCCCGGAGGAGATGATTACTGGCAGCCAAGATTTGCCCTATTCAGAAATAGACCGACTGAGCGTCCTTATGCCAATGACAATCCTGATTACCCGGCAAACATCAATAACATAGAGACGAACTGGGCGCTCTTAAACTACGACCGTACCGGATTCTACGAAAACAAATGGCAGGTTTTGCAGACCAATTTCACTGCTGAATATGAAATAGTAGAAGGATTGAAAGCAAAAGGGCTGTACTCCTATTACTTAGCAGATAATATCTTCAATACGTTCGAATACACCTACGATGTTTTTGGCTACAATCCTGAGACTGATGAGTATTTTAGATCAGGTGGAAACGATAACCCCTACCGCGATCGTGGACAGACCAAGATCATGGAGAATGTGTGGCAGTTATCGTTAAACTATAATAAAACCTTCGAAAAGCATAATCTAGCTGCTTTTTTCATGAACGAACGTATTGAGCGTACACGCTTATTCAACTTCGTACATGCTGTCCCTACGAACAATTTCCTGGACATTATCAAGTTTGCTGACACTGATACATACAATGACGAGCGCCAGGAAGAAGCCAGAATTGGCTATGTAGGTAGAGTGAATTATGACTATGCGGGTAAATACTTATTAGAAGTAGCTGGTCGAGCTGATGCTTCTTGGAAATTCGCACCTGATAATCGTTGGGGTTTCTTCCCGTCTATATCGGCAGGCTGGAGAATTTCAGAAGAAGAGTTTATGGATGATTTCTCAGACAATATAGACATGGACGAGCTAAAAATTCGTGCCTCTTATGGTCAACTTGGAGATGATAATATTGGTATAGGCCCATTTGATTACCTCACTGGCTATAGATACGGTGCTTCTACAGTCATCGTGGATGGAGAAAACATCCAGGGTTCTTCCAATACAGGAAAGCCTATAGACAACCTATCCTGGTACGTAGCAACTATAGCTGATATAGGGTTAGACTTTTCTTTTGGCAGCGGTAAAATCACAGGTGCTCTAGATTATTTCCATAGAAAAAGAACTGGCCTTCGAGGAGTAAGAAATGACATATTCCTGCCACTAGAACTTGGCTATGGTCTCACTGATGAGAATCTGAATACTGATTCGAATTCTGGGGCAGAGATGTCAGTAAACTGGAATGGAAAAGCTGGTGATTTAGTATTTAGAATCGGTGGCAATGTATCCTATGCTCGCAGCAAATTTGTCCAGTCCTACAACCCAACTTTCAGTTCATCGTGGGATCAATACAGAAACTCCCGCGAAGATCGCTACAACGGCATTTTCTGGGGATACGAAGTCACTGGACAATTTGATTCTTTCGAAGCAATCAACGACTATCCAGTCAACATCGATGGTCAGGGAAACAAGACGTTGCTACCTGGGGATTTGATCTATAAAGATGTCAACAATGACGGTAAAATTGATGGCTACGACGAACGTCCAATTGGCTATCAGTCCGGAGCTTTGCCAAGCTTGAATTTCGGTCTGAACTTCAATTTCCAGTACAAAGGATTTGACCTAACTGCTGACTTTTCAGGTGGAGGAATGTACTCCTATAACCAAAATTGGGAAATGCGTTGGCCTTACCAAAACGGAGGAAACCTATTGGCATCCATGTATGACGATCGCTATCACAGAGAGGATATTCTGGACATAAACAGTGAGTGGATTCCTGGAAAAAACCCAGCACTTAGATTCAATACCGGTGGACATAGTAACTACAACAAAAATTCAACGTGGTGGCTGACAAATGTGAAATACCTAAGAATGAGAACACTTGAGCTAGGCTATACACTACCGGAGAAAGTACTGAACAGATGGAATATGTCCAGAGCAAGAGTATTTGTAAGCAGCTACAACCTGTTTGCCCTGGATAATGTGCACCAGTTTGGTATCGATCCTGAAGTTGCTGATGAAAATGGTTTGCAGTATCCACAGAATAAAGTGGTGAATGTAGGATTCAACGTGTCATTCTAATAAACCCGAACGAACAATGAAAAAATTAACATATATATACCTAGTCATTTTTCTGGCATTTACAGGATGTAATAATGACGAGTTTTTAGATAGAGAACCAACTGATATTCTTGGAGAAGATCAGGTTTGGGCAAATGATGACCTAGTATTTTCAGTGTTGGCAGATCTATACAATAGGCTTCCTGATTATCAAGGATTAGAAAACTGGTGGGAATACGCCAATTTCGATGAGACTTTTGCCAGCAACGCAGGCGATTACTGGAGACATCAAAACCAAGAGTACGGCTATGGTGATTGGGGAATGTGGGATTATGGGTTCATCCGTGATCTGAATCTTTTCATCCAAAAATGTGAGGAGGCAACCGAGATCTCAACTGAATCTAAAAATAGATTTCTTGCCGAAGCCAAGTTCATCCGTGCCATGGTTTATTTTGAGCATGTGAAACGAATGGGCGGAGTTCCTTTGATTTTAGAACCAATGGAATACGATTACAGCGGTGACCCTACTTACCTGCAGTCCCCAAGAGCAAAAGAACATGAAGTTTACGACTTTGTGATCGCAGAGATGGAAGCTGTAAAAAATGACCTCCCTAATGGCAGTACCAAATCAAGAGCAACAAATGGTGCTGCATTGGCATTGATCTCAAGGGCAGCATTATATGCGGGATCAATTGCAAACTATGGCCAATTAACTCCTGAGGTATCACTTCCAGGTGGGGAAGTTGGAATTCCTAGCAGCATGGCTGACGGGTACTATTCCACGGCTTTGAAAGCTTCAGAAGAACTCATGGCGCTTGGGACTTATGAACTGTATGATCAGGATCCCGATAAGTCCGAGAATTATTCTAATATTTTTCTCAATAAAAGCTCAAATAATGAAATCATCATGGCCAAGGACTTCTTGGTACAGGGAAGAACTCACGGGTTTACTATTGAGAACATCCCACGCTCACTGCGAGAGGAAAATACTTCCGGAGGCAAAATGAATCCTTCCTTAAACCTTATCCAGTCGTATGAATTACTTGACAATACTTTTGCAGAATTGCCTACAAAAGATGACTCAGGAAATCCTATTTACTACGATGAGCCTATGGACATTTTCGCCGGAAGAGATCCAAGGTTACTGGGTACTGTGATCGTTCCTGGTTCCTCATTCAGAGGAAAAGAAGTAGACATCTGGGCAGGATATAAGTTGGCAGATGGATCAATCGTTACTTCTGGTCAATTAGGCGGACAAGCCCAACTTCCGGGAAGCTCGGCTTCGGTACAGGTAGTTGGCTTTGATGGCCCTATTGACCAGCTGGAGTGGTCTGCACAGAATGGTTTTTATTTAAGAAAATATGTCGACACTTCCGTAGGATCAGGTCAACGAGGTACTGGTTCAGCGGTATGGTTGGTAAGATTCCGTTATGCTGAGGTTCTTTTAAATGCTGCTGAAGCTGCATTTGAATTGAATCAGCTTGAAAAATCTGCTGAATACATGAATCAAGTGAGAAGAAGAGCTGGTTTTCCAGTGGATTTGACACCAGGTGAAATTGATTTTGACCGAATCGTTCATGAGCGAAAAGTGGAATTGGCATTCGAAAATCACATTTTATGGGATAATAAAAGATGGAGATTGGCACACCGCATCTGGAATGGTGTGACTACAGATTTGACGAATAATCCTGGTAATGCGCAGGCAGTAAGTACACGGGTTTTTGGATTGAAGCCATTCAAATATTACGAGCCAGGATCTCCGAATAATGGCAAGTGGATTTTTGAAGAATTTCTTCCTGCTCCAGTATTCAACGCACATAGATTCAGACTAGGAAATTATTATTCTTTAATCGGAGACAACGTGAGAAACAACAATCCGAAGATCATTAGAAACCCTAACCAATAAGTATCCCTTAAACTCAAAAACGTATGAATTCAAATTTCAAAAATATACTGGGAATGATGGGAATAGCGGCTTCCCTCATGTCCTGTAATTATGACAATTATGATGAGCCTAGCTTCCAATTGGACGGAAGAATAGTCTACCAAGGCGAGCCGATTGGTGTAAGTTATAACGATGTATATATCGAGCTTTGGGAATCAGGATGGCAACGACTTGGAAACATTGGCGTGGCTGTGGATCAGGATGGCACCTATTCCTCACTTCTTTTCAAAGGCGACTATAAAATGATCATACCCAATAATCAGGGGCCTTTCAGAAAAATCACCAATGACCAAACGGGTAATGACACAATACCTGTCAACCTCACCTCAAGTCGTTCTATGGATATAGAGGTTATGCCCTACTATATGATTCGAAACACTGCAATCAGCGGGAGTAGCAATAAAGTAACGGCAACCTTTGATCTAGAGAAGATCATCACAGGTGAAGATGGAAAGGGTATACAAGAGGTTTCCCTCTATGTAAGCAAAACTGCTTTTGTAGACACTCGTACCAGCATCGCAACCTCCAACAGAGGCGGAGCAGATCTGGAGGACTTATCATCCATCATTATGGAAGTGAGTGTTCCTGATAGAGTCCCTACTCAAAACTATGGTTATGCACGTGTGGGAGTCAAGATAGATGGTGTGGAGGATAGAATATTTTCAGAAATAGTCAAAATAGATCTGTAAACCCTGGCATAGGGTTTAGTTGGGGAGCTCAGATCTTAAAAGAGATCTGAGTGACCTGACTTTTTTAACTTATGATCCGATATAACTATACTATGTATCTTTTAGTCAGCCTTGGATTGGTACTTGGAGCTTGCTCTGAATCTTCCGAGAACCAAAATAATACTACCAATAATCCACCAGTCAGCGACACGCTCATTTATACCAACCCTGTTTTCGAGCCGGTGTTGGCAGATCCTTCAGTTGTTAAAGTTGGTAATGAATTCTTTGGTTACGGCACGGAAGACAACTGGGGAGAAGAAGGAGGTTATCATTTAGTCCCGGTTATCAAATCTAAGGATCTGGTTAATTGGGAAGTGGTCGGCAACTCCATGGTCAAGAAGCCAGAATGGAAAGAAAGAGGAGGAATCTGGGCTCCGGATGTCACTCAAGTTGGAGAACAATTTTATATGTACTATTCTTTTTCTACATGGGGAGATCCTAATCCTGGAATCGGATTAGCCATTGCCAATAAGCCTGAAGGGCCATTTGTAGATCACGGGAAAGTTTTTGACTCTGAAGAAATCGGCGTAGCCAATTCCATCGATCCATTTTATATGGAAAAGAATAATAAGAAATATCTGGTCTGGGGAAGTTTTCATGGCTTATTTCTTACAGAATTGTCTGTCGATGGCAAAAAGCCGACTGGGCAGAAAGTCCAAGTTGCAGGTAATCACTTAGAAGCTGCTTATGTCTATGAGAAAGAGGGATATTATTATCTTTTTGGATCGGCAGGCACTTGTTGCGAAGGAGTCAATAGTACCTACAAAGTTTTGGTAGGAAGATCTGAGAATTTGGAAGGACCTTATCTGGATAAAGAAGGCAAATCTATGATGGATTCTGACTCTGGGACTTTAATAGTCAGGACAAATACAAGCGGAAATGGCTACGCTGGTCCGGGGCACAATGCTGAGATCGTGACTGACAAGGATGGACAGGATTGGTTGCTTTATCATGGAATGGCTAAGCAAAAGCCAAAACTCAATAATGGAACAAACAGACGTGTTTTGCTTTTGGATAAATTAATCTGGACAGATGGTTGGCCGAGCATTGCAGGTCGAGAACCTAGTACTACTTCACAGCAATCACCAGTTTTTGAATAATGCAATACCCAATGAAACACCACTTGTATCCTTTCTTTTTTGTATTGATGCTTATCGGATTTTCTCCAGCTTATTCGCAGCACAAATTAAATCTCTCTGAGTTTTCAAAAGAGGCAGGTGCTACTGTCGAAGAAGCAGATGGATTCGTAGAAGTATCCTGGCCCGCCGGCGGAAATGATGAAAAGGGAGTTCTGAAATTTGACATGAAATCTGGCTCTCCACTTTTTAGTAGCATTCAGCTTAGTGATTCAAAGGGTATTCATGAGATTATTCAAAACGTTGATCCGCTATTTTTACTCTCAGTTGGACAGCGGGATCTCAGTAAGGATAATGGATGGGATATATTTTTTGACAGAACAGCATACAATCCATACGAGGCTTTTAGAGTCAGTCTGGAAAAGGAAAACATCACAGTAAAAAGTCAGGGAAAGCGCACAATCATTCAGGTGAATTCCATGAAAGCCGGGGATTTTGATGGCTGGCTGGAGATTACACTTTATCACGGAAGTCCGCTGCTGAACATGGCAGCTGTAATGAGCACGGAAGAAGACGCAAAAGCAATTCTTTACGATGCTGGTTTGGTCAGCGATTCCCAAGCTTGGAATGAGATTTTTTGGTCGGATACCGAAGGGTATTTGCAATCCTCACAGAATACTGAAACAGATCGAACCAGCGAAAACCTGGCAGTCAAATACCGGACAATTATCGCGGAAGGCACAGCCGGAAGTTTGGCCATTTTCCCTCCTCCGCACCAGTATTTCTACCCTTTGGACAATGCCTACAATCTAAAATATGTATGGCACGGAATAGGTTATCGGGAATTGGTAGATGGCTATGGGATAGGAATACGTCAGGATCTTATGGGTGATAATCGTCACGTCCCTTGGTTCAACTCTCCACCAAACACTGATCAACGACTGAATTTCTTTGTGCTTCTGTCTGACTCCAAAGACGGTCAGATTCTCGAAGATGTAAAAGCATACACCCATGAGGATCAGTACAAACCATTGAATGGGTATCGTACCATGGCGAGCCATTTCCACACTGAGCACATGGATGATATACTTACGAATAAGCCTGTGCCGGAAATTCCTGGTCATGTGAAGGCTTTGCGCAGCATGGGAGTGAATATTATGCATTTGGGTGAATATCATTTGGCAGGAAATCCAAGAGATTCCGGACCGAGGAGACTGCCTGAGTTGGAGTTGATGTTCAAGGAAAGTGCAAGGCTGTCAAGCGGTGATTTCTTGATGATTCCCGGCGAAGAGCCGAATGTGCATTATGGAGGACATTGGATGAATATGTTTCCAAAACCAGTTTACTGGATCATGTCACGTGAAGACGGACAGCCTTTCGTAGAAGAAACTAAGGAATACGGTAAAGTATATCGAGTTGGCAATAAAGAAGATATGCTAAAGCTTCTGGAGGCGGAAAATGGATTGGCTTGGACGGCTCATGCCCGCACCAAAGGTTCCACAGGTTTTCCAGATAAGTACAGAGAGGAGGCTTTTTTCAAGTCTGATCGATTCAATGGTGCTGCGTGGAAGGTGATTCCCGCAGATTTATCCCTGCCGAATATGGGCAGAAGAGTTTTGGATCTGATCGATGATATGGCCAACTGGGGCGAGCGAAAATATGTAATCTCGGAAGCGGACCTATTCAAACTGGAACCGGATTATGAAATCTATGGACCGATGAATATCAACTATCTTCAAGTGGACAAGCTTCCAAAATTTGAAGAGGGATGGCAACCGGTGATGGACGCAATGCAGAGCGGTAAATTTTTCTCGGGTACTGGAGAAGTTCTTTTGCCTTCTTTTTCGGTAAATGGAAAAGGAAGTGGAGAGACACTGAATATGAAGGAAAATGAAAAAGCTGTAGTAAAAGTGACCGTTGACTGGACCTTTCCACTGAACTATATTGAGCTCATTTCCGGTGATGGAGAGCAAGTTTACCGTGAAAAAATCGATCTCAGCAATACAGAATCTTTTGGAAATCAAGTTTTCGAATTCTCTATAGATTTAAAAAATAAAACATGGGTCAGATTAGAAGTTTGGGATGTGGCCGCTAATGGGGCATTTACTCAGCCTGTTTGGGTAGAATAGCACGAGGTAGCCCATAAAGCGAATCTAACTTGCTTTATTTTCCTGTGTTGAAATAAGACTATATATAGAAGTAGACAAAACTAAACAGCTCTTCCAGTGATTATTGAATCACATTTAGTTTTCGAATGGACTTCATCCTTAGCAAAAAATAATTAAGGTAAACCGACGGCGATGGACTCAGGTTAAATTGGCGTAAGAAGGAATAGAAAAAATAATAAATAGCCTACATTCGTTTTCCTAAAAACTAAATGTCTGAACACATAACTTTAGAATTTTTGCCTTCCAAACCTTTTGATTTGTGTCAAGCTAATGGGTAAAAACTCACTGAATGAATGGACTCGTTATTTCACCTTGTCAATCAACAAATTTCAGCTTAGCCAAAACAGGTAAATGATCCGAGGCGTAATGCTCCTGAATGACCTCATGAAACATGGTTTGAATTCCCATTCCAGAAGAGTACAGAATAAAGTCAATGGCTTTTCGTGGATTGACCACAGGGATAGTTGCTGGACAACCTTGCTCACAGGTTCTGTCAAACGTCTTATCCAAATGAGCCATTGTCTGACTCGTAGACTCTACATTAAAATCCCCGACCAATATGACTGGTAACTCTTCCGCTTCAAAATAGGTCGTAATTGCTTTTGCTTGCGCAAGGGCATTTTCATCGCTGGTAAAATCCAGATGCGTATTTCCGAATCTCATTTTTTTGCCATTCGGCAAATCAACGGTAAGTACTGAAAGTGTCCGTCTCTCTGATCCTGGTTCCTCAGGCAACTGGATAGTTTCCATCTGTGAAATTGGATATTTACTTAGAATCGCCGTGCCATATTCCCCTCCTTTATAATCGATCCCTTTGGAGAAATAATAATACATATCTGTAAGTTCAGCCAATTTTTTAGCTTGATTCAGGTGCATTCCCGAGCGCTCGTTATTCACATCTATCTCCTGCAAACCCACTAAATCTGCATTGGAATCCATAATCACTTTTGCAATTCCATCCACATCGATCAAGCCAGGATTACTTGGAGGATTGCAGTGATGGACATTATAGCTAAGAACCTTTACCTCTAATCCTTCATTAGCCTCAATTGGCTCATCAGGATCAGTACTTACTGAGGGCTCCTGGGCTTGAGCACAGGCACCAAAAAGAGAAATTAAAAATATAGAGAGTCCAATTCGTAAGTTTTTCATAAGTAGTTTTTGTATTAGAGAATCACTTGGAGGTACAAGTGAGTAAAATATCTGCCATTAGAGGAAGGTGATCGGAATATTTAATAGATAAGGGAATTTGAATTTTGGGAGATTGCAAGAAACAATCCTTACTGCCCCAGATGTAATCAATCTTCTTAACCGGGTTTACAACTGGAAAAGTATAACCAAGATTTGAATCCGCCATGGTATAATTCTGTGAAAGCAGTTCCATTTCTTCAGTGTGAGGTTCTGCATTGAAATCGCCCGTAAGAACTACCGGTAGATCTGAATCTAGGTAAGCTAAAGTTTCACCCGCCTGGATCAAGCGTGTAGCTTGATCCAGTGCAAAATGAACGGTGGCAAAGCGCATTTCCTCCCCTTTAGGAAGTGAAATCTTTGCAGAGAGCAATGCTAGAGATTTTTTCTCTCCATTCTTTATAGAAGTGATTGTGTCATTTTGTTGATTGATAATCGGGTATTTAGATAAAATTCCCAGCCCATAAGCACCTCCGTCATATTCAAAATGCCTAAGAAATACGTAATGCATTCCTGTGATTTCGGCTAGAACTTTCATCTGATCTACATTTCCAGATCTATTACAAACGCTGTCTACTTCCTGCAAGCCTACCAAATCAGCATTCGAATTCCGGATAAACTCACCCATTTTTTCGAGTGAATTCACTTCATTCTGATCAGCACCATGATGGATATTGTAAGAAATAACTTTGAGTGACTGAGCGCTAGTCTCCAGTGTTATCAGAAAAAGAAGGCAATACACAATGAAATAGATTTTAAAGCTCATATGCGGCAATTTCAACCTAATTAATTTCTTCAGTAGACAGCATGAATTCTGTTTCCAATCCAGACTCAGGAGTGACCAAAATATTTTCTACAATGACCTTAATTGTAGTTTTGGCTGGATATTTCCAGATCGCCTTCAGAATCACTTGAGTAGTATCATGAGGGGCTATCACTACCTGCCCCATAGGAAATCCTTCTATATCGAAATCGGCTTTCAATTTAGTTTCAAAAGGAATATCCGAGTTATTCACAAAGTTAACAACCAATAAAGGCTCTGCTTTTCGCAATTTTCGCTCCGTGGTAACCTTCACAGCGGACTTAAATAGTGCTTCAGCTTCCGGTTCTCTGGCGATTATATAATTTCCAAAATATAGCGCTGTTTTCTTGTTAAAGAGCGCTTCCTCTACTCCTTTCGCTGACCTTTCCTTTACAAAAACCAGTGTCATCGGGCGATGTGTATCCTTATACCTGGGATGATTATCGTAATGCTCATCCGTATTACACAGCATTGTCAGGTCATGCTCCAGAGCCATTCTGTGTGCAATCACATTGTAATTACCAGAATTGACCACCTCTACGCCCTTGAGAATCTCAGCGTCCAATAATTCCTGATGAAATGAGGTGAACAGGACAGTGTCTTTAGTATCCCACCAGCCCCAACTCGGATGATTATATGATACAAAAGCATTTTGCTTCTTCACTGCCAGAAACGGCCCCATTAGCTGATCATGAGTTATGCTGTCTTTCATCACAAATTCAGCTTTGCCACTTTTCATGTATTCCGTTGGCAGAATATTGGCATCTTCCAAAAACAAGGCATTATGATGATAGGGAGCTACTCGTGGGGATATTTCCACTCCTTTGATAATGATCAATCCTTTGTTAATAGCAGCTTTTGATGCGATTTCATAAGACTTATTATAGTCTTGATCAATGATATCCGGAAATCCCTCATAATCTATATGTTCTGTCAGAGAAATCACATCCAGATCATCCCGTATGGCTTCATTCACACGAAATGTAGGCCATACATGGCCATCAGAAAACACGGTGTGCATGTGAAAATCGCCTTTAAGGGTATAATATCCAGGGATATCCGGTATAATCACTCTGCTCTCTTGAGCATAAGAAAAACTACTGATGACGAGCGTCATCAGTAGTGAAATTCTAAGTTTCAGTTTCATCGATTCTTGGATATGACGGATCAATCCCATCCTGGATTTTGCGCTAGTTCTGGATTCAATACGATATCAGTGTTAGAGATAGGATGCAGGTACTTTTTATCAGGGAATTCCCGATTCTCATCATCTCTCCAAATCAAATGACCTTTGGTTCCTTCTGAAAGTTTAGAGGCGTTTCCATCTATTACAAAGTATATCACACCGGGAACTTTCGTTGCAGGAACAGTTTGCACAAAGGATACGTCCGGAGTTCCGTTTCCATCCAAATCCATAGGAGTATTTAATGCAGGAACATAGATGCCTTTCCATGACATTTCTACCAGATCACCTTTCTTCCAACGCATCAGGTCATCATATCTCAAACCTTCATAGCAAAGTTCAATCCCACGTTCTCTTCTAACTTCCAATAAGTATTTATCGGAGATTTCTGGAAAATAAACTGCTTGAAGATAAGAATCAGCCTCAGAAGGAATAGCGGGATCTACTCCCGCTCTTTCTCTTAAAGGAGCAATAGTTTCCATCCATACGGATACATCAAATTCACCCAGTTCAGCTTTTGCTTCGGCATAATTCAATAACACCTCTGCATATCTTATTAAGGGAATTGAATTGTATGCTTCACTTATCCCATCGTAACGCTTGTCATCCAAACTGAATTTCAAAATATGATAGCCTGTATAGGTATATCCGAAATTCGGAGGAGCCGCACTTCCGTCACTTCGAGTATAGCCAAGAGAACGTACAGTCTGCGCCAATCGGTAATCTCTATTTTCCATCTCTTCCACAAATACTTTCTCGTCAAAACCAGCCTGTTCTGTAAAACGGGAACCGTCTGTCATCAGATAGGTATTGATAAACTGCTTATTCAAACCCCATCGTGCACCATAGGTAGCAGAATTAAATTTCCAGGTAATGTTATGCCATCTCCTAAGTGAATTATTGTACACCACCGCGAGCATTACTTCTTGACTGATTGGATTCTCAGAAATAAATAAGTTGCGATAGTCAGACTCCGGAGATCCATTGTTATACAAGCTATAACGGCCTGCATCCATTACCATTCTCGCTGCATCAGCAGCTTCCTTCAACATTTCATCAGATCCTGCTAATCCCAATTCAGTATGATACTTGCGATAGGTTCCTTCAAATAAGGCTACGCGAGATTTGAAGGCCAAAGCTATTTGTCTGGTAATCATCGATGCGCTGTTGTCCTTGGTATCCCGGATATTTTCCACTGCGAAATTGAGGTCAGCCATCACATTATCCATTACTAGTTCTCTAGAATCCCTGGCTTTAAACAAGTTAGCATCATCTGTTGCTAGGGTTTTGTCATACCAAGGCACATCTCCATAACGCTTCACTTTATCAAAATAAAACCAAGCCCGGAAGAAACGGGCAATACCAGCATAGTGGTTTCTGGCTTCTTCGGGGATTTGCTCTTTGTTATAGTTTTCCAGAAAGTAATTTATATTTCTTAAGTCTGTCCAGTTCCAAGCGCCTTCATTCACCGATGAATAGGAACCTGAAATAAATGTTGGACTTTGATTTTTGGAAGTAAATTCTCCCAATTCATCACCTTGCACCACTTCCAACCCACCTGGAATCATTCTCTGGTAGAAAGAGTTGGTATAGAGCTCCAGATCTTTTTCAGTTTGAAAAAAAGTGTTTGGAACTAGCTTATCGAAAGGCTCAGTATCGAGAAATTCATCACAGGAAATGAGTGATGCGATGGAAAATATCGCCGCTGAAAGTATTATTAATGATTTTTTCATAATCAAATAGATTCAATAATTAGAAAGAAAGATTGAGTCCGACAGTGTAGGTCTTTAGCATAGGATAGGCATCACCTTGTCCATGGCTATTTGTCATCCCACCTGCTGGATTTTCGATGATTTCAGGATCAAAGTTGTCCGTGTGTTTATACAGACCCGAGAATGTTAGGATGTTTTGTCCACTTACATAGATCATGGCATTTTTCATCCCTGCTTTCTCTATCCAATGTGCTGGAAATGTATAATCAAGAGTTACATTTTTCAGTCTCAAATAACTGGCATCCTGCAAATAGCCAGTCTGAGGTGCGCCCAGAGATCTATTGGTACCTAAAGCGGTATATCCTCGAAGTCTTGGCCAGTATGCGTCTGGGTTTTCTTCAGTCCAATAGTCATCCATCATGATTTCTGGCTGAAATCCGTAGGGTCTATTATAAGGGCCATAGAATAGATCTGCTTCAGGTGCGAAATACCAATCTCTCTTAGCAATTCCTTGGAAGAAAGCGCTCAAGCCAAAGCCTTTCCAATTGGCAGAAAAATTAAACCCAAATTGGTATCGTGCGCTATTGTTCCCAATTATGCTACGATCACCAGGATTATCCACCGTGTTTTCTCCTTGATTAATCACCCCATCGCCATTAGTATCTGCAAACTTCAAGTCACCAGGTAGCCATTGTCTATTGTTGGAATTTATCAAGAACGACTGATCTGCATGATTAGCCACATCTTCTTCTGAAGTAAAAAATCCCATGCTTGTATAGCCCCAGATCTCACCTATTTTACTTCCTTCGTAATAAGTGCTACTAATGATTTTCTCAGGGTTATTGAATTTGGTGATTTCAGACTGATTGTCCCACAGCGAACCAGTAAAATTAACTTTCAAAGGACTTCCACCCGCATTGAATTGTTCTCTCCAAGTAACCGAAAACTCCCATCCTTTGGTAGAAAGATCTGCATAGTTACCATAGGGCACCGTTGCGCCGAATACATTTGGTAGTGGCGGTCCATAGGTGAACATATCCGTAGTGATACGATTGTACCAATCATAGGTCACATTTATTTTTCCTTGGAAGAAAGAAGCATCCAAACCAATATCTAAAGTGGTGGCTTTCTCCCAGGTCAAACCTGTAGGAATAACTCCAGGCAATGAAGTATACCCTTTTTGCACACCTTGTAAGATCACACTGGCCTTCCCAACAGACATGGTTTCCATATAGCGGTAAGGAGCCACATTTCCGTTGCCTAATGTACCGTAGGAACCTCTGATTTTAAGGTTATCCAGCCAGCTTCGGGTGTCTGCCATAAATCCTTCTTCGGAAATATTCCAACCTGCAGACATTGATGGAAAGAAGCCAAATCGCTGTTCATTAGGAAACTTAGAAGAACCATCATATCGGCCGTTAAATTCCAGCAAGTATTTCTCCTTGAATGCATAGTTCAGACGGTAGAATGCGCCTACGTATTTCCATTCATTTCCGCCCCCAGAAATATTGTAATTCAAGCCATCAAGCAAATTGAAATCAGGTTTGGAAGGCACAAGTAGTCCATCGCGCTGAGAGTCGGTATTTAGGTAGCGATTGCTTTCCACGTTGTAGCCCAACAATAAGGTAAAGTTGTGTACCTCTTTGTAGGTCTTCTTTAGCTCAGTTGTAATGTTGGATCCCCAATAAGTAGTTTCGTCAGAAAGCTGTCTGAGAAGACTTTGGCCAAATCGAGCAGTATGATCTGGAGCATTACTGTAATTAATAAAGTTATTGAAGCGCTTATCGGTATTGAAAGTCTTAGCAAAAGTAAAATTTGCTTTGAAAGTCATGAAATCGCCAAAAGGCTTTGCAGTCAAACTAGGGGTATTTCTCACATAGAATTTTGACTGATTAGATTTGCTACTCCCATCTACAAAAGAGGCTCCTGTATTCACACCTTGCTGTGTAAAAGTCCCGTCGGGATTGCTCATCATAGACATCGGAAATCCACCTACAGCCATATATCTCCAAACTCCGGCATCACCGTTGGCTAGCAATGGGTATTCATACTTATAGGTACTTAGGTCAAAGTTGTTTTCCAAGGAAAGCCAAGGTTTCAGATCCACCTCACCTTTTGCCCGAATATTATATTTATCAAATTTGTCAGGAGAGTACCTAAATATACCGTCTTGGTGATAATACAAACCAGAAATGAAATACCTGGCCTTATCATTTCCACCTGAAGCAGAAAGGGACGCTTCTAAAGCTGGCATTTTATCCCGATGAAGTAATTGAAACCAATCGGTATTACCATAATATTCGTATCGGTTGAGCTCTTCATTGAATTCAGTTTTTGGCAAAGAAGGGTCATCATTATGTGCTTTGAGACGATCTAAGTACTCCAATGAGAATGGGAAATTCGCATTTACGGAAATAGGGTGAGTCTTGTAATCATACCAAGCAAAAAAGGCCTCGTCAAAGTTTTTCGCCCATTCATATCCGTTGGTAACTAAATTGGGAACTACGGTACGTTCGTTGACAGATCTACTTATTTTCAGATCTAGGTTAGTCTTGCCTTTCACAGGATTTTTCGTTGTGATAAGCACTACGCCAAAAGCCGCTCTAGAACCATAAACTGCAGCCGAGGAAGCATCTTTCAATATTGTGACACTTTCCACGTCATTCGGGTTAACCAAATTTGCATCGCCTTCTACGCCATCAATCAGCACGAGGGCATCACCACCTGCTCCTATAGAGGTAGCTCCACGGATGTTAAATGCCGCTGAGCGAGTTGGACTACCATCTACCATTTTGATATTGAGGTTTGGTAGTGCTCCCTGAAGCATTCTGGTAAGATTAGGAGATGGCCTATTTTCAATTGCCTCCGATCCAATTTGTGATACAGCTCCAGTCAAATTAATTTTCTTCTGAGTACCGTAGCCTACTACCACTACTTCATCCAACTCCTGTGGAATCAGGAAGAAAGTCATGCCGTTTTCACTAATAGAGATCACCTCCGGATTATAGCCCAAAGCTGAAGCTTTTATTTCTTTACCTATAAGAGAATCATCTATCTCCAAAGACCAATTACCATCCAAATCAGCAATAGCACCCTGACTGGTTTCATTGATAAATACACTTGCTCCCATGATCGGTTCTTGAGTTTCAGAATCTAAAATTCTACCTGAGATCTTGATTTTAATTTCAATAACTTCTTGGGATTTTTTCAAAGCAGGCTTTACTGCGATAGACTCATTGACTTGCTTAAAGCCCAATTTAGTCTGTGCTGCTACTTCGTAAAGCAAGGTTTCAAGATCAGAATTTCCAGAAAGCACTAGATGCTTATTTTCTATCACTTCTGGATTGAAATGAAACCGAAAGTCAGATTGCTTTTCTACGAGATGAAAAAACTCCAGAACTGAAGTTCTTTTAGACTGAATTGTAATCTTAGTCAGATTAAGATGCTGCGCATATGTATCGTTGGCTAAAGCCAGTCCACTCAGGCAATAGGTCATCATCAAGACTACCATGAGGCACTTGGAGGTATCCCACATGAGTTGTAGTAGTTTTTTTTTCATAATTTTGATAAATAAAAGGTTGAGACTTGGAGGTGCCGCATCGCCAAAATTGTACACCATCAAGTCAGATAATTCATTCGATCTTTGATCCGGTGGTTTTCGTAATCACCGGTTTTTTTTATTCACATGGTTTTGTGTGGATTGTTACATTGGCATCATTTATTTTATAGGTTAGGTTAAGCGCGTAGCTCAGCGTTTCTAGAATTTGCTCCAAGCTTGCCTGTGTAAATTCCCCGCTGTAATGGCAGTTTCTCTCCTTGCCTTCAATCTTTATGTCTACTTTATACCATCTTTCTAAAGTGGATTGTATGACATCTATCCCCGCATTATCAAAAGTGATTTTGCCTTGTCTCCAATCAGGAAGTTGTTCTATATCAAATTTTTCAATATCACTTATACCTTCCCCTGAGATCCAGGATACTTTTTCACCTTTTAGAAGAACAGCAGCATCAAGCTTAGATTTCTGATTGAAAAATTTCACTTTACCAGAATACACTGACAGCTCAACGCCTGCATTTTCGTAAGACTTGAGGTTGAAAGAGGTGCCCAGTACCTGTGTAGAAATCTCTCCTGTGGTAATCACAAAAGGAAAATCAGGATTACGCATTACTTCAAAAAAAGCTTCTCCTGACAATCTCACTTGACGATTTCTGGGAAAGTCCTCCGCATATTCTATTTGGGAACCAGTGCTTAACCAAACCTTACTCCCATCAGGAAGAAAAAAAGTGGACACCTTTCCTATATCATTGGTATATAATCCTGCTCCAAGAAAGGTTTCAGTTTCCTTATCAGGAATAACAGACAATAGTCCATATCCTCCTCCACAAAGCAGCAGCAGAATTGCAGCTTTCCAAATCCATTTCCCGAAAATTGATTTACTATCCTTTTCCTTTTGACCATGGAAAGGCTGGATAGCATCGAGAATACTTTCCCAAGAATCCGTTCTGATCTGATCAATATCATTAGGCTTAGAATCTGTCTCATTGAGCGATTCGTACCAATGATTCAATCGGTCAATATCTGATTGATCCTTTGCTTCCTCATTAAAAAGCTTTCTTACCTGTTCTTTGATTTTCTGTGAATCCATAAAGTCTCTCTTCATAGGTAAGAGACCCTATTTGTCACATCTGTCTATTCCAATTCCATTATTGAATCGTGAATAAAAAAATCAAATTGATAACAAATTGATAAAGGAATTAAGAGATAATTATAGATAATATAGCAACTGCCATCAGGTTGTTTTCCAGTTGGCTCTGGATCTTTGAGTTCGCCTGACTCAGGTGGTTTCTCACGGTAGACTCCGCTATACTATATTTCTCAGCCAGCTCTTTGACGGTTTTATTCTCAAATCTATTCTGTAAAAAAATCTGCTTACTTCTAGTCGGCAGCTCATCGATTTTGTCCATCAAAAAAGTATAGAGTTCATTAAATTCCATGATCTTAAAACCATCAGTAGAATCAAAGTAAAAAGTATTAGGTATGACAGAATCCAATTCATCAAACACAATTTTCTCCTGATCTATCCATTTGAGAAATTGATATTTCAGCATGGTAATTAAGTAGTTTTTAATATTCTGTATCTCCCCGATTCGCTTCCTGTACTTCCAAAAATTTATAAAAGTTTCCTGAGCCAGATCTTGCGCTAAATCATGCGATTTGGTCTTTTTAAGCGCAAGCAGAAAAAGCATTTCCCAATAGGAATCAAACAACAATTTAAACGATGTGTTGTCGTCCTCATCTTGAATTTGACGAAGAAGCTGCTGTTCGTTAAGAATCGATTTCATGCACTTTTATTTGAAGTAAAGTTATTACAGCCACTCCCGTATGTGCAGATAATCATGTTAAGAATTGGTTATGATTAGAGCCATAATCATCCTTCGTAAGTTATAGATCAACTGTTGACATGTGAATTATCTCGAAAAAGCCTATCAATGAAGATCTCCATGTACTATTCATTTTGGGTGTTTCTATTCATAAAAAAGGCAGGGGAGTTAAATCGTTTAAAAAGTATTTTTCAGATAAGGAACTCTGTTTTGATGTTTCTATATTCCTAACGGCAGCACTACCTTCAAGAGGAAACGGTATATATAAGCAACTGCAAGAGCAATGGCTTTATATCTTAAGCTATAGCCTAGACTGATGGGGTCAGGTTAAATTGGCGGTAGAACAAATAGGATATAATAGGGATCTTCTGTTTTTGATACCGTAGCTTGACAGGCTTATTTTCAAGGATATTCCGGATGACTTCATTCATGGTCAAGCCCTTGGATTGAGCCACCAAACCCACAAGATAAGTATACCTGGATTCGGATATTCTGCCTTCAATGCGAAGCGGATACTTTGATTTTCTCTTGGAATAGTTTCTCATGGGAAAGAAAGTTTCAAATGAATTGTTCTCTAAAAAAAAGCGACTAAGGAGCGACTTAAAAAGGATTGGCGTAGACAATCCTACATCTTGCTGACTGCACCAAAGCGCAGTTCTTTCCCTTACAGGGCTTTTTTGCAGACAAATAAAAGCATCTCCACCCCAACATTTAAAATCTAATGATCCAGATTAAATAACCAGTCGCTGGCCGCGGTTCTCCAATCTTTCACTGGAACCCCATTTTCATTTCTCCAATCCATTGCCTGATAATAATAGAAGAAAACCTCTCCTTCTTCGGCTGGAAAATCATTTGCAGTAAAAAAGTTATTGACTTCCTCGAGTCCTGGACCAAATGGCCCCATCATCCTATGTTCTGATTGCTCATGTATTATGGTCTTGAATGTTTGATTGAAACCAAACTTCTAGACTTTATTCAATCAGTTTTCAGTAGGTGAATTAGAGGTGGGGATATTCTCCACCAAAAATTTAACGTATACTTTGATAAACATACTTTTTATCATCGACATCAGAAACAAAGATTGATTTAAGGAAAGAAACCTTTTACTGACCATCACCTTTTCCTCTGATTTGAAATTTACCAATAACTCCTTCTCCTGTTTAGATCACATTATTTCCTTCTTCCAAGTAATTCTTATTTATTGAAAAGCTACAAGCGAAAAAAAAATCTCAATGAGGAGTAGCATTGAATTAGCATACTTAAGCAATACCTCCTTCCAATTATGAATAAAGTAAAGCTGACTCTCAGATTACCACATCACCACCGGCTGAGAATCTGTTCTCACATTGTCTCTGAACAGGTTAAATACTGCAATGAACTCATGTGTAATGCCAGAAAGGTTGTATCCTCCACCATTCGGGAATTCATATACATAGCCTATTCGAAGACGTTTAGTAACCACGCCGAATTGTGCATTGGTAGCATAGTCTAATCTATGACCAAACCCAAGCCAGACCCTATCCATTAACAGCGCTTTAATGTTAAACTCTATGTTGTCTTCCTGATTATTTTGGGTGCTGTACATTGCGTTTACAATCACTGCTAGGTTGTCACTCACTGCATTACGGTAGCCGGCCTGAAAAATAGAGCTTGCCGGATAGGCGTTCATAAACTCATCCCCAGAAGTGATTTTACCACCATTCACCCGACGGATCCCGTAGGACACATAGTAATTAGCATGAGTTAGTGCAATACCAAGATTGAAGTCCACGACATTCATATTGGAAAACTGTCCCACATACTGTCCCAACGTAGGATCATTCTGCTCCTCGGTAGTCAGCGCATTACCGTCAAGACGGATACTCTGATAGGTTAACCCTGCTCCAAGTCTCAGGTTATGCGTCTCTGAGAGCCTAATTCTACTCGCATAGCCCAAGGTGAGTTCAGTCTCCCTAAAGGCTCCATATGTATCATAAAGTAAGTTGACCGAAACAGCATTCTTACCCATCAAAGCAGGATCCTCCTCCCCTGCCAATTCCCCGAAGTCCAGCTCTGTGCTAAAGAAATATGTCTTGGGTGCACCTTCTACCCCTGACCACTGATTCCGTACAAATCCTCTCACAGTCGAGCCTTCATAGCCCGTCAATGCTGGATTGTAGTAACTCTGGAAAAGGTTAAAGCTCGATACATATTTTCGGGACTGTGCCTGAACTTGAGACAGCCCCACTATCATCAGAAAAAATGCCGCTACGATGTATTTTATTTCCTTCATGGTATTTCCTATTTAAAAATTACTTGGGTGGAGGCGTCTTCCAACGCCTCCTTTATTTCAAATCCTTAATTTATTTTTAATGTTTGAACCTAGGTTCTGGTTACTCACTTAGAGCTATTGCCTCATCAGATTCAGCATGCCTCTTCTGATTTCACCTGTTTCACCTACTTCGATTACAAACAAGTAAGCTCCAACCGGCATTTCTTTGCCGTTGAATACTCCATCCCACTGAACATCCGGATTCTCTGTGTAGAATACCCTGTCTCCACCTACTGACATAATGGAAATCTTTATTCCGGTATAGTAGCGAAGTGCAAGCACACCCCATGTATCGTTGGTTCCGTCTCCATTCGGAGTGAAGGTATTTGGCACATCCAATTGATTAAGCGGAGTTCGCTGTCTGGTAATCTGGAAGCTCTTCTCAAGCACATTACCCGCTCTGTCAGTCACCTGAAGCAGAATGGTAAAGTTCGTTCTGCCACCTGCCTGCTCAGCACTACTCCAGAACAGAATACCATCGAGTACTTCAAAGTATTCATTGTCCTGTGCTCCTTCCGGTAGTCTGAACATATGGACATTATCCGTAGGATCGATCACCGTGAAAGCTCCGATTTCCTGGAAGTATTGATCAGGAATTCCAATGAAGCTATTTGCACTCAGCGTCACATCCTGTGGTGCAGGCTTGGCCAATACCGTGATTTCCAGCATTGGCTGAAGATCATCTGGATTAAACAGTCCTGCAGGAAGTTCGACTATACCCATATAGTTTGTCGTGGCTGACATGATCGGATCGTAACCCGTCAGATCCCAGATCACAGGTAGGTTGATAAATTCTCCCATTGCCGTGATTACAACTACCTCAGTTGGTACTTTCAACTCCTCAGCTTCAGTTCCCCAAAGGACTTCCAGACTCTGACTTACAAATTCCACAATGGACTTGGCCTCTACATAATCAGGGATTCCATCTTCGTCTTCGTCTGGGAAGTCCTCAGAATTAGTTGGATCCGTTCCCTGCTGATCTTCCAGATAATCCGGAACATCATCTCCGTCAGTATCCAAATAGTCTCCTGGATCACTTGGATCGGTTCCCTGTTCATCTTCTACATAATCCGGAACACCGTCTCCGTCCTGATCCTGATAATCCATTGGATCTGTAGGATCAGTACCCTGTTCATTCTCAATATCATCAGGCACCCCGTCTCCATCTGTATCAGTACTGATGATTTCGAATTCTGCTCCAGTAAAGTCAATGGTATAATTGCCTCCAGCATCAAGTGTTCCAATGCTAATAGCATACAGTCCAACTGCTTCTCCTGCTGCTCTGCTCAAGATTCCACTGATGATACTCTCATCATCACCTTCTCCAAATCCTGAGGCAGAATAGGTTAAGTCAGGATTTAGCTCTCCAAACAATTTAGACTGACCTGCATCTGCACTAACGGTCAGAATAGCTGGAGTAATCATAAGATCAGCTGTCAGTTTCAGTTCCGTAAAGTTCGATCCCGAGATCGTTGCCGTCACTTCCTGCATACCAACATCGGTTCTACTATTGTTAGTATAAGCTACACTTGTTCCAAATGGAAGCGTGCCAGTAATCGCCAAAGTCTTGGCTGTTCCGTCGTACACAAAGCTTCCGTCTTCAAAGGTGATTCCTACAATTGCAGCCGGGGTAACCATTAAGTCAGCGGTCAGCACCAATGTAGTATAGTTCGATCCCGAGATCGTTGCCGTCACTTCCTGCATTCCAACATCGGTTCTGCTGTTGTTAGTATAAGCTACAATTGCTTCTGTCGGAAGCGTTCCTGTGATCGCTAATGACTTGGCTGTTCCGTCGTAAACAAAACTACCGTCTGCCAAGCTGATTCCCGTGATCGCTGTTTTACTGATCGTAAAGTTCGCTCCCACATAGTTGATCGCATAGTTTGCACCAGCACTTAACGTTCCAAGGTTGATTGCATAGTTACCTACATTTTCACCAAGAGATCTGCTTAATGCTCCAGTCAGAATTGCATTCGTATCCCCATTTTCAAAACCAGTTGCGGAATAGGTCAATACAGGATCAGCAGTTCCAAAGACTTTGTTTTGTCCAGCATTTGCTGTAACGTTCAATACTTTCGCAGCAATCTCAAAGTCTGCTGAAGTGAAGTTGATCGTATAGTTTGATCCTGCACCTAGCGTTCCAAGGTTGATTGGATACATTCCGATGTTCTCCCCTGCCGTTCTGCTTAATGCTCCAATGAGTATCGCATTTGTATCTCCATTCCCGAAGTTGCTGGCTGAGTATGCAAGAACTGGATCTGATGAACCATATATTTTCGCCTGATTTGGATTGGCTATTACATTCAGCGTGCGAGGCGTGATCGCGAAATTAGCTCCAGTGAAGCTGATTGTATAATTGCCACCAGCTGAAAGTGTTCCCTTGTTTATTGCATAGTTACCTACATTTTCACCTGCAGTTCTTGAAAGTGAACCAGTTAAAATAGTCTCATCATCACCTGCTTCAAAGCCAGAAGCAGCATAAGTAAATACCGGATCTGCTTCACCATACTCTTTGCTCTGACCAGCATATGCAGTAACAATCAGCGTGGCCGGAGTAATTATCAAATCCGCTTTAAGTTCCAGCGTTGTGAAGTTCGAACCTGTGATTGTTGCCGTTACTTCCTGCGTGCCTACTTCCGCTCTGCCGTTGTTAGTATAGAACGCTGAAGTTCCTAATGGAAGATCTCCTGCGATAACCAATGATTTGACTGTCCCGTCAAAGACGAAGCTTCCATCGGCGAAAGTGATTCCTGTGACCTCAGCCGCAGTGATCGTCAGGTCTGCGGTCAGCACTAGTTCGGTGAAGTTATCTCCACTGATCGTTACCGTTACCTCCTGCGTTCCCACATTAGTTCTGCTGTTGTTGGTGTATTCCACAGCTGTTTCATCGGGAAGAGTTCCTGAGATAGCCAATGATTTGGCCGTACCGTCAAAGACGAAGCTTCCATCGGCGAAAGTGATTCCTTTGACTTCAGCCGTAGTGATCGTCAGGTCTGCGGTCAGCACTAGTTCGGTGAAGTTATCTCCACTGATCGTTGCCGTTACTTCCTGGGTTCCAACATCAGTTCTGCTGTTATTGGTGTATTCCACAGTTACTTTATCAGGAAGATCTCCAGTGATCGACAATGATTTGGCCGTGCCGTCATAGACGAAGCTGTCATCTTCAAAGGTGATTCCTTCCACGGTTGTCGGAGTGATCGTCAGGTCAGCTGTCAATACCAGTTGGGTGAAGTTACCTCCACTGATCGTTGCCGTTACTTCCTGAGCTCCTACATCGATTCGGCTGTTGTTGGTGTATTCCACAGTTGTTCCAACAGGAAGTACTCCTTTGATCAACAATGACTTAGACGTACCGTCATAGACGAAGCTGTCATCTTCAAAGGTAATTCCTTCCACGGTTGCCGGAGTGATCGTCAGATCTGCCGTCAGCACTAGTTTGGTGAAGTTATCTCCACTGATCGTTGCCGTTACTTTCTGGGTGCCTATAGCTGTACGTCCATTATTTTCATACCTCACAGATGTACCTGTAGGAAGATCACCTGTTATTGATAAGGTTTTCTCAGTAGCATCAAAAACGAAACTAGCAGGGTTAAAAGAAACTCCAGCCACAGCCGCAGGTTTGATCTCAAAAAGATCTCCTGAAAAGTTGATCGTATAGTTTTCGCCTGCATCAAGTGATCCCTGCAGGATTTGGTAGGTTCCTACAGATTCTCCGCTATCCCTAAACAAGTCACCTGTCAGAATACTTTCATCATCATCTCCCTCAAAGCCCTGTGCCGAAAAAGTAAAGCTAGGATCAGCTTCTCCAAAGATTTTCTCTTGTCCCGCATGCGCTGTTACTTTGAGTTCTTTTTTGGAAGTAGTAAAGCTTATCTCATTTCCATAAATAGTTTCTCCATTAAGTAGTGTAGAAAAAGCCTTTGCATAATAAGTCCGGTTTAAATCCAATCCGGTTACATTCTGACTAAATGCATCAGAACTTACAACCATAACAATCTTTGAATTTGAAAGGTCAGGGTTTGGAGATGTTGCGTAAACAATTCCAGTCTCTGTTTCACAGTTGTCCCCATAGCTGGTTAAGCTACCGCCGAGAACTGCTGAGGAAAATGAAATAGAAGTGGCTGCACTTGTGGTTATTACAGAAGGCTCAGGTTGGCCTATAGTCACATTTCCAATAGAAACACATCCATTTCCATCGGTAACCTTTACTTCATAATTCCCTGCGCGGAGTCCAGTAGCACTTACTTCGGATCCACCAAAAGGAGTCCATTCATAAGTAAAGGGCCCAGTTCCTTCCTCTATTGAAACAGTGGCAGTTCCATCAGCACCTCCATTACAAGATACATCAGTGTTACCTATGGAGATTTTAGGAGCTCCCACTCTAATCAATTCACTTTTTATCAGTGTATTGGAACAACCATCAAAATCAAAAACTTGTAAAGAAACAGAATAACTACCTACCTGAGTATAGGTGTGAGAAGGGTTTACAGACCTTGAAGTAGTCCCGTCACCAAAATTCCATAACCAGCTTACAATTGGTGAGCCACTGTATGTCTTATCGGTAAATGCAACAGTAAGGGGCCCGCAACCAGCTGTCACATCGGTCAAGAAATCAACTTTTGGCCCAACTACTTGAATATAGTCTGACTTAATCTCTGTATCAACACAACCATTTTCTGAGGTAGTTGTTAATTTGACCGAATATTGACCTGGAAGGTCATAGGTATGAGCAGGGTTTTGGTCGGAGGATGTATTTCCATCACCAAAATCCCAAAGCCAACTAACTGCACCCTTGGACTGATCGGTAAACTGTACAGGAAGAGGACCGCAGTCAAAAGTTGTATTTGAAGTAAAGTCTGCCTCAGTCCCTAGAACTCTTATGATTTTAGTACTATAAGAGCTAGCACCGTTAGTAGTATCCTGGATAGTTAACCTGACAGTATATTCTCCAAACTCAGTGTAAGTATGTGGTATGTTTTTAGGAGAATACCCATACCTTGATGTAACAATTGTACCATCCCCGAAATCCCATCTCCAAGTATCAGGCAGACTGGAACGGTCTGAAAAATTGACTGTAAAAGGAAGTTCGCACGAATTGGTAGAAGGGTCTGCAATAAATTCACTTTGTATAGTCGTGGATTTAGGATGGATTAACTCTACTGCAGCTCTAAATTCCAATCCCTGTATATCCACCACCAAATATTCATAGAGCCCTGCACCAAGACCAATTAAAACTGGTCCAGTTCCGACAGGTTGAATCCATGTAACAGTATAAGGCTGCACACCTCCTTCAATAAGTAATGTGATTGCTCCATCCATTGCTCCGTATGCAGAAGGTTCCACTTTTTCTACCGTAACTTCCAGAGCCATCGATTCTGAAATTGTCAAATCTGCCTTTAAAACCTTAGTGATATAATTACTTCCAGTGATGGAAGCAGTAACTTCTTGCGTTCCTACTTCTGTTCTGGAGTTATTGCTGAATTCAACCGATGTGCCTTCAGGAAGAGTGCCTGTTAATTCTAGTGATTTTGGAGAACCATCGAATGGAAAACTTTCACTTTTCAATGTGATACCTGCGATTTCTCCAGGAGTGATCCTCAGCTCCGCTTTTAATTCCAACGTGACATAACTATCCCCTGAGATTGTAGCTGTCACCTCTTGAGCCCCCACCTCAGTTCTTCCATTATTGACATATTCTATACTTACATCCAATGGAACATCCCCAGAAACAGCTAGACTATGCTCTGTTCTATCATATGCATAACTCTTATCTTCAAAATCAAAACCTGTCAACTGTGTTTTAGTGATTTCAAACGCTGCTCCTATAAACTCAAGTTGATAGTCATCCGGAGCTCTCAAGCTACCTTGGGTGATAAAATAATTCCCTACAACTTCACCCGGAACTCGAGCCAGATTCCCTGTAAGAAGCACTTCTGGTAAGCTGGAATCGTATAAAAATATAGGATCGGACTCTCCAAAAGGTTTAGATTGACCAGGAACAACTACAACACTTAGTTCAATCAGCTCTTCCTCAAACTCATAGGCACCCAAGTCCACGTTGCCTATAATTCTTTTTCCAAGATCCAGATCTGTAGTTACCTCACTTAAATCCGGTGATTGACTTGCGTCGAAATATTGATTATTCCCTTTATTCTTAATTGGAGAATTGGGTTCCACTCTAAAATCCCCTGCGGCCGTCGTCAGCGCATTGAAATCAGTAATCGCTTCAATAAACAAAGGATCATTCCCCGCATCAGTCCCATCTAGATTCCCTTCTCCTGCAGGATTTACCCCTTGAATCAAACTGTATTTGACTTCGGAGCTTGCATTGTTGAAATCATTTAGACTTGATGTTGAAGTCTCTACACCTACATTTTCTTTATTATTCCAAATCACCGAGTTTCGTATTTTTGGCTGAGAGGCCAGCGAAGTATTATACACACCTCCTCCAGAATAAGCAGCATTTCCGCTGATGGTGACATTGGTCAAAATCGGACTTGCTCCATTGTTTAGGATAGCTCCCCCTCTGCCGTTGCTGTTGGTCGCTTTGTTTCCACTGAATCTTACATTCGTCAAAACCATGATTCCATCCGAAGAATTGTAAAGGGCTCCTCCACCAACGATCCCTGTACCCACTCCTCCTCTCGCTTCATTACCAATAAAATCCACGTTTGTCATTCGCGGTGCACTGGAGGCTTGGCTGTACATCGCGCCTCCATTGATTGACGACAGGTTTTTGATGAACTTTACCTGAGTAAAATTTGGACTGCTCAAATTGTTGTAAACTGCTCCACCAGCGCTGCTGGCCACATTGGACTCGAATATTACATTGGAAAGTGAAGGAGAACTGTTTTCCAAATTTGCCATCCCACCACCATATCTGCTGGATCGGTTGCCGATGAAAATCAGATTAGATAGACTTGGACTTCCGTTTTCATTGAGCATTCCAGCTCCGTCGCTCAAACTTCCATCTCCTATCGCATAGCCTGCAGTGATAAAGAAACCATCCAAAATGGCCGTTTCATCAGTCCCAGATCCAGTCAATACGTGAAGAGAATTGCCAGTTGGAATAGCATAAGCACTCTCAATAACCGTGATAGTTCTATTGATAATATCACCGCTCAGAATAGTCTGATTGGCCTCCCAATCCCGCACTTCGAAATTGCCCCCACCGGACGGGAATCCTCCATACACTGAGACATTATTGATCAACTGAAAAGAAATAGAAGCATCCGAATCATCAGTTGGGAAATAAGCTCCCTCCGCCACATAAATTTTTAACACTTCTTCTTTTCCCTCCCAAAAAATGGCTGCATAATTCAACGCCTCAGTAAGATTGAGGAAAGCATGCTCCCAAGAATTTCCATTCCCTAGACCACCGACTACCGACTGATCCACATACAATATATTGTTGAGATCAGGCATTCCTTCCAATAGACCTGGGGCAGGAATTTGTTCGTTATGGATCAAAACAGGGAAAGAGCGATCCTCTTCTATCTTCCAGACGTCCGCAAAATCCCAGTTTTCAAAGGAAGCTTGCTCTCTCATAGCGCCAGAAGTAAGCCCTATACCTTTTTCATTATCCGGACCAGCGAGCTCTGAGTTGAAATATGATTGAACAACAGCTGGGCTTCCCGATCCTAAAACCGCCCCGTTGTTTGCAGCTTCTCCAGCTACAGTTGACAAAGAATAAACGTTTCTGATGATGCCTGCTTGAGTGTTCCCTACCAAACCGCCACCAGATGGAATCGGGTCAAGTTTCTGTCTCACTTCAAGGTAGCTATAGGAATTTTCAAGAAGAGACTCCGAGGTCTGAAGAACCCCAATCAAACCACCCACGAAAAAGTCTCCAGACACAGATCCTTCAAAAGCATAGCACTCCTGAATTGTTCCTCCAACCACTAATCCCGCCAAAGCACCAACGACAGTTCCCCCGGTAATATCAGGACTCAGGATTGCAAGTCTTTTGATAGAACCATCCTTAATCACTCCAAAAATCCCGACATTATTGTCGGTTGAATTATTGATATATGTTCCTTCCAAAGCGAACCCTCCCCCTGAGATACTGCCAGTAAACGGAGTACTTCCATTTCCTATAGGCGACCAACCTGCTCCGTCATTCCAATACTTGCCCCCTTCCCGGGTAACTTCTGACAAGTCAATATCCGCTACCACTTTGAAATGGTCTGACAGGTAACTTCTCACCGCATGCAACTGCTCTGGAGTTGCAATCTCCCATGGGTTTGCTTCGGTACCGTCTCCAACTTTGGAAGGAGCGGTAACAAATGAAAAAGTCTCAGACCATTCGCTTGTACTTAGGGCACTTACTCCCCGGACTCTCCAATAATATTTAGTACCAAAACCCAGATCAACGTTCAAGTCAAGCGTGCCGTCAGCAGAAGCTATTCTTGGAATTAGCCCTGAAGAAAAGTCTTCCACTGTTGAAACTTGAAAATCATGGTAATCTGGAGTGGCAGAACTAGTAGCATTGCTCGCTGGCTCCCAACTGAAAGAAGGCCGAATAGGGATTTTAGACTCTAGATTGGCCGGAGAAATTAAGGAAGGAGCGCCAAGTTCATATTGCCCAAAACCAAAATCAAAGGCGGTAACATAGTCCAATATCGCAAAGGTACCCTCAGGAACATCTGATGCTTCGTTGTATGCCCCACCTGTAACAGGAAAACCCAACGTAAGCGAATACCCTTTTAAATAAACGATACCGTTCTCTACTCCAACCGAATTGGCATAAGTAGCGCCTCCACCAAACAGTGTGCTATAAGTTAAATTTTCCCCAGTAGGATTGACCTGCATCACAAATGCTTGAGAAAGTGCTCCATCGATATAGGTCTCTTGGTAGGCTCCGGGTGTGGTAAAAAAGCCAGAATAGGTTGTTTGCCCTGCCAAATAGGGAATTCCATTATCTATCTCCAGACCTGTAAATTCATCTGCCCCATTTCTCAAGGATCCAACAAAGGTGCTGAACACCAAGTTTTCGCCCAAATTGGAAAATTTCATCAAATAAGGCACTCTGAAGTCGGCTTTGGAATCTTGGTAAGATCCGGGCGTATTGGGAAAATCTGCAGCTAGGTCTGTTGTGCCCAACAAGTATAAATCATCTTCATCCCGTTTCATTTTAGTCAGCATCTCTTCACCTGCAGTTCCTATGAGGGTGCTATACTCTAATTCGGTGACGGATTCATTCATTCGGAGTAGAAAAAGATCATTTCCTCCTCGGGAATCTGGCATAAAAGCATCAGGAGTAGTGGGGAAATTTAAATTTGAGGTACCTGCTAAAAAGGGGCTTCCATCTTTGACAGCTATGTCATACGCCATTTCTGCTCCCTCATTTCCAATCAGTGTGCTGAACAGAAGTTGGGAACCATCCTGCGACAACTTACTGACAAATACATCAGTAAAATTTTGTGCAATTAGGTTAAAAAAGTAATCCTCTACTTCAGTGCCCGACCTTAAAAACCCAAAGCCATTTTCACGCTGATAAACATTGGCAGTAGTTGGAAATGGAACTTGCGTTTCCTTCTGTGGTCCTGATCCACCCGTCACAAACACTATCCCATTTTCGACTATGATTCCATTGCCATAATCTACGCCGGCGCCACCCAAATAGGTGCTATACACTAAACTTCCTCCATCCACTGCCAATTTGGTCACAAATGCATCTGCGGGGTTACTTAAATCACCTAAAATGGGTGGATCAAAATCCTCGAATGGCTCGCCAGTTTCTGGATCATTGAATAGAAAAATCTTACCTCCATCTGAAAAACTCTCCTGATAGGCATTGGCAGTGGTTGGGAATTCATCATACGTTGTACCGGATAAGTAAACAAACCCATTTTCCACGGCCATATCCCCCAACATAAAAACAGCCCCTTCTCCCAAAAAAGTGGAGTAGATTAAATCAGTACCAGTTTTATTCAACTTGGTAACATAAAGTGCAGAGCTGCCTTCCGACAAATCGCCACGATAAGCCCCCGCCGTGGTAGGATAAGAGGTAACAGAAGTGATGCCTGATAAGTAAACAAAACCATCTTCTACTTTCAAAACACCGCTTGAAGCACCTGGAAGGGATGTAGATGGAGTACCTATGAATGTACTATAAATCAGCGGATCAATAATTAAAGGCAATTGGGTATCGTAATTCCCTACATCAAAGCCCACCTGACCATTTTCACTGACAGAAAAAGCAGACGCAACTTCCTGCTTTATGCCATCTACCACCTGATAGGTGAACAAATCCGTTTGCTTGATCTCTCCGAGTGAAGTCAAATAACTCAAATCTCCTGCTTGATTTAGCAAAACATTTTCCGCTCCGTCCAGCGAGAATTTAATCTGTGCTAGATCTGCTCCCGGATCCACAATGAGGTCATATCTAGGCATACCATTTTCCCCATACAATCGCAGCGAAATGCCTTCGTACAACTCTGAGAGCGTGATTTCTCCAAACTGGGGCACCATTTCAATCCATTTACTACGATCGCTGCCATTAAAAAAATTTACTACACCAGCGCTTTCCTTACCTGCAGAAATGTAACCTGCTTGGGCTAGGTCAAAATTCATTTTGACGACATGTCCTAACATCGTGCTATCACTTGCACTGGAAGCCATAAACTCATACACCAATGACTTCTGAGTTACCCAAAGTCGGAAACCTGCACCATTTGCCATAAAAAATACTTCATCATCCCATTGCCCCTGATTCATGATATAGGAGAGACTAGAAGACTCTGTGTATTTAGAAGCCTGTAGATTTTCTTCCTGTGGTGAAAATGACACAAAGTCCGAAACTGATTTCGGTGACTGAAGGAGGCTTCCGCCCAGTACTTCTTCTGTGATTGAACTGGTCAGAAATATAAAAACTGTTGCTAGCAAAAAAGTAAATTGTTTCATGGCTGTCGTCAATGTTGCGATTCGATTTCTTGGATTTCCTGTTGGATTTTTTCAGCCTTCAGCTCAAAGAAACAATAGACCAGCAATGCAGCAGTCAGCAATAAAAAAATTGCCCCGCTTAAAAAGATACTACGTTTCGAAATTTGCCTCATAGTGAAAAACCTATGATAAACATAGCTTGAGGCTTTTAAAAAGGGTTTTATTACGCGTTACAAAAGCGTTACAACTTCAAAAAGTGGCTTTATAGCTCTGAAAAGAGCTCTTCATGTATTTGGTTTGGATGAAAATCTTTATCCAAATCCAGCTTTTTACGCAGTCTATGCCAGGTCACTCTGAGTGATGAAGGAGAAATACCCAGTGCATGGGCAATTTCCTGATTGGGCAATTCCAATTTCAGCAATAGTATATACCTCATTTCAGCAGGGGAAAGATTGAAATCCAATGCTTGTAAATTTTCTATAAGTGCTGGAAAAATTTTCCGGAACTGAACCTGAAAATTCTCCCAATCTTCTTCAGTTAGAATGGTACTTACTTTGAGATTTTCAAGAATTTGAGATTGCTCATCCGAGGGATCTGAATCTTCCATGGAGCTTATGATCAAGGAATTGCTATGGATCTTATTGGTATAGCTATCTATCAGAATTTTGGCACTTTGCAATTCAGCTTGCGCCTGGTCCAGTTCCTGATCTTTGAGTTTTTGTCTCATCCTACTTTTTTGAACCTGAACCTGATAAATAATCAATGCCGCTACCAAAATTAACAGTAAGCCTCCGATAATAGAATTCCGAATTATTCTATTTCTCCTGGCTTCTTCATTTAAAGTTTGTATTGCCTTTTCCTTCTGGGTATTCATCACCAGTTGATTCGCACGCATCAGTTGAATGGCGCTGAACTTCTCATTATATTTTTTGGTGGCTATAAGGGCTGAATCCATGTACTTATTGGAGTCAATCATATTTCCTTTGGCTGCCTCCCATTTGCTTAGAACAGGATAAAGGTTCCTAAGTCTGTCCGTATCCCCATTACTCTTAATGTAGCCGTAGGCTTTTTCTATAAAATATACAGCCGAATCAAGTTCGCCCTTTATCGTGTAGATATCAGCAATAGGAATAGATGATTGAGCAGCAAGTCCCATATCTTTATATTTCTCAGCAAGTCTTACATCTGTTAATAATAAGGGAATTGCCTCTTCGTATTCACCTTTGAGGTAATGATTATACCCTACATTTCCAGAAGCAATACCAAGCCATTGCTCGGACGTTTCCTGGGAATGTTTCAACAATCGATCAAAATAATAATCAGAACTGTCTAACTGCCCTAGCTGCCTATAGGTAAATGCCATATTGTTTATAGCATGTCTCCAGGCATTGATGTATACATCCTTTACCTTAAAGTCAGCCACTTGCTTAAAATAGGCAATGGACTTTCGGTAGTCACCGAAATACCGGTAGTCGCTTCCTATACCGGTGAGGAAAATGGCCTTTTCCGGAAATTCCTCGATCGAAACGAGTTTGAGTAACTCGTCCAAATGTAGGTGCCAGCTTAATGCTTTCTCAAAATTCTTCGAATACCAATAGGATTTTGAGATGGCCTCAGCTGCCCGGCAAGCAAAGTAAATATTACCTACTCGCTCCTGTTCCTTTTGAAAGCTAATCATCCCATCCAGTGCTTTATATTCCACAAGCACATCATAGCTTAACTCCAGAAAATCAGCCTCCATCTTCAATACAGGATCATTTTCCATGTTTGCCAGCTCTCTCATACCTGCTAGGGTATCCTCAAAAATGGGCCTAGCAATCTTTATCTCTATAATATTGTCGTAGAGTTCACTGAGCGCTTCGGTCTGGTCCCAATGAGGTTTGTGAAGCAGGCGGGAATATTGAGCAAATGATAGACTGCTGCAAAACATAAATGCCATGAAAGCGATGACAATGTATTTCATAGAGCTTAAAGCGGATTTAAAAAAAGCAAATCTATACCTGATGAACTGCTTCGCACTTTTTTATCAATTGGGTTGGAATATCGGCATAAAACTAAAGCTTGAAGATATAATTTTTTTAAGGTAGACAACACCTTTTTTCTATATCATTAAAAAACCGCCAGTTTAATCAGAGTTCAACTAAGTAATAACACTTGCGACAAAAAAAGTTGCTGAAAGCAATCCCCTATGATTAGAAATCGAAACATTTTATAAATGTCTGAAGTAATTAAAGCAGTAAACAAGCAGGAGTATCACCTTGCAATTTCTTACAGGAATTCGATATTCATTTCTCCAATCCATTGCCTGATAATAATAGAAGAAAACCTCTCCTTCCTCTGCCGGAAAATCATTTGCAGTAAAAAAGTTATTGACTTTCTCCAGCCCTGGACCAAATGGCCCCATCATCCGATGTTCTGATTGCTCATGTATCATAGTCTTGAATGTTTGATTGAAACCAAACTTCAAAAGATAATTCTACATGTTAGAGATCTTTCTTTACGTTATGATCACTGTAGATGGAACCAGAGAGGACATCTCTTTAAAAAGGCAGATGGCTCAGCCATCAAGGAAATGTTGAAGCTTGAAAAGCTGGATGTACTCATCTTAGATGACTTCGGTATTCAGCCGCTGGACGTACAGAGCAGAATGTTATTAATGGAGATTATAGAAGACCGCCATGGTAAAAAGTCCACCATCATCACCTCCAAATTACCAATTAGCGCATGGTATGAAATCATCGGAGATCACACACTGGCAGACGCCATTTTGGACAGAATCGTACACGATGCACACCGCATCGAACTACAGGGAGAATCCCTGAGAAGAAAACGAAAAATCAATCCCGAAAATCAATAACTTTAACGCGATGTAAGTCCACTTTTCCTACCCAAAAAAATCACTTAACTCTGGGGGGTCATTTTGCAGCGCTGATAGGGGGTCAATTTGATCGCTATATGCAGATACAGTTTATAATAATGTAAAAGAACAAACTTTTAGTTTGGCTAAAGACCAAAAAATAAACTACCTCCTAAATTCACAGCCTCACGGAATTGTCTATTTAAGCTCATGGTTAACGGAATACGGTTTTTCCTCACAATTGCTCAATCGATATAAAAAGAGCAATTGGATATATTCTGTAGGTATTGGAGGTTGGATGCGAAAAGGCGATTCGCCAAACTCAAGGAGCAATATATGCACTGTAGCAGCAGGCAAATTTCAACATCCATGAAATGTCGCACCCCAATTTTATCGACCAAATCGAAACTATATTTAACCAGTTTGAAGGTAAAAGTCCAGAACCCTTTACCTATTAGGATTTAGAAAAAGTTTACAATTGATTCTATCTTATGATGATATCGAAATTGGAACTTCATAATTCCTCAAAATAATTCGACTTCTGAATCTGCAGCTCCACTACGCGAGACAATAAATAAAAACTCAAGAAAATCTTAGTTAAAAAGCGAAATAGAACTTAAAAAGAAGCTCATTAAGAATGATTAATTAAACCTGACAGCTTACTGAGTTTGTATAAAAAAAGGTTGATTTCGACTATTTTCGACTTTATTTTAAAAAAAACCCGAAAAATAGTACTAACTTACTGAAAACTAATCAGTTACATCATTTAAAAATAATTTACCTTATTCGGTGACCTAAAGAAAATAACTACAGATAAAACACTGTTAATCAAGATATTACAAGCTTAGGTTCGAATCCTGCCACCCCGACAAAAAAAGCCTTTGATTAAGTTCAAAGGCTTTTTTTTGTGCCTTATAAATTCAGACTAATATTTTATCAGTTCGAACAGAAGCTGATTTATGAATTCCCAAGTGTTTCTTAGTCATTAGAGCAGGCACGCAATCATTGGTCACTTTAGCCAATTTTTGAAACACCAAGCTTATATGATTTTCATAATTTGCAATACATGCATGACTAATTTCCACGCATACCTGCATGAATGGGCCTCGGTTAGCCTGAACTGATTCAAAGGCAACAATACAGTCTTCACATGCAGCAATACAGAGCTCGCATAGCTTTACGCTTGGCCTCATCTCCTCCTCGGACTTATGCCTTTCGATCACCACAAGGCAATTCTGTATGCAAGCCTTGAGCGCCTCTATGCATTCATGTTTTAAAGACATATGACTAGTCATTTCCATCTCCACTTTCCTAAGCAGAAACCAATAAGTTAGCCATATATACCAAGGCGAATTGAATGGAGTAAAACTGCCTATTTCAATTAAAATTCAGAAGTTTAACTAATCTGGACCTGTAAATTATAGGGATAATTATCCTCATTCTGTATCATTAAATACCAATCAAAAATCAGTCAAGAGGCATTTTTCTGGAAAAACAAATTCAGTAATGAAAACAGGTTAACCAAGGCAAATCAGTCGCTATCTGACAAAAACAAATTCAGACCTATACGGCCTCAGGATATCTATATCCTTCTTTAGGTCTTCATCATCTTTATATATCTTTTTTGAAGTTTGAAAATACTCTATTGGAAAAATGAGCTTGTCCTCATAGAATATCCAAGGATCCAAGGAATAACTCCCATCATCGTTTCGACTCAATTTTACTTCTTCCTCACCTAGAATAGGGTCAATAGACACTACCTTTTTATTGCACGACTCATCTTGACAAAGAGCTAACGAAAGGTCATCACAAAAGCGAAGAAATTGATAACACTGGGAAATCACTTTGGAACTCAATGAATTAAGTTTCATGTAACCCTCCCTCATGGTAGCTTGTTCAGACAGAAAAGATTGGACCTTAGCATCCTGTGAGTCTGAATAGAGCTTGTGGCAGTGCATGGAAACCATGATGGCGATAAAAGACGATTTATACTGAGCACTCCTGACTACAGATTGGGCTTGCTCTAGATCAACCTCCTTTCGATCACGATAATCCAATGGTGCACCTAAGCTGTTTAAATTGTCACTCGCATTCCACCTAGGCTGTCCGTTGTCATGTTCCCCAATACTCTCTAGCCCTGCTGCCAGGTATTTACGGATCGGCCAATACTGATGATCAATACTTAACCCAATATCATAGCAAGTAAAGCATGTGCTTTATGAAAATATATTTTCCACCCCTCAGAATTCTTAGAAACTATCATAATCCATCTCTTTTAAAATTTTAGACATCTAACACCTTACCAGAATGAAAATCCTCAAGGACAAACCTATAGATTCCAAAATACATAGCCCTTTGCATTTGAGAAAAGGCCTGCTTCTTTAGTTAATAAACTGCGCGAAAACTTATTTGCAAGATCTAAAAACAGCAACAATCTTTTCTGACAGCGCACTTAGTTCAGCTAAGGAAATTCTGAATGTAGAAAGTTCTAAAAATCGACTCGATCATAAAAAAAGGGAGGCTCATATCGCCTCCCCATTTGTTTAAATAGATTCTACAAAATCTAAAAAGACTTTTTTATGATGTTCAAGATCCATGTTAGCAGAAAGTGCTACCCTAGCTATGTAATCCTTGTCCCCTTCCTTAGTGGTGCCTTGAGTAGAAGTAGCAGGGATAGTCCAATAGCAACCTTTCAACTGTCCATAACTCACACAATACTTACTCTCATTAGGGATTTGGGTAATCATCAAGTTGATCAACTTATGATTCAGCGCTCTTTTATAGGATTCCTTTTCTTCGTCCGAATTCCCCTTAGTGGGAAGATCCAATGAAAACACAGAAGGCGTAAATCCTTGCTGTGCCAATTCTTCTGATACAAAATTGATTTTCGCGTCTGGCAAAACTTCGTGGATGAAGTTTACAAACTCACGGGTATTAAGGTAAGCATCAATAATTCTCTGGTTCATTGACGGTAATTGCTTAGCTAATATTTCATACTGCAGAGCTGTAGCCTCATTGTCGCAAAGGTTTAGATGCCGCTCTATTTTCTCCATCAACTCCTTCGTTTTGGTATTGCCTACGCAGTACCCAGCCGTGCATAGCCCGCCACTTGGGAATTTTGAGCCGCTGGCAAATGAAATGGTTCTTACGGTTGAGAGTATTTCTCCTTCTCCCAAAAAGAGGACATTCGGACAAAAGGTTTGATCCAAGATAAATACTGGATCTGTCGCAACTTCGCCACTACTGGTTTTACGAACTTTACTCAAAACCGCCTTCAATTGTATCAGGTCAGGCACTTCCACTCTAGGGTTGGTTGGGATTTCAGCGATGATATACGGAATAGCATCCTCTCCAGCAATTTTATCGAGTATGATATCAATACTTCTATTCATGTCGTTTCCGCCATCCACGGGTAGGTCCACTACCTCTACATTATCCAAGCAAGCAGCTACTCGTCTTGCTTGATCATTTGTACCGCCATAACAATTCGGAGGAACCACAAATTTGATAGCCTTTCCTTTATGATTTTCTTTTGCATCATGCACAAGCCCCATCATAATCGCATACTGAATGGATAATCCACTAGAACCAACAAGTGCCTTTGTATTCGAACCTGTAATAGTCGCTATCGACTCTAAGACCAAAGATTTATTAGTCTTCACATCCCCATTGCTTTGTGGACTTTTATGAGCGGACTCAGATAACTGCCCTACTAGAGACCTTAAAGCTGCAAGGCAATTAGCCGGTGTCATGGCGATAGTCTCTCTTCTCCTTACATGTTGAATTTCTGAGATATAACTTTCATTCTCTTCACCATGTACAAGCAAAACACTTCCTAGGGAAGGGTGAAGACCAATGTAAAAATCGATGTTTTGAATAAGATCAAAACGACCAATTTCATTTCTCTCTGATATGAATATAGTACTGCCGTCAAACTCGGAAACTGTTGAAGCTTTTTCAACATGCTTTAATTCGAACTTATACCCATAAACATTCCTGAGTACTTCAGCATCAAAACAAGCTGGCAAGTCACCCGAATAATTAATTTGGGTATTCTTATTGGCAAACAAGTTCTTTCTTAGAATAGCCAAAACTGGAGCAGTCTTAGACGAAAAACTGATTACATTTTCTGGTTTTATCTGGTTTAAATTTCCTATTACCCATTCTAGCACACAGGATAAAGGATGACCAAGTCGGATATAGTCATAAGCAGTTGGCAATTCACTAAGCGAGGTTCTGAGCGGAATAGCTGAGGAATCAACACTTTCATTGAATAAGCTCTCAAACTGATCTAAGAATTGAGTTTTGGCCAAAGACTCATCATAAATATCCAGTCTATGGGTCGTTAGATTAAGCCATGCAGAAGGCATGTTTTCCAAAACCTCTGAAACGAAGGTTAGCATTTTTTTATCTTCAGAAATCTTCATCGATAATAGACTGATTTGGTAGTAAGTTTGATTTTTTCAATAATGTCAGAATAAAATACTTTACTCTGTAGTTAGCATTGCCTTGTCCAAAACCCTTTGTTCAAATGGCTTAGATATTCCAACTTTTTTCAGGCCTTGGGCGCTCTGCCGAGGCCAAATTAAGAATTTCGTAAGTCTCCTCAAGCGAGCTTGGAATGTTTGTTGGAAATTGGCTGATAGCCTTGTCCTAGACATTAGTCGCTTGGATGATAAACTTGGGACAGACAAAATTAACAACAGCAACCTTCTTAAGGTTCGTAGGGAATCTATGGAATGTCTAATTCGCCTAAAAAATTAAAGCAGTGACCCTACTATCAATTCTCCTGATTCTACAGGATCACATCAAGTACGGCCACTGCCTTATACTCTAAAAATTCTGGAGCTATTGTTTAACCCCAATATCTATTACTCTAAACTTGATCAGGAACTTCAAATCCTGGTCTATAGTCACGTGTTAACATTTTATCCGCTTCAGGATCATTGACAAAAGTCTCGGATTTTGGATCAAAGTCTAAAACTCGTCCCAGTCTATAAGAAATGTTTCCCAAGTGAGCCAAACCGGAAGAAAGGTGCGCTGTTTCCACAGGTCCGTTCAAGATTGACTTGTCATGCTTGCGAACTGCATCGATGAAGTTGGCAAAGTGTCCATCTGTACCGCCTGCTCCTCTATCCATACCCGAAGATGCTGCTGCTCCATCATCTCCAGAGATGCCTGGAGTTCCCTTTTCACCTAGGAAAGTCTGGAACTTATCGTAACCATCAACAACAAGATACCCCTTGTCCCCATAGAAGATATTTCCTACAGTAGCTCCACCTTCTGAATTGGTGTACCAAGGGCGAACTTCAAATTGTATGATCTTATTTTCGTCTGGATAATTATAGATAGAAGTAAGCACCTCAGGAACTTCCTTGCTATCATTCCAAAGGTATTTGCCACCCATCGAAGTAATCTTTGTCGGGAAACCTACATCCAGTCCCCACATACAAAGATCCGTTTCATGGATTCCTTGGTTGCCCACATCTCCATTGCCATAGTCCCAGTTCCAATGCCAGTTATAATGCACTAGGTTACGTGTAAAGGGCCTTTTAGGTGCTGGACCAGTCCATAAGTCGTAATCCAATCCCTCAGGAACTGGAGAAACTCCTTTGTCACCAATGTCTCCTCGCATTCTAAACACAAGGCCACGCGCCATATACACTCTACCGATGTAGCCTTCACGCATCAATTTTATCGCCTGCTGAACGGCCGGGGAGCTTCTCAATTGCACTCCGTGCTGAACGATACGGTCATACTTATCGGCTGCCTCTATCATCTTTCGTCCTTCAGAGATATTATGAGAACCTGGCTTTTCTACATAGACATCCTTACCCGCCTGACAGGCCCAGATAGTCGCTAGCGCATGCCAGTGATTAGGAGTCGCTAGACTTACTACATCAATATCCTTGTTATCAAACACCTTTCGTAGGTCTTGCTCCAAGGCCACATCTGTATTGTATTTCTCTTTGAAAGTCTTTTTACCAGCTGTCAACAGGTTCATGTCCGGATCGCAAAGCGTGGTCACCTGAACATCTTTCTGCGCCATAAAGCCTTGAATATGGCTATTTCCTCTACCGTTGATCCCCAATACAGCAGCGTTAATTCTGTCATTTGCTCCAAAAGCTGAAGCGGGAATGATGGTAGGAAGTACAAGTGCAGCTGTACCTGCAATTGCGGTTTTTTTAATGAAGCTTCTTCTTGATGGTTCTGTATTCATTTTATGATTTCATTTTGGGTGTTGTTTAGACTCAATTTATTAAAAAAACATTAATCTATAGCCCATTCTTACATATCAGTTAACAAGCATTATCAGATAGATCTTCATTTTGTTCTAATCTCTTTTGTTGAGTCTAACTTTAAAATGAAATCAAAAACTATTTCTCTAAAAAGTTGAAGATTTTCAACGCATGTATATGTGTTAAAAACAGGTAATCGTTGAAATAACTGAATTACCATTACATACTCAAATTATCAATTTAAAAAATCAATTATTTCTGTGCTTAAATTCGTGAGACACCTCTCCTAACAATCTATACTGCTGATATTTCTCCTGATAATCTTTCTTAAGTACTAAGTTCGGAATATAAACTTGGCAAAACCCAGCTCCCATTGCTTTAATAGCCATTTCCATATTTTCAAAAACACCCGCAGCAACCGCTGCATACATCGCGGCTCCTAAAGCAGGAGTCTGAGTAGATGCTGTGATCTTAATGGTTCTCCCTAACACATCAGCCATGGTCTGCATCACCAAATGGGATTTATTAGCTACACCACCAATTGCGATTACTTCATCAATCCTTAGTCCCTCTTCCTCAAATCGATCAATTATACATTTCGAACCAAAACAAAGAGATTCTACCAAACTTCTGAAAATATGCGCAGATGAAGTGCCCATATTCAGCCCCATAACTGCCCCTTCCAAAGATTCATCCACATCGGGAGAGCGTCGTCCATTTATCCAATCCAAGGAAACAAGCTTGCAATCCTCCATTGATAATTTGTTTGCTTCTTCAGACAAATTAATCAGCATACCATCCTTCATTTCCTGGATCAAATTCTCCTTCGTGTGGGTATCTAAAAAATCAGTGCTTTGGATAAGCTGAATGGAAGGAGTTAAAAGTAGTTTGCTAAACCAAGCTAATACATCTCCAAAACCTGCCTGACCGGCTTCTAACCCAGTACAACCTGGCAAAACAGAGCCGTCCACTTGTCCGCATATGCCTTTGATCAGATTTTTACCAATTTCATCCGTTGCAGCTACCAAAATATCACAGGTAGATGTACCGATCACCTTCACTAAGGAATGCTCGACAATCCCTGCGCCAACCGCTCCCGCATGCGCATCGATTGTCCCTACCGCTACCAGCGTATCTTCTGAAAGTCCAAGCTTCAAAGCCCAATGCTTACTGATTTTACCTGCCACCTCATTGGAGGTATAGGATTTAGCAAACAGGTTTTTGCGAAGACCAGCTAATGAGCTATCGAGTTGACTCAAAAAACTCTCTGGAGGAAGACCATCCCAGTCTTGATGCCACAATGCCTTATGCCCTGCTGCACATCTGCTTCGTTTCAGATTTACAGGATCTATTCCAGTAAGAACTCCTGTGATGTAATCACAATGCTCCATCCAGGAAAATGTAGCATTTGCCACTCCTTTATCTTTTCTATGAATAGAAAGGATTTTAGACCAGAACCATTCTGAAGAATAAATTCCCCCCGAATATTTAGTAAAGTCCTCCCCTCCCCAGGTTCTTGACAACTCAGTAATTTCAGCAGCTTCCTTAATTGCTGTATGATCCTTCCAAAGCACCATCATGGCATTTGGATTTTCTTGAAAGCCTTCGCTAAACGCTAGAGATTCTCCATTTTGATCAACAGCCATTGGGGAAGATCCAGTAGTATCAACACAAATTCCTTTGATCTGGCTTTTAGCTATCCCTGACTCTCGCACTACCTCAGCTATCGTGTTTTCCAATCCCTCTAGATGATCCAAGGGGTGTTGCCTAAATTGATTTTTGGCCGGATCGCAAAACAGACCCTTCTCCCATCTTGGATAGGTAAATACAGAGGTCGCGACAATTTCTCCATTTTCAGCTTTTACTAATAATGCACGAACGGAATCCGTACCATAATCTAAACCAATAACATATGTCATATACTCTGTTTTTTTTGATTGGAAAAAAGACCTGTAAGTAGAAAGCCTACAATAAAAATAGTAAGCGTACCCATCACAATTGTGAAATTAGTATGCAGGGTGTTTTTAAACCCTTCCATTGGAGTTCCTGTCAGCAAGACTGGTGATAGGCTCATCCAACCAATTACTACCACTCCGCACAGCACACCGATAGCAGCCGCTTTACTTGGAGCTTTTTTGACTACAAAAGCCAGTAAAAATAACCCCAGGATTCCGCCACTGAAGATAGATGAAAGTGCCCACCATGCCTCCAAAGCACTGGTAACTCCGTTGAACGCCAAACCAACCACGATACTCAATCCTCCCATGACGAAAGAGGCGATCAAAAGCACCCGCATGGATTGCTTTTCTGTTGTATTTTTATTGATATACTTTCGGTAGTGATCAGTCAGAAAAACAGTCGCCGAGCTATTGATACTAGTGGAAACTGTACTCATTCCTGCCGCAAAAATGGAGGCAATTAAAATTCCAGTCACCCCTGTAGGAAGCCCAGACACGATGAAGTATGGAAACACCTTATCCGCATTCTCTGTCAATTGCAATTCAGCAGGCAACAAATCCGGAAAGGCCTGATAATAAGAAAACAAGGCTGTTCCGATGAAGAAAAACAAAAGCGAAACAGGCACATACAACAAGCTTCCAAACCAAGTAGATCGAACGGCTTCTTTCTCTGTCCTAGCCGTGATATAACGCTGGATATAACTTTGATCAATACCGAAATTCTGAAGGTTGATAAATAGGCCGTAAACCAGAATCATCCAAAAGGTGGACTCGACAAAATTGAAATCGAAACTTCCCAAACTGAATTTATCGGCCTCTGCTGCTATGGTAAACACTTCTCCAGGTCCATTGGGCATGGAAAACATAATTACCAAGAGACAAACCAATGCTCCGCCAATCAACACAATTCCTTGTATAGCATCTGTCCAGATCACCGCTTCAATTCCTCCAAGCATAGCGTAGACGACCACACTTATTCCTGTGCAAATGATGATCAAAGGAATGCTCCAGCCAAATAGTGCATTCATCGGCAAAGCAAGCAAGTACATAATTGCTCCCATTCTGGCCAGCTGCGTCAGTAGGTAACAGATAGAAGCATAGGTTCTTGCCCAAGGACCAAAACGTGTTTCTAAATAGTAATAGGCCGATTCGCTTTTCAGATTTCTGTAAAGAGGCACAAAATACCTGACCGCAATCCAAGCCGCCAACGGAATGGATAGACTAAACACAAAGCCGTTCCAATTGGACAGATAGGCATTTCCCGGAAGAGCCAAAAAGCTGATACTACTTACAAAAGTCGCAAAGATGGACATGCCAATAGCCCAACTTGGCAGCCTTCCACCACCTGTGGTATACTCTAAGGCAGTCCTTTTCCGAAAGGAAAATGAAATCCCGAAAGCCACGATCGCAGCCATGTAAACAAGAAAAACTACTAAATCAATTAAAGGTAAATCCATTAATTCTTGGGTATGTTGGGTTGTGGAGATTTTAATTTTTACCTAATTAACTATACTCTCTTAGAGAGAAAGTTGGGTCAGGTCTGCTGCGATCACCTCAAAACGGGACCTAAGCTCTTCGACCTCTGAGTCAGAAAAAGGATAAAGCGGAGAAGCAAACTGCGCCTCGCAAAGTCCTAAAAACGACATAGAAGTTTTCAAACCTTTCATGTAGCTGGACTTATATTGTCCTACCTGATAAATGTTTCTGCTGATCTCCATTACAGCTCCCTGACAGACCTTCATCGTCTCAAAATCCTTATTTTCAGCCGCTTCATACAGTGCTACATACAGCTCCGGGAAAAGATTGGCACCGCCACAAACTCCTCCAAATCCTCCCATCAGTACTGTTTCAGCCATCATTTCCTCCGGACCTACCATCAATACAAAGTCTGGCTGATTTCTGAACGCATGGCATAAAGACTGAAAATAAACCGCGTGTGCCGAGCTATCCTTCAAGCCAATAATACGTTCATGGGCTGAAAGTTCTATCACAGTATCTACTTCAATCACCAGTTTGGTGTGTGAAGGCATATTGTAAAGAAACATCGGAAGTGAGATCGCGTCAGCCAATTGAAGGTAATAGTGCGTCAATTCCTTTTGGTCAATGTTATTGTAAAATGGAGGTGCCACCACTACGGCATAGGCTCCAGCATTTGCTGAAAACTCTGCCAAGGCTATGCTTTCTTCGATGGACACATCGGTAACTCCCACCAATACCGGCACTCTATCACCAACCTGACTGCAAGTCTGCGTGATCAAATCTCTACGCGTTTGATAACTCAAACCAGAAAACTCACCCGTGGTACCCAGTATAAAGATGCCATGGACGCCTCCCGCAATCAAGTGCTCAATTAGTTTTTCTACACTTGCTGAATCCAGAGATCCATCGGCATGAAGTGGTGTAATCATAGGAGGAACTATCCCTCTCAGAGGTTCTTTTGAAGTAGTAAGTAATGTCATAAGTTATTTGTCAACTACGCTTGATAGGTTTATTGTAAAAATTTGGAAGTAAGACTTACCCGCTAAGTCCACTTTCCTATTGTATGCTAGTGTGTGCCCTGTATTGGACCAGTTAATATTGCTAAGATTTGTGCTTGAATTATCCGGAGAAGCTAAAACCTGCTGAGTTATACCATCACTGATTCCTGTGATATAAATAGCTTCTTTTGCTCCATAGGCCAAGTATTTCCCGTCGGAGCTCAAGCTGAAACTGGTATCAGGGGAAAATGTATTTTTAGTGATCGCTTTGAACTCTCCACCATTTGGAGAAACTGTATAAATCTGTACTATTCCTGCCTCATCTTTTTGATAGAAATAGATCGAATTCCCATCAGGTGATGAGCGTAACCATTGTCTTGGCCCTTGCACTCCTGGGTATTTCCGGTCAGCTGTAAAAGTCAACCTGCGTTGGTTGACTCCGGCTGGAATAGCAGGCAAAGAGGTAAGACTTCCCCCATCTACTGACGAGATAAGTTCAGAAATGCTGGAAGAAATATCAGCGATAAATACCTCTGTAACCTTCTCCCCAGTCTCAGACATCACATCCCCCAAAAAAGCCAATGCTTGGTTTTGCTGAGTGCCATCTAGTTTGGTATAGCCTGCATTACCTACCCAGCATTCTTCATAGGCTTTGTTAATCTGATCAGATCCTGGATTAGGATCAGCAGTCACTTCTGCCAGCAGGACTGCAAAACTCGTCCCATCAAAGTTTTCCTCATCTACTCTTCTAGTGATAGCTACTCGCTCTCCCAAGATAAAAACACCGACCGTTCGAAGGTCTTTGATTGTCGGATTTACTAGTGATTCACGCTCCAGAACTTGGTCATTGTAAGTAAAGCTTACAAACCGCCCATCTGAACTGTAGGAATAAGCATGTGAACCTCCACGCAGTGCGCCTTTAGTGAATGGAACCTGCACATCCCGAGCTTCCATAGCTTCAGATTTATTCGATTCATCCAAGCTAACTTGCATGGCAACCCTAGCCGTAAATCCGTAGGGCTTCTCCTGGGAAGCATTCATCAAACCATGAATAAAAACCACTTCATTCCTTGAGGGATGAAAACTTACGGCACCTGTACCAGGGCCGAAAACAGTTTGATTTTCCAATTGGTAGATGGTTTTAACTTCCTGTGTTTCCACATCCACCACTTGGATAGAGGCATTTTCCCCAATTTTGGAATCATCGTTTCTATTGTCAAACACAAGTAGTTTATCATCTGGAGAAAATGCCTGACGTTGATTTAAAAAATGCCCTGAAGGATCACTGGTAAGCTGAATTTCCACAGTTTTTATTGTATCAAGAGATTCTTTTATGTTATTCTCGTTTGAGTTTCTGGGATTACAATGTATCATCGAAAAACACAGCCCACTCAGCAATACATAGCCAAATGCCCTGGAACCCAACTCCCAATCTTTTAATTTTTTAATCATTGCAGTCAAAAATCATCTCTGAAAATGATAGAAATGACCGTCTTCCGCGCCTACAAAAATCTCCCAGACACCATCCTTGTTCCAATCGACAAATGTAGGGCTGGTGGTATGTCCAGCCAATATTTTTTCTGATAGTGGGCCTTTGTGGCTTAAGGTAACTTTGCCTGATTCTTCACTGATATTTTCAAACAGTGTCACATTCACACTATTCACGAGCAGATCCAGATCACCGTCGTTGTCCCAGTCCACGAAAGAAATTTTTCGTCTACCACTTCCTCCAGCTTCGGCATTGTTCAGACGTAGTGGGCCACCTTCGTCATTTTCAGCTTTGTCCCTATTCGTATAAACAGAAACTTTGTCTCCATAGAATATCCGCTGACCTGGAAGAATAGCTTGCTGACCATTTTCATTTACTCCTTTATAAAAGGCCAGATATCCTTCAAAATCCAACATTACTAAGTCCATCACACCATCTTTGTCCCAGTCTATCGCATAGGGAGTGGTTCTCCACTGAGTGACCAATTCATTTTGCGCTGATTTCCACCAGTTCCAAGCGGGAGAAGTAGCCACTTCGCTGCCTCGATTGACCTGGATAGGTTTGGGCGCTTCTAATCCCGAACCTGTGTTTCTGATCCATTCTATCTTTCCCCAGATGGAGTTAAAAATAATATCCTGATTCCCATCACCATCCCAGTCTGCCACTGATAGCGTGGTATAACCCCATTTGGCTTCGGCCGGACCTTGAATAGATCCGTTTTCATCTGCCTGAATACGTATAGGCTTCCCTCCCACTTCCAGAAGTTTGGGTTCATTCCAACTTGGGTTCTCACCTCCACCAATGTTCTCTATAAAAGCAAAATAACCCGCTGAATTCCCCGTAATGATATCCTCATCCCCGTCATTGTCCCAGTCCACACTTACTGGCGTAGCCAAAGCTCCGAACTTCAGGTTATCAGATTGCTGGCGAAAGTATCTTGGCGATTCAAATTGAGGGACATTTCCGATTTGTTTCCCCGTGTTCCTCACTAAAGCAACACGTCCATCTTCGTCTCCGACGACCAGATCTACATGACCATCTTTGTCCCAATCCACCGCAACTGGAATAATCATCTCTAGATCCATTTTGATCAGGCCAGCATCATTTTTCAGAAAAACACCTTCTTTGTAAACAGGCTTCTGTCTCGTGCCGGTATTTTTGAAGTAAGTCATCCGGTCCAAAAATTCCCCACAGATCAGATCCAGATCACCGTCTCCATCAAAATCCGCAAAATTAGGTGAGGGCGCTCCATAGACATCAAGCATTTTCCCGCCTGCCTCTATCCTTCCTTTATTTACATAGGTACCATTTTGATTTTCAAGCAAAAACACAAAGCCATGTAGAGGACCATTGATCCAAACACCGGAGTCATTAAACGCATTGTCCCATCCATAATCTGCCCAATCATCTATTCCTACAACAACATCCAAGTCTCCGTCACCCTCGTAATCAACCATTTTCCATTGGTTGAAACGAACCTTCTCAAAGCCTTTCTTCAGTTCCTCTGCATCAAAAAGTACCCGCTCATTACTTGCCAACTTAGTTCTAAAATCCACCAACTCAACTCCCGGGACATTTACCCTCATCCCTTCATCGATGTGGGAAATCTGCACATTCTTGATCGCATCCCCTATACGAACGGGAGCTGCGAAATCAGGAAAATCATTCCCTGTAGTATTCTCAAAAAAGTAAAGCCCATTGAACGGCTTGTCGGGACAGGAAACCAGCATATCCATATCTCCATCCCCATCGTAATCCATAGGTAGAGGCCAAGCCCAGAGACCCACCCCCAAGAATGAAGTGGTGTTTGGGTTGTTGTATTTTACAATCTCAAAATCTTTTGGGGTAGCTACCTGAGTAGCTGAAGAATCCTTTTTATTTGAGCAAGCCCCAAAGGCAAAAAAACTTAGAATTAGGGCACTAGGAATAAGTTGTTTCATGTTATTAGGGTTAATTATTTGAAAAAGAAGCCAATAAAGGATCTTCGACTTCTTTCATTTTATTATATATACTTTCAGTTAATTCTTTGATTATCAATTTTATATCAGATGAATTTTCATCAATAAGATTCACTTTTTCTTCAGGATCCACTGCCAAATGATAAAGCTCATCACGACTTGAATCCTGAAAATCCTTAACCAACTTCCATTCTGCTGTGCGATAAGAACGCATTAAGGCTGTACTATAATTGATCATGCTATACTCCGTATAGAGGTCATTGTTCCAATTTATCACCCGCTCTCCTTTAAGAATAGGTAGCACGCTCCTACCACGTAGTATTTTACCTGAGGGAATCGGTGCATCCGTCATTTCCAGCACAGTTGGGTACCAGTCCATATTAGTAAAGGTTTCTTTTACACGTAAACCAGCTTTGATGACACCAGGCCATCGAACTATTACAGGGACATGAAGCGATTGATCATAAAGATTTGGTCGGGAATTTATAGCTAGGTTTTCAGTTGCCGGATGATCTTGCTTAGTGATCCAATACCCATTCCCCTTATGCTCAATTCCATTGTGCCCCATATTATAGCCATGGTCAGAGGTAAAAATAACAATTGTGTTTTCAGACAAACCCAAATCCTCCAAGCGCTTAAGTAACTTCCCTACATTCCTATCCACTCCAGAAGAGCTCGCCATATACTCCTTCATTTTGGACTTGACTCTAGGTATATCCAGATCAGGATAGTCCGGATGCGGAACCTGCATATCCATATCTTCATAGGGAGCCCAGTCTTCATCAGCTACAGGCAACCATTTACCGTGTGGAGATCGATAATGGAGGCTCAAAAGAAAAGGTTTCTCCTGATTACTCTCCAAAAATTTCATAGCCCTATCTGTCAAAATATCTACAGTCAGTCCATCAAATTGCTTAACCACACCATCCTCTTCAAGCATGGGATCAATCGGTGATTCTCCCCCCCCAGTAATGCCCATAAAATACTCGTAGCCCTGATTGGTAGGATGATATCGATGATCTGAATCTTTTCCGGTCCAATCGCCTAAATGCCACTTACCCACTAAACCTGTTTGGTAGCCAGCTTGAGCAAGCACCTCAGGAAATGTGATGCTTTCTGGATCTAGACCAATTGGATTTTCTGGATCATAAAGCTTATGTCCTGGCTGTGCGATAAAGTCCAATACTCCATACTCCGATGCATATTGACCGGTCATCAAACTTACCCTGGAAGGACTACATACAGGTGTAGTCACAAAAGCATTCTCAAAGAATGCTCCCTGAGAAGCGAGCTGGTCCAAATTAGGAGAAAATGCTTGTTCGTTTCCAGATGCACCCAATGTCCAATAGGCTTGATCATCTGTATATATAAAAAGAATATTAGGCTTTTTTGATTGGGCGAAGGTTAGGGAAACCAGACCACTTAATAACAGGGATACTAAAATCCACTTCTTCCCAATTTTATGTAATAATTTCACAGTAGCTTATCTTAAAGTAGGTTTCTAAACTTCTTAATCCGATGAAAAGTCAGGAAGTTGGCATCGTGATTATTATGAGCTCCTCCCATTCCGTCCTCATAAGCTGTTCTCGATAAAAACAGAATATCCTTTCCGTTAAAAACCCAATCCACATATTGAAATCCATGTTTAACAACATCGGGATGTTGTAGAAGCACTTTTCTTTGATCCCAAGTAGTCAAATCAGGAGAGGAAAACAAAGCTTGCGTATTCCTGATTCCTGCAGGGTTTTTCCCTTCATTAGCTAATTTTATCTCTTCCGGGATCACATTGGCAATAGTCCAATATAGCCCGGTAGTTTCATCATATCTGATAGTGAATTTTTTACTCCCACCCGGAAAAGCTATAAAGCCTGTCAGAGGATCAAATGTCGCAGTTTTACCATCATCGCTTATCTTAACTCGAGCTGCTTTTTCCTCTAAAGTAGATCGATCATCAACACGCAACATGTCCCACATCTGCCCATTCTTGTCCACCACTGCATTCCCTTCTAGCCAGCCACCAAAGTTCCCATCCAGATAGGTAGAATCATAGTAGAGGATATTACTGGAAGTCCAACTATTTGCATTTAACAAATCCGCATCTAAAGGAGCTGAAAGCATAAACGCACCATATCGCTTACCCCATTTTTTAATTGGACCCATAGCACTTTCCATAGCTCTCCAAATCCTTCCATCATGCTCAATGATCGGCATAGGAGCGCAGTGATACTCACCTGCTAGAATTAATCCATTAGAACCATTCGTAGGACTCGTCCAAGATTTTCCTCCATCTTCAGAAAGCCTTACAAGCGTATTACCATGATGCCTATCTGTACCTATAAACCATAATTTCCCTTGACGCACAAATAATTTTGACCAAAATGCGCCATCAATCTCTGCTATCTCATCCCAAGATTTACCCTTATTCTTCGAAGTATATATCTTGGAAGTAGCTCTTACATGCTCATTAGATTCGGGACCGAATAAATCATGAGAAGCTACATAATCTCCATTAGGAAGTATAGCCAAACTTGGAGATCCGATATACTTCCCAGAGGACGCTGGACTATATGCTACCACATTTCCTGGCACCTTTCTATCTTCATACTGCTGAGCAGTCACATAAACACAGATAAACATGCAAATTAATAGTGCTGTGATTTTTTTCATAAGGTCAATCTGTTTTAGGGTTTATTCTTGGGAATCTAGCTTTTGAAGAATACAATCGTTCCATGAGCTCTTCCTTCATAAGCTTGGCATCCCAAGGACGAGAAGAACTAAGATCGATTGATTCACTTGGGTCATAATTGAGATCGTATAATTCAAAGCGATCAGTATCAAAATAATAAATCAATTTTAAAGCGTCTTGACGTAATGCTGCTTGAGGCCGAGTCTGACTTGTTGCACCATCTTCAACCCCAATATCTACGAGCGCTTCATCGTATGCTTTGCCTTCTGGGTGATAGTAAGGGAAATACCAGAATAAGGATTTAAACCTGTCAATTTCACCCCCTAGCAATAAGGGCAGAATAGACTGTCCATCGAGTTCACTAATATCTATTTCTTCATCACCTGCTATATCCATAAAAGTGGGGAAAAAGTCGGTCTGAATTACCGGCACCTCTTTTATACTATTAGCTGCCACCACACCAGGCCAAGAAACCACCATAGGAATTCTAATTCCTGCTTCATAAAGATTCCACTTACTACCTCTGAATGGAGCGTGATGTGCGTAAGAAGGATGCCCCCCATTGTCAGAAGTAAAAATTACCATAGTTTTCTCTCTAAGTCCTGATTCATCAAGTGCATCTAATACCTGACCTACATAATGATCCAATAATTCTATGTTTGCGGCATAACGAATCATCTCATCACTGAGCTCACCCTTTGATTTGGCTCTGTATTTATCTTCTATCCATTGCATCCCTTTCAAATGTGGGGTATGAACATAATAATGGCTTACCATTAAAAAGAAAGGATCATTATGCTCTTTCTTGATGAAACTTACTGCTTCATTAGTAAGTAAGTCATTTGGATATTCTCCATAATTTAGTTCAGGTGAAAACTGAATTCCATTATATGGGTGGGATCCAAAGGTTTCCTTAGCTGTGTCAAAGCCCTGCTGTGCTGGCCCATGAGTAAGACTCCAACCTTTATAGACTTTATGGTGTGTTGCTACGTGCCATTTCCCCACCAAACCAGTTTCATACCCTAGCTCTTTAAGCCCCTCTGCTATAGTCACTTCTTCTAATGGAAGATTAAGTGTGATTGGTGGAGAGATTAGTTTTTTATTCTCGAACAGTGCAATCCATTTTTCATCATCCCAATCCAAGGTGTCTTTTTCAAACTTGGTTACAAATTCAAATCCAAGTCTGGCTGGAGATTTCCCCGTTAAAAGTGCCGCCCTTGCAGGGGAACATAGAGGTGCGGATGAATATGCATTGGTAAAGCTCATCCCCGATTTGATTAATAGGTCAATATTAGGGGTCTCGGCAATAGATTTTCCTTGACCCCCAGGAAACGACGCTATATCACCATAACCTAAATCGTCGACATAAATTAAAAGGATATTTGGCTTAATATACTCTTCTTGTACAAACTCACTTTTGCCCTTGACACCTAAGTAGGTGCCAAGGAAACAAAAGGTCAGAAGAATCAATTTACCCAATCTATCAAGTAATTTAATATCCTTCATTTTGAATTAATACAGGGTTTGAATCAATTGCTTGCTGTGGAATTGGCAAGAGAGTTCGAAAACCCTGTGCATTGGAGATCCCTCTTTTTTGGGCATCGCTAATCAATACGCCCATACGAATCATATCCAATCGCCTTGTTGCCTCAGAGTAAAATTCCCAACCTCTTTCTTTCAAAATATGCTCGCGAAGAGATTCTTTTGACGGGAAATTTGATAATGCTAATGGAGAATCGTTCAGTCCAGCCCGTTCTCTAACTTGATTAATTAAATTTAAAGCTTCTTCGTTTGGTCCTGAAATCTCATTTAATGCTTCTGCTTTTGCTAACAGGATGTCAGCATATCGAATGACAGGTATATCCGTCCCATGCGCCTGTTGTATTGCATTTGGATCAGGCCAATATTTGAAAGATCTGGTATTATCATCCCCTAACAATTGAATAGTATCACCTGCTTTATTAATAAAAGAGGTAATAATTAAATCTTTTCGCTTATCATCTTCAGAAAATGTGTTATAAAACTGATCCCTCATCCTATATTCTGAAGCGAAAACCACCCAATTAGATTGAAATTCAAGTCCAGATACAGGATCCTTTTGAAAACCTACTGGAAATGCACCATTCATCCAATCATTAGCAGAAGATCTAGTAGCATCAGCATAAGCCGGTCTCACCCATATCATTTCTGAATTTCTTTCATTCTCTACCTTGAACATTTGCTGATATACAGGATAAAGGGAATAGTAGCCCAGAGCAACAAGCTGATTAGTGTAATCAACAACTTTTTGCCAATTCTTTTCTTGAAGATAAAACTTGCTTAAAAATGCTAAAGCAGCCCCCTTATTCGCTCTTCCAAACTCATCTTCCGACCCAGGCTGTGGAAGAAAATTTAGTCCAAACAGAAGATCTTCCTCAATAAACAACTTCATCTCATCAATTGAAGGTCGACTAACCTCCAACTCATCAGTAGTACTTCGCCGAATTGGAACAGGTCCAAATGAGTTATAAAGTTTGATATAACTTATTGCTCTTATAAAACGAGCTTCTGCACTATATTCATTTTTCTTTTGATCTGATAACTTTAAATTATTTATATTTTCCAATATAATATTGGCGTTTCTTATAGCTCTATAGTTTGGAGCCCATAGATCACTAAACAATATTCCTAGTCCAGGATCTAAAGTAAAATTAATAAACTGAACTGCAGTTCCATTTTCTCCTCCGCCTGTTTGCCACATCAAATCAGTTTGCCATTCTTCCATGGCAATTACAGCTTTAGAGCTCGCTCCACTCATATTTGCTGTGTGAGCATAAGCTGAATAGAGCACATTTTTAATCCCCTCTTCAGTAGTAAGTAGGTTATCTGGAGCAAGTTGAGAATATACTGGCTCATCAAGCATATCTACACAGGATGTCATATTAAACGCCAACATCACAACTATCAAATTTTTAATATATATCGTTTTCATAGTAGGCCTGATTAAAATTGTAAAATAACTCCACCCATAAAGGTTCTAGCAATAGGATAGGCATTAAAGTCTATTCTAAGATTTGCTCCACCATTGGGGTTAACCGCAGGATCTAAACCACTGTAACTAGTCCAGGTTGCCAAATTCTGCCCTGTAACATACACCTTAGCAGAATTGATAAGTTTCGATTTCACATTTAAATTATAACTTAATCTGACTGTGTTTAATCGTACATAAGAGGCATCTTCTACCGTGTAGCTATTAACTGATTTCTGACCTTGTCCTAATGGATTTATAAAGGAAGGATATACATTAGAAGGATTTTCAGCAGTCCATCTATTTTGCATGGGTTCTGCTAATTTATTTCTCCGGAAACTAATTGGAAAATAGGTTTCAGCCAAGTTCCCATTATACATCTGCAATCCCTCCTGTCCTTCAAAAAATGCATACAATTCAAACCCTTTATAAGTCAATGTATTTCCAATTGACCAAATAAATTTTGGAAATGAATTACCCAGAATTACTCTGTCATCTGAATTAACTACTCCATTACCATCTACATCTCTGTATTTAAAGTCTCCTGGGGCCACATTATCATTCGTAAGATCAAAATCATCTACTTCTTGCCAAATCCCAAGGATTTCATAACCATAGAAACTATTGAGAGGAAGCCCCTCTTCTATTACAGATATTTGATTGGAAAACCCTGCACTACCAGTGACAATTCTAGGAATACCTCCTAAGTCAGTAACTTCATTTTCTATCGCATTAAAGAGGAGATTTGTGGTCCATTTGAAACTGTTACTATTTATATTGGTAGAAGTCAATCCAAATTCAAATCCCGAATTTTGAACACTTCCTACATTTCGAGTCTGAGTAGTAAATCCAGTTTCTGTAGGTATAGGGAGATTCAACAACATATTAAATGTGTTTTTCTTGTAATAGTCTATGCTACCCTGAAGCCTATCCTGAAAAAAACCATAGTCAATTCCGACATTAAATTGCTCGGTCGTCTCCCAAACCAAATCTTCATTACCTATACGTGTAGGGTCTAACGTTTTGACTTGTTTATCATCCATTACTGCAATTGGACCATTGCCGAAAGTTGTAATTGCTTGATAATTCCCAATCTCCTGATTACCAGTTCTACCCCAGCTGGTTCTCAATTTCAATGTACTTACCGTTTCTTCAATACCGGAGAAGAAAGCTTCCTCATTAATCTTCCAACCTGCTGCGATTGAAGGGAAATAACCAAACCTGTTATTAGCACCAAATCGAGAGGAACCATCTGCTCGAATACTAGCAGTTAATAAATATTTATTCTTATAAATATAATTCACCCTTCCTAAATAAGATAAAAGTTGGTTAGAGGATCTAGAATTTGACAACGTATAAAGAAGCGGATCCCCCAGGCTTAAGTTATTGGTTTTAAGAACATCAGAAGGAAAACCTCTGGCAGTCCCATTGAAATTAGTTGAAACAAATCTTTGTGTTGTTGCCCCAAAAACACTACTAATGGAGTGTTCTCCTACAACCTTATTATAATTTAGTAATCCTTCAAAAAGATAATTACTTCTACTACCTGTTAAAACTGAGGCTATCCCTCCATTTGCAGAACCATCTATTGTAGATCTATCCACAAAAGTGTCACGTTGCTGGCTATTTATATCCCCACCCAAATTCACTCGAAAGGACAATTCTTTGGTTAAGAAATATTGCATATAAAAAGTACCAAATGTCCTATATCCGTTGGATGAACTTGTCTTTCCATTGATTAAAGCCAAAGGGCTATCCATGGTCATAAATGATGAACGATTATATGATCCATCTGCATTGTATGGGCTGATAGTAGGGTCGTAATTATAAGCAGAGTACAAGACTCCAGCCCCTTCATTTATGCTAAAACCTGAAGGGAAATACGTATCCTTTGTGTAAGTACTGTTTAGTGCTGTACCTAGTACAAATTTATCTGTAACCTTATGTTCAAGGTTAAGCCTAAACCCAAACCTCTCGTAAGAAGAGTTTTTGACAACTCCATCTTGATCAAAATAATTTAAACCGGCATAGAATTGTGTTTTGTCATTCCCTCCTGTGAAGGAAAGATTATGACTTTGAACCAACGCATTATCTTGATAAACCTGATCTTGCCAATTTGTGCCAGCTCCCTGCAAATCGTTGACTCTTTCACTCTCAGAACCACCTCCGTCTTCAATAATACTATTCAATATGCTTTGATATTCGGTTGGGTTTAAAACATCTAGCTTTTTGGCAACATTTTGAACTCCTAAATAAAAATCATAATTAGTTTTTAACGCACCAGTAGAACCTTTTTTGGTTGTTATTAATATTACACCATTAGCTCCTCTTGCTCCATAGATAGCTGTGGAAGAAGCATCTTTTAGTACCTCAATAGATTCTATGTCTCCTGGATTTAAGGATGATAGTGGATTTCTAGATGTTTTTTGATCAAAATTAGATCCAGAGCCCGAAACGGCCAAGGAATTATCCATAGGTAAGCCATCTATCACATATAGTGGAGACGTTCCAGAATTGACAGAGCCAACTCCCCTGATGTTTACTGAGATCGCCCCTCCAGGTTCTGCACTATTTTGAACCACCTGAACTCCAGGTATTTTTCCAGCTAACAATTGTTCAGCCGAGGTAATTACCCCTGCGTTAAAATCCTCCTTTTTAAGTACACCAACAGATCCTGTTAAATCACTCTTCTTAACCGTACCATAACCTACTACTACGACTTCATCAAGCGCACTAATATCCTCAGATAATATTATGTCAATAATGGAACGAGAACCCACTTCAGCTTCCTGATTTTCAAATCCTATCATGGAAAAAACTAGTGTAGAGCTTCCATCTGTTACATTAATTGAATAGTTGCCATCAAGATCGGTAACAGTACCTACCGTAGTGCCTTTCAACAAAATATTTACACCCGGTAATCCCAAAGGATCATCTCCTGTTGTCACCGTTCCTTTTACATTGCGTTGTTGCGCATAAGTAACATTCGATAGCACCATTGCTACAAAGAGCAGTAGTAATACAAATGAACACCTCCTAAAATAAGGTAGTCTTACATTCATGTTAATATGGTTTTGGGGTTAGCATTAATTGATTTTCAATTATTAGCAGCATGATAATTTATTAAGCAGTTTTATATGCCGCTTAGTATAGGCATAGTCTACTTGACTACAGTAAGTCTTATACCAGACCTTCATTTGATTTTTTGAAAATGAGGCAATTCATTCAAAATGGTTTCCGATTAATTTAGTAACTGTATAACTAAATTAATATTAAATAAATATAGAGTTATTAAACTCTTCTTGGATAGACTCACTTTTGTTTCCTTGACACCTAAGAAGGTGCCAAGGAAACAAAAGGTCAGAAGAATCAATTTACCCAATCTATCAAGTAATTTAATATCCTTCATTTTGAGTAAGCAGTGGATTCGCATCCATTGTAGCAAATGGGATTGGATATAATCTATGAAAGGGTTTAGCGTTGGTTGCCCCTCTAGCATGTGCAAACTCTATTAACTTATCCATTCGGATCAAATCCAGTCGTCTTTTTCCTTCGGAATAAAACTCCCAGCCTCTTTCGTCCAAAACTTGCATTCTAAGCTCTTCCTTAGAAGCAAAATCACTAAGTTTCAATGAAGTATCAATTCCAGCACGAGCTCTGATTCTATTGATTAGATCAACTGATTCTTGATTAGGTCCATTCAACTCATTAAGTGCTTCCGCTCTATTCAGTAAAACCTCAGCAAATCTAATTTCAGGTATATCATTACCAAAAGAAGCATTCACCCCTTCTGGATCGGGCCAATATTTAAAGGAGCGAGTATTATCCACTTCATCCAATAGTGAAATTAAGTTACCATCTGTATTGATGTATTCGTGTAAGATCAGGTCTCTTCTCTTATCGTTATCATCAAAAGAAAAGTAAAACTTATCTCTGATTCTGGATTCATTTGGCCAATTTCTCCAGGCATTTGAGTACTGCAACCCAGTTCTAGGATCACTTGCAAAACCTATAGGAAAAGCCGTATTCATCCAACTGTTAGAAGCTTGTCTGTCAGCACTTGTTTTTGCTGGACGAACCCAGATATATTCACTGTTTCGTTCGTTTTCCACTTTAAACAAATCTTCATACACTGGAAACAAATCATAATTCCATTGATCCATGATTTGCTTTGCAAAGTCAGCGGATTTTTGCCAATCCTTATTATTTAAGTAGAAGTTGGACAACCAACCCTGTGCTGCCGCTTTATGAGCTCTAGCATAATTAGCTTCTTGTCCAGGAGCAGGTAAATCTGCTAAGGCAGCGATCAATTCTGTTTCAATGAAGTTGGAAAGTTCTTCGGTTGAAGCTCTTGGTAATTGTACCTCATCTTCAGTAGATTTCCTTAAAGGAACCGGTCCAAATTTCCAGTACAATTTAATGTAGCAGGTAGCTCTAATAAACCTAGCTTCTGCTCTATAAACTGATTTTAGGCTTTCAGAAACTTCTAATTGATCCAAATTCTCCAATACTAAATTTGCATTTCTAATGGCTCTGTAAGGATAATCCCAACTTTCACCTTGCAACAGACCAATTGACGCATCCCATGTGAAGTTAATGTACTGCAGTGCAGTTGCATTGACTCCATCTCCGGATTGATAAGCAAAATCAGTGATCCACTCATCAGCAGCGAAAACATAGATTGAATTATTGGAAACCATGTTGGAAGCATTCGCATAAGCAGCTCCCATTAATGACTCTATTCCTTCCTTTGTTTTTAGGAAATTCTCCGGTGCTAACTGAGAAAAGGGCTTTTCTTCCAAGTAATCTGAGCACCCTACTGTCAACAATGTGGTCATCGTAACAGCAAAATATTTATATATATTCTTGATTTTCATGATTTCAATAAATTATAGTGTGAAACTGATTCCTGCCAAAAATGTCCTTGACACTGGAAATGCATTCCAATCAATTCTAAAATTGGCACCACCATTAGGGTTAATCGCTGGATCCATACCACTATAATTAGTGATGGTGAATAAATTCTGGCCAGTTAAGTTGATGGTAGCTGCACTAAAAATTCCACTTTTAGCTGGAAAATGATAGCTAAGCTTAACTGTATTAAGTCTCAAATAAGATGCGTCTTCCACAGTGATACTGTTCACACGTTTTTCACCCTGACTACTTGTATTTACAAAAGATGGATATTCGTTAGAAGGGTTTTCAGGTGTCCATCTGTTTAACAGAGGTTCTGCATACCTGTTTCTTCTAACACCGGCTGGAAAGTATGTATCGATTAACCCATTATTGAGCATTTTCGCACCTTCCACTCCTTCAATAAAGACATAAAGATCAAACCCTTTGTAGCTTACTGTATTGCCTACAGACCAGATAAATTTTGGAAAGGAATTGCCAAGTATTGTCCTATCCTCAGTGTTGACTTTACCATCCCCATTTATATCTCTATATTTTATGTCACCAGGCTTGACATTATCCAGCGTAGAACTAAAATCATCACCAGTCTGCCAGATACCTAGCACTTCGTATCCATAGAATGATTCCAGAGGAATTCCTTCCTCAATGATTGCGATTTGACTAGTCGCTCCAGCACTACCAGTAACAATTCTTTCAATTCCACCTAAATCAGTAACCTCATTTTTTAAGGTAGTGAATATCAGATTTGTGGTCCATCTGATTTTTCCTGAATTTATATTCCTTGAAGTCAAAGCGAATTCAAATCCTGAATTTTTAATCCCACCAACATTGGTCAGTTGTGAAGTAAATCCTGTAGATCTTGGAATAGGTAATGACAATAGCATGTCTGACGTATTTTTCACGTACCAATCCATACTTCCATAAAGCCTATCTCCCCACAAACCATAATCAATACCAAAATCTAACTGCTCTGTAGTTTCCCACTTAAGATCTGGATTGGCAATTCTAGCAGGCTGAGTGGATGAACGTTGCTGGTCGTCATAAACTACCGTTGGCCCGCCGCTAAAAGTACTTATTGACTGATAATTACCTATTTCTTGGTTACCAGTTCTACCCCAGCTAGCTCTTAATTTTAGCGTACTGACAGTTTTTTCTAGGCTTGAGAAGAAATCCTCTTCATTAATTTTCCAGCCAGCAGCAACGGAAGGGAAATAGCCGAATTTGTTATTCTCTCCAAATCTTGAAGATCCATCTGCTCTAATTGAACCAGTTAAAAGATACTTGCTATTGAATGTATAGTTTAATCTAGCCAAGTAAGAAAGTATGGTATTATCTACTTTAGAACTTCCTATAACATTAAGGTTTGGATTTCCTAGGTCGAGATTATAAGTCTCTGTTGCATCCGAAGGAAAGCCTCTACCCTCAGAGGAAAATCTATTTGAAATAAACTTCTGAGTAGTCACACCTGCTACTGCATTAAAAGAGTGTTTATCAAAGGTTTTCTTATAATTAAACAGACCTTCTACAAGATAATTAGATGCTGTTCCATGCAAAATAGTTGCTATACCACCTGCTGCTAATCCATCAATAGTTGTTCTATCTATATAATAATCACGTTGCTGATTACTGACATCTCCACCAAGATTCAATCTGAATGAAAACTCAGGTGTGAAAAAATATTCACCATAGATAGAACCAAAGGTTCTATAAGTATTACCTATCCCTCTTTTCCCATTTGCAAGGGCAACTGGATTATCCACATTGATGTGTTGTGAAATCACATAATCACCATCTGCGTTTCTGACATTTAAGGTAGGATCCATCTGCATCGCTGCAAAGACCACACCTGCATGTTCATTAAGTTGAAACCCACCAGGGGTGAACTGATCTTTAGAATAATTTGAACTCAAATTAATTCCTGTGTGGAATTTTTCATCGACCTTATGATCAAGATTAAACCTCAATCCATATCGCTCAAATGATGAATTCATCACTAAACCATCTTGGTTAAAGTAATTTAGTGAGATCAAATAACTGGTATTTTCATTTCCCCCCGACATGGAAAGATTGTGGCTTTGAATGCCAGCATTCGGATTATATACTTCGTCCAACCAATCTGTACCATCTCCCTGAAAATCAGAAACCTTATCAGTACTAGACCCACCACCAGATTCTATAATACTGTTAATGATTGTTTTGTATTCGTCAGCATCTAAAAGATTAATTTTATTTGCAACGTTTTGTACACCTGCATAACCATCATAGGAAACTTTCATTTTCCCTTTTTTGCCATTTCTGGTAGTAATTAATATTACTCCATTAGCGCCTCTGGCTCCATAAATTGCCGTTGCAGAAGCATCTTTCAAAACTTCTATTGATTCAATATCTGCTGGATTTATGGAACTCAATGGAGATCGTTCCGTTCTAGGTGCTGGAAATCTCTCACCAGCTCCAGAAACTGCTGAACTGTTACTAAAAGGAAGCCCATCAATTACATAAAGTGGAGAAGTTCCTGAATTTATGGAACCAACACCACGTATGTTTATAGACATCCCTCCCCCTGGTTCTGCACTGTTCTGGACAACTTGAACACCAGCCATTTTTCCAGCTAAAAGTTGCTCAGGGCTTGAAATTGCTCCTTGGTTAAAATCTTCTTTTTTCAAAGCTGAAACAGATCCTGTTAAGTCACTTTTCTTTACAGTACCATATCCCACAACAACAACTTCATCGAGTGCGCTGATGTCCTCCGATAAGGTAATATCAATAATAGTTCTGCTTCCGACTTCAGCTTCCTGCTTTTCAAATCCAATCATTGAAAAAACCAATATCCCATTACCATTAGGAACATTAATTGAATAGTTACCATCAATATCGGTAACTGTACCTACTGTTGTGCCCTTTAGCAAAACATTCACTCCTGGAAGCCCCATAGGATCATCCGCTGTAATCACCGTTCCTTTGACGGTGCTCTGTTGTGCATAGGAAACATTCGATAATACCATTACTCCAATGAGCAGTAGTAATACAAATGAACACTTCCTAAAATAAGGTAGTCTTACATTCATTTTATTTAGGGTTTTGGGTTAGGTTAATTATTTAAAATCGCCACATATAAAGGTTTTTATGCCTAGGGTATTAAAAACTGTGGCTTTATGCTTAGCGGCACTATTTGCTGATTCTAAAGAGTCGGCATAGGCCACTTGAATATGGTTGGCCTTATGTCTAGCCATCATCTGATTCTTGGAAATCCCTGGTAGGACTGCATGCATGATAGGCCAAACCGGCGTTGTGTTATCCCATCTTCTTTGAGTTTCTTCCTCCGACAAAGCAACCACTTCACCAACACCTATATCACAGGAAAGAGAATCATTTTCAACATATATTCTGCTCCAAACTATATGACCTGGCTTACTTATGCCTTTCAAACTTCCGCCCCCTTTCTTGAAATACATTGGAGGTTGACGCTCACTACTTGCTCCGGTATATCCTCCAATAAAATGGGCAGGAGGTGCTGCTCCCGATATTAAAAACACCCAAACAAATTCAGGCTCACCATTGATGAGGTATTCCTCACCCCATCTGATATCATGGAGGGTAGTTTCTGGATCTAATCCAAGAGTCAACCAGAGCTTAGTGGTAATAAGCGCATCAATACCAGCACACTCGTCCACTTCATTGAAGTGTGGTAATACCGATTTAGGATAAAGCTCAATACCATCTGCATCAAAAACAGGCGGACGATCCATGTTATTCAATAGACCTTCTGCTAAATCACTTGCTGCTACTAAATCTTTCAAGCCTTGTTGGTACTGAATCCCTATGGTATCGCACCCATATTGAGCCGAAATTCTCATTGCAGCGATATACATTCTACACTGCTCAAGTGTCTGTTCTTTGGTAAGCTCTATAGCTGGATTAGTGCCCCAGTTGAATGTCATTCCTTTCTCAAGAAGCCAGTTCAAAACCGATTGAGCTTCTGATTGACCAACGCTCAACATTTCTGCATAAAGTGCAGACTGACTTAGTCTTTCTTTAAAGATCCCGAGTTTATTCAATAGTTTATCTGGTACTATGGCATTGAACATGCCCATACACCCTTCATCGAAGACACCCATTATGGCTTTATTTTTCAAAAAGTCTCGGGTGAAATCCTTAGCAGAAACTCTAATTGAGTCCGATATCTCTATTGAATCAAAATACTGAACATGTGAGTCATCATGTTGGATAACTCCTGTCTTAAGCCATTCGGCTAATTTTTCCTTAAAAAAATCATCTTGAAAATCATTACTCCATAGCGTACTATAAGTAGCCTCTGCTTTTGTTAATGATCCATTCAGATTCAACATCCCTACTAATCCTGAAGACATTCCTTCCCAGTTTGCCAAAGTCAAAATCGGACCCTTATGCGTCATTAATCCAGGCAATACGTGATGTGTGTACTGCCAAACACTTTCTGCAACTATGATAGGTAATGTCGGATCAAGAGATTTAAAAACTTCCATCCCCATCTTTTGAGAATCAATAAAACCATGCTTCTTTGAAGAGTCATAGCTGTGTCCACGGAGAACTTGATAACCGAATTCATTAAGTGTGGTTTCAAGCTGCTTTTCCATTTTTTCTTGGAATTTCCAGCCAACCTGATTGGCATCTAAACGTAGATCACCACTGGTAACTAATAAAATTTTTTTTCTAACGTACATCTGCTAACTCGTGGGTTTATTGAATGAACATGTACAAATATGAGAGAAATCTATACGGTCAAATTATTAAATTCAGGCAAAAAATTATACTATCCTGTCAATCTCCTTAATTAAATATGGTTTTTACATCGATTGCACTGATATTCATTCGATAAATCATACAAAAAGTCAGTATCACACATTTAAAATTAAATCAAACAGTAAAATGAATTAAGAAAAGCATATGAAACCTCATTTTCACAAAGTACCCAGTAGTTCAGACAGTTCTTATAGCTTTAGATATGACAAAAAACCAAATTTTGGCACACTGTGGCACTTCCACCCAGAATTAGAACTGCATTACATTATCAAAGGTGAAGGCACCCAATACATAGGTGATACGGTCAGTAGTTTTTCCGATGGGGATTTAATCTTACTAGGTGAAAACCTACCCCATACCTGGCGATGTACGGACAGGTATTTTCAAGCAAATCCTGCTATAGAAGTGGAAGCCTTTGTACTTCAATTTTTACCTACCTGTTTTGGAAGAAATTTCCTAGACTTACCAGAAGCTTTATCAATCACGTCGCTATTTGAAACTGCAAAAAAAGGCATGATAATACAGGGACAGACTAAAGCCAGAATAATAGAAGCATTGCATGAATTAAAAAACTCGTCTAATTTAAAACGCATTATTCTACTGCTTGAGATTTTAGAAATATTGAGCACGTCTACAGACTATAAATCCATTTCTCCCGGATATGCCAATAGTCATCTGGTCAATATTTCAGAGATGCATCGACTAGAAAAAATTTACTCTTACGTATTAGCTCATTATCGTGAAGAAATTAGTTTAGAGAAGATTTCTTCCATCGCCAATCTTAGCTTGTCGAGTTTTTCTCGATATTTTAAAAAAATGACAAATAAGACATTTTTTGAATTCCTAATTGAGATCCGAATATCCAATGTGTGCCGAGCTTTACTAGAAGATAAATTGCCCATTGAGGTTATCTGCTTTGAATGCGGTTTTAACAATGTTTCTAATTTTTACAGGCATTTTAAAAATGTCACGGGAATGACTCCTTTTGCTTATAAGAAACAGTATTTGTCTTAAATCCTCCTAAAGAAATAGACCATTACTTATTGTACCTATATACCACTATTATTGATTATATATAGAGGTACCTTGTAAAGCCAAGGGTGTTTAATGAAAATTCTATCTGCTGACGAGCGGATGTTCAGGATGGACACCTAATCCTGCTACATATTACACCTCCGAAAACATCATGGGTCCTTACACTAAGCATGGCAACCCATTTATTGGCGATGCAGGCAACAACTCTTTCAATTCCCAGCCTTGCTTTATATTTAAAATACCAGGTTACAAAGACGCCTATCTCTACATGGGTGACCGATGGAATGGAAGTGGTAAGCCTGAGTCAGAATATGTATTTCTTCCTATCACCATCACAGAAAAAGGTGAAATGGAAATTCACTGGTACAATGAATGGAATCTGAGCATGTTTACTCCCGATAAAAGGAAGTAAGTATTGCTTAACAGAGTCAATCTGAAAGCACAAATTACACGTAACTGGTACCAAATCTCACCAAATTTAAAGAGATGATTACCCTATTGACTCCACAGAAATAACTAGCTTACTAAAGCAAATTAAAAACCTATTAGCATGAAGATCTATCTTTCCTCACTCCTACTCCTTGTGTTGTTTTACAATTCCGCTTGTTCACAAGACAAATCTCCTAACTCACCTAGTCGAAAGTTTACCGTTGAGGAAGCTTTTCCAAAGCTTTCTTTCACCAGACCAGTGGATTTTCAACATGCAGCCGACAACTCAAATCGAGTGTTTGTGGTGGAACAACGAGGCGTTATTTCAGTTTTACAAAATGAGACTGGAGCTTCTACGAAAACTGATTTCCTAGCTATTGAAAGTAAAGTAGATGATTCTGGAAATGAGGAAGGGTTATTAGGTTTGGCATTTCATCCTGACTATAAAAGCAATGGTTTTTTCTATGTAAACTATACCGCGGCCAATCCTGATCGGACGGTCATTTCCCGTTTTTCTGTCTCCTCTTCAAACCCAAATCAGGCAGATGCAGCAAGTGAACTTGTTCTATTAGAGTATGGTCAGCCATATGGCAACCATAATGGAGGCCAAATTTCATTTGGTCCGGATGGGTACCTTTATATAGCGGTAGGTGATGGAGGAAATGGCGGAGACCCAAAAGGAAATGGACAAAACAGAAGTACCTTATTGGGAAGCATTCTCAGAATAGATGTAAATCAAAAAAATGGATCAATCAACTATTCAATCCCTGATGACAATCCATTTGCAAACAATAACAATGGCTACAGAGAGGAGATTTATGCCTACGGCTTGCGCAATCCTTGGAGATTTAGCTTTGACTCAGCCAATGGACAACTATGGGTTGGAGATGTAGGTCAAAATAAGTACGAAGAGATAGATATCGTCAAGAAAGGCGGGAATTATGGATGGAATACCATGGAAGGTTTCCACTGTTATAATTCCCCGGATTGTGATAAAAATGGACTGGAATTACCTGTTTGGGAATACGATCGTTCTCAGGGAGATATTTCCATCACAGGAGGTTTTGTTTATCATGGCACTGCTCACCAAGAATTGGAAGGATTGTATATCTATGCAGATTATGTGTCAGGCAGAATCTGGAGTTTGGATACCAGCAACCCTCAAAAACCTATAAACACCGAATTATTGAATGCAGATTTCCCCATCTCCTCTTTTGGTGTGGACCAAAATCAGGAGTTATATATCTGTGGATTTGATGATAAAATATATAAGCTCAGCTACGAATAAAACTCATATACCAATTAAACTATATCATCATTGAAGCTACCAGAGTGCAATCTGCTACCACTTCTTAGAATCAGGTAACCTCCCGCTATGCCAAGCGCTATTTTAAGCGCTACATTTCGCTTACTCACTGCTAGCGACAAAACATAAGCTCCTGATACTAAAGAAGTCAAGCCTTCTGAAAAATGTGTGGCTTTCTTCAAACCATACATGACATTATTTTTTTCGTGTTTCATAGTGCTGTGTTTTAATGTTAAAACTGATCACAAATAGTTCTATTTATATTTTCTCAACAAGCGATATCCCCTGTTGATATTTGAAAGTTGACAGGAGATTTTACACTAGGACGGATTTCTATTTTCAATCCTTTTGCAGCGAAAAGACTACGAAGGGTGCGCTCGTAAAACTTAGTACTCGAACTCCACAGATCCTCTTCTTCCTTGTCAATTTCTACGCATTCAATATTTTGAAGAAACTGAGAAGAAATCAATTTAGTAATCCACTCAAAATCAATAGTCTGTATTCTCCCTAGGCTTACTTTTTTACCCAGATGCTTAGCCCAAGTAGTAACAAACACAATGTCTTCTGCAAAAATATTCTCAGCATAATCTTGATTTGATCTATTTTCCGGATTTCTCCATAGTTCAAGTAGTGTAAAGTGCTGCCCATGTTTGTGAATGAAGTACTCCACTATTTCCAGTAAAGAATGTTTTTTGCAAGCTGAACGACGGGATGCCTTCGAAAAATTATCAAAGCACAGTTCCAGTTCGAAACTCTCGGCCAAACTAGGCACAAGCCAATCATACCATTTCAGTCCTCTTTTGGTATTGAATTCTGCGCAATCTATCCCTAATCGTAGGGAGGTTATGCCTTCAGATTTAAGTCGGTCGACAGTACGCTTTAATTCGTTCTTACTTCTTACCGAGAACCACATCACTCCCTCCGTCATGGATTCCAAGTAAGAGGGGTCATTTACTGGAAGTGAATTTAATTTCATAAGACATGAATTTTGAATTGAATAATTTCTCAAGCCTACCTAACAACGTAAGCTTACTATACAATCATTTCAAAAATTCCTCCGAAAATAAAAACCACTCTACAGGCTCTTAAATAGCATTTCCAAATTTCCCCAAGATAAAATGAGAGACAAAATTTACTCAATCTGCGGAGGGGATTCATATCCTAATTTCAAATCACAGCTCATTTAAATTAACTCCTACCCCTTCACGAGCCTGTTTTTGAGATAGGAGCAGAGCAAAGTCAGCTCATCAGTTCTATCAAATCCATCTCCTGTTTATGACGCTGTATAGGTAGATCAAAAAGATCCAGAGATCACCCAAAGTAACTTGTAAACAACTTGATTTTTCCACGCTTTTTTTTGCACTTTTAATACCTGAATTCTCATACAAGTTTTTAGGTAACCCAGATTGAATATGATTGATATTGAGCGCTTAGACCATGTGCTGATCACCATTCCAACAAATACACGAGAAGAAGCACTGCGCTTTTACACCGAAACACTTGCTCTCAAAGAAATCCCTGGAAATCATCCTAATGGAGCCATTTGGGTAGCATTCGGTGACATCGAACTGCACATACGTGAAGAGGCTATTCATCAACACAATTCTGCGAGGCATGCCGCCATGGTGGTAAAAGACCTAGCCGGAGCAAAAGCTTTCTTGCAAAAAGAAAATGTAGAGATCAGTTATTCTTCTGTAATCGAAGGTCGTGAACGATGTTTTTTCAGAGATCCTTGGGGGAATAGATTTGAGCTGATAGAATACAATAAAGAAGTATAATGCCCGCTCCTTATAGCTCTGGACAAACTTAGTTTTACACCTTACACTTCCAAGTTTGAAAGGCTGATTAAAAAGTAAGCTTTTTCCGACAAGACCTAATTTTCAAAGGCAATCAATCAAATATTAGCACCATTTAAAATGATTCTTCTGCTTTAATCGCTTATTTTTTACTTTATTCGGGTTCTAAATAAACCCGAATCACACTTAATTACAGAAATTCTAAGTTTTAAATTCAAAGTATGAAATCGAGCGTAAAGCAAACTACACTCAAAAACATGAGTATCAAGTACGCGAGATTAATCCCAATTCCTTTCAGGAGTATCGGGATAACCTTTGAAAATCAATTATAATCATATGAAAGAAATAGTAGAAGCTATTAATGCAGTTGTTTGGAGCAATGCCCTGATTTTTCTTTGCTTGGCAGCCGGAGTATATTTCTCCTTTGCCACCAAATTCCTTCAAGTTACCTATCTAAAAGAAATGATTCAGCTCTTATTCAAGGGTGAATCATCTAAACGAGGAGTATCCTCATTTCAAGCTTTCGCAATTGCCATCTCTGGAAGAGTAGGGACAGGAAATATCGCAGGAGTAGCTACTGCCATAGCCATGGGAGGACCTGGAGCCATTTTCTGGATGTGGGTCATCGCATTCCTAGGTGCGTCCTCAGCATTTGTAGAATCCACCCTAGGCCAAATCTATAAGGAAGTCAATGACGGACAATACAGAGGAGGGCCGGCTTACTACATAGAAAAAGGGATCGGCAAGAAATGGTACGCAATGCTTTTCGCCTTTGCGACTATTCTAGCGACAGCCATATTTATGCCGGGCGTACAAAGTAATAGTATTGCCTTGAGTATGGCCAATGCCTTTGATATTCCGGTGATGTACACTGGTATTTTGATCACCATACTGATGGGCTTGATCATTTTAGGAGGAGTCAAAAGAATCAGTAAAGTAGCCGAAGTGGTGATTCCATTTATGGCTGGTGCTTATATCCTGATGGCTGTCGTGATTATCTCAATCAACATTACAGAAGTGCCTTCAATCTTTGCTTTGATCTTCAAATCAGCATTCAACATGGAAGCTGCTTTCAGTGGAGTATTTGGTATGGCGATCGCTTGGGGAGTTAAAAGAGGAATTTATTCCAACGAAGCTGGACAGGGAACTGCACCACATGCAGCGGCTGCAGCTGAAGTAAGCCATCCAGTAAAACAAGGATTGGTTCAGTCATTTTCAGTGTATGTAGATACGCTGTTTGTATGTACCGCAACTGCCTTGATGATCCTATTTACAGGTCAATATAATGTCGAAAACCCAGATGGTGGATTTCTGGTTGAGAATCTTCCAGGGGTTGCTTATGGGCCAGAATTCACCCAATATGCCGTGGCGTCTCAATTCCCCACCCTTGGAGCAGGCTTTGTAGCGATTTCTTTGCTATTCTTTGCCTTTACTACGATCATGGCTTACTACTATATCGCAGAGACCAACTTGAGTTATTTGATCAGAAAGACCCACAACAAATGGGGAATCTGGGTACTAAGAATCGGTATTTTAGGAGCTACATTCTACGGAACGATCAAAACTGCCGAAATGGCCTGGACTATGGGCGATATCGGTGTAGGACTGATGGCTTGGCTGAACATTATAGCAATCATTCTTCTTCGTAAGCCAGCTTTCAAAGCATTGAAAGATTATCAGCGTCAGAAGAAAGAAGGTAAAGATCCAGTCTTCATCGCTAAGGATGCTGGGATTGATAATGCTGATTTCTGGGTTAAAAGAGATTAGTAAAATAACCGCGGAGGACACAATCAAATTCTCAAAAGGACATTTCTAGCCGGCAATTAACTTGTCGGCTTTTTTTGAAGAAAATATTGACCGATTTAATTAAACTTCGTAAATGAAGACTTTTACTAAATTAATGTTATTGTTTTTTCTATTTCTAATTGCTATAGGCGTTTGGATGCAAATTCAAGCTAAAGAAAAAGGCAAAAAACATTTCGAAGAGTTTAATTTAGCTGATATTAACACACAAATTCAGTCTGTCAGAATTGCCTATAAAGGGACTGAAATGAAGTTGATAGATAGAAGAGATTTTGTTTTTTATCCGATTACAGATGAGTATCTGAATGATGGCAATATATTTAGCTATACAGCTGCAAAGGGGGATTACGTTCAAAAGTCAGCATTTTCTGATACTCTTTTCCTAATCAAGGAAGATAAAAAGTTCGCATACCTTTTTGTGAAGTTTAATGAATAGCCTATTATTTAATTAAGATTATAAACATCTTAAAATTTAGTCAATCCAGAATCTATCCTTCTTACAAAAATGAAAACTCTAAAGACCCTAATCGCTTGCTTCTGCTTACTATTTCTGTTGGGATGCGAGGATGATTCAGATCCCTCTACTATCACTGTGGAAAGATACGTGGAGTTATTAAAACAAGGTAAATACGATGCTGACCAGTTGCCTGAGTTTTCTTCTAGTGACATACCAGCGCTTCTAACTTATAGAAATGAAATTCAGGTAATTAAAGACTTTCCTGTCAATACGCTTTCATCTTCTTTGACTTCGGAATGCACTTTAGGAATGTATGTCTTATGGACAATTGAATCTATTCGAGCACGTGCGATAAACTCTAAATACCTGTTTCATACCTACCCATCGCAAAATCCAGTGGTAGAAAATAAGGTGGATTTTGAATGGATAGAACAAAGCGATGCGGTTCTAGCAACTGTAGCTCAATCCTACTTTGACTGGTGGGAAAGTAATAAGAACAAAGACTTTGATAAGTTCAAAGAGATTGATCCACTGTCGAACACTGAATATCGCTGGCATTAATTCTCCTGATTTCATTAACAATCACTGGCCATCTACCCTCTTAAAATCAAACGCCAAACGAAAAAGTCAGACCTCCTTCTACTGATACTTCTTCCTATATTCTCTGGGAGTACAGCCATTGATTTTGAGGAAAGCTGCATTAAAGCGGCTGATGGAATTGAAGCCGCAGTCAAAAACGATGTCTGTGATGCTTTTGTCTGTTGATACCAACTGCCGCTGTGCGTGAGAGATTCTTTCCTCGGTGATGTATTCGCTAAGTGTACTTCCAAACGTCTTTTTGAATATTGAATTCGCATGATCAGGATGCAAACCAACCGCATGGCCTATATCCGATACTTTAATGGGGTCGAAATAATTCTGAGCGATGAAAATCGCAATCCGCTCTACCTGACTGATTTCATTGGATTGAAGTGAAGTATGTTCCTTTTTTTCAGAGGACAGATTACCAATAGACATTCTTCTCAATCGTGCATGGATTTCTAATAGCGCAACTTCAGGAGAACCACCTTCATTAATATCTTTCAGCCAATTGTTAATAAGAAATTCATCGTAGCTAGAATGATCTTCCGAAGCATCAAATAGCACTTCTCCTTTTAGCAGGCTGTCTACAAAAGGAGCAGAAAGCTTCCATTCTAAAAATACTGAGAATGGCACAGTACAAACGTAATAAGGATTATCGCTCTTGAAATCAATTATCTGATGAGGGATAAGCCCCCAGAAAATGGTTAGTTTTTTAGAAGGAACAGTTACTTTGTTTCCTTGAAAAAGATAGGTAATCCCACCTTTTGGGAAATAGTTTATTTCGATCTCATTATGTCGATCTGGCTTTCTCATCAGGCTCGGAGACCATATTTCACACGACAAACCATAAGGCTTAAACTCGTTTCTACTTTCATCAAAAGTAATTTCCATCTGGGATTCCAATAGGTTTATATAGAAATGTAGGTAGTTTTTCTGCTAATACGAGAATAAATTTACATTCGAATAGGTAAGATTGATTTTTTATCAGGTCATAAATAAGAAAACATAAAGAATGAAATCGAAAAGGCGAAGTATATCGGGTTTATTGGCATTACTGTTTTTTGCTTCCTTATTAAGTTGTAGCCAAGCCCAAGACAAGCCTCTTAAGCCGAGGGTATTGATCAGTTCAGATATAGGCGGGACAGATCCTGATGATTTCCAATCGATGATTCACTTGTTGATGTACGCAGATAAGTTCCAGATCGAAGGCTTGGTTTCATCGCCTTATGGAGAAGGTAATACCCAGAATTTTCAGGATATGATTGATTTGTATGAAAAAGATTACAGCCAACTCCTATCACATGCTCCTGAACTTCCTACTCCACAGTCTCTGAGAAAAATTACCAAGCAAGGCCAAAAAGATGCTGCTCCTTTCAAAGGATACACATCCCCTACTGAAGGATCAGAGTGGATAATTACATGTGCGAAAAAAGAAAGCAAACAACCGCTTTGGGTGCTAGTTTGGGGAGGAATCGAAGATCTTGCACAAGCCCTTCATGACGCTCCGGAAATCAAAGAAAATATCAGAGTCTACTGGATAGGTGGCCCCAATAAAAAGTGGAGTATCAATGCTTATTCTTATATAGCAGAACATCATCCAGACCTATGGATGATCGAGGCAAATGCGACCTATAGAGGCTGGTTTATGGACAATGATTCCCCGGAAGACCTCAAAGGAGAAGCTTTTTATGAAAATTACATTCAGGATCGAGGTGCTTTGGGTAAGGATTTCATCAACTATTATGAAGGCAACATTAAAATGGGCGACACACCTTCGCTTGTTTACCTAATGAACGGAGATCCCAACAACCCTACTGGAGGATGCTGGGGAGGAAGCTTTGAAAAGATCAGCAACAGTTCAAGAAATGTGTTCTTGGGTGGAAGTACTGCGAAAGATACTGTGGCGGCATATGCAACTATTGAATGGAGATTTGAAGGACCAGAAATAGCTATCTCAGCGGATTCTGTAGTATTTGAAATGGAAGTTCAAAATCAAACATGGCCTGGATATTATATTGGAAATGGAATTTATGGCGTGAAGTATTCCTCTAAAAAACCGGAAAAAGGATCATATAAAACTTCTAGTACTATACCTGAATTGAATGGACTGGAAGGAGCTTATATCAGCACGATTCCCTGGCCTGGAAAAGCCCGTCCAGATGATTATCAACTGGGCCCCAATTGGTACAGTGACCGATTAGATCCAGCACTTTTTATCGATGATCAGCAAGGGGCGAAAACCGTCTCAAAATACAGAAAGGAGTTTTTAATGGACTGGGCTGAGAGATGGAAATGGCTGGAAAAGTAATTTTGACTACTTCAAATTCAAAGAATTAATAATACACCCATTAGTATGAAAAAAATCATTTTAATTACCGCTTTGAGCATGTTCGCCTTTACTTTGGCATTTTCTCAGCAACTGGCATTTCCCACTGCTGAAGGTTATGGTAAATTTTCTAAAGGTGGTCGTGGAGGAGCGGTTTATGAAGTCACCAATTTGAATGATAGTGGTGAAGGAAGTTTGAGAGCTGCTGTCGATGCTTCGGAACCCAGGACTGTTGTCTTCAAAGTTTCTGGAACAATAGAACTGGAAAGTGCACTACGTATCAAAAACCCCTATATCACCATAGCTGGTCAAACAGCTCCAGGCGATGGTATTTGCATCAAAAAGAATCCCTTAGTGATCGATGCGGATCATGTGATTATCCGATATTTGAGAGTAAGACTTGGGAATGAATCCGGGGATGATACTGATGCTGTCTCTAGTAGATATAACAAGCATCTTATTTTAGATCATATTTCTGCCAGTTGGAGTGTCGATGAAACCATGTCAATTTATCATAATGATAGTATAACGGTACAATGGAGTATTATATCGGAGAGTATGCACGACTCAAATCATATAAAAGGAGCTCATGGCTTTGGAGGTATTTGGGGATCAAACTATAGTAGCTATCACCACAATCTTCTAGCACATCATGGTAGCCGAAATCCAAGAATGGCTTCAGGATCTGGCTACACTGATTACCGAAATAATGTAGTTTATAATTGGGGATACAACAGCACTTATGGTGGAGAAAACCAGCAAGTCAATAATCCAAAATTTGCATTTTCTACCATTAATATGGTCGCTAACTATTACAAGCCAGGACCTGCTACAGAACCCGGTGAGCTTCGGTATAGATTAGCCAACCCAAATATGCGGGATACAACAAGTGATTTTGGAAAATGGTATATCGCTAAAAATGTAATGGTAGGTAATGAAAAAGTGACTGCCAACAATTGGGACGGAGGGGTACAGCCTCAAGGTGGAGAAGCAAATTTGAAATATGTGAAGCTTGAAAAACCATGGGAAGCTATGCCCATAAACCAACAGTCAGCAGAAGAGGCATTTGACTTAGTGCTTGCGCAAGCCGGAGCAACTTTACCTAAGCGAGACGAAGTGGATACGAGGATAGTCCATGAGACAAAAGGTGGTTTTACAACTTACGAAGGAACAACCTATAGAAAAACCCAATCTTTAGCTGATCCCTCAAAAAAATCAGGGATAATAGATACCCAAAACGATGTAGGTGGCTGGCCTGAACTGAAAAGTTTACCTGCTCCAAAAGACACCGATCATGATGGAATGCCAGATGAATGGGAAAAAGCAAACAACCTAAATCCCCAAGATTCGGCTGACCGAAATCTGGTGAAAGATGGCTATACCATGTTAGAAAAGTATTTGAATTCAATCAAATAGGAGTACAGAATCAGCTAACCACATCCAAAAACAATTTATAATCTGCCCCATCAGGAAACACATAATTTTCAATTCATGAAAAAAGCAAGCCTCTCTCTTTTACTAATTTTAATTCTTTCATACAGCCTTTTTGCGCAGCAAGACACAAAGAAAGCTCCTCCAAAACCTCGAATGGTTGTCTTAACAGACGTATCCACTTGGGAAACTGATGATAGTGAATCTCTAGTCAGATTGCTCGTACATGCAGATTTGTATGAAATCGAAGGACTGATATTTACTACAGGTTGGAGTCTGGATAAAACACGGGATGATTTCATGGACTTGATTCATGATGCCATAAATGCCTATGAAAAGGACCTTCCAAACTTGCTCAAGCGATCAAATCAACAAGGCTTTCTGGCCGATGAATCACATCAACAAATAGGCTACTGGCCAAGTCCGGAGTATTTGCGAAGCATTACTGTCTTTGGAAGTAAAAACAGAGGCTTCAAATTCATTGGTGCAGATAATAATTCTCCCGGAAGTAAGCTGATCATCAAACTTGCGGATGAGGCGGATGAACGTGCGCTATGGATTACCGTTTGGGGCGGAGGAAATACTTTGGCTCAAGCTATCTGGAAGGTTCAACAGGAAAGAAGTGAAGCGGATTTGAAGGCCTTTCTTCACAAAATCCCAACCTATACGATTACCGATCAGGATAGAGATCAGAAAACTGATTTTGCCATTAGCTCACACCAATGGATGAGAAGGGAGTTTAAGGATGACCTACTTTTTATCTGGGATGAAGCCTCCTGGAAATATCAGAACGGAACGGGAAAAAGTAAGTGGGAAGAATATGCCGAACATATCCAAACGCATGGAAATTTAGGCAAAGTATATCCTAAATATAAATACGGTGTGGAAGGTGACACGCCAGCTTTTTTACACCTGATGCCCAATGGACTTAATGATCCGATGGTTCCAACTCAAGTGGGTTGGGGTGGTTATTTCGTGAAGGGAATCAGTGAAGACAAGGCAACGGATTCTTTCACCAACTTCCAATCTCCTGTCTACGATAAATCAAGAGAATACTCAGCGTACTTCTACCCTGCCACTTTCAACAATTTCGCAGCCAGAATGGACTGGGCAAACGAAGGAGAAGGAAACCGAAATCCAATAGTTGTCATCAATAAAAATGAGGGAATAGAACTTCTCCGCGTGCAGTCAAAGAAACGTGGAATTGTCATGCTTGATGCTTCCAAATCATATGACCTGGAAAATGACGAGCTCAGTTTCAAATGGTGGATTATACCTGAAGCGGGCAGCTATAAAGGCGAAGTAACCATACCAAACAGAGAGTCCAAGATTGTCAAATTTGATCTCCCAAAAGACTTCTCAGGAAAGACAATCCATTTGATCTGCGAAGTCACTGATAATGGTTCACCGAATTTGACCAGTTATCGAAGGATAATTATAGCCGGGAAATAGCATCGAAAGCCGACGATAATTCGTCGGATTTTTCGTTTTTAACCTTCTTATAGATAAGAAATTCTCCAAATCTGGCGCTGCTCCTTGAGATTTGAAATCTCATCTTTGTTTAAACCTGACTTAGAAACCATTACTTTCGGATTAGCAGCAGTTTCAAGACAGAAGGATAGTTGTGATTTAGAATTAAGCATGAAAGATTTAGCAGGGAAAACAGTACTGATCACAGGCGGAGCATCTGGCATTGGCAAAATAATGGTTCGCTTGATGCTGGAGCGCAAAGCCAAGGTGATTATTTGGGATATAAATCAAGCCAGCATTGATGCTACTATCTCGGATTTCAGAAACGGAGAAGCCATTTTTGGCTTTCAAGTAGATGTGTCTACTAGTGAACAAATCCATGAAACTGCCAACAAGGTAAAACAGCAAATTGGCATCGTTGACGTGCTAATAAATAATGCGGGGATCGTGGTTGGCAAATACTTCCATAAGCATTCCGACTCTGACATTACTGCTACAATGGCGATAAATACCAATGGGCCAATGCTTATTACAAAGGAGTTTCTGGGAGAAATGATGAATCAAAACTCTGGGCATATCTGCAACATAGCATCTTCCGGAGGTCTGGTCTCCAATCCCAAAATGTCAGTTTATGCAGCGAGCAAGTGGGCGCTGATTGGCTGGTCTGATAGTCTGCGTCTGGAAATGGAACAACTGAAAAAAGACATAAATATCACCACCATCATGCCCTATTACATCAATACAGGCATGTTTGACGGAGTGAAATCAAGGATTCCCATTCTCGAGCCGGAAGCTGCGGCACTTACGATAGTAAAGTCCATTGAGAGGAACAAAAAAATGGTGACGATTCCAGGATACATTTATCGTTTTACCCGTTTGGGCCAGGCAATGATGCCACTTGCTGTTTTTGATTGGTTCGCTGGCTCTGTGATGGGGATTTACAAAACGATGGAACACTTCGTAGGTCGAAAGAATTAAGATTCCAAAGAGCGAAGTTTCATAAATAGAATTCAGCCTTTCTTTAGTAGCACTTACACTATCAATCACTATAGTATAGTCATCTAGGTTTTCATCTATTAGTTATTTATATCCGTTCTTGCATCAATAAAAGACAATAGCGACTTAGCAAATGGTTAAAATTAGCAAATTCGGCACTTCAGTCATCGGTCTCCCGATAGCTATCGGAAGATCTTCCCGCCACCTACCCAAAGAAAATAAGGCACTTGACATAATTGACATAATTAGAATTTTTTTAATAAAATGATCATACTAATTGGAGCAGGCTTATCGGGTCTATTGACGGCTTACCGCCTAAAAAAGGAAGGAATTCCATTCAAAATCCTAGAGGCTAGAGCAAGAATTGGCGGAAGGATAAACACGGTAGTAGGATCAGACAATACACCTGTAGAAATGGGAGCAACTTGGTTTACGGACCAGCACCAGCATTTGCATGCACTCTTGAATGAGTTGAGAATTGGATATTTCGAGCAAAGCATGGCTGGTAGCGTACTCTTTCAGAACTCTCCAAACTTACCCGCAGAAGCTATACAAATTCCACCTCAGGCTCCTAGCTACAGAATCTCTGGAGGTACATCTCATCTGATCAATACGCTATATGCTGCGCTGGATAAAGAAGACATTTTACTAAGTCAAGAGGTGAAAGAGATCCACTTTCACCAAACTAGTGTAGAGGTGATGGCAAATGAAACCTTTGAAGCCAGCAAAATTGTATTGGCACTTCCTCCTAAAATATGGGCTCAGAAACTCTCTTTTTCCCCACCTCTTCCGAGCAATTTGATGGACACGGCCGTACTCACCCACACTTGGATGGAAGATTCCATTAAAGTTGCATTGAGTTATAAAGAGCCATTTTGGGAAAAACAAAAACTCTCCGGAATGCTATTCTGCAACACAGGACCCGTTACGGAGTTTTACGATCACAGCAATCATGAAAGATCCACTTTTGCCCTGTGTGGATTCATCAACTCCTACTTCAAGAGGATGACTTATGAGCAGCGAAAGGCTAGTGTCATCATGCAGTTGCAAAATGCTTTTGGAGTGGAAGCTACGAGTTTCTTGGATTACACAGAATGCGTCTGGAGCGAAGAGAAGCACACGTATGAATCCTCGGAACCTGAGCTTTTCCCTCATCAAAATAATGGAAACCCAATTTTCAAAAACACTTTTTACGATGATCGAATGATCATTTCAAGCTCAGAATCTGCGGCTCATTCTCCTGGCTATATGGACGGTGCAGTGTATGCTGGGAATGTAACAGCAAAAAAACTGATCGCTGCCAACTAGAATTTCAAAACGAATTTTTAAAAGCTGAGAGTTACTTGTCGGCTTTTTCATTTTTAGTTTGATGATTGATAAAAGAACTCAAATTCAAATTAACTTAGTTGCACCTTTTATGAACACTACTTGTTAACTCTTATCACTTAGAAAAAGAACTTATGTCAATCACAAAAGAATCAGAACTAATTGGAATGAAACGCATCTCAGAAGTGGTGGGAACTACACTAAAACTGATGAGAGAATACGCTAAAGTTGGAATGTCCACTAAGGAACTTGACGAATTTGGAGGCGGGATTCTGAAAAGTTATGGAGCCAAATCTGCTCCTTACGAAACCTATAAATTTCCCGGCTATTCTTGCATTAGCGTCAATGAAGAAGCTGCTCACGGAATACCTTCCAAGAAGAAGATTCTGAAAGAAGGAGATTTAATTAATATAGATGTGTCCGCTGAACTGAATGGTTTTTGGTCAGACAACGGTGGTTCTTTTGTACTTGGTAAGGATATTTATAATCACCAACCTCTTGTGGATGCTTCTAAAGACATACTTCACAAAGCTATAAGCGCGATTAAGGGCGGAGTAAAAATCGCTGACATTGGTTATTTGATAGAGACTGAAGCTAGAAAATCAGGTTTTAAGGTCATTAAAAACTTAGCCGGACATGGAGTTGGAAGGAGTTTACATGAAAAGCCAGAAGACATCTTAAACTATAGAGTCAGAAGCAACCGAGAGCGATTTAAGAAAAATACCACCGTCGCAATTGAGACTTTTATCTCAACCCATTCTACCATCGCTGTAGAGCAGAATGATGGCTGGACTCTGGTAGGAAACAAAGGTGGATTTGTCACTCAGCATGAACAGACAATTCTCATCACAGACGATGCGCCAGTGATTCTGACGAAAGCGAATGGGCTTTGGGATTAACAGGCTAAAAACCAGCCTGATCGAGAATTTACACATTTTGAATTCCTAAATATTTAAACTTTTTCTCCCAATGAATATTAAGAATGAAATCTCAAATCCTTTCTCTGGATTTCCAATCCTTTCAACATTGAGATTAGATTATCTAACCGGAATTCTTAAATTGGTCTTAGCGAAACCCAGAAGACCTGTGGACAATTGCGATATAGAGGGAAAAAGAACAAGGAATTACTCATCTACGAGTATTTCACCTAAACCACATCTATTTAATAATACGGTAAATAACAGGTATTTTACCTCAACCGATTCCTGAATTCACTGGGTGTCACGCCCAATACTTTTTTAACATAACGCGTAAAAAATGATCGACTTGAAAAATCCATCTTATAGGTTATCTCAGTAATGTTCAGCTGCTTTTCCTTCAAAAGAATAATTATTCTTTCCCTCACATAGCGTTGTATCCAGTCCGAAGCAGTAACTCCAGAGTTTTGTTTGCTTACAACATTCAAATATTTAGCGGTAATATTTAGCTGACTGGCATAAAACTGAACTTCACGCTCTTTCAAACAATATTCAGGAAGTAGATGCATAAATCTTTCATATAATGTGCCTGTTTGCAAGCTGCGTTTTCTACGCTCGTAAACTTTTGCAAACGTGTGCCACATTTCAAGAATAAAAAGTCGCATTTGAAGCTTCAAGGCTTCTTCATAAAAATGATGCTCCTGATCTTGAAACTTATCGTTCAGCAATTGAAAATTGGTTAGAACTCTTTGCCTGTCTTTTTTTTCATTTAATTGTTTTACAGGATATTGGCGGGAGTGCAGGCTGGCATCTATACTCCAACTTTGATCAGGGATGTTATCATTTAAAAAATCTTTTGCTACCAACAGGACAGTTGCTTTAAAGGCTTTCGAAAACGCCAAATCTTTCAATTGGCTTTCAGCGAACCAAAACAAAAATTCATTGCCTTTGCAGTTCATTTTTTGGTCATTAAACAAAAAAGAAATGCTCCCTTGGTGACAAAATAAATGTGTATGGTAAGTTTTATAAAAATCCTGAGGAAATCCCTTTTCCTTCGATATTTCAAACAGCATAATCCGAGGCCCAATTTCCTTTGTCTCTTTCAATTCAAGTAAGGTTTTTACAAAATAAGTGATATTTGACAATACTTGCGCAATTGGTGTAACAAATGCGACTCTCTCCTGCTATAGTTTTGTGTTATAATTAACTGAGCATTAATGAAACCCATTTCCTTTTCCATAAAAACCCTGATAGTAGTACTAATCGCTTTTCTAGTTGAGATTAATGTATGGGCGCAAGAAGGAACAGAAAAATTTCTTGATGATTTTAGAGGAACAGCAAGCGTTACCCAAAATGGAATTTCTTTAGTCCCCTCTTTTTCTTTGGGAAAGCCTGCCCTTTTATTCGATTTAAAATTAACAAGGGAAAAGTTAAGTTTTGAACCAGATATGCGCTTTTCGCTAGAGGGCAAACCATGGTCATTTATTTTCTGGTTTCGGTATAAGGCGATAGAAAACAAACGGTTTTCATTACGTCTTGGGGCTCATCCAGCCCTGAATTTCAGAACAGTTAATATTATCAGAAATAATCAACCCGAAGAGCTATTGGAAGCCCGACGGTACCTTGGAGCCGAAGTGGCGCCCACCTATAAGATTTCGGACAAAGTGGGGATCGGTGCATACTACCTATATGGACATGCTTTTGATGAAGGGGTAAAAAACACTCACTTTATGGTTTTGAATTCATACTTCAATAACCTTCATGTTTCGGAAAAACTATATTTTAATATATCACCCCAAGCCTACTATTTACTTACAGACGATTTAAAGGGTTTTTATTTTGTGGGCTTTGTCTCCTTGATAAAAAAAGATTTCCCCATTTCAGTTTCAGCTATCCTCAATAAGGCTATCGATACAGAGATAGTACCTGAAGATGATTTCACCTGGAATATTTCTCTGGTGTACAGCTTTGGTGGTAATAAGCGATTATCGAAACGAAAAATATGAGGAAGTTTTAAATAATGTAATTTGATAAAATGGATAGAGATCAACACCAAAATCAAAAAAACAGTCCTCTTCCGGCGAATAGGGACATATTTGAGCGGTTAAAGAAAGGTGAAATCATTCCTTCAAGCGACCCGCAAGCATATAGAATGCTTGAGGCTTCATTCGACACGAAAAAAATACTCGTACAGATGAACAACGCCAGCGACCCAAAAGAAATCAGGAATTTGTTGAGCCAAATTACAGGAAGTCAAATTGACGAAAGTGTTGCCGTTTTTACCCCCTTGTATATCAATTATGGGAAGCATACGAAAATAGGTAAGAACGTATTCATCAACTTCGATTGTGTTTTTTTGGACTTAGGAGGCATAACCATCGAGGATGGCGTATTGATAGCGCCCAAAGTCAGCTTACTCTCTGAGGGGCACCCTATTTCTCCGGATCAAAGACATTCGCTCATCCCAAAGCCTATTCATATTAAAAAGAATGCCTGGATTGGAGCCAATGCCACCATTTTGCAAGGAGTCACCATTGGCGAAAACTCGGTAGTTGCCGCAGGCTCAGTTGTTTCAAATGATGTCCCGGACAATGTAGTCGTGGGAGGTACCCCTGCAAAAATCATTAAAACGATTTAGTAATGAGCAGCCGAATGAAAACAATGACTTTTCTTTTGACAAGCCTTTTTTGTTTGGAATTGTTTACCTGTTATCAGGAAAATACGATTCTATCGAATGAACATCAAAATGAAGGCATACGGACAAAATGCAACTAAAAATCACTGTAGAAAAATCTACTTTTTCAGCAAGCTTCCAAAGCAATGCAACAGCAAATGCTTTTAAAAAAGCTTGCCTTTGACGCTAAGAATGATCGAATTGAACAATAACGAAAAACATGCTGATTTAGCGGAAAAATTGCCTGCGAATCCGTCAAATCCCGGCACCATACAAATTGGCGATTTGATGCTGTGTGGCTCAAATACAGTGGTGCTGTTCTACAAATCGTTTTCAACCTCTTACAATTATGCAAAGATTGGACACATCCATGATCCCAAAGGACTTGAAGAAGCCTTAGGTGCAGGTAATGTCCGTGTTACGTTTGATAACAATTAGAATAATAAGGTAGAAATCTTAGGATTAGACATAATTTGATTAACTAAAAACGAACATAAAATGAAAATAACACAACTATTATTTCTCCTATTGGGGCTACAGGTATTTCAAATTACATTCGGACAAACCTCCAATCCTGTAATTTCTCTTTTCCCTGAGGGTACCATCTTACATAGTAATATTCCGTACAGCAATGATACTCTGGCGAAACACCTTTTGGATATTTATGTACCGCCCAATATAAAGGGGAAGATTCCTTTGATCGTATTTATTCACGGTGGTGGGTGGATCGGCAACGACAAGTATGCCGACATCGGTTACATGAAAAATACGGTGGCAGAAATCATTAAAAGCGGGTATGCAATAGCTTCCATAGATTACCGATTTGCAACGCAGGCTATTTTTCCAGCCCAGATTCAGGACTGCAATAGCGCAGTTTCCTACTTATACGATCACGCTGAAACATATGGCTTTGATAAAGAACGATTCGCTTTAATGGGTTTTTCCGCAGGAGGACATTTGGCTTCATTGCAGGGTCTATCGAACAATGACCAAATTGACGCCTTCTTTATGCCCGGCACTTCCAGTGATTTCTCCTTTAAAGCGGTTGTGGATTTTTATGGACCTTCAGAACTGACTTCACTGAAAAGTAGCGAAGACCCTAAAGCGCCTGAGGCCATCCTATTGGGAGCAACACCTGTAGACCGACCGGATCTGTCGAAAATTGCAAGTCCCGTGACCTATGTTGACAAAAATGATCCTCCTTTTTTGATTATTCATGGAGGGAATGATGAGATAGTTTGGAACAGACAATCTAAACTTCTAAGCGGTTGGTTGACAGCTACCGGGGTAGAGAATGAGTTAATTATTGTCCCCAATGCTCCGCACTTCGGTGCTATGTTCGATGTGGACACTATTCGAACAAAGGTTATGGTCTTTCTAGAAAAACATGTGAAGTGATAGGTGAAGATTCTTCGATCAATAAAATAGACAATAATTCAAGGAGGTGCTCCTGCAAAAATCATCAAGGATATTTAAACTATATAAAATGAAAACAATAACAATACTCGCAATAGCACTCCTACTCATGGTAGGACAGGCATGCAATACAAAAGTTGAAAAGCAAGAAAACATAGAATCGGCTCCTTCAGATGAAGCAATTTTTCCTTTAGGTGAATTGGGTCCAGCTACAAATTTCATAGGCAAGGCCTACAATTTTGGCTTAGTAGAAAATGATTCTATCTACAACACACTTGTGGGAAATGTCTATTTCGAAAAAAGTGCAAGATCAAATTGGCACTTGCATCCAAGCGGGCAAATTCTAATTGTGCTCGATGGTGAGGGATATCATCAACTGGAGGGACAGCCAAGACAATTGATGAAAAAAGGTGAAGTCATCAAGGTTCCGGCAAATACAAGGCACTGGCACGGCGCAACTGAAGACAAGAGTCTTACGCAGATGTACATTCTGCCAAAAACAGAAAATGGATTCGTCACATGGCTTGAGCCTGTAACGGATGAGCAGTATCAATCTAACAATTAATAGAAATGGAAATTACCAGATTAGGTTCTCAACCATCAGTGAAAGGTCCTGAAGATTGGTTCACAGGGTCTGTTCGCATCAACTATTTATATCAACCAAATGGACACCGACGCGCTGGTGCAGCGGAGGTGACATTTGAAGCCGGTGCAAGAACGGCATGGCATACACATCCTCTGGGGCAAACGTTAATTGTATTGTCTGGGATTGGCTTAGTCCAACGTGAGGGTGGTGTTATTGAAGAAATCCGACCAGGTGATATCGTCTGGTTTGCTCCGGGAGAAAAGCATTGGCACGGAGCATCGCCAACACTAGCAATGACACATATCGCCACGCAAGAAGAACTGAACGGAAAGGTGGTGGACTGGATGGAGAAGGTGACAGATAAGGAATATAACGCCAAATAAAGTCCTAGAAATCCGGTTCAGGTGATTTACTTGATTGAAAAATTTACAAATACAACTAGAATAGATAGAGGTCAATCCTATTGAAAATTGGGATAATTAGTTCAGGAAAATTTAAATCACAATAACCTTATGAAATTTTTAATGATTTTGATATTCACTTCAGTTTTTAAAGGCAGTGGGGTATTATACAACATAGATGATCAAAATATCAAAACGGAATGCATTAATACTATGGCCAACGGAAAAATCAAAATCACTGTCAATTCACAATCCTTCACCGCAACACTTTTGGACAATGACTCTGCAAAAGCATTTATGATAATGCTACCTATGACCATTCATATGACAGAGCTGAACAGCAACGAGAAATATTACGACTTGCCAAATAGTATCCCAACAAATTCATCCAATCCAGGAACGATTAAAAATGGAGACTTAATGTTATATGGTTCAAAAACTTTCGTACTGTTTTACAAAACCTTTTCAACGGCATACAGCTACACCAAATTAGGCACACTTGATGATGCCACAGGTTTGGCTTCGGCTTTAGGTTCAGGAAACGTAACTGTTACTTTCGCAGTGGAATAAAAAGCACTTACCTGCTATAGAACAAAACAACCAGAGGCAAACTCTTTACACATTTTGGCAACTTTTAGAGAGTCGAACTAATGCGTAAAGAGTTTGCTTTTTTTTGCCACTGTTCGATACCCGGCGAATACCGAGGATGTAATCTCGAAGCTTCCTCCTAGGATTTATAATCCTCCATACATTCCGTCTAAATTATCTAACCGAAATTCTTAATTTGGTCTCAGCGAAAGCCTGAAGACCTGTGGACAATTGCGATATAGACGCAATAGGATTAACAGTTACATACTAGCTAAACTATTTAGTTGATTGACTTATTAGAAACCAAAACTTCTTAACAAAAAAGCAAAATGAAAAAGACTGTATTGTTGTTAATTCTATTCACAAGTAGTCTGTTGACTTTTGCCCAACAGCCGGGAGAACTGGATTTAGATGCCGAAAAAGCTGAAGTAAAGGAGATTGTAGAACGCTTTCTAAAGGCTGCCGGCAACTATGATGTTGACTCCATGCCCATATTATTTAGTGAAAAAGCCAACATTGGAGGTGCTTCTTTTAGAAATGGTGAGTGGAATTCTTTTACCATGAGCATTGCTGAATTCCTGAAGCTTTTACGATCGCAAGCCAATCCAAAAAAATACACAGAGCCAGTCACAAACTATACGATCTACATGGATGGTGGCATGTTAGCTTTTGTGAAAGCAGATGCTTTGTTAATCAGAAATGGAACACCTCAATCCAATAATTTTGATTATTTCACATTGATTAAAGAAGAGGGTAATTGGAAAATATTGAATGGTTCTTATGTATCTATTCCTATTGTAGAGCAATGATTTGAAAGGATGGAAATCTCACCTCTTTTCCAACCCCTACCCCTCGATTTCTAACCCTTCCAATATTCAGCCTAAATTATCTAACCGAAATTCTTAATTTGGTCATAGTGAAACCCAGATGACCTGTGGACACTTGCGATATAGACGCAGTAGGAAATGGGAGTTGAGTATATACATGTGTTGACAGCAATACCCTGAGAACTATTTTTAAATTCTATATACATAGAATTTTGATGTATCATAATTCTATGTATATTCGCTTTATGAATTCAACAGAACTACTAAAAGGAACTCTTACAACCATCCTACTTAAATTACTTGATGAAAATGGGAAAATGTATGGCTATGAGCTAACTCAAAAAGTAAAGGAACTATCAGACAATAAAATATTAATTAAAGAGGGTTCCCTGTATCCTGCCTTGCACAAGCTATTGAGTGATGGTCTTGTGGAAGTTGAGACAGTGAATGTAGGAAAACGGATTCGAAAATATTATTCTATAACAAAACAGGGGCAGGAAAGAAAGATCGCATTATATAATGAGCTCAGTGAGTTTATTAAGACAATTCAGCATATTGTATTTCCTCATCAAAAAGCTTCTTTTCTATGATTTTAGAGGACAAAGAGGTTTCTTTCATAAAAGGGGAAATTGAAAAAAGTGAAATTTCTATTTCAGAACTTAAAGATGACTTGCTTGATCATTTTTGCTGCTTTATAGAAAACGAACTAAATAAAGGGAGTTCATTTGAATCTGCTTATGTAAAAGCCTTGAATCACATATGCCCCAATGGATTTGATGAAATTCAAAAGGAAACTATTTATTTGTTAAACTCTAAAAAGATAATTGGTATGAAAAAGATTATGTATTTAATTGGTCTTCTTGCCTCTATGAGCATGACCCTTGGGTGGTTATTTAAGTATTTAAACTGGAAAGGTGGAGGAGACATGTTAACCTTTGGAATGATTTGCTTTTTACTGCTCTTTTTGCCTATGCTAGCTATTAATAGATATAAAATGACCTTGGGTAAAGCTTTATCTGAAAAACTTAAAATCATTTTAGGCTTCAGTGGTGCAATTGTAACTGGTTTAGGTATCATATTAAGGACAAGCGGAATGCAATACGGTTCTTTATTAGTTGTTATAGGAACATTAATAATTGCATTCGGATTTCTGCCTTTCCTGTTTTTTCGAATGTACCGAAAATCAATAGAGCAGATTTAATTTAAATAAAAATGTACAGCTGTCAATATTGGCTAAGAGCAAGTGGGCGGAAAGTGCTTAATTTGAAAGTAATTAACTTTGATAAACTTTGGTTGTGACGCAAAGTGAATCTGTTTTAATACCCACCTGTTCTAAGCCTTCTCCGTTACCCAGTCTCCCTGACGCATACCTCCCACTCTTTGACGTTTTTAGGCCTTACCTATTTTGTGACTTATCGGTAGATTTGGATAGACATAAATCACACACACGACAACTTCAAAATAACTATGGCACTGATTAATCCTTACATCAACTTCAACGGTAATGCAGAAGAAACATTCACTTTTTACAAATCTGTCTTTGGCGGAGAATTCGCAAATATAACGCGCTTCAAGGACCTTGACATTCCTGAAAATCAATTTGCAGACCATGAAAAAGAAAAGATCATGCACATAGCTTTGCCTATCGGGCAAAATGTCTTAATGGGCAACGATGTTCCAGAACGAATGGGCAGGGTAAATGAAAATGAAAACAGGTCTAAAATATCTGTCGCTGCAGAAAGCAAGGATGAAGCTGAACGAATTTTTAACGGACTTGCAGTTGGAGGAAGTATTGAAGTGCCAATGGATGAAAGTCCTTGGGGTTCCTTTTTCGGAATGTTCAGAGACAAATACGGGATTGAATGGATGGTGGATTTTGACCCAAGACATAAAGGAAAAGTATAAGCTGCCTAACCAATGCTTACTACCATCCTTACACTCCCAATAAGCTAAGTCTTGTTGGGAATTTTTTTTCCCAAAAAACTAAATTAAGAGGAAACAAACCACTAATAACCAAGTAACTACAGGAAGTTTTTATTGCCTCTAAAAAATTGGATTACTCTAGAATATACCTCAATATGTGGTACTGTTAATTATAATTTAACCTAAAATTTTTAGAATATGGTCGGGCAAATTTCTTCCAGCCTGATAAGCAAGGATGGATATGACAACTAGCATCATTGAGGATACTCGTGCTAATTTTATTTATCATTCCAGTGCTCGTCTATGACTTTCTGAATATGCGGGTAGTTTTTATCCGTCTCATTCAAATTTTCCCGCAGTTCGATCAATTGATGCTTCAGATCTGCAACAACACCTTTGTAAGCAGGATCTGAATAGACATTGTTCATTTCATTGGGATCTTTACTTAGATCGTATAGCTCCCAAGCAGCTGGAGTATGTCGGGAAAAATCGTTGCCCCAACTTTCTTTATTCCATTTGGCATTGGGGTTATCAGTATCTACCCAATACCTGCCATAGAAAAAGATGAGTTTATACTGCTTGGTGCGTATCCCAAAATGTGCCGGATTACCGTGTTTATGTGCCATGTGCATCCAGTATCGGTAATAGGTGGATTTTTGCCAATCTTCCGGCTCCTGACCTGTTTCCAAAATGGCTTTGAAACTATGACCCTGCATATACTCGGGAGCTGACCCACCAGCCATTTCTATCAATGTGGGTGCAAAATCAGTGTTGTTGATGATAGCATCTGTACGAGTCCCAGCTTTTATCTTTTCGGGATAGCGCACAAAGAAAGGCATACGCATCGCTTCTTCGTACATCCAGCGCTTATCGATATAATCATGCTCTCCCAGCATAAACCCCTGATCACCAGTATATATAATGATGGTATTTTCCAACAATCCTTCTTCCTCCAAATAATCCAACAAGCGTTTTACGTTATCATCCACTCCTTTCACACAGCGTAGATAGCGTTTTAAATATTCTTGGTACACCATACTGGTATGCTTCTTCTCATCCGAACTCATCTCCCATTTAACGTACTCATCGGGGTTAATTTCAGCGGGATTTCGGTACTGCTTATACACCGTGCTATCCATATAAAGATTCATAGCTTGGTTGCGAACCAGATTGCGACTCGACACAGAAGAACCTATAATACGGGTCAGAGAATCATTTTTGCCACGAGTGCCCACTGACCCGTTATTAGCATTATCATACATGCTTTCAGGTTCTGGAATAAATGTATCTGCCAAATACTCATCGTAGCGAGGGGCATTTTCAAAGTCATCATGAGGCGCTTTGAAATGATGCATCAGGAAAAATGGTTTATTGGGATCTCGCTCATTCTTAAGCCAGTCGAGTGTAATATCAGTAATGACATCAGAGGAATGTCCTGTTGTTTGCACCACGTTTTCTGGCCAGGGTTTTTCTCCCCGAACCATAAAATCAGGATCAAAATAATTACCCTGACCTGGCAATACTTTATAGTAATCAAACTCGGAAGGCTCTGCATGAAGATGCCATTTACCCACTATGGCTGTTTGGTAGCCTAGTTTTTTCAATTCCTTCGGCAAATATTGTTTATCCGCAGTAAGCTCCCCTTCGAGATCTATGACTCCATTCGCTTGGGAATTCTGTCCAGTCAATATCGCCGCACGACTAGGCACACATATGGAGTTGTTGACAAAACAATTGTCAAAAATTATCCCTTCACCAGCTAGTTTATCAAGATTTGGCGTGGGATTTAACGAAGCCAACCGGCTACCATAAATCCCAAAAGCCTGCGTCGTATGATCATCTGCCATGATGTAGATGATGTTCGGCTTTTGTGGAGGCTCCTGTGTTTCTTTTTCCTCACAGGAAATTAAAAATGGAAATATTGCCGCAGCAACTACAAGCTTAGATATTTTATAATACATAGGATGTTGGCAAGTTGAAAAATTGATAGTTGGAATATAAGATTTTTCAGCATCGTAGCTAATTAGTATATAACCTACTAAAGATCTCTGGATATATCTTATAAACTATCCCATTTATCCGTTTTAGATGTAGAGATAGTTAGTATGAAAGCATATATTCTTACTTGAAAATAAAATCTACTTATCCGCAATTATGCCATCAAGTCAATTTCTTTGATGGAAAAATAGGCAAGATTTAATTACTCTTGAAACACTCCTTTTGATCAGAATCTCATCGCTTAATTAAAGCAACCTAAAATCTGCTTTAGGCCTTAGTAAAATACTTTTGTCGTAGCCAAAAAGAAACACGAACGAGAATAATCAATGCTGGCACTTCCACCAACGGCCCTATCACTCCCGTAAATGCCTGGCCGGAATTCAATCCAAACACTGCGATGGCTACAGCAATCGCTAATTCAAAGTTGTTTCCCGCAGCTGTGAATGCTACAGCAGCAGACTTGTCGTATGCTGCACCCATGGCCTTTGTGAGGAAGAAACCAATGATAAACATTAGGGCAAAATAGATCAACAAGGGAATGGCTATTCTCACCACATCCATAGGGATCTGCACGATCATTTCGCCTTTCAGGGAGAACATCACCAAAATAGTGAAGAGCAATGCGACTAGAGTCATTGGCGATATGGCTGGAATGAATTTGTTCTGATACCAATCCTCACCCTTTGCTTTCACCAAAAAATACCTGCTCAGAATCCCCATCAGAAAAGGTATTCCCAGATAGATCGCCACACTTTCAGCAATAGTCCAAATTGATATGTCGACAATGGCACCGTCAAAACCGAAATACGGAGGAAGCACCGTGATAAATATCCAGGCATAAAAACTATAAGCAAACACTTGGAAAATACTGTTCAGAGCAACCAAACCCGCTCCATATTCGCTGCTTCCCTCTGCCAGATCATTCCACACCAAAACCATCGCAATACATCTAGCCAAGCCAATCAAAATCAATCCCACCATGTATTCAGGATAATCATGAAGGAAAATTAAGGCCAAGGCAAACATTAATACCGGTCCAATAACCCAGTTCAAAATCAGTGAAACTGACAAGATTTTCACATTCTTAAAAACCTTCGGAAGTTGCTTGTAATCCACTTTGGCAAGAGGCGGATACATCATCAGAATTAAACCTATGGCAATCGGGATATTGGTTGTGCCTACGCTAAAAGCATTTATAAAATTAGAGCTGGAGGGAAGGAAATAGCCTATCCCAACCCCTATGGCCATCGCAAGGAAAATCCAACCTGTGAGGTACTGGTCTAGGAAACTTAGTTTTTTGCTTGCCATTGTTATTAGGTACTTCTTATTTGAGAAAACACATAGAACATTTCAGCAGCGATTTGCAGGGAGCGTTCATCATACTTGCTTGCTTCCTCAGCCGTATCATCAAAGGCTTTTGGATCCTCATACCTTACCGGAATACGATTCTCAGCGCCAGGAATGAAAGGACAATTCTCATCTGCATGAGCACAAGTCATTACCGCCGCAAATCGATTAGCTCGATTGATAGGATCATCAAAAAGTTTGGAAAATGCTACGATGGGTTCAGCATCATCTGAATGAAACACGAAATATTTCGGATTTACTTCTCCTTTTTTGGTCACTCTAAAGCCAGCTCGCTTGATAGATTCCACCGCTCGTTCATTGAAAGCGGTTACCTCTACCCCACCCGAATAACAGGCCGCAGGAATCCCAAAATAATCGGCGGCAGTCTGAGCCCAGATCTGGGAAAACTGACTTCTTCTGGAATTATGGGTACAGATGAAATTGAGTACAAGGTCCTCTCCTGAATTGACTTTTGACTGCACGTAGTCAATCAAAACCTGAAGAACTTCCCTTCTTACAACTGGAATAGAAAGAGCTTTTGCCTGCTCTACGGTGAGGTTGAGTTCAGGCAAAAGCATGATTTTGGATGTCTGCATATTTTTCAGAATGAGTTCCTTTTAACAGCAGCCAGATCCTGGAGCACAAGATTCCTCAGAAGCTTGCAAAGTAGCTAGTCTGATCTTTGGCTTTTGATCTGGGATACCGCATTTTTCCTTTGCCAAACAGTCAGTTTGTTTAGAAGTCAGGAGGAAATTTACCCCGTCGAAATCCAATCCAAATTTCCCGATAGTCTCAGCTTGATACTCAACTTCCACTTCGAAGTCTCCTAATTCGAGCACTTTCTCCGAAAGCTCAATAATGCTAAGAAGCTTCTCTGGATGAAGTCTGTGGTTGTAATCATCCGCATTCCAAAGCTGGAAATTGGCGACATTCTCGTTTCTCACAGTTCCTCCACAATCAATAAAATGCTTGGTGATTTTGCCCACCTCAGTGACATGAAAGTGAGTCGGAACCAATTCTCCAGTTGGCAATTGAAAAGCGATAGTTTCCAGTTTACCCAGTGCTGATTTTACTTCAGATAGTTTCATAATATTTGAAAGTTAATGTGGTTCATAAATTTAATTTTGTCCTTATCAGCTTTTCTACCAGTCAAAAGCATCAAATTTTTTAAACCTATCAATTGATAATACTTCTGTCTTCCGTCTCCGGTCTTCCAGCCTAGTTGTTTTTTAACAGCAATTTCCAGCTGCGGATATATCCAGGTCAAAGAACTCATTCAAGATTTTCTTCATTTTGTTCCAATTTTCCTGATCAATGCAATAGCAAACGCTCGTACCCTCGATATTTCCCTTGATCAACCCTAGTTGCTTCAGTTCTTTCAAATGCTGGGAAATGGTAGGCTGCGCCAAACCTATCTCAATGACCAAGTCGCCGCATACACAAGTGTCCATCTTGAACAAATGCTGCAGAATGGCTACTCTAGCGGGATGTGCAAATGCTTTCGCAAAAACAGCGATCTGATTTTGTTGCTCCGAGAATATTTCAGTTTTGGTTAACCCCATGTTGACAATTGTTTCATTGCAATATTACGATAGACAATTTTCAATACCAAAAGTTTCATGTATAAATCGAATTGTATTACAAAAAAATAAAGATTCATAACCTTAGTTAGCTTTACAAGCAGCATTAAAGCCTTTACAGAAAAGATGATCACCTGTTCTTTTTTATCATTTCATTAGAAAAGAAACTGTGAATGAGGTATTTTTTGAGAAAATAAGTAAACAGATAGATATATTTTTCAAGACGGGAAAAGCAAAACACTATGCAACGAAGAAATTTTTTAAAGGTCATTCAACTTGGAGGAGTCGGACTATATCTAAATCCTAACATTTCATTCACAGCACCTCAAATTAGAAGAAATTATAGTGACACGAACAGGATTCCTTTGCAGGTACTAGGGCAGTCTACAGAAATTTCGGAAGACTTGCGAATTGCATTTGACTGGCCTTATTATGTGATGAACCCTGAGGACACTGTAGTGCTAAAACCTACCAATGTACCCCAAGTCAATTATATTTTCCTACGGGTTACCGTCGCACTGGAAATGTGGGCCGAAGCCCGCTTGCTAATATCTATCCCTAACCAAGAAGGCACAGAATTGGGTTTCGTGGACATTCGAAATTCATCGGTATTGGTCCCATATCAGCTACAGATTGATAGCAAACACATTCAGCAGATAAATAAATTTGGTTTGCAAATGACGCTCGAATCACCTAGCAAATTTGGTTTTTTTGATCAAATACCTGCTGCCGTAGCTGGACAGATGCTCACTCCCCACTTGCTTACCTCCACCAGCAAGACAGGAACCGTGGCTGATTTCCTGAATTGCTTTATGTCCGTCAATTCGATACAGGCCTTTGGCTGGCGAGAAGGCACGGTACTCGATGGCTTGTGGCAACTATATTCCCGAAAAGGAGAAGAGAAAGCATTAGCAGCAATTAACGCTCACTTTGATTTGTTCTTTGACCAAGAGCAGAACCTTCACTATGAAAACTCGAGAAATATTCCCAGAGATAATGAGATTGATGGAATAGAGTCAACCATCCCCTATGCTACTTTAGCCAGAATCAATCCTAGCCACCCTATCCTGAAAACAGTAATTCAGGCTTGGGATGAGTACTCAGAACCTAATGGCATGGTGACCGACGGACCCACCCTCACAGCAGAGGGATGCTATACAGTAGCATACCCAATGGCGGTAATCGGCAAGGCAACTAATAATCCTTCCTTGCAAAAAAGAGCCTTAGAACAATTAAAGCACCGATACCCGCTAATTGAAGGCGGAAATCTAAACCTACGATACAACACAAGCAACCAAACTTATACATTCAAAAACTGGGCAAGAGGGGGAGCATGGACCTTATTAGGTTTTGTCAGAACGATGGCAGAATTAAAAAATGATATGCAAGACCAGGAAGTCATCAATAAATTCAAGGAAGGTGTAGATTATGCAATTGCCATGCAACAGGAAAATGGTCTCTGGAATGGCTTTATGAACTCAGAAAATGCTCCTGACACTTCTGGATCTGCTGGGATATCTGCTGCTATTTTGATTGGTGTGAGAGAAGGTTTTTTACCAGAATCTTATCGGAAGTATGCAGAAAAATGTTGGAAGGAGTTACCAAATTTTCTGACTCCAGACGGCTTACTACTAGGAGTTTCTCAAGACAACCGAGGCGGATTGCAATTGCAGGAAGGCGATTACCGCGTTATAGCCCAAATGGGAATGGGCTTAATGGCGCAACTATATGCGGAATTATCTTAATCCAATTCACCGGCTGTTCATAATAAAGTAAGCTGCGCAACTGTTAAGAATTTCCTTAATGCAGTAAATTCACATGAATCGTTCCTGAAAATAAAGTCTTTAAAAACTTTACTTTTACCCAAAACACCTTCAGTATTTTCAGTGAATTAACTCAGATCAATGAAAAGACTCCTCTCCCACTATGTCATTTTAGCAAACTGTTTTGTCGCATTGTTCAGTTGCCAAAGCCCGGAACCTCAACCTGTCAAGCCAAACATTCTCTTCATCTCCATCGATGATCTTCGTCCAACCTTGGGAGTTTATGGAGATCCTATTGCCATCACGCCAAATATCGACCAGTTGGCAGCTGAGGGATTTACGTTCAGAAACACCTTCTCTCAAGTAGCCGTTTGTGCACCATCGAGAGCCAGTTTGATGACGGGAGTTCGCCCGGACTCCACTCGTGTTTGGCATTTGGGAGACAAATTCCGTGAGATCAACCCGAACACAGTAACTTTGCCTCAGCATTTTGCCAAGTTTGGTTACCACACGGTGAATCTGGGTAAAATCTTCCATAACTATATGCCGGATTCCATCTCCTGGGATGAACCTGATTTGCGACCTGCGCGCTATGTGCGACCAGACTGGTTAGGTAGAGATGGCGAGACCTTTTACATCTCTGAAGAGGTTCATAAATTTCAAGCGATCAAAAGAGATTCCTTATTACTCCTTAACCCTACAAGATATGCCGATGGTTGGAATACAGGTCCAGCTTGGGAAGCGGCGGACGTTCACGATTCCGCCTATTACGATGGCGCACAAAACGAATTAACAAAGGCTACGCTGACACGCTTGGCTAAAATGGATCAACCTTTTTTCATGGGCTTGGGCTACTTCAGGCCACATCTGCCTTTTACCGCACCGAAGAAATATTGGGATTACTACGATCCTGAAAAGATCCCTCTGGCAGCAAATTCTAACGTACCTGAAAACGCTCCTAATTTCACGATGAATTCCATGTATGAACTTCGCCACTACGACGGCTTTAACCATATTGGACATCCGCAGTCTGACTACAGAATGAGCGAGGACACTGCCAGAATCCTAAAGCATGGATACTATGCCAGTGTGAGTTATGTCGATGCCTTACTTGGAAGCCTGATCGCTCATATGAAGGAGATCGGTATTTATGAGAATACCATCATTATACTCTGGGGAGATCACGGTTGGAAACTTGGCGATCATAACAGCTGGGGCAAGATGACCAACTACAATATTGACCTCCTAGTTCCGATGATTATCCGCTATCCAAATCAAGCAAATAAAGGAGGGCAAACTTTTGAGCTCACCGAGTTGGTAGACATGTTCCCTTCTCTATGCGAACTCGCTGGCATAGAAGTTCCAGATTATATGCAGGGAACGAGTTTCCTACCACTAATTAAACAGCCAGAGCGACCATGGAAAACTGCTGCATTCAGTCAGTTTCACCGAAGACCACAGCATTCCGCAGATGGAAAGCGCTACATGGGCTACTCGATCAATACTAAGAATTACCACTACATCGAGTGGTACGACTGGGATCCAGCAACAGGTACCAGAGGTGAGCTAAAAAGTAGCGAGTTGTTTGACTCGATCAATGACCCAACCGAGACTATCAATGTAGCTCTGAAAACAGAATACAGTTCTATAGTTAAAGATTTGTCTGTACAACTGGCAGCTGGCTGGAAAGCGGCTAAACCTACTGCAGAATAAAATTTAACTTAATAAGAAGACTAGGAAGTCAGCTCCTTAAAAAAAAGCAGTTGACAAAACTTTAGCTATTTCACACCATCAAAAACACCTCTATGAAGCTAATGGAGGTGTTTTTATTTTTAGTCCTCAGGAAAATTACAGGATAATCAATAGTAAGAGAGCATAGTATTTATCTAAAATTCAAACTCCCAATTGACAGTATTATCTAAACAAATGTTAAATCCCTCTACCCAGCGAGGGTTCAGGAATTGAACAGCGTCTAGACATACAAGCCCACTCTACTGTAGAAGTAGGCAAATGTTGAACCTAGATAAATGAATGCAATCATGAAAAAATTAGTAATGTTCACAGCGCTGATAGGAATCACCTTCCTTTACTCTTGCAACGAGGATATGGATGAGATCTCGGAGATGATCGAAGATTATGAAGATGAGATGGATGCAGGAACCTATTTTCTTGTTGCCGATCAGCAAAATAACGAAGCACACCTTATTACTTATGAAGGAATCGAACTTTTCAACTGGGATTTCAATGCCTCTCTAGGAAATGACATCAATCTCTTAGTCGATGGTCGAATGCTGGTTGCACTGAAAGCCAATAATGTAGCCTATAGCTACGGTGGTTATGGCGGAATTTTCAGAATGATCAATGCTGACCAATCCACTGCATGGGAAGTATCCTACTCCACTTCAGAGTACACCGCTCACCATGACGTAGAATACCTTTCCAATGGCAACATCATTTTCATAGCTTGGGAGGGTCTGACTTTGGCGGAGGGAGCAGCTCAAGGTTTTGCAGCAAACTATACCTTGAACCCTGAAACAATTATAGAAATGAATCCACTTACCCAGGAAATAGTATGGAAGTGGAGCGTAATTGATCACATCGTCCAAGACCATGATGATAGTAAAGCCAACTTTGGAAGCGTAGCTGACAATCCGAACAAGGTAGATGTAAACTATAATTACAGCAGCCGAAATGACGGAGATATATTTCACATCAATGGGCTGACGCTAGACGAAGAAACTGACTTATTATATCTAACTGTCAATAACTACAGCGAGGTATGGGTACTTGACCACAGCACTAGCACTGCTGAAGCAAGCACTTCAACTGGCGGAAAATATAGCTTGGGAGGCGATCTTGTTTATCGATTTGGCAATCCTGAAACCTACGATAACGTAGGAACTGCAACGCTGAATAATGTCCATTATCCAAACCTGCTTGGAACCGGCAACCTCCTTGTCTACGCAAACAATGCATACGCTAATCAGTCTGCTGTCATCGAATACATATTGGCTCCGCCATACTCACTAGTAGCTGGAGAGGACAATGAACCTGCCGTTACTTGGTCATTCACGGATAGTGAAATGTACTCTTCAGGCCTTGGCAGTGCTGTTCGGATGAAAAATGGCAACACCCTGATCGCCGAAGGAAGAGATGGCACACTATGGGAAGTGACAGCAACTGGCGAGACGAAATGGAAGTATAAAACAAATTACAGTACCATCTGGCGTACCTATGTTTTCAATTCAGATGACCTTGCGATCGAAGCTTTAGGATTATAGCCGGCAGAAGCTAATTTTTTAAAACCCAGTTCAAGTGTTATTGGACTGGGTTTCATTTTATACGGTAGTTTCAGGTAGACAGGAATAGCTCCAAAGAAACCTGACTATTTGTAACTCAGTCTAAGTGAGGTAAAGGACAACTATTCTCCCAGAGCACTCCAAGAATATGTCTTAACAGTTCCTCCCTTTCAGGGCATGATTAACGAGTTTGTCGTTTACCCCAATTTTAAGATTTGGCCAAAAAAATCTCTTCGACAAAATCACCCTTTCTATCTAGGAAATCCCCCTATACTTCTATTTCAATTCTTATAGAGTCCCCTATGTTTCACCTTTGAGCTGTTCGTATAAAACACCTCAGAAATGAAAACATACTTCACCTTAGTATTCCTATTTATAGTACACTTCTCCAACGCTCAAAGCACTCAGGAGTCAACTGCACAAGTTTGGTCCTTGGAGGAAATGATAGCCTATGCGATAGAAAATAACATCACTATCAAAGATGCTTCCCTCAGCAAGGACATTGCAGAAGTAGCTTATGACAGAGCCAAATCTGCTCGCTTGCCAAACTTATTCGGTAGTACTTCCCAGACCTTTTCTAATGGTAACAGCATTGACCCGATCACCAGTGATTTTGTAACTGATCAGATTCACAGTACCAATGTGGGACTAAACACAAACATCACTTTGTTTCAGGGGAATCAGTTGGTTAATCAGATAGAACAGAATAAAATCCTCTTTGAAAAGAGTGTATTTCAGGAAGAAGTAGAAAAAAACAACATCGTTTTAAATCTACTTGAAACCTATCTGCAGACGCTTTACAGCAAGGAAAGCATCACCATCGCTGAAAACAACCTGGCAGCTTCGGAGAATGAAGTACTAAGAGCCAAAGCTCGTCTGGATGCGGAGACTATCGCCTTAAGTGATTATACAGAAGCACAGAGTCAGGCCGCTACCAATAAGTTCAATGTGATCGCTGCCAAGAATAATTATGAGCAATACATCATCGCACTAAAACAACTGCTAGAGCTACCACCTCTCGAAGATATAGCAGTGGAAACCATCGATGAAAATATGGACTTGGTCAACCTTGGCCTAGACAAAGCAGAGATTTATACAAATGCATTGGCCTTTTTACCTGAGGTCCAAACCAGCCTTTTGAACATATCGGCCAACGAGAAAGCACTGGCGATTGCCAAAGGAAATTATGCTCCGGTTTTAGGCTTGACAGGAAGTATGGGTTCAGGGTATACCAGTATCAACAATAACTCATTTTCGGATCAGTTCAATGTCAACTTCAATCAACGAATTGGGCTATCTCTAAGCATACCGATTTTCAACAGAAATCAAACCAAAACCGCTGTTCGCACTGCCACCTTGAATATAGACAAGGCGGAGATTCAGAAGATGAGCACGGAGAAAGAGGTTTTTAGAAAGGTAGAAACAGCCTATCAAAATGCTCGCTCCTCGCAAGAACAGGTGATCGCCTCTGAAGCCTCAAAAAACTCTGCTGAGCAATCATACACACTCGCACAGAAAAAATATGAATTGGGAGACTTGAGCACCACGGATCTGGTGATCAGTCAGAACACCTTCACTACAGCTCAGCAAAACTACTTGCAAGCTAAATACATGAACATTCTATACCATCAATTACTACAATTCTACCAAGGGTACGAGATCAATATTTAATCAACATCAACATGAAAGCAAGAAAAAACATCATCATAAGTAGCGTTGTAATTGTACTACTAGCCGCTGCAGCTTTTACCTACACTAGAGGAAATGACTCAACCGTCATAGAAGCTAAAACAGTGGAAGCCACAAAGGGGACAATCTCTACGTTGGTCACTGCCACGGGAACTATAGAGCCTATCACTCAGGTGGAAGTAGGTACTCAGGTGTCTGGAGTGGTACAGAAAATCTATGTGGACTATAACAGCGAAGTAAAACAAGGACAGCTGATAGCTGAACTGGACAAGACAAATCTACAAGCGGCCAAGACGCAGGTCCAGGCTTCCTACGACAACGCAATTACACAAAGAAACTACCTGCAGGCGATCTACGAGAGACAGAAATCCCTGTACGAAAACAAGGTGATCTCCAAGTCGGATTACGACGATGCAGTTTACAATTATGAAACAGCAAAAGGTACAGTGACTCAGCGTCAATCCGATCTAGAATCTGCAAAAACAAACTTAAGCTATGGTAATATCTATGCTCCTATAGATGGCGTGGTTCTGTCCAGAGCGATAGACGAAGGACAGACAGTTGCGGCAAGTTTCAGTACTCCCACGCTTTTTACTATCGCCCAAGACCTGAAAGAAATGCAGGTGGAAGCAGACGTGGATGAAGCAGACATTGGAGATGTAAAAGAAGGACAGCGCGTGGAATTTACTGTCGATGCATACATAGGCGAGACCTTCAATGGAGTAGTTACTCAAGTTCGCTTGGATCCTACCGTGACCTCCAACGTCGTCACCTACACTGTAGTGATCAAGGCGGAAAACCCGGACATGAAACTTAAGCCAGGCCTCACCGCAACCATCTCTATTTACACCTTGGAATTAACTGATGTGCTGACCACGGAGGCCAAAGCAGTCAATTTCAAACCAGAAGCTGCAACGCTTATATCTTATAATCAGCAGCATCTTTTACCAGAAATCTCCGCTGATGTTTCTCAAAATCAAACAACACTTTGGGTACTTGGAAGCGACGGTTCTATTCAGCCTAAAACAGTAGCACTCGGTGCTAGCGATGGGGTAAACGTCCAAGTCTTAAGTGGAATTACTCAGGGAGAAAAAATTGTCTATAGCTTAAAAGGCGTGACTAAATCTGAAGCAAGTGCTGCAGGCGTGGCCGAAAGTCCTTTTATGCCACAACGTCCCGGAGGAAAAAAATAAGAAAACCATGACTAAAGAAATAATAAAAATAGAGAACCTGAAGCGTGAGTTTGTCATGGGAACAGAAACCGTGCATGCGTTAAGAGGTATTTCATTTTCCATACAAGAGGGTGAGTTTGTCACTATCATGGGTTCTAGTGGCTCTGGAAAAAGCACCTTGTTGAATATTTTAGGTTGTTTGGATCTTCCTACTTCAGGAGCATATGAAATCGATGGATCAAGTATTAAAGACCTGAATAGAAATGAATTGGCGACGATTAGAAATGAGAAAATTGGTTTTATTTTTCAATCGTACAACTTATTACCTAGAACATCTGCTATTGAAAATGTAGAATTGCCTCTGCTATATAATAGCAAGGTGGGTTCTGTGGAAAGAAGAGAGAGGGCACTGAAAGCACTGGAAATGGTGGGACTGGGAGACCGGATTCATCATACACCATCCCAGCTTTCCGGTGGACAGCAACAACGGGTGGCAATCGCAAGATCTCTAGTAAACAACCCAGTCATGATCCTTGCCGATGAGGCCACAGGTAACTTGGATACCCGCACTTCCTACGAGATCATGTCTCTATTTCAAGACCTGAACAAGCAGGGAATCACGATCACTTTTGTGACACACGAACCTGACATCGCTACATTCAGCAATAGAACCATCGTATTGAAAGATGGGAATATCATCCAAGATAACGTCAACACCAAGGTGAATTCCGCGGCTGATCAATTAGCTCAATTACCTAAACAAGAGGACTAATTATGAGACTACTAAACTTATTCAAAATAGCTACCAAGGCGATCGTTCTAAATAAAACCAGAACCTTACTCACCATGCTAGGAATCATCATCGGAGTAGCTTCGGTCATTGCCATGCTAGCCATCGGCGAAGGTTCCAAAGAAAGTATCCGCACTACCATCTCCAGCATGGGCGCCAACATGATCACAGTAAGACCTGGTGCTGATACACGCGGCGGAGTGAGACAGGAACGAAGCGCCATGGAAAGTCTAACCTTGCAGGATTTCGAGGCCATTAAAGAACAGGCTTCTTTGCTCACCAGTATATCTCCTCTAGTGGATGGAAAAGGACAGGTCATCAGCGGTTCCAATAACTGGCCATCCACCATATACGGAGTAAACCCAGACTATCTAGCCATTAAAGTCACTGACTTACAAAGCGGAAGCATGTTTACAGATGCTGAAGTGCAGTCTGCCTCCAAGGTGGCTTTAATCGGTCAAACCGTTGTGGAGAATATATTTACCAACGGGGAAGATCCTGTGGGGCAAATGATTCGATTCAACAATATCCCCTTTAAAGTCATCGGAGTATTGGAGGAAAAAGGTGAAAATACATTTGGTCAAGATCAGGATGATGTAGTTATTGCACCCTATACTACCGTACAAAAGCGTATTTTAGCAATAGATCATATCAATCAGGTGATTGCCTCGGCTGTCAGCGAAGATGATGCGCCGGATGCTGTGATTCAGGTATCAGAGATCTTGAGAACACAGCATAAATTAACTGCTAATGAAGACGATGATTTTCATGTACAATCTATGGAAGAACTGATTTCTACCTTTAGCTCTACTACCGAAATGTTAACGATTTTGCTGGTAGCAGTAGCAAGTATCTCCTTACTGATCGGTGGTATAGGTATCATGAACATCATGTATGTGTCGGTTAAAGAGCGCACCAGAGAGATTGGTTTACGTATGGCTGTAGGAGGAAAAGGATCCGATATTCTGATGCAATTCCTTATCGAAGCCATTATGATCAGTATTACTGGCGGAGTGCTGGGCGTATTGCTTGGATTGACGGCCACCGTATTTATCGAAAACATACTGCACTGGCCTACCAGCGTGGCACTTTACTCCATTATCATATCCTTTGCCGTGTGCGCTGTTACAGGAATTTTCTTTGGTTGGTATCCAGCTAGAAAAGCTTCTTCCTTAGATCCTATCACTGCGCTACGTTACGAGTAATCTTATGAGCAAAAATAGAATCATATCGGTCTTTTCTCATGTCTTAGTATGGGCAGTGCTATTCAGCATGCCCTACTTACTTTCCACTGGACAATCGCAGAATATCACTAGGATCATAGCGCACTTCTGGATTCCCTTAGTGTTTTCGGCAATGCTCTTCTACGCTAACTATTTTGTACTGATCGATCGGTTTTATTTCACCAAGAAGATCATTGCATTCGTGGGCGTAAATGCTTTGTTTATCACCATTTTTCTATTGCTAAGAGAGTATCTAGAAAGCAACTATTTTCAGGAACTAGCTCGAAGAACCCTCGCTTCAGACGATGATAGCGGGCCGCCTTTGAAGATGTTTATCTATGGGCAAATCGTTTCTTATATGGCTCCCCTACTCTTTGCTATAGCCGTCAAGACCACGCAGAGATGGGTTACCACCGAAGCTGAACGCAAGGAAACCGCCAATATCAAATTGCAATCAGAATTGCAGCACCTGCATTACCAATTGCAGCCGCACTTCTTCTTTAACTCCCTGAATAATATCTACGCCATGGTAGATCAGGCTCCCGATCAAGCCAAAGCAGCGATTCACAGCCTGAGTAAACTCATGCGGTACATGCTCTATGAAACCAACCTGGAAGTGGTTCCTCTTACGAAGGAGATTGATTTTATGAAAAAATACATCGACTTGATGAAGTTGCGGGTATCGGATAAGACCAAGGTTAATTACAACTTCCCCAGCGAGGATACCGGCATACAGGTAGCACCTTTGCTTTTCGTTTCTCTAATAGAAAATGCCTTCAAGCATGGGGTTTCTGGAAGTAAGGAAAGTACAATTCAGATCAATTTGGTGATCGTTGATAAAAGGGTATTGTTCACGATAGAAAATGATAATTTCCCCAAAAAATCAGATGATAAAAGTGGATCTGGAATAGGCTTGGTGAATATTGAAAAGCGACTTGCACTCCTGTATCCTCAAAGAAGCGAACTGAGCACGGAAGTCCGGGACAACCGATTTGTAGCACAACTGGAAATTCTAACCGACTAGCCTATGAGTACGAGGAAAATAACTTGCCTGATCGTGGATGATGAGCCTATGGCGCTCAATCTGGTGGAAAGTTACATCGAGAAAACGCCATTTCTAGAGTTGAAGCACAAATGCAGCAGTGCGATTGAGGCAATGGAGTGTGTGAAGAAAGAACCCGTAGACTTATTATTTCTAGACATACAGATGCCAGATCTGACAGGAATCGAGTTTTCTAAAATGCTCCCAAAAGAATCACGCGTGATCTTCACGACAGCATTTGATCAGTATGCATTGGAAGGCTTTAAAGTCGAAGCATTGGATTACCTGCTGAAACCATTTGACTATGCGGAATTTTTGGTGGCGGCAAATAAAGCGAATACCTGGTTTGAACTGGTGTGGGCTCAGAAGACAGACAACCCCGCCGTGGATAAAGAATTTCTCTTTATCAAATCCGAACATAAGCAGCTCCGCATCAAGTTGGCAGATGTACTCTATTTCGAAGGGCTGAAAGACTATATAAAAATCTGGCTCAAGGATAATCCAAAGCCTATTTTGACCCTGATGAGCCTCAAGTCACTGGAAGAAGAACTTCCTGAAACCCAGTTTCTGCGAATTCATCGATCCTTCATCGTTTCTCTGAAAAATGTGGAGACCATAGAGCGGGGTCAGATATTGATCAACAAAGAACGCATCACCGTTTCGGAGCATTACAAACCCAAGTTCCTAGATTATATAAATCGAAACTCACTGGATTTTAACTGAGAATCTTAATCCTCTACATAAACATCAGGAAAACCCCAGCCTCGCTATGCTCTTAGAGATTTGTAATCTCCCAGCTTTTGGAACTCTAAAAAACCTGGGTATCACAGATTTATAAGCAGGGGATTTCCCTATCTAACCTTTCACCTCCCTATCAAATGAAAAACCAACTTCTCTTATTGATAATTGCCGCCTTCGCCTTTGCCTGTGGAAATAGTACATTGAAAAAAGGCGCTAGTGTTGGTGAAAATTCACCAGCCACAAACTACAAAGGCACCGCGAGCATTACGCAAGGAATTGCCACAACTACAATCGAAAATCTGTATGCTTGCGATCGTGGTAGAAAAACAGATGTCGGAGAGATTACCTCCACCGACAATAAGAAATGGGTGGTACCGGCCCAGACCAATTACTCTAACGACGAATTTCCTTTTGCAGCAGATTTATTCAACTCTTGCGAAGGCAAAAACTACGGCTCAGCCGAGGAAGCACTCTCCCATTATGACAATGCTGATATCGTAACAATTGACGATGACGGTGAAGTTTACACCGCCTACATTTTTGCGGACAATTACTTTGAGATGTATGTCAATGGAATTCCTGTTGGAAAAGACAAAGTGCCCTTTACCGAGTTTAATTCCAGTGTGATTAAGTTCAAGGCGAAGAAGCCATTTACCGTAGCGATGAAACTCGTAGACTGGGAGGAGCACTTGGGTGTAGGAAGCGAAGCCAATAGAGGCAAGCCATTTCACTCAGGAGATGGCGGAATGGTGGCTGTCATTAAAGACGCACAAAATACTATTGTTGCCACAACCAATGAAGAATGGAAAGCACAAACTTATTACACCGCTCCTATTATGGATTTAAGCTGTGTGTCAGAAGAAGGCAATTTCCGCTATTCAAACAATTGCAGCACTGACGGCGGACAAGATGGCTCCGCATTTTATGCCCTGCACTGGGAACTACCAGAACAATGGATGGATACAAATTTTGATGATAGCAATTGGCCCAATGCCTCCACCTATACCAATCAAATTATAGGTGTAGACAATAAGCCTTCGTACACCAATTTTACCTCAATATTTGACGCTTCGACTAATGATGCCCAGTTTATCTGGTCGACTAATGTGGTGTTAGATAATGAAGTTTTGGTGCGCTATACTGTTAAATAAAATATTCTGATTATCCGCAATCTTGCCAGTACCCAAAATTTCTTTGCTCACCCGGTCAGAAGACAGGTGACCGAAGTGACCTAAACTCTTGAGTTGACCAAATCCTATTATGCTTTTGGCCCTTTACTGGTAATAAAGCGGATATATATAAATTATCAAGAATCGAGCATGTCATCGAAAACACATGAGGGAGTGATTATTCGCTATGCGAGATTCCCTATGGCCAATAAAAATCAATTATAAACACATGAAAAGGATATTTACTCTTCTCGTTGCATTCATTTTGGCTAGTGCGGCCTATGCCCATGAAGGTGGACACGGTGCGCCTACCAAGGTTTGGCATTTTTCCAATGGCACAGCTACCCTAAAAGCTGATTTAATCAAGAAGGAAGGCGAAAAGGTGTTTTTACGCAATGTAAATCACCAAGTGCTAAGCTTCGATTATTCCGACTTCCAAACAGAAGAGCAAGCCTATATAACAGAGCAAGTAAACTTCATTGATCGCGTTAATGCCAGCGGGAAAAGTAATAGCGGACAGATGAGCAACTATCTTAACCTGCTTTTGATTGTCGGAATTTCCATGTTCATATATGCGCTTTTTCGCCTAAAGGAAAGTTCAGCAAAGCCTGTGTTGGCCTATAGTTTATTAGCTGTTTCATTTGTACTAATGGGTTGTGCGAATCAAAAATCGTTTCAAACGATAAAAATGGCAGCCAACGATATTCCATTTTTAGAATCGGTTTTTGGAGCCTTTGACAAAGTGCACACGCGCTACGATGAGCAGTATTTCTATATAGAATCAGATGGTCTTCCAAACCATGAAATGATGACTGGCATTACCAATTGGCAGCAACAAGTTCCTATAAACCACGAGTATTCTGGCAGTAACGCTTGGGCGATTCCTTTACAACCAGAATTGGCTGAACATCCACTATCCACCAAAGACAATTTTATGAAAGGAGCTATTGCCATAGCAGCAAACGGCATCCCGATTTTTAATCCCTTAAACAACCGAGGCGAAGATGCCAACGTCATTGGCGAGTTGGACAAATGGGGAGGCCATTGCGGTCGCGCGGATGATTATCACTACCATTTGCCACCCGCACATCTGCAGGCACAGGTAGGCGCTGACAAACCCATAGCATATGCCTTAGATGGTTTCCCTGTATATGGAGAAACTTCAGAAGAACTCGATGAAAACCTAGGTCGCTTTACCACAGATAGCACCTATCAGTACCACGCCGTAAAAGAATACCCGTATTTGATTGCGGCTATGAAGGGAAAAGTGGAGATCAATCCACGAACGCAAGCGCCAGAAAATGAAATTATGCCTCAAGCAAAAACACGAGGCGTAAGACCCGATTTGCGACCCTTGCGAGGAGCCGAAATCACGGATTTCAAAAACCCAGCTCCCCAACAGTTTAGCTTAACTTATACCCTTAATTCAAAAACACATATCATCAATTATGGATGGGATGATGCTGGGAATTACAGCTATGAATTCATCAATCCAGAGGGTTCCAGAGAAATAGCCAGTTATCAGAGGAGATAAGCATTGAAGCACGAATTTGAAGTAAGGAGCCTAGAAGCCTATTTTCATAGGAATAGGGATTAGAAGTTGATTTATATCAGTTGTTTTTAACAGGTGGGAGAGGTATAATTCTACCGTCTTTTCCAACGCTGGTATTTCTAAAAGAATTTTCCTGCAGGCCCATTCTATTAAAAGGAACGACTTCAAAATTTGGAATTGCATTGAAAACTTCTGCGTTTTCGCTGAAATTAAAATTGCCATTTTCGTAATCCAAAAACCCTGGATTTTGTGTTGCTTCCCAATTGTCCTGCCAAGTAGTAGTTTCAAATTCTCTATCAACTAGTTTTTTGTTATTAAAGAAGATGTTTCGTTTTATCTCGTTGGATGGCAGTTCAGGATGGTCATTCCAATAGTTTTTCAGTTCTGGATAGAAAGCAGAATAGGGAGGTTGAGAAATATTGACTAAGGATAACCTTTCTTCAAATATCCCTCCTGGATCGAGTACAGCTTTAGCCCAGCCATTATTTCTGTCGTCAATATGGAAAACTAGGTTGTTGTTGACAAAGACGTTATTAAATACTTTATTGTATTTACCCCCACCTATTAGAAAAACTCCTGCCTTTCCTGCCTGATTAAAAACATTGCCATAAGCAATGCTTCCTGAAGCGCCATCATCATAATAGATAGTCCACGTAGAATGAGTGGTAGGACTGATGCCTATTTGGTGGAAGTAGTTGTACCGTACGATGTTGTTGAATGCAGAGGGATCTCGACCTAGATAAAAGGCGCTTTGATCATCTCCATCCATCATCACGTGATGGATTTCGTTGTATTCAATGACATGGTTATTGCCAAGCAAATAAATTGCATTCCCTGGGGCATCATGTATCAGAGAGTGGCGGATGACATTGCCGACACCATCTATGTTTACCGCAGATTTATAAGTTCTATCGAGTCTATTGTATTGATAGATGTGGCAATTACTAACCGTATTGTTGGCAGGAGTTAGAGTCTTTCGGTCACCACCACCGAGAATAATGCCACCGGCACCCATATTATAAATATCACAGCTTTCGATCAGATGATTTTTGCCACCTTGTCTATTGAAAAGTGGGTTTTGATAGAGATGAGTATAAAGGCTCCCAATAAGATCAGAAGCTGGAGTTCCAGTGATGCTATGCTGCCCAAGTGTGTCTTTTTCGATCCCCTTTCCAATAGTTATAGCCACCGTACCTAGATTTCTAAAGACACTATTCTTTATGGTGATACTTTCTCCTTCTTCAATGTAAACACCCATGCCACGGCTGTTTTCAAAAATGATCCCTTCAAAAGTGATGAAGCTGGCATTTTTGAAAGAAAGAATAGGGTCTTCAAAGGTTGAGATTTGAATGCTTTTTATCGCTTCAGGTCTCGTGCTTGGATAGAAGTATATTTTTTTGCGGTCGGAGTCAATGTAATACTCTCCAGGAACATCAATTTCTTCCAAGAGATTGATTGCAAACCAGGTGTTGAATTGACGTTCATTTCCTACCCCATAAAGATGTGGTACTTTTAATTCGAATAATTCTGAAGTTTGGTCTATAGTTCTTACCGGTATGGCATCGTCAGCATAACCCCATTTGAAAAAACCTGACAAATAAACGTTGTTAGCTTTTGTCCATCGTTTTGGCCGATCTGTATTCCACTTGAATACTGCCCCACTATTGGAAAAGTCCCCATCTCTGGGTACAGAACCTGGGTTAATAACATCTCCGATTTTAATAGAAGGCTCTCCTAGATTAGGCCATCTGGCAATCTGTTGAGCCTCCTCATTGATGAAAAGTTCATTTGGTGCAGAGATATAAGGTCTGTTAAAACCTCTAGGCCCATATGGTGCGTAGGAAATCGAATATGCTGAAAGATCAATTTCTAAAAGATGGTCTTGTGCAGATGCAGGAATGCGTTCAAGAATAGTCGGATCTTTTACTTTTTTTATGTTTTCAGGGTCGATAGTGATTCCACCAGAAAGGATGACTTTTTCTCTATTATATGAACTGAATATAATTGGGTTTGCCACTTCTCCTGAATGAGCAGCTCCAAATTGTATGGAGGAGTGAATGGGGTAATCTCCACCTCGTAAAAATACTTGTTTGATATAATTAGGCTTTTTTTTAATCCTAATTAAGGCTTCTTCTATTGTTTTGATAGGATTATCCTGGTCTCCAGAGGATTGATCGTTACCATCTGTAGCAATGAAAAGTGTGTAAGCTGATTGAGCAAAAGTTACCGTTTGCAGAGAGAGAAAGCTGACAATAAAAATGATGCAAGAAAGGTGTTTTGTCATGAGTTAATGTTACTTGAATAGCGACGAAATGAGGACTTCTTAGCCTTTATTAATGAAATTATATTTTCGATCACGCCCCTGTTTGTTTGTACAATCATTCGTATAAAGCCATCAAATCGATTTCTTTTAATAAGGTCAATTGATACTAAAAAGCGCAGTGATTTTCTGAGACAAGAATTTAAGTTTTTCTTAGGTGCTAAAATTATTGGTTTTTGTATTTATTCAAAGGCTTTCTCTCGGTGTTTTGCCATTATTGTAAAAGGTAGCTCTGTGCTTATATCTTGATACGAGCTTAGTTTGATTATTTCGCGCACTAAGTGTTTGACTTTAAATGTGGATTCATTTGGAATCGAGCTAGGCATCTACCGATTATGAGTCAGTCATTGTTCTCTTTGATTTTTGATTGAGTACTACTTAAAATTCATGTAAAAACTATATTTCTTTTTTTTGTAAAAGATTGTACAAATGATAATTTAAAAAAAACAGGAAGGAGGATTTCTCTGAAACCGTGACTTTATAATTTTCTTTACTTTCAGTCACTTGCATGTCCATTAGAAAATCATCAAAAGAATTATTATGGTTGGGATGCGTCTAAGAATTACAGCTATGAATTCATCAATCCTGATGGTTCCAGAGAAACAGCCAGTTATCAGAGAAGATAGACATTGAAGTTGGAATATGCAGGAAGAAGCCTAGAAGCCTATCTTTACCTTCTCAGATCTCGCAGCAGCTAAATCGATTTAATAGACTAACTGCAAAGATCCTTATCTATAAGGAACGAATCAGCGTTTCGGAGCATTACAAACCCAAATTCCTTGATTATATAATTTGAAACTCACTGGATTTTAATTGAACCAAACTATGCGAATGAATTCTATTACGAAACTCAATGTATTAACTCTTGTTTTTTTAAGCTGTCTGCTAGCATCCTGCCAGGATAAAAACCAGAAGAATACTGAAAATCAGAATCAACCAGAATTTCAGAATAAGGGGCATGAGTTAGTTTACGAGATGGTGCAGAAAGTGGGAGATTTCAGCAGTCTGGCGGATAAAAAAAGCGTCGAATACACTTATACTTACGTGACAGCTGATGGTGGTACCGATATTAGTCAAGAGAAGTATCTCTTTGATGGCGAGTACTCTTATGGACGATATACAACACATGAGCGAACACTGCCTCAATTCGAGGGGGACATAGAGCAGGGATTTAACGTGACTGAGTATTGGCTAAAGCATAATGGCGAAGTGATAACTGATGAAGAGGCGCTAACTAGAGTTAAGTTTAACCGACCAACGAATTACTACTGGTTTACTATGATGCAAAAGCTGTTGGATCCAGGAATAAATTACGAATACATTGGAGAGCGGCCAATAAACGACAAAGAATACCACATCGTAAAAATCAGCTTTGATTCCCCTGATGACAAGCCGACAGATACCTACCAGTTGTATATTAATAAGGAAACCTCAATTGTTGACCAATTTCTATTTACGGTAGTTGACTTTGGAGTAGAAGAAACTCCCTATTTGATGCTTCTTGACTATGAGAAAATAGATGGTCTTTTGATCCCTACCAAGCGGAAGTACAAAGCCTCTACCTGGAACGCTGACCTATCTGACGAAGGATGGATCACAGTTAACTGGACAGACATTAAGTTTGACACTGGAATCACGAAGGAGGATTTTGAGAATTGACAGGCAAAATCCTCCAAGTCAAATTGCATCTGATTGTTCTAAGCGGGAGTTATATGGAAAAAATCTGACTTTTTAATACCTTCTACTTAGGAAATAAGCTTGATTGATAGGCTTTATATTCCCTTCTTAAAGTATCTCCACATACAGAATCTTGCTCAAAAATATTTGTAAGCCTAGTAGCTAAATCACCCACCTGTGGTAGCCATTCCAGAATTAAAGAAGCTGAAGAAAAAGTCCCTATCAGGCAGTTCAAGACTAGAATGCCTTCAAAAGTTTTATGCCAAAGCTGTGAAACTGGACAAAGAGCTGAAAGGACTTAAAACACAAAAACTATGAAAATTGCAGTAACATCGGCAAGTGGTCAATTAGGAGCCGCTATCGTAAAAGCTCTAATTCAGGAAATTGGAAAAGACAAGGTAATAGCCATCGCACGTACTCCTGAGAAAGCTATACACCTGGGAGTGGAAGTTAGAAAAGGCGATTACAATAGCCCTGAAGATCTTAAAATTGCCCTAAATGGTGTGGACAAAGTCTTGCTTGTATCGGGAATGGACGAACCTCAGAAGAGAATCCAACAGCACAGAAATGTGATCGAAGCAGCGAAACAAAATGGCGTTGCTAAACTAGTATATACCAGCATCGTAGGAGACGAAATCAATACGGCCTTTAGTCCCATAGTGCAGAGCAATCGACAAACAGAAGAAGATGTGCGTGCATCGGGATTGCAATGGGTCATTGGCAGAAACGGCATATACATAGAACCAGATTTGGAGTACATCGACAGCTATGTGAAAGAGGGAGAAATAAGGAATTGTGCAGGAGAAGGAAAGTGCAGCTATACCAGCAGAGAAGAGTTAAGTTTCGCCTACGCACAGATGCTTTTGGACGATACGCACAACGGAAATACCTACAATCTGGTAGGCAAAGCCATCACACAAAAAGAATTGGCAGCCTACATCAATCGGGTTTATAAGACGGATTTGAAATACACCGCCGTTTCTGTGGAAGAATACAAAAAAGAACGTCAAGCAGCTTTAGGGGATTTTATGGGGACGATCATTGCCGGCATTTATGAAGGCATTAACAATGGAGTGAACGATGTGCCTTCTGATTTTCAAAAAGCAGCAGGAAGACTGCATAAATCTCCCTTGGCGATGATAGAAGCGTATCATCAAAATCACCCTACCTCCTAAGCTAACCTCTAATGAGCATCATAGAAAACATCCTAAAATCAGTAGTCTTGGATGAGGCGATCATCACAGAGAAAGTGACACTTTCTACAACAGCTTTTAGAATTCGCCTGAAAAGTGACAGCATCCGCAAAGCCAATTTTATTCCCGGCTCCTTCTTACGAATGGGAATTGGTATAGGCAATGAGCAGGTGTCTATGAAAGACAAGATCAGAAGCTATAGTGTGTGGGATATCAACAAGTCAGAAGGCTTTCTAGATGTAGCCATAGCCACGCACAGTTCAGGGATCGGCTCGCAATGGGCGAAAAATTGTCAGGTCGGCGATACAGTTTATTTCAAGTGGAAAAAAGGCAATTTTCTGGCAGATAATACTGCGGATAGTTATGTGCTGCTGGGCGACCTTTCTGCACTTTCGCATCTATACATGATCAACCGAACTATCGGAAAAGACAAACAGGTAGCCAGTTTCGTTTACAGCCCTGAGAAATCTGAGCAATTCCCAGATATTGACGGAAGCTCTCCTCTTGATTTCTATGAACTGCCGGAAAACCCAAGCGAAGAGATCATTGCCAAGCTAAGAGAAATCGCTCCTACGCTAAAAGGGAAAAAGATGGCCTATATAGCTGGAGACAGTAGAGTTTGCGTAGCCATAAATCAATTTTTTAGAAAAGAGCTGAAATGGGAAACCAAGCAGATTAAAACAAAACCTTTCTGGAACCCGGAAAAAAAGGGATTGGAGTAATTCTGTGTTTTGGAGGTGGTAGCAAATTTATTCTACTACCCTATTGAAGCTCTTGACGAAATCCTTAATTTAGGCAGAGCAAAGACCTATGAATAATCGTGATATAGAAGCAATCGGGTTAGGTGAGTTGCGTATACACAAGTGTTGAACTAAACCGACTGCGTCGGTAGCTTTTCACCTCAACTCTC
>TARA_R110002072_G_scaffold303069_1_pt1 | contig 193434 bp, 139 predicted proteins | sample TARA_R110002072 | Tara Oceans TARA_R110002072 (sample SAMEA4397118) | marine metagenome | biome: Polar Biome; feature: [SRF] surface water layer (ENVO:00010504); material: water (ENVO:00002006), including particulate matter (ENVO:01000060) such as... | depth 5 m | reverse complement strand
CGGGAACGGGAACGGGAACGGGAACGGGAACGGGAACGGAAACGGGAACGGAAACGGGAACGGGAACGGGAACGGAGGGGAAACTCGTCTGTCCGGCCGGCTCGAACGACAGTTGTTGTCGAACTTTCAGCCCGTCAGAGCAAGGATTCCCCAACTGATACCGAATCTTTATGCCTCAACAACCTGCATTGGCGGTGGCATGCGGGTGGCTATTGAAGAGTTCGTCGCTAATCCACGATACGACGACCTGGGGGACAAGGTTGAGCAGGTCATGGTTCTGATGACTGACGGCCAGGCCAACGAAACGGAACCACCAGGAGCGGACCCGATCGACTCGATCTACTACTACGCCGAACTTGCCAGGCAGAATGACATCATTATTCACGGGATCACTCTCGGCGCGAACGCCCAGTCGCTGGCGATCGAAGACGCAGCGGACACGACCGGCGGGCAGTATCACCATGTCAGTGACAACGACTTCGATGGTCTGTTCGAAATCTATCGAGGGATCGGAAGAGGCGGCGACCAACCTCGACTGGTCCGGTAGCCCGGCCCGTTGAACGATGCGTTACTCAGTCTCGCGACTCAGTCGCCCGAGCGTCTGGAAATTGCTATTCAGCATTCCAGACGCTTTTTCTTTGACCCGGTCGCGGTTTTGTTTCGAGCGGAGATTTACGATGAGCCATGACGTCATGTTTCGATCGGCATTGAGTCTTTGTCTGTTGTTCGTGCCTGCTGCCGAAGCATTGGCCGAACCGCCGGGGCTCGTTCAGGGCGAACCCGCCGCTTGTGGATTAAGTGCATCGCGGCTGGCAGCGATCGACAACGTCGTCGCAGAAGGATTGCGTGACGAAAGGATGCCCGGCTGCGTCGTGCTGGTGGGGTATCGAGGCCGGATCGTCTGGCGGAAAAGCTATGGCGCGCGACAGGTGAAACCGGACGTCGTCCCGATGACGACTGACACGGTGTTCGATCTGGCGTCGTTGACCAAACCGATCGCCACCGCAACGAGCATCATGCTGCTGATTGAGGATGGCCTTGTCGAACTCGACGCCCCAGCGGTGAAGTACATCCCCGAGTTCGGCAGCAACGGCAAAGAAGTCATCACCATCCGGCAACTCCTGACGCATCAGAGCGGCCTGTTGCCCGACAACTCGATCAACGATTACGGGCACGGTCGTGTTGACGCCTTTCGCCGCATCCACGAACTGGACCTGCGAGCGGAACCCGGCTCACGATTCATTTACAGCGATGTGGGATTCATCGTGCTGGGAGAAATCGTCGAGCGTGTTTCCGGAAAAACACTCGACAAGTTTGCCAACGAAAGAGTCTTCAAGCCGCTCGGCATGTCCGAGACTGGATTCAATCCACCAGCCGATCTGAAACTTCGAGCTGCCCCCACCCAGGAACGAAACGGTGAATGGATGCGAGGTGAAGTCCACGATCCGCGGGCTTACAAGCTCGGCGGCGTCGCCGGACACGCCGGCCTGTTCTCAACCGCCGAAGACCTGGCACGCTATGCCCAGATGCAGGTAAACGGTGGCGTCCTTGGCGAAGCACGGATTCTTAAATCCGAAACCTGCCAGTTGATGCAGGCCTCGCAGGAAGTGTCCAGCGGCGTCAGAACTTTGGGCTGGGACCGCCGAACCGGCTACTCATCCAACCGCGGCGACCTGTTCTCGGCCGGCGCTTTCGGTCACGGAGGATTCACCGGCACCGCTCTCTGGATCGATCCTGCTCAGGAAATGTTCGTCATCTTCCTGAGCAACCGCGTCCATCCCGACGGCAAAGGTTCCGTCAACTCCCTCGCCGGCCGAATCGGAACACTCGCCGCGGCAGCGATCAAAGAGTGAAACAGGCTTGTCACCCCCTACAGTCTTTCGGCTTCGAGAAGTTTCGCGGCTGCCGCTTGAATTGCTGGTCGGTCGGAGGCGTTGAGTTCTGACATCAGCGGGATGATCGGGCCGGTGTTGGCGATGCCGGAGAGGGCGACGGCGGTGTGCAGGACTCGGATGGGGTTGATGGAGTTTCGCAGGTCTTCCAGTGGTTTGAAGGTTGCTTGGATTTGCTCGGCAGTTTCGAAGTCGCCGGCTTTGATCGCTCTCAGCATGGCCATCGACTTGCTCGGAGCAATGCAAACGCAACCTGACGTGAAGCTGTTGAGGCCGAAGTCTCGCAGATGAACGATGGCTGGTTGCTCGCCGATTCCGCTGACAATTCGCTCGGTGCCGACGGTGTTCGCCAGTTCGCGGAGGTAGGGATCGTTGGACGTGTCCTCACGCACGACTGCGTACTTGATCCATGAGAGCAGGCCGTCATCCATCAGTTTCTTGACGTCGCCGATTTCGATGAAGCCGTCATTTTTGATGTAAAGCACCGCTGGCCGGGAAGCTGCTTCGACAAAGTTTCTCACCGCCAGCGTAACGCCTGCCGAGGTCACGACGTCACGGGTCGGCAGAACCATGGCAGTTGGGAAATCGAACTCCCGCAGCAGCCAGGCCTGGTCCATCATCGTTCCGTAGGCTGGTCCGACTGACGGGATCATCAGTGTGTTTTCGCCAGCCAGCTCGGTCATCATTTCCAGCAGACTGACATACTCACTGGGAGCAACGTGGTACAGAATTGCGTTGCCACCGTAGAGCAACGTCGAAACTCCGCCGCCTTCCAGATGCCGGATCAGTTTTTGATTCTCTCCGTGGTTCAACGAGTAATCCGCATTCCGAGCCAGCGGAGGGACGGAGACGACGGAACTGGCCAGCGTTGCGGGAGTAATCTCAGCGGTGTTCATGCGAAAGTCTCGGGTGTGGAGTCAACGAGGAGTGGCGCGGCGTCGGTCAGGAAAGTTCGTCGATCGGGTTTCCGAAGGGCAGGGTGATGATTGGTCTTCCGCCGTGATCCAGATAATGCCGTTCGGTGTCGATGCCCAGGTGGCGGTACATGGTCGCCAGAACGTCCTGCGGTGACTTGGGATTGTCCAGCGGGAACGCCCCTTTGGAGTCAGAAGAGCCGACCACTCGACCACCTTTGACTGGTCCGCCAGCGAGTGCCGCACTGAAGACATTCGGATAATGGTCTCGTCCGGCTTCTTTGTTCATACGCGGAGTGCGACCGAACTCGCCCCACGCGACGACCATTGTTGTATCGAGCATGCCTCGCTGATCAAGGTCTTCGATCAGCGCGGAATAGCAAAGATCCCAGCGAGGCAGGAAGCCATTCTTCATTGAGTCCAGACCCTGAACGTGGGTGTCCCACCAGCGGCAGTCGACGGTGACCAGCCGAACGCCGGCTTCGACAAGACGTCGCCCCAGCAGAACTCGCTGGCAGAAAGCGTTGGCACTGCACCGTCTGGGGTCACCCGGATCGTACCTCGGAATGAATCCGTATCGCTGGCGAATGTCGTCTGGCTCGGCGTCGAGGTCGAACGCATGGCGAGCCTTGTCGGAACTCAGAATGCCGTACGCCTTCTGATGAAACTTGCTGACCGAATCCATCTGTCCCGACGTGTCGACCGCCGATCGAAACTGATCGAAGCCTTGCAGCAGACTCTTGCGAGTATCGAAGCGTCCCTGACTGATGCCTTCGACCAGTGAGAAATTCTTCAGCTCAAACGGCCCGTCGTTGCCTGGGTCGACCAGCGTTTCGAAGGGCTTATGCGCAACGCCCAGATACGCCGAGTCCGTACCTGGTACCTGCCTGGGAATGGCCACGTACGGAGGAAGTTCGGGAGTCAGATGACCGAGCTGCTCGGAAACGATCGAGCCGCAACTCGGGTGAATGTTGACGTCGGGGCTCGGTCCAGGCGGATGACCTGTGAACAGAATCTGATCGCCCGCCGAGTGTCCGGCATTGGTGTGGTGCAGGCTGCGAACAATCGACCACTTATCCATGATCGACGCGCACTTTGGCAGCAGATCGACGATCTGAATCCCGGACACGTTTGTTGAGGTTGCTCCAAACCCGCCTCGGTATTCGGCCGGAGCCTCCATTTTCGGATCCCACGTCTCGTGTTGAGACGGTCCGCCGCGCATCCACAGGATGATTACCGAGTTCTCTTTCTTCGCGTCGGCTCCGGCCTGCGCCTCGTGTCGCAACAGGTCGGTCAGTGTCAGACCCGTCAGTCCCAGACCGCCCGCCTTCAGAAATCCACGACGGCTGATGCCTGTTTCACGCTGAAACTCAGCACACCCACTTCGGCTGTTTGAGGTTGCCATTTGCCGCTCCGACAGGAAACGTTGCTTTGAACACAACCAGTTTGCACAACGCATCGTTGACGGCAAGCCCGCTGCTGCACTTTCTGACGAAGGGAAGTTCGCTCCACTTTATTGAGCGATCGCGATGCGGACAGTTCCGTCGTCATCGGCTGCGGGAACGGTCAGGTGAAAGACGATCGGATGGTGGTCTGAGTAGACCGCTCGGAAGGCGTTGTGGTTATAAGGTTCGCCGGGGTACGGATCAGTGAAGTGCCAGTCGTCGCGAAGTTCTTCCAGCAGATTGACGACCTGCATGTCGTACGTCTGGTCGACTTCGCTGGTCCAGGTCGTGTTGACCATGACGTGGTCGTACGGTTTCGGCGAGTTGACGTTCGTGTTGGTCGGTCGGCATTCGTCGTTGAGCGAGATGAATCCTGGCGGAGTGACTGCTGCCAGCTCGGCGGCATTTTCGATGTTCATATCGCCAAGGATGATGAAGTCGTGCTCGTCCTGGTTATGTGAGGCAATCCACGCAGAGATTGCCCCCAGCTCCTGCGCCCGACGAGCGCGATTGGCCGGGCCGTCTCCAGGTTGCAGATGGACGGAAATCAGAACAAAGTCGAGTTTTGCTTCCAGCGTGCGAAAACCGAACGCGTACGGCACCCGTTCGAAGTAGTCATGGTTCGAACGGTCAGCCGCCAGGAATCCGTGCGGTAGATCGTTGGCCGGAACGACTCGATTGGGCTTATAAAAAGAGACCCACCACTCGGTCGACGATCCGTTACGGTGAATGGTGTCGCCCGAGCCCGTGTCTTCTTCGGAGATGACATACTGAAATCCGTGCCCGCGCATCGCGTCGAAGAATTTGGCAGATTCGGAATCAGGTTTCAGTGGCGTGCCGTCCGGGAAAGTTCCCGCGTACGGCGGCGAAACCAGCTCCTGCACAACGACGATGTCGTACGGGGCGACGACGTTGGCCAGTGCCGCGTCGTCGCGGGATCGCGAGTTGCCCAGAAACTGAATGTTGAACGAGCAGACAGAAATCGGTTCGCCACTTCCTGCAACCGGTCCGTTGATCGTTGTCTGCATTCCGCCGATCGGCGGAGCTGTCAGCACGTCGTTCGAAACGTCGTCGGGGTTAGTCGAGATTGCCGCCGCCGACGGAGTTGAGGCTTGCTGAAGCTGGTCGACCGTCTCAAGAACGGCGGTTGCGGCTTCGCAACCAGCCAGTGTAAGCAGGCACACAGCGAGCAGTCGGCGAAGAGCGGCGGAGCCGGTTACGGTCGTATTACTACTCGGAGAAGAAATGCGCAGACGTTGCGCAAACTGTTTCCAGTACAGAGACATGAGGCTTCCTTGCCAGTCAGGTCATTGAAACTTCCGTTTCGACCTCGATCGGCAGCAGGCAACCCCACTCTTTCAGCTCACTGTTTCAACCGTTACAGCTTACCACGGCTTCCAACTCGCTGACCGGCATGCAACCGCTGGAAACTCAACTCGTTTGCCGGTTCATGAAAAATGGCATTCGGCAGTTCCTTTGCGTCAGTGCTTGATTCGCTGCGGACGTGCTTTGAGAATCAAAAAAGCCCGACTCCAACTGGTGGAATCGGGCCTTTGAATTTCGTTAAGTAAACACCGTCGGAAAGCGACTGACTAACCCTTGGCCGGTCCCTGCTTGCGGATCAGGTCAAGCGGTGACAGTTTCTTGTCGCCAGCTGCGGGAGCTTTCTTTTCTTCGACAGGTGCTTCTGCTGGAGCGTCGGCTTCGGCGGCCGGCTCTTCCGCTTTCTTGCTGCCCGCGGCTCCCTGCTGACGGATTTGCTCAAGAGGCGATAGTTTCTTGCCACCGTCGGCTGCAGCGGCAGCAGGCTTTGAGCCGGCCGGTCCCTGTTTGCGAATCTGGTCGAGCGGCGAACCACCACCGGCAGCCGGTTTCTTCGCTCCAGGGGCACCCTGCTTGCGGATCATGTCCAGCGGGGATGCTCCGGCGGCGGGCTTCTTCGCGCCACCAGCCGGTGCCTTGGGCGCGGCGGCTTCGGCCTTCGGTTTTTCAACCGGCTTGTCGACGACGGTCAGAAAGGTCGTGCCGATGTCGTACCAGCCGATGTCTTCCTGGCCGTGGAATTCGACCAGAGCCTGGCAGTTCATGTTGACCGTCTTGACCTTTCCGGTCAGGCCGGCAAACCGCCGCAGTTCGGGAACGTTTTTGTCAACGACGACCCACTTGTCTGTGAGTTCTGTCTTGAGTTGTTCAGCCTGTTCGATAGACATGATGGCAGGGCGTCAGTCTGGAGACAGTTGATTCCGGCGGTCGCCACATTGCGTCCGCCCATTTTCCGAGCGGGATAATAGCCTCGGGACAGGTCGGGTGAAACAGAACCGGAGTGCTGGTATTCGACGAAAACCAATGTCGAGAAATCGTTGTCCAGCCAGAGTGGCTCTCAAATTCCTCGTCCGAAGCACAATCTGCAGGGCCGGTGCTGCCGGAATTGCCCGCCCAGAGTGCTCGGTTCAGCGAAAACTGCGGCGAATCGACCATCGCGAGTCAACGGTTCGGCGAAATCCGGCGAACTGAAGAACAGGGCGATTGTGTTTCGCCGTGAAGAGTCTCTCTGCGCGCAGGCACCCTGATTTATGACTGAGAAGAAAAAGAAGGCAACTCGACGGAAAAAAGCCGAAGCCGCTCCACCCGAGCCGCCGCTGAAGGACCGACTGTTGGGAACCATCTTTCAACCTCGTCTTCTGTTGTGGGGAGCCCTTGCTGGAGCGGCGGTCGTACTCACGCCGATTGTGGCTCGCGTGCTGCCCGACCTGTCCACTCGTGAAGAATACCGACTCCGAACGCGGGACATTGAAGTTCCGGATCTGCCGCGGTGGGTGCCGATCACTCTTGTCGATCAGGTTATCGAAGCGGCAGAAATTCCCGACGAAGTTTCGGTTCTGAAGCCGGACCTCGCCGCGCAGATTGCCGCCGCGTTTGAACAGCATCCCTGGGTGAAGAAGCCTGTCAGCGTGAAGGTCTCTGTGCCGGCTCGTGTTGAAGTTTCATTCAACTTTCGCGAACCGGTCGCAATGGTCAGCATCAGTGACGGACACTACCCCGTCGATGCGGAAGGTATTCTGCTGCCTCCTGGAGACTTTCCGCCGTCGGACATCAATCTTTATCCAAAGATCACCGGCATGACGACTCCGCCACTGGCCCGAGTCGGCTCCGCCTGGGGCGACGAGCGAGTGACCGCCGCCGCTCGGCTGGCCGTCGTTCTGTTTCCATACTGGAGTGAGTGGAAACTTCAATCGGTTGAAGTACCACCACGAGCGACCGCGGAAGTCGTTTACGAAGAGCTTCGCTTCGTCGTCAATACGGACGGCGGATCGCGAATCATCTGGGGGCGTGCGCCGGGCAACGATCACCCCCTGGAAGTCACCGACGAGCAGAAAATCGGTCGACTGAAGAGCTTCCTGAGCAAAGCGAAATCGTTCGATGGCCCGTGGGAAATCAACATCAACCACCTGCGAGTGATCACGGTCAACCCTCTGGAAGACCGACAGACTTCCAGTCTGCGGTGAAACAACGATCCACGAACAGCTCCGACAGGATCGATCAAATCACGGAAGACACGAAATTTCACGGAAAGCAGGGCTAACCGTTCTTCCGTGTAATTCCGTGGTCATTCCCTTCTTCATCGTCCGGCGTTGCGGCTAATCGTCGACCAGCTGCCAGAATTCATCTTCACCGTCCGCGGCAAGTCCGCCTTTTTTCAGAGTTCCAGAATTGGCGGACTTGTCTTTTTTTTCGCTTAGCGAAGGCGGCAGTGGCGGAGCTTTCACCGAGGGACCACCGGAGCGAACTTTCTTCGGCTGAACCTTTCGACGTGTTTCGGTCGTAGGCGATTTTTTCGGACGGGCGTTGTCCGAAAATTCCAGTTCGAGAATCTCGTTATCGTCAAGCGGAATAGCCGGGCTGCTTTTCGGACCGCTGCTGACTCGTTTTCGAGGTTGCTCTCCCGTGGTTGTTCGTGGAGTCTTGCCGGAAGAAGTCGGACCTCCCGCCGTCGGTCGTACTTTGACCTTACGCCTGGCGGAACCCGGCGCTGCATTTCCGGACGTTCTTGATTTTGAACAGGCCGGGCAGCCTCCACGGTGGTCGAGCGATTCGCCGCACTTGTTGCACAGCGGGACGGGCATGCCGGCGTCTTCAAGTTCGTCGTCGAGCAATGCCTTTCCCAGATCAATCTCACGGGAGGCCGGGCCGGTGCGGGATTCTTCGATCACGATTTCACCCGAGACCGGTCGGGGAGTTACCGGTCGGGACGTTGACGGAGCTTTCTTTGGAACCGGTGGCGGGCTGTTGTTTTCCTTACGCGGTGCGACCGGCGTCTTAATTCCTGTCGATTGCCAGCCGGTGACTTCCGGCGCTGCTGCCGGAATTGCTGCCGAGCTGGTGGAGACGCCATCTTTCACAACGACACTGCCTTCGCGAACGATCTCGGTCGTTGCTTTCTTGCCACTGGCCACGTCTGTCGCCGAGACATGAACACGAGCCTGCTCGTCGTAAGAAATTGTCACCTGGATCTGCGAGTTCTCCGGCAGGTCCGGCGGCAGATCTTCGATGATGCAGGTTCCCAGTTCGACGTACTGATCATCAGCCTTCGTGCCGCTTTCGACAATCCGCAGGTGCACACGGTTCTGGTTGGGAGACACGGTGCCAAACTGGTGCGTGATCGATGCCGGCAGCGGAGTGTTCGCTGGAATCTGATAGTGCGGAACTTTGTTGTCGTTCTTGTCACGAACCAGAATGCCAAGACCTCGAGCGTTAACACTTTGTTGTTTGATACTGGCCAGCCGGGCGCTGACGTCTTCGTTGAGAATTGACTTCGCAAAGTCGTTATTCGTCAGCAGCATCCCGGCGTAGTAGGTCGCGCCGTGCGCGATCGATTGATCGGGTGAGAGCGACGTGTTCAACGTTCGGCCGCCGAGCTGCTTCAGCGCGTTTCGGATCATCGGCATTCGAGACGAACCACCAACGGTCAGGATGACGTCGACGTGAGCCCAGCCCATTTTGTTGTCTTTAAGCATGGCCTGAGTGAGTTCGCACGTCCGCTTCACCATTGGCTTTGTCAGTGACTCAAACTGTCCCTGCTCGATCTGGTAAGACTTGCGGTGTCCTGCGTGCTGACACGTGAGCGCTGCTTTCGGTCGGACCGTCAGGCTGCGTTTTGTGTTCTCAACTTCCAGGGCCAGGAATTGCAGACTTTCCGGGTCGCTGCGAGGGTCAACCTTAAATTCTTTAGAAAACTGACCAGCGATGGCGTCGAGCAGTGTGCGGTTCCAGTCGATGCCGCCGAGATTCAGATCTCCGCTGCTGGCGATGACTTTGACTTCGTTCTTCTGATACTTCACCAGCGACAGGTCGAAAGTTCCGCCGCCGAGGTCGTACACCATGATCCGTTGCTCTTCAGCCAGCTCGGTGAACCACAACCCTTCGGTGCCCAGCACGTAACACAGCGCGGCGGCAACCGGTTCGTTGATCATGTCAACTTTGGACAGTCCTGCTCGCTTGCCGGCTTCCATGACCCATTGACGCTGAATGTCGCTGAACTGGGCCGGTACGGTAATGACCGCCTGCTCGATTTTGCCGATCTGTTCTTCAGCTGCGGATAGCAGCTTCTTCAGCACGAGTGTGGCGATGTCGATCGGTGTGTAGGCACGATCGTCAACGACCCACTTGTGTTCGAGGTCGCCCATGTACCGCTTCGAATTCTGCACGACTCGCAAAGGCTTCACGACGGCGTTGCGAAGCGCTTCGGTTCCGACGACGACTTCGCCGCCCTCGTCAAACAGGACGACCGACGGAGTCGACAGTTCGCCTTCCTGGTTCGCCAGCGTGACGGGTTCACCATGCTCGTTCAGGTACGAGATGCACGAGTACGTTGTGCCAAGGTCGATTCCGACAGCGTGAGTCTTAAGCATCTGAATCAGTCTTTCATGGCTGCAAGCTCGAAGCCGTATCAACGCGTGTGTAAGGAAGGATCGCCAGCAGTCGCACCGCATCTCAATTCTGCTGCGGCGATGTTTCCTGCCAGTTGCACATCAGCATTGCCCGGGCAGAACGCGAAACCCACAATGCGGAAACGTCGAAACTACTCTTCAGTCAACAGCTTCCGCCACGAGTCTGGCCATCGTACCAACGCTTATGACGCCTCTCCAGCAAACACTCGGCACCTTTCCGCCCGTCCTGAATGAACGTTTCGGGGTAACGGGATGTCGTTTTCTGCTGATTGCAGCCGTTTTGCAGGCCTCAATGTTGAGTCTGTCCGCCGTCGCGCAGCCGCTGCCTGGTCCAGACACACCAGTTCTGACAAACGTGACTTCGGAGTTTCTGACCGGTCGCGAGTTCGACTATGCGCTCGCAAAGACGATCTCGCTCGCGTGGCAGGGACAGAATCTGCGGGATGGCCTGCGTCAACTTTCCGAGACACGGTCGGTCTCCATCCTGCTGGATCGACGAATGGATCCGGGACAGCAACTGACGCTGCAGATTCAGAATGTCAGCCTGCAGGCATTGATCAATCTGATCGCGACGGAAGTTCGAGCTGACATCAGCATCCTTGGAAACACCGTTTACGTCGGTCCGGCAGAGGTCGCGTCACGGCTGCGCACGGTCGAAGAGATTGTCGCTTCGCAACTCGTGTCGAATCGCGCCACGACGATCAGCGTCGACACTTCTCCAGCAACTCGCCGTAGCTTCGAACTTCTGGAACGGCAAACGTTGACCTGGCCGGACTTGACTACTCCACGCGAACTGCTCGACGAAATCGGTCGTCGTTACGCATTGAACATCGAAGCGGCTGATAAGGTGCCGCACGATCTTTGGGGGCTGGCGACGGTTCCGTCAGGCACGTCAACTCAGTTGCTGCTGATGGTGCTCGCTCAGTTCAATTTGAGTTTCGAATGGACGAACAGCCGGGACGGAATTCGCATCGTTGACATGCCGGTCGACCCGCGCATCGAAAGACAGTTCACACTCAAGCGGGGCACTGAGCTGAACATTCTGGCTGAGCTGGAACGACGACTGCCAGCAATCGAGCGTCAGATTGCCGGCCGCAGAGTCTCCGTTGTCGGCACGGTCGAGCAGATAGAAAGCGTCGAAGAACTGATCTTTCCGGAACGTCGCCCTGAAAATCCTCGCCCCAACCAGCGTATGGTCGGCGGCGGAGTGACCGTCTTTACATTTAAGGCGACCGCACCACTCGAAGCCTTCATGAAGACTCTCGAAGCGCAGGCTGGCTTTACCTTCAAGTACGACCCCGACGACTTCATGCAGGCCGACATCCGACTCGACCAGCAAATCCTGCTCGAAGCCAAAGAACTGACCGCTCAGGAAGTCTTCGAAAAGATGTTCCCTCCCCAGAACATCGCCTACCAGGTTGACGGCCAGACCGTCCACCTGACACCAGCCAAACGATGACCACTCGACTTGCCGCTTTTCTCTCAGCCGCTCCCGGAACCGGTCAACGACTGCGAATCCGCCAGGCTGGCAAAGGAATGCACGAAAGCGATCGAAGAAACCTCACCGAACCCAGGAGAAATAAGTTTCGTCGTTCTTCGAGAAACTAACGCCGTCGACCACGTTCGGCAGTTGGCGGTCGATCGCCGAAAGTCAAAACCAAAAGCCCGGATGGTTAACTGAACCGCCCGGGCTGTTTTTGCCATTCGACTCAAGCCGCGACACTCGATGATTCTGTTCGAAAACCTGGCCGAAGAAGCGGAACAGTTATTTAATCGAACTCTTCTCTTGACCAGAATCAAGTGGCCTTCGAACTGGTTTCTGATGATTCGTAGATTCAACTGCCGTCGGACCGTCCGCTTTGACCCACTTAAGCCTGGCAAATCCCTCAGAGTCGGTTGCCCAGGTTCCGACGGTGTTGCCTGATGCGTCTACGAGGTCAGTGCCGTGGCCCTCGTCGAGGTGAAAAATTGCAAGCGTGCAGTCATCAGGTACGAATCGGTGTTTTGGCGAAAAAGTCTCTTTCCCATATCGTGCGACGTTTGAGATGCACACTTCGTCAATCATTCCATCAGTATTGAAACCGAAGTGAGGCATGTCCGTCCAGGTGTCGTCACGATCCGAAATGATCGCAGAAGCTGACAGGTCGCCATTAACGTACAGCCTCATCTCGGTGTCTTCGATGACCATCGCATAGTGAATCCAACGGTTGGTGATTACTGGACCAACGATCTGCGTCATCGGGAGGGATCTGTCAGCAGGCGTATGGCGGGCAACGGCCTGGCCCTTGAGAACCCCAAAGCTGAATGGAGGATGCCAGAATGTCCTTTCTTTGCTGCGATCTCCCAGTCGACACCAGAATTCGACCGTGAAATCCTGATCATGCTGAATTGGTGTTCTTCGGGCGACAAACCCGAAATCGGCACCACGCACGCCCACACTGCGGTCTCCGAACCGAAGCATCCAGCCACCGGGAGAACTGGTCGACTTTTGAGCTTCTGCCAGACCCACAGACTTTTTCGAATCCCCACCTCCCTGCGCGTCGTTTACTCCGATGCTCGCAGGCCGGCGGCCGGTGTTAGATGATTCGTGTTTGGCTTGCCCCTCTTCAGGGGCATTGCCGTTGGAAACGTGGCCCGGACGTTTTTCGTCACTGAAAAGACAAAGCTTTTCATCAACCATTGCGACGTGTAATGCATTCTTACCGTCTTTTTTGACAGTAAATTCGTAGGTCTCCGTTTCGAATCCGTCGAGTTTCACAAGCAGCTTGTGAGTGCCGGCAGAGAGCCGAACAGGTGAACCAACTCCGGTGAATTCGAAGCTGTCGCCGTCTACTTTCAATGAGATACCGGGGTCTTCGACGGTGATCTGCACGTCGTATTTTTCGCCCAGTTTCACAAAAAAGATCACTCCGGCAAGGAGTAATGATGCGGCGAAGATCCCTGCGGCAATCGATAAGTTGCGTTTTCTTGCCGATTCGCTCGACCGCCACGGCTTTTCTGGATCTTCTTCAGTATGAGATTTCCGACCGCCACGGGTGACGGCCGGGGGCGCCTGATCTGTGTCGTCGACCGAGAATACGGCCATCGTTTCACCTGACTCTCGTGAGGCCGAATGGGCTCGCTGATGCGTCGCCGGGGCAAGGGCAAAGGCGTTACTCAATGCATGCTCAACGGAAAACGGGTGAAGTGCGGACGCAACATCGTCGGCAGTCGCCGGGCGGCATTTCGGATCTTTGCGCAGCATCCGGTCGATCAGGTTACTGAGTTCTGCCGGAGTTTCCGGGCGACGTTTCTCTACAGACTCAGGTGCTGTTTCCAGAATTGCCGCAACTTTCTTTCCCAGCGAGTCGTACTTCTGGTCCCCAAATGGTGCTTCGCCGACGAGCAATTTGTACAGAGTCGCTCCCAGGGAATAGACATCAGACCGTGCATCAACGGTGTGGCTTTCGAGACACTGCTCTGGCGACATGTAATCCAGAGTGCCCATGACTTGCCCGGAAACCGTTACCTCTGGGGTGGTTGGTGAATGTGCATCATCCAGCAACGCCAGGCCCAGATCGAGAACTTTGACGACTGCAGAATCATCATGTTCCGAGCGGGCCAGAATCAGATTGGACGGCTTAATGTCACGATGGACCATGCCGTTATCGTGAGCGTACTGCAGGCCGACAGCTGCCTGCCGAATGAGTTCACAGGCATCAGCAATCGGAAGCGGTCCACGTTCGGCAATCAGATCTGACAGGTTGTTCCCTGGCACAAACTCCATCACCAGAAAATGAGTGCCATCGACCTCGCGAGCGTCCATAGCGCAAACAATGTTCGGGTGATTCAACCGACCAACGGCTCGCATTTCCCGTTCGAAGCGAGCAATGGCTGTTGAGTCGCTCATGTATCTTTGTGGCAGCACTTTGACGGCGACTTGTCGATCAAGCTTCATGTGACGGGCTTTGTAGACAGTGCCCATCCCGCCCGCACCGATTGGCTCAAACAGCCGGTATTCACTTAGATTTTCAAGCTTGGATACGGTATCCGATTCAGACGCGTCGCTCATCGAATCTGAAACGGGAGAGTGTGACGACGATACCTCGCGTGCGATTTCGCAGACTTTCTGCAACGCGAGAGCAGCAACCTGCTCGTGGCAATATTGCAATTTCGGAGCATGACCTCGCAGTGCCAGGATGAACGGGTCAGATTCCCCATCCCGATTAAGAAGCATCTGACAGCAGGACTCGCACTCATCAAGGTGCGCAACAATGCCTTCAGATTCGCCGTGGCCAAGCGCGCCTGCGTTGAACTGACTGAGCTGTTCGGATGATGGGCAGGATTGTGAGGGCATTTGAACGAGGATTTCTGGATTCATCTCAACGATCAAGAGCCGCGGGAAACGGAACAGACCGACTCCGTCCTTAAGTACATCGCAGAAGTCTCACAGCCAGGGACAATTTCTTTCGAAACAGGCCGTCAGACCAGTCCGTCGAACTCGGACCGAAGCCGTCGCAGCACCTTGTACCGGGCGTTGTAAACAGCTCCGACGGTCATCTCCAGTTCTTGTGCGACGCTGCCAGCGGCTTCCTCGTTGATGGCAACCCTCCAGAATGCCTGCCAGGTTTTTTCCTGAAAGTCCGTTCGCAACATTTCAACAGCCCGGTGATAGATCAATTGATTGTCGTCATTGACTTGAGCCTCGTCATACTCTTCCGGCAATTCCAGTGGCACCTGATTGATGCGAATCTGCGCTGTCGTACCTCCTTCAGGCGCGGGGCGTTTGGCGAGTTGACGGAAATGATCGTTGATCTTGTGTCGAGCAATTCCCCATAGCCACCCGCGAAATGTGTCGCCAATCCGGTCTCGTTGAAACGTGTCAATCTTTGCTGACACAGCCACAAAGACTTCCTGAACGACGTCAGCCGAGTCGGATTTCGAGACGCGAGCTCTCCGGCACCACTCGTAAACAAGAGGTGTATAGAGCTTTGCAAAGCGATCCCATTGTTTCGTGTCTCGTTCACACAAGCCTTTCAGGAGTGTGAATGAGGTCGTTTCGCGACTGACTGGCATAGCTGGGGGGACTCGATGAGGCACGTCCTGGACAGCACCATGTCCTGACGGACCGGTAAAGCAGTTTATCAGTTTACAACTTCCAGGAGCGGTTATCGACCACTGCCAAACGGGCCGCTCTTCATTGCTTCAAGGAGCGTTGCAGCGTGACGTGCTGCCCTTAGTCGGTTCTCGCGTACACCGAAGAAGTTTCGAGAATTCGGCTGCCATCAACCAATTTCCGTGCTGAGAGATTCGTCCGAAAAAAAAAGTGTGAGATCGCTGCGATGTTCCTCTAGCAGTCTGGCCGCTCTCCGGCCTGAGCTCTTTCACTGAAAGCGGTCACCGCTGCGTCCTGGAGAGTGGTGGCCTGAGTTATGTCCAGCTGTTTGTTAATCGACAAATGCTTGAATGGAGAAGTTTTATGCCTCGGTCAGCCTGTCATTGTTGCCGCGACATTTGGTTCAGCAAGCGGTCATCTGTGATTGGTTACGCGTTGGCGGGGTGTGTCGTTTGTTCGGTCGTTGTCGGCGGTGTTGCTGCGAAATCCGTGAATGCTCAAGAGGGTGATCAGTTCCTTGTGCGTACGGTTCGGCTCGTTGCTCCTGGGGGTGATCGAGTCGTTACCGGTAAGTCGCTGATCAACGTTGAGAAATACACGGGCGAAAAATCTGTCGGTACGTTTCGAAAAACTGCGCCTGGGAAATGGCTTGAGGAAAGCTCGATTGACGGCGGGCAACGAAAATGGACAGAGCAGCGTGCAGAAGGGGATTCGGTCTATCTGGCAGATGGCGCAGCAGGCATGCTGCTGGATTTGGGTAGCGGTTCAGTATTTTACGGTGACAGTAACTTTCAGAATCGATCCCGAATCTATTCGCTGAGGAATCCGATCTCGATCGCCAATCTGACGTCCGTTCAGAAACAGAATAATGGGCGTCAGGAAGGGCTTGTTCGTCAGGTCAACGAGACGACCTGGCACGAGGAGATCTTGAACGACGCCCCCAAGGTCTGGGAAGAACGGAAGCGTGCAGGTGGTGTTGTGTTTTTAAGGCACGGCGAACAGACGCTTCAGTTGGACGTTCATCAGCGTCAGGTCTTTCATCGCTTTCGTGACTCGGACGCCTTCAAGTTTCACTGCTTCATCGAGAATCCCAGAAGCAAAGTGACGGGGCTGAATGCTACTTCAGTGGAGAAGTACACCGGGGAGACGCTCGCTGGGTATTTTCGCCAGACTGGACCAGGGCAGTGGCGAGAGGAGAGTGCCGTCGACAGTGGAAAACGGGACTGGACTGAGCAGCGTCGAAGTGTGGACATCATCTATCTGGGAAGTTCTGCCGGTGATTTGCAGTTGGATCTGAAGGAGAACGCAATTTTCGACAGTGCGAACAATTTCGCGACACGTCGGCGGATCTATTCGATCCGAAATCCAGGCAGCAAACGTGTGAACATTTCCCAGTAGCTGGTACGCAGTCTCGGGCTGCCTTTAAAAGCATCTTCTTCTTCAGGTTGTCGCGAAGAGTGAGTCGCTCATTTAGCTGTCACGGTCGGGCAGACGGGCAGAAAGTGAAAAGCGCTGTATTAAATGCAGGGTGACATCTGAAATAGCGGCGCCAACTTTTCTTATTCGTATTGAGGGCAGGCAATGCATCTTTTTTCGTTCAATCGCGATGAATTCCACCAGGCCCGTCGGGGTGGACTTCCGGTGTTGTCCACTGTTTGCTCGGTCGCTCAATTGTTAATGCTCACAGTGCTTTCGGTTGGCTCGGCCCAGGCGCAGTTTGAGGCAGGAGTTGCTCATCAGGTGCCAACACTCACGGATGTCAGGTCGATCATCGAATCAAAGCCTGATGAAGCGCTTGCGTTTCCTGACGGCAGCGGGACGGTTGAATTCTGGTTTCGTCCAGGTGATGTCAAATTGAAGGACGGGAAGCCTTACGCCTGCCTGGTCGCCTGCGGTTCAACCGTCAGGAAGGCAATGCAGACTGGAAAGGCTGAGGAAGACGTATTTGATGCTCGTTACGGTCTGTATTTAAAAGGATCCACTGTTGTTCTTCAGTTGGGAAGCACGTTTCTGGATGTTGCTGAAATCGGATATCCACAATCTGCAAACTACCTCGCAGTTGTCTTTACGAAGGATCAGACGGAGGTCCATCACGGTGTGGCGGATGTTCCTGGTTTACAGCGAAGAACGTTCCCGGGCATGGCACTTGAAGTATTGCAGAAAGACGCTTCAACTCGCATTGATCCGATCTGGGTCGGCAGGATGCCCGAGAGTGTCACCGGTGTGTTCGAACTGAAAAATCAATTCGGCACCCTGAGGGCGGTGACGGTGGAAGACTCTGTCGGGCCTTTCTATGGGACATTCGGTGGGCTGAGAGTCTGGGCTGCTCCGTTCGCATCGACGCTCTTTGAGCAGATGCCTCCGATTCCCTGGATTTACGACGAACAGTCATTGAAACGGCGTGTTGAGTTTCCAGGTCCTGGTGTTTCCGTCAAGGCGGAGAGTCCGTCAATCAACGGGCTTATCGCTTTCAGCCAGACGACCGCGTCAGCGATTACCATTGAATTGAATGATCCGCTGGAAGGAAGCTGGGTTCATGAAGTTCCCAACGATGTTTACGCCCCGGTGCGACCGACTGTCAGGCAACCTGGCAAAGGGCCTGAATTTGATGTTCTAGGCCCAGTTTGCAGTGTTCACGATCGTCCTGTTTTTACAATTGTCAAAGAAACGAAATTTGATGGCCGGTATTACGTCTACCGAAATGGAATTCTGATTGGATATATCAACGGCACAGATCGACAGAATCTGCGCTTCTCATCAATTGATGGTGCAGCAGCGAATATTACCTGGTCTGCCGGAATACTGACGATCGGCCTCGATCAACCCAGGATTGGAAGACTGAAACGCCCGGAAGATCGGGGAAGAGGCAATCGTGTTGCTTCCGGCAGTGGGTGGGACGCAGGCAACATGGTCAAGGCAGGTGCCAGCTCCAGAGGTTACGACCTGTTGTCGTTGAATCCTGTGCTGAGTGAGGGCAGCGACAACGGTTTGAAAGAGTATGTCTTTGTTGAGCCTACAGAACGTGGTTCGGAATGGTTTAGGGATCAATCAGGAGTCATCGCTCCGCTTTCATTTCACGTCATCTATTTTCCGAAGTCATCGGTGACGTGGCAGAACGCCACATTTTCTTCCCATAAACAGTTTCTCGAATCATGGGGGGTTCGTGTTGGAATTAAAGCCGGGTGGGGAGGTGACATCGGTGACGCGATGGGAGCTTCGACATCTGTTGGTGTCTCCGGTGGTTATGGAAGGGAACTTACAAAGAACGAATTCAGCGAGAGCGTGAAGTCCATGTCGCGGAGCTATGCTCAACTGGCCACACTTTCAATGGATCGTATGCAGGTGCGACTGCATCAGAATTTCGTTGCAGATGTAATGAGTCTGGCCAGAGACTTGACTGAACAGAATACAGACCGCCTGCTTGACAAATACGGAACGCATTATCCGCACGGCGTGACGTACGGCGGCATGTTGAGTATGACCGAGACCCTGGACAGTGAGGGGCTGGATGAAGTTCGTAGTGAAAATGTGGATGCGGGACTGAGCTTCCGGCAAGGCAACGTGCAGTCTCCGAATTTCGAGGCGACAGTCGATGGTACCTATTCGAAAACGGTCGGTAAAAGTCGCAGCATTTCCAAAGACAATGTGAAAGTTGAAGCAGTTGGTGGGGCGACGACGTTGGCGGCAGACGGTCGTTCTGTTCAGGCAGGAGTAGGCTTTGAAACTGCCGTGCCGATTCTGATGGATCTGCGCCCAATCTACGAACTGCTCTCACCTCTTTACTTCGATGATCCAGAGATCTACCTGGCGGTTCGCAGTTATGTGCAGCAGCGGCTCGGCGAGAGGGCCAGGAAGGCTCGTTCGACATTTCGCGAAGAAAAGGGCTTCGACTACGCAAGTGATGCGGAATACGAATACTCCGCCCCAAAGAGCAGCGGAACTCTTCACGTGAAACTCGATCGTTTGCGGGCCGACTTCAAAGGCGAAACGAATCTCGATTTCTTTGGCAGAATCAGCATCGGCCTGCAACAGCAGCAATTGGATGCTAGCGGGAATCCCCTGGCAAAACTTAACCAGGGGCCGTTCACTGTCTGGCAATCGTCAATTAAAACGCCAGCTGTCGGAACGCCGTACCCCGCCACATTCGATCTGAAGAACAGAACACCTCTGGATCTTGTAACAAACAAGCTCGAAAACTGGGGATTCTACTATGACAACAGCTCAGGGAAAGAAGTGAAACGCGATGGTGGCTTTGCAGGGATCACCTTTCGCAGAGATCAGACTGAATTCAGCGGAAACGATCCAGATGCTGCCAGAAGACTGGTGGAAGCAAAGAAACGAATCCCCAATCTGGTTGCCGACGGAGAGTTCAAGTTTGACATACCGACCGAATGTAATATTGATCTTTACGAGTATTACAACACTGCAAAGGGTACAGCGTTAGCCGGTCTTGCGCTGTCTGTTGATCCCTATCTGTTTGAGGATCAGGGGAGTGACGGTGTTGCCATGCGCTGCGAATATATGCGCCCCCTGGATGCGGCTCCGACTGATGTCGCAAACTTTTCACCTCAGACACTTGCCGGGCAGAAAGCAGCGATCAAGTCGTTGATTGAACAACTCGACAAGAGCGATTTTGATTCGAAGTTCGATCAGCAGATGACACAGCTGAAATCGGCAATCAAAGCAGGGCGGACTGATCCAGCTGTCGATTCGACGATTCAGTTGTCCCGGCAATTGGGGGCGGCCTGGCCAGTTGGGATTCTGAGTGTGCGAATTGCACTGGATGATGCTTTAACGGAATACCATCAGGCTGTTCGACGCAGTGACCGTGATGTTGACACGAGCAGATTTGCCGCTGCTGTCGAGAGCTTTGCGGCAGCCGTTAAGGAGAACAAGGATCGTTTCAAGGGTGAAGGTCAGGGGCGTCTGAACGAATGGGAGAATGTTGATCGGCTGACCGAAAAGACCGCCGACACTTTTACTATCAAGATGCAGTCACACAAGAGCTCAGAGAATACGCTGGAGCTCACAGTCAAGTACTGGTGGGAAGGCATTCAGGGGCCGCCGCCGATCAACGATACGGGTAAACTGCTGGCAAAGGCAGGAGACTTGATTGTTAAGAGTCACACGGTGGAAATGGTGCGGTGGCCGGAACGTAGAAATGGTGGAAGCGAGCGTGCTCCAATATCCGCAATGGACGTCAACTTCGCCAACTTTCGGACGACGGTGTTTGGTGCGGGTGCCGACCAGTACTTCGAATATCCGGTAACGGGCGTCATGGAATCTGATGACCCGAATTTTGGTCCAGGATATCGCTACTCGGTTCATCTGCCGTTTAGACGACGACCAGTCCAGGCGATGCGAACGTGGGCGACAAAAGATAAGCCTTACATCGACCAGTCGGGTGATACACGAAACATGCCGGAACCGGTCCAGGTGGCCGTCCCTGTCGATAAATATTTTGGAGGGCGTGTCGACGCTATCGCTTCGAACCCATATATCTCGACGCCTGCGGGATATCGTTCCGGGTTGTTTATTTTTTCGGGCAGCAAAGTTCTTGAATTGGAGCTGCAGAAGGGAAGTAACCAGACGAACAAGGTCATTCCGCCAGTGGAGATTTCGAAACGCTTTCCTGGACTTCCAGAGAATTTTCAGCGTGGTCTTGATGCCGCGTCTCCGCAGTTGGATACGCGCCGTGGAGGCTTCTCGCGGGATCGATTTGTGTTCTATAAAGGTTCTCAATACCTCATTTATGATCTCGAAAAGGACGGTAGTAAACAGTCGAAGCCTCGCAGCATGCTGAGTTGGCCAGAAGAATTTCGCAATGGCGTTGACGCTGCTATGGCAATCGGCAGGCACGAGTACCTCATAAAAGGCGACAAATGCGCTGTGAAGCAATGGCCTGCCGGCACGAGTTCGGTCAAGGCCGTCACTGAAGTCATTCCTGAGCTGCGCATGACACGCGCCAACTCCGTGTTGTACGGCGACCAGGTCAACCTTCAGGCGGGGGAAGGAAGCTGGTTGACTGGAAGGGGAGCAGACAACGGCCTGACTCCAGTTGTTACGAACAATCCACCGTCAGAACTGCATCAGGTCGCACGAGAAACTTTCCTCTGGAAAGCACTGCGGTCTACCGAAAATCATTCAGGTGACCGTACTCCATTGATGTATGGCGACATCGTATGTCTTGCTGTACCGACGGCAGATGATTCGTGGCTCGTTACAAGCGGGACGGTCGCTGACAGAGAAATTCTCGGTAAAAGCAGCTTGTGGACTCTTCGTTCCAATGTGCCACCGGTGAGTCGCTACAAATGGCAGATTCTCAAGAGTCCGGATGAAGTCGGTGACGGGCCGGTTATCTACGATGTCGCGGTTTATCTGGGCAAACCGTATTCAGACCCACAGTCTGAAACTAGTGGTTACTCCTTACTAACTGGCGGTAGAGGCCAGAGCAGGACGGAAGTCTATATCCGTCCGATGAATACCAAGGCCGAGCAGGCGGCGCAATCAACGTACAAGTGGTACTTCAGACGGCCAACGAAATAATTCGTCTGCGGAGTTTCACTTGCGGATTTACACTTTTTTACAAGGACACACTCATGGAAAAACGTATCTGCCTCACTCTTGTTTCTGCAATCACCATCGCCGCGATTATGGTCAAACCTGGAATCAGCCAGAACGCAGAAGATTCCTCTGCCCCTGTTGCCGACAACACGGCATTGTCAGTCGTCAGTTCCATACGAGGTTCTGTTCTGCCCGTGCGATCTGCGGAAAGCGAAACAGCAAAGGCGACGCTGCACTCCGTCGAGACTTTTCGCGACGAAGATTTCGGGACACTGACGATGGTGAGTTCTTCAGGAGGAATTGCGACCGTTCCCTACCCGAAAAGCTATGACATCCGACTCGCCCAGTTTGAGGGTGGTGTTCAGGTTGTCCGATTTATGCCGCGTATTGGAACAGTCTGGATTCTGGACGAAGGAGCGTGGATGGAAATTGGGGAATCGACCGAACTGTATCCCGGTGATTATGACATCGAGATGGTCGCTGATGGAGATTCGATTGATGTCGTGCGTCTGGAGCGGATTACCGGTTCTACATGGATGCTTGGAGCTGACGGCTGGCATGCGATTACGGAACCTGCCACAGCCTCGGAATAATGAACGCCTTTGATTGAAAGCAACCTGTCATGTTCTCAGTTCTGACGACATTCCAGAAGTCAGCAGCCTGCATTGCGATGCTTGCTGCATTCGTTGTGGCCGGAACGGCCTACGGGGCGCCACCAAAATTTCTGCGTCCTAAACCGAAGCCGCGGTCCACCTCAAGGCCGCCGGCTCCCAAGACGAGTATACGGTCGAAAGTGATGAATCTGTTTCGGCCCAGTCCACAAAAGGTGAGTCAGTGGCACCAGAAGAAGCTTATTAAATCGAAAACGGAAATTGGCAATCTGAATCCAACCGTCTCTCGCCTGACTGGTATGGCAGAAGCTAGGAAACAAGAATCGACGCAGCTCAAGCTTGATCGCGAGTTGGCGGTTCGAGGTACCCACGCACTTCTGGCGAAGCGGAAGGCGATTCCTAAATCGTACAACATCTTCAGTTCAAAGTTCCGAACAACCCGGCAACAGCGATCGCTGCTACTAACTGAAGCCAAGGTTCAAACCGGGTACGTCAAATCACTCAGTTCACAACTGAATGTTTTGAATCGACAGGAAGCGCAGGTTCGTGCGAAACTCAAACCGTTGCAGTCGAAACTTGCATACCACCAGAATCGAATAACTCATTTCGAAAAAGTGATAGCAGCAAATGGCCCGCGAGCGAACTACGGAAAAGTCCCTCCGCCCGGTCAGTCTGCGGAAATGGCAACCAGCCATTACCAACGGCTGCCGCTCAGCCAATACCAGAGTCTGAGACTTTTACCCAGGGCCAGCAGTGCCGGCAACACTTATGATCGAGTGTCGGTCCGCGGAGGTCAGTACGATAGCGCCGATTCACAGATGCCTGCTGCCACCGGTCCGTCTTTTCGTGGCAGCATGTCCCGGCAATACGACTCAGTACCGCAACGAATCGGATCTGGAAATTCACAGTACGCGCCGGGACCGATACCAGTGACACGAGGCCCCTCGTCGGTCAACAGCCCTTATCAATCCGCAGGCAGCCCGCTCTAAGAGCACTCCACTCATTCAGCGATTGCTACGAATGGACCCCAGCAAGGGCTGAGCCGTGCCGGCCCTTGCATCTGGGAGAACGTGTCGAGAGTTAAAGGTCCAGGTCGTCGAGGCCGTCGATGAGGTCGTCGAGTTCGTCTCGGATGCCGCAGGCGTTGGTCTGACGCTTGGGGATCCCGACGGCCAGACCGACGGCGTCGCGACCGTCGCGGACCAGTTCGATGTCTCGCTCGCGGGCGGCCATCTCAATGGCGTCTCCGCCGCCGAAGAGTTGCGACAGGTCGATTTTTAAGCCAGCGACTTCGCCAGCGGCTCCGGCAATAGCGGGCGTTTTGTGCTGCGGGAAGACAATGGCGTTTTCCGGACAGACGCGGCTGCAGGCGGGGCAGCCTTTCTTACAACTGTCCTGAGACTCGACCAGAATTCGGTCCAGCGCGTCGACGCCGTAAACGCCGAACAGGCAGAAGTCGATGCACTCCATGCAGTTGGTGCAGCGGTCGTAGTCGATGACCGGGTACCAGCGCCGGCTGACTTTTTCTTCGGCTTCGACTTCGGCAATGGAGCCGGTTCTGCTGTTGCCGATGCCGAGCATTTCCTGCGGGTTAAGATACCGTTCGAGCTGTTCCTTTTTTGGCTCGCCCTGAATCCAGCTCATCAGGTCGACGGTCTCGGTGGACGTGACTTCGACAATCCTTCGAATCTCGGCCAGGAATTCCTTTGGGTCTGTCGAAGCTCGCAGGTCAACGCTGTAGATCAGTCGGTCGGGGACGTCGAGCGTGCCGATGGCTTCCGGATGCTTTTCCTCTGAGGCGGCTTCTTCGTCTTCATCATCCTCATCGTCTCCGACCAGAAAGACAGTCCCCGCTTTACCTTTCACGCCAGCTCGGTCGAGGATCCATTGCGTCGCTCGGGGATAGAGCCATGAGAGCACAACGATGTCGCCACGGATGCCCTGCAGGAAAAGCATCCCTGTATGGTCGTGCGAGAGGTCGTAGAGGTTCGGGATGATCGAGACTTCGATTTCCGGATCCATCATGCAGGCCATCGCCAGCTCTTCTTCGAGCTGTCGCTTCACCGGATTCTTCCCCTGATGCTGGGAGATCACGACGGTGAGTTTTTTTTGACCTGCCATCAAAGTTGCCTCTGTGAACATTGAACATCGAACGCTCAACATCGAACGTTCAAAACCGAGCGTGTGGCAGTCGCTCGTTCAGTTAACCTGCCCCTTGAGCATATTCTGGGTTTTCTGCCAGCCGCTCTCAAGCACTTCAAGATACAGTTCCGGCGTCAGCGGTTCCGCGTCTGTCTCAAACGTGAACAGCCATCCGTTGCCGTATCCGTCTGTGTTGATTCCTGATGGGTCGTCCAGCAGTTGCTCGTTAAATTCGACGATACGACCATCAAACGGTGCGTATAACGTTGAGAGTGCTTTTGAGCTTTCGACCTCGCCGATTTCCTGTTTCTCGAAAACCTGCGTGCCCGGATCGACGCTCCAATCCAGAAAATAAACGTCCTGCAACAGCCTGACCGAGTACGCCGTAAACCCTACCTGATACCGCAAACCGTCTTTCCGAAGCCACAGGTGGGTCTTCGAGTACAGACAGTCAGTCGGGACGCGGGCTTCGTATTTGCCCATCATGAAGACGAGATCGTCAGCCATCGAGATGAGGTTCTGTGGAGTGTGACGTTGTGGTGGGAAACAGCTTTTCCTCGGGGAGTAACCAGTAGAAAGCACTCGCTCCTGGGATGCAAGGCGCGGAGTCTTTCAGAAGGGGCACTTGCAGGTCAGCCCCTGTCTGGCAGAATCCGAAACTTGATTGTAAGGGGCTTCTCCCTGCTGCTTGAAAAGGCGGCTGGTTAAGGAACTTCGCCAGGCTGAGCCTGACCTACGAGGCATCGTGAAGCTGATGGACGACTCCGTCCAGGAATGTGGCGAGGCTTTTGGCGGCGGCCTGGGCGTTGGTCCGCAGATGGAGCATGTCCTTCAGGCTTTCCGGGCGTTTGAAGAGCGAAGTCAATGCTGCTCCGACTCGGACTGCCCCGGTGTCGCCGATGATCGACAGGATCTCGGATGGCAGGTCGGTGGACATGTCGTCGCTGATGACTCGAATGGCCATGAAGCCGGTTTTCGTTTCGGCGGCGACCTGAGCGACTGCCAGGCTTTCCATGTCGACGGCGATGGCCGCGTGCTTTTCGTGAAGCTGTTTCTTTTGCTCGACCGTGCGAACCATTTCGTCAGCCGTCAGGATTCTGCCGACGTAGAGCCCGTTGGCTTCGTCGCTGGGGAGCGTCAGGTTGATGGACGTCTGCTGGCCGTGCTGGTCAACGATTTCGTTCGCCATGACGATCTGGCCGAGTTTCATAGTTGGAATCAGCGCTCCGGCAAAACCACTCGACAGGATCCACTTTGGAGTATGAGCGTCGATCATGGCTTGAGTGGCTTTGCGGGCTCGTGCGTAACCCATGCCGGATTCCGCCACGACGATCCGAATACCGTCGTAGCGACCACCCCGAAAGGTGAAGTCGCCGCCCTTGTAATGCTTGACCCGCTCGCATCGGTCCATGAACTGGCCGAGTTCAATGGGCAACGCCGAGACGATGCCGATGTCTGCCCGGGTGTTGTCGGTTTCGCTGCTTGTCATGCGGAAGTCAATTCATGGCCGGAGTTAGACCATTTTCATGGTTTCTGTGCAGGAGCTGGCGCCCGGAATAGCCATCGTTTTCTCTGTGGCATCCGGCAGAACACTGAAAACGACTTCTGAAAGTGCTTAAACGGGGTCAAGTCCTTCGACTTGTGCTTTGTGTGGGTTGAAGCCGCAGAGAATAATGCCCAGTTCGTAAAGCAGAATCAGCGGGAACATCATCAGCAACATGCTCATCGGATCAGCTGGCGTCAGGATCATCGACAGAAACGCGATGACAAGGATGGCCATGCGACGCTTCTCGCGATAGTCGACAATCTCGAAGACTGAAATTCGTTCGAGAAACAGCATGACCAGAGGCAACTGGAAACTGACTCCAAACATGACGGGCAACATCACCGCGAAGTTGATCCACTCGGACAGCCGAATCTGCGGTTGAACTTCCAGCAGCTTGTTGAAGCCCAGCAGGAATTTCAGCACGAATGGAAACACCGCGTAAAAGCAGAAAATGGCTCCGCCGGTAAACAGCAGCAAACTCATCGGCAAGTAGATGTAAACGTACTTTCGCTCGTGAGGGTAAAGACCCGCTGCGACAAACAACCAGATTTCTCGGAACACCCACGGGCTGGCGATCAGCAGGCCGGCAATAAAGGCGACCTTGATGTACGTCATGAATGCTTCCTGGACATTTAACGTGACCGCCTGGCTTTGACGCTCGATAACCGCTTCGAGCTGCTGAAACTCGGGAGCTGCAATACGGATGGTGAATGGCTTTTCGATGGCATCGCCGGAAGCTTGTTTTGCAGCCGGGTATTCATCCGGGTTGTACTTGTGCAATGCCTTCGCGAGTTCGGATGGCATGACGCTGATCTCGATCGTTCGGTCGAATGTGTTGCCGGTATCGATCGACGAATAGGTCTGAGCGGGTACGTCGGGGGTCTGGCCATCCGTTTCAGCCTCCGTCGCAGGTTCGGCGAGCCCAACGCTTTCCTGAATCCATTGCCAGACATCAGTCATCGTGACGTCGGCAATGTCGTCTTCAATTTTGATCTTCGAGCCGCCTTCTCCTTCGGCAGCTTTTCGTAGTGCCGAATCGATTGGCGATCGAACGATCGCCACGATGCGGTCACCGATAAACAACGCACCAATGACGCAGATCGCCAGGCCGATAATGGCTCGGATCAAGTGAGTTCGCAGGCACTCAAGGTGCTCACCGAACGTCATAGTACTGTCGTCAAAGAGGTCTTTGGACTGGGCCATCAGAACGTACTCTCGCGGTTACTGTCAGGCTGTCCGGAACAAAGAGGAAAGCTGCATGCTCAGTTGACACTCGACGGGTTGACCGCGTGAGAGTCTTTGCAGGGAGCCTGGGCAACAGTCGGCAGGGACAGCCAGTTCAACTGGTCAGGGGTAACCAGACTTCCTCCGGAAGATATTCTTCTGGATGCCGACGCGCAATTCGATGGGCAGGAAGCCCGCCGGAATCAGCAATCGGAAAGATCTGGTATCGAAAGCTGTCCACTCGGTATGCCCGCGAAGAGGCGCAGGACGCGTGAGCGGAGATCAAGAGTGTATCCCTGCCCGAATCGGAGTCAACGATCCGCAAACGACAGGAATGATGGTCTAAAGCACTCTCAGAATTCGTTTTCGGTGTTCTGCAGGAGCCCATTAGAGAAACCAAGGGTTATTCCAAGGGCCAGTTCCTGCATAGAAACCATGAAAATAGTCTAAAGTGACGCGGTTCTTATGGTTACCGGCAAGCTTGCAAAGCTGTTCGCCAGATTCAACATTCCCGGCAGCAATTTCCCCGAATCAGACCACGGCGTCTCTAACTGGCTGGCCGCTTATTGTTGCTCTGTCGATTTGCCTGAGGCGGTGCAGCCGACGGTGTTCCCGGCCTCGCCGCAGCGGCGGGTGGGGCAAGCGGCTTTTCCGTTGACTCCCGGCCAGCGGCAAGTGCCATGTCGGCGGGTTTCGGCCAGGCATTCAGTTTGCCGATCAGACCTGGTGGGAAAGACGCCTTGAATTGTTTCGTGCCTGCCGCCTGGAACTGTCGAAAAATCGTTTGGACGATGGGCTTGATATCTTTATGAGCGTCCGTGATCGGCTTCTGATTGAGCGTTGAAAGTAGCCCGGCGCCCTTTCGAGCGTCCGTTGTCGCTTCGCCTTTGAACTGCGGAACGAATGACAGGTAGATGTCGTTGATCTGGAAGATTGCCGCTTCTCCGGCGAGCCGGCCCTGGTTGACCTCGGTCGCGATCTTCTGGGTCAGCTTAACAATCGAGTAGGCAATCGGTGCTGCCTGGAGGCCACCAGGCATCGGTGTTCTCCCCATCAGAAAAGCAGCTCGAGCGCGAAGCTGATTTGATCGTTGTGGGTTGGCCAGAATTTTCGCCAGTGCTTCGACGATCAGAGGTTGCTGTTGATTCTGAGCGTCCGGGACGCTTGGCAGAGCTGTTTCGATCAGCGCTTCGATCAGCCGCTGGTGGTACCAGTCTGAGCCGCCTTCTCGAAGTTCAGCCAGTATCCGCTGTGCGCAGTCGACAGGAATCTTGCTGTTAACTTTGAGTGTTTGCCGCCCTTCGGCCAGTAATCGTCGGGCTCCCAGAGCTGCCAGAATGCGGACGGACTCGGGTTGAACGATGCCATCTTTGGGAGCTCGGATAACGTCCAGCAGTGCTGGCAGGCCATCGATATAGGCCACCGCCGGTTTGAGTCGTATGCCGGGCACTTCTGGCGAGATATTCAGCGCTCCGATCAGCAGCGCGGCGTGCATGCGGACATGGAGGTTGCCATCCAGCAATGTCTTTGCATATTTGACGACCGTCTTACAGGCGAACTTTTTCCCGTCTTCGTATTTAACGTCCACATAGTTGTCGATGTATCTGACAATCGACTTGCGAAGATCAGTCAATTCGTCCCGCTTCTCGACCACCGACATCTCATGAACCGCCACGCGAAAACCTTCATCGATGATTTTCTGAGTATCACCGGTCAGTTTTTTGCCGAGTGCATCCTGGAAGTCCAGCCGCTTCGGCTTCCAGGCGGTGAGTTCGTCCTCGGTGATCAGTGGGTTTTCGATCGACACCTCTGGCGGTATCGGCGGCGGCGGTGCAAAGCCTTTTGGTAAGCCTGTGTCGACAGGCTGTGCGAAGCAGGGACTGACGGAAGACGTCACAAACGTCGCCGCAACAGCGAGGCCGAGGCATGCGCGGCAAAGCTGTTTCACAATCCGATTGGTATCGGTAGTTCTTCGCACGAAGCTTTCCTTCAAACGACAGCGATCCGACGAGGTGAAAACGCTGTGCATGTGCGGTTTCTGCCAGAGTGAACCGTCAAACGGTACAGCACCGATTTGTGAATTGCCACCACGAGAAACCTGTCGAACCGGGGCGGAAACCAGAATTGAGTTTTTACTGAAGTCGGACTGCTTCAAAAATGCAACATCGGTAAAGCGTCGAGATTTGTTACGTCTCGGGAATGCTGTTCCGAACACCGACCAGACAGTCTTAGATGTGTCGACGATTGCTGCCTGAAAGCCCGCAGGTGAAGAATACCTTAAGAAGTGCCAGAGAATAGTCGCGTAACGTTACCACCCGATAATCTCTGCTTCAAGGAGTTTCCGGCCTGTCAGGAGTCAGTCGAAATGACATCCGTCGCATTGTGCCGAAAAGCCTCAAACGCGGACACGGTGGCATTTTTCATCGCCGTCAGGCTGTAACACTCTCGGACGAGCGAGCTTCCTCGATCAATCAGTTCATTACGCATTGCTGAATCGGTCACCAGGCTGTTCAGCCTGGCGGCGAGGTCGTCGACATTTCCTGGTTCGAAGAGCAACCCACCTTGAGTTGCGGCGAGCATTTCCGGATAGGCACCATGTGCGGGTTGTACGACCGGGACTCCACAGGCAAGCGCTTCCAGAACGTAGATTCCCTTGGGCTCTTTGTACGGGGCAGGCACGGACAGAACGTCGACGCTCTGCAGAAATGCCACTTTGCCGGCCTGATCGTCCGGGCTGCCGATGTATTCGAACGCGTCTCCCAGATCAGCAGCTTCGCGTTTCAATTTCTCGAAGTAGGCGACGTCTCGAGTTCCGAGATACCCTCCCGCGATCAGTCTGACGTGTGGATGACTGATGCGAACTTTGCGAACGGCCTCGACCAGGACATGAAGTCCTTTTTCCGGACAAATCCGCGCGAAGTATCCAATGCGAAAACTCGCATCGTCACGAGGTCGCGTACCGGGAGAGTACCCGGAGAAGTCAATCCCGAGCGGGATGCGGGTGAACTTCTCAGTCGGAAGTCGCAGCATTTCAGACATGTGGTCCCGGTAATAATCGCTGTGAACCAGAAAGCCGTCGAAGTCAACAGCTCGGTTGCTGATTCGCTCGATCGCTCCCAAACGATGCTCAGGCGACAGACCGTCCAGGAAAATGTCGTCGCCCTGCAATGTGCAGAAGATCCTGCCGCCGAATTTCTGCCGAAGCGATCGTACCGCTCCGGCGAGTAAGGCGTTGCTGAAGCAGACGATGTCCGGTTTCAGATCGTTAGCGATGAATGAGACCAGTTCGTCGATGTCTCGCCGCTGAGAACCAAGCTCGCCATCCAGCATGTCCAGTGTCAGTTCGCCGAGTTCAGCAGCGTCGTTGCTCACTCCGAATCGGGTGGCGAATCGAATGAGCGATGGATGATCGACCCATCTCGTCATCCATCGTGGCAGCCTGCGCCAGAGTTTCGATTTGTGTTCGAGGTAAACGTTGATTCCGCCGAAAAAAACACGCCGCGAACTCAGGTCTTCCTCATCAACTCGAATAGGCGTGTAAGTCGGAATCAGCGTCACGTCGATGCCAGCGTCCCGCAGCGCGCGAGCCCACGTGTTGTCGTGCATGCACGAACCGCAGAACATTCCCGCGCCGCCAGCGGTGATGATTGCGACGTGCATGACTCAACGTCCGCCTTTCGGTGAGGCTGTCTGTTGCGTGTCATTCTTCGAGTTTTTCTTTTCCGGCTCGTTAAGCAGCAGGTCAAGATGCACACGCCCGACATGCCACATGTATCGCGGGCCGTAACCTCCGTTCGGACCCCACTGATTGGCCGTTGATTCACGCAGATGCACGATGGCCTCTGCGTTGCGGCCTTCGACGGCGTGGTTCAGGCCGATGTAAAGTTGAGCGTAGAACAGTCGCTTCTTACGTTCGTCCTGGCTGATCTCGGCTTGATTGATAGCCTCAAGGATTTGCTTCGGAGTCGTGTCGCCGGAGAAGAGTCGATAAACATCTGGAAACGGTTCCCGGTCGGTCTTCCGATATTTCAGCAGGCCTTCTTTCGCTTTGGCTTGTCCGTAGGCACGGTACTGCGAGAAGTATCGCCAGATGCCGTTTTCGCGGTCGATGTCGTCGTACGAGTGGTAGGCTTCAAACTGCTCGGCAGCTTCCTTTACCTGGCCTGCATAGAAACGAGCGATCCCTCGCCGCCAGTGTGAGTCTCCCTGTTCCGGATCCAGTTCGACCATCTCTTCGTAGTCGGCAACCGACTTTTTGAACTCGCCCAGAAAGAACCAGGCGTCACCGCGTTGCGACAGAACGCTGACCCGGTCTGCACTTTTTTCGAGCAGCTTCTTCGTCAGTTCTTCTGCAGCCTTCTGCAGCCTGGCGGTCAGTTCCTGATGTTTTTTGAGTGCGAGCGAATGGTCGTCTGGACCTGACTGGCCAAAACAGACTATCGCTGTTGAACTCAGAAAAGTCAGAGAAAAAAACATCGCAGAACAAAGCAGGACTGACGATCTGGACTTCACGATGATGCTCCTTGACGTGTCGCACGGTGGGGCAGGCTGTGCCGGGCGAAGGCTGCCGTTTTCTTCGAGACAATGAACGTAACCACAAAGAATCCGCAATGCGAATCCAGTCACGTCCCCGTTTCCAGGGAGAAGCCCGTTGATGGGACACTACTGGCTGTGGTCGCAGGAATAAAAAACACAAGATCGGGGATCTGCTTGTATTGGGGTTGCCTCGCGATACGATCCCGCACGCTTTGGCAGGACAGCGGCTGGAAGTCGGATGTTCGGCACCTGACGAAAGAGGATCGTCAGCAAAGCACTGGTCGATCGAGAATGGAGTTTGTATCGACCGCGAATCAAGGAATGGTTCGTACGGCATCGAATGGATTCGGCACGTCATCGGCTGTGGTGATGACGTGAGTCGTTTCGTTTGTTGCCTGGCGACCCTGCTTGTCGCAGCTCCTTGCTTCGTGAAAAACGGTCCCGTGCGGATTTGTTGTCTGTGCGGGAAGTTTCAGGGAAGACACTCAGGGGTAACAAAAGTAATGTCGAAGAAACCAATCATCGGAATCAATGGCGATTTTCGCGAAGCTCGTATGGATGCGGGGGCGCTGAGCTGGTTTAACGCCGGCTACTACGACTGCGTGACGGCTTCGAAGATTCAGACGGCTGGAAATAACAAAGCGCGGAATTGCCCCGGCGGCCTTCCCATTATGATTCCGCCATTCGAAGAGCCGGAAGACATCGAAGCGATTGTCGACATGATTGACGGGCTGGTGCTCAGCGGTTGTCATCTGGACCTCGATCTGGAACTGGCCGGACACGATCCGCATCCCGCTTCTCGAACGATGCCTTCTCGCCGCGAATTGTTTGATCGTCGCCTTTGCGAGCTGGTCGTGGAGCGGAAGTTGCCCGTCCTGGCCGTTGGTTCGGGAATGCAACTGATGAATCTGATTTGCGGTGGCACAATTCTGAGACACATTCCGGAAGACTTCGAACAGCCGCTTCAGCATCGTGATCCGGTCGAGCCGAACCTGCGGCATCTGATCGAAATTGAAGAGGACTCGATGCTGTTCGAGATTTACGGACCGGGCGAAATTCGGGTCAATAGCCAGCATCACATGGCTGTCGGCATGCTCGCTCCCGAGTTCCGCGTCTCGGCACGGACACCCGATGGTGTGACCGAAGCTTTCGAGTCAACCGACCCAGACTGGTTCTGCCACGGCGTTCAATGGCATCCTGAAAACGACACGGCCTCGCGGCTGGACATGCAATTGTTCGAGGCTTTCGTTCAGGCCTGCGACGATCGGCGGCAGGGGGTCCCATTCGTTCTGCCGTTTCCTGGGGCCCAGAAGGTGGCTGCTTAACATTGCTCGAATCCAGACATCGAAGATGTAGAGTCTGGAACATGGCACATTACCGACAATCCGCAAGAAAGCCTCGCCGGAATTCAAATCCGGCGAGGCTTTTGTTTTACGTCACGGGTGCGTCGCCAGCTGAACACGGTGTAAGCCTTGAGTGGTTCGATTCGTCAGGATTTGTTCGGTTGAATTTTTTTTGTTTATTTTGGGTGTCGAAATGCCTCGTCTCTGTTCTGTCTGAAAACTTCGCAGGGGACGGGGCATCAGATTTGACTCATAACGCCGACAGAGAATTTGTCAGAAATTAACTCGACTCAAAACCTGCCCCGCACGAACTGCGCTTTCGGTCGAGCCGTTCAATAAGAACTAACGCCGAATAACTGTACACACGGTTGTCCTTCTCAGGTTTTCCAGGCTTTACAATCGAACAGGCTCATCTCTTGTGGTCGCGGGATGCCGCAATTCGTAGTCTGCCGCATCGCTTCAGTGCTGTTCTGAAGGAATGTTGAAAGTAAGGGCCCCATCATTCGGCAGTGCAGAATTGGACGAATCGGACCAGGTTGTGACGCTGGAAGCGGCACGGCAACTCTGCTCTCACCAACTCTCCCCTCTTCATTGGTCGCCCTGTGAATACTTTTCAGGACAACGTAACAACTGCACTGGACACTCTGACGGCAGGCCTCCGTCCATTTGTTTCCAGTCAGCTGCGTTCCGTGCACGGCGACAAATGGCTTGCCGAAGCACGCAAGAGTTTCAGCAACGATCGCTCTCACACAGAGCTGGACGAAGACATTGAAAAGTGGGATGCGCACGCGCTGCTCACCGTCATGTGGGATCAGTGGAATTCGGTGTTTCGTCGCAAGCTGAATCTGTTTGAGCGAAGTCTTGTCGCCGAATTACGAGCATTTCGAAACCGCTGGGCGCACCAGGGTGAGTTCAACTTTGACGACACCTACCGTCTTCTGGACAGCGTGCAGCGTCTGCTTTCGAAAGTGCACGCGGCAAACGTTGGTCTGATCAGCGAACTGAAGTTCGAACTGCTTCGCGAAGAGTTTGGCGAGGCGATTAATGCAGCCGCTCGTGAAGCCGACAACAACCGCGAGCGATGGGTGGTGGCTTTCGTTTATCTGATGTGCGGGTCCGTCTTCGTGTGGTTGTTTCCGATGACTTTCGGGACGTTGCTCGGAGAAGTCGTCTGGGGGCCGACGGTCGCCATCGCGATGGGGTTTGCCTATCTGATTTATAAGCGAATCAAGTTTCGACCGATCCAGGTGGGGCCGCATGAATGTCGCCGCTGCCGTCGCATCATTTACGGGACGACCTGCCCGTACTGCGCCAGCGCTCCAGCCTTTGACTCGGCAGATTTCAGGATGGGCGACGGTGAGGGAGAGGCCGAAGCCGAAGAAGTCGAACGTCCGCGGGTCCCTCGGTAGGACCGACCTTTGACGCGCGACGATGCTGAGTTCTTCAGTCGGTGAACGACGAGGGGGGCGCGTCCCGGTCGTCAGCATCGAGAAACGACTGCAGGATAACCTGCGCGGCCAACTGGTCGCGCTTGCTCTTGCGTCGATTTTTCGAAACTCCCGACTGATCCATTCGCATGTCGGCGACCGACGAAGAGTAACGCTCGTCCCACCAGGTGACTGGCAACCCTGTTGCTTCCGCTGCCCACCGACCAAACTCACGCGCCTGCTTTGCCTTCCCGCCTTCGTCGCCGCTCATGTGCACGGGCAGACCGATGACAAGCCCTCTGACTCCATAGCCTCGCGCGAGTTGCCTTAACCACGCTGCATCCAGATCGGGTTTGTGGAGTGTGTAATTTTCCAGCGGCATCGACATTGTTTGTTCGGGGTTGGAAATCGCGATGCCGATCCGCTTCGTGCCAAAGTCAATTCCAAACAACGCTCCTTCAGCAGGTATCCGACCGATACTTCTCTCTTTGATTGGCTGGTTTGAGTCAGCTTTTTCGGAGGCTTCACTCACCGGTCAGTCCCGTCTGAAGGTGCGTCGGTTGTGACGGCCTGAGACATCGTTTCGACCAGCAGATGCTCGGCGACGGAGTGCTCAAGAGTTGTCTCGCGCGTCGGCAACTGAAGCGTGACAACGCCAGCGGTCGAGTCGACTTCCAGAATCGTCGCGACCGATCCGACTTCGAGTCCGGAATCGCTCAGATGTCGCAGGAAATCAGAATCCTGATTCAGCACTCTGGCAAAACGAACCTGAGAACCAGCAGCGTTCTCGACCAGCGGAGTCGTCTGCTGTCCTTCCCCACGGAGTGCCCCGTCGCGAGCAGGGATCGGATCGCCGTGTGGGTCGGCGTCCGGTCGTCCGAGAAAGTCGTCGATCCGGTCAACCAGAAAGTCGCTGACAGCGTGCTCCATATTCTCGGCTTCTTCGTGAACCTGGTCCCATGTCAGATCGAGAGTCTGCACAAGGAATAGTTCGATCAGCCGATGCCTCCGCACGACCTTCAAAGCAACTTGTTTGCCGGTCTCGCTGAGCGTCACCCCTTCGTACGGGCGATAGGTCGCGTGACCGGACTCGGCAAGTGTCTTGAGCATGCTGGTGACGGTGCCCGGCGAAACATCCAGCGCCGCCGCCAGTCGACCGGTCGAGATCGTCGTCGCGCCGGTTTTCAGCTCGATCTGAAGGATTGCTTTGAGATAATTCTCGACGGTCAGGCTGGGCATGAAGGTCGTCGTTTCAGCTCGTGTGTGCCACTGGCTCTGCCAGTGCTGTTTGCAGTCGACGTTTGCAGAAAATGTCGCACTGGCACACGTTGAATTTGGAGTCAGTAATTTTCAACAGCCTTAGCCGCCTTGCAGCCCTTCGAGCCGCTTCAGCGTGTCGCGGTATTCGTACTGAACGGCCAGCACTTCACCGTAATGTTCTTCCGCAGCCTCATTGTCTTTGGAACTTTCGCACAGTCGACCAAGCCAGTAGTGAACTTCGAGGAACAACTCTTCCTGGTCGTGAACGTCGATTTTCGGAGCAGCCTTTTCGAATTGCCGTTTCGCCAGCGGATACTTCTTTTCCTGAATGAAGCATTTGCCGAGAAACGCCAGGCATTTTGCTTCCATGCGTGAGTCGCGGCTGGCCTGCTGGAACAACGGAATCGCTTCGGCAAATTTCGCTTCATGCATGAAGCCTTCGCCCAGCCGAAATTTCAATCGCAAGTCGCCAGGGTATCGATCGACTCGTCCGCGGAGCATTTCCATTTCGCGCAGGTGAAGTTCCTTTTCCAGGTCTTTGACCTGCTGCGTGGCTTCTTCTGAACCAGCGCTTCTCGATTTGGCGATATCGATGTTCTTCCGCATCTGATCAAGCCGGACGTCTTCGACCTGCTCCTTGATGTTGACGTCCCCGCCAGAAAGTTCGACGGCTTTTTCAAACATCTGCGCGGCTTCGTCAAACTTCCCGCTGCGTTTGTAGAAGTCTCCGAGTCGCTGGTAGTGGTCTTTGTTGTCTGGTTCTTTCCGCATCGCCCGTTGCAGGTCGGCTTCTTCCGATTGACCGGGACCGTCGGCTGCACCGTCTTTTGAAATGTTAAGCCGCTTGGCCACTTCGTGAGCGGCCATGACCCCTTTGGTGTTGTCGGCACCTTCGTATCCGCCGCGGTCAATGACCTGCTTTGTGGCCGCCTGGTTGGCTCGCATTCGAGCAGCACCATCGTTCGGGTCGACGCGGCAGATGCGTTCCCAGACAGTCACGGCGACCTGGAAGTCGCCACGAGCTTCGTACAGTTCAGCGAGATGCTGCAAAAGCTCTTTGTTATTGGAATCACCTTCGACGGCGCATTCGTAGGCGTAAACGGCGATCTCTTTGAATTCCTGTTTGATGCAGGCTTCGCCCAGGTCAGCATTCAGCTGTGGATCCCACGGGTTGATCGCGAGACCTTCTTCGCAGGCCTGGTCAACGAGGTTCCACTCTTTCTTGAGTTGCCCCTTCTTGATACGACCTCGCGGCCCCATCAGCTTCATGCCGCTCATCTTCGCGCCGCTTTTGTTGTTGCCATATTTCTTCTTTTCGCAACCTCGAAGCGTCTGTCGGAACAGCAGATTGTCCGGCACCATCCGCACGCACTGAAGAAACATCTGGATGGCGTAGTCCCAGTTTTCTTTCTGCATGGCTTCAGTGCCTCGCCGAAAGCAATCTGCCGCCATTTTTTTGTTGTCAACAGCCATGCCCGGTACCTCACGGAAGTGTCTCTGGATGCGTGCCTGCGAACGGGATCCACCAGCGCAGGGACGGGAATCGTGACTGACACGTCGCGAATGTCAATCTACCAGACGCATGCGGCAGTCACCAGAAGCCATCTTCCGGAGCATCCTGTCGTGCGTAATCTGCCGGGAAGTGAACTGCAGCATGTTCCGTCGAAAGGAGACGCGTTAGATTGACGATTCTGATCGCGAGAGTCTGGCCTTAAGTGAGTTCCTGGTTCAGTCGGAAAACGACTGACGATGCAGATTACGGAGACGTCCTGTGGCACGCGTGCCTTTAGAAATCGGATACAAACGAGCGTTGCGTTTGCGATGTCCGCTGTGCGGAGTCGGAAAACTGTTCAGCGGTTTTTTCCGGATGAATGAACGGTGCAGCGAGTGCGACTTCAAGTTTGAACGGGAACCCGGCTACTTCCTCGGCTCGTCCTACATCAATTACGGGTGGACGGCGGCCTCGCTGACGGTGGCGTACATTTTCTTTCACGTCGCGCTGGACTATCCCAACAGCTACGTCGTGCCGCCGCTGGTCGTCTGGTTTGTCCTGTTTCCGATGTTTTTTCACCGGTACGCGCGAGCCTTGTGGCTGACGTTTGACTGCTTCTGGGATCACTCGGAACTGCCGAACGATTCCGATCCGCACTCGTAGGACATGGCAAACGCAGCGTCGGCAGGTCATCCTGAACCTGCCCATCGTCCTGCCGTGGCCGGGTCACAATCCATATTGACCCGTATCCAGACTTATGCAGAATACCGCGACCTGTGAAGGCATCGGTTCAGTGAAGAACCGTCTTTGAAACGAGGAATGGAAGCCCGTTCTGCAGCCGCATCGAATTGACGATCCGTCCTGCGCGTCCGGCAAGGCAAAGGAGTGCATCAGCCGTGAAGAAAACTGTATCCGTCGTCGCCCTTGCATGTTGCATCGGCTTGACTGCCCCGGCCATGGGCCAGACTCAACCTGCCGCCGCCGCTCCAGCCGCACCGGTGAAAATCGGTCTGGTCGACATGGCTCGCGTCTTCAAAGAGTACAACAAGTTTGAAGACATGCGCGCGTCGTTGAAGGCTGAAATGGAAGTCGCTCTGGCCGAAGCCAAGAAGATTGCGGCCGATGCTGAAAAGGTCAAAGAAGAACTGAAGCTTCTGAAGCCAGGCAGTGCTGAGTACATCAAACGCGAAGCAGACCTCGCTCAGCTCAGTTCGGACTTCGAGACTAAACGGAAGGTTGCCAATCTTACTTACCAGCGTAAGGAAGCCGAAATCTTCCAGGACATTTACGTTGACTCAGTGGGAGTCATCAAGCTTTACGCCGAGCACTTCAAATTTTCGATGGTCATGCGGTTCAACAGTGCCCCGCTTGACGAAAGTAATCCTCAGAGCCTGTCAAACGGTCTGAACAAGCTGGTGATTTACCACCGACCTCAGGACGACATCACTGACGCGGTGATTGACTATCTGAACCGTAAGTACACGCCGACCAACCCGGCTGTTCCACGTGCGGCCACGAAACCAGCAACGGGTCCGGCACGTCAGTAGTTTGTGATGACTCGGTCCCTGTCGCGACGAGGCGTCGGGTGGCGGCAGACAGGAGAGATGTCACACAGCTTTCCGGACCACGATTCTGCCCGGGACTTCCTCGCTGGAGGAAGTCCCGGTTTTCTGTGTTTATCAGGAGTCTGATTCAGAACGGCGTTTTGAACCGGCAACGTTGCTGAACGATCGAAACGAAGGGCTGAACCCGAACATTTTCACCGGCAGATGCCATGCCGGGAGTTTTTTATGCTTTCCAGAAATCAGCGAACGATTCGCAGAGAAGCAACGGCTGAAGGCATCGGCTTTTTGACAGGAGCCGATGTCAGGCTTCGTTTCCTGCCCGCGCCGGAAAATCACGGCGTCGTCTTTCAAAGAGTCGACCTGAACGGCAAGCCGTGCGTGCCCGCCACTCACAAATTCCTCGTTCCGCGACAGCGTCGAACAGGCATCTCCGGCAATGGTGCAACGGTCGAGTTGGTCGAACATGTCATGTCGGCACTGGCTGGCCTTCAGGTAGATAACTGTCTGATCGAGATCAACGCTCCCGAAACTCCCGGCTTTGACGGATCGTGCAAAGCCGTTGTCGATGCGCTGCTGACTGCCGACTTTGAAGAGCAATCGGCCAGAAAGGCTCAACTGCGAGTTCCCAAGCCGCTCCACGTCACCGCCGAAGATGGCAGCACGATCGATGCTCGACCGTTTGGCGTTGCAGGGCAGACGATCACTTACGTGCTCGACTACGAACCGAATTCACCGATTCCCTCGCAAAACTACACTGTCAATGTAACGCCGGAATCGTTCGTCAACGAAATCTGTTTCGCGCGCACATTCATCCTCGATACGGAAATCGCTTCGCTCAAAGCCCTCGGATATGGTCCGCGAACTACAGCAAAAGATTTGCTCGTATTCACCGCTGACGGTGTTTTCGAGAACGAGCTGAAAGCTGTCGAGGAGTGTGCTCGTCACAAGATTCTGGACTGTATCGGCGACTTCGCTTTGACCGGCTGCGACGTACAGGGTTACTTTAACGCTTGGAGAACCGGCCATCAGACAAACCACGAACTTATGCGGCAACTGCAGGATGCATGTGCCGATCAGGAAACCGAATCTCGGGCTGCTTGAAAATATGATCTCGCAGGCTGGAACAGGTTGGCATGGTGCGCCTTGAAGCACCATGCTCGTCAATCAAATCGATGGTGCGTCGAGACGCACCCTGCGGCAGAAACACCAGGCCAAACTTCAGGACAAGGATGTCCCTATGCCAACACAGATTTCACGTTTGTCAGACGTGCATCAGTCCGCTCGAATCGGCGATGACGTTGAGATCGGCCCCTTCTGTGTCGTCGGTCCCGACGTCACGATTGGCAACGGCACGAAGCTCGACAGCCACGTTGTCGTGCAGGGAAAAGTGATCATCGGCGAACGAAACCGGTTCTGGCCGAACTGTGTCATTGGCGGAGAGCCTCAGGATGTCAGCTTTCGAGCCGATGCTGACACGGGAGTCGAGATTGGCGACGACAACCTCTTCCGCGAAGGCGTTACTGTCAGTCGCGGAGCCGAGAAGGAAGACCACTGGACCCGCATCGGTAACGGCAACATGCTGATGGCCAATGCCCACGTGGCTCACAACTGCCACATCTTCAACAATACTTTTCTTGTCAACGGCGTGCTGCTCGGCGGCCACGTTCACGTACACGATCGAGCAATCGTTTCCGGCAACAGCGTCGTCCATCACTTTGCGACGATCGGCAGACTGGCGTTTATCAGTGGCGGCTGTCGAGTGCCGACCGACATTCCGCCGTTCATGCTGGCCTGCGGAAGCGACAACCCGGAAGTTCGCACGATCAACGTCATCGGGATGCGTCGAGCGGGAATTTCCGAGCCAACGATTCGAACTATCAAACGTGCTCACCGACTGGTTTTTCGAGAACACAAGCGGATTCCTGAAGTTCGAAAGATTCTGACAGACGAACTGGAAGGCATCATCCCTCTGGAACTGAACACGCTGCTGACGGCGATCGAGCAGCAAAGTGCCGGCAAACAGGGCCGTGCTCGCGAAGCCGTCCGCAATGCGGCACCCGCCGCTTCACAACAGTCGAAAGCGGCATAGATGTCGGCTTTCCGTAGGGTGGGCACCACCCACCAGAACAGCCACGCGGTGAGTACTGCCCACTGGAACTGTCACACGCTGGGTAATGCTCACTCTACTGAGAGAAATCATCATGAGCGATCTTCGAGTAATGGTTGTGGGTGTTGGAGCGTTGGGGAAGCATCACGCTCGGATTGTCTCCGGGTTGCCGGGTGTCGAACTGGTGGCCGTCGCCGAGCCTCGCGAAGCGATCGGTCGTCCCATTGCCGAGCAGTTCAACACACGCTGGGTGGCCGACGGTCGGGATCTGATCGGCGAGATTGATGCCGCTTCAATCGTTGTGCCCACGACGCTGCATGGCGATATCGCTGGCGAGTTCCTCGAACACGGAATTCCGGTGCTGGTCGAAAAACCTCTGGCTGATTCAGTCACCGAAGGAAAGCGGCTGGTCGATCTGGCGGCTGCAAACGGTGCTGTCCTTCAGGTGGGACATGTTGAGCGGTTCAACCCGGCGATGGTTGCTGCGCGAAAAGTTTGCGGCAGTCCAAAGTACATTCGTGCTGAGCGGGTGAGTCCGTTCCCGTTTCGCTCGACGGACATTGGCGTCGTTCACGACCTTTTAATTCACGACATTGACCTGGTACTTGATCTTGTCCAATCGCCCGTTAAGCACGTTCAGGCGTTTGGTGTCAATGTCGTCAGCGATCACGAAGATATCGTCAACGCAAGGCTCTTCTTTCAAAACGGAGCAATCGCCGACCTGACGGCGAGTCGCGTGAATCCGGACGCACGGCGAGGCATGCAGGTGTGGTCCCCGCTTGGTTGTGTGAACGTCGACCTGCAGACTCGCGAGGTCACCAGTTACTCGCCGACCGAGGCACTTCGATACGGGCGTTCGCCGCTGGAACTGGCACGCGAGCCGGGGGCCGACATCGAGCAGTTGAAGGCTGACATCTTCGGTCGGTTTATTGGTGTCGAAAAAGCGGTTGTGGCGGAAGGCGACGCTCTGACGGCGGAACTGGAAGAGTTCGTTGACTGCGTTCGCAGAGGCACGAAGCCGTCGTGCAGCGGTATGGACGCGCTCGATGCCTTGAAAGTCGCCGACATGATTCTTGAATCCGTCGCCGCTCACGACTGGGGACAACAAAGCGGAATCGCTGCCGCTGCTTAAGTGTCTGCTCGCGCTAAGCGATTCACGCCCGCAGGCAAGCGACAGGCCAGGTGCCGTCTGGTTGTCAAGCTGTCTGCTACAGGCTCTGACTGTGTTTCCGCTCGTTCAGCAGGTCGCAGCGATGGCTCCTGCTGCACTGGGCAGTGCCAGTAGCACACATGAGAGTTGCCGCCCGAGCGTTATCGGGTTTGATCAATTTGTTGTGAATTATCGCAGACTCTTTCCGTGGAGCTGTGGCGGACTGGTTCGGGACCGTATCATCCGCCTCGATTCCGGCGAGCACTGCGCGGTCGGACTTCCGATTCGCTTTCTCCTGCGGACTGTTCCGTTAACGGTCTGCGGAGGTAACTCTCCATGTTCTATCGATCGCTGCTGTTTCCCGATCTTCGCATGACGCTTGACGCAAACGACGATGATGGTCTGCGCGCCTTCTGCGAGGCGCTTCATCCAGCGGTCGTAGCGGAAGTGATCGATGAACTGGAGCCTGCCGAACTCTGGCGTGTTCTGGTTTCCTGCGAGGCTGAGCTGCAGGCTGAAATCTTTGGCTTCCTGGAACCTCGTCTGCAGGTTGAGATTGTCGAGGTTTCTGACCGGAAGCAGCTGTCGCGACTGATCGAAGAGATGGCTCCGGACGACCGCGTCGACGTGTTAGAGATGCTCGATGACGAAAAGGTCGAAAGCCTGCTGCCGCTGATGGCTCAGGCTGAGCGTGCCGATATTCGCAAACTGCTTTCGTATCCCGATGGCAGCGCTGGCTCGATCATGACGACCGAGTACGCGTCCTTATCGGAAGAAATGACTGTTTCTCAGGCGTTGGACGAACTGCGAGTCCAGTCGCCAGACAGTGAGACCATTTACTATATCTACATCCTCGACGAAGGCCGGCGGCTGGACGGCATCGTTTCGTTGAGAGAACTCATTCAGGCCAGGCGTTCAGCCACGCTGGCCGAGATCATGCACCGCGACGTGATTTCTGTGCGAGTGGACGATGACGAAGAGTTCGTCGCCCGCGAACTGGCTCGGTACGACTTTCTGGCGATCCCTGTTGTCGACAATCTGCATCGGCTCGTCGGAATTGTCACGCTCGACGACGCTCTGGATGTGCTGGAAGAGGAAGCGACCGAAGATGCCCAGATGCAGGCCGCCATTCAACCGCTTGATGAAAGCTACATGACGACGCCATTTCTGGTACTCGCTCAAAAACGCGGCGTCTGGCTGGTGATTCTGCTGGCGGCGGCTTTTCTGACGGCGTGGGTCATGCAGGGCTACGAGGATCTGCAGCGATCGTATATCTGGATGGCTGCGTTTATTCCGCTGGTGCTCGCGAGCGGCGGCAACGCCGGGTCTCAATCGGCAACCCTGATCATTCGCGAGATGGCCACCACGGAAATGACCAGTCGCGATAAATACTTCATCATCACGCGCGAACTGAGAATGGCGATCACACTGGGAAGTGCATTGATGACGCTCTCGTTTGCCGTCGCCATCTGCATGGTGCCGTTGCTCGAAGCGGTCGTCGTTGCCGTGACAGTCATGATCATGGTTGTTTTCGGCACCACTGCTGGAGTGATCCTGCCGATCGGCTTTAAGCGGCTGGGCATGGACCCCGCCTTGATGTCGAATCCGCTGATCGCTGCTCTGGTTGACGTGCTGGGAGTCGTCATTTATTTCACCACGGCTTTGATTCTCCTGGGACCGGTCTCGAAAGCGATCGAGTAACGTCAGGCCGCGAAAACTACAGTCTCGAAGGTGATCACGTGGCAAAGAAACGGAAGCGGCAATACTGGCTGTTCAAGTCGGAACCGAATGCGTACTCGATTGATGATCTCGTCAAAGACCGGTCGACGCACTGGGATGGCGTGAGGAATTACCAGGTCCGGAACATGCTGCGCGACGACATTCAGGTCGGCGATCGCGTTCTTTTTTATCATAGCAATGCCAAGCCAATGGCCATCGTCGGGACGGCTCGAATTGTCGAACCTGGCTATCCGGATCACACCGCGTTCGACAAAAAGGACAAGCACTACGATCCCAAGAGCAACCCCGAGGCACCAACGTGGTTCATGGTCGACGTCGAGATCATTCAGAAGTTTGAGACGCCGGTGACGCGAGACGACCTCAAGGCTGACGATGTCACATCCGGTATGGCCGTCATGCAAAAAGGATCGCGACTATCGATCGTGCCGGTCACGGACGAAGAGTGGCAGGCTGTGCACCGATTGGCCGGCGCAAAGGATCCTCGATAGGTCTGGCAGGTTGTGATTTTTCGTCGTCGCTGACTGAACGCGGCTCCTGCGACTGTCCTGTTTGATTCGCTTCGCAGGTCACAACTGACGGAAAACTCGAAGCTTTGTCGAGAATTCACGACGGCAACTCAGGTGAAAGCCAGCAGCGCCGCGAACATGCTCTCGGCAAATGATTCGTCGATTTCAGTGACGTTATCGACTGTGTCCATCCCGGCGCCGCCCGCCAGAGTGTCTGTGCCGCCGGCCCCAGTCAGGTCATCATCGTCGTCGCCACCGACGAGCATATCGCCTCGACTGCCCCCGTTGAGCGTGTCGTTCCCGGTGAGCCCCAGAATCGTGTCTGCGCCTCCGCGTCCGTTCACAATGTCGTCCCCCGCACCGGCATTGATCCCGTCTGAGCCGCTGCTGCCGATCAGGCTGTCGGCATCATCGCCGCCGGAGATTGAATCCGGGCCGCCTCCGCCGATGATGGTGTCGTCGCCAGCTTCTCCGAAAAGACTGTCCCGCCCTCTGTTGCCTCGAATCAGGTCCGCGTCGTTTCCGCCGCGAATGGAGTCTCTCCCTCCGCCGCCGAAGATGGTGTCAGTTCCGTCGTTTCCAAGGAGCGTGTCCTGTCCCGAGTTGCCCATGATGAAGTCGTTACCCACTCCGCCACTGACACTGTCCCCACCACTGCCGCCCAGGATCAGATCGTCGCCCGATCCACCATCGATGCTGTCACCAAATCCTGATCCGTACAGAGTGTCGTTTCCAGCAGCTCCCAGAATGGTAATGCCAACTCCACCAGCATTCGTAAAGTCTCTTGGCGACACTGTGCTGAGATCGATCAGGTGAGCTCCGGGGCCAATACCGTTGACGACGATCGATTGAACAGAACTCGGAGCAACTGTTCCAAACTGTGTGTTGGCGACACCATTAATGTTGACGATAACCGTTCCGGACGGTCCGTTGGTCGCGCTGATTATGACACTGTCTGAGTCTGCGGTGTTTACTGCTAACTGGCCTGTGCCATTGTCGAACGTGACGCTGGCAAAGAGCGGCGGTTCGCTGGTCGGTGTGACCGCGTGCTGAATCGCGACAGCACCGAGATAGATGACGTTTGAGCTGACTCCGTCGTCACGAAAAAGCTGGATGTCGATTTCGCCAGACGAATCTGCCGTCACTGTCAGAGCGAAATTCTCAAGCGGCTGGGAATCATCGCCCTGCTGGTTATTAATCTGCAACTCTCCGCCAAAGCCAGACGTTGTCTGGACAAACGGAACCGGGTTGTCGCTGCCGTCTCCCAGAATGGTGACGGTGTGATTGATGTCCGTTCCGCCGCCAAATCGTTCGGCGACAAGAACGTAGACATTGTATTTCTCGTTTGGCGCGAGCCCGCTCCAGTTCGCGATAACTGTGTTTGCCGAATTCTTTGGCCAACCATAAACGCCGCCAGCACCTGCGAGTGGTGGTGTGTGAATTGGTACCGTAGAGCTGTCCGGGTCAGACGGCCCGACCGAGCGGCTTAGTGAATCAAACTGACCAACGGTCAGGTCGATGGTTGTCGTTGAGCCATCTTCACGGATTAGATCGCTAAATGTTTTCGGGGAGAATACTGCATCGGTTTCGTTGATCTCGGTCCAGTTCGCGGGGACCGATTCCCCGGACTGCTGAAAATCAACCGCCACCAGCGGTGTTCGTTCGTCGTCGATCACGGTTGAAATCACACTGTTGATCAACAGGCCGAGCGGGTAGTTGCTGTCAGAGCTGGCTGAAACTGTCTGCGTGATCGTGCCTGTGTGAGTTCCCTCGACGTCGGCATCGTTGAATGCTCGAATGAAAATTGTTCGTGCCGAGGTGTCTGCTACCGAAAGTGTAATTGAGTTACTGAATGTCGAACCGTTCGTGCTGACCAGAACGTCGGCGTCACCGGTAACGGTCAGTTCGACGGCGCTGGCAGGAGTCGTGTTCAAGGTCAGCGTGTAAGTGTCCGTGGCCGCCCCGACGGCTGATACTTCGCCGACGGATGTCCCTCCGTCGGATTCAACGATCGAAACCCCAGGTGCAGCCGCGTTGGCGGCAATGGTCACGTTGGCGTTGGAAATGTCGAAAAAGATGTTCCCCACCGCTCGCACCTGAAATCGCACCGTCGATGTTCGGCAGAGTGACGAAATGACTTCCGTCGTTCGCCGTTGTCGCGAGTGAATGCGGAAACGTCAGGCCGCCATCGGTCGACAGCAGAATTTCGACGTCACTGACGTTGATTCCGTTGGCTGTCGTGCCGGCCACGTCCCAGGTGATTTCCTGACTGGTCCCACCGATCAGCGTGGTCGTTGAATTCAGGTTGGTGAGTTCGAAGCCTGATCCCGTATTAACAACGGTCAGCAGCACGTCGTCACCGTTTGTGCCTCCCTGTTGATCACGCACCGTTGCTCGAAAATTGAGTGACCGATTCGTCGACGGAAGCTGCTCCCCCTTCGTTGGGGTCCCGCTGAGGATGTCACTGAGCTGCGGAAACACTCGCGTAAAAGTTCCGGACGAATCGGCCACAGCAGGCTCGAATGATCGAAACAGCGGGCTGGAGCCGTTGTCGGCGTCAAGCGGGTCGACGTTTTGAGCCGCTCCCAGATCCATCTGCTCGAAGTTGTAGAAGAGTGTGTCGCCGTCCGCGTCGGTGCCAGTGGCCGAAAGGCTGAACGGCGTGCCGGCAGGAATGATGAAGTCGTTGCCGGCTGTGACCACCGGAACCTGGTTGACGGCAGACGTGATTGTTCCAACGCCTGCGGTGTCGAGGTTTTCCAGATGCGCGACAATCTGGTCGATGCTGGCAGCGTGAAAGTAATCATCGGGATTGTTCTGAAGGTTGTTGCCGAATGGAGGCTCCTGAAAGACCGGCGGCAGGATCCCCGCGTACGACATGATGGTCGATCCGCTGCCAGGTTCGTACGCAGTGCCAGGGATCCGCGCCGGGTCACTCGAATTGAACGTGTGCGTCGCTCCGAACTGATGGCCGAACTCGTGAATGGCCAGAAGATCGAACCCGGATCCGGTTGGACTCGAAGTTCCGGACGCCCCCTGAGCTTTGATGCCGTCGATGCCGGCTGAATTCACCGTCGCCAGTCCGCCAGCCTCAAATGTGCCGAACACATGACCGATGTCATAGTTAGCCGAGCCGATGACAGAATCGAGCAAGGTCTGATTCTGCCCCAGCGAGGCACTCAGCGTTGTAAACGGATCTGATGACGGATGGTCTCCCCCGAAGACAATATCGAGGTTGTCGATCAGCTCCAGATGCACATTCAGTTCGCGATTCAGAATCTCGTTAAACGTGGCAACCGAGTTAACGATTGCCTGCTGAGCTTCAACTCGGTTGTCACCAAAGAATGCGGTGTATTCTTCAGTCGCGGACACGGCGAGTCGGTAAGTACGAAGACTGTCGCCATTTGGAGTTGCGGTCAGTAAGAGGCGGCATTCCAGTTGTTCTGTCTGCCAGCTTCGCCGAACAGCTCGGCGTGACGTCAGCCGTTGCCAGTAGTTCGACGGAGGCAGTGTCGACGTTTGCGGGTTCGTTCGGTTTTGCAGCAGCCGGCTGAAGAGCATCTCGTTGGTTCCTTTGATGATCGACGTGAAGTCTATCACCGCAGAACCGTCAGTTGACACAGCAGGTTGCGTGTAGAAACAGAAAAAGCCCGCCAAATTGGCGGGCTTTCTCTGAGAAGTGAAGCACTGGAGACGCGCTTCCTGTCAGCAAATAAGTCAGCAACTTTTCATATCTCAACCGCCTGATTGGACGCCACAACTGCTGCGGTGGACAGCCCGCAACAATTTACCGGATCGGGACGAAGCGATTCGGAAGGAGATTCAACGTCTGGCACGCGGCGCAAAACAAGAAGCAATCAGCGCGAGACGTGCTGGTTAAACCGGATCGAAACGTCCGTCAGGATAGACTCGCATCCCGGGCCCGACGTCTTCCGGAGGCACGGCGAACATGTGGAACCGCACCGGGTGGTCATCGACCTTACCACTGATCGTGATGTAGGCCTGTGCTTCGTCGACGTCGGCAGCGGATTCGGGGAAGACACTCCAGAAGAATTCGTCGACATTCTTGAACCGAGCGACCAGGCGTTGCAGGTCCAGCTCGAACGGCATCGACTGAGTCTGGCCGTCGCGGGGCCCACCGACGATCTCAGTCGCTCCCAGATACATCCGCACGACCCATGATTCTTCTTCCAGGCGGCTATCGAAACCGACGCGGGCGATACCAGTGAGTGGTTCAAAGATGTCTGCGAGTTCCTCGATCAACCCGGTCAACCATTCCGGACGTGAGTCCCGACGGTTCTGGCCGGGTTGCCAGGATTCCATCTGCTTCATGAGGTGCTGTACGACGAGATGAGAGTGGCTCAATGTGACGACTCCAGAGGGGCGATTCAAAGTGGCGGTGTCTGTCTGGATACGCGAGCCGGAGCGATTGAGCTGGCGCCAAGTGTGGCGAGCAGTTGAAGGGGCTCGGTGGTGCGTACCGTGTTGCACCCCAAGTATCGACCCTGGTTCGCAAAACGCGCTGGCAATCACCCGGAAAATGTCTGGTTAATCCCCAGGCACTCACCATTGCACCTGCCGTACCGGCGATGCGTGTTAGTCCCGGTCGGACCTCAGGCGCCGCTCGTTCATGCGCCGCGTTTCGTGACACTGCGAACGGATATGTCACGTATGGCCGATTCGCGGTCTTCGGTCGCGAGAAGCAGTAACGGTCAGTCAGGTGAGCCGTCACTCCGCCGACAATTTCACTTCAGCTGGGCAAAAAAACAAAACCCGACTGAAGTCATTCAGCCGGGTTTTGCCAGGTTTAAACTACCGAACTGTTACATCCCGGATGCGAGGTAATCGAGGTACACCTTGCCTACGTTCGCAGACGCGGTATCGCCGTCATGAACGAACAATGCGTACCGCAGACGCAGTTCCTTACCAGGGAACAGGAAGTAGGGTTGCGCGGGACGTTTTTTATTCGTGTAAGCGCTCTCGCCAAACGGACTGATCGAAAACAGTCCGTAGTTTCTCACGTGGTAACGTGACGGTCGGAAGTTGAGCGGGTGATCGAACAAGGCTACTCCAAATGTCCTGCCATCGACTTCGCCGCTGTAGTCGATCCAGCCAGTCGGCTTGCCCCAGCAGTCGACTGTCCCTTTCGCGCCTTCGGCGTTAACGACTCGGCCGCCTTCTTTTTCCTTCATGGACTCAGCCATCCGAAAGCCGAACAGACCTTCCTTGGTGTCGCCGAACTCGACCGGTTCTTCGCCCGACGCGGTGAAGGCGATGTCGTAACCAAGCAAGCCGTTCTCCCAGATGCTGATCGTTGTGGTTTCCCGCACGACGGCTTTGCCTTCCGGATCAAGCCAGTCGTTGGTGACTTTCATTTTCGCCGGGTTGCCTGCCGCGACTGTAACCTCGACGCCGCGGTTTGCGATCCTGCCTTCCTCTGCCCAGAACTTGACGCCGCCCACTTCGTCCACCGCAACCCACACTCCCTTGTGGTGAGGATGGTCACCCTGCGAACGGTCGGTGATGATCGGCCGAGTGATGACCGTGCCGTCACCGCCTCTCACCGGCCACATGTACGGCTTGGGCTGAGTATCGGCGAAGTTGTAAGTGGAGAAGTCCCGCCCATTGATAATGATGGCGACTGTTTTCGAGCTATCGTCTTTCTTCAGCTCGACGGCGGCCTGAGCAGACGGGATGGCGAGTAAACAGGCTCCGGACACGAGCAACGCAATTCGGAGGAAGGATCGAGGAATTCGAAGCAGGCATTTCATGGGGCGTACTCCTGAGAGCAAAGTGGTGGGTTGATAAGGTGTCGATCGGGAAGCCTATGGATTCGAACGCTGAGAGGAAATCGAATCAACCATTGTCGATACTTCAAATTTTGCAGGTTCGGTTGAAGCTGGACTCAGCTTCAACCGAAACAAACGGTAGTTTCAACTCTTTGGGAGATTCTCAGATTGGCTCCCCCTTTTGGTGTGGAATGTGTGACGGCGGATCCGTAGACTTCGCCGCCTTGGAAACAGGCTGCGGTTTTTTCGCTTTGCCAGACTGTGTTGTCTGGAAGGTCCCGCGGGACAGTCAGAGCGAATTTTGAGCATAGACCCCTGGAGGTTTTATGTTCCGTGAAGAAAAACCATTTCTCCTTAATTCGGCCAGCGGGCAGCTCTAGCCCAGATTGGTCAGCGACCGCTGAGGCAGATTCTGCCCGTACTGCGTCGCGCCTCGTCGGCTTGCCCGTCGTTCAGTTGCCGCTCGGCCTGATGAAACGACTGATTGCTCGCTCGACTTCCAGATCCGGAATCGCTTCCCGGACGCTCGTGCTGACACTGTCATCGTTGCTCGGTTTGAGAAAGACCGGCGATTTCAGCAGTTGCTTAGGTCGGCTCCGCTGCCGACTTCAGTTGCCTCGGATCGTCCGTTCCAGACTGAGACCTGCGTTTCTTCAGCGATGATACCTCGCTGCTGAGTCGGCAGAGTAATTCCGACGGCATCCCTGCAGCTCAGCTTCGTAATGTGGGCCTGCTGCATGCTCGCTGCGTGATTCAAGTTAACTGCTTCAGCTGCGGTCGCGGTCTGCACAAGTCGGCGACGCCAGAGTTCACTCATCCTGAATTGTGGGAAGAGTGCTGGTCTGGCAGCAGCGATTTGCTTTACGGCTGCTGTTTGAAACTGACCTGAGCTACCGGTCCGTCGAGTCACAGTCTTGCAATTTGACTCTCGTCGTCCGGATTTTCAGTCAGCTCCAAAGACGATTCCGCTTCTTCTCCGTCAACAATCTCCTCCTCACAATCAGGGGCAGGCTATGAATTCTTCCGCAACTTCCGCTGTGCTTCCAGTCCGTACCGTCGCTGATCACTCGGTACGGTTTTCGAAACCCGTGCTGTCGTTCGATCAGGCTCGCGAGCTTTCTCGACAATACGGAACACCGACGATCGTCATTTCAAAGTCGACGCTTACGAATACTTATCAGACGATGAAAGCCGAACTGCCGAATGTCGAAATGTTCTACGCCGCGAAGGCAAACTCCGACGTCAGCATCCTGCGTCCGTTGTTTCAGGCTGGCTCGTCCGTCGACGTCTGCTCGTACCGAGAGTTGCAATCGGCGTTGCTGGCCGGTTTCAGCCCGGACCAGATGATCCACACACACCCGTGCAAGACGATTCAGAATCTGATGGATTGTTACAACGAAGGCGTGCGATGGTTCACCGTCGACTGCTCAGGTGAAATCGACAAGCTGGTTCGCTACACGCCGGACGTCAACGTGATCCTGCGGCTGGCTGCGGCGTCGACATCAAGCCTCATCAACCTGTCGGCAAAATTTGGCTGCGATCCGGTCGACGCTTCGGCTCTGGCTGCTGAAGCCGGTCGCAAAGGCTTGAATGTTCGCTGCCTTTCGTTCCATGTTGGATCGCAGTGCCTGAATCCGGAAGACTTCCGCACGATGCTGACCCGAGCCCGTCTGGCGTGGGATCAATGTGTGGCTGCAGGAGCACCGCTGGAAGTCCTCGATATCGGCGGCGGATTCCCCGCTCCGTACCGCACCGGCGTAATGTCGCTGTCCGATTACTGCCGTCATCTGTCAGCGGCACTGGATGCCACGTTCGGCGACCTGCCGATTCGGATCATCGCCGAGCCTGGCCGTGGAATGTGTGCCGAAGCCGCCACACTGATCACTCGTGTCGTCGGTAAGTCGGTTCGAGGCGGGTTGCCCTGGTATTTTCTTGACGAAGGGATCTACGGGTCGTTCTCTGGCAAACTGTTTGACTACTCCGATTTCGAACTGATTGCCGAAGCTGCCGATGTGCGTCCCCGCTCGGCCTGTATCGTTGCCGGCCCAACCTGCGATTCGCACGACGTCGTTTCGACCGACCAGGAACTCCCGGAACTGGAAGTCGGCGAACTGCTGCTGGTTCCAACCATGGGAGCCTATACTTCCGCCAGTGCGTCTGGCTTTAACGGTCTGGACATCGCTCGCGTCGTCGAAATCGATTAATAATCGCTTGAGAGGCCGGGTGCGTGTATCGATACGCACCCGGCCTGTTGATGCCGGACGCTGTTCCACCCTCAACTGCGAGACCTGGGAGCTCGCATTCCATTTCCATGAAACTCAGGAGACCTCGGCGCGCAAGCCCGCGTCGGCAACACGAAAGCGGAAGAATTTGAATCATGATCATGCCTCAAAACGCAATCGACTTTGATGGTCGAATCCTTGTTCTTGGTTGCGGCAGCGTCTCACAGTGCACCGTGCCTCTAATCCTGCGACACATCAACTGCCCGGCCAATCGCATTACCGTGATGGACATGGTTGATAACCGTGAGACAATTTCTGAAGCGATCACGGCTGGAGTCAAATACCGCATCGGCAGGGTCACTCCGGAAAACTACGACGAAGTGTTGAGCGAACTGCTGGACGACGGCGACCTGTTTATCGATCTGTCCTGGAACGTCGACACGCTGACAATGCTGGACTGGTGCCATCATCGCGGAGTTCGATACGTCAACACATCCGTCGAAGAATGGGACCCCTACGAAAAGTCCGGAGCCGATTTCACGCTCTATCGCCGTCAGATGAATCTTCGAAAACTGATCGCCAGCTGGGACAATCGCAAAGGCCCGACCGCTGTCATCGATCATGGAGCCAATCCCGGACTGGTTTCCCATTTTACGAAGATGGCACTGCTGGACATCGCACAGAAAATCATCGACGAAAAGCCGGACGACGATCGCGTGCTGAAACTCGAAGCGGCAATGGAAACCGGTGAATTCAACGAGTTGGCCATGCTGACGGGCGTTCGCACGATTCATATCAGTGAGCGGGACACTCAGATTGCGTCAGAGCCTAAACGCGTCAACGAGTTCGTCAACACGTGGAGCGTCGAAGGCTTCTACGAAGAAGGCATCGCTCCGGCTGAGATGGGATGGGGCACTCACGAGAAACGCCTTCCTCCGGGCGCCAACACGCACGACGCCGGACCAAAGAATCAGATCTTCCTCGACAGCCGAGGCATGAATACCTGGGTCAAGTCATGGGTTCCCTGCGGTCAGATTATTGGCATGGTGATCCGTCACGGAGAAGCCTTCAGCATCTCGGACTACCTGACAGTTCATGACGACGATGGCGCGGTGCTTTATCGTCCGACGGTTCACTACGCTTACTGTCCGACCAACGCGGCCATTGCTTCGCTCCACGAATTGAACATGAGAGATCTGAAGCTGCAGAAAAAGCATCGGATCATGACCGACGAGATTATCTCCGGTCGCGATGAACTCGGGTGCCTGCTGCTGGGGCATGACTACGGAGCGTGGTGGTGTGGCAGCCTGCTCGACATCGAAGAAACTCGCGAGCTCGTTGGAGGGCAGAATCCGACAACGTTGCAGGTCGCGTGCTCGGTCCTGGGCTGCGTGTCCTGGATGATCCGAAACCCCAATGAAGGTGTGAACCTGCCCGACCATCTGCCGCACGACGAGATCATGAAAGTTGCCCGGCCCTACCTGGGACCAGTCGTCTCACAACCTTCAGACTGGCGACCCGTTCCCGAAGATTCAGTCGACGACTGGGACGACCTCTGGCAGTTTGAAACGTTCCTCGTTCAGTAAACTTCGTGTCAAATTTTGATTCGCAGAGTTAGCAGAGGATGACGCAGCGAAACTGCAGAACTCGGCGTTCTTCAGCGTTACACCTCGCGACCTCTGCGATTTTCTCTTTGATGTTCCGTCGGCGCTGCTAGACCAGATCCCGCGCACACCGAAATCCCAGGTTGCCGCCTGAGCTGTCGGGGGTGTTGCCGATGCGGGCGGACAGGCGGTATCGGTTGCAGTACGAATCGTGGCAGAGGTACGAGCCACCGCGTTGAACTCGGTTGGTACCTGACGGCGGACCGGTCGGGTTGTCACGAAGATCGGTGCGAATCTGGTGGAAGGTCGGGCTGAACCAGTCCTGGCACCATTCCCAGACATTGCCAACGCAGTTGTAGAGGCCGTACCCGTTGGGTTCGAAAGTGTCGACAGGGCACGTTCCTTTGAAGCCGTCTTTACCGGTGTCCTTCCTGGGAAAGTCGCCTTGGAAAATGTTGCAGCGGAATTTTCCGCTTCTCAACAGTGAGTTTCCCCACGGCCAGATTTTCTGTTCGAGTCCTCCGCGAGCCGCGTACTCCCACTCGGCTTCCGTCGGCAACCGCTTGCCGGCCCAGCGGCAGTAAGCCTGCGCATCGTTCCACGAAACCTGCACGACCGGGTGGTCGAGGATGTCGTCGATGTTTGAGTCAGGTCCGGTTGGATGCTGCCAGGATGTTCCCGCAACGGCGAGCCACCATTCAAGGCCGGCGACGGCTTTCGATTGACGAAGCAGTTCCCGCTGCTTCTTTGTAATGTGAAGCTGGAAAACGAACGACCAACCGAAACGTTCGGCTTCGGTGACGTAACCCGTCGCGTTAACAAACTTCGCAAACTGCTCGTTCGAAACGGCGCAGACATCGATCAGGAACGAATCAACTGAGACTTCACGAACTGGCCCTTCTCCATCCTGCTGCCAGGTCTCCGGTCCTTCGCCGCCCATCAGAAAGGTGCCGCCTGGGATTTCGACCATGCCTTCGCCGGTCAACGCCGTGACATCGGTGACGCGCGTCCCCGCGGTGGGACCGACGTCTTGCGAACGGGTGCCGCTGCTGGCTTGCCCAGCTGTGCAGGGAGGCTGTGACGGATCACTGCTGGGCAAGCCAACGGTGGCACCCGACATTGAAATTTCAACAGTCGAATTCCGACTCGGAGTGCAGCAGGATTTCGGTTTGACAGAATCAGGTTCATTCATGCAAATCGTTCGCGAAGATCGCTGCGTGGCAGGCCGTCAGCACGGGGTCAGAGAGGCGGCCGTCCACCAGCGCCTCGTGATGGCGGTCGGAGTGTCCGCACTGCCAACTCAATGAAAATGAACGCAGAGGATGCAAAGGGCTCGCAGAGGTGGGGAGATCGTTCTCCTTTTTTCTCTGCGAAAGCTTTTACGCCCTCTGCGTTCTGAAATGCAGACGCCGAAAAATCGACTATTTCGCGGGCAGGTTGAAGTCGCCGTCGATGTTTCGCCAGATAGCGTGAACGTGGTTGGCGCTGTTCTGCGTGTTGTTGTACTCGATCAGGAACGTCGGCCCCTGAACTCGGTAAGCGTGGCGAGCGTTTCGTTCGCTGTCGCCCCACCAGGCAAAGTGAATGTTGTCTTTGCCGCCATCGTTGATCTGCTGGCGACGTTCTACGGCGACGTCCGCCGGCATGTTCTGCAGGTATTCGGTGAGCAGGTCAGCCATCAGCTTCTTCTGGTCGGTAGACATTTCTTTCAGAGCCAATCCGACGGGGGCGCTGGTGTCTGGCTGCGTGGTTCCTGTGCTGCGAATGTCGTTCGGAGCGTCTTTCGAAATCCAGCACTTCTTAACCTGATCCGGCGAGCACTGCTTCAGGATCTGCCGCGCGATGTCTTCTTCCGGCCCGAGGACCCGGATCTCGCGGCCCGGTCCGGCATCGACGAAACCGGGGTTGGCTCCGAAGAATTCAGGAGTCGTTGAAACCAGTTCGCCGTCAACGATTGTGTAGTTCAGTGAAAGATGATGCCCTTCGACTCGCCAGCCCCAGGAGCCCTTGTTGCCCGGTTTTCCGAAGATACTGATGTAGTACTTCTTCGGGTCACGCTTGTCGCGTCGTTCTTCCCTCGTGCCGCCTTCCAGTAGGTAGAGCAGCTCTTCGAGGCTCATGACGTTGAGAGCCTGGTCGTAACCGACTTCGGACAAGCCGGAACGAAGCAGCGCGAGTCCGGTTTTCAAGGCTTCGCCTTCGAGGTCTCGGATTGGCAGTCCTTTCCGCTCGCGCGGGATGTAGTGCCAGTTGAGTCGTTCTTCGTCGCTGAATCCGAACGACGTTTTGGCGAGTTGGGCATCGGTCAGCGTCGCGGTGAACGCGTTGGCGGCTTCAGCCATCTGTGCGGCCGGAGCTGGTTGCTTCTGAAAGTTTGCCGAGAGCAGCGCTCCCAGCATGAGAACTACGGACGCCGATACGGCGAGTTGGCGGGTTTTCACTGAAGTCACTCCGTCATTGTCAGGAAGGGGATGTTCGAGGATGGCAACATGCCAGGTGAGGTTGCCTGATGATTTCAGGCAACGCCGATGATGCAGCGTGGCAACACGATTTGCGGCTGCTGGTGTAATGTCGAAACTGTTGAACGTTTACTTCGAATTCAGAAAGTTGCCGTCAGCAAAAGAGTTGCGCTATCCCGGTGGCCAGGAAAGTGTTCGGCCCCCAAGCAGGTGGATGTGAATGTGGTCCACCGTTTGCCCCCCATCAGTTCCGCAGTTGATCACCGTGCGGTAGCCGTTTTGAAGTCCGAGGTCCGCAGCGACTTTTCGCACAACGACAAACAGGTGCCCCATCAGCTCGGCGTCTTCGTTTTCGAGTTCGTTTAACGCTGCGATCTCTTTTTTCGGGATGACGAGCACGTGAGTGGGAGCCTGCGAATTGATATCTCGAAACGCCAGCGCCTTGTCGTCTTCGTAGACGATGTCGGCCGGAATTTCCCGGTTGATGATCTTTGTGAAGATGGTGGGCATGACGGTTCCTGATTCACCTGCCACGTCTGTCGAAAGCGGGCCGGTGAAGGTAGCAGATCAGAGTTTTGAAACAAACGGAGCAGGCGACTCAACAGCGGGCCGCTGTCAGCAATGGACGCGTGATCGAACAACGACCGAAGTCACCTTTCCGGTGCAAGGGGATTGAGATGATGCAGATAATCGAAATCAACGGCTCAGAACACCCCGTTAAGTCGGGTTCCCGGCGCGGGAACATCATCCTGCTCTCGGCGTTCGTGCTCACGATGGCTTTTGCTTTTGCAGCATTCAGCATCGACATTGGCTACCTGTCCGTCACCAAGGGGCAATTGCAGTCAGCGGTCGATGCAGCAACGCTGGCCGCAGCGATGGAGTTGAATCCGAACATCGATCAAACAGCCGTCGAGACGAATGTTAAGAACGCCGCCAGCGAAGTTGCTGGCCTGAATGCTGTCGGAAATCACTCCGGCCTGCTGCTCGACCCGAGTATCGATATCGAACTTGGTCGACGTGACTGGAACGCAGCCAACTCAGCATTCGTGTTCTCGTTCGGGCCAAAGGCTGTGCCTTACAACATTGTACGAGTCACTGGCAGGCTGGACGATGTCTGGAACCCGGTGACCGGGCAGGTCGAAAACCGAAAACTGCCATTGTTTTTTGCTCCGGCCATCGACCAGGACAACGTGATCATGAAAGTTGGTTCGGTTGCGACGTACCAGCCTCGCGACATGATTCTCGTGCTGGATTACTCTGGCTCGATGAATGACGACACCGAGTTCAAAAACTGCAATGAACTCGGACATACGTGGATCAACAGCGCGATCGACACGATGTGGACAGAGCTCGGCGAGCCCGCGTACGGCAACATGCCTTACGCTCCGACCTACCTGACGGTTGAAGGCGTACCGGAAGATGCCGCCAACAACATTCCGCACATCACTGTTGAATATCGTCGCAATTCTGTCGAAGTCACGTCGACGACTGATCTGAAGAAAGTCATTCTTAAAGACAGCAGCGGAGGCTATCGGACCTTCGACGATCTTTCGGGAACGACGGGCGTCTTTAACGACAACAATAAGATTCGCCGAGTCTGGGTCGAGTCAGGCAACAATATCGCGATTTCAGGAGACAATGCTGGCGAGCGGTTCGAATTCGACGATGCCGACATTGTTGCTCATCTTGGACTCGACGCCGTCACTTATCCGCACCCATCTGGATCGTGGACCAGCTTTGTCGACTACGTCAACGACAGTGGCAACGTCAACGAGGCGACCTACCGAGCGAAGTACAGCACGAAATGCCTGATCAACTACTGGAACGAATCTTATCCGTTGTATTCTCAGACGCCGGGGCTGTCGGTCTGCTCGACTCAGCCTCTGACCGCGGCGAAGAATGCGTCGGACGTTCTTTGTGATTACATCACGGAGGTCGAAGCGGACGATCAGGTTGGCCTGACAGTCTACACCCACACAAGTTCAGACGGTGCGTACCTCGAAAGTGGCCTGACGCACGACATTGCTTCGATCAAGCCCCTGTACCGAAACCGCCAGGCGGCTCACTACGACAACATGACAAACATCGGCGGCGGACTGAAAGTGGCTCGGGAGGAACTTGCAAACAATGGTCGACAAGATGCCTATCGAGTCATCGTGCTGATGACTGACGGCGTTGCCAATCGTCCTTCGAATAACCCGGAGGGCTGGGCAGTTCAACAGGCCAACCTCTGCAAGTCGTCAAAGATCAAGATCATGGCGATTGCTCTGGGGCTGGGAGCTGACGAAGACCTGATGGAAGAGCTCGCCACGATTACGGGCGGGAAACATTTTGTTGTGCCGGGCGGTGGCACGATCGCCGAATACGAAGCTCAGCTCATGCAGGTCTTTCAGGAGATTGCAGCAGACCGTCCGCTCAAACTCCTCCCAACCAGCTACTGAGGTTTCAGCCACCGGCATAACGTGACATTTGTGGCAACGTTGCAGGATTGAAGGAGCAGGAGCTGAAATCATCGCTACCGTAGTCGCCGATTCCGACGTCGCAGATTTCATGAGCTACCGTTCTGGCGGGAGGAATCAAACTATGAAACAGCTAATAAATCGACGAAACAACCGCCGTGGCGCGGCCCTGGTTGAGATGGCACTGGTGTTGCCGATCTTCTTCGCCGTCGTTCTTGGTATCGTCGAATTCGGACGAGCCATGATGGTCAGCCAGATGGTGACCAACGCGGCCAGGGAGGCGACTCGGCTTGGGATTATCGACGGCTCAACAAATAATGATGTCGAAACCTGGGTCGAGGGGTTCCTCAACGACTCGATCAATGTGGCAGCCAGCGACGTCACGGTGACCATCACTGTCGATGCCGCTCCAGGAAACGATGACCCGAACGATCTGATTGAGAACGCTCAGGCGCGAGACCTCGTGACCGTGAACGTTTCCGTTCCGTTCGACAAAGTCAGCTATGTGCCGGGGAGTTATCTCAACGGGAAAAATCTGTCGGCACAAAGCTCAATGAGACACGAGTAGCGTAGCTTGTGTATGAGAAGAGAGACTGAGAAGGCCTCGCATCCCGTTTGGGCTGCGAGGCCTTTTCGCATTTCTGGTTCAAGCGAGTTCTGATCGTGCGTTGCAACCGGGCAAGCCAGCAGCGGCTTACTCAAGCGAAACAAGCGACTACCCCCCGCCGATCGCAGGCAGAAAATGAATCTCGCCACCGGGCGAGACTTTTTGAAACAGCCCCAGTCCGCTGACTCGCCCGCTGACCGAGACGCTCAGTCCGGGGCGTAGTTCATCCGCCGTGCAAAGACGATCGGCGATGCCGGGAAAACGCTCGTCAAGGCAAGCGATCGCCTGTCGAACGGACGACGCTTCAACCTCAACGCTCTCAGCACCGTTGGTAAGGCTGCGAAACTGTGGCGGGATGAAGACTGTGATCATGGTTTTATCCATCGAGGACGCCGCGAGTTCATCCCCAGGTACGACGAGCACTCTGAATCTGGTGGGCTCTGTCGCGCGATCATCCAGACGCTGTGATGTTTTTGATCGTGGGGCGTGACCAGCAGGCTGGACACCATTTGTAGCGTGTCGGCGCGGAGCTGTCCTGCGGTTTGCGTTTGCAAAGAGGCTGCTGGATTACGGACCGAAGCGGGTTCGCGGGCCGGTGCGGTCGGCGACTTTTGTCGGAGCGACCGGGCGAGCGGGCTCGAAACCTTCGATCTTGTACGAGTCGAGCATGTTGTTGACTCGAATTTCGATACGGGTCAGCTCGTCGCCCTGCTCGCGAGTCACGAACAGAATGGCGATGCCCGGCGTGTCAGATGACAGTCGACCGGTTCGTCCGATGCGGTGTACATAGTCGTCGCAGAATTCCGGCACGTCGTAATTGATGATGTGCGAGATCCCGCTGACGTCGATGCCTCGTCCTACGACGTCGGTGGCGATCAACAGTTTGACCTCGCCCGCACGGACGCGCTTCATGACGCTGTCGCGTTTCCGTTGCTGAAGGTCGCCGTGCAGTGTCTCAACACTCGGCAGCTTGACGCGAAACTTGTTGTAAAGCTCGTCGGCTCGGCGTTTGGTTCGAGTGAAGACGATCGCCTGCTGCGGGCGTTCCTGAGCGAGCAACCGGACCAGCGTTGGGAATTTTCGGTCTTCGTCGACCGTGATGTAGTACTGCTCAATTTGCCGGGTGACGACTGCGTCCTGAGACAGGTCGACCATCTCCGGCTCGTTCATGTACTTCTGAGCAAGCCGTTCGACCGGCGGCGGCAGCGTCGCAGACAGCAGCAAAGTCTGGCGTTCAGCCGGGCATCGCTTAAGGATTTTTTCGATGTCCGGGCGGAAGCCGATATCGAGCATGCGGTCAGCTTCGTCGAGGATCACGAAATCCAGCGTGGAGAGATCCAGCGAGCGGCGGTTCATCAGGTCGATGACCCGCCCCGGAGTTCCGACGATGATCTGTGCGCCGCGGTTCAACTCGTCGACCTGCGTGCGGATCGATTTTCCACCGACGATCGCTACAACTCCGACTTTCCGGTTGGCTGACAGTTTGCGGGCTTCGTTGGCGACCTGCTCAGCGAGTTCACGGGTCGGCGTCAGAATGAGCGCGAGTGGCCGTTTGGAGTCGTAATCAATGTGTTCCAGAACGGGAATTACAAACGATGCAGTCTTGCCTGTACCTGTATGGGCCTGTCCGATGCAATCCTTGCCGGTCAGGGCAATGGGGATGAGCCCGGCCTGAATCGGACTGGGTGATTCGAATCCCATTTTCTTCAGGGATTTCAACATCGTGTCGCTGAGACCAAGGTCCTTAAACAGGGGACCTGCCGGGGTATCTGACTGACTCAAGAAACTCTCCAATACTGTAAATCATTCCTGCACGTCGGGATTGCACACGAAATCGTCTGCAATCACCAGTCTCCGGTATCACGAAAGTACGAATTCGCGAGGCAAATCGGCTTTGAACGTCGGATAATTGGCTCGGTAAGTGACTTTTCGTTGCGATAAGCCCGTCGGGATGACTTCCTGGCCGATGGCGTGTCGACACGGTATCGAAGACAAGTATTGCGGAGGCTATGTCTTTATCATCAGTGGCAAGCCGACAGGAATTGCAGATCCGTGAATGGTAGCGAACGAGCAGGCAACTTGCCGTGTTCTCATTGGCTGGCTTTGGTTAAAGAGTGCGTCTCGACGCGCCAGCGAAAAAATGGTGCGTCAAGACGCACCCTACTGAGGAATTCACCAATGGCGAATGCCGCAGAAGTGATCGATATTCACAAATATTACGACCTCGGCGGCCACATCGTGAAAGCGCTGCAGGGCGTCTCGCTGGTCGTTCCCGAAGGCGACTACATCGCGATTATGGGTTCGTCGGGAAGTGGCAAGAGCACGCTGCTGAACCTGCTCGGCGCACTCGATCGACCGACGAAGGGTGAGTACATCATCGGCGGCACGCCGGTCTCGCAGCTCAATGACGACCAGTTGTCCGGCATCCGCAATCAGATGATCGGGTTTATTTTTCAGTCGTACAACCTCGTGCCTCAATACACGGTGCTGGAGAATATCGAAGTGCCGCTGCATTATCGGAAAGGCACGCCTGCACTTTCGGCGAAGGATCGCGAGTGGTGTCGCGAGCTGGCCGCGATGGTCGGGCTGGGCGACCGCATGACGCATCGACCGTTTCAGCTTTCGGGCGGTCAGCAGCAGCGGGTCGCGATTGCCAGATCTCTGGTCAGCGATCCAAAGATCATTCTGGCCGACGAACCGACCGGAAATCTCGACTCGACGACCGAAGCCGAGATCATGGAAATGCTCGATAAACTGAATGCAGAAGGTCGTACTATCATCATGGTGACGCACGAAGCGGAGGTTGCTCGCCGATCTAAACGGCAGATCTACATGAAAGACGGTCTGATCGCCGGCACTGGTGTGTTTCCCGGGCTGGAAGCTGCGAAGTAAATTGAGATCGGGCTGGTCGATCTGCATGGAATTCTACAGTCCACGATAAAAAAGCATCGCATCGGAGCTGCTTGATCGTCAGGACGATTGAAACCGGTATGATCCTGGGTCCACTGTGGAAATTTCGGTTAGCGACTTGCAGGTCATTGGCTTCCGAATGTTGCGTTGTCGAACTTGCCTTCAGGCCGGTGAACGACTTCTCGCGACGGCTTTTGCAGAGACAAAATTCTCCATTTTGATTAATTGAGCGAACAGGCTGGCTCGTCAGTTGCTGGTTCGCTGGAGCTGGTATGTCTCGGCTGTTGGATGAAAACACTTTTCGGTATCCGCTGATTGATGCGGCTGGTTCTCCGCGAGAACTTGGGCGGCAGCATGGCGAGCAGGCTCGAACAAAAATTGCTGGCTTCGTCGGCTGGATGTGCGAAACGTTCAAAATGACGCAGTCCCAGCTCGAACGAAAGGCTCGAACTTTCCTGCCGCTGCTGAATCGTCACTGTTCCCACCTGATGGAAGAAGTGAGCGGCCTGGCGGAAGGAGCCGGAATCAAACCCGATTCGGCGCTGGCCTGTCAGCTTCGCGGTGAACTGGCTGGTTATTTATCCGAAGCGTGTACGACGTTTGTGCTGGGGCCGGACGTTACGGCCAACGGTGAAACGTTGATTGGCCAGACCAGTGACATGGCCGACGAGGTGCGAGACTTTGCCTACGTGCTGCATCTGCAGCCGGAAGGTCGTCCTGAGGTCATTATGTGGACCTTTGGAGGGATGCTCGGTTATCACGGCTTGAACGAGTGCGGTGTTGCTCACTTTGCGAATTCACTCGGCGGAGGCCCACCCTGGCGTCCGGGGCTTTCGCACTATCCACTTAAACGTCTGATTCTTGAGCAACAGAATCTCGCAGCAGTTCGCAGTTTAATGGGCAGTTATCCGGTTTGTTCAAGCGGCAATTACGTTCTCTGCGACGGCTCGGGTTTAATTCTTGACGTCGAGTTGACCGCAGATGGTCCGACGGAAATCAGCGACACCGGCGAAGGTTTCATCGCTCACTCGAATCATTTTCTTTGTACGCCTCACTCGTGCCCGGAAAATCACGCGGCCACCCTGCCGGATTCGTTTGCGAGGCTCGATCGGATTCGCAGTCTGATCAAAAAGGATGCCGGGCGGCTCAACGTCAGCATGATGAAGTCGATCCTGGCCGACCATGACGGATATCCCGTCAGCATTTGCAGGCATCCGCACGGAGGGCCGGGCGACGGCATGTTGCCAAATTACGGCCGGACGGTCGCCGCGATCATCGCCGAGCCGAATCAGGGGCGATTCCACATTGCGAGCGGGAATCCCTGCGAGGCTCCTTTTGTCGAATATCGGCTTGGGCGCCCTGCAGCTGGGGATTGGCAAAAGTAGCAGACGTACTCCGCACTTCGTCCGCCGGACCTGCGTCGCGGGGAGTGTGCCGCCATTTTGAGACTGGGTCGTCCTTCAGGTGTCCGACCGATTTGTTCGAGCCTTGTGGAAAGCCGCGTCGAGACTGCCGAAGTGACCAGGGTAGCTGGAAAGCCGCTGAACTGGCTGGTAGTTTAGCGCCTTTAACCGCGAAGAATTCGTCCTCGGAAACTCTTCCGATTGCCTGGCTCGAACTCGCGGTCAATCATGCCGCACAGTTCGCGCAAGAGTCACCATGTCAAGAATCAGCGCCGAATCATTTCTCAGTCTGATCCAGCAGAGCGGCCTCGTGGAAGAGGATCGGCTGCAACGTGAAGTCGACAGCCTGGAAGCTCAGGGGCACAACGTTGCGGAAGCGTCATCGCTGGCCGACTCTCTGGTTGAACGGGATCTGCTGACGGAGTGGCAGGCTGAGAAACTGCTTCGCGGAAAACACAAAGGTTTCACGCTCGGAAAATACCGGCTCCGGCGGTTGCTCGGTAAAGGCGGGATGAGTTCGGTTTACCTGGCCGAACATGTGCTGATGCGTCGTCAGTGCGCGATCAAAGTGCTGCCGATCAAACGGGTCGAAGACACGTCGTACCTGGCACGTTTTCATCGTGAAGCTCGCGCGGTGGCGTCATTGGATCATCCGAACATCGTTCGCGCTTACGATATCGACCACGAGACCGAAGGTGACAAGGATATTCATTTCCTGGTGATGGAATATGTCGACGGCGAAAGTCTCCACGACTGCGTCAAGGACAAAGGCCCGTTGTCACTGGATGATACCGCCGAGTTTTTCCGGCAGGCCGCGCTGGGACTCGAAAATGCTCATAAGAACGGACTGATTCACCGCGACGTAAAACCTGGAAATCTGCTGATCGACCGCTCTGAAGTGGTGAAAGTTCTGGATCTCGGACTTGCCAGATTTTCCGAAGTCACGGACGACAATCCGTTGACGCTTGCTCATGACGAAAAAGTTCTGGGGACTGCGGACTTCCTCGCCCCTGAACAGGCCATGGACAGTCACACTGCCGACCATCGAGCCGACATTTACGGGCTCGGCTGCACGGCGTACTTCGCGTTGACTGGCTATCCGCCGTTTCGGGAGGGGACGCTGACTCAGCGGTTGATGTTTCATCAGACTAAAGAGCCGCCGGCACTGGCGGGAGAACGTCCGGAGATCGGAAACACGCCACGCGGTGTGGAGCTGGATAAAATTGTCCACCGCATGATGGCCAAAAAGCCCGACGAGCGTTTTCAGACAATGGGTGAAGTGGCCACGGCATTCGCGCGCTGGTTGAAAATTTACGCGACTGCTGATTGGCGAAACGCTCACCCGGACGCGTTTTTCAAGTCCGATGCTGGAGCCTCCGGGGGAGCTTTGCCTGTGGCGAAAGCTGTTGCCGTCCCGGTCGCCAAAGCGGTTGCACCGAATGTTGCCGCTCCGGTGGCAAAGGTGGTAACCGGCGGTGACGCTCAGCTGCAAGGTTTGGAAACGCAAACGCCGGATGTTGCCAAAGCCACTGCGGCACCGCCGGTTCCGGTATCATCGGATTCGCCTCCGGTGGCGTCTCCCGTTTCGCATCCGGTGGCATCGCCCCCTGAAAACCCGATCGTTGCTGCGGCTGCTCCTGTTGAAGCGGCTCCTGCCGAACCGGAACCGGCTTCCGACGACGGAGCTGATCCCGGGTTTGGAGCATTCCTCGCCGGTTTTGATGGTGGCAGTGACGCTGGTGCTCCAGCGTTTGCCGAACCAACGCCAGCCTCGCCGATCGTCACAGAGTCCGATGCCGCTCAGCCCGACGCCGTTGAGTCCACTGCTGACGCCGACGATGTCGTGCCGGTCGCTGAGGCCGTGCCAGTTGCTGAGGAAGTGATTCCGGAACCAGTCGTAGATCTTCCGGTTGCTGCGCCGGTGTTTGAACCGGCGACTCTACCCGAATCAGCACCGGTCGAAGCAGTAGCGACAGACGATCTGCTGGGCTGGGACGATGAGTCGCCAGCGGCTGAACCACTGGCGAACTTTGACGCTTCCGTTCTGCCGGCACCGATCGGGAACGATGACGAAGAAGCGTATCCCAGCCTGCTTGGTGGAACTCCGACAGGAAAGGGCGTTGTCGGGGTGGACGATCCTGCTGAAGCAACGATGTCAGCGATGGAGCAGACTCAGGACTACGTCCCGTCCGGAAACACTCCCACCGAAATTCCATCCGACGCGACGCTCGTAAATCCGATCGAGCCTTCAAGCGATGCGAATCACGACATCGTGCCGGCAGCGCAGCCCGTTGTTACTGCGCCGGTTGCTCCACCCGTTGAACAGTTTTCATTCGAGCCGGCTGAGAACGACGCTCCGGTTTTTCCAGGAACTCCAATCGCGGATGTTGCCGTACCAGCTGCTCCGCAATTGACGTCGCCCGTCGAGCCGCCGCCTGCTTCGCCTCAGACATTTGCAGCTCCTGCCGACGAAGCTCCAATGTTTCCCGGAGTTGAGTCGGCATCGCCCGCTCCGCTTTTTGATCCTGCCGCATCGGCACCGACGTTTGGAGAGTCGGCACTGCCCGCGTTTCCGACCGAAACGCCAGCGTTCGGCGCACCGCCATCCCAGTTTGCCGCCGAGACCGGTTATGCGCAGCCGCCGGTATCGGCTGCGAGATCGTCCGCGAAGAAGAAGCCTCCGGTTGCCATCATCGCCGGAATTCTCATTGCGCTGGTCGCTGGCGTCGGAGCGTACTTTGCTTTCACCGGCGGCAGCGACGCCAAATCCAGCTCAAAGAAGACAGCGTCCGGCGACTCGAAATCAAAAAGCTCATCGGCGGGAAATTCGTCGGCAGGTAAAGGGAAGTCGTCAGCGGTTGGTGGGAGCAGCGGCAGAGTACTGGGATCAACGATCAAGGTCGGACCGGGCGGAGACTTCTCGACAATCGCGGCCGCCCTCGATTATCTCAAAAAGAACAAGTCGCGATACGACACCGGCTCGCGCCGCACGAGCTGCAAAGTCGAAGTGATCGGCGGGGAGACTTACAACGAAGCGATCGTCGTCGACAACTCGGGCAGTGCTTACCCGCCAGGAATTCAGATCCTTTCCAGCGGAGTTGGGCGAGCAAAACTGGTGCCTTCCGGCAGCGGCCCGGCGATCAGGCTGGTTGGTGTCGAGAACCTCGGCATTGTCGGATTCGATGTTGATGCTTCCGGAAAAGATGTCGCGATCGAGATGTCGGGATATCTGAATCGATCCGCGCTGAAAGATCTGAACGTGACAGGCTTTTCAAAAGTCGGCATCGCCATGAAGGGAGCACTCGGTTTCAGTCAGGACGAAATCGTTCTTGAGAAGATTGACCTGCGAGGCTCCGGCACAACCACCGCCGGCATTCACTTTACGCAAGGTGAAAACGGTACTGGTCGAATTAAGCTGCTCAACTGCCGAATGCTGGGGCCGCAGGATGCAGGTCTCCTGTTCGAATCTGACGTCAACTACGTTGAAATGCGAGAAAATATCATCGCTGATGCGGGGGTCGGGATTGAGTTTCGTGGTGGACCGCTGACTCTGAAAGATGTCCAGGTACTCAACACGACCTTTTACAAGTGCAGCCGCGGTGGGATGATCATCAATCAGATGCCAGTGGCTGGAGGCGGCCTGGCCGGTTCGGGCGGACTGGTGATCCACCGAAATCTCTTCGCTCAGGTGAACGGTCCAGAACTGCTTGTCGAAAAGGATTTTGATGACAAGAAGTTTGACAGTGTGTTTTCGGCAGCCGGCGGCGGCGTGGATCAGAACTGGTCTGACCGCAGGCAGGCCGCCGATGTTAAGGCCGGGCAACGCGAAATTATTGGGCGAGACCATCAGCGAGTGCCGTCGATCGAGTTTTCATCGACGGACGAAAACAGTCCAGACTTCCTGACACTGAAGAAAAGTACCGGCTATGCCAATGTTGGCGGGCCGAAGCTGAATACGAAAAATTACATTGGAGCTCGCCCGGCCAGGTAGTAGCTGCTTGGCATTTCGGTCGGCCCATTTCGGCCGAAGAATGTAGGCTTGATCGATCAAAGCCTTCAGGCTTCGGCTGTTCCTCTTGAAAGACGATACCTCATGTTGCACAACGTTCTGATCAATGGCGAATGGCGAGCGTCCAGTAGTTCGCAAAATTTCCAGGCGGTGAATCCAGCGACCTGCGAACCGATCGACGGCGACTATCCGGTCAGCCCGTGGGAAGAAGTCGAACAGGCAATCGTCGCCGCACGCGAAGCATCTCGCGAGATGCGAGGCTGGTCGGGGGAACGTTTTGCGGCGTTCCTGGAATGCTTTGCCGCTCGGATCGAAGCGCAAGCCGACGAACTCGTCGCGATGGCAAACCAGGAAACGGCATTGCCGGTTTCGCCGAGACTGAAAGATGGCGAGCTGCCTCGCACGACGGATCAGCTCCGCCAGGCAGCGAAGGCCGCTCGCGAAGGATCCTGGGCTAACCCAACGATCGACTCGAAAAACAACATCCGATCGATGCACGGCCCAATTGGCCCGGTCGCCGTCTTTGGTCCGAACAATTTTCCGTTCGCCTTTAACAGTGTTGCTGGTGGAGATTTTGCCGCCGCCGTTGCCGCCGGAAATCCGGTCATCGCCAAAGGGCATTCCTCTCATCCTGGCACGACTCGGCTTTTGGCCGAAGAGGCGTTCGCCGCCGCTCAGGAAACCGATATGCCTGCCGGCTTCGTGCAGTTGATTTATCGAACCAGCCACGACGACGGCTGCCGGTTTGTCGGCCACGCCGACGTCGGAGCCATCGGCTACACCGGTTCGAGGTCCGCCGGACTTCGACTGAAGGAAGCGGCCGACAAAGCAGGCAATCCGATTTATCTCGAACTGTCGAGCATCAATCCGGTTTTCGTTCTACCCGGCGCGCTGACTGAGCGGTCCGACGAAATTGCCGGTGAGTTTTCTGGAAGCTGTCTGATGGGCACCGGTCAGTTCTGCACGAACCCCGGCATGGTCGTTCTGCTGGCTGGAGAAAAGACAGACGCGTTTGTGACGGCGGTTGCCGAAAAATTCTCGGCGGCACCGGTCGGGACGTTTCTCAGCGAAGCCGTCCAGAAGAGCTTTCTTTCGGGAGTTGCGGCGCTGAAGAAAGCCGGCGCGGAGCTGATCGCGGGTGGCGAATCCGGAGGCGGAACCGGATTTTCCTGCCGGAATACGCTGCTGAAAGTCGCCGGTGCGAAGTTTCTGGAAAACCCGGAAGCACTTCAGGCCGAAGCATTCGGCAACGGATCACTTTTTGTGATCGCGACGGACGCTGCTCAGGCCGAGCAGATTGCTGAGTCGCTCGAAGGAAACCTCACCGGTTGCATTTACAGCGCGGCGGACGGCTCCGACGACGCGGTCTACGATCGGATTGTTCCGGCCCTGCGGACGAAGGTTGGTCGGTTGCTCAACGACAAGATGCCGACGGGGGTCGCGGTTTCTCCGGCAATGAACCACGGCGGCCCGTTTCCCGCGACCGGACATCCCGTGTTCACGGCTGTGGGTATGCCGCAATCCATTTACCGGTATTCGATGCTGCAATCCTATGATGGAATTCGACCTCACCGTCTGCCGGCCAGCCTCCGAGACGAAGCCCCCAACAAAACCTGCTGGCGGTACATAGACGGAAACTGGCGACAGGGAAATCAGTAATCGCAGTAATCGTCGGGTGGGCGGTGCCCGCCCGACAGCAGCGAATCGCTGAATATCGAACACGGAATGACGAATTCTGAAGCGAATCCAGTTTGTCGCCCTCCTTCGAATTTCTTTGTTCGAATTGGGATATTGGCTCCGACTGTCTGCTGTGCTGGCGTGAGTGGAGAATTCAGCGTCAAACTTTGTTACAACTCGCGGCTCACGAAGGCTTCAAGTGGCAGATTCTGCCATTTTCAGACCGCTGCTGTCCTGGCAGGCGAGGATCGCCGGCTGGCAGTTGCGTGAATTGACGTGCTGACATTCCGGGCTTTTGTATCCGGACACGTCGCCGCCTGTGGTTCCAGGCTCGCCAGAGTCGCGTTTTCAAGTGGGCTCAGGAACCGGTTCGGGATCACACAGGCGACACACTGACAGACTGAGTTCTAATGAAAGGTTGATTGCCATGAGTGCAATTGCAGGCGTACACGCTCGACAGATTCTCGACAGCCGCGGAAACCCAACCGTCGAAGTCGACGTTGTTCTCGAAGATGGCCAGGTCGGTCGCGCGGCCGTTCCCAGTGGAGCGAGCACGGGAAAGCACGAAGCGTGCGAACTTCGTGACACGGATCGCAAAGACTACTACCTCGGCAAAGGTGTTCAGCAGGCGGTGCAGAACGTCAATGACGAAATCGCGCCTCGGCTGATCGATCTCGACGTCTTCGACCAGGCGTTGATCGATGCCACGATGCTTGACCTGGATGGCACCGAAAACAAGTCACGTCTGGGGGCAAACGCAATTCTGGCCTGCTCGCTCGCCAGCGCTCACGCCGGTGCTCAGATCAGCCTGCTTCCGCTGTTCCGCTACCTCGGCGGTGTTGGTGCCAACTGTCTGCCGGCTCCGATGATGAATATCATCAACGGTGGTGAGCACGCCAATAATTCGATCGACTTCCAGGAATTCATGGTAATGCCGCTGGGCTTCGATAATTTCAGCGACGCTCTGCGCTGTGGTGCCGAAGTCTTCCACAGCCTGAAGAAAGTGCTGCACGACAAGAACCTCAGCACGGCCGTTGGCGACGAAGGCGGCTTTGCTCCAAATCTGGGTTCGAACGAAGAAGCTATTTCTGTCATCGCTGACGCGGTTGAAAAAGCAGGCTACACGTTCGGTGATCAGGTCAAGATTGCTCTCGACTGTGCTTCGACCGAACTCTACGACGAAGCCACTGGCACCTACACGCTGGACGGCAGGAAGATGGATTCCGACGGGATGATCGAGCTGCTCAACGGCTGGGTTGAGAAGTACCCGATCTGCTCGATCGAAGACGCTCTGGCTGAAGACGACTGGGATGGCTGGAAGAAGCTCACCACAGCGATCGGCAGTAAATGCCAGCTGGTTGGCGACGACCTGTTCGTGACGAATCCAAAGCGACTGGCTCGTGGAATCAACGAGGGCATTGCAAACAGCATTCTCATTAAGGTCAACCAGATCGGAACACTCACCGAAACCATTCAGGCCGTGTCGATGGCTCATCGGGCCGGTTTCACTTCCGTCATGAGTCATCGCTCGGGCGAAACGGAAGACAACACGATCGCCGACCTGGCGGTCGCGCTGGGAACCGGTCAGATCAAGACCGGTTCGGCCAGTCGTACGGATCGTATCTGCAAGTACAACCAGCTTCTTCGCATCGAAGAGATTCTGGGTGGTGCCGCGACATACGGTGGGACGATCAACTAGTCGTCTCAGGCCCAGCAATACTGGTTCGTTTATTAAATCAGACGAAATTCATCAGCCCGGCTGTCATGGACAGTCGGGCTGTTTTCGTCTGACGTAGTAAGCCTGACCGACGGAATCACAATCAATTCCTGGAATCCTCTGTTCAACAGCCTATGCCCAGGACAAGCAGAACAAAACGAACTCAAAGTTCCAGCGATGCTCATCACGAGCCGTCGTTGTTGCAGTGGTTCGTTTCGTTTCTGTTCTGGGGGCAACTTATGGTTGCAGGAATTCTATATGGCAGCGTGGCGATGGCTCCCAAGCTGTCGGCCTACGTCGAGCTGGACGACGAATATGTGACCGCTCAGGCCGAGCTTGTCAGGTTAGAGCGGCAGGTGTTTGAGCTCCGCAAGATCACCGAATCTCTCGAACAGGATCCCGGGCTGCTGGAAGAGTTGGCGCGGATCGATCTTGACGCCTCCAGGCCGGGTGAAGAACTGATTCCCCTGCAGGACAGCCTCACTTTGCAGAGCCGAATCAAAAGACGGTACGCCGCAACACCGCAATCAACGGAGCAGTGGTACCAGCCGTTTCTGGTCGCCTTTGCGACGGACCACCAGTTGCGAACAATGTCGCTGGTCGTGGCGGCAGGTCTGGTGCTGGTGGCGTTCACGTTTTTTCAGCCGTCACAGGCTGTCCGGTTCAGCACCGGTTGGAAGAACCTTCGAGAAGGTACTTCCACGATGCTCGGTCGCTATCGCGCCGGCTGATCTGAAGTTCGCAGGCTAAAACAAATCGCAGGGCAGGTTGCGAAGCTATTCGTCGAGCAGCGACACCAGCAGTTCGGCGAACTGATCAACGGCCTCGCGAGGGATCGTGTGGACATTCGGAAACTCGATAAAGTTCACGTCGAAGCCGGACTCGGTAAAGAGATCTCTCAACCACGTCGCGGCTTCAAAGGGCAGGATCGGGTCGACGGTTCCGTGGCTTTGCAGAACTTTCAGCGGGCCTCGTTTGGCTGCCAGTTCGCGCCATTGTTCTTCGCAAAGCAGAGTGCCGGACCAGACGCACAGCGCTCCCGGTGTCTCATCGAGTCGTAACGAAACGTCCGTTGCCAGCATTGACCCCTGCGAGAATCCTCCCAGCACGATCCGTGATGCAGGCAAGCCTGTTCGGCTTCGAACTTCGTCAATCAGCGCAGTCACCAACCGTCGAGCGTCGACGAGTTCTGGCGGGTTGTATTTTCGCTGGTCTCGAAACTCACCGTTTTCGATGGCCGCGTTGAGCTTTGCAACGTCCAGCGGCCACCACGCGCGACCGCCGTAGAAGCCGAACTCTTCCAGCGACAACGGAGCCTCCGGGAAAATGAACTGAGTCGACTCCATCAGCCGGGGCTGACATCGCATCAGCTCTCCACCAAGCCCGACAAGGTCGGTTCCCGGGGCGCCGAATCCGTGACAGAGAATGACCACCAGTTCGGGGTCCTGCCCATCAACCTGTTGGACGGTGTGGCAATTCAGACCACCGAGTTGTTCTGTCTTCTGCATGATGCGGGTCAATCTTCCGTAGGTGAGGCTCTGCCTGACGGAGTGCCTTGTTTTTAAGTGGAACCACGAGGTTCACAAAACTGCCGAAAAAGTTTCTGTCTGATGCCTTTGTATGGCCCAACCGCCGCCGTGAATTTTGTCAGCTTTGCTTTCGTGCTTTTGAGTAGCTCGTGGTCGCGGAATTTCGGTATGAGCCGAACGAAGATTTCGTCAGGTGAAGCCTGACCTACTTCAACTCGATTGTCACGCTCGCGATTTCGCCGTTGAACGGAAACGGGCTTTTGTACTCGCCGACAAAGCCGCCTTCGTCGGAGCCAACCTGCAACCCGTCGATCGGGTGTCGTGGCAGTCCTTCGGCAAAGTTTCCAGTCGCGACAGGCTTCTCGTCGATTAACAGCGTCACGGCGCCAGCCCTGCTGAGGTGTGCCTCAACTCGGGTGGATTCAGAGGAAAGTTTCTGAGCGGCAGCAACTTTCGAAAGCTTCCCGCCTCGCCGGGTCACGAACGTCAGGGTGCCATCTTTCAGATAGAGCGAGTATCCCTCCGCCGTTCCTCCATGGGCGACCATGACGCCATCGGTGCCGAGTTTTTTTAACTCGACTGAGATGCTGATCGCTCGATCTTCAATGAAGGGGGCAACTTCGCTGGAGAGGTTGTCGCCCGGTTTGAGCGAGAACTTTCGCTGCTTCCTGTTCGTCTTTGGTTTCTTCGCTGCTCCTCGCCAGGTGCCAAGCGGCAGCACGTTTGCTCGTGCTGCGTAGGCATCCCATTTGGCTTCCAGCTCTTTGGCGAGTTCAGGTTTTTCAGCTGCAAGGTTGTGTGATTCGGAGCGGTCGGTTCTGAGATCGTAAAGCTCCCAGGGGTTGTTCTCTTTCGCGACGAGTTTCCAGTCACCGTCGCGGATCGCGCGGTTTCCCTCGTGTTCCCAGAAGAGCGGCAGCTTGCGGTTAAGCCTCTTGCTCGAGAAGGCCGGCTTCAACGAGACGCCTTCCAGCGGTGTGATCGTGTTTTCGCCAATTCGTTCCGGGTATTCGGCTTCGGAAAGATCGACGCACGTCGCCATAATGTCGATCAAGTGGCCGGGCTGATGCTCAAGTTCGCCTCGACGTTTGATGCCTGCCGGCCAGTGAGCAATCAACGGCGTTGAGATGCCGCCTTCATGAACAAAGTGCTTGTACTCGCGGAAGGGTGTGTTCGAGACGTTTGCCCAGTTCAGCCCGTAAGCGATGTAAGTGTCTTCCGGGCCGGGCATAATGCCGGGGCCAGTAAGTGTTGGTACTCCAGCGCGGTTCTGCTTCGGGACGACATCAAGGCGGATCTGATCTGCGGGAATCTTTGGAAGAGATGCGGCAACAGGACGCTGGAAGTTTCCTTGCCGTCCGTTGCCTTCCTGGCAGCCGCCGTTGTCCTGCATGAAGACGATCAGTGTATTGTCAAATTTGTTGTTCTTCTTGAGCGAGCCAACGATACGACCAATACCCTGATCCATGCTGTCGATCATGGCGGCGTAAACTTCCATGCAGCGAGCTTCCCAGGCTTGATGCTCGACGTTGCCCCACTTCCCGATCAGCGGCGCGGGATCGCACGCTTCGCTCACCAGTCCAAGTTCCACAACACGCTTCGCTCGACGATTCCGTATCGGAGCGTAGCCGCCGTCGTATCGACCTTTGTATTTGGCGATGTCCTTCTCCAGAGCATGCATTGGCCAATGAGCAGCCGTGTAAGTTACATACATGAAGAACGGCTTGTCGGGTTCCCGTTCGCAGTGTTCGTGAATGAATTTCGCGGCGTTGTCACTGATCGCGTCTGTGTAGTAGTACTCCTGAGGTTTGTAATCTGAGTCCGTCCACGGTGTGATGTTCTGATTATCGCGCGTCAGTGTGCCGGGATCGAAGAAGCTTCCCGCACCGGTGATTGTTCCGTAGAACCGATCGAAGCCTCGCTGTCTGGGCCAGTTATGTTTCGGACCGTCGGGCTGAATCTGCTTTGTGACGTGCCACTTGCCCACTCCGTACGTTGAGTAGCCGGCAGGTTTGAGGACTTCAGCCATAGTACGACAGTTGTTGTTGAGGTCGCCGCGGTAACCGTCGTGCCCGCGATCGTTCATCATGTGGCCGATACCAGCCTGGTGCGGGTACAGCCCTGACAGCAATGAAGCTCGTGTCGGGCAGCAGCGACCGGTGTTGTAGAACTGCGTGAACCGTAACCCGTTTTCGGCAAGCCCATTCAATGTTGGAGTTTCAATCTCTCCGCCATAGCAGCCAATGTCCGAATAGCCCATGTCGTCTGACATGATGACGATGATGTTGGGCCGCTCGCCCGCGGAGCAGGTTTGAGAGGGACTCGGTGAGTTACTGAAGAGGCACGAAGTGACGACTGCAAAAAGGCAAGCGAATCGTGAAAAATATTTCATAGCGAGTCTCGTCCAGGCAAGGCGTCGTGGCGAATTCGATCGGTCAGTTTTACTCAGTGGTGACAATTGCCGCGACCTTCCAGCAACGAAAAACGGGCGACGGAAGTTTCCTTCAGTCGCCCGTTGCAGGTTCTCAACGGATTCGATGACTAGCCTTTTGGCTGCCAGTTGAGCGACGGCACGGTCGCAAAACCTTCACGGTAAACGCGGTGAAGCAGCTTGTCAGTTTCGGCATCGCCGCAGGTGAACTTCTCGGCGTCCCAGTTGACAGGTTTACCGGAACGCAGCGCGACGTTTCCAAACAGGATGGTGTGAGTCAGACGCGAAGCGTAGTTGAAGTTCGACATGGCAGCCGGACCACCAGCACACGCAATGGCGTATTCCTTGAAGTGGCCAGGCGAGCGAGGAAGCGTTGGCTCCGGTGGAGTCAGCGGGTCGCCTTTGACCGTCAGCTTCAGGCCCAGTTTTCGAATCTGCGTCTTCTCATCCTTCAGACCGGGAGTGATATAAACGGGTTCGGCGGTGCCCGTTTTGAACAGCGCGAATTCTGCACCGTAATCGTCCGGCGAAATGAGTGTCAGCTCAGATCCTTCGATGATCGAGCCGCTTGAAGAGAATTTGCCGCCCGGCAGCAGATCCTGTGCTGGCAGGTTTCCACCGTCATACCAATGCAGGTCGACCGGCCCCCAGTTCCCATTGCCATCACCGCGTGGGCGAGCACCGAAGTTGAACTCGATCGTTGAGTTCGATGGAAACTGCTCGCCGATTTCGGTCGATTTGGCGGTGACGGTTTTTGCGTCAAAAAGGTCGGTGGCCATGACAGCCATGTTGGCCGTGTGGCAGGCCATGTCGCCCAGAGCACCCGTGCCGAAATCCAGCCAGCCTCGCCATTTGAACGGCGTGTAAACCGAATTGTAGGGGCGTTCCGGAGCTGGGCCGAGGAACAGATCCCAGTGCAGTCCCTTGGGGATTTCTTCGACAGTTTCTGGTCGGCCTTTGCCCTGCGGCCAAACGGGGCGGTTCGTCCAGACGTGGACCTTCTTGATTTCACCGAGCATTCCAGCTCGGACGATTTCGACAGCTTCTCGCAGGCCGTTGTTGGACGTTCCCTGGTTACCCATCTGAGTGGCGACGCCTTTATCGTTGGCCATGTCGCGCATCAGTTTGGCTTCGTAGATCGACCAGGTCAGCGGCTTCTGTGTGAAGCAGTTCTTGCCCATGCTCATGGCGAGAAGGCTGGCCGGAGCGTGGCTGTGGTCCGGAGTTGAAACTGTAACAGCGTCAATTTTGTTGCCCATCTCGGCGAGCATTTCACGGTAGTCGACGAACTTCTTCGCATCCGGGAACCGAGCGGCGGCTTTTTCGAGTCGCTTCTCGTCGATATCGCAAATGGCGACCATATTGCCGTGCTTGCCGGCGTCCGATGAATCGCTTGACCCCTTTCCTTCGACGCCGATTGACGCGAAGTTGATCTTTTCAGAAGTGTTGCGGCTTTGTGCGAAAACCGGTGTGAGGCTGTGTCCTGTCCAGAATCCCGCGCCAATAGCAGCGGATGTCTGCATGAATGATCGACGTGTCGACTTGCGTGGCATAACACATGGTCCTTTTCAATGAGGTAAAGTCGTTGGTAGGCCGAAGCTGGTTTTGAGGTTTGTCATGTACTCGGCGTGCCGCAAAACGAGTCGCCAATGACAAAATGATAAGCAGTCTTAAATGCCGCGCCCAACGACTCGACGTGAACCTTGTCGCAGAAGGTGGAATTCAGGATCAACTGTCTGCCACTCTCGACATCCTGTTTGAGTCGCTCGCTGATTTGCGATCAGTAAGGGCGGCAGGTACTCTGGCCCGTTCCCACCTTGAGTCTCCTTTCCAACCTGACCCGGAGACGAGCGGCTGCGTCGCACTCAATCGTTGCTGAATGTTAGTTCGAGTCTGGTTGAGTTGAGTTTTGTGATGCCCGGTCGTGATGCTCTTTTCTGTCCCGCCCGATATTCTTGACACTCTGATACGGATTTCTGTACCTATGAAAGCCTTGACCTCGCTGTTCCTGTTTGCGGGTTTGTTTCTTGTCGCGGGTTGCAAACCGACAGCCGGTCCCGCACCTGGTGGCACCGCCCCGACCGAAAAGGCGACTTCTGCCGCCGAGGTTTCCCAGGTCGACGATGCTGAATCGCTGGCAGCTTTGAAAGAGAAGTCAGTCAAACTCGACGTCGACGGCAACGGCAATGTTGTACTGGCCGATTTCCGAAAGACGGAAACAAGTGACGAAGATCTGGCGTTGTTGAAGGGGCTGCCGAAAGTATCGCGAGTGATCGTTGAGGGGCCAAATTTCGGCGACGCCGGAATGGTGTACCTCGCTGAGCTGCCGAGCTTCTCGGTGCTGGATGCCGCAAGCTCTGCCATCACGGATAAGGGGGTTGAGACGCTTTCAAAGGTTGCCGGTCTGAGAGCATTGGGACTTCGGCGAACCAGCGTGACTGACGCTGGGCTTGCCCATCTGGTTGGACTCAAGAGTCTTGTCGACATCGATCTGCGTTTTACAAATGTCGGCGACGAAGGCATCAAGTCCCTTTCCGAGATCAAGTCGCTGAAGGCCGTGAAGCTGCAGGAGTGTCCTGGCGTTTCTGACGAAGGCATCAAGTTGCTCGGCACGTTGCCGAATCTTGAGAACGTCAACATCAGCAAGAATACGCGTCTGACTGGTGCTTCGCTGGAAGCTTTGTCGAACTGCAAAAAGCTCAAGGTGCTGGAGCTGGAAAACGATACCAACATTGAAGGGCCAGCCCTTGAACATATCGCTGGTCTGACGAATCTTGAGATGCTCAACGTTCGATTCAATTTTGTGAAGGGCGACGCGCTGGTTCACATCGCGGGCCTCACGAAAATGAAGACGCTGCTGCTTCGCGAAACCGTCGTGAACAATGCCGGACTCGATCATCTCGCCGGGATGAAGGATCTGGTCGAACTCGACGTGACAAACACGGTGGTTGGCGATGACGGCATCGAAAAACTTTATGGCTTTCCAAACCTGGCGATTCTGAGTGTCGAGCAGTGTGGCATTACGAGTGAGGGGGTCGCGGCGATTTCAAGAATCTCGACACTCAGGGAACTCGACCTGACCAACGAGTCGGATTTGAACTCTGAGTCGCTGGAGCCACTGACGGCTTTGGAAAACCTGGAAGTGCTTGAGCTGGACGAGAATTTCATGATCGACGGAAGTGCTGTCGAGTTTCTCGTCGAGCTGAAGAAATTAAGAAAACTGAAGATTGGAACTACCCTGCTTTCGAGCGATTCCGCCGCCAAGGATGAGCTGATCGAAGCGCTGCCGAACCTCGAAATCCAGGAATCGTTCTAGCGGCAGAGTGGGCATTGCCCACTTGCTCGATGCGCACCGTCGGCTGGGGCTCGTCCCTGTAATTTTTTCAAGCTGGGCCGAGAACCAGCCTGCTCATCCAAACTGGTGGGCGGTGCCCATCCGACTAGACCTTTCATCGCACTCAATCGGAGACCTGTCGTGACTGTATCGCGTCGTGAATTCATCGCCGCTCCGATCGTTGCCGGAGCTGTTGCAGCCACTGGCTCCACCCTCGCCGCCGAGGCAAAATCAAAGCAACCGGATTTTCGATACTGCCTCAACACGAGCACGATTCGCGGGCAGAATCTTGGCATCGTGAAGGAAGTCGAACTGGCGGCCAGAGCCGGATACGACGGCATCGAGCCGTGGATTCGCGAACTGGAAGCTTACGTCAAAGACGGCGGCAACCTGAAAGATCTAGGCAAGCGGATCGCTGATCACGGGCTCCGAGTCGAAAGCGCGATCGGCTTTGCCAACTGGATCGTCGACGACGATGCCAAACGAGCAGAAGGTCTCGAAGTCGCCAAACGCGATATGGACATGCTCAAGACGATCGGCGGAACACACATCGCCGCTCCTCCGGTCGGTGCTCATCGAGGCTCGCCGAAGCTCGACCTGTTCAAAGTGGCCGAGCGTTACCGCGCGTTGCTCGAAGTCGGCGATCAGACGGGCGTCATTCCTCAGGCGGAGGTCTGGGGGTTCTCAGACAATCTCTCGCGACTCGGCGAGACCATGTTCGCGGTGATCGAAGCCGGCCACAAAGACGCCTGCATCCTCCCGGACGTTTACCACATCTACAAAGGCGGTTCTGACTTCGCGGGCATGGCGGCCATCGCTGGCTCAAAAATTCACTGCTTCCACGTCAACGATTACCCGGCTGACCCGCCGCGCGATACGATTTCTGATAAGGACCGAGTCTATCCCGGAGATGGAGTCGCCCCGCTGAACGATATCTTCCAGATGATTGCTGCCAACGGCTTCGCCGGAGTGCTCTCACTGGAGTTGTTCAACCCAGGCTACTGGGAACAGGACGCCGAACAGGTCGTCACAACGGGCCTGGCCAAAACGAAGGAAGCTGTCGCGAAGGCGTTTTCGTAAAGGTCTGAGCATGAGCGTCTTGACCGTATCGTCAGCGCGATTTCCGGGGCTCTGGTAGGTGGTGGTCCAGGCTTAGGCGTATGTGTTTTCGTAATCGAGGGGACTTGGTTATTCCCTGGCGACACGGTGCTCTTTGGAGCGATTATCTGTGGAACGCTTGGCCTGATCTTCAGAGAGCCCTTTGTCGATTTGCTTAAGGTGATCTGGGAGTTGGTCTGGTTCTGGTAAGATCATCCGATGTAGAGCTTTCGATTTGGTAGTACGCCCGTCAGGCGAACCAGAACTCTCGCTTTTGTATCAGACTCAGATGTCGAAAATTCTTAAGGGAAAAACGTGGAGAGAACGGCGATGAAGTTTACGAAGATGCACGGCGCCGGGAACGATTACGTCTACGTCAACTGCTTCGAGCAGGTCGAACTTGGCGATGTTGCAGAACTCGCGAAGGTGATCAGCGATCGGCATTTCGGAGTCGGTGGCGACGGGCTTGTTCTGATCGCTCCTTCGGAACGGGCTGACGCTCGGATGATCATGTACAACGCCGACGGCTCGGAAGCCGAAATGTGCGGCAACGCCGTTCGCTGTGTGGCAAAGTTTGTTTACGACCACGGCATCGCTGCCAAAGAAGAACTGACGATTGAAACCGGGCGAGGCCTGCTGGCTCTGCAATGCTCGGTGACTGACGGGAAGGTTGATCGAGTTCGAGTCAACATGGACGAGCCGATCCTGGAAAGCGCCAAAATTCCGACGACGCTTGTCGGTGATCCGCCGGTGAAGGTGCCTCTGGAAGTTGCCGGTCGAACTCTGGAAGTGACCTGCGTTTCGATGGGTAACCCTCACGCCGTCACTTTCGTCGACGAAGTCAACGACGACTGGGTTCTGAACATTGGACCGAAGGTCGAAGTTCACGACGCGTTTCCTCGGCGAATCAACGCCGAGTTCATTCAGGTCGTGTCCCGCTCAGAAGTTGTGATGCGGGTCTGGGAACGCGGCTCCGGTGAAACTCTGGCTTGCGGAACCGGCGCGTGTGCGTCGGTTGTTGCTGGCGTTCTGGCGGGATTACTCGATCGTAAAGTGCTGGTTCGACTGACCGGCGGCGACCTGGAAATTGAGTGGGCCGAAAGCGGCGAGGTCTACATGACCGGCCCGGCGACTGAAGTCTTCTCGGGTGAGTGGCCAACGGTAGGCTGATCGCGATAATGAACCACGGAATTCACGGAAGGGCACGGTAGAAAATACTGCATTGGTATTCCGTGTCTTTCCGTGAATTCCGTGGTTTTTAACATTCGGGAGACCGGAAGATGGCAGCACCGCTGAGCCCTGCGCAGGTCGAGCAGTTCAATCAGGACGGCTACCTCTTTATTGAGAGTTTCCTCGACTCCGAAGAAACATTGCTTCTGCAGGAAGCCTGTCGCAAAGACGCAACGTTGCAGAGTCACGCGATGGCCGTTCGAGACGCTGCGGGCCGCAAGACGAATCTCTCACTCTGGAACCACCCGGGTGATGACATTTACGGAACGATCGCCCGCTCCGAACGCATCGTCGATGCGACCGAACAACTGCTCGGCGACGAGGTCTACCATTACCACTCCAAGCTGAGTGCCAAGCAGCCGAAGGTCGGCGGTGCCTGGGAATGGCATCAGGACTACGGCTACTGGTACAAGAACGGCTGTTTGTTTCCAGACATGTTGAGCGTTTTCATCGCCGTCGATCCATGCACGAAAGAAAACGGCTGCATGCAGGTGCTGAAAGGTTCTCACCGGATGGGTCGCATCGAGCACGGCTTCGAAGGTGAGCAAACCGGCGCCGACCTGGAACGCGTCAACGAGGCCATGAAAGTCCTGGACCTCGTCTATTGCGAAATGTCAGCCGGCACGGCTTTGTTCTTTCATTCGAACCTTTTGCATCGTTCGGATGCGAACCTGAGCGACAATCCTCGCTGGGGGTTGATCTGTTGTTACAACACAAAGCACAACGACCCGTACGTCGAACATCACCATCCGCAGTACACGCCTCTGGATAAGCTGCCAGATTCGGCCATTCGAGAAATCGGAGCAAGACCCACATCGGCTGCTCAGAAGTTTCTCGCGCAGGATGAAGACGACACGTCTCGACGACTGGAGGTGGACGCGTGACCTGGAATTGTCCTCTGACGCAAAAACGCGAAGACGCAGAGTTTCGCAAAGGAATTTACAAGGGGCCAACACGCTGTTCTTCACTCTTTTCGAAGTTGAAGATTCGTGAAAGCATTCCTGTTCTCTTTGCGATTCTTCGTGTTTCAGTGACTTTGCGTCAGGCTCGTCAAGACGGTCTGGGGTGGGGCTCAGTTCTCTTGTTGCCGTTTTTTTTCGCTGTCATGGGTGTGGGTGACAGAACGCAGGCCCAGTCTCCTGGCCGTAACGTTCGGTTCAGTACAGATATCAGACCGCTTCTGTCGGATCGATGTTTCCATTGCCACGGCCCTGACGAGGAGTCTCGTGAGGCGGAACTGCGACTCGACATTGCTCCGGATGCTGACCACATCGTCGTCCCGAGCAAGCCTTCAGAAAGTGAGCTGCTGCGACGAGTTACATCGAGCGATCCCGACGAGCAGATGCCGCCGCCAGGGCATGGCAAGACGCTGACAACTGAAGAAATCAATCTGCTGCGACGCTGGATTCAGGGCGGTGGCAAGTGGTCGGCTCACTGGGCCTACGAAAAACCAGTGAAGACGGTACCGCCGGACGTCGCCGTTGACGGACGATCGAACTGGATTGATCGCTTCATCGCCGCCCGTCTTGGCGATGAATCGCTGAAGTTGTCGCCCGAGGCTGATCGAGTCACGCTGATTCGACGGATTTCGTTCGACCTGACCGGACTACCGCCGACTCCCGAAGAAGTTGACGCGTTTGTTAATGACCGGTCGGAAGAAGCCTGGGAGAAGGTTGTTGATCGGCTGCTCGCGTCGGACGAGCACGGCGAGCGGATGGCGACTTACTGGCTGGACCTGGTTCGCTATGCGGATACGGTGGGCTATCACGGCGATCAGGATCACAGCATTTCGCCGTACCGCGACTGGGTCATTGATGCCTTCATCGAGAATATGCCGTTTGACCGATTCACTGCTGAGCAAATCGCCGGTGACCTGGTCGAAGGTTCGGGGGTCGATCAGAAGATCGCTTCGGGCTACAACCGGCTTTTGCAGACGACTCACGAAGGCGGGCTGCAGCCGAAGGAGTATCTCGCCATTTACGCGGCGGATCGAATCCGCAATCTGTCGGAAGTCTGGATGGGTGGCACGATGGGCTGCTGCCAGTGTCATAACCACAAATTCGATCCGTACACGATCGAAGACTTCTACTCGATGGGAGCATTCTTCGCGGACCTCGACGAAGCGAAGCATTTCAAATCGGGTGGCAATTCGCTGCCGACGAAACGTGAGCCGGAAATTGTCGTGCTGACTCGGCGGGAACGGCTTCGTATTGAAGAACTGAATCAGAAGATCGGCGAATCGAAGGCAGTAGTTGCGGCACTCACGAGCGGCAGTGCCGCACGATCAGAACTTGAGGCGACGATTACTGAGCTGGCAAAAGCGAAAGAATCAATCAGCAGGAACGCCCGGCGAACGATGATTTCGGCATCGATTGAACCTCGCACGATGCGAGTGCTTCCGCGAGGCAACTGGCTCGACGATAGCGGGGCGATTGTTGTATCAGCGATCCCGAAGTTTCTCGGACAGCTCGACACCGGTGGCCAACGAGCGACACGGCTTGATCTGGCGAACTGGCTGACCGATGCGGAGAACGGTAACGGGCTGCTGACTGCTCGCGTGTTTGTGAACCGGTTCTGGTATCTGCTCTTTGGTGAAGGACTCGCTCGAAATCTCACCGACTTCGGCGGACAGGGCGAGCCGCCGAGTCACCCGGAACTGCTCGATAACCTGGCGATTGAATTCGTCGAGAGTGGATGGAACGTTCGGCACATGCTCAGGCTGATCGCGACGAGCCGAGCTTATCGTCAGTCGTCGTTGGTCCGTGGCGAGCTTCGCGAGGCTGATCCAGAGAATCGGTTGTTCTCGCGCCAGTCGAGATTTCGTTTGTCGGCCGAGGCGATTCGCGACAACTCGCTATTTATCAGCGGACTGCTGGTTCAGCAGGTCGGCGGTGCCAGCGTGAAGCCTTACCAGCCCATCGGTTACTATCGGCACTTGAACTTTCCGACGCGAAAATACGCTCAACACAACGATGATCGACAATGGCGACGCGGGTTGTACGTGCACTGGCAACGGCAGTTTCTGCATCCCATGTTGAAAGCGTTTGATGCCCCCCGGCGCGAAGAATGCACCGCTCAGCGACCTCGGTCCAACACGCCGCTGGCGTCGCTGACGTTGTTGAACGATCCAACCTTTGTTGAAGCCGCGCGAGCGTTTGCTGCACGCATTATGGCTGGCGCGAGCGATGACAGGTCTCGACTGGATGAGGCATTTCGATTGGCCGTTTCACGAGTGCCGGACGACTTTGAGCGGCAACTGTTGACGCAGCTTCTGGCCGAATCACGTTCGCAGTTTCGGACCGACGAAGCTTCAGCTCGCGCTTTGGTTTCGACGGGGATCTCGCCTCAACCGGAACAGGTTTCCGTTTCTGAACACGCCGCCTGGACGACCGTCGCGAGGGCGATATTGACCCTTGGTGAAACAACCACTCGCAACTAACAGCAGGTAATATTTGGAGTGGCGTCAGTTTCTCTCAACCAGTGTCGCGCCGTGACAAGTGGGTGGTAACACCGAGTTGTGAATAATCTCTTGCGGCCTCGCCGCTCTGGTTGCGAACAGCCGGTGCCACCCACAGTTCGAAACCACACAGCGATCTCCTTTTTGATTCTGGACATTGTTCAATGCTCGATCACACAGGCGTCAACCGTCGCACGTTTCTTTCCAACACCGGAGTGGGATTTGGAGCGGCGGCCCTGGGAACTCTCATGGCTGGTAGCTCTTCCGCCCGTGCAGGTTCCGGCGAGGCTGATGGACTTCCACACTTCGCCGGTAAGGCTAAACGGGTGATCTTCCTCTGCATGGCTGGAGGACCATCGCATCTTGAGACGTTCGATTACAAACCGAAGCTTGACGAAATGAACGGTCAGCCGATGCCGGAGTCGTTCACCGCCGGGCAGCCGATCGCTCAGTTGCAGGGAACGGCATTGAAGGTTCAGGGGCATCTGACAAAGTTTCGCAAGTATGGTGAGAGTGGCCAGCTCATCAGCGACTTCCTGCCGTGGCACGGCAAAATGGCGGACGATATCTGCATCATTCGGTCGATGGTGACTGAACAGATCAACCACGATCCAGCTCATACATTCATGAATACCGGCACCGGGCTTAACGGTCGGCCTTCGATGGGAGCGTGGCTGAATTATGGACTCGGCAGCGAAGCGGAAGATCTGCCGGGCTTTGTTGTGCTGACAAGTGTTGGCGGACGAAACCCTCAACCGATTGCCTCGCGGCAGTGGGGAGCGGGTTTTCTGCCGAGCCGCTTCCAGGGAGTTCAGTTCAACTCAAGCGGTGACCCGGTGAACTATGTCCGCAACCCGGCAGGAGTGTCGGCGGCGCAGCAGGGACAGCTTGTTGAGACGATCCAGCAGCTTGATCGATACCGCAACGCGAAGCTTGGTGACCCGGAAATTGCAACTCGAATTGCCGCGATGGAGATGGCGTTTCGGATGCAGACATCGGTGCCGGAACTGGTCGACATGTCCGGTGAGACGAAAGAAACGCTCGACATGTACGGCGCGAAGCCGGGCGATGGTTCTTACGCTTCGAATTGTCTACTGGCTCGTCGACTGGCTGAACGAGGTGTGCGATTTATTCATCTTTACCATCGAGGCTGGGACCATCACGGCGGCCTGGTCCAGTACATGAATACGTGCTGCGGGCTGACCGATCGTCCGACGTGGGCGCTGCTGACGGATCTCAAACAGCGAGGCATGCTCGACGACACACTGATTATCTGGGGCGGCGAATTCGGTCGTACGCCGATGTTCCAGGGGAAGGGCGGAGCAGGGCGGGATCACCACATTAAAGGCTTCTCGATGTGGATGGCCGGTGGCGGCATCAAAGGCGGAGTCTCTTACGGGTCGACTGACGAACTCGGTTACAACTCGGTTGAGAACGTTGTCCATGTCCGGGATCTGCACGCGACGATGCTGCATTGCGTCGGGATTGACGCTCACCGCTTTTCAGTGAAACACCAGGGGCTGGACAGTCGCCTGACGGGCGTCGAGCCGGCGCGAGTGATCAAAGAAATTCTGGTCTGACCGTGCCGACGGCGACCCCATGGCTTTAACGGAGCGACGCTGAATGCCGCTCGAAACTCCGACAGGTCTCTGGAACTCCGACGAACGACACTGGATGCTCGTCCTGCCACAATACATTCCCTCGCAAAATCAAAGAGAATACACCCCACTCCTCATGGCGCAAAAAACTGCTGAACACCATTGGGTCGCGCCCCAGCCTGCGTCGCTGCCGCCCGATCGAAGCCCCCACCGCCGAACCGGGGCAACCTGTTCGGTCCCACCCGGCGCCTATCTGGACGACGTCAGGCAAAGCTGACCTGCACAAAGCCGGCACCGCCTGACCAGGAACACTCACGCCAGACCCAAAAGAACTCCCGCGAAGGCGCAAAGACGCAAAGTTTGTGGTGAAATTTCTTTCCCATTGAGTCTCTCACTGTTTCTCTGAGCGAGTCTCGACATACTCTCGACGATTCAATTCATGCGGAAACCAACTCAGGACTCATCGTGGTGACTAAGAAAACATTTGCGGACTTCGGCCTTGTGAAACCACTTGTAAAAGCGGCTGCGGCGGAGCAGTACCACACGGCAACGCCGATTCAGGAAGCAGCCATCCCGAAGATTATGATGGGGCGGGATATTCTGGGAGTTGCTCAGACTGGCACTGGAAAAACGGCGGCGTTTGCCTTTCCCATTCTGCATCGCATCAGCAAAGAAAAGCGACCGATGAATACGCGCACTCCGCGAGTGCTCGTGTTGTCGCCGACTCGTGAACTGGCGACGCAGATTTCTGAACGCTTCGTCGCGTACGGAAAGAAGATGAATCTGAGTCTGATTACGGTCTTCGGGGGCGTGAATCAGAATCCTCAGGTACGAGCACTGCGAAAAGGCGTCCACGTTCTGGTTGCGACACCGGGCCGTTTGATCGACCTGCTTAACCAGGGACATGTTGAACTGGACCGGCTGGAGTTTTTTGTTCTGGACGAAGCCGACCGGATGCTCGACATGGGTTTTCTGCCTGACCTGAAACGAATCGTCAAGTTGCTGCCTCCGAAACGGCAGTCACTGTTCTTCTCCGCGACGATGCCGCCGGAAGCGGTCGCACTGGCCGACCAGCTACTCCACAAGCCGGTTCGCATTGATGTCACACCTGACAAACCAGGCATTTCGACAAGCGATCTGGTTGAGCAGAAGGTGATGCATGTCGAATATCAAAAGAAAATTTCACTACTGAGTCATATTCTGATTCGCCGCCCGGTTGGTCGAGTGCTCGTGTTTACGCGTACCAAACATGGAGCCGATCGTGTCGCAAAGGACCTGAAGAAACGTGACATCCCGGCCGAAGCGATTCATGGCGACAAGTCTCAAAATGCCCGCACGCGAATTCTCAAAGAGTTCAAGAAGGGGACGATTCTGGTACTCATCGCCACGGATCTGGCCTCGCGCGGTATTGACGTTGACGGTATTTCGCACGTCATTAATTACGACATGCCGCAGGACTGCGACGGCTATGTGCATCGCGTCGGTCGAACCGGACGAGCCGGCCAGAAAGGTGTCGCGTTCACGTTCTGCATGGCCGAGGACATTGACCAGTTGCGAGCTATCGAGCAGCACATCCAGCAGAAGATTGAAGTTGACTCGGAACACCCATACCACGTTCCGGGCCTTGAAGAACTGACCGAGTCACCGCCGCAAAAACATCGGCGCAAGGCTGGCAACTGATCGGTTCCTGACACGCACAGGTCTGATACTCTGGAAAGGTGTTCGAGGCGACTTTCTGCAAACGCCCACCGTATCAGTCCAGTCATTTCAGCGTAAGAATGGAAAGTGAATCTTGACACGGACTTACTTGCTGTGAGTTGCTGAAAATGATCACGTGATTCAGTAGGATTGCCGGTCCCTCCATGGGCGATTTCGAACGTCTCGCCCAGACCATTCCCACCTGAGGTTTCGCGCCGTGCGACTATTTCTGCTGATCCTTTGTCTGTTCCTGGCCGACGGTCCGACCGCTCTGGCAGCGGATCTATTTGGAGCTGAGATCAAGCCGTTTCTGGAAAAGTACTGCATCGACTGCCACAGTGGCGGTGAAGAGGCTAATGGGGATGTCGATCTCTCAACGATGACGGCTTCCAACTTTGCAGAACGGTTTGAGCATTGGGAGTCGGCAATCAGTCGAGTCAAGAGCCACGAGATGCCTCCCGAGGACTCTCCACAGCCAACCGAAGAAGAACGCCAGGAGCTTCTGAAGTGGTACCAGGCTGAGGTTGATTCTGTCGATGCTCATCCTGGCTTCTTTACACCGCGTCGTCTGTGCGCGACTGAATATCGCAAGACGTTGCGTTCGCTGTTCGGTTTTGATCTGGAAGTGGCGATCATCGAGGCGGAGCAAACGATTGCTGAAAAGTCACTCGTTATGAAGCTTCTGCAGACAGACCCGCCAGGGAAGAGCGGCTTTCGCAACGATACTCACGGCAATCCTTTGACGACGATTCTGTGGGATCAGTATTCGTACCTCGCCGATGTTGGGCTGGAAGAGTTACTCTCGCAGAAGCGACGAGCCGTCCTTGAAAAAATCACGGGACCGATTCCGCAGACAGGTATACAGATCGAACACGCCGATAAGCTGATTCGATCGTTCGTTCCGCGAGCGTTTCGGCGAAGTGTTCCGGAGTCGAAGCTCGCAGAAATCATCAGCGCCGTGAAACAAAGCCGCGATCTGGAGGCAGCTCTCAAGATCGAGTTGAAAGCGGTTCTGATGTCGGCAGGTTTTATGTTTCGCGGGTTGATGATGGAGGGCGAAGCAGGAGAACAGCTGCCGGTCGACAGCTTCGAGCTGGCCGAACGATTGTCGTACTTTATCTGGGGCGACATGCCCGACGCGGAGTTGCTGGACTTAGCTTCGGTAGGGACTCTCGGAGAATCAGACGTCTTCGCCGCGCAGATCGAACGGATGATTGACTCGCCAAAGTCGATTAACCTGGCCGACGATTTCGCGAAGCAATGGCTGACGCTCGACCAGATCGCCAAACAGTCTGACAACCCTCCTCAAGCGGAAGCATTGAGGTCGCAGCCAATCGACTACATGTACCATCTGATTGTCGATGACCGACCGCTGCTGGAGTTGATCGATTCAAAGACTGCCTTCGCGAATCCTTTTACGGCGAAGTTCTACGGAACCGATTCGAAACAGATGGTCCCGTACCGCAAACAGAAAGGCATCGAGGTCGAAATCGTACCGAATCAGAAAATCTCACTCGTCGCGACGAAGACTCGCGGCGGAATTCTTACCATGCCGGGCATCCTCGAGATGAACCGCGGGCCGGTCATTCGCGGAACCTGGATCCTTGAGCGGATTCTCGGTGAAGAGCTTCCCGAACCGCCCGCTGACGTCGGACAGATTCCGGCCAATCCGCCGGGAAAAAAGCTGTCGTTCCGCGAAAGATTCGAAATGCACCGCAGCAAGGCGACGTGCGCAATCTGTCACGACCGGATCGATCCGCTGGGATTCGCGCTGCAACGATACGACGGTCCGGACTACAAACAGAACGCCGAAGTCGACACAACGGGCAAACTTCCGACGGGGGAATCGTTCGAAGACTTCGCTGGTCTGAAGCAGATTCTGGTCACAACGCAGCGCGAACCAGTGATTCGAAACATCGTCGAACGCACGCTTTCATACGCTCTTTGTCGTAAACTGGAAATCTTCGATCGTCCGACGGTCGATAAAATTGTGAGCGAACTCGTCGCCACTGACGGCACCTACCGAGACCTCGTTCATCAGGTGGCAATGAGCCTTCCGTTTCAACAGACGGTCATCAGGAACTGAGCATGAACTGGAACATCGATCGCCGCACGTTTCTGCGAGGGACTGCCGGGGCAGCACTGCCGCTGCCGTTTCTCAATCTGATGACGGCGACTGCGAAAGAATCGGCGACGGAAAAACCGCCCGTTCGGTTCATGACTTTGTTCAAGCCAAACGGCGTGCATCCTCCGTCCTGGAATATCAGCGGCGGAACTGAGACGGACTTCCGCATGTCGCCGCTCATGCAGCCGTTCGCGAAGCACAAGGACGATGTGCTCATTCTCGACAACATGGGTGACTTTGGTTTCTCCTCACATGCGAATTCAACTCGCAGGTTTCTATCGGGCCACCACAGGAATACGAAGTCAGCGTCGGTCGATCAGTTGATTGCAGACAGGATCAGCGGAGACACGCCGCATCGTTCATTAGAACTGACGACTGAAGGATTGTTTCCAAACCAGATTGGCTGCAGCTACATCTCGTACGACCACGACGGGCAACCGATTCCTCGCGAGAGTGACCCTCAGCTTATTTTTGATCGGCTGTTTCGAAATCCGCTCAGTCATCCGCAAAAACGACAGGAGATGGCCAGTCTGCTCGACCGCGTTAAGGAAGATGCAACGTCATTGACGCGAAAAGCGGGGCACGAAGACCGGGCAACGCTCGATCAATACCTGACCGTTGTTCGGGAAACCGAAAAGCGTCTCCAGGATATGAAGGCTCGGTCGTCGACGTCGGACTTTTCGAACTTCAAACGACCTGAACGTCCTGCAAATCTCAATGAGCAGGCCGAGTCGATGATCGACCTCATCGCGTTGGCCATGTGGACTGACTCGACGCGATGTGTCACCTACATGCTCGGAAACAGTAACAGCCGCATGATCTTTGACTTTCTCGGCATCAAAGAGCAACACCATTATCTGTCACACTTTTTCCGTAACTTCAGCCGCGAGAACCTCGAAGCGCTGCTCAAGATCAGCCGCTGGCATATGGAGAAATTCGATTACCTGCTGACCAGGCTGAAGTCGTTCAAAGATCACAACGGAACATTGCTCGACCACAGCGTCGTGCTGTTTGGATCCGGGATGGGGCACAGCGACAACCACACGGCGACTCGCATTCCCATCATTCTTGCCGGCAAAGGTGGTGGCATCCTGAAGACCGGTCGCTACGTGCGGTACTCAGAAAATCAACAGCTCGGAAAACTGCATCTAGCTCTTCTGCAGAAGTTTGGCGTCGAACCGGAATCGTACGCAGGTTCAAGTACCGCACTGGCCGGTCTGGACTCGTCCGACTTTTCACCGTGGCGAGAGCGTCCCTTCGAAAGCTGGGTCAAGGTTGAAGGCAACCAGATCACCGCGCAGGGACGTATTCGGATGTCAGACAATCTGGACGAAGCAAAACTGTTTTTCGTTGATGTTGATGGCAAGCCATCGGTACGAATTGAAGTTGACTTTAAAGACTTCCACAACTTCAACCTCGCCTACCACTGCGGGACGCCAATTACGATCTCGGGGACTGGTAGCGAACAGGGCGGTCGCCTGACGATTACGAGAGTGAAGGAAGTGACTTCACTTTTTGGAAGCAAGCCTGGCAGCGCCAATGGTTAGCCCATTTTCATGCTTCCTGTGCACATCCGGCAGCACGAGAATGCCGGAACTGCGCTGAGCTTGTTCCAGCCTGTTAAACACTGATCAGAAATCGTGCTTCGAGTTCAGGTAAGCCGTGTGCTTGTCGGCGGCCTATTTCTTTCGGTCGGCTAGCTGTACAGCGACCATGAGGCCGGCGAATGCTTCGAAGCTGGCTGGAAAACTCAACTGAGCGTTGTGTTTCTTGAAGCTGTCTCGCGTCTTAGCGCTGCCGTTCCATTCGTCTTCGGAAAGTGAACCGTCTTTATTCTTGTCCAGCCGGCTGAAGACATATTTTGCCCAGCGGCCTTCAGCACTCTTTTCATCATATTCAGCCGCAGCCAGCGGCGCACCGGAAGGCGCTGCCGCAGCTGGTTTTGCTGCAGACGTCGTCGTTGTCGATCGCGATGAAGGAACCGTCGTCGCAGCCATGACTGTTGTTGATGGAGCGGGACTTGCTCCCGAGGATCGGGAAATCTCCTGGGGAGTCAGCAGGCTATCCCCGTTGAGGTCCAGCGCGAAGAATTCTCTGTATTTCAGGCGGTCCCATTCGTAGAGACCGATTTGGCCGTCTTTATCGAGATCCGCGACCTTCCAGGATTCAGGCAGGTCCATCGTCACACGTGCCGGAGGCTTTGGAGCACTGCGACTCGAACGGCTGCGACTATCGCCGCGCGAACTCGATCCGTACCGGCTGTCGCGCGACCGATCGTCATCTCGCCGGTAGTCGCTGGGGCCGCGGCCATCGCCACGATCGTCTCTGCCGTCCCGATCCCGATCCCGATCCCGATCCCGATCTCCACTGCCACGGTCACCTCCGTATCCGGGAGGAGGTCCACCGAAGCCGCCACCGGACTCTCGGCCGCGACGCATTTCTTCCATGGCGCGAGGCAGCATTTCACCGAAACGATCTCGAGAGATCCCACGGCGAAAGTCGGCTCCCATTCGCTCCATGGCGTCGCGCATGGGCGAAGGGATTCGTCGAGTTTCATTTTCGTCGAGACGCCCGTCGCGATTTTGATCCATCATTCCAAAGAAGCGATCTGCCATTTCGGAAGGATCACCGCCTCGACCGGGCTGGGCAACTGCGGACTCAATCGCGTAACCGGTAATCAAGAGAGTAACCACTGTTTGAAGCCTGCTCATTTTTTGTCTCCACTTCCGGATGCTTCAGTTTGAGATCAAGGTCAAACTGTTGTGGGTAGTCTCCATCGCGGCCTGACTTTTTAATCGGCTTCGCGTTTACCTCAAGATCAGCTCGTTGCATCAGTTCGGCATTCAAGCCTTCGATGTCAAAACGTTCTTTCGCATACCCGGAAGCAGTGACCGTTCCTCGCTCTTTTCGAGTCCCTTCGCCGAACTGCAACTTTGCCAGATAGTGCCGTTCAGTGCCGTCGATAGTTTCTGCCAGATTATTGGCTTCTTTCAGCCAGTTGACGCGGGTCGCCGCCCACTCACCAACGGAAGCAGCCACTTTTACCTGCGGCTCAAGTTCTTTCAGCAGGTCTTTCTGGTCTTTCTCGCCGGTGGTTGCCAGCTTGACTTCCTTCTCCAGTTCTGCGACGGCGTAAGAGCGGTAACCGAACATTCCGATTAGCAGCAGCGCGACGACAGCCACTCCGGCCAGCTTTTTGTGCCGCGAGTAGTCTTTTTTGATTGGTGCCCGTCGCGGATTCAGGAAATCGACCGCGCAGGAAACTTCCAGTGAGTGGCTGACGAGCTGCCCGATCGGCCCGCCGTACGCACCATGAGTGCCGTCGCCAGGCTTGCAACTGAGTGTGACGCCTTGACCGTGAAACGGGTCAAGATGCTTAATGTCACAGCCGAACCGGTCCCGAATGGCGTCACCGAGTGTTGCGTTTTCGTCCGGCGACCCAACCATCCAGCAACGGACGACTTGTGAATCGGGAAGTCTTTTCTGCAGGGCGACAAGTGCGCGACTGATTTCAGCCAGGATCGGAGTTGGTGGTCCGGCCGCAGCCGTCATTTGGGTTGAATGAGTGAAGTGCAGGTGTCCTTCGCCAAGAATGGAAATCTCAACTCGCTCACCGTGTTGAGCGACGGCGACGGCGATCTCGCCGGTACTGTGCTCAAGCCGCTGTTCTTCCAGTGCCACGATGCCTGCCGTCGCAACTGATGACACACCCACCGACTGAAGCTCCAATCCGGCTGATGTTGAGATTTTTCTAAGACGTTTAATCCGATCCTGATGAACGGTCGAAACCAGCACGTCGCGCACTGACGAATCGTCACGGCGTGGAAGCGGCAGGAAATCGAGCGTCAACTGGTCTAATGGAATCGACGACCTGGCTGCCGACTGGTACCGGACCAGATCCGGCAGTTCTTCGTCACTGACGTCGGGAATCTCAAGGTGTCGAACAAGGACGTCCTCACGAGGCAGCGATATGCAAACCTGACTGGCAGAGACTCGCTCGCGACGCAGTTCGCCTTTCAGCCATTCGCCGAGTCCCTGCGGATCATCGGCAGAAATGGACTCGGGAACGCTGAGTGAAAAACTCTTGCGAATCTTCACCGAGCCGCGTTCGACGGAAGCTTCGATCCCGCAGATTCGATGCGGCTCCAGGTCAATCGCCAGGAAATCAGACATGGTTATTCTTTCTTTTTCTGTTACCGCTTCAGGTAATCGGTGCCAGCTTTGGAACGCCGTTTCCCATGCCGCAATTGATGGTACCGTGGATGACTTCGTGAATGTTTGAAGAACCGTCAGTTGGTTCCGTCGTCAATGATTCCTGTCAGTTCAGCCGTTGTGTATCCGCGTCCGAGTTCTGTCAGGTCACTGACCGCCACAATTCTGGCTGGTGATTCTGTTGAGTCGATGGTTGCCTCGATGCGGGTGTAGCCACCGCCGTCTTCGAAGAACCCGACTACCTGAGCACGAAAGACGTGGCCTCGTCCCGTAAGAAACCGGTCGAGCTTGATCATCGTCGGCAGGTCAACGATCCCCTGAGAGACCAGCCAGCCGGTGTTGGCTCTTTGAGCTGCCAGTTCGGCAAGTGCTTCACCTTCCGCTCCGATCATCGGCGATGAAGTGATTGCCTGAGCGATTTCTTCCGTCATGTCAGGAATGCCCAGCAGAATCTCAATCCGAGCCTGGTTGATGTTGATTCGTCCGGAAAGTTCCGGACCTTCGACCACCGTCAGTGCATCCATCAATGTCGGCAGGTAAGATTGCATGGATGCCGGATCTGCTGCCCATGGACTGTTGAGAAGCTGCTTCTGACCTTCGATTTCGACTTCGACCTGCGCTCCGATCAGCTCATACAGGGATTTCAGGTCGTACTTCGCTCCTTTCGAGAGGTCCATGCCTCCGCGAGTCACCGAGCCCTGTGCGTTGCCGCCAAGCGCGTTTCCAATGGCAGCGGCAGCCTCGACCAGTGACCCCTGCGAGTTCTGACTCGTCCCACCATCGCGTGAGTTTGAATCTGAGTTGTCGTCCGAGCTGGTCGTCGGTGTTCCCGAGTTTGTGGAACCGGCTGCAGCTTCCTGAGCTGCCGGATCATTCGGATCGACGTACGGTCCGCTCATTCGAAAGGCGACAACAAACTGAGCGATGTCTTCGTCAAACTCTTCGGCCAGGGAATCGTAAAGTTCGTCGAGCACTCCGTTGTTGATGTAGGTTCTTGCTGCCCCGTCGGCTCGCTGGTTAAGTTCGCGGGCATTCACTGTCAGAAACGCTGCCCAGCCCGGTTGCAGTACGCCGTCCGCGTTGTCGAATGGCTCGCTCGCGTCGCCGTCGTTTTCGTTGGGATCGAGCTTGCCGTTGCGGTTGGCATCTTCACCGTAAAGCAGATCAGCCGTGACGCCAGCGACCTGAAGCAGTTCATCGATTGACTCCATCGCTCCGTTTCTGGTTTCGTACGGAGGTTCCAGCGAAGTGTAATAGTCACTTTCTGCTCCGTATGTCCGAGGGATTTCGTCACTGTCAATCCAGTCGAGGATGGCATCGGCGACTTCCTCAGTCATATCAGGCAGATACATGAGCATCTCGCGCGACTGGTCTTCGTCCAGTTCAAAGTTCAACAGTCGATTCAGATTGAGGCGACCTGATTCGTCGACCAGGCCATTCCTCAATGCCGTTCCTGCGGGGTCCGTTTCGACGGGGGCGACCACGGAAAAGTAACCGCGCCCGCGCGCGTTATCAGACTCCCGCATCAGGATGGCACGAAACCGATTCGGGTTATGGTAGAGGCTGGCATCTTCCTCGGACTCAGGAACTGCAATGACGGCTGCGGCGAGCTCGATGCCCGATTCGGCAAACGCTCGGCTTTCTGCCTGCCGACCGTACATCGACGTCGCTTCCGCTTCGGAAATCATGATCTCGGAAAAGCTGTACGCACCCAGCGTCAGCATCGCGATGACGACAAGAACCAGAATCAGGACGCTACCTGAGCGTTCTGCTGGAGGATTCGTTGCTTCAGGATGAGAGGCAATCAGGTTCAATAGACCAACCCCTCAAATGGACTCGATACAACCAGCGGCACAACGATTCGGTAGGTGTCCGTTGATTCGCCTGGCTGGTGATAAAGGATTGATCCTTCGGGATATGACGGTTCTCGAAAACCGATTGTGATTCCTATTGCGTTGGGAACACGCAACTGGACGTCGCTGTCCCATTCGGTCAGCCATTCAACTCCGTCGTGATACTCGAATGACAGCGAGTTGATTTCTTCCGCCAGCAGCTTCGTCTGCGACGCCATTTGAATCATATCTCCCTGCTGGTCAGCCAGTGTCAGCGTAAACCGGTCACCCGACATCCGAGCCAGTCCGTCGATACCGTCGTCGTATTCCTGTTTCGTTTGAAACTGGCCGGACACCATCGACGCCAGCGAACCTTCGCCCCCCGCTAGAAAATACGACACTGATTTCTGGTTACTTTCCGAAGCCGGATTGAGCATTTGCCCGTCCGTTACTGCGTCTCGCCGATAGGGTCGATTGATGTGCAGAACCAGCGAAACGGCGTCGCCAAAAATTCCGATGCTGCTTCCCGAGTACGCCTCAGCCGGATCGGTGATTTCGACGATGGGTTCAACCAGAAATTCGTCAGCGTCTGAGGTCGACGACTCAGTGCCTGAGTCGTCACCGGTGTCTGAAGTGTCATCGGGCACGTACTCGTCGACCGGTGGTGCGTACATCGTCGATCGAATGTCAGCGGACATCTTCGTGAAGATGGCTCTCGCAATCTGAGCCCGTTCGACTTCGACCTGCCCCAGGGTTGAGAACCTCCAGTGAAGCTCAAGAGCCGAATAGACGGCCGTCAACAGCGTCGCTGTGAGGCCAAGAGCCAGCATGACTTCGAGTAGCGTAAATGCCGCGTGGCGAATTCGTTGGCTGCCTCGTCGCAGACGACGACCGACTCGGTCGGCTGCCGAGAGGTTGGGACGAGTTGAGAGGGGCGGACGATTCATCACAGACCGTCCCCCTCAAGAGCAGCTTCTTCTTCAGCAGCGGCCGCGGCTGCCGCCAGTTCGTAGACAATCGGGTCGCGAATCAGTCGCGACAACGAATAGCTGGTCCCCGCCTGTTGGTTCTCGCCATCGTACTTCACCGTGATCGTTACGTTCTGAAGATCGGCATGTGGACCAACGACTGTCTCCATCGACCAGGTCCAGTTGACATCATCTTCAAACGGCTGGTCTGTCACGGCTTCAAGCGGTTCGACAGCTGCCACAATCTCGGCGAGTTTCGATTCACATCGCATGATGGCCTTTGTTTCGAGGCGAGCGGCGACAGCAGTCCGCATTCCGCTCGACGAGAGCTGACTCAAAGCAACGAACGCGGTCAGGAAGATCGCCAGCGACAGCAACACTTCCAACAACGAGAACCCTCGCCGGATCCTGAAATCTGGCGTCAGCGTCCTCGCATGTTCTGTGGTTGCCGACTTCATTGGTCACCTTGCTACAGGCTGGTGCCTTCCCTGACTGTCACGCCTCCTGTCAAATCCCGCACCGAGACCGTCCGCGAATTTCCGTAAGTATCAACGATTTCAAATTCCGCTTCGGACGATGTTCCGTCTGAGTAAAACAGGATCGGAGCCGACCAGGAAACACCGCTCAACTCGCCTGCGTCTGCCAGTCCATTCAGAAGTTCGGACGAGACGGTTGAACCCGTCGCGCCGCCTGATTCTGCAAACGTAATTTGAGCGGGCAGCGTGTCGGAGAATTTGCCCTGGTTCGCCGTCCCATTTCCCGATTCGTCTGCCGCTGCCGTCAACGGAACTCGCAGGTAATGATTCCCGCCAGGCTCGTACACGAACTGCCAGGTTTCGTCCCGGTCCAGCGCGAGAATGCGGGTTCCGGCCAGCAACGCTCTGACTTCTTCCGTTGCCGATCCGGTTTGTTGATCGCGCCAGCTCTGCATCAGCGGCGATGCTGCCAGTGAGGTCAGAATAGTCAGCACCATCATCGTCAGCATGATCTCAATCAGCGTATAACCGCTGCGTGAAGCTACTGAGTTTCTGACAATAAAACGTTGCATCGATACAAACTTTGACCAACTGGAAATTGTAGGGTGCGTCTCGACGCACCCTACGTGATGGAGTGAATGGCTTAGAGATCCTGAGCCCAGTTGATGACGTCGTCTTCGTCGCCTTCCTGCTGATTCGGCCCGGCTGACCAGACTGCTGGCTTGTCGATCAAGCCCTGGCGATTACCACTCGGCGGGTATTCGTAGTAGAGCGGGTTTCCCCAGGCGTCTTTCGGGATTTCGGCGATGAATGGCTGCAACTCGCGGCCTGACTTGTCAGTTCCTGGCTGCATTAACATACTGAAGACCGTTTCAGAATCGCCAGTCGGGTACACGCCATCGTGCTTGACGGCGTACATCTGAATGTTCTTTTCAAAGTCTCGGATGTGAATCTTCGTCGCATCGATCATCGCCCCCTGCTGCTGACCCAGAAGTTGAGGGACGGCGAAGGCGGCGATCACACCGATGATTGCCAGAACAAGGAGGACTTCGATCAGCGTGAAGCCTCGACGCGTTGATTTTTTGTTTCGTTGAGATCTCATTGGAACTTTCTCCTTCGGTGGGCAAGCCGAGAATCACTCGGGGCGGGGTAATCAGTTTGGTGTTTAGTTTTTAATTCGTACGGCCCTTCACCGATGAAGGGCCGAAGCGGGACATCAAAGAACATTCGAACTCTGCAGGACCGGCAACAACAGCCCCAGCATGACAAACAGAATCAGCATCGCCATAACCAGCAGCATGGCTGGTTCGAGCAATCGTACAAATAGCTCGAGATAGCGATAGGTCCGCCGCTCCATGCTCTCAGCGATATCGACCAGAACTTTTTCCAGATTGTTGGCTTCTTCGGCGACTGAGATAATCTCGACAGCTTCTTCCGGGAATTCACCACTGGCCCGCAACGGCTCTGCGAGCGACTTACCGGCGGAAATAAAATCACTGGCGTCGTTGATCGCGTTAGACAGAACTTTGTTGCCAGTCGCGTCCTTTGAGATCCTCAGCGAGTTGAGAATCGGAACTCCGTTGCTCAACAGTGTTCCCAGTATTCGGCAGAAACGGGCAATGGCCAGACTGCGATAGATTCTGCCTGCCCCCGGTACCGAGAGTTTCGCTCGGTCAAGAACCATGCGACCGTCGTCTGAATTGAAATACTGAACGGCAAACAGCCCGGCAGCCGCCAGAAGGCCAACCACTACCAGTCCGTAATTGGCGAGCGTGTCGCTGATGGTGACGACGGCTGTCGTTGCCCACGGAAGTTCGCCGCGAGCTTCCAGCCGCTGAAACACTGGCTCAAATTTCGGCACGAACCAGACCATCATGATTGTCAGAATCCCGCCTCCGATGACGGTCAGAAACATCGGGTAGACCGTCGCCCCGACAACTTTGCCCTTCAGGTCTTCCTGATGCTCGGTGAAGTCGGCGATGCGCCGCAGCACGTCTTCCAGAAAGCTGCCTTCTTCGCCGGCTCTGACCATACTGACTGCCAGTTCGGAGAAGACTTTTGAATGCTGTCTCAAGGCGTCGGCCAATCGCGTTCCGTTGGCAACGTCGTCGCGGACTTCCTGCAGGACCACTTTCAGAACTTTGTTGCGTGACTGTCGCTGAAGAAGTTCGATTGATCTCAACAGTGGCACGCCCGACCGCAGGAGGTCGCTAAGCTGAGCATAGAACGTGGCCAGATCGCGAGCTTTGACTCGTCGCCCACGCAGTCGATCATCGCTCTTAGCTGATTCGGCGAGTTCAATTCTGAGTGGAAAGAGTTCGCGCGAAGAGAGCGTCGAGATCACTTCGGTCTCGGTTCCAGCCGTCAGAAGTCCTTTGACTTCCTGACCAGACATCGCTCGCGCTGTGTATTGAAATTCTGGCATAAGAGGAAAAGTTGAAGGATGAAATCAGAAGGCAGAGGGCCGTTCAGCCTTATGCCTTCATCCTTGCTGCCTTCAAACAATGTCTCCTTTGGTGATTCGGAGGACGTCGTCGATGCTCGTTGTACCGTTCATCGCGTGCAGCCATCCACACTGGCGGAGAGTGACCATTCCATGTTCGACGCCATACTGGCGAATCTTTGTCGAGCTGACTCGCTCGCCACACATCTCGCGGACCGTGTCGTCGCTGAGAAGCAGCTCATAGGCACCAATTCGGCCGGAGTATCCCGTGTCGCCACATTCGCGGCAGCCGACGGCGCGGAAAAGTTCTTTGATGTCCCGGTTTGGAAAATCTTTCGGCAGATCGTCGGGACTCGGGTGGAAAGATTCGCGGCAGTGCAGGCACAGGCGGCGAACCAGTCGCTGAGCCATGACACCTTCGACGGTACTGGCGACGAGGTAGGGTTCGACGCCCATGTCAACCAGCCGGGTGAACGAACTGGCCGCGTCGTTGGTGTGCAACGTGCTGAAAACAAGGTGACCAGTCAGCGATGCCTGGATCGCGGCTTCAGCCGTTTCGTAGTCTCGAATTTCGCCGATCAGAATAACGTCCGGGTCGTGACGCAGGATGGATCGAAGTCCGGCGGCGAATGTCAGGCCGATTCGACTGTGAACCTGAATCTGGCTGATGCCGTCGAGCTGGTATTCGACCGGGTCTTCGACCGTGATGACTTTTGTATTCGGGCTGCGAATTTCGTTGAGCGCGCTGTAAAGCGTCGTCGACTTACCACTACCGGTTGGGCCGGTGACCAGAACGATGCCGTGCGGCAGGCTGATCAGTTTCTGGAACGGTTTATAGATCGGGTCCGGCATGCCCATGCTGCTCAGGTTAAAGACCATGCGGCCTTTATCGAGAATTCGAAGGACGATGCCTTCGCCATGCAGCATCGGGATGATTGAAACTCGAACGTCGATGTCGCGTCCGGCAACTTTGAGTTCGATACGTCCGTCCTGAGGCAGTCGCTTCTCGGCGATGTTCAGACGGGACATGATCTTCAGGCGGGTGACGATCGCCGCGAAGAACTGGTTGATCTCGGGAGGAACAGATTGGACGCGCAGCATTCCGTCGACGCGGTAACGAATTCGCAAGCCGCGTTCGCCGGGTTCGATATGAACGTCACTCGCCTGCTGTTGCAGAGCTTCCAGCAGAAGTTCATTCACCAGCCGAATGACCGACGCCTGCTGAGCCATCTCTGCGAGTTCACCATCGGCTCGCGACGCTTCAGCGAGGTAATCGTCGTCGTCGTCCGTTTTCTGTTTGACGAGTTCGTTGATCGTGTCGCCGCCGACGCCGAGCTTTTCTTTGATGAACTGAACGACGTCGTCGTGCCGAGCGAGCACTGGCTCCAGCCGCAGGTTACTCAGAGAGCTGAGTTCGTCGAGAGCTTCCAGGTCGAACGGGTCACTCGTAGCGACTTCGACGCGACCGTTTTCACGACGCAGCGGCAACAGCGAGTGCCGATAGATTGTCGACGTCGGGAAGAGATTGAGCAGCTCGGGGTCGATGGTGAAATTTTTGAGCTCGACGTATTTCATCCCCAGCTCATCCGCGAAAGCTCGCAGCGTCTGCTCTTCGGTCAACAGGCCCATCTCGATGACAGCCTTATCGAACCGATGGCCGTTCGCCTGCTTCCGAACCTGATCTCCCTGATCAATCGTCAAAAGGCCGTGTCGGATGAGAACTTCGCTGATTTCCATGAATCATCGCCCGCAGATAGATAAGACAGGTCTACTGTTTCAATCATTGGCCGCGACGTGTGCAAACGGGCAAGCCCGCTCAGTCTCGAATTCGTCCGACGCCGACCGCTCCTAACAGGGTAGTAGATCTCGAAGGTTACGCAATTTGTTTGAGAATATTGACGAACGCGTCACGCGGACCGCCGTTCATCTTGCATTTTAGAAAGTCGCTCCGAGACGACAATTCCCGCAACGCGATCCACGGTTAACCGACAGAATCTCAACTTATCGACCACCGCCTGGACGCCCTCCGCCGCCAGACCGACCGCCGCCAGGAAATCCTCCACCTCCTCGGGTTCCACCTCCGCCACTGGACCGACCGCTTCCACCAGGAGTTCCGCCTCCACCGGGGAACCCGCCCCCCTGGAAGGCACGTTGGATAAACTGCTGCCGCATTTGCTCTGCGGCCTGCTGTTGAGCATCGTTGTTCGAGTCAGAGCTGCCGCCGCCTGATGACGAGGCGCGGCTGCTGGTTGAGCTTGAACTGACTTTAACGCGAGGCAGCAGCGAGCCGATGGTCTGCTGAATGATCGCCGAGCTGGCGTGTTGAAGCGGTACGACTCGAATGGCTCGTCGAGCTTCCAGCGCGGCTGAGTCAATTTCCTCAACCATCGCCTGAACCTGTTGAAATGTTGGATCGTTCGACGAAACGTAGAGCCGGCTGTTCTGGTAGTCGATGCCCAGCGTCATCTGCACTTTCGCAGCCGCGGCGGATCCTCCACCACCACCCATCAAGGCGGCGAACGGGTTTGCTCCTCCACCGCCACCTCGCTGCTGTTGAGCGGGCTGAGGTGGGGTCAGCTCTTCTTTGAAAACGTCACGGATGATCTCGGCGACTTCGTCAACCTGCGCATGCTTGACCGCGATGTATCGCGGCGCACGATCGCGGAGTTGTTCCGGCAGTTCAGACGCGTCGAGGATTCTAAGAACGTCTTCTACTTCATCGATCTGGTGCGGAGGGCCACTGACGAAGAGCGAGTTCGAACGCACGTCAGGAATGATTCGCAAAGTCTGCGGCCCTGACAGAACGGAATCCAGACCGCTCATTCCCATGATGCCTCGCCCCATCGACGACAGTCCTCCGGACAGTTCGCTCATAAAACCACCGTCCGAACTGCTGCCTACTGAAGTCGAAACCGAGCTCGTTGGAAACAGCCTTTCAAGGATTGACGCCGTCTGAGTGGCGTCTGCCGAGCGGAGATAAAACACCGTCCACTGAGTCTTTGGCGGCATGGCCGAAGCGAGCGAGGCGATGACATCTTCGAGCCGATCAAGAGCTGCTTCGTCCTCAGAAACAATCACGAGATTACCGCCCTGAATCGTGATCGCGATCGGAGCGTTGCTGTCGGATGGGGCGGCGTCCCGTCCGGCTTTCGTCGTGTTCAGGTCAAGAAAAAGTTGCTGCAGTTCTTTGTCCGAGGCTGCATCGCCGGAGTTGCTGCCAGCAGCCGCATCGTCCTGTGAATCGGCGGCGAAGGAAACTTCGCTGAACGGGTCATCGGCGAAAGCGAACGCCAGGTCGTCAGGCACCGACTTCAGAAACGAAGCATCCAGTCGGGCTGCGACTTGAGTTTCGTAAGGCGCCGCTCGTCCTGCCGACTGGTTCGGCTTGTCGTTCGAAGCTTCTTTCGGAGGGTTCGTGGGAGCGGGCCGTTCGGTGTCGTTGCCTGCTGGAGCTGCCTTTGGTTCTTCCGGGCTGAACGGAGAAGTGGTCGACGGAATTCTTCGATCGCGGATGGCTCCGGTGGCCGACGGAATTACCGTTCGAATCGGGTTACGACCGCGGACGTTCCAGACTCGCTCCAGTGCTCGCAGAAAGTCTTCCGGATCACGACCGCCCAGCGGGATTGTTCGGAGATTCCCTTCGCCGCCGTACCCGCCAGCTTCACCCGGTTCCAACTGAGTGACCAGCAGCTTGATCTGCGTAACCTGCTCGTTGGTGCCACGGACAATCAGAGCATTGTCGGAAGGATGCGGCTGCACGACCGGAGCGCCGTCTCCATCCGCGTAGAACAACGATTGGATCGACGTCGTCGCGGTGTAGGCGTCCATTCTTCCGAGCGGAATGACTGCCATCTGGCTGGCTCCGGCACCAATGCCGTCGAGCTGCCGAATGGTTGCTGCAATGTCGCGATGCATTTCCTCGGTTGCTTTAATGTGAATTCGTCGCGTCCGACCGTCTTCGTTCAGGATCGTGCCGGGAAAGAGCACGTTCAACGTCTTCGTGACTTCCATCGCGTCGGCTGTTTCGAGCTGGTAGACCTCAAGGTAAGGCTCTCGACTGGACCGACTCGCGGCGCCGGGCAGCGGCGGGAGATCGACTGCTTCGATTGCTTCTTCGACGATCTTGATGTTCGCCGGGCTGGCGGTCACCAGCAGCGAATTTGTGCGCTCGTCAATCGCCAGCGTCACGACTGCATTTGCATCAGCCGGTGCCGGTGTCCCATAACGAGGGTCTCTTGACGACGAGGAGCTGCTGCTGCCGTATCGTGAACGGGAATCGTAGCTGCCTCTGGACGAGCCGCTTACGTTTTCGACGCCGCGTGCTCCGAGTCCGAAGAGGTCGCGAACGACAGCATCCGCATCAAGAACGGAGATATGCTCCAGTTCGAACCGACGGAAAATCTTGTCACCGTCTTCGACGACGAAACCTGTGATGAGTCCGTGGATTCGCCGAAGGTTGCTGCCAATATCGGTCACGACAAGCTTGTTCGCCTTGTTCAGAGCGACGACTTTGCCTTGAGGGCCGAGCAGCTCGCGAGCTTCAACAGCCGCTTCTTCAGCGGTCATCCCTTCGAGTGGAATGAGCACGGTCATTAGTTCATTGCGACCTCGCGCTGGCAATTCTTCCAGAGGAACGGTCGGAACAAGATTCGGCGGGATGCCGGCGTCGATGTTGACCACGACGAGGAATTCATCGCGACGAACCAGCACGTAGCCCTTCTGAAGCAGATACCCGTTCAGGACGTCGAGAGCCTGCATCGGTGTGTACTTGCGGTTGTCGCGGTAGTTGAACGAGCCCGGCGGGACAGCATTCAGATCGAGCGTCAGGCCGGCAGCTTCCGCAAAAAGCGTCAGCACATCCGCCCAGGGAGCGTACCGGAAATTGAAAGACAGCTCTTTAACGGGTGCTCCGTCCTCGCCTGCTTCTCCGCCAAATGAAACGGTTGCAGTTTCACCTTCAGGCGGCGTTTCTGGAGTTGGGGGCGCGATGGCCGCAGGAGTTAGCGCTGTCGGAGCGGCTTGAGTTGTCGTGGGACGTCCGGATGGTGCTCCGCCCTGACTATCGGCAAACGCAAAAGGCTTTCCCTGCTTCTGCTCGAAAGCACTCCGCTGCTGAGCAGACAGAATCCCCGACGCATTTTTCTCGAACTCGACACGCAACGCTTCTGATTTGGCATCACGTTCGTCTTCGCTCATGTCACGATTAAAACGGATCGAACGCCGCTCTTCTTCGTACTTCTGATTCAACTCGGCGATCTTCGCCTGCTGGTCTGACGAAATGTTGAACTGGCCAGCCGTGTCGGGATCTGCGAGCGCTCGTAACCCTTGCCTTTGGAGCGACAGTTCGGTCAGTCGCGATTTCTGCTCTGGCTTGATGATGGCATCAAGCTTCTTATCCATCACTGTCCGCATTTCGCCAAAGATGGCTCGACGTTCATCGTCGCTGCCGGCTGACCGTGCTCGATCCATGATGTCTCGGAATTCAGGACTGTCGCGCAGTCCCGCCTGCAAATCGCCGATCGCCTTCTGTTGATCTTCGGTGAGGCCGAGTTCTCCGCGAACTTCGTCTCGACCGAGCAGTTCGAGCGGGCTGCTGCCTCCACCGGGGCCTCGTCCTCCACCGGGAGGACCACCTCGACCTCGATCGCCGCCACCTCGGGAGAACTGTGCGTTCGCATCGAAAGCGGTGAGCGACACCAGAGTCATCACCACGAGGAGAGTCGAGAGAACTTTGGAGAATTTCGTCATCAGGATGCCCTGAGTTTCATTCGAAGACAAACGCTGCCCGATCAGAAACCGGTCAGGAATCATGCTTTGAACTGGAATGTCGCATAACGATGTCATGCTAGCTCCGTTTCTGCGGCAACAGCAACAAGCGTCAGCTCGTTGCTGACGACTCGTTCAATCTCTTCTGCCGGACGACCTGTAACCATCCACGGCTGCCAGACCGCCACGATCAGAACGCAGTGCCAGACCGTCCTGTCGAGCACTACCCAGACCTGTTGTCGACAGTTTCGAATCCCGCGTTCGCACGTTCAACGACTCTGACATCAACTGGCCTCAGTCACTTCGGTCGTCACAAGTGACAAACCGGTACGTCCATGCAACCTTCCTTACGAGACTCGTTTTTCAACCATTGAGGCTGTTAAATCCGGGTTGTATGGCCTTATGCTGGCTTCGTTGCCGGCACATTTCCCTCTCAAAGCGGATCTGTACTTCCAGAATTGATTCCACACGCTGAACTCGTTTGCAGACAGTGGATTCAGAACTCAGGACTCAGATCTTCCTTCTGGGGCTCGACCGATGACTCTCTGGCAGATCCCGCGGAATTTGCTCGTGAGTAATCAAACACGCGTTCCCCGCTGATGGACCGCTAAATCCTTGTTATGGATGGAGTTTTGTCGTTGTGCTGCGGGAGCCCGACCAGCGACGATCTGATTCAGACGCTGCGTGATTCTGACGCTATGATTGACATGTTCAGAGTTGGCTGACGATCGTGGCGTCCGAATGGCATTTCGTATCGAACTTTCGATCAGCCGGGGGGCTACCGACCACGGCTTCACGTGATTGGTGGTCAGTGCCCACTCTGCCAGAGCTGACCTCGATTATTGATCAGAAAAAATGACGAATGACGCAGGCTCGATCGTCGGTAAACTTCGGACATTCAGGCAGACGGCAACTACATCGTCACCCGTCCTTCGCGACAGAGACGTGATACATGAAACGAAGCGAAAAACTGCTGGGCCTGGTGCTTCTGGTTAGCGTCGGAGCATTTGTCGTCGTGCCGTGGATCTGGCAGGCCTTCCGTGGCCCGGTTGCCCAGCAGGAAACTGCGCTGCGACTGGCCACTGAAAAACTTGATAAGGCCAAAGGGCAGTTTGATATTGCACTCGCCAATGTTAAGTCGATGGCTCAGTTCAAAGAGCAAAGCCTGTCATCGAATGCCGCTCAAGGCGCGCTGGCTTATCAGCAGTGGCTGACTGACCTCGCGGAAATCGTTGCGGAATTCAAAGCCCCCGAAGTCACTCCGGAACGAATCTCTCCATCGCGAGACAACAGCTACGTCGCGGTTCGACTGCGAGTTACCGGCGAAGGCACGATCGAGCAATTACGCACATTCCTCTATCGTTTTCATCGGGCCAACGTGCTGCACCGAATTACCAGCATGGTCGCTGAAGCTCAGGACAATTCATCGCGGCCGCGATTGACCATTCGCATCACGACAGAAGCCATCGCGCTGCGTGACGCTCCGGAAAAAGGACCAACATTGTTTCCTCGCTCGGCAATTGCGTCTGTCAGCGACGGCGACGGCCCGACAAAAATCGAGCTGACTTCAGTCGAAGGATTCCCCGATGCCGCACCATTCGAATTGCGGATCGGCCAGAACTATTACAGTGTCGCCGATATTGATGGCAAAGAGCTGCTGCTTGAACTGGAAGAAGGTCAGGAAGTAGAAGCGGCTGAGGAAGACATCGTCGAACTGTCGGTCGTACATGCCGATTTCAAAGACGTCGTGATCACCGAGTACGACACGCTGATCAAGAAGAATCCTTTCGCCAAGCCGGCTCCTTATCGACCACGTCTGGACCTGATTGGTTCAAAGAGCGTCGGGCGCGGCGGGAAGTTGTCGCTTTCCGCAAAAGTTACTGGTGCCGACCCCAGCGATAAAAAAGTTGCCTTCGAAGTCCTGTCTGAACTGACAGACGGCATGACCTTTGAAGCAGGAACGCTGAACTGGGAACCGCCTGCCGAACTCGCCGCTGGAGATTTTACCGTCAAAGTTCGCGCTGCCGGTGGAGGGCTCCGTGAACCGATTGAAGATGAGTTCAAGCTAAGCCTTACGGACGTCAACAAGCCGCCGGTTATCACCTTACCAGAGAATCTGGTCGCCACACTCGGTCAGGCCATCACGACAACACTCGCAGCAACGGACCCGGAAACTCCTGTCGAAGAACTCAAGTTCGCGCTTGCCGACGGTGCTCCTGCGGGAGCGACTTTTAACGCTGAAACCAGAGAGCTGACATTCACGCCGCCAGCCACCGGCGAACCGGGCGAAGTTACCATCAATGTCACCGTGACCGATGCCGGCACTCCGGCTCAAACAGCCACCGGATCGATCAAGGTGACGGTTCAGGATGACAAAGCTCAGTTTACCTTCATGGAAGGCGTTGTCGCTGCGGACTCTGTTCCGGAAGCCTGGCTCCGCGACAAATCGACCAACACAAGAATGGTTCTGCACGAAGGCGACGATCTGAAATATGCCGGTTTCAACGCCGTCGTGCTGAGCATCGGCAATGACTTCCTGCTCATGCAGCAGGCCAACGAAACCATCCGCCTGGACGTTGGTAAGAACCTTCGGGAAAGCATCGTCATCGCGAAACTCGATCCACCAAAAGAATCGCCAGCGGCGGACACCGAAGTAAAAACAGACGACGCGACGATACCCGCCGCACCTCCGAAACCTGAGGAAGCCAGTTCCGCAACCTCGTCGGAGCCGACTGACACCGCAGCTTCTGAGAAGAGCGAATCGACCGCAGTCCCGACGCCTGCCCCGACCGAAGCAACAGGCAAGCCAGAAGTCACGCCAGCGACAGGGCTCAATGCCGGGGCAGGAGTCTCGACCGAAGCGACTCCAATGCCTGCTGAAACGACGGCAACTTCCGAAGTCCGTGAAACCGCCGCTCCCGCCGAACCTTCCTCCTCTGAGCCTTCTTCTTCCGAACCGGCCCCCGCCGAAGACGCTCCCGCAACCAGCGACGCTGAATCCGAAGAAGAAGCCCCGACCGCTGCCAATTAATCCCGCACGGCTTCCTGTGGGGGCGATGCTTTTTCGACTTTGACGGCGCAGTATTTGAATTCGGGAATTTTGCCGTAGGGGTCTAACGCGTCGGTGGTGAGGATGTTGGCGGCGGCTTCTCGGAAATGGAACGGGGTGAAGACGCAGCCCGGTTCGATGAAATCGTCGGAGCGCACGACCAGACTGATGGTTCCTCGGCGGCAGCTGACGCTGACGCGATCAACGGCTTCCAACCAGGCAGTCTGACGGTCCCGGCATCACTGCCATTGCAAGCAAAACTTCTTGTGCTGACACCCCCAGTCAATCTAAAGACGATTGTCTGTTCCACCTCGTTCCGACAGCAACCGGAGAACCACAGTTGCCGCAATGGATTACCTTCCAGCCTTGGCAACTTCGAGCAACAAATTGTGGAAAGCGGCGATCTCGCTAACTTTCGACAGATCGACGACGCGGGCAGCTTGTTCCATAGCTTTGGGCTTACTCAGATAGGATTGGAATTCAGCAACGAGCCAATCGTCGATCTGCTTTGTGAACATTTTCTGAGCGAAGTAACTCGGTAATTCCGTATCCGTTTTCCATTTCGCGAAAGCATCAGGTGTGATTTTCTCTGTGTCGAGCTCGTGCGTCTCGGCAACAGCACGTAGATAATCTTCTCGTGGCACAATATCTTCCAGTTCAAGACCTTCCGACAGTTCCACCACAGGTACACCGTTTAACGCTTCAGTATTTGGCAGATTCCGAGAACGTCGTTGTTTATCTCCATCGAGAAATATGATGGGCGATGAACCCTGAGACGTTGCGACTCTCGCCAGCTTGTCGAACGAATCACCGCCACCGTTCACAAAATGGCAGTTCGCGAGCAGTCTTTCGACATCCTCGAATCCTTCTTTCCCGTCTGCGCTAAGTCGCAACAACAGTATCGGGATTGCTCTGCATTCGGAATCACCCTCAACGATCACTGCGACATCAGCGAACAACAGCGAGTCCGATGGCAACATCCCAAGCGTTGTACGAACTTTGAGATAGTTTCCGTCAGTCGCAGGTGTCGAGACCTTCGTTGTTGCCACACCGTCGACTGAATCGCGAACAAGCACTCTAGTCCTGCTCGGATAGAGTGGGTTCATCATGACCGGCGAATGGGTCGAGTAGACCACTTGAACGTTTTCTTTTGCCCCAACGGCCTCAAGGATAGTCCGCAGACGTCGTTGCGCATCGGCGTGAAGCGAATTTTCCGGCTCGTCAAACAGGACGACATGGTTGCCGGAGTCCAGGCCAGTTGAGGTCAGTATGCCGAGTAGGGTTAAGAGCTTCCTTGCTCCAGTTCCACGGTAACCGATCGGCGTGTAACCGCGATTGGCATCCAAAATTTCAACTGCAATCTGATCTCGCTTCCCGTCTAGACTGGAGAAGCGAAACGCATACCCAAGTTCCACAGGCAAAATATCCCGAGCTTTATCGCTGATTCGGTCACCCGCTTCGTTCACATAAGAGCTAAAGTTGAGCGGATTCATCGCTTCCAACTTTTCCCTTGTAACTTCGCCGAAGGCAGCTTTTAGGAACTGGTTTTCGACGTCATTTTGCCCATCGATAGGGATAATGTCTCGGATCCCCAATTTGTCCTGCGGCAATACGATCGCATGGGGCGTATTGTTCATGGTACCGCTTGGCTTGCTATGCGTTACCTGGCCACCAGCGGCACCTTTTATATTTCTTCCGCCACCTTCCGGCTGCATTTTCACTTGAACTTCTACCGTACCCCCCCTGAGATCTCGCGGAGTTACGAACCATGCCGCCGGATTGTCACCCTCTCCGAGAGAGATCTTGAATACTGCACCGATCTCCGGGTCTTGTTTCCAATCACCAGAAAAATCAAAAAGCCGTTGGCGATTGACGTCGGACTCCTCGGCTGGAGTCTTTTCACAGAATCGTTGAATGAGCCGCAATAACGCCGACTTCCCGACGTCATTCGCGCCAGTCAGGACAGTGACAGATTCGTCGAGTTCTATAACTTGCCCCTTAGTGAACGGGCCAAAATGGCGAGGCTCAACCGACTTGATGCGCATCTGGAGTATTCCGAACAACGAATTAGACACTCGACCGAAAACTGTCAGAGAAGTTGAAACCGTACAGCTGAGCACCCGAACTATCCAGCATGAGACACCAGTAAAGGGATCAGTCCGGAATGAGGCATCGGGTGACATAACTGGGGATGGCCGGAGCATCACTAAGTTCGCTCGCAGCACATCTTTGAACTCACAACTTTTTGCTGAATGCCTCTCGTGCATAGGTCTCCTGATTCGTCAGCGGAATCGAATGGGGCATCCCTCACCCACGCGAGTTCCCCGTAGCCACTCTGCGCCGGAGATTTCAGAGTCAGGCGTCGCGTCCGGCGAGCAGTGACGTAGGCTGGGAACTTGTCCGAGAATTCCTCAAAGCCGGGACGAGTCCCAGCCTACAACTCTGGAAACGCGGGTGGCAGCGGTTGCTTGCAACCGGGGTGGCGAAGCCGCGAGAGGTTGGGCTGGTTGCGTGGTGATTGTTTCTCTTGTCGCTGCGCGAAACAGATTGCGAGCAGGCTGTGTCACCCGAAAGAATAAATTTTCAGTGGGGATCACGCACCAGATTCAGTCGGGACAAATTCAATGGTGCGTCGAGACGCACCCTACGAAATGTTCGCAGCGGATTCAGAAGCCCATTCAACTTTGACCGCGCAGTATTTGAATTCGGGGATCTTGCCATAGGGGTCCAGGGCGTCGGTGGTGAGGATGTTGGCGGCGGCTTCCCGGAAGTGGAACGGGATGAAGACGGAGCCAGGGTCGATCGAGTCGTCAGAGCGGACGGCCAGGGTGATGGTTCCTCGGCGGCTGCTGACGCTGATGAGGGAGCCAGCTGTCAGGTTTAAGCTGGCGACGTCGGACGGGTGCATGGCGGCGAAGGCGTTCGGCTCGATCGAGTTCAGCGCGTAGCTGCGGCGAGTCATGCTGCCGGTGTGCCAGTGTTCGAGCACTCGGCCAGTCGTCAGAACGAATGGGTATTCCTCGTCGGGAAGTTCGTCGGCCGGCAGGTAAGGGCAGGGGACGAAGCGGCCTCGACCGGTTGCTGTGGGGAAGCCTTCGCCGAACAGGATCTGCACTCCGTCGCCCGTTTCAGGATCGGGACACGGCCAGAGCTTGCCGGTTGGTCCGAGATTCTCGTGCGACAAACCGGCGTAGCTGCTGGTGAGCGATGTGAACTCGGCGAAGACGTCGGCGGCTGATTCGTAATTCATCGGTAAGCCAAGTCGATCAGCAATGTCGCAGATGATGCGCCAATCCTCGCGAGCTTCGCCAGGTGATTCCAGAACCGGACGACCGACTTGAACGCGACGATCAGTGTTGGTGTACGTGCCGGACTTTTCGAAGTAGCTGCTGGCCGGCAGGATGACGTCGGCGAACTCGGCGGTCTCGGTCAGGAAGATGTCCTGAACGACCAGGAAGTCGAGAGCCGACAATGCCTTCCGGACTTTGTTGCTGTTCGGATCTGAAATGAACGGGTTCTCGCCCAGGATGTACATGCCCCTGATCGATCCGGCGAGCGCCGCTTTCATGATCTCGACGACGGTCAGGCCGGGTTTATCGTCGAGCGTTCTTCCCCACGCCGTTTCAAACTTCTGCCGGATCGTCGCGTCACTGACCGGCTGGTAATCCGGAAAGACCATCGGGATCAGGCCGGCGTCGCTGGCACCCTGCACGTTGTTCTGACCTCGCAGTGGATGCAGACCTGAGCCAGGCTTTCCGACATTTCCGGTCATCAGGCACAGCGAGATCAGGCACCGAGCGTTGTCTGTGCCGGTAGTGTGCTGAGAAATGCCCATCCCCCAGAAGACGAGCATTCGAGGAAGGGCTGACGGTGGAGAGCTAAGGGGTGAGGGATCGTTGGCTTTTTGTCGCTCAACATTCGGCGATTGATTCTCGTCTTTTCCTCCGATTGTTCGCGCGATGGCTCGTATTTCGTCGGCGGGAACTCCGCAGATTTCCGAAACGGCTTCCGGTGAGTAGTCAGACAGTAGTAGCGTTCTGAGTTTCTCGAAGTCTTCGGTGTGGGCGGCGATGTATTCGTGGTCGACCAGATCTTCAGAGATCAGCGTGTGCATGATTCCGTTGTAAAAGGCGACGTCGGTGCCGGGGTTGATCTGAGCAAAGTGTGTGCAGAAATCGGCGAGGTCATGACGCCGCACGTCGACCATGATCAGCTTCATGCCTTTCCTGGCAGCGTCTTTTATGAATGTAGCCGCGACGGGATGATTCGACGTGGCGTTGCTGCCGGTGATCAGGCACACGTCGGATCGCTCGACGTCAGCGAAAACGTTGGTGACCGCTCCGGAGCCGATTGTTTCCATCAGAGCCGCGACAGACGACGCGTGGCAAAGCCGCGTGCAGTGGTCAACGTTGTTCGTTCCGAAACCGCCGCGGACCAGTTTCTGAAATAGGTAGGCTTCCTCGTTCGAACACTTGGCCGATCCAAAGCCGGCGAGCGCGTTGCTGCCATGTTCGTCCCGGATGTCGCCGAGTTTCCTGCCGATCAGATCGAGAGCTTCTTCCCACGATGCTTCCCGAAAAGCCGGCATCACTTCGGCGTAGTCGACAATTCCGCCCGCTCGTCGGCTGACGGATTGAGCGACCTCGCTGGAAAGCGGACCTTTGGGATAGGCACCGTCGATTCGAATCAGAGGCTTCGTCAGCCGCTGAGGGTGCATCGGGTAGTCCCAGCCGTATCGCCCCTTCACGCACAGGCGTCCGTGATTGACAGGACTTTCGCGGCCCTCGGCCATCACGATCTGATTGTCGACCGTGTGAAAGGTGATCGCGCAGCCAACTCCGCAATAAGGGCACACACTGTCGACCGATGTCATTTCGTCGGCGGGAATGATCGGCAGAGTAATCTGCTGCTGAACCAGCGCGCCGGTCGGGCAGGAACTGACGCACTCGCCGCACGACACGCAGGTGCTGTCGCCCATCGGGTTGTTCAGGTCGAAGGCGATCTGTGCAGCAAAGCCTTTGCCGCTGCGACCGATGACGTCGTTCGATTGAATGTCGTCGCACGCGCGGACGCAGCGATCGCACAGAATGCACGCCTGATGATCAACGGCGATCACCGGCGAGCTGCTATCGAAGTTTCGCCAGCCGGCGCGGCCGTCGTGATCGTCGAGTGTCGCGGTGGCTGGTGCGAATCGTTCGGGAGGGCCGACGCAGCCGGCGTCCTCATCACTTGCGCCGTCACGAGCTTTTGAGGGATTACTCGGCAGCAGCCCGAACTGACGACCGAGAGCTTCCAGTTCACAGTCGCCTGAGGACAGCTCCCGAGCACATGGTACCGGATGTTCGCTGAGTAGCAGTTCGGTCAGCACCCGCCGATGCTTTTCGATTTTCAGCGACGACGCATCGACTGTCATGTTAGGCTGGCATTCGCGCATGCACGACGGCGCGAGCACCCGCTCGCCCACATCGACGACACACATTCGGCAAACGCCGACCGGATTCATGCCTTCGGAATGGCAGAGCACCGGAATGTCGATGCCGGCGTCGCGAGCGGCTTCCCAGATCGTCGTTTCGGCGGGTACGGTGACCTGCTGGCCGTCGATCGTCAGCGTGATGTTTGGCTGGTCGGAGTTTGGAGTGATCATGCCGTCTCAGTGAATGATTAGAGTGGTTGAGTAGTCTGGCGGCCAAGCCATTCAGGCTGGGCCACCCGAGGGATGAGCAACGCAAAGCCGCTACGGCTTTGAGGCTTTGTGTTGAGGTTCATCATTGAGGCACTGCTTCAGGAACGTTTTTCATGAGTGACAGGATTGGGTTCAATGCGACCTGACCGAGGCCGCAGATGGATGTTTGCTCAAGCGTGTCGCCGAGCTCCGGCAGGATCGTCAGTTCGGAACTTTCAGATTGACCACACGCGACGCTTTCAAGTATCTGGACGGCCTTCTGACTACCGACTCGGCACGGGACGCATTTTCCGCAGGATTCATTACGGAAGAAGCGGACAATATTGGTCGCCAGTTCAAACAGGTCGTGCTGATCGCCGATTACGATGACGGCTCCGGTGCCGAGCATACTGCCTGCTGCTTTCATCGCGTCAAAATCCAGAGGCGTGTGGACCTTGTCGGCCGGCAGAAAGTTGGAACTCGCACCGCCCGGCAGAAACGCTTGCAGAGTCACACCGTCGCGCATTCCGCCTGCCAGCTCGATCAGTTCCGCAACCGTCGTTCCGATCGGGATCTCGTAAACGCCTGGCTGTTTGACATCTCCAGACACGGATACAAATTTGAGGCCAACATAATCGCCGGGTGCCTGATCAATCCACCGGTCTGCGCCGCGGGACATGATGAATGTTGTGAACGCATAGGTTTCGACGTTGTTGATGAGCGTCGGCTTGCTCCACAGTCCGTGAGTTCCCGGGTACGGCGGCTTGTTACGAGGTTCCCCGCGTTTGTCTTCGAGTGCTTCCAGCAGTGCTGTTTCCTCTCCGAGAATATAGCCGCCAGGCGATACGAAGATTTCGATGTCGAATCGTCTGCCGGTACCGGAGGCGTTGTCTCCGAGGATGCCTGTTTCGTGAGCGTGTTTCAGTGCTGCTTCGAGAGCCTTCTGCTCCTTCTGATACTCGTGCCGCAGGTAGACGATGCCGGATTCAGCGCCGATCGTCAGCCCGGCCAGAAGCATCCCTTCAATGACCAGGTGCGGCAGTTCTTCCAGGATAACTCGGTCTTTGAACGTGCCCGGCTCGCTTTCGTCGGCGTTGCAGATGACGTACTTCGTTTCAGATTTCTCACCGCGGACGAGTTCCCATTTCCGCCCCGTCGGAAAACCGGCTCCACCCATGCCACGCAGGCCGGATGCTTTCAGAGCGTCGATGCACGATCGGCCCAGCGTTTCGGTGCCAGATTCACTGCTTCCCGCACCGAGCGAGCGAACGGTGTTGTATCGGTCTTTCGGTTTGAGGTACGGATCGCACTTCCATTTTCGAGGCGTCTGAGTCGGATCGTTGTTCGGTAGCGGCTGTGAGCCATCGATCAGCGGGAGCAGATTGTCGAGTGACGCGTTGCCAATCGGAATTTCGTTAATCGAAACGGCTGGAGCTACCTCGCAGCGACCGATGCAGGACACCTCGACGATCTCGACGTCTTCCTGGCCAGCGAACTTGCCTCGAAGGTCGGCGTTCAGTTTTGCACAGCCGCCCATCGCGCACGAGACGTCGCGGCACACATGCACGGTTTTGCGGGGTGGCGGAGTTCGTCGAAAGCTCGGGTAGAAACTGACGAGACCTTCCAGGCGGTAAAGCGGGACTCGCTGCTGTTTCGCAATTTCACGCAGCGTGTCGTCACTTAACCAGCCGAGTTCGTGCTGACGTCTTGTCAGCTCACGGAGAAGTTTCACAGCGATTGTCCTTCTGGCCAGTTGCTGGAGATTCGAATTCTTTTTTTGGGGTGTCGTCAGAATGCCGACTTTCGGACTGTAACCTGTTGCCGCCAGAATGTTCGAGAGTATCGGTGCGTCAAGACGCACTCTACGCCTGGACGACCAGCTGCCTATACGGTAACGCGGCGCAGGGATTCGTCTTTCAGATCGGACACGAACATGCAGCCGGGACTGTGCGTGATGGCGAAATCGGGTTTCGCCGCCATCAGCGCAGCCTGAGGAGTCACGCCGCAGGCCCAGAAGACGGGCAGCTCGTCGGCAGCGATCGGGACCGCGTCTCCGAAATCCGGCTTTTGCAGATCGGCAATTCCGATGTCGTGCGGGAGTCCGATGTGGACCGGCGCTCCGTGAACGTCGGGAAACTGCGAGGTGATTTGTACGGCTCGAATCGCGTGAGCCGGCTTCAAGGGACGCATCGAAACAACCAGTGGTCCGTGAAACTTTCCAGATGGCTGACAAGGGACGTTTGTCTGAAACATGGGAACGTTGCTGCCGAGTTCGAGGTGACGGACCGGAATCTGGTTTTCGATCAGAGCCGCTTCGAAGGTGAAGGAGCAGCCGATCAGAAAGCTCACTAGATCGGCTCGCCAGAACTCGGTGATGTCTGTAATTTCGCTGGAGAGTTCACCGTCACGCCAGACCCGGTACATCGGCAGGTCAGTTCGCAGGTCGGCATCGGGCGATAACCGGGTCAGCGAGTGGCAACCGGGTTCGGTGACTTCCAGCAGTGGGCAGGGTTTGGGATTCCGCTCACAAAACTCACGAAACCCGGCAGCGTCCTCACGGGGAAGAATCACGAGGTTGGCCTGCGCGAATCCAGGAGCAAGTCCCGACGTCTGCGTCGTCCATTTTCCTGACCGGCAGGCTTTTCGGATTTCATCCGGCGATGATGTTTTCAGGAGATCTGACACTGAAGGTTGCTCTTTCCCTGAAGTTTGCAATGTGATCGCCCATTGGCGCCGGGCTGAAGTGTACCGATCATGGCGACACAGATTCTCATTCTTTCAGGCGTTGTTCTTATCTTTGATCCTTTGCCGCGTCGACGCAGTGATTTTTGAGCGTCGATCATAATCTCAGCAGGTTGATTTCAAATGGACGAAACAAGCGAACCGACACTCCCGGATCGAATTGGTCCGTACGAAGTCCTGCGCAAAATCGGCTCGGGTGGCATGGGGACGGTGTACCTCGGGCGGCACATTGACACAGACCTTGAAGCGGCAGTGAAAGTGTTGCCATCGTCGCTCGCTCGTGAACCGGGAACGGTCGACCGTTTTGAACGCGAAATCGATGCCATGCGGAAACTCACTGGACCGCACATTGTCAGGCTCTTTGAAAGTGGGCATGACGAAGCGACCGATCAGATGTTTTTCGCGATGGAGTATGTCGAAGGCGAGACGCTGACCGATTGCATTTTGGCCAACCGTCGACTTCCATGGGAGCAGGCCGTCGATATTGCGATTCAGATTTGCTCGGCGTTAAAGGCCGCTCATGCCACCGGAGTCGTGCACCGTGATCTGAAGCCTTCGAATCTGCTGATCGGTGACGACGGCGTTGTGAAGCTGACTGACTTTGGTGTTGCTCAGGTCTTTGCCGCTCAAAGACTGACAGTCACTGGCGGTATCATCGGCACGGCGGAATACATGTCGCCCGAGCAGGCTCAGGGAAAGCGTTGTACAAGGGCCAGCGACCTCTATTCTCTGGGAGCCGTTCTTTACGTCATGCTGGCTGGCCGGCCACCTTTTACTGGCAAAAACGCAGTGGAGATTATTCAGAAGCATTCGACCGCCCGTTTTGATCGACCGACTCTGTACGCTCCTGACATCCCGAAAATTCTTGAAGACGTTGTCTGCAAACTGCTCGAGAAATCTCCCGAAGATCGTTACAGCGACGCTCACGTGGTTTCGTTGCGTCTGAAGGAAGTTGTGAAACGCGTTGAATTTGCCAGCAAAGATGAAACCAATACTCGTCCACTTGAATCCGACGGTTTGATGACTCCAACGGCGACGGCTCCCGGTCGTGGCAGACATCAAGGAAGTGACGAAGAAACCTTCGCATCAGGTCTGCTCGAACCAGCGACCAGCGAAGCGGGACGTCGAGTTCGTGAAGACGGCTACGAGGGGCCCGGCTCAGCCACGATGATGCGCGATGCGTTTCGTGCAGAGATTCTGCGCGAGCAGGAAAAGTCTCCGGTCGCGGCACTGTTCGACAATACCTGGTTTCTGGTCGGGTGCCTCGGCCTGCTGGTTGTCGGCGGCGTCTTCTGGATGAACGGAGTTCAACGAGAATTTCCTGGTGACGATGAATCTGAAATTGCGGTTGAAGCCGCTGGTGCATCTGGAGAAGTTTCGCGTTTCATGCGGCTGGCAAAATCATATCGGCGTAACAGTGACACCTCGCGGGAAATTCGTCTGCTGAAAGCTCTGCGAACGGTCATCGCTCATGACGAGCAGAACGCTGAAGTCGTCAGGGAGATTGATGTCCGTCTGAAATTTCTCAGCAAGCGGCGACAACTGCAAAGCGGCAACGCCAGCCTGGCCGGGCAAACGATCGATCGTGCCAATGAGCTGGTCGAGGCCGGACAGACCGATGAAGCGTTGCAGTTGCTTGACGGGCTGGCCGTTCTTTACGAAAGCGACGAAGACGCCAGCGTTTACCTGGAGCAGGCGGAATCACTGCGTCGTCACATTGCTGGCGAATCAGGCGACGGGAAAACAGACCAGCATGCGGACTGATCTCTGATCGCAGCGGCGCGGTGAGAGGTTGACCGATCAGATGATCCTGTGCCGGCTGAATTTGTCCTATCTTGTACCGATGGGCATCGTTCGTCGTGCGAGCAACTCGTCGGTAAAACTCATCACCGTGTCAACAACCCGGTCGATGTCCGCATCAGTCGTTCGTCCACCGATGGGCAGGCAGACTCGCCGGAGAAATTCGTTTCTGGCGACCGGGAAACTTTCAGCGGCGACTCCATAGCGTTCCTGGTAATGTGGCATCAGATTGACAGGCAGGCACGGAACAGTCACCGCAACGCCGCGTCGGCGGAGTTCTGAAGTAAAATCGTCGCGGGTTACTCCGAGGTGCTGAAGGTTCAGACGCAACGGGTAATTCAGCCACGTGTGATTGACGTCTGATCGTTCGTAAGGAACCTGAAATTCACGACGGCAACTGAAGGCGGCTGTGTAGCTCATCGCGATCTGGCTGCGTCGCCGCCACGCATCACGTACTTTGCCGAACGCTGCCAGTTGCCAGGCTGCCGCGAGATCGGTCATCCGATCGGCGTAGTGCAGCGAACGTCGGGCGTCCCACTGTTGCGATTCGCCGGTCAGTTCATCGAGTGGAGTGATCTCGTTGCGAAGTCGTTCGGCAAGTGCTTCGTCGATCGTGCAGATGATCGCCCCGGAGCTAAGCAGGTTCGTCTCTTCAGATCGGCAGTGATAGATTCGAACCTGGTTCTCGTGAATGTTTCCTCGAATTCCGATGCCAGGAACCTGAGCCTGCGCATCGTTGATCAGCAGAATTCGGTGCCTTCGACAAACGTGCGTCAGCAGTTGAGTGTCAACCGGCAGGCCGGCAATGTCTACGGCGACGACTGCTCGTGTTCGATCGGTCAATGAGTCGGCGACCTGCTCGGCGTCGATGTGAGCGGATTCTGGATTGATGTCGACCAGAATCGGGTGGGCGTTGAACTGGCGGATAACTTCCGGAATGGAAGGCGGCAGGTACGCGGGAATAATGACCTCGTCGTCCGGCATCAGATTGCTGGCGGCCAGAACGCAGTGCAGAGCGACGTTTGCGCTGGTCACGGCGACGACGTGTGGGACGCCGCAAAGTCGAGCGGCTTCTACTTCAAGTTCGGTTTGCCAGTCACTTTGAGAAGGGCCGAGAGCGACGAGCCGTTGCAGATCAGCCACTGCGGAAGTTGCGGCGGGAACTCGCGGACGGTTTACGTGGCCGGACGCCTGCTCGGGGGGAGCATTCCTTCCTGGGAAGTGATCTGGCGAAACCGGATGACGTGACATTTCCGAAAGTCCTTGAATACTGTTTCATGATTCGCCCGCAACCTCCCGCGGCCACCAGGTCAGCAATACTGACTGGCAGCAAATGGACTGACTGCTTTCTGGCAATGTTGATTCAATCCGCACACGGCGTGCCGGAGAATCATCGTCGGAATGCGGTAATTCCTGAGCGTTACCGAGCAGGCAGGTCGGTACCCTGATGACAGACCAGAACCGTGGCCAGCATTCGCAGGGATTCGGGCGACCGTTAGAAGCAGAAGATCAGCAAAGTTCGGAAGCGACGTCGTCAATGATGTCGTTAATCGTTCGCGAAGGCTGCCAGCCGACGGTCTCGTTGATTCGATCAATTGACGGTACTCGTCTCTGCATGTCTTCAAAGCCTTCTCCGTACGCCTTGTCATACGGGACAAGTTCAACTTTCGAGGAACTTTGCAAACGCGAGATGATCAGTTCGGCGAGTTGCAGGATCGAAATCTCTTCAGTGCTGCCGACGTTGTAGATCTGCCCGCAGGTGGCTTCGGAGTCAATCAGCTTAATCAATGCCTGTACGACATCATGAACATGACAGAAGCACCGCGACTGACTGCCGTCACCGTGAACTTCCAGTTTGTCATTTCGCAATGCCTGTTCAACGAAGCGAGGAACTACCATGCCGTACTGACTGCGCTGACGTGGCCCGACGGTGTTAAACAATCGAACGATCGTCACCGGCAACCGGCTTTCTTTCCAATGAGCCAGCGCCAGAAATTCGTCGAGCGCCTTGGCGCAGGCATACGCCCAGCGATGCTTTGTCGTTGCACCTTCGAGCCGGTCGTCATCTTCGCGATACGGTACGTTTTCAGACTTCCCGTAAACTTCAGAAGTCGATGTGATGAGAACCCGGTTGCGGTATCGTCTGGCCAGACGAAGGACGACTTCGGTGCCCTGGTAAATCGTATCGATCGTGTCGACAGGCTGTTCCATGATCAGTCGCACGCCGACAGCGCTGGCAAGATGGAAGACCGTGTCGCACTCGGACATCAGCTTTTCCATCAACGCGACATCACGGACCGTGTCGACGTACAAGCGGAAATTGGAATCAGACTCCAGATCGGCGATGTTGGCGTGCAGCCCGGTTGAAAGATTGTCGATTACTGAAACTCGACGGCCTGATTTCAACAGTTCTCGCGCAAGGTGACTGCCAATAAAACCTGCTCCGCCAGTAATCAGTACGTGCTGACTGCGATCCATTTTGATTTCCTGGCTACAGGTTTCTACCGCAGACTTTCTGTGGAGGGACGCCGACCGGAAGTGCATCTGGCGGACATCTGCATTTTTCCGGGGCGATCTGCGACTCGATTTCTGATGGGAATTGGCCGGGGTTTATTAAATGTTCTCGACTGTTTCCTCGACGCCTTCAGGCAGCTGATTCGGGTAGCGTTCTTCCTCGGCAGTTTTTGCTCGCATGTAAAGTTTGATGGGCACCTCAGCGAACGGCAGTTTTTCCTGGAGGACGCCCAGCAGATACCGCTTCCACGAATTGTCGAACAGCGTGGGGTCGTTGCATTTCAGCACGATCGTTGGCGGTTGCGTTGCAACCTGCACTGCGTAATAGATTTTCGGGATCCGGGCTTTTCGCATGGGCGGACGGTTCTGCAGGATGGCTTCGCGCAGAATCCGATTCAGCTTGCCAGTACCGACCCGAGTCAGCGATTGCTTGAAGACGGTCTGAGCGAGGTTAATCAGTTTTCGTGTATTGCGATTTTCAATCGCTGTCACAAAAGCAACGGGAGCATGCCGGACCGACGCGAACTCGCGAAGCAGGTAGTCGCCCCACGATTCGATGGTCATCCCGGCTGCCATCGCTTCGTCCCATTTGTTGACCACAAAGATGCACGGCTTGTATTGAGTCAGCACTTCTTCGACGAGTTGCTTGTCGACTCGCGAGATCGTTTTCTGCGAATCGAAAAACACCAGCACGACGTCTGCCCGGCGGATGCTGCGTTGTGCACGGACCAGTCCGTAGAATTCGATATCGTTGGCCAGGCTTTTCTTCTTGCGAACTCCCGGCGTGTCGATAGCGATAATCGTTTTTCCGTCAACATCGAATCGAAGGTCGATACTGTCTCGAGTTGTGCCGGCAACTTCACTGACGATGACTCGTTCTTCCTGAGCGAGCGCGTTGATAAACGTGCTCTTGCCGACGTTTCTTCTTCCGACGATGGCGAGCTTCATTTCCGGTTCGGCGGATTGCTCGGTGCCATCGGCCAGCTCCGCTTCTGTGGCGGGTGGCAGCAACTCAAGGATCGCATCCATCAAGCCCTGCCGATTGTGATTTCCCTTCACGCTGGTCGTGACGAGGTTGCAGTTGGCCAGTGCGTAGAATTCGGCAATGTCGTCTGCCGTGCGTGACGAGTCGCACTTATTGACAACCAGAAGTTTTGGCTTGTCAATGTGTCGGAGTCGTTCGGCAACGAGCATGTCAAGAGGCACCGGGCCGGACTGACCGTCGACGACGAAGACCAGAATGTCGGCTTCGTGCAGCCCCATGCTGATCTGATTCTCGATGTCGTCCGTCAGGTCGTCCGAATCTTCAATGCCCATCCCTCCGGTGTCGATCAGCTCGAAATACCGGTCCGCCTCGTGCAGCAGATGCCGCATCCTGTCGCGAGTGGTTCCTGCCGTTCCGTCGACGACGGCGATCATTTTGCGGGCAAGCCAGTTGAACAGTGAGCTCTTACCAACGTTGGGGCGTCCCACGATGGCGACTTTTGGAATGGACATTTCTCTGAATTCCGCGTTAAGCAATTGGGGTGAGAAGTCGGCCGGAACCATCCTCACCGGGTAAAGAGTCGGACACTGAGCAGGCTGGTAAGACCTGTCGAGTCCGAAAAGCGAAACGCGATTCTACCGAGAACCGTGTCTGATTACTGCAATTGAGATACGAATTTTGAAGGACGGCGTCTTCAAGACTCTCAAATTTTGATATTCCTTGCCGAATATTCGATATTCGACGGAAAAGAACGCGGTAGAAACGCCAGAACAGATTCTGCCTACCAGCGGTAAAGAGCCGTGCCCCAGGTCAAGCCGCCGCCGAAACCACACATCAGCAGGATGTCGCCAGACTTGATCCGACCTGCCTGCTGAGCTTCGTCGAGGCAAAGTGGAATCGACGCTGCCGATGTGTTGCCGTACTGATCAAGGTTGACTGCCACTTTTGATGCGGGAATTCCCAGCTTTTCCATCGCCGCGTCGACAATTCGAATATTTGCCTGGTGGATCAGAAACAGGCTGACGTCATCGGCGGACATGCCCGCTTTGCGAAGGACCAGTTCAATCGATTCCTGAACAACTCTGACCGCCCATTTGAAAACGTTGCGACCATCCATCTTCAGCAAGTGGTCGCCAGCTGCGATGACTTCCGGAGTGTTCGGTTCTTTGGTTCCACCGGAGGTGCACTGCAAAAGTGGACCGCCACTGCCGTCAGAACCGAGCTGGTAGCAGATGAGTCCTTGCGTAGCCTCACCACGAGTCATCAGAACGGCTCCGGCGCCATCGCCGAACAGCGGAGCGATTGTTCGGTCCGATTGATCGACGATGCGGCTGTTACAGTCCGCTCCGATGATCAATGCCAGCTTGCTGTTACCGGTCGCGACAAATTGAGAACCTGTCACCAGCGAGTACATAAACCCCGAACAGGCAGCCTGCAGATCGACAGCCGGACAGACGAGTCCGAGGCGATCCTGAACCAGGCAGGCGGTTGATGGGCAACAGTAGTCTGGTGTGAACGTTCCAATGATCAGCAGATCGATGTCTGCAGGATTCACGTTCGCACGCTCGATGGCGATTCTGGCAGCCTCAAAGGCCATGTCGCTGGTCGCGACGTCCGGCGGTGCGTGTCGCCGGGCAAGAATTCCAGTCCGTTGCTTAATCCAGTCCGGATCGAAACCTCGTTCGTCCCGCAGTTGTTCGTTCGAAACGACCAGTTCCGGCACGTACGAGCCGGACGAAATGATCTGAATTCCGAGCAACGAATTCGTGCGGTCACTGACCAGTGGACGTTCGGATGTCTCCGAGTTTGCGGATCCCGAGTCCTGCGGATCAGTGGCGGCAGAACTCGGCGGCATCTCGGATTTCTCCTCATTATCATCGCATAGGGGTTTCAATAGCCGACTCCGGGAATTTTGTAACTCCCGCAGCCAAGTTTGCGGCGGAGTATAGTCCTCGCAATCCAGTGAAACCAGCGAGGTTAGGCGCCATCGATTCAGTAAACGCCGCTCGATTCCAGCCGTACCGATCAGGCTGACCTTGCTGGCTTATGAGTTGCACCACGAAAATCAGAATATAAGAATTCGGGTGAATTCCACTCGGTTCGGTGGCTGAAGGCTTTCTTCGGTGGAGATCTCAACAGCCCGAGTGATGCTGGAAACGCCCGGTTTTTCAGACTGAATACAATTCGGAATCCATTTGAGATGCTGACTCGATTCATTGCTAATTACGTTGCTCGGCACCAGAACAGGGCGAACCAGGTTCTGCATGTTGTGGGGGTGCCTTTGACCTTCGTTTGTTCAATCGTTCTGCTGATCTGGCAGCAACCCATGTGGGCGGCAGCCGCTTTCGTCGGTGGATACGTTCTGCAATTTGCCGGGCACGCGATTGAAGGAAACGACGCTGGTGAACTGATCCTGATCAAGAAGGCCCTCGGCAAACCGTACCAGGAGTTTGCTCCTGAAAACGAGGAACCGTCAAAGTCTGCGGATTAGGAAGCCGATACCACCTGTAGCGATTATGTCGAGGCTCGCAGTCATTGCGCGTCGCTCGATTGTTGATAATCGCCGTTTCAGGGGTTCGGTATGTTGAAATTGCTCAAAAGTGTTTTGATGTCTCTTTGTGGAGTCGCCCTGCTAAGTGGCTGCGCGAAGGTGGGTGATCTGCAGTATCTGGTCGGTGAATCTCGAGTTTCGCCGGAAGACGGCACCGAGGAGTTGGACTACTACCTCGATCAGGCCACGAAGATTGACTATCCGACGGTGTATCAGGCCAGTCCTGACGAGGTCACATTATCGCACGAGCCGCGGACGGTTATGGATCTCAACAAGGATGAGATCCGCGATATGTCGCTCGAAGAGTGTATTCGGACGGCTCTCCTTAACAGCACTGTGATTCGCGCGAAGGCATCGTTCAACTCTTCCGGCAACGCGATTCTGTCCAGCCCCGAACGGGCACCCTCGATCTACGACCCGTCGATTCAGTCGACCGGAGTTCTGTTTGGCAGCCGCGGCGTCGAATCGGCCCTGGCGTCGTTCGATACCAACTTCACGACTCAGATGACGTGGGGCCGCAACGAGTCGGTGCAGAATAACCCGGCTGGTAATAACCTGCCTGGTGGATCGATCTTTGTGGGCGAGACTGGCAACTTCAGCGCGACGCTTTCCAAGAACTTCGCGTATGGCGGTTCGTTTGAGCTGGGCCACGAGGTCAATTACCTCGGCAGTAACTCTCCCAGCCTGTTCTCGTCGTCGTACTCGGGGTACGTGAATGCAAGATACCGGCATCCTTTGCTGGCTGGTTCGGGGACCGAGTTCACTCGAATTGCCGGCCCGATCTCGGCCTCGTTTGGTGGTCTCACCGGCGTGACTCAGGGTGTGTCAATCGCCCGGATCAATCAGGACATCTCGCTGACTGACTTCGAAGCTAACCTGACGAACCTCGTCAAGGACGTCGAAGATTCTTACTGGGAGCTGTACCTCCAGTACCGTATTTACGACACAAATGTCTCCGCTCGAAACAGCGCGTTGCGAACATGGCGTGATTCGAAACGCAAGCTGGAAATTGGCGGCGTGCGAGGGTTCTCGGTCGAAGACGAAGCCCAGGCTCGCGACCAGTATTTCAACACAAAGGCGATCACTCAGCAGAACCTTTCCCTGCTCTACAAAAACGAATCAGCACTTCGTCGGCTGATTGGCCTGTCGGTGAATGACGGAATGATCATCCGCCCGAGTGACGAACCACTGACCGCCCGCCTCGATCCTGACTGGGCCAGCAGTGTCGCCGATGCGCTCACCAACCGAGTCGAACTGCGACGGCACAAGTGGAACATCAAGAGCCTGGAGCTTCAGTTGCTGGCCGCGTCGAGCCTCGTACGTCCTCGCCTGGACTTTGTGGCTGGGTATTCGGTCAACGGTTTCGGCGACGACCTGATTGACCATAACGGAAGCCAGAAGTTCAGCAGTTTTTACGACACACTGACGGATAACCAGCAGACCGGCTGGTCGACTGGTTTCATCATGGAAATGCCCATCGGCCTGCGTTCGGCGAGGGCTCAGGTGCAGAACATCGAACTGCGTCTGGCGAAGGCTCGCGACGTGCTGTCTGCTCAGGAGCTGGAAATCGCGCACGAAGTCGGCAGCGCGTTTCAGGAACTTGCCGAGAAGTATCTGACCGCGCAGACGTTCTTCAACCGCCGCGAAGCTGCAAAAGATCGCGCCGAGTTGTTCGAGAAGAAATTCCGAGTCGGCACGCAAACTCTGGACCTGCTGCTGCGAGCTCAGTCAAGTCTCGCCGAAGCTGAAGTCGCTTACTTCCGATCGCTGGTCGCCTACAGCCAGGCGATTGCCAACCTGCACTACCGCCAGGGAACGTTGCTGCCGTTTAACAATGTCTACATGGCCGAAGGCGAGTGGGATCCCGAGGCCTACTACGACGCCTACCGTCGAGCGAAATCGCGGACCTACTCGTTTGATGCTTCCAACCGAAAACACACGGAACCCGCAGAGTTCGTCGAAGCATCGTTCAGTACACCTTCCGACGACGACTACTTCAGTGCCGGGCCGCTGCCAGCAACCCGTCCGATGACGACAGAGTCTGCTCTCTCGCCACCGGTCGAAGATGAGAGCGACGAAAATCCATCGGCGGATGATGCTTCCGTGCCAGGCTCTGCACCAGACGGAAGCGCGAATTTCAACAACGATGGTCTGAACAGTCTCCGAAAAATTCCCGAACCATCGCCACTGAATATGCTCGCTCCACCGTCTGCTCCTGCGAAGCCACGAACAGTACGGCCAAACACGGCGAAATCCATCATGCCGGATCGGAAGTCCGCTCAAATTTCGCCTTCGCAAATCACGTCGCCCGGTCAGTCTGCTGACACAGTCGAGTTCGCTGCCCGGACCCCGATCCGACACACAATGGCCCCTGCCGCGCGTACAGCTCTGCGAAGTTCATTAACAGCCGCGAGCACCGTGTCGACCGCATCAACCACCGACTCGGTCAGCAAAACGACGTCGTCGACTCCCGATCCCGACGGCTTTCTTCCCCCCATCCGTGTCAACAATTCCGGCGTCACCCGAATCCTCGCGAAGTGAGCTTCGCGGCTCATTGGAAACTCAGACGAACGATTCTTGCTATCCGGTTGTTCGCAGGCCGGCGGCAATTCCCTGGATCGAGAGTCGCACCAGGTTCGTCAGCTCAGAGTCGGGGTCGGCCTGTGGGGCTTCTGAAGAGTGACTTCGAAGCCTGGTGAGCAGGTTGATCTGTGAAAGGTTCAGCGGGTCGACATACGGGTTGCGGTTCAGCACAGACTTTCGGAGCCATTCGGTATCGGCAAGCAAGTCACTGGTCTCCTTAATGAGAATGATGGCCCCGCGGCTGCGTTCGAATTCTGAAGAGACCATCTTCCAGATTTCTTCGCACGGCTCGTCGCTGGCCAGGGCAGCGTACGACCTCGCAATCTCCATGTCCGCCTTGGCGAGCGCCAGTTCGGCATTGTCGATCAACGCGCGGAACATCGGCCACTCGACATACATGGCTCGCAGCGTCGACCAGTCTGAATCGGTGGTGTCAACAAAAGTTCGGACGGCGGTTCCAAGTCCAAACCACGCTGGCAGAATGTGTCGAGACTGTGTCCATGCAAATGTCCAGGGAATGGCTCGCAGGTCACTGAGCGATTTCCGTTGTCCACGGCGGGCCGGGCGAGAACCGATCGGCAGCGTTTCGATTTCACTGATCGGCGTTGCCCGGTCAAAGTAATGCAGAAAACCAGGGTGCTCGACCAGTTGGCGGTACGCGAGGAATGACGTCTCGGTCAACTGATTCATCGCTTCGATCCACGTTGGTTCGGTGGTTCGACTGGTGCCGGCACTGACCAGCAGCGTTGCGTTAATGATCTGCTCAAGATGCCGATGAGCGATGACGGGATCGTCGTAACGTTCTGAGAGAACCTCGCCCTGTTCGGTAACTCTGAGTTTCCCTGCGACAGCTTTCTGAGGAAGTGATCGGATGGCTCGAGCGGCTGGACCACCACCTCGTCCCAGTGCACCACCGCGACCGTGAAAGACGGTCAGTTCAATGTGATTTTTCTCGGCGACGGCGGCGAGTTGCTCCTGAGCCTGGTGCAGTTCCCAGCAGGCTGTCAGATAGCCGCCGTCTTTCGTGCTGTCCGAGTAGCCGACCATCACGGTCTGGTGCTGCCGCCCCGATTGTGTCAGCCACCGACGGTAGACCGGAACGTTGAGCAGCTCATCGAGAATTGTCGCGGCATTGCGAAGATCATTAATCGTTTCAAACAAGGGTATAATCGGCATCGCCGGCAGGTTCGCCTCGTCTTTGTGATGCTGAGCCCAGGCTGTTCTCCATAACCACAAAACCGTCAGCACATCGACAGGCGAGTGTGTCATGCTGATGATGTAGCCGCCAATCGGTTGAACGCCCCAGTGTTCGTACTCGGATGCCAGTAGCAGGAACGTATCGAAAACTTCCCGCGATGCTGCTGACAGTCGTTCGATGTCGATGATGCCGGGAGCCATTTCCTGAGAGACAACACCCCGTAACCCGTCATTCGAAAGATCCTCTGGCGCAGTTTCCCGCTGAGATTGCTGAGCGATGACTTCGAGGAGACACTGTCGATGAACTTCGGAATTCTGGCGGATGTCGAGCGAAGCGAAGTGAAAACCGAACGTGTCGACCCGATCGATCCAGGGTTGCAGGTATTGCTCGATAATTCGTCGGCCTCGATTTGCCGACATGCTTTCATGGAGCAGAGTAAGGTCGCCGCGAAAGTCGTTGACCGACTCGTATCGCCCATCTCTGGCTATGGTGCCGTCGATTGACGCGAGAGTCTGTTCGAGTCGGAACTCCAGCAGTCGTAGAAACTGCCGGTACGTTTCTCTGCCGGATATCGGCGCGAGCCTCTCCTGCAAGTCCGCCCAGCGATCACGGCAGTCCTGAAGTTTGATTCGAAGAGGTTGCGCCGACGAAATCTGCTGGTCGGACATGACGAACTGACTGTGCAGTTTTCGGCATTCTTCGAGGTGTCCTTCCAGGGCCGCACGACGTAATCGGGTAAACGTTTTCTTTGTGATATCAGCTGTGACGAACGGATGCCCATCACGATCGCCGCCGATCCATGTGCCGAACGAAAGAAACTGTGGCAGCTCAAAGTGATGCTGCGGATAGGCGCTGAATAATGCGTTACGCAGGTCGTTGTACGTCTGAGGGACTACGTTCCAGAGCGTCGCGGCAAAGTAAACTCCCCGGCTTACTTCACTCATGACGGGTGGCCGATCTGGTCGGACGAGATCGCTTTGCCACAACACAGTCAGGTTGGCGAGCAGTTCGGCCTCCGTTGATTCTGCGTTCATCGACGCGATGCCGGGCAGCAGTTCTCGAATGCGTCGCAACAGTTGCCGGGTTGTTCGCCGTTTGGCTTCAGAGGGGTGAGCGGTGAAGACTGGTTCAATCTTCAGGCGATCCAGCCATCGCTGCATTTCGGCTGCCGAAAGCCCTTGGGACTGTAACTCGGTTACCGCTGCTTCGATTGATTCATAACGTGGAGTGCCCTTGGCGCGGGCCGCGTCGTCACGGCTTCTCAGAACGCTGACTCGTTGCAGATCTTCGGCAAGATTTGCCAGATCAAAGTACAGGCTGAGCCAGCGAATGACTGCACGCATTTCGACTGGGTTGAGGCTGGCAAGTTCGCAGGTTAACCGCGAATCCGCATCAGGCAGGCCCGCACGTCGCTCGTACGCCAGCCGGCGAATCCGCTGCATCGTATCGGCAAGCGATTCACCCACCTGTTCCCGCACCACAAGGTCCAGCAGATCAATCAGCCGATCTCGAGTCTTGTCTGCCTGGTCACTTTTCATTCGAATATCCCCAAACATATGCTGATTGACCCTGTCGACACTGTCTTTCTGAAATGTGGATTCAGCAGTTTGACTCCTGGGTTGTTGAGCTTTTAACAACTTTCGAGCGGGCTGCGAATCGTTCGTCCGCCGCCACCAGGCGTGGCGTTCACACCGAATGGAACCGGTGTGAATTCTCGCGACATTGATCTGAGAAATTCAGATCATTGGAAGGCCGCATGTCTGGACAAGCTGGTAGCGATGACGCGACAGTGATCTTTCTGTTTCAGGCCCGGGCTCGAAATGCGTGAGTTAAGTGGCTTTGTTCATCGAGTTAACCGGAATTAAATTGGCGTGACGAGTCAGGAATCCAGTCGATCTTCCGGCACGGCATCCTTTGAAGGATCAGCTAGTCGGGAGTGCGCGGCAAGTCGTCGCGACTCGTCGCGGCGTGTGCTGATCGGGTTTGTGACTGGGTGTGCGATCTGTCTGGCGATTATTGTTCCGGCCGAGATCGACCGCTGGAATGAGCTGACCGGTGAACCGGGGACGGCGTGGCTGTTCGACATGAATGTCGACACGACTCCGTACGCCGTGCTTTGTCTTCTGCTGCCCGTCATGTGGTTGATTCGGCAACCGCTGATGGCTCGCCCGCCCAGGCTGTGGGGCCGGCTCAGGAAATGGCTGGGCGAGTCGCCGCGCAACTCGCCAGGCGGCAGCCGACTGACGGTCGTTATTGCGGGACTGTTCATCGCGTGTGTGGCGGCGACTTCGGTGTTGCGAGTTTCAATGACGGAATTCGCGGTTCCCGGATATCGATCGGGCACGGCGGCGCTGGCCGAGATGCCGCCGGCCTACCACGACGAGTACAGCTATCTGTTTCAGGCGGAAACGTTTGCGACCGGAAGACTGTCGTTTCCGAGTCACCCGACGGCGGCTCGAATGTTCGACCAGATGCACGTTCTGAACGAAGGCAATTTCGCAAGCCGCTACTTCCCCGGCACCGGCCTGTGGATCGCTCCGTTCCTGATACTCGGCGAGCCGTACCTTGCGCACTGGCTCGCGACGACAATCATCTGTGTGTTCGTCTTTCTGATTGGTCGAGAACTTTTGTGCAACGGAGTCGGACTGCTTGCAGGGCTGCTGGCCGCTCTGTCGCCGGGACTGATTCTGTTTGGGAATCTGTTGCTTGCTCATCAGCCAACGCTCGTGGGGCTGGGCTTGTTCATCTACTCGTTTCTCAGAATGCAGCGGTTGCTGGATGAAGCCTGCAATCCCGATTCTTCTGGAGCCATCAGAGGAGCTGCTCTTGCCGCAGCAGTGTCTGGAGTCGGCCTGTCGTTCGCGATGCTTTGCCGTCCGATGACCGCTGCCGGAGTCGGACTTCCGTTCGGTGTCTGGCTTGCCTGGTGGCTCGTTCGAAATGCCCGGCACGACAGACGCACGGCAGCGGGAGTCGTGGCTGGTTTCGCCATCCCGCTCGCGGTCGGGTTCGTCGGCGCTGGCATCTGCAACGCCAGCGTTACCGGCAGCGCGTTCCGAACTCCTTACCAGCTCTACACCGAACTCTTCACGCCGCGGCACATGTTTGGCTTTAACAATGTCGAACGGGCTCAACCGCTGATCACGGATCGAACGCTCGAAAACTACGACCGATGGGCCGAGAACCTCGATGCTTCTCTTGCAGTACAGAATGTCAAGAATCGATTGATGGCAAGCTGGCAATGGACGCTCGGGCTGGTGGCTGTCGTTCTGCTCGGGACGGTGTTTCTGGTCGGAGCGTGGCGAAACCTGGACGGACGCTGGTGGCTGATCCTGGCCGCGATTCTGTCGCTGCACGCGGCTCACGTTCCATACTGGTACGACGGCATCTTTCACTGGCACTACGTTTTTGAATCGGGAGTTCTGTGGTGCCTGATCGTCGCCGCCGCCGTGCAGCTTCTGGTGACGTACTTTTCAAACACCGATCGCCCCTGGATGACGGCATGGGTCGGGCTGCTGCTGGTTGCCAGTGTCGTGACAAATAATGTCGCGATCCCTCCGTTTCAGAATGTTTCCAGACTGACGGTCGGGATCAATCAACTGGCATTTTCGCGAATTCGCTACTTCCGGTTTCAGCTGCAACTGCGACAACAGATCCAGCAACTGCCGGCGCTGGTGCTGGTTCGTCACGACCCAGCTGACCGCCACATCGACTATGTGTCGAATCATCCGTCGCTGACCAGTCCGCTGCTGGTCGGTCGACTGCCGGCGGACCCACGCACGACCGAGGAAGAAACTGCGAGGCTGGCGGCGGAGGCATTTCCTGACCGCAGCCTGTTTGTCTTCGACGCCGCGACCAGCCAGCTGACTCAGATTCGTTAGAACCGCTTTCTGCTCCTTCGTCGCGGTGTGAAGTCAGGCGAACCGGAAATGAGGCAATTTCTTCTCGCAGGCTGGAACCAGGCTCCTCGCGAAATATCTTCGCACGTCAGCGACAGAACTGGCTGTTCAGAACGCTCTAGGTTTGTGAGCCGTTTGTCGGCTACATTTCGCTCGTCGTCGAGATTCTGTCGTTGGTGTCACAGTCTGTCTGGAAAGAGTCCAGCGGCGATATCCCTCCCTCCGGGCTTTATTCCCTCCTGCCCGAACCAGCCTGAATTCCACTTCATTGCCCATGCACGGTCAGTCCTCGCGGATTCCGAATGACGATCTTCCTGCGCGGCGAGATTCGCTGCTGACTGGAATGCTTCGTATTGCACATTCCCGCAGGCGGCTTGTCCGGACCGTGCTGTTTTCTGCAATGGTTTTGCTGACGGGCTGCGGAAAGACGATTCGCAACACGGCGACCGAGCAGCTCATCCTGTCGGACAGCGTGGACCGGGCGATTCGCAGCATCGACTTTTCGCCGCTGGGCGGACGTGCTTGCTTTCTCGACGCTCAGTTTGTGAATTCACCAAAGTCAACCACGTTTGTGAATGCGGATTACGTCCTCAGCTCGGTGCGGAATCAGCTCGTCGCGGCTGGCGGCATTCTCGTGGAAAGCAAAAAGGATGCGGAAGTTGTTGTCGAGCCGCGTCTGGGAGTTCTCGGGGCGAATGAAAATGAAGTGACCTACGGGATCCCGTCCAGCAATATCGTTTCGCAGGCCGCGGCGATCATGCCGACAGCTCCCCCGGTTCCGACGATTCCGGAGATCTCGTTTGCTCGAAAAAATTACCAGATGGCCGCGACAAAGCTCGCCGTCTTCGCCTACGACGCCACGTCCGGCACTCCGATCTGGCAGTCGGGAGTGGCGACCGCTCGAAGCAACGCTCGCGATACCTGGTTGTTCGGAGTCGGGCCGTTTCAGAGTGGCACGATTTATGAAAAGACAAGATTTGCCGGCGCCAAGATTTCGCTGCCGTTGATTGGTGACAAGGGCAGAAACGACCGTCGACAAACAATTTCACTCGACGAGGAATTTGTTTTTGCTCGTCCGCCGGAGCCGCTTTCTGAACCGGAAAACGCCGTCCAGCATGCGAGTGCCGAGACAGTCGAAGCGACCGGAAAGCCGTCTGCGAAAAAGGACGCTCCAGCGAAAGAGGCCGCTGCCAAAAAGTAGGAACAGGCACGAAAGCGCGAATCGCGCTGCGAGATCGTATCGATCCGCCAGGAGGTGCATCTGGTCAAAACTGGCCTGGGCAGCCGGTATTGCTGATTTCGTCCGGCGAAGCCATCCGATGAGAACGTATCACCTTGTGAAAACTCATCTTCTGTGACGTCAACAGATCGTGGTACCCTTCCAGTCGGACCGGCAAGCATCGGTTCCAGGGGGCAGTGTCAGTCCGCGTTCCCGTCTCGAGGCTGGCTGCTGTTCTCCTCAACCGGACCTGTCTGTCCGCAAGGATGACTCCAGCGTAAAGGACCTCGCAATGCCATCTGACGCAACGCCCAGCAAGTCCGGCTCGGAAACACCAGAGAAGGACAACTTCGTCGAAACGGCTTTGAAGCTCAGCGGCAAGAGCGAGGAGGAAGCTCGCAAGACCGGAGCCATCGACCGAGCCGACGAACAGGTCGAAGAACTCTTCGCCGCGAAGTATCGGACGGAAGGCAGTCCGTGTCACCAGGCCGTCTGGGGAGACACCTTTCCGCTCGAACTGTTCGCTCCGAACGAATCACCGACACCTCCGGCCTGCGACCAGGTGATGGAAAAATCCGTCGACCTGATCCGCAACATGCACCAGGCCGGCACGGCGTACGACGCGAACGGCAAGATGTCGACCGAACTGCTCGGCAGCCTTGGCGACGCCGGTTACTGGGGGCTGCTCGTTCCGCAGGAACACGGCGGCAGCGGTGCTCCATTTTCTGCCTTCGCAAAATTCCTGACGCGTGTTGCGACGGTCGATCCAACGGTCGCGGGAACGGCGTCGGTTCATGGCTGTATCGGCGCGGTGGATCCGCTGCTGGCGTTTGGCTCGGCGGAGCAGAAAGCTCGCATTCTGCCGAAACTCGCCAGCGGAGAACGCATTTCCGCTTTTGCACTGACCGAACCCGGAGCCGGTTCTGACCTGACCGCGCTGAGGACAACGGCCACACTCGACGGAGACGACTACGTCGTTAACGGTGAGAAGCTGTTCATCACAAACGCCATTCCCGGTCGCACGATTGCGATCGTCTGTCTGATCGAAGGCAAGCCATCGGTGCTGATTGCCGATCTTCCGGAGGAGGAAAACGATCAGTTCCAGACCGTCCCGTACGGGATCTATGCCCTGCAGCATTCATGGAACAACGGGCTCAAGTTCAACAATTTTCGAGTGCCTGCCGCGAATCTGCTTGATCCAGGACGAGGCGACGGTCTGACGATTGCCTACCACGGTCTGAATCGGGGACGCGTCGCTCTGGTGGCCGGAGCTGCTGGCACGATGCGCGTCATGCTGAAAAACATTCTGCCGTGGGCGAAGTTCCGGAAGACGTACGGAGCACAGATCGATACTCGCGAGCTGGTGCAGCGCCGCGTTGGTCACATGGCCGGTTTGATCGTCGCCTGCGACGCGCTGACCGACTGGTGCTCGTCATTGCTCGACGAAGGCTACCGCGGCGAAATGGAATGTATCATTGCCAAAATCTTCGGCAGCGAGTCTCAGAAAGAGGCGGCCATCGAGCTGTTCATGAAGACGCACGGTGGCCGGTCGTTCCTGAAAGGGCACCTGTTCGGCGACAACGTTCACGACTTCCTCGCCCCGTGCATCTACGAGGGCGAAGGAGAAATGCTCGGCATGGCGTTCTTCAAGTCGCTCGTCAAAGTTCACGGGACGAAGTATTTCGAACCGATCGGCAAGGCCCTGGCGAAGGCCGGGATCAAAACGCCAAACCCGCTGAACCCCGCACACGCGATGGCTTTGGCCGGACCAACGATGCCGTATCTCGGCTGGAAAGTGAAGCAGATGCTTGGCGGCGCGACGCGAGCCAACATTCGTCTGTCCGATCCGAAACTTGCCGCGCACGCTCAATGGGCAGCAGATCGTCTTCAGAAGAGCCGGCTGACGGTCGACAGCCTGATGTTTAAATACAAGCTGACTCTGGCCGACCGTCAGTGTGCGATGGCCGATCTTTCGCAGCGAATTCAGAATCAGATTGTCATGCTGGTCACCGCGATTTATGCAGGCCGGCAGGAAGACGAGATCATCCGCGCCTCAGCCGATGCTCTTTGTCTGACTCTTCGGCAGAAGATCACTGGCGAGCTGCCGTCCGGGAAATACTTCCGCACCGTTACGAAGCTGGGCCAGTCGATCGTTGATGGCGGATTCTCCGCGCTGGCCGGCGTCGACGAACTGGAAATCATGCAGAAATACCAGACGTAAGGGTCTGTCAGGCACAACTTCGCTTGTAGAGAATTCGAAGCTTGACACACCGTTCCTCAACGAGGCACGATCACTGCCGGGACGATTTCAATCGGCCCGGCAGTTTTGCATTCATGAACTACTGGAGGCGTGGCCGTGACCGATTTTGGAAAAGCTGGCGGACTGTTTGGCTCATCAGACCGGATTCGTGAAGAACTCGAAAAAGTCGTCGCGAGGCTGCGTGACGGTGGCGAGAAGGCACTCGATGCGGTGGGGATTCGATCTGGTGATTGGCAGGCTCAGGCAGACGTCATCGAGACGCCGGATGCCGTTATTGTCACTCTGGATATTCCTGGAGTCGATTCAGGAAGCCTGGACGTTAAGATTGTTGGCAACATGCTGACCATCAACGGCAGCCATCCGACGAGTGATATCGACGCGGCCTGGATCGTCCACCTGCACAATCGCCCGCAGGGAAAATTTTCACATTCGATCCCGATGCCCGTCCCCGTCAGTCACGAAGAAGTCTCGGCGGAGGTGAGCGATGGAGTGCTGAGCGTGAAGCTGGGCAAATCTGAAGCCGCCAAATCGCGAACAATTCCGATTTCGCCAAAAGGCGAATAGACCATTTTCGTGATTTCTGTGCAGGTACTGGTGCCCGGAATAGTCACTGTTTTCGTTATGGCCATCCTGCTGAACACTGAAGTCGAATTCTGAGAGTGCTCCAGCTTCATCCTCGTCATCGGTTCGTGACGAGTTGCTTCAGTTCGGGTCCGATTCGCCTCAGACCTTCTTCGACTGAGACCTGAGGTTTGTAGTTGAAATCTCGAATTGCTTTGTCGATGGAATAACTGTGCGACGAGGCGAGTTGCCCGGCGAGGAATCGGGTCATGGGAGGCTCGCCGCTTAACCGCAGTATCGACCAGAGACCTTCGCAGACCGCTCCGACCCGGTGCGCTGCCTTCGACGATATCCGCTTCCGGACCGGTGGCAGTCCCGCACAGCCGAGCAGCGTGTTGATCCATTCGCCGCAGTTCACAGACTGTGGCTCGTTGATAAAGTAAACTTGCCCGGCGACGGCGGAGCCTGGTTCCAGGACGCTGGCAGCCTGCAGATGAGCGGCCGCAACGTTTTCGACGTATGCCATCGAGATGACGTTGGTTCCGTCGCCAACCAGTCGAAGTCGCCCGCTTTGGGCTCGCTGAATCAGCCTCGGCACAAGTTGCGTGTCGCGAGGCCCCCAGATCAGATGTGGCCTCAACGCGCACGTGGCCAACTCTGGCCCGTTCACCGCGATCACCGCCTGTTCGGCCAACGCCTTGCTGTGAGGGTAGTGCGAAAGAAACTTCGTCGGGTATGGCAGGGACTCGTCCGCATCGACGTGATCGTGCCCGTCGAAAATCACGCTCGGCGAGCTGGTATGAACGAGCCTGCGGACGCCGTGTTTCCGGCAACCGGTGATAACGTTCTGCGTCCCGACGGTGTTGGTTCCGTGGAACATCTGCCACGGTCCCCAGATTCCAGGCACGGCGGCGACGTGAAACACAACATCCATACCTTCGCAGGCCGATTCAACGACAGCCGCGTCCTGAATGTCGCCCTGAACACACTCGACACCGAGCTGGTCCAGCCGTTCGTAGCGATTTCGGCAGATGACACGGACGTCGACGCCGTCGTCGAGCAACTGTTCAACGACGTACAGCCCAAGAAATCCGCCCCCGCCGGTCACCAGTGCTTTCATAACGATTCCGCGAAGTGTGAAACTATTTCGATGCTGGATGCTCACGTCTCATTGAGAGTGGCCGGGGCGAGCCGCTGACAGCCTTACCCTGGTTTCCGGCAGGGCTCGTTTGATTGCTCGGCTGTTCGTGGGCGGCCTTGAATTTGCAAGTGAAGTGCTGCTTCTCGCTGCCCGTTACCCACGCGGCTGACCACCATTGTCACGTGTGACACTTTCAGGCTGGCTGTGTCGTCAATCAACGCGTCAATTCCGGTTGCTCTTGGGCTGGCGTTAGATTTCCTGTTGCGACGAGAGGTTTGAAATTTCCCGGAAGGTTGTGATTAACACGCGGTACGCTGCCAGCCAACAGAGTATCAGAAGTTGCGCCACGCAGGAGCGCGAGATTCGAGGCGGGTCGGCAGAGAAGGGGCGACCATTCAGATGCGGCCATCGTTTATGATGAGACAAAGCCCTGTGAGGAAAGCAGGCGTCGAGCGGCAACGTGACTGGCTGGTTCAACGGTTCGTCGTCCAGAGAACGAATCGCGGCAGAGCGTTCGAATCCTTTTCTGCATACCGCCTGCGGACTGTTTGCATCCCACCTTTGCTGCCGATGTTGTCCAGCAAGCGGAAAAAGCACGAGGCGGCGGCAAGCCTCGATGATCCGTCGCACAGGCGATTTGCTGCGTTCGTCTCCTGACTCGCAAAAATTGATCAAATGATTTCTTAGTAACGCCTACCGGGACGACGCTTCCAGGCCCGTCACTGTGCCGGTGCTACTGGCGAAATTGTCGGACTCGACGCCCAGCCTTTGCAGCATACTCACGTAGAGGTTGCTGAGGGGTTTGTTGTTATCCTTGCTGAAGGCCAGGTGCTGGCCGTGATTGAAACCGCCGCCGGCCAGAAGTACGGGCAGGTTCGTATTGTTGTGGGTGTTCGAGTTGCCCATATTGCTGCCGAAGAGAACCATCGTGCGATCGAGCAGTCGTTCGCCGGCTTCCAACCTGTCGGCCAGTTTCTGCAGCAGGTTCCGCAGTAGCGACATCTGTTGCCGGTCGGCGTCTTCCAGTTGCCTGACCTTGTCTTCCGCCTGTCCGTGGTGGCTGAGGTTGTGGTAGCCGTCGGTGGTATTCTGATTGTCGTGCAGCTTGAACGATGGCGTTGCGAACGCGTCGACCATAAGCGTGATGATTCGCGTCGAGTCTGATTCGAACGCCAGTTGAGCCATTGACAGCATCAGCTCGAACTTCTCGAAGAACTGTTTGCTATCAGTAATATCATTTGGAGGTGCCTGACTGGCTTCAGGTTTCGGACGAAGTTCCCACTCACGTGCGGCTTGCAGTCTCTGCTCGACCTCGCGTACAGCTGTGAAATACTGGTCGAGTCGATTCCGGTCATGACCACCCAGACGACTGCTGAACTGTCGGGCATCATCCAGCAGCGTGTCCAGAATGCTGCCTCGTTCTTCCAGTCGGTGGAGTTGCCTCGCGACGGCAGCAGAATCGCCCTGCACGAACATCATTCTGAACAGCGCCGCAGCGCTGTCCTGAGCGGGTAATAGGACGCCGTCACGGGTCCACGCCAGGCTGCGGTTGGCTTTGTCGATGTTGACTCCCAGATTCAGCGTTGGGAACCGAGTGACCTGTCCAAGTTTTTCGGCGGCGAACTGGTCGAGCGAAATCGTGTTACGAAAACCGCTGCGCGTCGGGCCGCGAGCGCCGGTCAGGAAACAGTTCTCAGTGCTGTGTCCGCCGTCGACATCGGGATGAGACAGCCCGCTGAAAACGGTGAAGTCGTCTCGAAAGTCGTCAAGCTCGCTCAGGTATGGTGAGAGTTCGTAGTCTCGTCCGGTTGTTGTGGGAAAGAATGGTTCTGGCAGCACTCCCAGATTGTTTGAAATCAGCAGCATCCGACGCGGAATGGGAGCGTTGGGCTCGCTACCCAACGCAGTCGCCATGCTGTCGAGAGTCGGTAGAGCCAGGGAGACCCCCGCGCTTCGTAGAAACATTCGGCGTGAGATCGGGCCGAGGCGAGTTGTGTGTGGTGATTTCATAAAGCTACTCGCACCCGCTCTGGCCAAGGAAAATTCTGCCTGACACCAGAGCATGAAGAAGGTCTCTGACGCGATAACCATTGTCAGCGCACGAGTCGAGCATCGTTTCGATCTCCGCTCGATCAGAAAAACGCACCGGAGTCCCGGTCGAATAAACGGTGAACTGGTGTAGCAGGTTACGTGCAAGCTGACGGTCGTTTGAGGCAAGGATTTCCTTCAACTCGGTGACGTTCTGAAAGCTGCGACCGTCGAGCAGTTGGCCGCTTGCGTCGATGGTCCCTGCCAGCGTGTAGGAAAAGTCGTGCCCGGCTCGATCAATGCCCGCGATCCTGCTGTTTTTTTGATCGACGGTGATCTTTTCGTCGGGCTCCAGGCTCCCGAGGCTTCGATAACGACTTCGCCAGCTTCCGAAGATATCAAAGTTTTCCAGAGCGACGCCTACGGGGTCGAAGCGGGCGTGGCAGCCGGCGCAGGATTCGGACTCGGCGTGTAGTGCCAGAAGTTCGCGGATCGTTGTCGCACCTCGAATATCGGGTTCGACGGCAGGCACACTGGCTGGCGGTTCAGGCGGCGGCTGGCCGATCAGGCGATCCATGATCCACGCTCCTCGTACGACAGGCGACGTCGACGTTCCATTCGAAGTGATCTTCAGAATCGCCGCTTGAGTGAGCATTCCGCCGTACGGGCTGTCGTCGGGCAGTGATACTTTTCGCATCGTTGAACCCGTGAGCAGCGGCAGGTTGTAGTGTTTCGAAAGTCGGTCGTTGGCGAAAATGAAACTGGCTTTGACAAGCACCCTGGCTGGAAGATTTTCACGCACCATCGCCTTGAAGAGGGCTTGTGTTTCACGCTCCATTGATTCGACAAGGTAGGAGTCGAAACGGTACTCGGGAAAGCGACGGATGTCGGGCTCGTCGCGGTGTATGTTCCGCAACTCAAGCCAGTAGCCTGTGAAGTGCCTGACGAATCGATCAAAGCCGCTTCCGTCAATCAGCCGGTCAGTCTCGGCACGAAGTGTGTCAGCATGCCTGAGTTGCCCCTGCTTTGCGTGGCGTGACAACTGCGAATCAGGTCGGCTGTTGGTCAGGAAATGCGACAGTCGGGACGCGATGGCAAAGTGGTCGTCGGCACGCTTTGGTTCCTGGACATAGATCATGTGTCCGGAACAGAGGAACGCCTTGTAGCCGGCCAGCATGGCGGCGGCGAATGAATCGTCTCCGGCCAATCGAGCAAGAACGAGTCGCTCGTATTTCAGAATGATCTCGTCGGAGATTGGTTGCCGCGAAGCAAGATTGATAAACCGTCGAAGCAATCGTCTTGCGTCGTCCGGCGGATTCTCGGAGAGCACATCAACGGGCAGGCCGTTAGTGGTTACCGAATCGCGGATTGGCAGTTCGTCAAACAGAACCCGATGAGACTGCGGTGGCCAGGTTTCTGATGAGAGCGGTCCTTCGATTTCCAGCCATTGAAAAGCGACGCCGGGCTGGCCACCTTCAGGAAAGGGAGGGTAACGGTAAGTCGGAGGTCCGTTGTTGACGTTTCTGGCAAGCGGAACCGGCAGGCCGAGCAGGCTGTATTCAAAGGTCTCGCGTTCACGCAATCGGATCGTCGTTTCGTACGTTGCCTGTTCTGGCTGGATGTCGATCAGGCCGCCGGTGGCGCGGACATCACCGGAAACATCCGGCCCCGACGGCTTGCGAGCCCGGAACGTCATCGGCACGGGGTGCGTTGCCGGCTTCAGTATGAAGCCTGGCTGTTGCAGGACAGCTCGGGCAGCCAAGCGGACGCGATACTCGCCGGACAATCGTGCGATGAATCCTTGAGGGTATCCGAAGTATGGCCAGTGGGCGGAGCGGAACAAAGCCATTTCGACATCCGGGTCATCCGGTGTTTCGTCGAGTTGGTTGTTGTCAATTCCCTTCGAGCCTTTGGCAAAGAACATCGCCTGACGATTGCCGAAGGTCGACCGACCGGGGAACAGCTTTGCTCCGACAGCGCGGTACCTGGTTTTCGCAGGCGGCTTGACACCACTGGCAATCGCCTGATTCAACGCGGCTTCGGCTGTGTCCAGGTAAGCAATGAGCTGGACTCGGGAGATGTCCAGCGACTCTGTCGTCTTGTTGAAATGTTGGCTCTCGCGGTCTTCGGGAAGCATGTCTCGAATGTCGAGATGCGGCAGTGAAAGGACGTCACGCAGGTTCTGCTGATACTCGTCGCGGTTGAGTCGTCGGATTGGTCCACGTCCCTGTTCAACCACTTCAGCAAGGTCGGCGCGATGAATGGCCTTTGAAAGGTGCTTCAGGAAAGTCGCGCGAGCCGCTGTTGGAAGAGCATCATCGTCGGGCGGCATCTCGCGATCTCGAACGCGGTCGTGGATGTGAATCCAGCGATTGCGGACGTCGGACTTTGTCATGTCAAACGGCAACGACGTGAGATTGAGCTGGCCTTCCAACGTTTCAGCGTTGTGACACTCTGAGCAGGACTGCTGAATGACACTTCCAATGAGTTTAACCACGACCGGATAGGCTGGCTCCGACGCCTTCGCAGTCACCGAAACTGCGAAGACGAGCGTGACAACCAATTGAAGTGTGGTCAGTCGTTGAACCATTGCTCGCGCTCCAGCAGAGCCAACGAGTTACGATGAAGACTTCTCCAGCGTTCCTATTTTGCGAAGTAGTCATGGTTGGAGTCGCCGCCGCTAATCAGGTACGCGGTCAGGTCGAGAATTTCGTCCTTCGTCATGCGGTCGAACAGGCCGGCTGGCATCGGCGACGTTTTTGAAACGATCAAACTGTCGATCGTTTTCCGGTCAATGTTGACTCGCTTGTTGGGGTCAGTGAGGTCTGTGTTCAGCGTCATTGAATCGCCGTTCAGATTGACGACGACGCCTGTATGAACAAGGCCAGCGTCCGTGACGACGGTGATCGCCGAAAACTGTTCGTTAATTACCTTGCTTGGATTGATGACCTGGTCGAGCAGATCGTGAGACGAATATCGGCGTCCAGCTGAAGTCAGGTCCGGGCCGGTCATGCCGCCCTGGTTGTCGAATCGGTGGCAGGCGTAGCAGCCCGCGGCGGCGAACATTTTCTGGCCGTTGGCGAAGTTGCGATTTTTCAGTCCTGTTTGTGCCGCAGCCGAGAGTTCCTCCAGCGTCCACTTCGTGGACTTTCGCCCCTTGAAGGACTCGCCCAGGTTTTCGAGAGCCGACTTACGTTCGGCCTTTTTAGCCAACAGATCCTTCATCGATTCTTTTTCAGCGTCTGTCAGCGATGCCACGGCATCGTCACGGATGAACTTGATAAATGTTTCGAAACTGGCGCCGCCACGGTAGTTCGCGGCTTTGAGAAACCATTCGAAGTACGCAGTCCGCAGTTCCGGAGTCCAGCCGGTCTTGAGCAGGCGGATCGAACGTGCGTACTGCATCTGCTCTTCCTGAGCGGGAGCGGCGGCGATCAGGGCCATGCTTTTCTCTGCCGTGCCGGGAGCCTGCAGCCAGGCGAGTGTTTCACAAAGCAGCCAGTTCAGGTCAGCTGACTTCGCCGGGAACAACGGATCCAAACTGTCGATGAGTTGCTTGACAATAGCGTCACTCGGTTGACCAAAACGGTTCAGCGCGATTTGAGTTGTTCGAACCAGCGTCAGCTGCTGATCGTGGTTGAGTTTCGCGGTGTCGATCGCGGCCAGCGCTGTCAGCAGCCTGTCACGCAGTTGTGTGTCGACTGGCGGAGTCTGGTCGGTGCGGTGCTGCGGGCAGACGCCGGCGACTCGGGAAAGTGCCAGGAGAGCTTCAACCTGCTTTGCCGGGGCAGGTTCTGTCAGAGCCTTGTCTGCCCAGGTGTCCGTTGGCTGATGCTCAACCGCCGTGCGAGCAGCCGTGCGGATGAAGCGGTCTTTGTGCGACAGGTACGGCCATGCGGTGTCGATCGCGGTGGGATCCTGTTTGCCGTGGAACGCTTCGAGTGCATGTCGTGCTTCTCGATCTTTGCTCTTTGAAGGTTCTGTCCGGACAGGATCCGTTGCTTCATCACCGACATAAGTGACTCGGTAAAGGCCGGACTGAACTCGGCGACCGCCGATGGTGAAGTACATCGCTCCGTCCTGCGGATGGATGATCGCATCGGTAATAGGTAATGGGGCTCCGGTGACGAATTCTTCCTTCGTCGCGGTGTAGGTCGAGCCGTCTGCTTTCAGGTGGACGGCGTAAAGTTTCCCCCAGCTCCAGTCGAGTGCGTACAGCGCGTTCTGATACTTTGCGGGGAACTTCGCTCCGTATCCGAAGGTCATTCCTGTCGGCGAGCCAGGTCCGATATCCAGAACCGGCGGCATATTATCCGCGTAGAAAGTTGGGCGTTTGCCGGCTCCGTTTCGCCAGCCAAACTCAGCTCCACTGACGACATGACAGATTCGCGTCGGGCGGTACCACGGAGTGTTGAAGTCATACTCCATGTCGGCGTCGTAGGTGAAAAGTTCCCCGTCGCGGTTTACGGCTCCGTCAAAGATGTTTCGGAAACCTGATGCGTAAGCTTCGAAGGTCTTTCCGTCCGGCGTCAGTCGGTAAACGATTCCGCCCGGAGCGAGCACGCCTCGGTTATGGCCGCGACCGTCGGGAAAACTCGGCAGCAGGTGGTCTTCTCCCCAGACCTGTCGGACTGGCGAGCTGTCCGCAATTTCGGGCGGAATTGTGTTGTTACCGGTGATCAGAAATAGCGACTTGCCATCGGGAGTCGGAACCAGAGCGTGGACTCCGTGATCGCTTTTTGAATCGATCTCGCGAATGGTCTCAACTTTGTCGAGATGATCGTCGCCATCGCTGTCTGTAATCCGGTAGACGCCAGACTGCATCTTCTGCTCGTAGTCGTTAACTCCGACGTAGAGAGCGCCGAAGGCCCACACCATTCCGTTTACGCCACGGACCTCGGCAGGAACCTTTTCGACTGTTGCCTGCTCGATGGTCATTCCTGCAGCGGGCGGCGTGATTCGATACAGGTTGCCAAACTGATTGCTGACCAGGATTCGCCCTTTGTCGTCGGTGCAAAGGTTGACCCAGGAACCTTGCTCCTCACCCGGCACCGAGTAAAGCAGCTCGACCTGAAAACCGTCCGCTGCTTTGATTCGGTCAATTGGCGTCGCCTTGTTGCCACCGATCGCCGGACCAACGACTGCCGAGCGTTTCGGTTTTGGCTGTGGTTTCTTCGTCTTCGTCGTCTGGGCAGAAGCGTCAGCCGCAAGAGTCACGGCGAGAATCGCCACGGCGAAAAATGAATACCTCTGGGACGTTAGTCGAAACATGCTTGTGATCCGTACGTTGGAAATCGGACAGTTGAGGCGTCAGGTTGAAATAGTGTGGCACTGGCTTAACCAGTGCCAGCATGCCTTGGTTGAATCGGTGCTCTGCATCGCTGGAAGAATGAGTGGCGCATTCGGCATTCCGAATGTTTATGACCAGAGCACCCGAAACGAGGGCTCGATAGTCTCGCGGATGATCTGCGAGTTGCAAACGAGTCGTCGGACGCAAGTTCCTGAATGTGCCTCCCCTCGTCGAAGCAGCCTGCGAGGGTGTGAGTTTTCCGTAGGCAAAAACAAGCCCCGCGCCGTCCCCGCAGCCGAGAGCCAGAACACGTTCGGATTGCCACAGTCGCCGGGTTCATACTCGACCGTCAGTGTTTTCAAGTCGGCTGACTCTACGAGGGAGACAAAGGAACCATGCGGTCAGGTCTCAGAATCGGAAGTGTCAGAATCGAAGATGAACATTCAAGTTCCCAGAATGTTCTTTGTCGTCTGATCGGTCTCAGCGGGTCGGGGATGTTCCACTGTCAGCCGGTGGCAATCGTGCTGAACTCTCCCGAGGACTTTTGTAATAGACGGGCACCGGACCTGTAATTCGATTCGCGATCACTCTCCGAAGAACACTGGTGGATTCCGGGCCGATCGGAACATTCCGCTCGCGTCCCGTCTTGATCTGCCAGCCACGTTCCTTTCGATTGCGAATCGAAATCCAGCCATACTCCAAATCAGCATCCTCAATCAGTAGATGGGCCAACTCACCGGGCGTATTTCGGTTTTTGCCAGAATGAAGTGAACCGGAAATGGCCAGTCATCCTGTTGGCTGAGAAACTGAAACCTGGTCGAATCATCGAATACAGAGACTGGCCTGGCATTCTCGATCGTAAAACATCCCAGTTCCAGTTCCGCGGATGGGTTCACTGTGTGCGGAGGGAAGTGCCGTTTCTGCGATGAGTAGTAGACGATGAGCAGGTCGAGCTTTGCAAGTTGGGCTTTCAGTCGCAGCAGCACTCGTTCTTCACGAGCTTCCAGTAACTGCGTGATCAGTTCCGTTCCGAAAAACTCAGCTCTGTACTGGGTGTTTTACGATGACGCTACGATGTTGGCGATTCAGCTCGTGGAACCACCTCTGTCCGATCGTATTCGCCGATCATCTGCACAATAGAGATCGCTGAAAATGCTCCGGCTTTGTCGACAGGTGCGGCGACAACTGATCACGCTGGGGCGAAAGCATCAAATAGCTGCGTCATCAGTTGGATGTCAGTGTCGAGCGAATCCTCGTGCCTGACTGTCCCCCAGGATCGTACAAGTCATTGATCGTTGATGAGTTGCTTCTTTTCGGGATTTGCAAATCCGACGGCCGCAAGGGTGATGTAAACGCTTGCGACTTGAAGTCGCCATCGCATCAACGGGCCAGCGTTTGTTGTCACGGTGGAATAGGCAATCGTAAGTGCAAGCGCGACGAGTACGACGGACAAGTATTCGAATCTGTAGTCACGCATGATTGTGCAGAACCCACGAAGTATTTTCGGGGACATGAACAGGACAAGAAGAACCTCTGGGAGAGCCATCCATTGCCGGATACTGCCCATCTTTGTCGGGTTGATGCTGACAACGAAGAAGTAGAGCCCAGTAGCGACGCTCTTGACTGTTTCGAGAGATGACTCGCCAATACCTGGGACACTTCCCTTTTCATAGATCGCTCCTCGTCCGCTATTCATCTTTTTCCTGATGCCGTTCCAACTGGTTACATTCGTAGCTCTCTTTACCTTTGAATTCGAGTACATCTCAGCCACTGCAGGTGGACCAATCGCAGCCATAACGAGGATGGCGACGAGCATGCACCGATATGCCGGACGAAACTCGTGTCGTGACTTCGTGGCGAGGATGGTCACAAGCCAGGATGCAGGAATCAGAAACAGCAACACGAATGCCACGTAAGAACGAAAACCCGCTGTCAGCAATAAGCCAATTGGCAGTGCCAGCATGTGCCGCCGTTTCCCGGAAGACGTCATCGCTGTCATGCCAAGGAACACAAGACTCATTGCACAGGTGCTTTGTGCATCCAGAATCGGCAGGCAGGAGTAGTAGACGAGAGTCGGCAGGAAGCAAGCGCCGAGGCTGGCATAGAATGCAGTCCTTGCATCTGTCAAATAGCGTGCCATCCTCCATGTCGTGAGAATTACAAGACTTCCGCAAATCGCATTGATCAGGCGGATAGCCAGTATCGAATTGCCTGTCAGGTAGTAGGTGACTCCGACGACGTGCTCATACAGGTGATCGAGAGTTCCAGTTACGTGAGCCGGCCAGGCCGTTGCTCCCCCGGTTCGATAGTACTCCGCGATTTGCTTTCCCATCTGGTCATAAAGGGCCGCGTCCTTACTCAGAACCAGCGTTTGCTCCACCCCCGTAAAGTGGAACGCCAGGAGCAGCACCATTCGCAGAAGCAGCCCGAGGCCGAATAGCCGAATGATTCTGGCTGTTTCAGCAGATGTGATTGAGTTCGTTGGTGTGGAAGCCACACTTTTGCCGGTGTCCGCATGACACTTCGCATCTGGTTGCATTTTGGCTCCTGCCGACTTCGCGAGGGTTTTTCCTGTCATAGCTGGATTGGTGATCTGACACCATACGGTTTCATAGACGACTAAAACGTTGGATCGCGATGCTCCACCACGGTCGTTTCTCAAACCGGGACTCGTTCCAATCCGGGTTGTCGCAGTTCGCATTGATCGATAGAAAGGCTTTGCCGTTTGGACCGCCCAGGGAGCAGTAATTCTCGCAATGCAGGAATCTCGAAACGACACACTGTCAGCGGAATGGCAGCTAATGCTCGGCTGTGTTCGGAATCAGATTGCCGATGAACCGATTTCTGATCGTCTGATTCAAGAGCTGTCAAACCTCAGCGATGACCGCTTCCTGAAACTGGTGCGACGCCACCGGGTTACTCCTTTGGTTTGTGCATCCCTGGTCGGACTTCGAGACACCGGTGTGACGGTGCCAATCATAGACCAGTTGGCAAGACGGCAACTGTCCATTGCTCGGAAAAATCAGCGGCTGGTTCAGGAGTTGTGCCAGATCGTGACGCTCTTGAAGGATCAGAAGATTCAGGTATGGCCCTTCAAAGGACCGGTTCTGGCCAAAGACGTCTACGGCGGGCTTCATCGTCGGCAGTTTATCGATCTCGATCTCTTGATCACGCCCGACGATCTTGTGCCGACGCTGGAAGTGCTCCAAAGTCTTGGCTACAGAAATGCTGATGCCGCTGTCGAGAATCTGTCAGGGAAGCGCCTTCGCCAGTTTCTCAGACGATTCAAGTCGCACACCGTGATTCATCCCGGTGGAAGATCGTCGGTTGACGTCCACTGGAGACTTTCTGAGGACGCTGGTCTCTTTTCGCTGCCATTCGAGGAACTGATTGCCTCACCAACGACCTGTCATGTCGGTGGAATAGACTTTCCGACGATGCCAGCGGATGTGGCCGTGCAGTATCTGGCCTTTCATGCCTGTAAACATGGCTGCACGCGATTGTCCTGGCTGTGTGACTTCGCGATGGCCGCCAGGAAAATTCGTCCTGAAGATTGGAATTCGACACTTCAGGAGTTGCCACAACAATCATCTCGAATGGTCGCAGCCGCTCTAATGATGCTTGAGAATCTTTCGCTTACAGCCCCACTTGATCAGCATATTGATCAGTTTGAGACATGGCGAAGTACGCTTGAAGTTCCTGTATCGATGATGATGGACGCTTTGTATTCGGATGATGAAAAATACATCAATGGAACCAACGTTGGTCTGCTTCGCTGGAAACTGTCAGGGAATTTTCGCTACTTCGTCGACAGCCTGTTCAGGGCCGTCCTGCCGAAGCAGGATGATCTCGCTGAAGCGGGGATTCTCAAACCGCATTTGAGCCGTTGGAATCATCTGGCAAGTGTGGTTTCAGGATGTGGCCGAAGACCGCCGGAAGATTTATAAACGCGGTAGAGGCTCTAATAACCGAACAACTTGAAATCGCGTTCGTAAACCTGTCGAAGCCCCTGTTTCAACTCATCATCGCAACACATTTCATCGGACTGACGCGGAGACGCATTCGCGATTTCCAACTGTTGCTTCGGCAGTCCTATCTGCTGGGCGATCGACTCGAAGTGCTTCTGGTAGTCTTCGAACCGTCCAACGTAGTCGACCAGTAATTGCCCGTCTGAGTCGGTAACCAGTTCGTACTGCGGACGAAACAGGAAATGCTGCCGAGTCTTTTCACTGTCCAGAGTTCGCTTCATGGTTCCAAGCGGGTCATCCGACATCCGATCGTTCTCCCGATTCGCAAAACAGCAGGCGGAGACGAATCGGTCGTATGGATTCCGAACGAAACAGAACTTGAAGTAATGATTCCACAACTGTGGATGAAAATGAGCTCGAAGTTGCGTACAGCTCACATGCCCGTGACCGATTCTGGCGAGAGGCTGGATCGGCAGTGTCTTTTTTTCGAACAGAATACATTGCTCCCAGTCATCATTGCCCAGATGACGTCGCAGTGCATGCCGCAATGAATGTGTGCCCGTGCGCGGTACGGCGACGAAAACGTAACGGTGGTGATGAGAGATGATCATGGGTGCTGAATGCGACTCGATGGGCCATCCGCAAGAGAGCGTTCCAGTTTGAGAATGACTCTGAAAGACGGAACGTCCTGTCGCCGTTGTAATTCACGCGGCTTTCACGAGCGGCTCAGAAAAAAGTGGTTTCAACAGATTGGCGTCTGGTAACGATTTAACGCTCGCTTCCACAGTTGTCTGGTCAAACTTCATGTTGTTCTGACGACCTTCTTCCATGACCCGAGCAATCACCAGATTGTCCGGCAGTCCTTGCAGCATGTGAGGGATTGCCAGCGCATTCAATGAGTGCATCTTCGCAATGGGGGCGGTAACGCATCCCGACAGCGATTCCGCGATACCCGAATAGATCCTGCCGATCTGCTCTGCAGGAGCGGCTTCCGGATAACGCAGGCGGATCTGATTCAGTATCGCCTGGCGATCCGGCAGGTTCGCCAGCAACGCAATCAGAAAACGCTGATCCTGATTGCGAACGAGTTGTCGCATTCCAAGCACTTCCTGTCGGCGGCAAGTTTCCCGGAGCGTACTTTCAATCCTTTTGGCTCGACCTCCATGTCGTTGGCCAATTTTTTCCAGCAACGGTTCTGCTTCGTGGATACCAGACTTTGTAGCCACCATCGAGACTATCTGGAAGGTTTCCATCCAGTCACCAGCCGCCACCAGTTCATGCGTCATCTGCTTTACGGTCGAGTCACGTAAGCCAAAACCACACTCAATCATCGCCAGTCTTTTTCCCAGTGGCGAACGTTTATTTTTCCAGGCTCCTGACGAGAAATGGGCAGTATGTGGCAGATGGTACTCGCGTTGAGTCAGAACTCCTGAGTCCTGGAAACTGCGAATGCACAGTGTCACGGACGGATGCATCAGGTGAAAGACTGAGTGAATCAACTTCGATCCAGAATGGATTGGGCGAATGTCGCCACGACTCAGGACTTCGCAGTCTGCTGCGTGCAGGTCGCCAAACTCCAGAGAAGCTGTGGGATGATCGTCGGCTTGAAATCGAAACCGCGTTTGCAGACTTTCTCCCTGGAGGACGCAGAAGGCTCCGTTGAAACCGTGATCGTGGATCGTTGTCGTGCTATCGCGCCAGACGTACGCGTCGATGTAAAATCGCTCGTCGTGGTGCAGGCAGATCGGAGGATTCCCGAAGCCGGTGTTGTTTCCCTGAACGGGCAGAGGCTCTGCCGTAATACCCCAGGTGAGAAGCTTTGAAAGGTTCAGGTCATCTGGCAATGACGCAGCGCCGAACGCTTCGACGGCGATGTCCGGAAGCGATGATTCACAATAATCCACCCGCTTCCATTGTTTGCGGACTGACGATGCGAGTTCATGGATATATGGGATCTGGCCGCCGCCGGAATTCTGCTGATTCATCACACCATTTTCAGATTGAGACGCTGGGACGGCCTGTCGCTTCAACTTCAGACGACTCGCACCATTGATAATTAAAAGCGGCAATTTCTTTGGCACAAACAGATTCAATTCTGGATCGCGCCTGTGAATTCAATACGTTGCTGTAGTGGTCTCGATTTGTCCGAACCCCGACCTTCGCAAGGGGCAGATCGATCGTTCCAGGCAGCCCAAGACGACTCGCCACTTGAGACAGTTCCTCTACGAGGTTCTCGTAGCGACCGATGAAATCCACTGCCAGTTCATCGTCGACGGTATAGGTATTCCAGTTCGACAACAGTAATGGTGGAGCAGTCTCCAGGAAGTCATCAATCGCTGGCCGTGGGGCACTCGTGCTCCAGTAGTACCTGCTGATCGCTTTATCAAATGGGTTGCGTTCGAAGCAGAACTTAAAGTAATTCTTCCAGATGTCGCGAGGCACATGTTTCCGGACTTTGGTGATACTTGCGTGACGACGAAATCCAGGCCGCTGTCGACTTCTGCACCATTGCAGCCAGTCTCGTCCTTGCATGCGTGCAAGCGGGAATTGATGGTTTTGAGGTCCTGCATAACCAGCCTGCCGACGCAAATGCTCGTCGTCTTCGGAAATCGGTGTCAGTACGTCACCTTCGCCACAGAACTGCGACAGTGCGATTTCGATGCTCGTGCCGGCAGTCTTCCGCGTTTTGAGGAAGATAAACCGGTACTGGTGATTGATAATCATCGCTGGTCACGCAGCCTCGCACGGAACGTTTACCGCTGTCGGATCGAAGCATTCAAAGATCAGATGAATGCGGTCTGTCTTACCGTGGTTCTCAACACCATGCGAAATCACGTTGTTCAGTTCATAAGCCTGACCAACGCGTAAGTGATGATAATCCGGTCGGATGTACATCCTGGCTTCCGAATTCGTCTGAAGTGGCACGTGAATTTTGTGAGTCAGATAGTTTGATGGACCGGCATCACGATGACGGTCGATTTCGTGCCCGGCTTCCAGCCTTGCCAGCATCACTTTGGGATAGGCACGCACCGAATATCCATAAGCTTCTGTCACCTGTTCCATGATGGGCAGCAGGTGTGGCTTCCAGGTTTCCCACAATGGTTTGGAATACGAGTTTCGAGGATCGGCGCCTTTCATGAATCGAAAGACGATGTGCCGTGTGTGGGAAAAACAGAAGAATCTGTTTTCTTTGCGGCTGTTCTCTTCGTTCCAGATATCTTCTGGAATCGCATCAACCAGAGGCATTAATGCTGAGAGATCAACGGAGCCCAGTTCACGAATTGATCGAGGTTTGCAGATCATGACAGTGCTTCCTTCCCTGGAAACTTTCTGGACCAGACTTGTGGGCGACAGTGCTACGCCGCCACCGGTATGCGAGTCTGGCAGACGTGATGGTGATACATGACCTCTGCCGAAACCGCCAGAAGAGTTTTTTTCAGCGATTTGTTTTCGCGATTCTCCCATGGCCTGTCCAGTGCCATCAGCGACTTGAGTCGGTTCAGCGTCCGTTCGAAATCAATGCAGTGCCCCCAATCAGGATCAGTCTGTCTATCTTTCAGGAACGTTGTCAGTTCCTTGCAGGTTCGAGACCGCCAGTGATCCGCATCGAAGTTTACGGCCTGATCCTGTTTCGAAGACCACATCGAACGGGCAGGCAGGACATCCTTGACAGCGCGGCGGTACAGCATGCGGGTCCTTCCCTCATGGACGAACTGCTCACAGGGGATTCCAAGACTGAACTCCAGGACGCGTCGATCGGTCAGCGGATAGGCGTACGTCAATCCGAACGCCGCACCGTGCGCGGCCCAGTGCTCCATACGGTGAGCAAGGTGCCCCCTGCTGACCAGCCCCTGCATCGTCGATCGCACATCAATGAACCTGGGCATGGCGACAGTCAACGGTACAACTTCAGACAGCTGAGCCGCAAAGTCGTCGTTGAAACAATCCGTCAATTCTTTTGTCGGTGATTCCAGACTGGCAGTCAGTGGAGTCAACACGCGCCCCCAGAACTGTTTCGGAATACCAATAAGCCCCTTCAAACGACTATTCGAGGAAATCCTGCCGCGGGCATACAGTTCACGCAACAGCGTCACCCACTTTCCGTGTCGAAACTGTTCGGCGTAGTAGCCTCGGCCATTGAAGCTGGCGGCTTCATCGCCCCCCCAGCCGGAAAGCATCAGACGTACGCCACGGCTGGCTGCATCCGGCCCTACGTCCACTTCACTGCCCATGTCGAACGTCGGTTCGCAACTTACATCGCGCAGCCACCATTGTGAACTGAGCTGCGCACGATAATGAATCGGAAAGTCTTCGAGTCGGCCAATTTCTTCTATGATCTGTGTAGAAGTCGACTCTGGTTCGCCCGGTAAGTGAGGGCTGGACCAGGCAAACGCCTGCAGTGAACTGCCGACCTGACGCAACTGACGAGCGGCGAGGACGGCGACACTGGAACAATCCAGCCCTCCGCTAATGTGTGCACCGACGGCGTTCTCACTGCCGATCCGGTCACGGACCGCTTCCCGAATGCGTTCCTGCAGTCCTTCGGCGTATTCCTCTGTTGATTTCAATCGAATTTCCGGGGCGTCCTCCGGAGTCCAGTACGCGCGAAGTTGCGGTGTTCCAGCAGTGGACACCGTAATTGTGTGGCCGGGAGGCAGTTTTAACTGGTCTGCATAAAACGTTCGCGAGGGATGCGTGAACGTCACCTGTCGACAGTAGGCTGCGACGTAGGCATCATCCAGTTTTCGAGGCGTTTCCGGGCAGGCAAGTAGACCGCGGATGTCGCTGGCGAACACGAACACGCGATCGTCATAGTAGTAGTAGAACGGTCGGGCACCAATATGGTCACGAGCACAGAACAGTTCCTGCGTACCGGGATTCCAGATGGCGAACGAGTAATCGCCCAGCAAATATCGAGGGCAGTCTTCGCCCCACTTCTGCCATGCAGCCAGGATTAACTGCGAATCGGTAATGTCCCGCCGATCGGGAGCAGCGACGTTCAGCCTTTCGCACAGCGTCTGGCGGTCGTCCAGTCGCGAATCGGACACCAGAACGGTCGAAGTCTGCCGGCTATGAGCGACCGCAGCTCCCAGAGCAACGGAACCCTCTCGGTATTCCTCATTGCCGGAGTAGCCTAGCTTTGACATCGCCTGGGCCATCGGCTCGACCATCCGTGCCGACGCGGGCTGGCCGTCTCGATGCAGAATTCCGAAGAGGGAGTCCATTCCGCTCATCCTGTTGCTGTTTGCCGGCGTAATGACTTCGATGGCAATGTATCTGAAATGACTTCTCGACTCTCAAGCCGTCATGCCCGCGAAGGCGGGCAACCAGTTGCCAGACACGCTCTGGATTCCCGCCTTCGCGGGAATGACGAATTATTGCTCTCGATGAGGGAATCTAGTTCGAACACGTTTCCGGAAACAGACGAATCAACCTGCGGCGGCGAGGTTGGAATCCGTACTTTGCGAACTGTCCTGACGCTCGTATCCAAAACTGCTTAGTAATTCCTGATGTTCGTCAAACACCTGATTGATCAACTGGAATTCGTCAGCCGTCAGCCGGGAAATCTGCTGGCCATTCATGTTTCGCAGTGGCTCGTCATACATACCTTTGACAGAGATCTGCTGATTCAGTTGCAGATCATCCAATTGAGGAACCAGTTTCTGGATCTTCCGCTGCACGTCGTCCGTCTGCTCGCACATCTGCTCGTAGGTAAAAAACGTTCCCTGATTTTCGAACAGTTCGATATTTTCTTTCTGTTTCTGCATGCAGCGGGCGACGTGACAGGCGGTCGCCGTCACGGGGTGCAGTTGCTCGAACCAGTCACGCGGTCGCTTGCGACAACGGCGCAGGATGCCTTCCGCCACGGCGTACGGATTCCGAAGCAGAAACAGGAATCGGGCGTCCCGGAAATTCTCCGACAGTTGCTCCACGTTCAGCAGAAACGGGGGAGACTTTTCGACGAACACGGTCGCGTTTGAGTCGTGGGCCACGGACTGGAAATACCAGTAGTCTCGCGTTTTCGACCAGTTGAACTTCGTCGTGTCTGTAAAGCGTTCGATCCATTCCGGGCGAGCGGCCCAAAGCAGAGGTAATCGCTCGCTGCGACTGCTCGGCCCCTGAAAGCCTTTGGTGTGCTGTCCCTCGCGAGCGAGATTCCAGGTATGCCGAGACGTTGCCAGGACATTCTTCAAAAACGTCGACCCACTGTTGTTCGGGCTGATGACGAACAGGTGAGTTTGAACCTGCTCGGAAAGATCAAACTGCGAGCCAAAGAAGCGGGTAGATGATGTCATGTTCTGACGGCCTGTTTATCCTTGGGGGCCACCGATGATGGCAGTTCCTGCCCCTGCGACTTCAGGCCCATGCGAACTCCCAGCTCAGTGGGATACCTACGCTCTCGCCAGAAGACTGGACTCCGGCCTGTTGATCGATTGATAAACCTGCTGCCACTTCGCGAACGCCTGACGCCAGGCAGGGTCTTGAGCGGCTTTTCGCATCGCTTCGCCGGTTTCCCACGGTTTCGGCGCACCGTTGAAGTGGATGACTTTTGCCTGGTCGACAGTAGTGTTTTCTTTGCGAAGGATCGCGTCGTGATGCAGCAGCAGAAAGTTGTACGGCGCGGGCAGGATGTGTATCCGGTCGGCGAAAACTCGATTCAGAATGAGCTGATCTGTGTGATGGGCCTGTCCTGATTGCCAGAGTTCCGGCGTCATCTCGTCCAGCAGACGTTGTTTGACCGTTTTATTCAGTAAGGGCTTGCCGATCGAGAGCAATCCTGCGTTGAAGGCTGGTGGTGCTTCAGTCGCGTGAGACGCCTTGTCAAGAATCCGATGCGTTTGCGGGTCTCTGGTCTGATCTGTGTACCAGGTTCGTTCGCCGCAGGCACACAATTCGTTGTCGCTTTGAAACAGCTCAGACACGTCTTCCACAAACAGCACGTCGCTGTCGCAAAAGAGGACGCGGTCGTACTCGTCCAGCCCGAACACATCGAGGGAATAAAACCTGGCCTTGCGCGGGGTCAGCCGAGGCACCGCTTCTACCAGTCGAGTGACCGATTGACTCAGCGACTCGGAAATCGGCAGCAGACGCAGGCGGGGAAAACCGGCCAGTTCCGCTTCAATGGCTGGCGACAGTTCGTCACAGAAAACGACAAGGTCCATCCGCATCGAAGGTGTCAGCCGTAGGAACGACTGCAGCATTGTTGCTGTACCTGGCAGAAACCGCTCGGTTGTCACCGTCGCCAGGGCGTACCTCGAACGTGACTTCATTTCATCATTCCAGAAAACAATTCCACAATCTCCGCAGGACGCCTGCGGTCTTTCGTTGGACTGTGACTCGTCATAATTCAGCTCACTGACGAACCTTCTCACGAGTCCAGCAGATTCGCTCCGTCCGATACTACGGCGAATCTGCTCGCTCCGAAAAGACCACTTCGCACCCGCTGATTCCCGTCTGAACGAAACTGCCGACAGCCACAATTTCGTCACGCACGGCAGATCGATCTACGCTTGCCTCATTCACTCATGAAGTCGGCGCATAGTCGCTAGGCGAAGGGCCTGCATTCTCACTATTAAATATAGGGTTCGTTCCGCTGGTGCGCTGCACAGCCAGAGAAGTACGTTTGGGAGCCACCCAGACAGGGCGGACAACGCCGTCTTCTTCCGTTTGGCCGTTGTTATTCGAATGATCAAAACTCATTGGTGTCGACATTTTGCTTCTCCTGACTAAGTTTCCGGGACTTTTAAGCGTCTGCAGCCTGTTGCAGAACTCTGCCGGCAATTCCGCTTCCGCGCGAACGGCTGGCCTTCAGGATGTCGGCGCATAGAAAGAGGAAATGACGGCCGGCTCGTAGGGATTGCTCGCCGGATTGGTGCCGCTGGTACGTTGCACGGCCAGCGAAGTACGTTTTGGAGCCACCCAGACAGGGCGGGCAACGCCATTTTCTTCCGTGTGGGCATTGTTATTTGAATGATCAAAACTCATTGGTGTCGACATTCTGTTTCTCCTGGTTCCGTGTCCGGAAGGATTAGCGTTAGCAGTTTACTGAGGGTTCAGCAGTCCCGGAGCGACGTTTCGCTTGATCCAGCCTGGTCAATTCATTTTCAACTGAGTGTCAGCTTCATCCTGCAAACGATCAGTTTCTAACAGCGCTCGTGAGTGGTAGTCAGGCAGGCCAGGTAGGTACGCACCATCTCCCGTCCGTTACGGAAACGGTGGTCCTGCCGCATGTATCGGATTTGACGATTTCGTTGCATGAGGAGAACGTTTTTTAGAACACGATTTTGTTCGAATCAGTCAAATAGTCGAACTTGCGCATGATTTCCTGGTGATCATCAACGATGCGTTCAACGTCACTGTCGCTGAGTGATTCCCGCCACGAGCCTGTTTCCCCTTTGCGGAAGAAAGATTTGCAGCGGGGCATCTTTTCAGAAAACCCATGCTCGGCCTCATTGGCCTGCAGCTTCTCAAAAGCACTGGCCTCCAGCGCCGTCAGAATTTCTTCATCCGTGCATTGCAGACCGGCAAATCGCACGGCGGCAGCAAATGTCTCCAGCGGCCTGGCTTTCATGTCTTCATAACGCATGAAGTGGACTGGAAAATCACTGTCCAGCCAGCTTTGGACATGCCCGCTCCAGCCAAACATCTGCTGCCGCAACTGTTTAACCATCCGGTCCTCATGGTCGCAGAGATGCCCATCCGCCAGGACTTGCGGCATCTGGCTGAAGTTCTCATGCCCCGAGTGGTAAGCAAACGAAACAGCAACGTCGAGTGGATTACGGATCAGGTAGATGGCTCCCGCAGTTGCCTTGCGGGAAAGCATGGGCTCACCGTCAGCCAGATTTGTGCAGGCATCATGAGTTTTGGCAAAAATCGGTAACTTTTCAGCATCTGCCACGACCTGCTCGTAGACGCCTGGACGGAGAGAATCGATCTCATCGTTCGTCAAGTCCGAAGAGCAGATGCCTGTGTAGTCGTCGAAAACCTCCCGCGAACTCGCCATCCCCATTTCACATCCGCGGGTCTCATTCTCGTTAAGCAGGGCTCGCAGAAAAAAGCGAAACCAGGTGTTTCCTGATTTCGGATAGGAAGCCAACCAGATGATTCCCTGGCGTGTTGTCGGAGCACCAATCCCGGTCTCCTGGGAAAGAGTGAGCGTCGTTGACATATTCCAGTCTCCTCTTCACGAGTTTGTCAGGCGGCACTGCTCGCGGCACTCATCGTTGAAACACCCCACTGATCTTCCAGCCAGTCGATGATCTCCGGCGTACGTTTCAACTTCCACGGTCGGCTGAGTTCAAAGACCTGCACTGGCCCGAGCACTTCACTGCACATCCGAAAATGGTCCGCCTGCAGCCCAAACCCGGCCAGGTAGCGTGACCGAAACGTGTAATGCACCAGGCCAGCCAGACGCGCGACCCCTTTGACTTCCTCGATTCCCTCGGTCTGCCCGTCCCGCGTTTCGTGCAGCACGTAAATTCGGCGAAGCGGCAAATACGGCTGAGTGCATCGGTGCTCGGCGGGGACTTCGTACTTCTGCAGAGTCGGCCTGACACGGGAATACTCAGCGGAGTCTTTCCCCAGCGCCTGCACACTGTTTTCCCACAACTTGAATCGCATGAATCCCTGAAAGGCGACAGGCCCCAGACCCGGCATTACGCGGATCGGACAGACATCGTCTCCCAGAAGCGGATATCCACGCTGACCGAGAAAAGAAGCCAGTGTCGATTTTCCCGCACCACTCTGGCCGACAAACGCGACCGCTTCACCGTCCACCTCAACCGTACTGGCGTGCAGCGGCAGAATTCCGTTCTGATGGAGCAACGCGGCAAAGGCCGACCCCATCAGAAACGCCCGAATCTCGGACGCCTGAGCCGTCGGCTCGGGAGCCACCAGAATCTCACATCCATCCCGCACCAGGAACCGCCCCACGTTGGGAACCTTCAACAGCAACCGGCCAGGAGCCGACTCAAAAGCACCTCCTCGACCAACGGCATTGGGAAGTGATTTCGGAACATCACCACGTTTAATCACGGCCTGCGAGCCGGTTGTTGCGGGAACTGCAATTGCTCCGGCCAGTTCCCATTCTGAACGAATCGACAAGCCACATAACTGGTAGTGGTGCATCACAGAGACTTCTTCCTTGAACTACTCAATTGCCGACCGAAAGCGAATGCGGAAACAACCGTGAATGCCCGATGTCCACGTCCACCGCAAACCGTTCTGCCGCCACACTTAACCCACGCGTGCGCCGCCAGTTCACCGTCTCCGCTCTTTAAGACTCCGAAATAGACCGCACCACTACCGCCACGTCGACGCAGCATGGCGCAGGCGGTTAGAGCCTGTTCGAAGCACTCTGAACGCCACGGAACACGACGTCCGACCGCCTTTACTGCCCAACTGACGCGATTCAAGACTTCGTCAGCAGGCTCCTCGGTAATGTCGTCTGCTTCCGAACAACGCGGACCAACCCAGCGGGAGATCCATCTGAAGGGCAGTAGAAGGACTGCCAGCCTTGCAACTGCCACCAGGCAAACCGCTTCGAGCAGCGTCCATTGCTCGCTCCACGGCCGCGATGTCAGCTTACGCAGCAACAGCATCAGAAACCTCAAGCAGTCGCTCGTTAACCATGTCCTGAAGGTACGACAGTACATCGGAACGACACTGCTCTTCGTCGACCTGATATTGGCTTGCCAGTGATTCGCATAGATCCGCCACAGTTTGCGGCTGTTGGACGGCATTCCAAATCTGGCTGCCCGTTGCGTTCAGCGAGTGATACTTACCGCTGTCGATGGCCATGATGGCTATCTCACCGTCGATATCGGTGGCAACCAGACCTTTCGAGTGCGCGATCACAGCCTGCATGTTCAGATCGGAACCGTTGTGTGATGACATCCTCGACTCCATCTCGCATCCATAACTTGAAACAACCTGACCGCCTCACGGTGAGACTTTGGAAAAATAATCTCTATCTCGAAACTGTCACAAGACCAGTCTGAACTGTGTTGCCTTATGCGGTCAGTGGAAACTTCCGGTGCAGATTTATCCGCAGATTGCTGGAATCATGACTCTTCGTCTTGACCCAGGTGGACGTTCTACAGGACGTTCCGCGATCTGTTACCGCTGTCAAACCTGCTGAACAATTGGCTAAGACACCTGTAAGTATGACGTCGAACGCGCCTCAGATTAAAATCTGTAAATCAAACAGGCTCAGTCTTACGCAGTCCAACGCTGCGAACGCGGTGACTCCTGATGGCAGCACATGGCAGTCGCTACGCCAGTACGTCGCGCTGCTGCTCACTCTTCAGGGGCGACGCCTGCCGTTGATGCTTGGGCTGAATGTCGTGTCCAGCCTCTTTAGTGGGGTGACCATCCTGCTGCTTGTTCCATTTCTGGATCTGGTTAATGGAGCCCAGGACAGCAGTAGTGGCCTTTCCAGAATTTTTGGGAAAGCCATTCGTTCGTCTGGAGTGACACCGACACTCGAAATAATACTGGCCGTATTCGTCGTACTGTTTGCCGCAAAAGGCCTGCTCGAATGGTGGACGACTCTGCTGAACTCACGAGTGCAGCACAATGTGACCCTTCAACTGCAACGACGACTTCTGGAAGCGGTTGCGTTCTGCCGATGGTCTCACTTCCTCACTGCCCGGCAGTCAGAGTTCCTTCACGCCCTGACATCTGACGTCAAACGTGTATCGAGTGGATGCACCACACTTCAGTCGCTGGTCGCGGCAACGATGCTCGTCTGTGTGCAGATCGCAGTTTCAATCAGTATTTCACCGATGTTTTCACTGTTAACTCTCAGTGCTGCGGGGGGGCTCTGGCCGTTGTGGGCGAAACTCAATCGAAGTTCGATACGACTTGGTCAGCGGCAAACCGGCGGTGGAAAAGAGCTTTATCACTCAATCGAGCAACTGCTTTCCGGGATGAAGGAAATCAAGAGCCATGGCGGCGAGTCGTGGCACGTTGAGGCGGTGCATTCGGCGAACGAAGAAGTGAAGAATTCGCAATTGATTTTCCAGAAACTCAATGCCACGACCACGATGCTGATTGGAATCGGCTCTGTCGTATTTCTCAGCGTGATGCTACTCGTGGCTGTGCGTGGGTTTCAGATTCCGGCCGTCGAGCTTCTCGTTCTGGCTTACGTTTTTTCACGGCTGATCCCACGATTGAGACGCGTCCAGTCGGCATATCAGCAAATTCTGAACACTCTGCCGGCCTTCCATTCGATGATGACACTGCAGGCGGCCTGTGAAGCGGAGAAGGAATTCGGAATTTCTTCAGACGAACATCGAATCGAAAAGTCGACGCAAGCTGGTGGCAGAGACCGGCCCAAAACGACTTCTGAGTCTGAATGGAATGGAACGAATCACCCTGAAGAAAACAGCGTCTGTATCCACAGAGGGCCAGAAGTCACGTTTCGAGCAGTCTCGTTTCGATACAGGAATGATGCCCCGGTATGGGCATTGAAGGATATCGACATCAGCATTCGCCCCAATCAGACAACGGCGATCATCGGTCACTCCGGAGCCGGAAAGAGCACGCTTGCCGATGTGTTGATGGGGCTGTTGTTGCCGGAGTGCGGGCATCTTGAAGTCGACGGCCAGCCATTAACGGAAGACATGCTGCGTGGCTGGAGAAAGAAGATCGGCTACGTCCCGCAAGACACTTTTCTCCTGCACGAAACCATCCGCAGAAACCTTCTGATGGCATGTCCGGAAGCATCGGACGCAGAACTGAACCAGGCATTGGAGTTGGCCGGTGCTGATGGTTTCGTGGCTCGACTATCGGAAGGTCTGGACACAATCGTCGGCGATCGAGGCGTGAGACTCTCCGGCGGAGAACGGCAAAGACTGGCTCTTGCCAGAGCACTGCTTCGCCAGCCAGACCTGTTGATCCTCGACGAAGCCACCAGTCACCTGGACGCTGAAAACCAGAATCGCATTCAAGAGTCGATCCAGCGAATGCGCGGACAACTGACGGTGATCATCATCGCCCATCGGCTCTCTACGATCAGACATGCCGACCAGATCATCGGTCTGATGGACGGAAAAATTGTCGAATTTGGCTCCTACCAGAAACTGAACCAGCTTCCCGATGGCTTGCTGAATTCACTGATCGCTGCAGACCGACGAGATGGCCTTGTGGCCTGATGAAGCCTTCAATTCACGCCCAAACCGAATACAGCAATCCCTGAAGGTTGGCATGATTCAAATGCAATTGCCTGCCCTGATTCTTCTGCACTGACGCGTCGCTTCCTTTGTGAGATTCATGCCGTTGAAGCCAGACGACTGAGTCACGGTAGATCAACTCCCGCCAGTCAACTGGTGCGGCCGCAAACGAGTCTCGAAACTCTCGTAGAAACGACTCCAGCGTTTCTCTTAACTCAGGTTCGGTGAGAACGGTTCTTGTGTCTCCAATAGCTTCTGTCGAGACGTCTTCGTGAGAACTATCATGGAGAGTTCTAAGCCGGGCATGGGGGGTCTCTTCTTGCAAAGAGAACAGACGGTATCGCCCGTCCCTGTCCGTTTTTCATGGGCTACCGCAGTTGGTTTCAGAGAGATTGCCACTTTCACCGTCTCTAGTTGGATCGACAATCTTTGACACCATTGGTAAAGGTCGCTTTCACGCACATTTCGATACGGATGACTCAGCAGATTGGCGTTGCCGATCAGAGTTTCGCCGAGAACGTTGCCGAAGCGGACTCGCAGGAAAGTCTTGCCTGATGCTGTAGCAGGCAAACGACTAGACTGAGTCCAGTTCAAGCTTATTTCACGACCAACGGATCATCATTATGAAAATTCCCCGAGCCTCGATGCTGTTTGTGGCTGCGACGCTCGCCCTCGGAGTAGTGGGCTGCAATCGCGAGTCGCAATCGTCAATAGCCGTACCGTCGTCGACGCCGGTTACCGTTGCAAAGCCGGTAGTCATGCAGATTGTGGAATGGGATGAATACACCGGGCGACTTGATGCGATTGATTCCGTCGAGGTGCGCGCCCGCGTCAGTGGCTATCTGGAATCGACACACTTTCATGAAGGGCAGATGGTCAACCAGGGCGACTTACTCGCGATCATTGATCGTCGTCCGTTTCAAGCTGAATTGAATGGAGCAAAGGCACGGCTGGAAGAATCACATGCGAGGCTTTCGGAAGCTCAGTCATTACGAAAGCAAGCACAGGCCGAGAAGGCCGACTCGGATGCTCAGCTGACTCTTGCGAACATCCGCCTGACCCGCGCGAAGAAACTTGCAGAGAGTAGCGTAATTTCCCAGGACGAGCTGGACGTCCTGGAGAGCCAACAGCTCCAGGCTTCCGCCGCAATTGAAGCAACCAACGCGAAAATCGAATCGGCAAATGCCGGAATTGCGACAGCAACAGCATCCATTGAAACGGCGAGGACGAACGTCGAATCAGCGACTTTGAATCTCCAATACACTCAGATACGATCACCGGTGAGTGGTCGGATCAGTCGGCGATATGTCACCGATGGTAACCTCATCAGCGGTGGGTCGAGCCAGTCGACATTGCTCACGACGATTGTTTCCGACAACCCGATCCATTGCTACTTCGATGCCAACGAGCGGGACGTATTGAAATACATCCGATTGGCGCTGTCCGGAGCACGAGCAAGTTCTCGCGAGGCTAAGAATCCGGTGTTCCTGGGATTGGTCGATGAGAGCGGATTTCCGCACGAAGGGCACATGGATTTTGTTGACAACCGGTTTGATTCAGACACGGCGACCATGCGGGCTCGATGCATTTTCTCCAACGATGACCAGTTGCTTGTTCCAGGGATGTTCGCGCGGATTCGGATTCCTGGCAGTGCTCCCTACCGGGCGGTACTGATTCCCGATTCTGCAATCGGAACGGATCAGTCAGAACAGTACGTCTATATTGTGGTTAACAACGTGATCGAGCGACGAGCGATCAAACCCGGGCCGATTGTTCACGGCCTTCGAGTTGTGCGAGAAGGTCTTGCAGGCGAAGAGTCGCTTGTGATCGAGGGCCTGCTGCAATCCCGGCCCGAGATGAAAGTTCAAACAACGGAAGGCTCAATCGAAGTCGTTGAAGATGGTTTGCCGAACAGCTACGAACCACTTCCCCCAGAGAAGTGGCTCTCTACAGAGCCTGATCCACTGCCAGAGTCTCGCGAAACAGACACGGTCGATGAACGGAAGCGAGGCTCGCTGTGAAGTTCCCTCACTTCTTTATTGAACGGCCAATCTTCGCCACCGTGCTGTCCGTGATCATCGTGATGGTGGGCGGGATCACGTACTTTTCGCTGCCGGTCTCGCAGTACCCGGCGGTGGCGCCGCCGCAGATCGTTGTGCGGGCCAGCTATCCCGGGGCTACGCCACAAGTCATTGCGGACACGGTCGCCACGCCGATCGAACAGGAGATGAACGGCGTTGATGACATGATCTACATGGAGTCATCATCGAGTGCTGACGGCACGATGCAGTTAACCGTCACGTTCAAACTCGGCACCGATCTGGATGACGCCCAGGTACTGGTTCAGAATCGGGTGGCGATTGCCGAATCTCGATTGCCGGAACAAGTTCGCCAGATCGGAGTCACCACGACGAAGCTGATTCCGGACATGCTGATGGTGGTTCATCTGAACTCACCGGACAGCAGTCGCGAACAACTCTACATCAGCAACTATGCATTCCTGAGTGTTCGCGATGCCTTGATGCGACTGGATGGAGTGGGCGACATCCGCATAGCCGGCGGCAATGAATACGCGATGCGGATATGGCTCGACATTGAAAAGATGAACCACGTCGATCTTACCGCCGGTGATGTCGTTCAGGCGATTCGGCAGCAGAACGTTCAGGTTGCTGCCGGCGTGATCGGGCAACCGCCGATCGACCAGACCGGCGCGTTTCAATTGAACGTCGTCACTCAGGGCCGTCTGCAGGAAGCTGATGAATTCGGTCAGATCATCGTCAAACGAGGCACGGACGGTCGCGTGACTCGACTGAGTGACGTGGCTCGCATTGAACTCGGTGCCCAGGATTATTCCCGGCTGAGTTACCTGGACGGAAAGTCGGCCGTTGCCGTGCTGGTCTACCAGCGACCGGGAACCAACGCTGTTGATACGGCGATTGAAGTCAAGAAGACGATGCGGCAGATGGCTAAAGAGTTTCCCGAAGGCATCGGCTACGAGATCGCCTACAACCCGACTGACTTTGTGGAAGAATCCATCGATGAGGTCTTCAACACGCTGTTCATCACCACCGCGTTCGTCGTCTTCACCGTCTTTCTGTTTCTGCACGGCTGGCGTCCGACAATCATCCCCGTGATCGCGATCCCGATTTCACTGATTGGCACCTTCGCCGCCATGCAGAGTTTGGGCGTTACTCTGAACACGCTGTCGTTGTTCGGTCTGGTTCTGGCGATCGGCATTGTCGTTGACGACGCAATCGTTGTCGTGGAGAACGTCGAACGGCTGATTGCCGAAGGTCTGTCTCCACGCGAGGCGACGCATAAAGCGATGGACGAAGTTGGTTCGGCGTTGATCGCAACAACGCTGGTTTTGATTGCCGTGTTTGTCCCCACGGTGTTCGTTCCAAGTATCAGCGGCAAGTTTTATCAGCAGTTTGCGCTAACGATCGCCATCTCGACAGCCTTTTCGACGTTTGTGTCCTTGACGCTCAGTCCGGCATTGTGTGCGTTGCTGCTCAAGCCAAAGAATTCCGAAAAGAATGCCGTTGGCAATCTGGTTGACTTCCTGTTTGGCTGGTTCTTTCGGCTGTTCAATCGCTTCTTTGACGTGACGAGCAACATCTATGCTGGCATTGTTTCGCGCTTGGTTCGCATGACGGCCGTCACGATGCTGCTTTACGCGGGCTTGCTGGTTTGTACGTGGTACAGCTTCGGCATGGTGCCGACAGGCTTCATCCCACAACAGGACCAGGGCTACATAATCGTCAGTATTCGCCTGCCTGATGGTGCGTCATTGTCGAGGACGGACAAAGTCACGAAACGAGTCGCGGATATTGGCGGCAAGATCGACGGAGTCGCTCACTCGGTCGGAATCGCCGGGCTTTCGGGCTCGACATTTACGATCAGCCCCAACGCCGCGGTGACATTCCTCCCGCTGGAAGATGCGAAGGAGCGAGCCAAACGAGACCGCGGCGTGGACAACATTGTCGCCGACCTTCGGCGCGAAGTCGCGGTGATCAACGAAGCACAAATCTTCATCATCCCGCCGCCGCCCGTTCGCGGCATCGGTCGAGGCGGCGGGTTCAAGATGTATGTGCAGGATCGCCGAGGAGCGGGCACCGCAGCCTTGAATCAGGTTAACGAAACGATGGTCACTCAGGCCAACCAGCAGCCGGGAATTGCTCAGGCATTTTCCAACTTTCGCGTGAGTGTTCCGCAGATTTACACCGACGTTGATCGTACGAAGGCGCAAATGCTTGACGTCCCTATGAGCAACGTGTTCGAGGCGCTGCAGGTCTATCTCGGCTCACTGTACGTCAACGATTTCAATTTTCTCGGCCGGACCTACCGTGTGACCGCTCAGGCGGAACCAGAGTTTCGCGACGAGCCGGACGACATCTTGAGATTACGGACACGAAGTGCTCATGGGGCCAGCGTTTCGCTTGGCTCAGTTGTCGAGCTGACTCGCACGGCCGGTCCAGATCGACTGGTCCGGTACAACCTGTATCCGGCGGCCGATATCAACGGAGCCACGCTGCCAGGATTCAGCACCGGACAGTCGCTGACGACGATGGAACGCCTGGCAGAAGAGAACCTGCCGCCCGGCTTTGGTTATGAGTGGACCGAACTTGCATACCAGGAGCGGCAGGCCGGGAACACCATCGTCTTTCTGTTTCCGCTGGCGGTGCTGTTCGTGTTTTTGGCGCTTGCCGCCCAATACGAAAGCTGGCTGCTGCCGCTGGCCATTATTCTGATCGTCCCGCTATGCCTGCTGTTTGCCATCGTTGGTGTCTGGTTCCGAGGCATGGACAACAACATCCTCACGCAGATCGGTTTCATCGTGCTGATCGGTTTGGCTTGTAAGAACGCCATTCTGATCGTCGAATTTGCGAAGGCCGAAGAAGACAAAGGCAAAGACCGATTTCAGTCCGCTGTTGATGCCTGTCGACTGCGTTTACGGCCGATCCTGATGACCGCGTTCTCATTCATCCTTGGCGTTGTCCCTTTGCTGATCGCAACCGGGGCCGGATTTGAGATGCGGCAAGTTCTCGGAACGGCCGTCTTCAGTGGCATGCTGGGTGTCACACTTTTCGGCCTGTTTCTCACGCCAGTTTTCTACGTTGTCTTGCGAGGCCTTGCTTTGCGTTGTGGAACGGGTCTAAGAAACGACTGATGTCTGCCCCTCGATTGCGGATGCGATTCGGCACCTGCGGCAATCATTAAATTGGAGCACGGCATGGCGAAAGTAATTACAGCCGAAGAATTTGAGAAATTCATGTGGCAGTTCAAACTGCTGATTGCGGGCACTGTACTCGTGTTCGTGCTGCCGTTGGTTCTCTACGCCTTCTATATGGATCGACGACTGGATTCGTTCGAAGATTCACTGCGATACAAACCGCCGCAAGTGGTTGAAGAGCACGTCGCCAATAGTGACACGAACTACTTGACTGATAATCCGGTGCAAGGTCAGGTCGTCTACGTGCCGGCCTATTCCCACATCTATCACGATGACGGGGACCCATACTTGTTGACAATCACGCTGAGCGTTCGGAACACGAGTCTCGACAACGAAATCGTCGTCAAGTCAGTGCGATACTTTGACACCAAAGGCAAGGAGGTGAAATCGTACCTGACGAAACCACTGCGGTTGCCGGCACTCGCTACGACGGAGTTTCTGGTTGAACGCGACGATGCGACGGGTGGTAGCGGAGCAAATTTCCTGGTCGAGTGGGTCGCTATTAAGGAAGTAACCGAGCCGATCATCGAAGCCGTGATGATTGATACGAAGGGCCAACAGGGGATTTCCTTCGCACGAAGCGGCAAGCCGGTTCGCGAAGTCGTTACCAAGGAAGACGCCCGCGCCGAGAATAAGGGCACGTTGTCAACTTCGACTGAAACCGAATGAGGCAAACGATCACGCATCAGGACGCTCAAGAGGCGGTTTCTCCAGAAAAATCCATCTGACCTGCGGTGCCGTCGGGTGTCCGATTCACTTTGAAATTTCTGCAGGCCAGGCTCACGAAAATGCGAGTCTGATCGATCCGCTCTGGTCGTTTTGCTCAACGGGGCATCGACGACGAAATGACAACCGGAGACGGCGAAGCGGTGGTATGGCCGGTCGCGATCGCCGGGGACAAGGGATATCGCGCTGACTGGATCGACGAGATGTTCCTGGAAATGGGCGTCACACTGGTTGTCCCATCGAAGACAAACGAAAATCGAGACGACCATCCGGTGGTTCTTGACAAAGAACAGTATCGCCAGCGGAACATTGTCGAACGGCTGATCGGTTGGCTGAAAGAGTGCCGTTGCGTCTTCACTTGAAATGAGAAAACTGCCATCAACTTCGGCGGGGCGTGAAATTAACTGGGGCATAGCAGGATGATCGTGTCGAGTCCGAAGGCTGAATTCTGATTTTTCGCAGTTGATATATTCGAGTTACCTGGGTGGAAAGAGTTACGACTACGGGCGTTCCTGCTTCGTGGACAAGCAAGGGGCCTTTTACCTGGTCGGATCGACGAATGGTCCCGGATGGCCAGGCGTGCGGCCTGTTCAGAAAACGTTTGCTGGAGGAGGCAAAGAGCTTTGCTACCAGGGTGGCTGCTATGCCGGTGACGTTATCGTCGCGAAGATAACTTTCTGAAGTCTTGCCACCCTTTTTTGCTCGTTTTCCAATCATCCAACCGTTCTGTCGCAGAATTCACAACCAATGATCTGACAATTTTTCGAGTATTGACCGATTAGTCAAAACAGCGTACGCTTCAGTCAGTCAGTTAGGGGCACACTTCGCGAGATTGATTAATGCCGTGGGAAAAATCATTTGAAGAATCGGACGTGGTCGAGCAGGCGATGGAGGTCTTTTGGCAGAAGGGATACGCCGCGACTTCGATCTCCGACATCACCGATGCGACGGGAATCAAACGCGGGAGTCTCTACAACGCATTCGACGGGAAGCACGATCTTTTCGTGCGTGGCCTGCTGAAATACGGCAGTGACCGACGAACCAGCAAACTGCGAATGCTGGAAACCGTCGATGATCCGCGTGAAGCGATCGGGATGTTTTTCGATTCGTTAGTGAAGGCGACATTGAACGATCCCGACAAGAAAGGGTGCCTGCTGTTCAACACCGCCCTGGAATATCCGTCACACGACGATGACGTGAAGAAGCTTGTCAATGACGGGATCAAAGAGGTCGTCACCTTTTTTGAAGGACGAATCAGTCACGGGAAGGAGTCAGGCATTATTCCCGATTCTGTTGAAACTCGCCCCGCTGCGAGGGCTCTCATTGCCCTGGTGGTTGGGATCCGTGTGCTGGGCCGCGGAGCGTTCGGGAAAACGGCATTGCAACAGGTTGCCCAACAAGCCATTGACCTAATTTCATAGGCGGACGAACGGACCAAAAATCAAATAATTATCGGTAAGGAATCTCGTAAGCGACGCGTCGAGAGACAATGAGGAGCACGACTCCTCATTTTTCAAGCACCGTTTTGACCAATCAGTCAAAATGATGCGTACGAAAAGAAGTGACACCCCATTGTCCACATCGCCCAAAAAGGAACTCTGTCATGAAACCACTTCTGATCCTGTTGAATTCCATTTCAGGTCTGGTCCTCGTCCGGTTTACCGTCTCAAAGTTTGCGGGATGGTCAGTCTCCGTGGCAGCGTTTGTTGATATGGCAAAACCTCTTGGAATCGATCCAACGTTTTTCCGGATCACAACGGGCTTCGTGATCGGCTACGCATCCATCTCGCTCTTTACGAATGCGCTCATCCTGCTTTTGAAGATGGAGGACAACGAAAAGTCCAGGCTTCTTTTCACTTTCAACAGCCTTTACGGAACGGGCGCGATGGCTGGCGCTTTGTTCTCGGAATTCTTTTTGCGGTCCAATCCCAAGTGGCCGCTCGTCTATATCGCGACCGCCATCGTGGTCGTCGCAGCCGCCAATCTTTTCTCACGCTACAGCAAACTTCCGCAGGCTCTACACGGACAGAGCGACACGGTGCCTCTAAGCGCTCAAAGATCCACCTAACCAAAGAACTCCTCACCCGAGAAAGAAACATGAAAACAACACCAGTCGTCATCACCCTCCTCTCAATAGCAGTCAGCGCGGTGGCGGGATGCTCAGAAAGTGCAACTCCTCAAGGCGAACATCTTGCTCAGGAGGATCCCACCGACGCAACACAAACAGAAGAAACACCCATGCTTTCCAAACTTCTTGAAGAAAAAGCGGCAGCAAGCGCAACACGACTGCCGGAGAACGTTCGTCAGACATACGCTCAGGGCATTGAAACTGTCCGAGCAACCGGCATCGAGAAATCGGCCAAACAGGTTGGTGATGAGGCGATCGACACTGAGTTGTCCGGCTGGGACGGTAACAGCGTGAAACTGAGCGACCTGTGGCAGGAAGGGCCGATCGTTCTGATGTGGTATCGAGGTGGCTGGTGCCCGTATTGCAACATTCAACTTCGCGTGATGCAGCAGAACATGGACAAGATCGAGAATGCCGGAGCAAAGTTGGTCGTATTGACACCGGAGCTACCCGAAAAGGCAAAAGAAACGGCCGCCGCGAACGACCTGGGCATCGTAGCACTGCACGACAACGGCAATTCACTGGCGAGAAAATACGGTCTGGTATTCCAATTACCCGAAGCGATCGTTCCTTCGTACCGCGACAAGCTGAAGCTGCCTGAATACAACGGCAGCGATGCAATGGAGTTGCCGCTATCGGCGACGTACGTCATCGATCAGTCCGGCAAGATCACCTACGCATTCCTCGACGCCGACTACAAAAAACGAGCCGAGCCCAGCGAAGTTATCGCTGCTGTGAAGGCTGCGGCGAATTAGGCGTGAAGGACGCAGGCAAGACGCCAATATGGTCATCGTGCTGATCCGGACGACGTCATCGCAGCACGTCGCGAGATGAACTGATATGAGACAACCTACAACTTACCGGAGAACATTTCATGTTGAAGAACAAAGAAACATTGGTATCAACGGGGCTGCTGCTACTTCGTGTCGCATTCGGCTGCTTCATGCTCGTTCACGGATGGCAGAAGCTTTCCGGATTTAGCGAGATGGCGGACAAGTTCCCCGATCCGATCGGCATGGGCAGCAGTCTAAGTTTGGTGATGGCGATCGCTGCCGAGGTCGGTTGTTCGCTGTTGCTAATAGCCGGCTTCGGGACACGTTTCGCCGCGATACCTCTGGCTTTCACGATGATCGTTGCGTCATTCGTAGTTCACGGCAGCGATCCGTGGCAGAAAAAGGAACTCGCTGCTTGCTATTTAGCAGTTTACGCGACTCTCGTGCTGACGGGAGCGGGACGATTCTCCGTGGATCAGTGCTTGTGGGGTAGAAAGCACGCGGAGGTCGCAGATTCTTCAACGTCAGCGAGTTTGACGTAGAACAATGTCGAATCGCATCCAAGATGCATGGTCCTTAGTAGTTTCGGTTGATCACCTTGGCGTCACCTTGTGGAAACACACGGGGTCCGAGGTCGAGACCATGTCGTTCAAGATGTTTTGATAGTAGTTCGTGTCGACGGGGTGATTTCAAGTTTCTTCATCCGGCCCCTGATCCGTGTGTGGCCCCTTGCTTTTGGATTCTGTTCATCATTTTCCGAAACTAAAGTCTTCCTTTGGTGTTAGTAGAAACATGAAAAAATCCATCACCATTCTGTTTAGTTCGTTGATAATCGCAGCCACGGGATTCTGTCAGGATTCAGCAAAGCCTCGCGACGATGTGCCAAATCGGCGCGTTGAATCGCTAAAGCGATTCAACGAAAGCGATACCAATGGAGACAACATTCTTTCGGCACGCGAACTGGCGGCGCATCTAAAGAAACAGCAATCCAGCCCGGAAGCGAAATCCCGGCTCAAGGAAATGCTGAAACGGAATCCAAAAGCCGACGCAAACGAGGACGGAGAATTGAGTTGGGATGAATGGCGAAAATTTATCGCTAACGGTATGGAGAACAGAACGTCACGTTTGCGCCGGAGCAATGCATCAAGAGTCGCGGTGCCCGTGCCGGACCATGCCGATGTTCGATATGGAGATCACGAACGGTGCGTGATGGATATCTGGCTGGCAAAGAGCAGAGAGAAGACTCCCATTGTCATCTCTGTTCACGGAGGTGGCTTCACGGGCGGAGACAAGAAAATGGCTTCCCGTTCAGTCGAGGAATATCGAGAAAAAGGAGTCACCTTCGTTTCGATTAATTATCCCTTCAAAACCCAGGTGCCATGGCCAGAAGTGTTTCCTCAAGCACTCCGGGCAATTCAGTTTTTGCGCCATCACTCTCAGCGCTACAACATCGACAAAGACAGAGTGGCCATGGTCGGCGGCTCGGCCGGTGGAGGTCTAACTCTTTGGGCATTGTTTCACGACGATTTGGCAGACCCTGATTCGGCGGATGCAGTGGCAAGGGAATCGAGCAAGCCACAGTGCGGCGTCGCTCTAAGCACCCAGTCAACCTATGACCAAATGCTCTGGCACAAGATTTTGGGGGTGGAAGAGTCCGCTGTCACGGCGCTGAAGAGTCGGAAAGATTTTGCCGGCTGGCTTGGCATCGGAGTGAATGAACTCTCGGGCCCAAAGGGTATCGAGCTGCGCCGACGCATCGACATGGTGCAGATGATTGATAAATGCGACTCGCCGCTGATGCTGGTCAATCCGAGACCAAACGAATTGCCTGGCGATATTGTTCACCATCCAATTCACAGCATTGCCGTCAAAGAAAAATGTGATGCGGTTGGTCTTGAATGCAAACTTGTTCTGGCGGTTACTCCCCCGGAGGAACGTTCCAGAAACATCGACTTCATTCTTCAGCATCTGACAGGAGCTGCTTCACAGAAATAGTCGGCAAAAACCAACGCTATCGACATAGTCACAATGCGAGTCACTATGAGGATCAGTACCGATCCCACTCAATTCGCTTCCCACTCGATTTCCCTCACTCTTCCCCTAAGACTCTTTTCGACAAGCTCCTTGCGAGTTGGTCCGTCCAGCTTTGGCTCACCGCGTAGATAGGAGTCCAAAACCTTCGGGACGATGACCTTCAACGCGTTTGTTACGTCCTTGTCCGGTGGAATGAGCGTTCGTCGCTGAGTGCCGGTCGGATCGGAGAAGCTAAAGTGGTGCGCGTCGTGAATCCACAATAAGTGTTTGTCGCCTTTCGGCATGAGTTTGAAGAAGTCTCTGCGTTGGTCTAATGACGCTATGAAGTGGGTGGTGTCTTGCGTTCCCGTGATCCCCACGAAGGGCACGCTGACATCAGAGAAACTGTCGCTATCGAAGAAGTTTCCGTTACCGGCTTGAGGGCTGAGTGCGATACCCAACTTGATCCGTGGCTCGGCCAAGTCTTCCTCGATATTGACTGGCTTCACTCCACAACAGACCATCGTCGTGTAGGCGCCGTAGGAGTGTCCGAGGATTGCGATTCGAGACACGTCGATGCGGCCTTTGAATCGTGCGTCGTCGCGGTTGAGTTTTTCGGCCAACTTGATGGCGAAGCGCACGTCGAGTGGTCGATCTTTTCGCGGCACCGTGTCGTTACCGCAAGCGATCAAAGCGTCCTTAAAGCTGAGCCTTCCATTTCTCATGCGACTTCGGATGTCGTCGAGATTGCTGGTGACGTGTTCCAGGCACATCACGATGTAGCCCTGTCGAGCGATCTCTGATGAGAGGGCAAATAAACCATCGCGGCTGCCCGCGCCTCCGTGCGAAACAATGACCAACGGTTGAGAAGTCCTTGGTTTCGGCAGATGGAAGGTGACCGGGACATTGCGTTCGCGAGTCTTGTCAACGTTGATTGGCAAATCAATGACCGGCTCTTGAGCGACAACGTTGTCGTGCAGAAAACAGCCGATTAGGAGCAAGACCAAAGCGAGAATTCGATACATCCGTAGTTCCTTGGTCGCACGGTGTGAATTTCTGGTCAGCCAAAGCCGAATCCGAGAAACGTTCCTTCAGGTGTTTGCCAGATTCCGAAGCAAACGCCAACACGATGGTCGCTTACTTTTTCTGCCACACATCTGCCGACTCCAACACGTCCTTCGCGTCTTTGCCGTTCAACCACAACTTGGCTTTTTCATCGTCCTTGAGGTACGTGTCCCAGAAAGCGGTGCTAATAGCTTTAATAGCTCTGTGATGGTTGGGGTTGCGATTGGAACGAGATCCGAAGCGTTTGGCTCGTTGATCTGCGAACGCCTCATGTTTAGCGCCGTCAAGCACTAGCTCATAGAAAAAGCCCGATTTCGGCAGGTGCTCAAAGACTTCTCGCCGTTTCTCTGGGGTCGTTCGGGCCATCATGCTCTGGTCTTCGGTTCCGGTCATCAACAACCACGGAATCGACACGCTTCCAAAGGCGTCGGATGCAGAACCAAATGACGGAGGACTTGGGCTGAATGCCACGGCGGCATCAATACGTTTGTCGGTGTGCAGCTCTCCGCGTCTCCCGAATTTCTGTCCGCTGACAGCTTGTGTTGTGACGGCTCCGAATGAGTGGCCGCCCATGCCAACCTTCGTCAGATCAAATCGCGTCGCGTACTTCTCACCTGGTTGGTTGAGCGAATCGAGATGGTCGAGAGTCGCCTTCACATCCCGGTATCGTGCCTGAGCACTTGTTGCATTCGCCGCTTTCTTGAGTGCGTCCAGCTTTTGCCGCAGGGGAACTCCGTCCATCACATTTCGGTCACTCCCGGCGTGCTGCATCGTCGCAACCACGTAACCTCGGCCCGCCCAGTGTTTGCCGACGAACGTACCGGCATCTCGGCTACCTCCGAGACCATGGCTGTACAAAATCACGGGGGCCGCCTCGGTCGATTTGGGAAGATACAGTCGCAAAGGCACGACACGGTTGTCGTCACCGTACGAAAATTGCGTGTCTACAATCGTCACGTCCTCGTCTACGGAGAGTGGGTCGTAGACTTCCGATTGAGAAATCTGAAGCAGCAACGCCGCGACAAGTAAAAGACTTGGGTTCATCGGTTCGCTTTGGACTTAGGGATTGGGATGGGTGACATGAAGCATTTTTTATTTGCACGAGCGTGGCGTAGTTCAAGGTTGTTGGGCGTTCTCTGCTTGCCGAAAAATGCAGGCATAGTAAGCACCACAAATCTCTTTTCCGTCCGCGTCGAAGAACGACGCTCTCATTGGGATAGGCCCCTCGACGAGATCGATCTCCGTGACGAATGAATCTTCGCTGGGCTGCGGCTTCAGCTTCCATTCTTTGTCACCCACCCGCAGACTTGCCGACCTGATGGGCAGTGACTTTCCGGGCAAGAATACGCCATCAGTCACACGAGTTTCTGGAAGACTGTCGGTGAGCTTCAGTCCAGACTCTCGGGGCCAACGACGCAGTTCGATTCGGTAGGTGCCCGACTTCGCGACTTGCAAATGCCATGTCCCGTTTTTCAGTGCGGCGTCGCGGACCTGTCGTTGCTGGTCAACAAACACATCCAGCCATTCGCATGCGGTCAACATCATCGGATTCTCAGCATCCGACCCGATAATCACTCGCTGAGGTTTTCTCACATCGTCTTTGACACCGTCCCACCACTTGTAGAGATGGGCGCGCATTTTCGCGACGACCTCGGGGTGATCAGCAGCGACGTTATGGTCCTGGTGAGGATCCTTTTCGATGTCGAAGAGCATACGATCCTCAAGTAGTCGCCAACGTTTCCACAGAACAGCCGCGCCGTTTCGTCTTGGTATCGCGGGGCTCTTGGTGGTGTACCGTACCTTTGCGCCGGGCATCCGGCTGTAGTTGATGACGAGCATGCGATCTTCCAGGCTTTCTTTTTCACCACGTAGGATGGGAGCGAGGCTTTGACCATCAAGTTGATCGGGAACACCGGCAACGCTGGCCAAATCGGCAAGTGTCGGCATCAAGTCCTGAACATGAGACAACTCTGCGACGTCACGCGGCTTCCCGAGCGCCCCTGCCGGCCAACGGATGAAACATGGGACGCGGTGTCCGCCTTCCCAAAGCTGAGTTTTCTTGCCGCGCATTCCCGCGTTGAAGTAGTCCTGCCCCATGGTGCTACCGTTGTCTGTCAGAAAAACGACGATCGTGTTGTCGAAGATGCCTGACTCCTTCAGACGCTGGTCGAGCTTGCCAACGTTTTCATCGATGTTCGCACCCATCGCGAGGAAACTGACCAAATCTCCCTGCTTGAGCTTGTTCAGTTTCTCAACGACTTCGGGATTCTCTTGTATCGCCTGACGAATCGGTTCGCGAAACTTATCCGGAACAAACCATGGCCAGTGAGCGGCGTTCAAGGCAATGTAAGTGAAAAACGGGCGATCATCCTCCTTTGCAATCCACGTTGCAGCCTCGTCGAAAAAGACGTCGGTGCAATAGCCGTGATACTTCTTCCGTTCTCCGTTGCGGATGTAAGTGTCATCGAAGTAGTCGTTGTCCCAATAGTCGGGAACGCTGTTGATGTGCGAGGAGGGAAACCACAGCGTTTCGTCGAAGCCTCGATCCTCTGGCCGAAACGGATAGTTGTCACCAAGATGCCACTTGCCAAAGATTCCCGTCCTGTATCCTGCATCCTGAAATAGGTTTGCGATCGTCTTCGCATCAGCCTTCAATAGCGTTCGGCCGCTGCTGATGTTGCTCGCTCCATTGCGAAACGCATCCAGCCCCGTCATCAATTGACCGCGAGTCGGCGTACACATCGGTGCAACGTGAAAGTCGGTCAGGCGAATTCCTTCGCTCGCGATTTTGTCGATATTCGGTGTCTGAGTGATCGGGTTGCCGTGACAGGAAAACTCACCATACCCTTGGTCATCGGTCATGATGACGATCACGTTGGGGCGATCCGCAAAGGCGGTCGAGAAGCCAGACAGCAAAAGTGCCAATAGCGGGAGTGAGTAATTCATGGCTGTTTTCGAGACGATGGTTGTGAAAAACTGGCTCAACGGGATTGGTGGCATCATTCGTCAACAAGTGGTTTCGTCGCGAGTCGTGAGGACGGGCGGGCGAGCGTCTGCTGCAAGAGTCTCGTTAACTCGTTGACCTTTGCGGGGAACATGGCCGCGACGTTGCTTTCCTCACGAATGTCTTTTGAAAGGTCATACAGTTGTACGGGAGGAAGTTCGTCTGAGTAGGGCCTGTTTTGAGTCCTCGCTCCGCCGCCATGTTGGCCTTGGATCAGTTTCCACTTGCCACTGCGGATGGCCATCGTTCCGGTGTAGCTATCGCAAACAATTGATCTGCGTCGCGACTCGCCACGGCCTGTTCCCTTCAGCGAAGCCAGAAAACCCACGCTATCCTCGCCACAGTCAGCAGGTAACGAGTAATCAAAGAATTCGGCGAATGTTGCAATAACGTCAGTCAATGCGATGAGAGACTCGTCCTGAGTGCCGGCAGGAATGTGACCGGGCCAGCGAGCAATCAATGGCACTCTGACGCCTCCTTCGTAGACTCCAGTCTTCTGCCCACGAAGCGGCGCATTCGGAAAGTGACCTTCGACCGACGCATAGTCGATCGGTCGATACTCGATGACACCTCCGTTGTCGCTGGTGAATATTACGAGCGTGTTATCACGAATACCCTTGTCATCGATCGCAGAGAGAATTTTCCCAATCGATGCATCAAACTCATTCAGGAAGTCACCGTATTTTCCGATGCCAGATGTGTCGCCAAATCGCGGAGCGGGGATCAGCGGGCCGTGGATATTGCGATGGGCGACGTACAGAAAGAACGGTCGATCGCCTGAGTCATCGCGAATGAACTTCACCGCTCTGTCGGTCAGTCGATCGGAAAGTTCCTCGTGTTCGTACCGGGCCGACTCGCCGCCTTTCACCTGCAGATTGGCAGCGCCGATTCGTGTGCGGTTCAAGTAGTCCAGTCGGTGCTCCGGGCGCTTGTCGGCCACGATCTGAATCGGATCGTCGGGTGATAGTCCCAAGACGCGATGATTCTCGATGATGATGTGGGGCAACTGGCTGACGTGCGGAAATCCCCAGAAATAGTCGAAACCAACTTCGAGCGGCCCCGGCCTTAGCTCGCGGTTGTAATCGGGACCGACCACATCGCTCCATCCCTCCATGTCGGGAGTGCCGAAGCCCAGATGCCATTTGCCGACCAGTGCCGTCTGATATCCTTGGGCTTTGAAGAGGTCGGCCAGTGTAAATCGATCGGGTTCGATCAGCAGTGGATCGTAGGCCCAGGCAGTTCCCGATTGCATCCACGTTCGCCACGCATAGCGCCCGGTCAGCAGATTGTATCGTGACGGAGTGCAAACAGAAGACGGAGAATAGGCATCCGTGAATCGACGCCCGTCTTTGGCAAGGGAATCAATATTTGGGGTTGATACTTTCGTTGCGCCATAGCAACTCAAGTCGCCGTAGCCGAGATCATCCGCAAGGATAAAGACGACATTGGGCCGCTCGTGGGGAGCCGCCTGTCCCGCTGCCGCTGCGATGCCAAGCGTAACGATGGCAGTGAGGACGCTGAATATCGTTTTCATGTTGTTGTACTCATCGAGTTGCCAAGGACTCGCGCACGACGACCTTCATCAACGCGTCGCCAATGGTGGTTGACTGACAAGGGTTCGCTGGACTTCAACGACGCGTGCGGCTTGGATGTCATTCATCTTCAAATAGCGATGACATCCGGATTCATCGTTCGCAAACGTTGTGAAGCCATCATCCGCCACGGACACGGATCCAGTCGGCGACAGTCCAAAGTAGCCATCGCCAGGGCGAACTGCGTAAAGCACGCTCGTCAAGTCCCAGCTTGGGCGATCATGTTCGGGACCGCTGTGCAGCAGATACGATTCGCGAATGATGTGATTCGGTGTGTAACCAAAATCTCTCGCGATGCTTCGTCTCGGGTAGCGGGCGCGAATGCCGATATTGAAGTCGCTCCAGACCACGGGGACTTCGGCCGGCCACGACTGGACGAAACGCTGCATGGATCCGATGTGGTTACGGACGTTGGCTTCCAGAAAGTGTGCATTTCCATTCACCGGGTCGAAGGCTCCGGCCATGATCGACAACAGCTTGACCTTTTTGCGAACGAGATCGGTGCCTGCCAATGGGCTGATCTCGTCGGCGGGCGAGTCCAGTAGATCGGCGATGTTGACCGCAAGTCCAACCGAAACGATCGAGATCGAATTCGGCTCCGCGTCGGCAAGTACTTGTCGCAACACTTCGACAGCGTCCGTTGCATCCGAGCTTTTCAGCAAGTCATGAGGATATCGGAATTCACCTTGATCCTTTTTATCGGCCAGCTCGACATACTTGCTCTCTCGTGGGTAATTCCCTTTGGTGACACCAATAGGAAGATCGGGCCGACCATAAAATGTATTGATCGCGTCAACCATCGGTCCGTTTTGTGGATGCGTCTTGGACACGGTCACGGCCTCGATCAAACATTCGCCGCGGTCGGCCAAAGCGTGCAGCATGGCAAGCGCCAATGCATCATCAACGTCACCGGCGATATCGGTATCAAAAATAATCTTCGCAGGGACATCCGCCCAACCAAGGGCCGGTAGCCACAGCGAGATGCACAACGCGATGAGCCAGGTTCTCATGATTCAGATTTCTCCCATTTGCGACGTAGGGTGTCGATCAACACCGCGATGATGATCACCACTCCCGTGATGATTTGCTTGTTTGCGTCTTCGACCGACATGCGGCTAAGCCCCGTTTGCAGCACCGCGATCACCAGCACACCAAGGAACGTGCTAATCGCATTACCACGCCCGCCCATCAAACTGGTTCCGCCGATCACGCAGGCGGCGATGGCGGACAACTCGATACCATTGCCCGCCCCCGGATCGGCGGCTTCCATCAATGACGTGGGTGCCAGTCCGGCCAGTCCGCATAGCAGCCCACTGATGACAAACACGCCGATCGCGTACGGAGCCGTGCGGATACCCGACATGCGAACCGCTTCCGCATTGGTGCCGATGGCGACACAGTAGCGACCGAACACCGTACCACTGATCAGAAACTGCACAGCGAAAACGGCTACGATGGCGATCAAGAACGCGGGCGACAGGCCAACTGCCGGCAGCGGCTCGCTGATCATCGCCACGTCCGAACCGATGGTCAGAGTCTTGGAATCGAGCAATCGACGGGTTGCCCCGCGCGCGACCTGCAGCATACCCAGCGAGACAATGAAGGATGGAATTCTGAACCAAATCGAGATCGCTCCGGTCACCCAGCCGCAGGCCGCGGCGGTTGCCAGACTTGCCAGAATCGCGGGCCCCAACGGCCAATCGTGCTTCGCCATCAAAACGCCAAGCACGGCCCCGGCGAGCGCCATCACGCTGCCGACCGACAGATCGATTTGTCCAATGACCAGCACCAGTGTCATCCCGACCGCCAACAAGGTGAGTTCGGGAATCTGATTAGCAATCAACCGCGCCGTGCCAATCTGAAAGAAGCTGTCTGTTCGCAAACTGAAAACCAGAATCAACAGCGCCAATGCCGTCAACAAGCCACCGTACTGCAACAAGGTTCCTTTCATCTGTTTCGTGATCATGCAACCGTCTCCGCTTCTCGGTATCCCGCGAACGCGGCCTGCATGATTCGGTCCGCCGACCATGAGTCACGAGGAAAGTCGTCGATCCATTTTCCCGCGGATACGACGCCGATTCGGTCGCAGGTTTCCATCAACTCGTCCAGATCGCTGCTTACGATGACGATCGCCTTACCCAATTGTGCTAGTGACTCGATCAGCTGGTAGATTCGTCGGCGGGCAGCGACATCGATACCTCGGGTCGGTTCGTCAAAAAAGAAAACGTCGGCGTCTCTTATCAACCATTTTGCGATTGCGACTTTTTGTTGGTTGCCACCACTGAGCGTGCCGACAATCTGATCGATGTCGTTACACTTCGTTTCCAGCTGGCGGGCCATCTTTTGCGCAGCCTCTCGTTCGCTCTTTTTTCGGATGATTCCCAACGATGCAAATCGCTTACCCAGCGAGCTGATCGAAGTGTTGAACCAGATGGGCTGACGCAACAACAGGCCGTTCTGCTTGCGATCCTCGGTGACCATTGCCAGCGAGGATGCGACGGCTTGGCTGGGATGCGAAAAAAGGGTGGGGGGCCGATCTCCGAACTGGACTGTCCCTTGCTCGGCGGTGTCTGCCCCAAAGATTGCTCTCAACAATTCCGTGCGTCCGGAACCGACCAGCCCAGCGATCCCAAGCCGCTCGCCGCGACACACGGTGAATGAAACGTCTTGGACAATACCAGCCGTGATTCCGTTGACTTGCATCGCCGGTTTGTCCGACGCGAACGATTGAAACGAATGGCGTTCACTGGTGGACTCGCCAGCCACCAAGTCAACCATTTCGTCAGTAGTTATCGACGAGGTTTCTCGCGTGCAAACTCGTTTGCCATCTCGCAACACAGTGATGCGATCGGACAACTGGGCCACTTCATCGAGCCGATGGCTGATGTAGATGATGCCAATTCCCTGATCGCGCAGCATTCGCAATCGTTCGAATAACCGCTCTGTTTCGCGTGCGCCAAGGGCCGCCGTCGGTTCGTCCAGAATCAGCAATCGGCACTGGCGATCCAGTGCTGTTGCGATTTCAATCATCTGTTGTCGGCCCACCCCCAGCGTTCCCATAACCGTGTCGGTGGCAACATCATTCAAGCCGAAGTGGTCAAGCACCTGTCGCGCCCGATCGACAAGTTGTCGCCTGCGGATGATTCCAAGAATTCTCGGCATTCGCGTCAGAAAAATGTTTTCCGCAACCGTCAGCGTGGAAACCTGATTGAGTTCCTGCTGGACAATTTGAACCCCGGATCGTTCCGCCGATTGTTTGTCACGCGGAAGATACGCGTCGCCGGTGATCGACATCGCCCCGCCGTCAGGCGTCAGTAACCCGGCGATGATTTTGCATAGCGTACTTTTGCCCGCTCCATTGGCCCCAACCAACGCATGAATCTCTCCATCGCGCACGTCGAACGCGACGCCTTCGAGCACCGTTACGGTGCCGAAGCGTTTGGTGATGTTCGTCGTCGTCAAGAGCGGCTTCATTTCGCGTCCAGAGTTTCCTTCGTGACCAAATCGACCGGCGTTTCCACATCGACGATCTCCGCATTCTCATCGGCGATCAATTTCAACGCCGTCTCGATTCCATAGACGGCCAACTGGTCGCCATGCTGGTCGGCGGTTGCAAGGACCTTGCCATCGCGGATCGCAGTTTGCACAGCGGCGATATTGTCGAAACCAACGATCAGCAGGTCGTCACTGCGTCCGACACTCTTGGCTGCCGCAATCACGCCCAGGGCCATGCTGTCGTTGGCAGCCAGGATCGCTTTTATATCCGTGTGCTCACTGAGCATTGACGAAGCAATCCCGTTGGCCTTTGCCATCTCCCATTCTGCTGATTGGCTGTCCACGATTGTGACGCCGGCTTCCTTCATTGCGTCTTCAAATCCGGCTTTTCTCGCACGACCGTTTTCGGATGTTTGCAGTCCTTCAAGGATTGCAACCAAGTCACCCCTGGAAAGCTGTGTTGCCAAATGGTCACCGACTCTCTTCGCGCCCGCTCTGTTGTCCGGTCCGACAAACGGAATCTGAAGGCCTTCCTTCGCCAACATCTCGGCATCCAGTTTGTTGTCAATGTTCACGACGACAATGCCCGCCTTCATGGCCCGGCGAAGCGATGGAATCAACGCCTGAGAATCTGCGGGTGCGATAACAATCGCATCGACATCACTGGCGACCATCTCCTGAACCAGAGCGACTTGGCGACTCACATCTCGTTCGTCTTTGATCCCGTTGACGATTAGATCGTATTCACCGCTTTGCTGTTGATGCTCTTCCGCACCGGTGGCCATCGTAGAAAAGAACTCATTCGCGAGCGATTTCATGACCAACGCGATTTTTGGTTTCTTCGGTGACGCGGAACCCTGTGTATCTTTTGTTGAGGACTCCTTGCATCCAGTCAATAGACACATGACGGCGACCCCTACAACGATCGACTTCCCCATTGCTAAATGCATGTTTGAATCCTTATTGCATTGATTTCGTTTCGGTGGGCGAGACTCTGCTGGGCGCCAAACGTCGTCGCCGCCAACGCGCCCGCGATGCTGGCGAACTGAGTGGACAGCAGCAAATCCGAAGTTCGCGCCCACTCAACGGCGAGGGCGCTGGCGAAAGCATCGCCAGCACCTGTCGTATCAACGGGCTGGATGGGTGTCGCGGCGATGTGATGAAAGGTTTCCTCCACAAGCAACACGGTCCCTTTCTCACCCATCGTCACGGCGACGTTCTTTGCACCTCGAGCCTGAAGTTGCAGTGCCGCAGACCGAGCGTCTTCGAGCGTTTTGATCGCGACCCCCGTGATGGCCGCAGCCTCGCTTTCGTTGGGGCAGACGAGGTCTACATCCAGCAGCTCGTCCGTCCAATCCGCGGCAACCGGCGCGGGATCAAGAATGCAGCGCACGCCACACTGTTTAGCGATCCGAATCGCGGCGATTACGCCTGGTATCGGAATCTCCAGCTGCAACATCAACACATCGGCGGACTCGATGATCGCTCGATGTTCCCGCACGTCGGACTCCGAAACATTGCCGTTGGCACCCGGGACCACCATGATGGAATTTTGACCGGAATGCTCGACGGCGATAACTGCTAGTCCGCTTGTGCATTTTTCGGTGGGCAAGACAGCACTGCAATCAACTTGATGCTCTTCAAGGTTCGCTCGCAATCTTGCGGCAAACGCATCGCTGCCGACGCGACCGATCATACGCACTTGCCCGCCGGCCATCGCAGCGCCAACCGCTTGATTGGCACCCTTGCCGCCGCAGATTTCAGTTGCTGATTCTGCCGCGATCGTTTGGCCAGGATTTGGAATCTGCTGACAGCGAACGACCAAGTCCATGTTGATCGAACCGCAAACGACGATTCGCGGCGCGGGCGTGTTTTCGTTTTCGGAATTCAATTCCCGCCCCCTGCTGCATGTCCCGCCGGGGGCTGACTGGAAAGTTGCACAAGTGCTTCGCTCGCCCGACCTTTCTGTTCCGGTCTCAGGGTCAAGTAACGATCGCGACCGCCTTCGGATTCCTCGAACGTGGTGAGACCGTCATCGGCAACATGAACTCGTCCGGAAGCCGACAGATCAAAGTACTTGTGATCGGGGCGAACCGCCTGCAACACAGATGTCAAATCCCAAGTCGGTCGATCGTGTGGAGGCGGAATGTAGAGTGTGTACGCTTCGGGAAGAGGATGATGTGGTACGTATCGGTAATCGCGCAAAATGCTCTGGTGTGGATAGGTCAGATTCTTACCGATCTCAAACCCGCTCCAAACGATTGGCGTTGGCCAGTCTTGTACCAATGATTTGGCCGATGGAATGTCTTTAACAATGTTGTATTCCTTGTGGTCGTACAGTTTTCCTTCCTTGTCGACGATCTGCCTGAAGGCCCCCGCCATGATGGACAGCAATCGGACCTTCTTCTTGACCAGTTCCATGCCGTTCAAATCACTGTGCTTATCGGCTGGCGACTTCAACAGATTTGCGAGGTTCGTCGAGAAGCCCACTTGCGCAATCACGACGCTGCCGTCTTCCTGACTGACGAGCGTTTCACGCAACACGTCGACGGCGTCGCGAGCGTCTTTTCCGCTTCTCAAATCATGGGGATACCGATCCTTCCCATCATCGTTCGTCGCAGCCAAAACGTTGAACTTTCCCACGTGAGGCGTCACGCCGCTGCGACATACGCCAATCGGGATGTCGCCTCGCCCGTAGAATGTATTGACGACGTCTGCAAACGGTGCCGCCAATTCGTGATCCTTTGTGATCGTGACCGCAAGCAACTCGCACTCGCCACGCGTTTGCAGCGAATGAATGACGCCCATGGCGAGTACGTCGTCACAATCATTTCCAATGTCCGTGTCGAAAATCAGGGGAACAGGACGGACGTCACCATCATCCGCGACGGCGAACGTCGCGAGGCTACAACAGACAATCAACGCAAGTAGTTTCATGAGTCTCTCACACTTGAAATGGAGTTTCGGACGATAACACGCGTCTTGACGTCGTGCCGTGTTTTTCGTTTCCTGCCTTTTGAACTGCCTACCGCTCGCAGCGCCAAATCGGCGGCTATCTGACCAATCTTGTCAACGTCCTGACACACGGTCGTCAACGGCACGTTCATCAGGTCCGCATAGGGACTGTCATCAAACCCAACGATCGACAAATCCTGCGGAACGTGACGCCCCGATTCGTTTGCCGCGCGAAGTGCTCCCATTGCGTTCGGCGTACTGAATGCAAACAAGGCCGTGATATCAGGACGATCCGTAAGCAACTTCTTCGCAGAGTCGAAACCGGATGCTTCGGTAAAGTTGTTGCCCCGGATTAAAGACTGATCCAGCACGACACCACTTTCCTTCAGTGCTTCCGCGTGGCCGCTCAATCGCTGGTCGTTGGGTAGCGTTCCGGGCAAGCCCTGCAACACACCAATCACTCGGTGTCCTTTTGCGGTGAGCAGGCGAGTTGCTTTCACCGCTCCAGCCCGATGCTCCGAGGTAACCTGCACCAGGTCGCATTCGGGGAACGTACGATCGGCAAGCACGACCGGAGTTCCGCCTTCGTTGATCTGCTGCAAATGCGTGCTCTGCGTTCCTACTGGGCAAACGACAAGTGCTTCCACCTGTCGGTCTTCAAGCTGTTGCAGCAACCGGATTTCATGTTCCGTTTCTTCGCGACTGTCAGCAACGATGACGCTGTATCCCTCAGCTTCTGCCGACAAAGCAATCGACTGCGATATCGAAGCAAAGAACGGATTCGACAGGTCCGGCACCACGACGCCCACTAACCCTGTTTTCTTCAGCCGAAGTGACCGCGCCGTTTGACTCGGGCGAAAGTCCAGTTTGTCGGCTGCCTCTTTCACGCGCGAAACCGTTGCGTCGCTGATTCGGTACGTCTTCGCGTGGCCGTTCAGCGATCTGGACGCGACCGAAACGCTGACGCCGGCCTTTTCTGCTACCTGTTTAAGAGTCGACACCGCTGCTGAAATCCATCGAGGAAAGGCGATGCACAAACGATTGTGCTCCACAATACTAGCTCGTCTCGCCGGGACTGCAACCCCGCTCAAGATTATTGCGTTGACTCCTAACCAACACAGGTCGCCAGTGTCGTCCACGACCAAGGAGCGATCAGCGCTCCACTCAGATAGATCAGATAGACCGATCGACTTTCCGCAGCACTCATCCGATAACCGAAGGCTGAGAACTTGAAGTGCTCATGAATCTCGGGCCTTTCAAAGGGCAAAAGTATCGCCCGTCACAGCCCGTTTTTCATGGGTTGCCGCAGCATCTTCTCGAACTGTATCTGCTCCGAGACGCTGGCTTTTGCTGGCAAGTCGTCAAAGGCCGCGCTGCCAGAAATTCAAACTGGCAGATTGAAATTCCTGGTGAACAGGTAGGTTCCCCACCATCCACAGCCATTTCGCTGCATATCGAGATACTTGACATGCAGCTAAATGACGCGTACGATTTTTGTATGCACGACGACTTTATTGACAACCTGATGCAACGTTGGTTGAAGCAGCGGCCGGAACTGGATGTCAGTCCGATTGCAGTCATTGGCCGCGCGATTCGCATTGCCGACGTATTGAAACGCGAGCTGAAAGAGCTGCTGCGGCCTTACGGACTGGAGGTCTGGGAGTTCGATGTGCTGGCGACGCTTCGCTGGGGTGGCAATAAAGACGGTATGACGCCCAAAGAACTAATCGACGTCGTCATGGTCTCTTCCGGAACAATGACACATCGACTCGATCGGTTGGAAAAAGCGGGTTTTGTGAAACGGGTTCCCAATCCGAACGACCGTCGCTCTGTTCGCATTCAGTTGGCCAAACGTGGCATCGAAGTCGTCGAAAAATCCTTGACTGAGCACATTGCCTCTTCAGAGCAAGCAGTCAGTGAACTTTCGCATCGAGAGCAACAACAGACCGCTAGTGTCCTGAAAAAGATTCTGACGAAAATCGACCGACACAAATGCTAGAACACATTTCGAAACTTAAATTTTCTTGTAATGGATGAGGCAGCGAGTCCCGAAAATTTGTCGCACTGCAGGGACTCTTTGTCTCGTTCACTGCCCCAACATTCAACGCGGACAAGACACGAGTTCAATTGTGTTTCGTCATCCTCACAAGCGGCTCGCCTCGGAAGATTTAACGACTATGACGAACGACTCACGCTCAAAAATGATGAGCTTTCTTGCTGCTTGGGGAAAGCGGTTGTTGATCGTTCCTCCGGTTGCGCTGGCGGTCGGCGCACTCATTTATTTGACTCAAACTCGTCAGCCGCCCAAGGTCAAAACGGAATCGGAATCCGCCCGTGCCCTCAGTGTCATTGCAGCTTCGATTTTTCAGATTGAACCGCGTATCGTTGGGTTTGGCACGGCAGCATACGCGAAGAAATGGCGAGCAGTGGCCCAGGTCGCTGGACGCATTCAGGAGGTTCATCCAGAACTTCGACCGGGTGCAATCATCAATGCTGGAGACGTGCTGCTGAAGATTGAGGACGCAGACTATCGCTCCGCCGCTGCTGAACTCACGGCTTCCATCGAACAAAAAGAAGCCGAAATATCCCAGCTCGAACAAACACGATCCAACTATGACAAGACACTGGCCTTGGAACGATCGGCCCTGTCGTTGATCGACCGCGAACTCAAGCGAGTTGAAACATTGGTCGCACGCCAAGCCGAATCGCAGACCATGGTCGACACCACGCGACGCTCCCAGATTGCTCAGGAAAAAGTCGTTCAGGATTTGGAAAACAGCAAGTCCTTGATCGCCCCGCAGATCGAGGTGCTGAAGGCGGGTGTTCGGCAAACCGAGGCCCAACTGGAGAAAGCGAAACGCGATGTCGAACGCACCGTCATCCGGGCTCCCTTCACGATGCGGATTGGCAACGTCGATCTGGAACTCGATCAATTCGTTGCGACCAACGAAGCACTTTTTGAAGGTATCAGTGACTCCGAGATCGAAATCGAAGTTCAAATTCCCAGGACGGACGTGCCTCGATTGTTGGCACTGCCACCGGCCAACCATACGCCGCCAAAAGAGCGGACGATGGAGATGATGCGAGACAGGTTTCGGGTCACACCAACCGTTGAGATTTCAGGGGGCGCATCCACGATGGTTTACGAAGGCCGGTTTTTGCGAGTTCGCGAAGCGGTCGATGCGCAGACTCGGCAAGTGGGCGTTGTGATCGGCGTGACGAACAAACCAAAACTTGAAGCAGGTCGGCCTCGCCCGCCGGTGCTCGATGGTTCTTTTTGCAAAGTGACGTTACGCGGCGAATCGATCGGCGAACGAGTCGTCGTGCCTCGTGTGTCTCTGCACGGGGACACGGTCTACGTGGTGGACAAGGACGGTCGCTTGGCGAAACGGAAAGTGGAGGTCGAGTTTTTTCAGGAAGACGTCGCCGTTCTTGCCAGCGGCCTGTCGCCCGCTGAGCAGGTCGTCATCGCGGATCCGTCGCCGGCGGTGGAAGGGAGTTTGATTGAACCAGTTGACGACAGCGAAATTTTGGATTCGGTGAAAGCTGCCGTGCAGTAGAGGCAGGTGTAGTACAGGCTGCCAGCCTGTGCGCGTCCGGCTTCGCCCGCAGACAAGCTGCCTGCAATACGTCCTTGTCACGAGATAATTGATGCTGGAAAAATTCGTTCATCATCGCACGCTGGCCAATCTGCTGATGCTGTCGTTCATTGGCGTGGGCTTGTTTGCGCTGCCAAACCTGCAAAAGGAATCGTTCCCCGATTTCGACCGATCCGAAGTCCTGGTCGCGATGATCTATCGCGGAGCGTCGGCGGAAGATGTCGAACAAGGAATCTGTCTGCGTATCGAAGACGCGATTGACAGCGTTCAGAATATCAAAAAAGTGACCTCGATCGCGCAGGAAGGCAGCGCGGCGATCACGATCGAAATCGAAGAGGGCGTTGATGTCGCAGAAGCACTCAGTGACATCGAAGTCGAAGTCGAAGCCATCACCGACTTTCCCATCGGCGCTGAAGATCCCATCATCACACAGCTCAACCGAAGTGTCGCAGTCCTGACAGTCGCCGTGAGCGGCCCGATGCCGGCTGCAGACCTGAAAGACTACTGCGAAGACCTCAAACGCCGACTTCGTCAGTTGCCAGTCAGCCCGCTGGTTGAAGTCGAAGGATTCTCCGACCGGCAACTTCGCATCGAACTGGACAGCGATGCGCTTCGCCGGTTTGGTCTGTCTGCTGCTGACATCGCAACGACGGTCGGAGTCCAGAACCTTGACTTGCCCGTCGGCACCATTGAAACCAGCAACGAAGATATCCTGCTGCGGTTTGTCGAAGAGCGTCAGCACCCGCAGGAGATCGAAAACATTGTGGTTGCTGGTGTACCGGGCAAATCTGAAATTCGATTGCGGGATATCGGGCGAGTCGTCGACACCTTCGCCGACGCGGAAGACAAAGCGTGGTTGGACGGTGAGCGAGCCGGCATTCTGCAAATCAAAAAGACCAAATCGCAAGACACGATCAATGTTGCCAAGCCACTCTACGAATTCCTTGAAGCCGAACGACTTCGCAACCCGCAACTGCGGTTGGTCGTAACTTCGGACACGTCGGAACTGATCACTCAACGACTGAGCCTGCTGCTTACGAACGCGTGGCAAGGGATGGTTCTGGTCTTTTTTACCCTGTGGCTATTCTTCAATTTGCGGCTCAGCTTTTGGGTCGTGATGAGTCTTCCCGTTTCGTTCATGGCCGCGTTCTTTCTAATGCCTCTGTTCGGCCAGACGGTCAACATGATGTCGTCGGTCGCCATGCTGATGGCGATTGGCGTGCTGATGGACGATGGGATAGTGATCGGTGAAAACGTCGCTCGTCATGTTGCGCTGGGTAAAGACTCAATGCGAGCGGCGATCGATGGAGTTAGCGAAGTTGCTGGCGGAGTGGTGGCTTCGTTTCTGACGACAGTGTGTGTGCTCGGTCCCTTGTTGTTTCTCAGTGGCGACCTCGGCAAAGTGCTGAGCGTGGTCCCCGTCATTCTGATTGTGACGCTGGGAATCAGCCTGGTCGAAGCCTTTTTGATCCTGCCGTCTCACCTTGGCCACTCGCTGAACCATCACGATCCACAACAAGTCAACTTTCTTCGCCGCGGTGTCAATCACGCGGTCGACTGGGTTCGGGAAAGTCTGTTCGGCTCGCTGGTCGACTGGGCCATTCGTTGGCGTTACCTGACGATCGGTGTAACTATCGGAACGTTCGTATTGTCAATCGCGATGTTCACTGGAGGATTCGTATCCTTCGTCGGCTTCCCCGAAATCGAAGGTGACGAGGTCGATGCGAAGATTTTGCTGCCACAGGGAACTCCGTTGAGCGAGACAGAGTCGATCGTGCGAAGAATCAACGAAGCGGTCGAGCGAACGAATGCACACTTTCCCAACCAGCCGCCGGTTGTCGGCACAAATGAAGAGACGCCGACGGTCCCGGATTTGGTTCTGTCCACCGTTTCGACCTTCAGCCAAAACACCGACGCGTCTGAATTCGGCCCACACGTGGCCACGGTGACGATACGAATCCTGCCGCCGGAGTCTCGCTCGACCAGCTTACCCGAATTCATCGCGGTACTTCGAGAAGAAGTCGGCGTGATCCCGAACGCGATCTCCGTTTCGATTGCCGAGAAAACTCGAGGTCCGGCAGGTCGGCCGATCGAAGTTCGCTTTCTTTCCGACGATCTCGATCACGCCAAGGCGGCTTCCGAATTGGCTCGGCAATGGTTCGCTCGATATGAAGGCGTCTACGACCTGACCGACGATATGCGTCGGGGAAAACAGGAAATTCGCATGCGACTCAAACCCGATACCGTTGCACTTGGTTTGAATGTGCGTTCGATGGCGAACCAGTTGAGCGCGGCCTATCAAGGCACAAAAGTCACCGACATGCAGATTGGCAACGACCAGTTTGAGATCAACGTCCAATATGAAAAGGACGATCGCAATAGCCTGCAGGGTTTTGCCGATTTTCAGTTCATGCTTGCCGGTGGCAAACAGGTTCCGCTGGGGGCGGTCGCCGACGTGGACTATCAATACGGTTGGTCGCGAATTGCCCGTACCGATGGATGGAGAACCGTGACGCTGATCGGCAACACGGATAGTGAGATTGTCAATTCGTCCCAATTGATGAATGTTTTTTCCCGCGAATTTCTTCCAGAACTGCAAGAGAAATTGCCCGACGTTCATATTTCGTTTGGCGGGCAGCGCGAATCGTCGGACGAAACGGGATCGTCAATGCTTTACTTGTTCCTGCTGGGGCTGTTTGGCATCTACGCGATCTTGAGTTATCAGTTCGAAAGCTGGCTGGAGCCGCTGATCGTGATGTTTGCGATTCCGATGGCTTTGATTGGCGTCGTGTTCGGGCATCTGCTGATGGGGATGTCGCTCAGCATGCCCAGCCTGATTGGCTTCGTTTCACTGGCGGGTATCGTAGTGAATGACTCTATCCTACTGGTCCTGTTTCTCAAACAGGCCCGCCGCGAAGGCACGCCGACGATCGAAGCCGCCAGTCAGGCCAGTCGACTTCGGTTCCGAGCAATTGTGCTGACCAGCGCCACGACAATGGCAGGGTTGTTACCGCTGGCACTGGAGCAAAGCACACAAGCTCAAGTACTCCTTCCTGTCGCCGTGTCGATCGTCTTCGGAATACTAAGCTCAACCGTCCTGATTCTCATCGTCATCCCCTGCATTTACGTCGCATTGCACGATATCCAGCCACAATAATGCTTCTTTCCTGTTGGTGCGTGGTCCGACGCAAAAGACCTTGGAATGCTCGGCGCAGTGAGTCGATCAGCGATTTCATAACTGCCATAAATCCCGTGCGACTCGCCGTAGACCTGCCTGGTTGATGTGCGGATTCGAGCCGACCGTTGAGCCCGCAAGCCGGGCCCAGCCTTCAGCCACCTGCAGCATCCGCTCGTACTGACATCGAGAGTACGATACATCGACGTCACTGAAAACGAGTCACGGTATTCCTTGATCCATGCCTATTTACTCCCTTGCGAAGTACGCCGTGGCTTTTTTAACGGGTATGGATACGTGTCTTGAGCCTGATCGGTGGTCGTGGTTCGATGCTTGAACCGGGTCGGGGACGGAATGATTGACACTGACTTGTGATGCGACGGGCTGCTCATTTCGGGGGCCGGCCGAGAGAGCCTATGGACCACGAGTCCGCTTTTTTAACTGGCCACCCCAACGGCCCACCCGGTTGAGCTTCGAGCTCGGAGAGGTAGGTGCCGAGTGGCCCCGCCCAATTCATCACGCAACGCGAGGAGCTGAAAATGAAGCAATTCATCGGACTGGATGTTCGCAAAACGGTCGTTGAGGTGTGTGCCATCGACGAGTCGGGACCGCATCTGTTTCGTCGACGAATCGGATGCACCCGTAGAGTTATGCTCGATTTTGCAGAGGAATTCACCGCCACCGATGTGATCGCCCTGGAAGTCACAACGAATGCGTGGGCGGTCGCCGACCTGCTCGAACCATTCGTCGGTCGAGTTGTGGTGAGCAATCCCATGAAGACCAGTGCCATTACTGAGGCGAAAGTAAAAGCCGATAAAGTAGATGTTGAAGTGCTCGCGCAGTTGCTCCGATGCGACTACCTACTGAGCGTCTGGGTGCCGGACACGACGACGCGATCACTTCGTCAACTGACCAGTCGTCGTGAACGCTTGGTCTCGGAGCGGACGCGTCTCAAGAACCGCATCCAAAGTGTGCTTGCCGGCATGCTCGAACCTGTCCCGGTGAAGACTCTGTTCAGCCAGGTCGGCCAACATTGGCTCGCCGACTGTGACCTGCCGGCCGACCAGCGGGTCTTGATTGAGTCAGACTTGAGACTCATTGAGTCGGTCGACAAAGAAATCGAGACGCAGGAAACGACTCTCCGAGAAGAGGCCTGGAAGGATCCCGGTGTTCGACTACTGATGACGATCCCTGGTGTCGACTATTTGAGATCGGTAAGAATCTGACCTATCTACACTGGGAATGTCGATTTCGATATCGTCAGAATTCATTGCGGATCGCCGCTGTCATCCAAACGATTACGCACTGATGTGCGCCACGTCTCGCCCCTGTCATCACTTTTCAACGTTCCGGTCGACACAAACCGGGTGGAGTTTCAAGTCAGATTTTTGACGCACCGATCGCGCAAACCGGAGCAGTTTCAGGATGAAACCACCGCAAAGTTTTTAACTCATCGTTAAGCCACCGGCTGTGCCGGTGAGAATTGACAAG